>Ga0316202_10000038_pt1 | contig 240663 bp, 234 predicted proteins | sample 3monrhotite_MG_FD_204934 | JGI IMG/M metagenome (GOLD analysis project Ga0316202, IMG submission 204934) | Microbial mat bacterial communities from mineral coupon in-situ incubated in ocean water Damariscotta River, Maine, United States -... | ecosystem: Environmental > Aquatic > Marine >...
GTTCGGAAAACTTAAAGATTGGCGGCGCATCGCCACCCATTATGATCGCTGCGCGCATACTTTCTTTTCAGCAATATGTATCGCAGCTACTGTGATATTCTATCTCAGTTAATGAGTCCTGACCCTAAGTAGAAGGGGTCAATCTTGCCCCTGGCATTGGCGTAGCGATTACCTCCATCAAACGCTTCATTGTCTTCCACAAACTCCTCGAAGGTTTTAACTGGCGTCGGTGGTAATGGCCCATCTGGCTCAAAGAACCCTTCAAACCGGGTTTCCTCGTCTTCCTCCAGAAGGTAAGCGTAGTAGACTTCACCAACCTCCTTAATCTGGTTCTCAGGAAGTTCCTTAAGTGGTGGTCGATTTCGACCCACAAGACTGCGCCTGTGTTCTTCGAACTTACGATCCACCTTTACTGCCTCAACACGGACTAAGCGTACGGCTTCGGCGCGATCCTTGGTGTCTAATGAGAACGTTTCCTCGGTCTTAGGATAGGTGTCTTTGATGTCTTTAGGGATAGCAGCGCGGTGGTAGTAGGTTGCGCCACGTCTATATAGTCGGGGGTGACCAGTCATCTTTTCCATAGCTCCACTGTAACAGCTCAATGGAACAGCGCAATCAGAAACCCAGTTGATTACAGTAAGTTACTGATAAGATAAGGGTGATTAGATAAATGGCGGAGAGACAGGGATTCGAACCCTGGGTACGCAAGCGCACAACGGTTTTCGAGACCGCCCCGTTCGACCACTCCGGCACCTCTCCGCAGGGGGGCCGTTCAACGATCAGCAAAGTGATGTGAACGGCGGATTGTTATTGTCGAACGATAATCGGGGTTGACCCGATTGCCCGACTACCTAGCGCACCGCCGCAGGGTTGTCCACACATTCAAGGACCTTTCCAGGTCACCCCCCCGTGTCCAGTCGCGACAGCCGGGGACACGGAATTGCCCAGCGGGAACGATTTGCTGTTTGCCTGAAAGATATTGGATATATAATCTGCGCCCGCCAGGCGTGAAATCGCGACAAGGGCGGGAATTGCGCGGAAATTGCGCGGAAATTACCATGGGATGCATCATGCTTTTCTCCGGAACGGCCCATACTGAAAAAGCCGCTAATCCATGAACCGCAGAGAACGGCGACTTCAGGCAAAGCAGGCGAAAAAATCCGGCCGCCCGGTAAAGATACAAAACCCGGCCGGGGCCTCTCCTTTCGGTGAAGTGATGCGGCTGTATGGTGCGGGTGATCTGCGCCAAGCGGAAATCCTGTGCAGCCAGGTTCGGCTGTTGCACCCCAATGACCCCGACGGCCTGTTCATCCTGGCCATGATCGCCCAGCAAACAGGGCGGGTTGACGACGCCCTCAGGTTGACGGAGGAGGCGGTTGCGCTGGCGCCGGAATTCCCGGAAGCCCATAACCTTCGCGGTAACGCGCTGGCCGCCGCCGGGCGGGTGGCAGAGGCGGCGCAAGCCTACCGGCGGGCCGGGCAGCTTGACCGGAATTTTGCCGATTCCTATTTTCGTCTGGGCAATATGCTGGTGCGGATGGGGGATGATGCGGCGGCGCTGTCGGCCTATGAGAGCGCCGTCAAGGCACAAGCCGGTCACGCCGATGCGTGGCTTGAGATGGGGGTTGTCCTCGGTCGCCTGGACAGGATTGACGATGCCGTCGAAGCCTGCCGTCAAAGCGTTCTTGCCCGGCCCGACAATGCGCTCGGATATTATAATCTGGGCTGCATGCTGGAACGCAAAGGTTATATCGAGCATCCGCGTGACGTGTTCGAGGAAGCGGTGCGTCTGAAGCCGGATTACGCGGAAGCCCATTACGCCCTGGCCAGCACCTGGCTCAGAGAAAACAGGTATGACACGGCGATTGCCTGTTTTCGCCAGGGCATTGAAGTCAGACCGGATTTTGCCCGTCTGCACGCCGGCCTCGCCGGGGCGTTGCGTGAAATGGGCTATGTGGATGAGGCCCGCGTCAGTTTCGAAAAAGCCCTGGCGCTGGAACCGGACAATGCCGGGTGGCGGGTTCGCGCCGCCCTGACCCTGCCGGTTATTCCCCAGTCGGTCAGGGAAATTGAAGACGCCCGCCAGCAGTTTGCAGACAATGTGCAGGCCTTGCGCGATGAAAAAATACAATTGTCCGACCCTTTTGCCGAAGTCGGCATGACCAGTTTTTTTCTCGCTTACCATGAGCTTGATGACCGTCCCTTGCAGGAAGCCGTCGCCGCCATGTATCTGGAATCCTGCCCGTCGCTGGCTTGGGTCGCACCGCATTGTCAGAAGGCCCCGCGACCGAAAAAACGGCTGCGACTGGGCATCTGTTCGGCGTTCATGCGCGGTCATACGCTGGGTAAACTGACCCTGGGCACGATCAAAACCTTGTCGAGGGAGCGGTTCGAGGTTGTCCTGTTGCGCCTGCCGGGACCCGAAGACGAGATGTCGAAAGCCATTGACGAGGCGGCGGACAAGATCGTTCAGGTTCCCTACGAACTTGCCGATGCACGCCACACCATTGCCCGGGAAGAACTTGATGTCCTGTTCTATCCGGACACCGGTATGGATTCGTTTACCTATTTTCTCGGTTTTTCACGTCTGGCGGCGGTTCAGTACACCAGTTGGGGGCATCCCGATACGACCGGAATTCCCAACCTGGACTATTTCCTGTCCAGCGAAGGCATGGAACCAGAAGGATCGGAACCCTGTTTCAGTGAGCAGCTGGTCAAATTGAAAGATCTGACGACATATTATTATGCGCCAGCACCGCCGGAACAGGATTATACGCGGGCCGACTACGATTTGCCCGACGACCGGCGTCTTTATGTCTGCCCGCAAACCCTGTTCAAGTTCCATCCCGATTTTGATGAGGTTTTGGGGGATTTGCTGCGCCGCGACCCAGAGGGTATTCTGGTTCTGATCAATGACGCCTTTGGCGGGCTTTTGCGTGACCAGTTGCGCAAGCGGTTCGAATCGGCGTTTGCGGATGTCAGTGATCAAGTGCGCTTTGTCGATAAGATGCCGCTGGACCGGTTCTTCGGGCTGGTGATGCTGGCGGATGCCGTTCTTGACGTGCCGACGTTTTCTGGCGGCAACTCATCCATTGAGGCATTTTCATTCGGCGCACCTATTGTGACATGGCCGGGCGGATATCTGCGCGGGCGCATCACGCTGTGCTGCTATTTGCAGATGGGGGTCGAAGACTTGATCGTCGACACTGCGCAAGAGTACATCTCAACGGTTCTGCGGCTGGCTTCAGATAAGGAGTTCAGGCAGAAAATGCGCGCCAGGATATTGGAAAATGTGCCCAGACTGTATGAAAATGTCTCGATGGTACGCGAACTTGAAGACGTCCTTCACACCGCCCATCAGGCGAGATGCGAGGGTCGGCCGAAAATCCAGTGGGCACGGTAAAAGTGAGTAGAATTCCGCTGATTTTAATTACCTGGGAGGGCCCGCCGAAAAGCCGTTGACTACGGGGGCAAACGGGGTATATTGCCGCCCTCTTTCGAAGGGGCTGCGCGCAAGTTCGCGGATGGCCCCATTTTGACGTGGAAGCATTTAGAATTCGAGGCGAATATGTTCGCAGTCATCAAGACCGGCGGTAAACAGTACAAAGTCGCTAAAGACGACAAAGTCATCGTGGAAAAGCTCGCAGGTGAGCCAGGCGCGGTGATTGAACTCAGCGATGTGCTGATGATTGGTGAAGAAGGTAAGGCGCCGACCGTGGGTGCGCCATTGGTTGAAAAAGCCGCCGTATTCGCCGAAGTGATTGAACAAGGCAAAGCCGACAAGGTTTTGATCTTCAAGAAAAAGCGGCGTCAAAATTATCGCCGGACCAAAGGTCATCGTCAGGAACAGACGATTCTGAAGATTCTTGAAGTCAGCCCGACAGGCACCAAGCCTAAAGGTGCGGCCAAGAAAGCAGCACCTAAGACGGATGAAACGGAAGCCAAGGCTGCGCCTGAGAAAAAGGCTGCACCTAAAACAGAAGCTAAACCTTCTGAGGCTCCGGCAAAGGAAGCCAAGGCTGAGGCTGAAAAGCCTGCTACCAAAAAGCCCGCAGCAAAAAAGGCTCCGGCGAAAAAGAAAACTGAGGAGTAAGTCGCATGGCACATAAAAAAGCAGGTGGTAGCTCACGCAACGGTCGCGATACAGCGGGTCGGCGTCTGGGCGTCAAGAAGTTCGGTGGCGAAGTTGTCGTGCCGGGCAATATCATACTCCGCCAGCGCGGAACCAAATATCACCCGGGCGCCAACGTCGGCATCGGTCGTGACCATACGATTTTTGCAAAGGTCGATGGTGCAGTGAAATTTGATAAAAAAGTCGGTGGACGGGTCTACGTGGGTGTGGAGCCGGCAAGCTGACTTGAGCTTGCCCATTTCCGAATGTAGAGGGGAATGGACAGCCATTCCCCTTTTTTAATGGAAAACATGGTTCGGTATGAAATTTCTCGATCAGGCAAAAGTGTTTGTCAAAAGTGGCGACGGCGGCGGTGGTGCCGTGTCGTTTCGCCGTGAGAAATACGTCGAATTTGGCGGCCCCGATGGCGGGGATGGCGGGCGTGGCGGGGATGTTATCTTCGAATGTGCGGACAATCTGAATACCCTGATCGATTTCCGCTACATGCAGCACATCAGGGCCAAACGGGGCAATCATGGCATGGGCCGCAATCGCAGCGGCGCCAAGGGTGAGGACGCCGTTATCCGGGTCCCGGTCGGCACCCAGATTCTGGACGAAGATCAGGAAACCGTTTTCGCCGATATGATGGAGCCAGGGCAGACCTTCATCATCTGCCATGGTGGTGATGGCGGACGCGGCAATGCGCGCTTCAAGACATCTACCAATCAGGCCCCGCGTCGCGCCGATACCGGTTTCCCCGGTGAAGAACGCTGGCTGTGGTTGCGCCTGAAACTGATCGCGGACGCCGGGCTCATCGGATTGCCCAATGCGGGCAAATCGACGTTCTTGACGGCGGTCACCCAAGCCCACCCGAAAATAGGGGCCTACCCGTTCACGACGCTGCACCCCAATCTCGGTGTGGTCAACGTCGGCCATGATGAATTTGTCCTGGCCGATATTCCGGGCCTGATCGAGGGGGCCAGCGACGGGGCCGGGTTGGGAACGCGGTTTCTGGGGCATGTCGAACGCTGTCAGGTGCTGCTGCATCTGGTCGATGCTTTGGAAGACGACGTGGTTGTCTCCTATCAGACCGTGCGCCATGAGCTGGAAGCCTATGGCGCGGACCTTTCGGACAAGACGGAATTCGTTGCTCTCAACAAGTGTGATTCGGTCAGTGACGAGGATATCTCCGAAAAACGACAGGCTCTCGCCGAGGCCTGCGGTCATGAAGTGCAGGTGATCTCCGGCGTTGTCGGCACCGGCATGGAGGAGATGACCAGTAAATTATACGACACCATCCGCGGCATTCGCGATGCAGCGGAAGAGGCTAAAAACCAGGATCGGGTGTATCAGCCATGAGTGGCGGGGCCACGAACCGGGACACCCGCATACGCCAGGCCGGACGGATTGTCGTCAAGATCGGATCAGCGCTGCTGGTTGATGCCGAACGCGGGGTCGTGCACCGGAAATGGCTGGAAGCACTGGCGACGGATATCGCTGCTCTGCGCGCGCGTGGTCAGGAAGTCGTCATTGTTTCTTCCGGCGCCATTGCCGTCGGGCGCCGGTATCTGGGGCTGGCCGACGGGCGATTGCGCCTGCATGAACAGCAGGCCGCAGCGGCCACCGGCATGGTCCGTCTGGCGCATGCCTATCAGGAGGTGTTGAACGTCCATGACCTGACGCTGGCGCAGGTCCTGATGACCCTGGACGACAGTGAAAACCGACGCCGCTATATCAATGCCCGCAATACGCTGGATACCTTGCTGAGGCTGGGCGCGGTGCCGCTGATCAATGAAAACGATACCGTCGCCACCGATGAAATCCGCTTTGGCGACAATGACCGTCTGGCGGCCCGGGTGACGGCGATGATCAGCGCCGACGTGCTGGTTGTCCTGTCCCATATGGATGGCCTGTACGAACAGGACCCGCGCCAGTGTGCCGATGCCCGCCATGTTCCCGAAGTCCGGGGGCGTGTTTCTCCGGAAATCGAAGCCATGGCCGGGACGGAAAAAAGCGCCGACGGGTCGGGCGGCATGATCACCAAACTCGCCGCCGGGCGTATCGCCATGGGGGCGGGGGCGGCCATGGTAATCGCCGACGGAACAGGGGATCACCCGTTGTCGCGTCTTGAAGCGGGCGCGCGCTGCACCTGGTTCATCCCCGACGCCACGCCGAAAACGGCGCGTAAAAAATGGATTGCCGGTTCGCTTAAACCCGCCGGATCACTGATCCTTGACGCGGGGGCGTTGAAGGCCCTGATGGACGGGAAAAGCCTGCTGCCCGCGGGCATCATAAAAGTGACCGGCGACTTCCAGCGTGGCGAAGCCCTCAGCATTCGAGGTAGCGATGAGCGCGAGGTCGCCCGCGGTCTTGCCGCGTATTCGGCGGCGGATGCACGGCGCATCATCGGTCACAAAACAAGTGAAATCGAAACCATCCTCGGTTACCGTGGGCGGGACGAACTGGTTCACCGTGACGACCTTGTTCTGAACTGAAGGCTGAATGATGAAAAACGATAATCAGAACATCCCGGCGTTGATGAAAGACATCGGCCAGAACGCCAGGGCGGCCCTCAGGGTTCTCGCGACCGCGCCAACCGAAACCAAGGACAAGGCCCTGACCGTTGCCGCCGAAAGTCTGCGCCGTCGCCAGAACGAAATCCTGTCTGAAAACGCCAAGGATATGGCGATGGGTGGAGACAAGGGGTTGAACGCCGCTTTACTTGATCGCCTGGCGCTGAACGAACAGCGAATCGAGAGTATGGCAAAGGGGCTGGAAGATGTCGCCGCGCTTGCCGACCCGGTGGGCACGGTAACCGACGAATGGGATCGCCCCAACGGGCTGGTTATTCAGCGCAAACGCGTGCCGCTGGGCGTTATCGGCGTCATTTATGAATCGCGCCCCAATGTGACGGCGGATGCCGCGGCGCTCTGTCTGAAGGCGGGCAATGCGGCGATCCTGCGCGGCGGTTCGGAAAGTTTCCATTCGTCCAGGGCCATCATGGACAGCCTGAAAGAAGGGTTGCAGGCGGCCGGGTTGCCGGAAAACGCCGTGCAACTGGTGCCCGTCACGGACCGCGCCGCTGTTGGTGAAATGCTGAAGATGGCAGATACCATCGACGTTATCGTGCCGCGTGGCGGCAAGTCCCTGATCAAGCGGGTGACGGCGGACAGCAAGGTGCCGTTGTTCAAACATCTGGAAGGCATTTGCCATTCTTATATCGACCGGGACGCCGATGCGGATATGGCCAGGGACATCGTCATCAATGCCAAGATGCGCCGCACCGGAATTTGCGGCTCAACCGAAACCGTGCTGGTGGACCGCGCCGTCGCCGAGCAGGTGTTGCCGTCAATCCTGAACGGGTTGATCGACGCCGGTTGCGAGGTGCGTGGTGATGAGATGACGCAAGGCCTGGATGCGCGGGTGATCGCGGCGACGGAACAGGATTGGGAAACGGAATACCTGGATTCCATCGTTTCCGTTAAAACCGTTGGCGGCGTTGAAGAGGCGATTGACCATATCGAGAATCACGGATCGAATCACACCGACGCCATCATCACCGAAAATCCTGACACCGCCGAAACTTTTCTCAATGGAGTCGATTCGGCAATTGTCATGCTGAATGCCTCGACCCAGTTCGCCGATGGCGGGGAATTCGGCATGGGCGCCGAGATCGGCATTTCGACCGGCAAACTGCATGCCCGTGGCCCGGTTGGCGTGGAACAGTTGACCAGTTGCAAATATGTCGTGCGGGGCAGCGGCCAATGCCGTCCATAACGTCATCACCTCTGACATGGCGGGATACCTGACATGACGGAGGCTTCCTCCCTACAGGTTGCGGCGGGACAGCGGATCGGTTTGCTCGGCGGGTCGTTCAATCCGGCTCACGAAGGTCATATCCATGTCAGCGAACTGGCCCTCAAAACGTTGAATCTGGACGCGGTTTGGTGGCTTGTGTCACCACAGAACCCGCTTAAATCCGAACAGGACATGGCCCCGCTGGACGCCCGGATGGCGCGTGCTGAACGGATTGCCCAGGCGTATCAGATTACGGTGACGGACATCGAACGGGAACTCGGCACACGCTACACGGCGGATACGCTGATCGCCCTCAAACAAAGGTTCGCGGGGGCCCGTTTCGTCTGGTTGATGGGGGCCGACAACCTGCTTCAGATTGACCACTGGGAACGCTGGGAACAGGTGTTTGGGGCCATGCCGGTTGCGGTTTTCGCCCGGCCTTCCTATTCTGATGCGGCAGAGGATGCGAAAGCCTCTCGGCAATTCGCCCAATATCGGCTAGACTGGGAGCGGGCAGAAGAACTGGCGGAGATGAGCCCTCCGGCTTGGGTCTTTTTAAAGACGCCGGAAAACCCCATATCCGCTACTGAAATCCGCGTCCGCGGTGAAAGCCCGGATGATGATTAGACAACACAAACTCGAAAGGAACGTGACCATAGCGCAAGCGAAAAAGACAACACCGGTTGGCAAGGAAGTGCTCGACCTGGTGGAACTGTCTCTTGATGACGACAAGGCCGAAAACGTCGTTATCATTGATCTTGAAGGAAAATCCGCACTTGCCGATTATCTGGTAATTGCCTCGGGGTCGTCCCAGCGCCACGTCAGCGCCATGGCTGACCATCTCCAACGCACTCTGAAAAAGCACGGCTTGAAGCGGGTTGCCGTCGAAGGCGCCAATCAATGCGACTGGGTGCTTATTGATGGCGGAGATGTCATCATCCATCTGTTCCGTCCGGAAGTCAGGGATTTCTACGGGCTGGAAAAAATGTGGATGGCGCCGACTGACGCCGGAGATAACGTGACGGGTGCCAGTGCCTAGACCTTAATCAGGTCCCGCATCGGCAGAACACGGAGAGAGCTCGACCATGCGCCTGACGCTATGCGCTGTTGGCCGCGCCAAGGCCGGACCCGAACGCGCACTCTTTGAACACTATGCCAACCGCATCAGTTTCCCCTTCGCCCTGAAAGAAGTTGAGGAACGCAAACGCCTGAGCGGCGCGCAGCTCAAAACCCGCGAAGCCGAACTCCTGAGCACCCAAATTCCCGACGGCGCAACGCTCGTCGCCCTCGATGAGCGCGGCAAAAATCTGAGCAGTCCCGAATTTGCCCAGCGCCTCGGGTCGTGGCGGGACGACAGCGTCCGCGATATCGCCTTCGTCATTGGCGGCGCCGACGGCCTCGACGACACGCTTCGGTCGCGTGCCGATCTGGTTCTGTCGCTGGGCAAACTCACCTGGCCCCACATGCTGGTTCGCGGCCTGCTGGCCGAACAGATTTACCGGGCGCAATGCATCCTCTCAGGGCACCCGTATCATCGGGAATGAGAGGGGCGCGACCCTAACCGATTCCCCCCGCCTGCCGGCGGCTCTTCCCCCCACCTGACCTCCCCCTCAAGGGGGGAGGAATTTAGTTAATGGTTGGGAGAGTTCTATCAAGCGCCCTCCCCCTTGAGGGGGGAGGGCTGGGGTGGGGGTGACATTAGCGACAATCAGAGCTCCATCAATACGCGCGCCTTCGATACCGGGCGATAATTCACGCCAATACCTCCTGAAACCAGTCCATCCCCCGAACCGACTCCAGATCCTCATCCGTCAACAGAATCTCCCGGTCCGGCAGCGTGCCCGCCGCCTTGCACCGCATCAGTTTTTCCCGGCATTCCTCAACCGCCCCGGTGCGCGCCAACAGGCAGGCCAGGTTATAGACGGCATCGGGATTTAAGGTCTCCGCCTGTTCCAGAACTTTTTTCGCTTCCGGATACAGGGACCTGTCACCGTTAAGCAGGGCGAGTTCCAGCAGCGTGCTTCCCCAGTTGATGTAGGCCTCATGATCGTCCAGTTTGATTTCCGTGGCTTTTTTGTATTTGTCGAAGCTTTGATTATAGAGTGCCTCATCGTCCTTTAGTTCCGCCAGATTTTTAAGCGCGTTGCCCCAGTTGTAGAAGGCCTCTTGTTTGTCCGGTTTGATCTCCGTGGCTTTTTTGTATTTGTCGAAGCTCTGAGTATAGAGCGTCTCATCGTCCTTTAGTTCCGCCAGATCAGAAAGCGCGATTCCCCAGTTGTTGTAGGCCTCATGTTTGTCCGGTTTGATTTCCGTGGCTTTTTTGTATTTGTCGAAGCTTTGTTTATAGAGCGCCGGATCGTCGTTCAGTTTCGCCAGATTTTTAAGCGCGATTCCCCAGTTGTTGTAGGCCGCGTAAAAGTCCAGTTTGATTTCCGTGGCTTTTTTGTATTTGTCGAAGCTTTGATTATAGAGTGCCTCATCGTCGTTCAGTTTCGCCAGATTTTTAAGCGCAATTCCCCAGTTGTTGTAGGCCTCATGTTTGTCCGGTTTGATTTCCGTGGCTTTTTTGTATTTGTCGATAGCTTGAGTATAGAGCGGCTCATCGTCCTTTAGTTCCGCCAGATCAGAAAGCGCGTTGCCCTGCATGGTGTAGGCCCAGGCGATGGTGTCTTTTTGTTCGGCGTCTTCGGGGTCGCCATGTTCGACAACGGCATCCCAGTCGCCTTTCATCAACAGGACTTCAAGGTCGGGTTTGTCCGGGTCCTGATCGATCCGTTGATTTTCCATCAGTTTGGACCGCAGATTTTTCAGGATGTCGGGGCCGCCGCCGTCCATCACCGGGAAGTCGTTCACCGGTTCCAGTTCCGCCAGTAGATGCCCGTAGGGGTCACTGAACAGCTGCGGCGGGAAGCAGCCGAGGGCCTGCGCCAGCCTGATCAGGAATGGATCGGCATCGGCCCCACCCAGGTATTCCGCCGTGTTTCCGCCTTTCTTTATAAAGGTCTGAATATGTTGATCGGGCTCTTCTTCGTAACCCGCCCAGACCATTCGTTGCCAGCGTGCATAGGCGTCTTTTATAACTGGAAACACGGCATCTGATTGTCCGCTGTAACCGACGACAAGAAACGGCGCAGCTTCGAAGCTGCTGCGGAACAAAGGACGCAGGTTTTCTGCGTGCTGTTCAGTCTCTTCGGTGGAATTCAACATTTTGAGGGCAAACCCCTGTCCATGTAGATGTACGATTGCGGGTGTTGCGAGATATCCCGTGACATCAGATGCTGCGGCGGCAAAATCGTAGGTGGCGGGGTACAGGCCGACCAGACCGCAGGCGTGGGCGAGAACGGAATCGAAATTAAAGGTCAGGACCCTGGCGAGGTGCCCGGCTTCCATCATGCTGGCGATGGCGATATGCGCCCAGTTTACCTTGGCATTATCCAGGTGGGGTTGAAGAAGTTCCCGGCGCTCGTCAATTGCGAGGCATTCCATACATTTGCCATAATCTTTTAATTCCGCGTCATCTAGATGCTGCATGCAGTCTTCGCGGTATTTCTCATGTATCTCCTTGATCAGGTCTTTGGAACTCGGAATTCCCGCAGATATTGAGCATCCGGCACCTGTCAACAGATAGAAAGGGTGTTTATCGTCACGGGCGCGACGAACCCTTTTGGCGAGACGTTGTATGTCGTCAGATGTGTATTTGCCCATGCTGCCGCCCAAAAGTTCTGATTGTAGAAAGATGCACCATTATTCCGGGGGTTGCGGTCGGGCGCAATCGTTCAATGTCTGTTTTTTCAACATCGCCCTGAAAAAACCACAATCATCCGGTAAACAGAATATTCGCCGGAAGATGTCCGGTGAGTCATCCGGTGGATGCGCGGGTGACCCCGGTGGGGTCGCCATTGTCATTTTGAAGATTTTTATCTGCCATCCGGCGGCTTGGGCTGGCGGCGGATGGTGTCCGGAAAGCGATCCCGGCGGTGACGGTGAAACCCGGTATGACCGGTCCGAAAAATCCGCGGTAGCCCACGCAACCCCGCGTTTCCCTCCCTAATGATCCCCCCCATGATCCCCCCGCAATGTTGGCGGGAGCGCTGTTTTTACGGGAGGCAAGTGGGGGTAAATGGGGCCAGGTTCGAACGCGGGGCGGTTAAAACCGGCGGAATTCCGCAAATTTTGCTACCGGCAGGCCGACGGACTGCAAAAACATGGGGTTTTATGGGGGTAAATGGGGCCAACGCCCCTACATCGCGTTGGCGGCCTGATTGAAGGTGTTGCCGATTTCAGTCCCGATCAGGGCGATGCCGATGATGACCACGAGGGCGATCAGCGCGACGAGCAGGCCGTATTCAACCGCCGTGGCGGCGGATTTGTTGCTGAGCAGTCCGCTTAACACTTTCATGCGGACCTTTATGCCATGCAAACCCCGGTGCCGCCAAGTCCGCAATACCCGCCGGGGTTCTTGGCGAGATACTGCTGGTGGTAGTCTTCGGCGAAATAGAACGGCCCCGCCATCAGGGTTTCCGTGGTGATCTCGCCGCGCCCGGCGGCTTCAAGCGCCTTCTGATAGTCTTTTCTGGAGGCTTCCGCAGCGTGCAATTGGGCGTCCGTGGTGCAGTAGATACCGGACCGGTACTGGGTGCCGACGTCATTGCCCTGACGCATGCCCTGGGTCGGGTCATGGTTTTCCCAGAACGTGCGAAGCAGGGAGCCGAAGCTCAGGGTGGCCGGGTTATAGACGATGCGCACCGCTTCGTTGTGCCCGGTGCGGCCCGAGCAGACTTCCTCATAAGTCGCGTTGGGGGTATCGCCCGCCGTGTAGCCGACCGCCGTAACAAAAACCTGAGGGAGCTGCCAGAAACACCGTTCCGCCCCCCAGAAGCAGCCCATGCCGACAAAAAACTCTTCAAAACCGTCGGGCAGGGGGCCGGTCATGGCGTTGGCGTTCACGTAATGCCTATCGGGTACGGGCATCGCCATTTCCCGTCCGGGCAGCGTGGATTTCAGTTTGGCGAATAAAGACATGGTCCCGCTCCTTGACGTCCGCGTGGAAGCTAGCATGCATATGCGGTCGCCGCGAGCCGATTCCAAGGGACAAGTAACTTGCAGGCTGTAATCATTCCGGTTTAGGTTGACGCCGCACGTCACATGGTTGTTGTCCAGTATGCCCAAAAACGGAACCGTATCGCCAGACCCATCCGCGCCCAAACCCGTCGGGCATTTCCCCTTCGCCGGGCGCGTCAATACGATCAATACCTCGGACCCCTGGTTGTGGCTGGCGGCGGGGTGGCGCGATCTGGTGCAGGCGCCGGTTTACAGCCTGTCGATCGGGGCGCTGTTTTCCGGGCTGGGACTCGCGGTAACGGCGGGGCTGTATTATCTGGGCCTGCCCTACATGATCTGGCCGATGGCCGCCGGGTTCATCCTGGTTGCGCCCTTGTTCTGCACCGGCTTTTACGCCATCAGCCGCAGTCTGGAACAGGGCCGGAAACCGACCCTGGCCGATGTCTGTTTTATCTGCCAGGGCAAGTCTGTCGGCGTGCTGGGGGCGGGCACGGCGCTGGTGTTTTTCATGCTGATCTGGATTCGGCTGGCGGCGCTGATCTACGCCGTTAATTTTCCGAACACATCCCTGTCCGTGCGCCAGATCGCCGTTGACACGCTGCTGACCATTGATGGGCTGGATTTTGTCATCGTCGGCACGATGGTTGGCGGGATGTTGGCGTTTTTCGCCTTTCTGGTCAGCGCCGTATCCCTTCAAATCATCGTTGATGGCAAAACCGGGTTCATGCCCGCCATTCTGATCAGCGTATTTGCCGTGCTTCGCAACCTCATGCCGATGATGATCTGGGCGGCCATCATCGTGCTGTTTACGGTTGCCGGTTTCGCCCTGGCCTACGTGGGGCTGGTGATTACCCTGCCGTTGATCGGGCACGCCAGCTGGCACGCCTACCGGGCGGCTGTCAGTCCTCCCGAAGGAGAGGCTGTTTAACCCTGAAGGCGTAAGCTGTCGCGATACACCCGGTAACGACGCTGGTAACTTTTGGCGGCGGCGGCAATCAGCGAGAGATCGCGTTCGGTGGCCTCACGGATAACTTTTCCGGGCGAACCCATAACGACGGAACTGTCCGGAATTTCCTTGCCCTCGGTAATCAGGGTATTGGCCCCGATCAGACAGTTCCGGCCGATTTTCGCCCCGTTAAGTATAATTGAGCCAATGCCGATCAGGGTGTCGTCACCGATCATGCAGCCATGGATCATGACCATGTGACCGATGCTGATGTTTTTGCCAAGTACAATGGGAAAGCCGGGGTCGGTATGCAGAACCGCCCCGTCCTGCACGTTTGAACCTTCACCGATGAGGATCGGTTCGTTATCACCGCGAAGGGTTGCGCCGAACCACACGCTGGCGTCGCGCCTCAGCGTCACATCGCCAATCACGGCGGCGTTGGGGGCGATGAAATAATTATCGTCATCGGTGGTGACCGCGCGGTCGCCCAAGGTGTATCTCATCGGATCGGAACTCCGTTCATAAGTTTGTAAACTGTTCTTTGTAGATTGTTTGGAAATGTCACCGAACATAATATCCAGCCCTGGCGGGGTTGAACAGCGGCCCTTGGGAAGTTGAAAAAATAATGTTAGACATCAAATCATGATACGCCCTCCTTTCATTGCGGTTCCGGCATTGGTTGCGTTGTTCGCGGCGGTATCAGCTCCCGTTTTTGGCGGAGAGAAACCAAACGATCCCAAAGAGCTTGGAACGTTTGAGTTCAAATTCGAAAACGACCTGTTTTCCGGTGAGGATCAGCACTACACCAACGGCATACGTCTGTCCTGGCTATCGCCGGAAGGGGACACCATCAGGCCGTTGCAGTATGTCCGCGATTTTTTGGAAACCCTGGCTCAAGATACCAATAAGACAACCCGCTTCGGTTTGGCCGCCGGGCAGGAAATCTATACGCCGGAAGATCGATACCGCACCGACCTGATCGTTGATGATCGACCGTATGCGGGCTGGCTCTATGGCGGACTGTCGCTGCACACCGTGACCAAACGCGCGGGCGAGCGCAAGGACCTGGAATCGATTGAACTGGATGTCGGCGTGATCGGCCCCTATGCGCTTGGCGAAGAAGCCCAGAATTTTGTCCATGAAGTCCGGCTGATCGACACCTTCGACGGTTGGGATAACCAGCTCAAGAACGAAATCGGCGTGGCCCTGCATTATGAACGCAAATGGCGGTTTTTTGATCCTGTCGCCGTCGGCCCCCTGCAGTTTGACGCCATTCCCCACGCCGGCCTCAGCGTCGGTAATGTGGTGACCCAGGCCAATGTCGGCGGCGCCCTTCGTCTCGGTTGGAACCTGCCCCACAACTTCGGTCCACCCAGCCTGATTCAGGGCGGTACGTCGGTTGACCGGTTTCCTGAAAGCTCTGCCAGCGCCTATCTTTTTGCCACCAGCCAAGGGCGCTATGTCGCCCATAACATCTTTCTTGATGGCAATACCTTTCGCAGCAGCCACAGCGTTGACAAGGAAAACTGGGTTGGGGACTTGAACTTCGGTGCGGCCCTGCTGCTCGGGCGGTTCAAGCTTTCTTACGCCAATGCTTTTCGCTCAAAGGAATATCGCGGGCAGCCAAGAATCAGCCGTTTTGGCTCTCTCACGGCGTCCTTTCAGGCGGCGTTCTGACCTCCCGACATCCAGAGAGGACCTCGACCATGGAATTTGTCTCAATTGAAAAAACCGGGCGGGTCGCAGTTGTCCGCTTTCAGTGTGATCACAAAGCCAATGCCCTGTCGCGTCAGGTGATGGATGAACTGACCGAAGCGGCGCGCAGCTTCGAACATGATTTTGAGACTTCGGCCGTCATCCTGACCGGGCGCGATGACGTGTTTACCCTGGGCCGCGACCTGACCGACCCGAAACTTGCCGATATCGACAAGCTGGGACTGGCCGAACGGCGCAAGGCGATTCAGGTCGGTCCGCGCCTGACCAAAGCCTGGGAAGAGGTCGAGCCGGTAACCATCGCCGCCATTGACGGCTGGTGCGTTGGCGGCGGCGTGGCGCTGGCGGTGGCCTGTGACTTCCGGGTGATGGCCCAATCGGCGCACATGTACGTGCCGGAAGTCGAACGTGGATTTAACATGAGCTGGCAGTCGGTGCCGCGCCTCGTCAACCTGATGGGCCCGGCCAAAACCAAACGCCTGATCCTGCTGGCCGAAAAACTCGACGCCGCCCGCGCAACGGACTGGGGATTGGCCGACGAAATCGCCGACGATGATGGTGCCCTTGCCCAAGCCATGGACTGGGCCCAACGCATCGCCGCCATGCCGCCGGTGCAGGTGCGGATGGTCAAACAGGGCATCAACGCCTACGCCAATGCGCTGAACCATGCCGCCAGCGCCCTAGACGCCGACCAGTTCGCCCTGGCCTTCAGCTCAGGCGACCGCGAGGAAGGCATCGCCGCCTTTCTCGACGGGCGGGACCCGGAGTATACGGGGGAGTAGGAAATTCATCGGCGTCTTGATCGCTTTGCACAAAATAGCGTTTCTCGCTATAATTGATGGAGAATCGTGTGGCAGTTCCAGGGGGATCGGTACATGACGATGACATTGGACCAGGAAAAAGAGAAGCTGGACCACGAGCATGGCTTGGCGATAAAACGGATTTTTCTTGAAAAACTCATTCTTGGTGTAATCGTCGTAGCCTTCGGTGTTCTTGCCAACATGGGCTTGGAAAAATTCAAGTACGGGCTCGCCGACCGCCGGTACCAATTGGAAAAACATGATCGTATTTTAAGCGATTTACGCCAAACCTATAGCGACATGGCAAAATACACTTTCTACGTCATGCACACGAAGAAAAGAGAGGATACGGAGGGCATGCTGCGTTACACCGACCTGCTTGGCAAGTACCGGCGCGCGCTTGACCGTATTGCCGGTATCGCCAATACATCCGGTCGGCATCTGTCAAAACGGTTTAGCGACCGGATACAGCAACATCTCTGGTTCCACGAAGCCATTGCCTTTCAACATCGAAGACCGAATAAAAAACACTGGAGTTTTGCTGTCAGCGTCTTTGATAATTTCGACGCCCTCACGCGTTATGCAACGTCGGGTGACAGGATTGAAATCAAGGCGACAGGTACCCACGGTGGTTTTCCGCTCATCGGCTGGACGTCGAAAACGATGCTGGAGAAAAAGGCCGGGGCCTATTATGACCAGCTTTACGCCAAATGGCAGAGAGAGAATCCGTCAAGGGCGACATCAGGATTAACATTACCGTAACCCGCCTGCGCTATCGTCTTCCCGTAAAAAATCATTATACTTGAGCCGCTATGCCAGAGACCTCAATGGATATTCCCGCAAACCCCACGCCGCTGCGTCCTGTTGTGCTATGCATCCTTGATGGATGGGGCGAGCGGGCGGAGGTGGAGAACAACGCCATTGCTCTCGGCGAGACGCCCAACTGGGACCGGCTGGTTGCGTCGGTGCCGAAGGCCGTTCTGGACGCGTCGGCGGAGGATGTTGGATTGCCGTCGGGGCAGATGGGCAATTCGGAAGTCGGGCACATGAATTTGGGTGCCGGACGGGTGGTCATGCAGGATTTACCACGAATTGATCAGGCCGTAGGCGACGGGTCACTGGCGACTAATCCGGAATTGACGACGTTTATTGGTACGCTCAAACAATCGGGCGGGACGTGTCATTTATTGGGACTGATGTCGCCGGGCGGGGTTCATGCGCACCACGATCATCTGGCGGCTTTGGCCGGGATCGTCAGCGAGGCCGGAGTCCCGGTACGGATACATGCCTTTATGGATGGCCGTGATACGCCCCCGAAAGCTGGCAAAGGCTATCTGGAAGACTTTATCGCCAAGGTGTCGGGATTTGAGAACTGCACGGTCGCCACGGTGACCGGGCGCTACTGGGCCATGGATCGTGATAACCGTTGGGAGCGTGTTGTCCGCGCCTATGAGGTGATGGTCAATGCCGAAGGTGTGCGGGCCGATGCCCCCCTGAGCGCTATGGACGTGTCTTATGCCAGCGACACCGGCGATGAGTTTGTCGAACCGAGCGTTATCGGTGCGTATTCGGGCATGGCTGACGGCGATGGTTTGCTGATGGGCAATTTTCGCGCCGACCGGGCACGGGAAATCCTGACGGCGCTTGCCGACCCGACTTTTGACGGCTTCGCCCGCAGCCGGGTTGTCGCGTTTCCGGCGCGCCTTGGCATGGTTGAATATTCCGAAACCCTGAACCGGCTGTTTCCGGCGCTTTTTGCGTCCACGGCTCTGACGGGGATTATGGGGCAAGTCGTTGCCGATGCCGGAAAACAACAACTGCGCATTGCCGAAACGGAAAAATACGCCCACGTCACGTTTTTCCTGAACGGTGGGCGCGAAGATGTGTTTGCCGGTGAACAGCGCATTCTGGTGCCGTCGCCGAAGGTCGCCACCTATGACTTGCAACCGGAGATGTCGGCTCCGGAAGTTACGGACAAGCTCGTTGAAGCCATGGAGTCGGGCACTTTTGACCTGATCGTCGTCAATTACGCCAACGGTGACATGGTCGGTCATACGGGCATTCTTGAAGCCGCCATCAAGGCGGTGGAGACGCTGGATAGTTGCCTCGGGCGTCTGGAGGAAGCGGTCAGCGATGCTGGTGGAGTTTTGTTCGTGACGGCCGATCATGGTAACTGTGAGAGCATGTATGATCACCATGCGCACGAGCCACACACACAGCATACCCTTAGCGTCGTCCCGGCGCTGCTGATCAATGCGCCCGGATGGGTCCGGGGGCTCCGGCCGGGGCGCTTATCCGATGTTGCGCCGACGCTGATTCGCCTGATGGGGTTGCGCCAACCCGCTGAAATGACAGGCGTTTCGCTGCTGGACGAGGGTGGTCTGCAATCCGCCGCCGCGGAGTAAGATGTCGGCACGCTTGCCTGTTAGTGTTTTTGTTGCCGCGGGCATTGGCGTGCTGGTATTGACGACAAGCAGTGGGTTCTCCCAAACACCTTTGAAGCTGAAGCCGCGCGCTCCGTCAGCCGGGGAAGAGGCTCCCGCGCCCAAACCGGTACCGGTGCCGAAAGTCACGACGGCACCGTTAGGAAAGGCGACACGCAAAATCCCGGCGGAAGGGAAAACTGTCAAACGACTGGAGGAACTGGACCGGGCAATTGACGCCGCAAAAGACCAGAGGCAGGCCCTGAAAAACAAGGCGAAGTCACTGGATCAAGATATCCAAAGCCTGCGCCGGGGGATGGTTGCGGCGGCACGGCTCATTCAGAACCATGAAGCGCGGGTGGCGGAACTCTCTACTCTGTTGATTAAGGTCAATCGGACGCTGGTTCAAAAACAAGAGAAGCTGCACCACGAACGGAAACAGATGGGGCGGGTTATTCTGGCATTACAACGGGTCGCACAATACCCGCCGGAAGCTCTTATTGTTCGCCCCATCATGCCCGGTGACGCCGTGCGCAGCGCCATTCTGCTGCGCGCAGCCGTACCCGAACTGGAGCGTCAGGCGGTCACCCTGCGTGATGATCTGGATGCGTTGCGCCAGAGCCGTGAAGACGCTGCACGTCATCAGCTTGACCTGTCCCAGGAACAGGCAGCACTTGAAAGTCAGCGCAAGCTGCTGCGAACGATGATCGGTAGAAAATCGCGTCTGCGCCGACGCACGTTGGCCAAAAGCGAACAGGCACAGCGCAAGGTCAGCAATCTGGCCAAGAAAGCCCGCTCAATCAGGGACCTGATGGCCCGTCTGGAGCGGTTGCGACTGCAACGTGAACACCAGGCGAAAGAGCAGGCCAAAGCGCTGAATGCCGGAAAAACCAGCGCCAAGACTCTGGTCAAAGGTGTCCCCAATTTGCAGCGACCCAAGGATTTCACCGGCAAACCCATGGATACCGCGCGTGGCCACTTGCCTTACCCCGTCGTCGGTCCGGTGATCGCGCGGTTTGGAGAAAAGGCGGAAGGTGGCTTATCTTATAAAGGTTTGACTATAGAATCCTCTAGCGGAGCGCAGGTAATTGCCCCATATGAAGGGCGCGTGGCATTTTCCGGACCGTTCAGAGGATATGGGGAGCTCTTGATCATCGAACACCGTGAGGGATATCATACCCTGCTTGCTGGCATGTCCCGTATCGACGGTGTCGTCGGTCAGTGGGTGCTGGCTGGAGAACCGGTAGGTGTAATGGGACCGGCATCTGCGAAACCGAAAGATAAACCGACTCTTTATCTGGAACTGCGTCACAAAGGTCAGCCTATTAATCCTCTGCCGTGGCTGGCGAGCCGAAAAGGCTAAGGCAGATAAACATAAGGTAATCGGATGAAAACTCGACAATTTCTGACGGCAGCAGCCGTTGCTTTTCTGATCACGCCAGTATTTGGCGGGGCTCCGCTCAGGGCCGAGGCTACGGACACAAAGAACAACGCCGAAACCTATCGCCTGTTGAACCTGTTTGGCGATGTGTTTGAGCGCGTTCGAGCGGAATACGTGGAAACGCCCACCGATCAGGAGCTGATTGAAGCCGCCATCGGCGGGATGCTGTCCTCGCTGGACCCCCACTCGAGTTATATGAACGCCAAACGTTTCAAGGATATGCAGGTCGATACCAAGGGTGAATTCGGCGGGCTTGGTATCCAGGTCACGATGGAGGCCGGATTTGTTAAGGTGATCTCTCCGATTGATGATACCCCGGCATTTCGTGCGGGTGTCGAAGCCGGCGATTTTATTACTCATCTGGATGGTAAAACCGTGCAGGGCCTGTCCCTGCCGGAAGCCGTTGACAAGATGCGGGGAAAAGTCGGTGCGGATATTAAGCTGACGCTGCGGCGCAAGGGGGTTGCCGAACCCTTTGATGTAACCATCACCCGCGCGGTCATTAAGATCACATCTGTTCGCTCCAGACAGGAAGGCAAGATTGGCTATGTCAGAATCACGTCCTTTACCGAACAAACGGACAAAGGGCTGAAAAAAGCCATCGACAAATTCGATAAGGATCTGGGTGATGAATTGCAGGGGATCGTCCTTGATCTTCGCAACAATCCCGGCGGGTTACTGGATCAGGCGGTTTCCGTATCGGACGCATTCCTTGAAAAAGGTGAGATTGTTTCCACCCGCTCGCGCAATCTTGAAGATACCACTCGTTACAACGCCCGTCCGGGTGATCTGGCCCAGGGTAAACCGGTGGTCGTTCTGGTTAATGGTGGTTCTGCATCGGCTTCCGAGATTGTCGCCGGAGCGCTACAGGATCATCGTCGGGCCATAATTTTGGGGACTCTGTCTTTCGGCAAGGGGTCCGTTCAAACGATCATGCCACTGCCCGGCCATGGCGCCATGCGGCTGACGACGGCGCGTTATTACACGCCGTCCGGCCGATCTATTCAGGGGGAAGGCATCAAGCCGGATATCATTGTCGAACAGGCCCGCATTGAAACGATCAAGCGCAATGGAGAGCGTCATGAAGCCGACCTTCGCGGTGCGCTCATTAATGAAAACGCCAAGGATAAGAAAGGCGACGGGGTCAAGCAGCCTGATGATGCAAAAAAAGCAGGGAAAGACAGCGAGAAGCCCGTTGACTATCAACTCCTGCGCGCCCTTGATATCATCAAAGGTGTCTCCTTGTTTTCTGGTAATACCCAGTAGTCCGTCGATTGCAACCGTTGAGGTGGTGTTGTGAAACTCCCGGGTTTCCTGAAACGCAATAAAGACGACGACGAAGACCTTGAGGACTTCGAAGACGACGAGCCGAAAACCCGGGTCATTGAAGATGATGACGACCCGGAGTTTTCTGCCCCACCACCTGATGAGGGAGATGATGTCGCCGACATTGATATGAATGATGTCGGCGACATGCCCACTGAAGCATCTGAAGCGGGGGATACGGCTGAATTCGAAGATGACGATGATATTGATTTTGACGACGACGATGAGGATGAGGAGGATGAAGACGAAGAACGTGGTTCCGGCCCGCCTCTCCTTTTTATTGTTTTGGGTGCCGTCGTTCTGCTCGGGGGTGTTCTGGGTGGGGCGGCGTTCTGGTTTTTGAGTGGCAGCGATGATCCTGAAGTGCCGGTGGCTGAATCGAGTAATTCGGGAAAAAGTGTGGAGATGGCACTTCCGCCCATAACAGCTAAACCTTTGACACCGCAACCATCAGGCGAGCAACCCGTCAGCCCGGAAACAGCAGGCCACAAAGACGCCGCAGGCGGACAGGCCGCCGCTGTCACGCCGAAGCCGGTTTCCGCTATGTCCGCATTGGGTGCAGGCGGGCTAAATGCCAGGGCGGGCGCCGCCGCCGGTCCACGTCAGGGATTGATCATCCCCTCCGTCACATCCGTTTCCTATCAGGCGATCCCTGATCAGAGCAAGGTGATTCCCCTGGCCTCGGCGCCGGACAAGGCCCTGGTTGAAGAAGTCAATGGCCTTGCCGGGAAACTGCCAAAAATAAGCCGCGATGGACGCAAGGCGTGGCAAGTCTATGCACGTCCGCCGACCGCAACCGGTACCAATCCAAGGGTCGCCATCGTTGTCAGAGGGTTGGGGTTGAGCCGCGCCGCAACAATCGCCGCGATCAAGAAGTTGCCCGGCGAAGTCAGTCTGGCCTTTTCGCCCTATGCACAGGACCTGAACGACTGGTTGTTACGTGCGCGTCTGGCCGGACACGAGGTATTTTTGGAACTGCCCATGGAAAGCAAGGACTTCCCCGAAAAGGACGCGGGACCGCTGGCTTTGAACACCAACCTTCAAGTCGCCAACAACATTCGGCGGCTAACCGAAATCATGAGCCGTATGGAGGGCTATGTCGGCCTGTTGTCGGTTATGGGGTCAAAATTCATGGATGCGGAAGGGCAGCTGAAACCGGTTTTGGAAGAGATTAACAAGCGTGGCCTTATGTTTGTCGACGGGACCGGTGGGCGGTCGGCAGCTCCGAAGATTGCGGCTGAAATTGGCCTGGCGAAAGCCTTTGTAAATGTTTCACTGGATGATCCACCCGGACGGCGGAGCCTGAACAGAAAGCTGAAATCCCTGGAATCAATCCTAACCCAGCAACCGGTCGCGGTTGCCGTCATCCATCCCTATCCCAGCACCCTGCAACGCCTGAACATCTGGTTGAGAACGATGGCGGAGCGCAAGATGTCGCTGGTCCCTCTTAGCGCCGTCGCCGACAAGCAGTTTGTTGAATGAGTGGAAATAGTTCAGATAAAAATAAGAACGTGAACCGACCCTACCGGAGATGCGTCGGGGCGGCGTTGTTTAACCGTGATGGGCTGGTCTGGGTTGGCAAACGAATTCCCAAATCCGGAGATAATTTTACTGATGCCTGGCAGATGCCGCAGGGCGGAATCGACAAGGGCGAGGCCGCCGCTGAAGCAGTTATCCGGGAGCTTCGCGAAGAAACAGGAATTGACGCCGTCGAAATCATTGCCGAAACTAGCGGCTGGCTGACTTATGAGCTGCCTGAACATCTGCGCGGAATTTCCTGGGGGGGGAGATACCGGGGGCAAAAACAAAAATGGTTCGGGCTGCGATACTTGGGGGAAGATCAGGATTTCGTTTTAGACGCGTTTGACAAGCCGGAATTTTCAAGCTGGCGATGGGTTCGCCTTGAAGAAGTGCCGGAATTGATCGTGCCGTTCAAACATGACGTATATAAGCAGTTGGTGAGCGAATTTAGGCATTTGCCGGAAAGGGTTATGAATAAGTGATGATGTATATTCAGGTTGTTGCAGGGTTCATAGTCCTTGTCGCTGGCGCGGAATTTCTTGTGCGGGGAGCTGTAAATCTGGCGGATCGGCTGGGTATTCCGCCAATCGTCGTTGGCATGACGGTTGTCGCCATCGGCACATCCGCCCCGGAGCTGGTGGTCTCGCTAAAGGCGACGGTTGCCGGTGCGTCGGGCCTCGCCCTCGGGAATCTGGTGGGATCAAATATCGCCAATGTCCTGCTGATTTTGGGCGCTACCTGCGCATTGAAACCGATAATCGACCACCCGGGATCAACGGCGATGGACGGATATGTGCTGCTGGGGGGCAGTGTCATCTTTGTCGGACTATGCCTGATGGGAGAACTGTCGCTGCTGGCGGGACTTGTCCTTCTGGTTGCCTTTTTCGGATTTCTCGGAGCAACCTATTGGCGCGATACCCATGATCCAGACGCCGCAGCGGACCTGGTTGAGGAAGTCGAAGACCTGCGCGGTGATCCCAAACCCCTGCCTTTGTCGTTTGGCTTTGTCGTCGGGGGACTGGTCGGTTTGATTTATGGAGCCGATCTGCTGGTTCAAGGCGGCACCGAAATCGCCCGCGCATTTGGTGTGTCCGAGGAAGTAATCGGGCTGACGCTGTTTGCTCTGGGAACATCGTTGCCGGAATTGGCGGCCTCTCTGGTGGCGGCATTTCGGGGCCATCCCGCCGTTGCGATCGGCAATGTGGTCGGGTCCAATCTGTTTAATATCCTGGGGGTTGGCGGGGTTATTGCCAGTGTGGCGACAATTCCCGTGGCCAAACAGATCGCTGATTTTGATATCTGGATCATGCTGGCGTCGACGGTCATCCTATTGCCCGTTCTGATCTGGGGCTGGCGGGTAACACGAGTCGTCGGTGGTTTGTTGCTTGTCGCTTACGCAGGCTATGTGTGGATTCAGGCAACCGGCGTAGAAAAAGTGCTGGCTTCAATTGGCTAATTCAGGCGGAGACACAGTGTTAATTACCGGTGCCGGGCGGCGGATTGGCCGGGCGATTGCGCTTGATCTTGCAAAAAGCGGCTGGCGGGTCGCCATTCACTATAATACCTCCGCTGACGATGCCGTCGGTTCGGTAGCCGAAATTACCGCTGCGGGTGGGCAGGCGATTGCCCTCGCGGGAGATCTTCTTGATGAGGAAGTGACAACGGGGCTCGTTGCAAGGGCGGCGGAAAAACTGGGTCCGGTCAGTTGCCTGGTCAACAATGCCTCGGTGTTTGAAGAGGACACCGCGATGACGTCGTCCAGGGAGACCTGGGACCGGCATATGGAAGTCAATCTTCGTGCTCCGTTCCTGCTTTCACAGGGTGTGGCCCGTCAACTCCCCGAGGGTGCCAAAGGCAATATTGTCAACATTATTGATCAACGGGTATGGAACCTGACACCTGAATTTACGTCCTATACGGTTTCCAAAGTCGGTTTGTGGGGGCTGACCCGTATTTTGGCTCGCGCGTTCGCTCCCCAATTACGGGTCAATGCCGTGGGGCCGGGGCCAACACTACGGAGTATTCATCAATCAGCGGCGGATTTTGAGGAAGAATGGTCGTCTTTACCGTTGCAGACCCCGGTTTCGACAGACGATATTTGCCGGGGGGTACGGTTTATTCTCGACGCCCCGGCCATGACAGGGCAGATGATCGCGCTTGATGGTGGACAGCATATGGGGTGGTCGCCGGAAAGCGGTCAGCGTAATTAAGTGGTCGGACGATCCCGGCTATATTCAGGAGAGGCACATGGCCTTAAATCCAGTTAACAAGGTTACCCCGCTGAGGATAGCGGATGCCGACAGCAAGGTACGGCATGTGTTCATTCGTGACTTTCTGATCGACTGTTCGATCGGAATATACAGTCATGAAAAGGAACACGAACAACGCGTGCGCATTAATGTCGATCTTGCCGTTACGGAAGGCGATAAACCGATTGATGACAACATTCAGAATGTCATCTGTTATGAACAACTGGCGATCGGTATAGAGTCCATAATTGCCCAGGGACATGTGAATCTGGTGGAAACATTGGCGGAGAAAATTGCCGCAATGTGTCTTCAGGAACGTGAGGTTCTGTCCGCCAGGGTGCGGGTCGAAAAACTCGACATACTGGAAAGTGCAGAAAGTGTCGGCGTGGAAATCGAACGCTTTAATTCACAAGTATAGAGTCAGTAAATCAATAGAATGTGAAGTGGACGTGAAAGGACTAGTTTCTGCTTGCTTAAGGGCAGGTTGTGCACAGGGAGCCGTTCTTTGCAAACATGTTTCAGAAATATTACGCAATGTTTCCGGCAGAGAGGCGGAATACAGCGGGGTTTAAAAAATTCTTTTAAATCAATGAGTTGCGAATATGCGTAAAAAATAGGCAAACTACTAAAAAGCGTTTGTTTTGTGTGGGATAGTAAATTCAGGACGGGTTCTCAACAGAGTTATCCACAGGATTCGTGGATAGAAATTTTCAATATTGTTAACAGTCTTCTAGTCTGACCCGTGCACCCTGATACGACCTAACGACAACTTGTGATTTGAGCCAAACGTGAACGAAGACCCCCCGCCAGATTGTCGAAATCCAGAAGACGACAAAGAGGTTTCCACGCCCAGGGGCGTTAGCGTAATTGCCGCCTACCTGAAAAACCTGCCCGCTAGTCCGGGGGTATACAGGATGGTTAACGGTAGAGGGGATGTCCTTTATGTGGGTAAGGCAAAAAGCCTGAAAAAGCGGGTTGACGCCTATACCCATCCGGACCGCCAATCGGTGCGTATTCGCCGCATGATCTCCGAGACGGTATCAATGGAGTTTGTGACGACGCATACAGAGGCAGAGGCCCTGTTGCTGGAATCAAACCTGATCAAGCGATATGCGCCAAAATACAATATATTGCTTCGTGACGATAAATCCTTTCCGCATATTCTGGTAACTGGCGGCCATGACTTTCCGCAAATCCTGAAACACCGTGGCGCCCAAAATCGTAAAGGCGATTATTTTGGTCCTTTTGCTTCCGTCTGGGCGGTTAATGAAACTCTTGCGGTACTGCAGCGCGCCTTCCTGCTTCGGACCTGCACCGATTCCGTATTCGCCAATCGTTCACGCCCGTGCCTGTTGCATCAGATCAAACGGTGTTCGGCGCCATGTGTCGGTAAGGTTTCCATGGGCGCCTATGCGGAACTGGTCAGTGAGGCGCGGGAATTTCTGTCCGGTGGTTCGCAACGCATTCAACGCCGCCTTGCGCGTCAGATGCAGGATGCCAGCGACGCCTTGGAATACGAGATCGCAGCCCAATACCGCGACCGTATTCGGGCGTTGACCCGAATACAGGCGCGCCAGGACATAAACCTGTCCGGTCTGGGGGAGGCCGATGTTATCGCCGCCTATCAGACCGGCGGGGTGACCTGTATTCAGGTTTTCTTTTTCAGAACAGGAGCCAATTTTGGCAATCGCGCCTATTTTCCAAGTCAGGCGCGTGAGGCGGATGTTGAAAAGGTGCTGGAAGCTTTTATCGGACAGTTTTACGCCCGCACGCTGCCGGCAAAGACTTTGCTGATCAGCCATGATCTGGAAAATCAGGATTTATTGGCCGAAGCGTTGACGGTGCGGGTCAACTCGAAAGTTGACGTCCTGACGCCGAAGCGCGGAAACAAAAAAAAGCTTGTGGAACATGCGCTCAGTAACGCCCGTGACGCCCATGGACGGCGCATGGCGGAAAGCGCCTCGCAGCGTCGGCTGCTTGAGGGGCTGGCGGAAGCGCTGAAACTGGATGGAACGCCGGAACGCATCGAGGTTTATGATAACAGTCATATTTCTGGAACCCGGGCCGTCGGTGGGATGATTGTCGCCGGACCAGAGGGTTTCATAAAAAATGCCTATCGAAAATTTACCATTAAGGGGGCGGCCCCACGCGGCAGCGCGGCCGGGCCTGATGGGTTTGCTGCGGGCGATGACTACGCGATGATGCGTGAAGTCTTCCAACGGCGTTTCGCCAGGGCATTGAAAGAGGACCCGGACCGTCTTGGTGGGCAATGGCCAGATCTGGTTCTGGTGGATGGTGGAAAAGGGCAGCTTGGGATCGCGTTGGAGGTGTTTGAGGATTTGGGGATTGATGATGTTGCCATCGCAGGTGTCGCCAAAGGACCTGATCGAAACGCGGGTCGCGAGCGCATCTTTTTGCCGGGTGAAGGAACCGCCATCGAACTTGAGGCCAGAAACCCGGTCCTCTATTTTATTCAGCGCCTGCGTGATGAAGCTCACCGGTTCGCTATCGGCACCCATCGAAACAAGCGTTCCAAAGCGATTTCCCGGTCTGTTCTTGATGAGGTGCCGGGCGTGGGGGGCGGGCGCAAAAAGGCCTTGCTGCATCATTTCGGCGGACCAGATGCCGTGACACAGGCTGGCCGCGCCGATCTGGAAGCTGTCAAAGGCATCAGCAAAGCCCTCGCCAGTAAAATTTATGACTGGTTTCATCCACATGGATAGTAGGTTAAAACTGTTCCCAGGACCGCTACTGCCAAGGCTCGATATGTTGACCCAGCTCCCGAATATTCTGACGGTTTCACGAATTTTGGCGATTCCGGTACTGATCGGACTTCTGGTCTTTCTGGATGATCCGCTGGCAAGCTGGTTGGCGTTTAGTACTTATACATACGCCTGTGTGACCGATTTTTTTGACGGCTATCTTGCCCGCGCCTGGCATCAGCAATCCGCATTCGGGCGATTTCTTGATCCAATAGCAGATAAACTGCTGGTCGCTTCCGTATTGTTGGCCCTGGTTGGGATCGACCGGGTTTCAGGCCTGACTGTACTGCCCGCCGCGGTCATTCTGTGCCGTGAAATTCTGGTGTCGGGGTTACGCGAATTCCTGGCGGAAGTGGACGTCAGCGTCCCGGTCAGTCAACTGGCAAAATGGAAGACGGCCATGCAAATGCTGGCATTGGGGTTTTTGCTTGTCGGTCCCAACGGTCCAGCCTTCGGCCCGCTGACCACGTCGGAGATCGGCATGTATGGCATATGGGGGGCCGCCGTTCTGACTCTGGTGACCGGGTATGACTACCTGATTCATGGATTATCCTATATTCGCGATACCGATCAGGCCCCTGCACCCAAACACCCCCACGCCGATAGCAAGGCCGACACAGAATCTCATAACCAGAGTTGATTTTTCGACGTGCGACGCCAATATGACGGTCGTTGAAGACGAATACGAAAGCGTGTGATATGAAGACATTTGGAATGATCGGGTGGAGTGGAAGCGGTAAGACGACGCTGATCATTCAGTTAATCCCGGAACTGATCGGGCGGGGTTACAGCGTATCGTCCATGAAACATACGCACCACAACTTCGATATCGACAAGCCCGGCAAGGATTCTTACGAACACCGCGTGGCTGGGGCCAAACAGGTCTTGATCACCGGGACCAAACGCTGGGCCTTGCTAAATGAAAATCGCGACCAGCAGGAATCCTCCATTGATGACCTGCTGGCCAAGATGGACCCGGTCGATCTGGTTTTGATTGAGGGTTTCAAGAAACATCCCCATAAAAAAATGGAAGTCTTTCGCCCCTCCGTTGAGCGCCCGCTTCTGGCTCTGAAAGACGAGAGTGTGGTGGCGATCGCGACTGATGAGCAGGTCGATGGTGGTGGTTTGCCGGTCATAGATCTCAACAATGTCGCCGCCGTCGCAGATTTTATCATCGAATTCTGTGGACTTGAAAAAAGGGTGGTCGATGGCGCAGCTTAAGGACGACTGTTTTGCTTTTGGCGGGCAACTGACCCCGGTTGCCGATGCCCTCACTGATCTGAGCGCCCGCTTGTCGTGCGTATGCGACGTCGAAGAGGTGCCTATCCATGAGGCCCTGGGGCGCATAATTGCTGATGATATTATGTCTCCTCGTGACGTGCCGCCTCACAACAACTCGGCCGTTGACGGGTATGCGGTTTACTTCAGCGATCTTGATCCCGAGCACGATACCCGTCTGGCGGTTGCGGGCCGGATCGCAGCGGGGCATCCGCTGGACAGACCGGCGCGACCGGGTGAGGCGCTTCGCATTTTTACCGGAGCTCCTGTCCCGGACGGTGAGAACGGCGGTCCCGACACCATTTTTATGGAGGAAGACTGCACGGAAGTAGACGGCGTGGTGACGCTGCCGCCGGGACTGAAGCAGGGGTCGAATAAACGTGATCAGGGCGAAGACGTCAAAGTCGGCGCCTTGATCATTGCCCGGGGATGTCGGTTACGTCCGCAGGAAGTTGGTTTGGCGGCGTCCGTTGGGCGGGCGGCGGTCAAGGTTTACAGGCGGTTGCGCGTGGGGGTGTTCTCTACCGGAGATGAGGTTCGCGATCCGTCCGATGACGCTCCCGAAGGATGTATCTTCGATGCCAACCGGTTCGCCATCATGGGACTGCTCCGCGACCTTGGGTGTGAAGTGACTGATATCGGAATCCTGCCGGATAAGGAGGCGGTGATCGCCGCCGCCTTGGGTGATGCCGCGCCGGATCATGACATGCTGATTACATCTGGCGGCATTTCGGCGGGTGAAGAAGACCATGTAAAAGCGGCTGTCGAGCACCACGGGTCTCTCAATTTCTGGCGCTTTGCCATTAAACCGGGACGTCCGATTGCGCTCGGTCAGGTTGGCTCGACCTCGTTTGTCGGTCTGCCCGGAAACCCGGTTGCGGCGATGGTTACGTTCATGGTCATTGCCCGTCCTATGATTAATGTATTGTCCGGCAATAAAGATGTTTTGCCGCACCTCTACCGGGTCACATCCGGGTTCGATTATGCGAAAAAACTGGGGCGGCGCGAATGGGTGAGGGTGCGTCTGGAAAGTGAAAAGGATGGTTCGCTGACCGCCAGAAAACACCCTGCGGGTGGTTCCGGCATCCTGACCTCGATGGTCGATTCTGATGGTCTGGTGGAACTGGGGGAGGACGTGGAGACAATTTCAGTAGGTGACACAGTCGATTTTCTTGCCTTTAACGAGGTGATGCGATGAAAATTCTCTATTTCGCCTGGGTGCGGGAGAAAACTGGAGTATCAGCGGAAGACATCAGTGTCCCTGAAACGGTCAACTCTGTTAGTGGTCTTGTCGATTGGCTGAAAACCCGTAACGGCGGATATGCAGAAGCCTTCGCCGATCACAATGTTGTCCGTGTCGCGGTTAACCAGGAATATGTTACAATCGACCATGCCGTTTCAGATGATGACGAGGTGGCGTTTTTCCCGCCGGTGACCGGAGGATAAACAGGGTGATTCGGGTCCAGAAACAGGATTTCGATTTAGGCGAGGAACTCTCTCGATTGACCGAGGGCAACCAGGCCATCGGCGGGCTGTGTTCGTTTGTCGGCCTGGTCCGGGACATCGCCGAAGACGAAGAAATTTCGGCGATGACGCTGGAACACTATCCGGGAATGACGGAGAAGGCGCTGGCCGACATTGAAGCTCAGGCTCTGGATCGCTGGCCGCTGGATGCGACCCTGATTATCCATCGTTACGGGCGTCTGGAACCGGGCGAGCAGATCGTACTGGTTGCGGCGGCTTCGGCGCACCGCGAAGCCGCGTTTGAGGCCTGTCATTTTCTGATTGACTGGCTGAAGACCAAGGCTCCCTTCTGGAAGTTGGAGGAAACGCCTGAGGGCGGTAAATGGGTCGATGCCCGAGACAGTGATGATTCTGCGGCTGCGCGCTGGGAAGATCAGTCGGCCTCTAACCCAGATGATCAGGACGCGGCGGAGTAATCGCTATTTTGCCGCGTGCCATCTTTTTTGATTTCGATGGCGTCATTGTCGATTCCACCGACATCAAAGTGCAGGCCTTCAGGGACCTGTATGGCGATCAGCCGGACCATGTGATCGACCGGATCATCGCCTATCACAAAGCCAACGAAGGCATATCACGGGTCGTCAAAATCCGGCATTGTCACCGCGAATTTCTGGGCGTTGAGCTCGATGATGGAGAACATGACAGACTGTGCCGGGAATATGCAAAAATCGTTGAAGGGAAAGTTGTCTCTTGCCCCGAAGTCACCGGCGCAACCGCGTTTTTACAATTCTTCCATCATCAATGCAGGATGTATGTGGTTTCCGGCACACCCCAGGAAGAATTGCGACGCATCATCAAACAACGGGGTCTGGATGGCTACTTTGAAGCTGTTTACGGGTCACCAGCAGAAAAAGACATCATCGTTAACGCCGTTTTGGCGGACAAGGGGCTCGCTGGGGCAGACTGCCTGTTCATTGGTGATGCCATGACGGACTATCGGGCGGCGGCGGCGACCTCTGTCCCATTTATTGGCCGGATTGGCCGAGGCGAAGCCGATCCGTTCCCGGAACGGACACGAACCATCAACGACCTGAATGCGCTGGCGGAAATGCTGTTGCCCGGATAGGCTTCATTTTCAAAATTATCAAATAAGGAACGGTGCATGGAAGAGGAACGCAAGGGGCCTGTAAAAGCTTACAGGGATGAACGATTCCTCAGGAGCCCGGACGCTCGGGAAATCAGGATTCTCGCCGAGTATATGGAGCCGGAATCCCGGTTCGACGCCTTTGATGTCAGTGATACCATCGTTTTTTTTGGCTCAGCCCGAATCAAATCCAAAACAGACGCCGAAGATGTTCTGGCGACGGCCCGGAAACACGGCGGAGATATCGCCAAGGCCGAACGTGATCTGGAGATGTCACGTTATTACGAAGACGCGCGTACTCTGGCTTATCGGTTGACCGAGTGGTCCAAGGGTCTGGAAGACCAAAAACGCCGGTTTCTGGTGTGCACCGGCGGCGGCCCCGGCATCATGGAGGCTGCCAACAGAGGCGCATCGGAAGCTGGCGGTATCAATATCGGCCTCAATATTTCATTGCCCTTCGAACAGCACGATAACCCCTTTATCACCCGTGAACTGAGTTTCGAATTTCATTATTTTTTCATGAGAAAATTCTGGTTCATCTATCTGGCCAAGGCCCTGATTGTCTTCCCCGGCGGATTTGGGACCATGGATGAATTTTTTGAAACACTGACACTGATCCAGACACAAAAGACCGGCAAGGTCATGCCCATCGTGCTCTATGGAAAGTCTTTCTGGGGCGATGTCCTTGATCTGGAGGCGCTGGTCCGGCACGGCACGGTGTCCGCCGAAGACCTTGATCTGTTCAGGAAAGTGGACACTGTCGATGAGGCCTACGATTTTATCGTCGAGGGATTGAGTGAATACGCCCTGGGTAATCCGGGGGGGAGTTTATAAGGAGGCGTGCGGACCAAAAAAAGGCCGGGGCTTAACCCGACCTTTTTCAGTTCTGTTGAGTAAATGTATTCTCAGGCGGCGCTGGCGGCTTCGACTGTTTTGCCAACGGCCTTGTCGTAATCGCCCATCATCCACTGGCTGATCTGACCAACCGTGTATTTATGCGTATCAATTTGGCCAACCGGTGTTACTTCGGCGGCGGTGCCGGTCAGGAAAACCTCAGTCGCATCGGCCAGCTCGTCAGGCATAATCACCCGTTCGATCACTTCGATTCCACGTGCCCGCGCCAGCTCAATCACGGTTTTGCGCGTGATGCCATTGAGGAAACAATCCGGTACTGGCGTATGCAGCTTGCCATCACCCATGACCATGAAAATATTGGCCCCCGTCGCTTCGGCCACGTACCCGCGATAATCAAACATCAGGGCATCATCATAACCGTCCTTTTCAGCGGCATGTTTCGACAGGGTGCAGATCATGTAAAGACCAGCAGCCTTGGCGTGTACGGGCTCGGTTTCCGGAGACGGGCGTTTCCACTTGGAGACCTGCAGCCGGATGCCTTTCATCCGGGCCTCCGGTGAAAAATAGGATGGCCACGGCCAAGCGGCAATGGCGACGTTGATCCTGTTTTGTTGGGCAGATACCCCCATCATTTCACTGCCGCGCCAGGCCACCGGGCGCAGGTAGCCGTCAACAATATCATTTGCCGCCAACACATCGATGCAGGCCTGATCGAGTTCATCGGCGCTGTAAGGAAGGTCGAAGCCTAGTTGCTGTGCGGAAAAAATCAACCGGTCAGTATGTTCACGCAGCTTGAAGACATTACCGCCGTAGGCGCGCTCGCCTTCAAAAACCGAGGACCCATAATGAAGTCCGTGTGTGAGAACGTGAGCATTCGCCTCACGCCAGGGAACCATTTCGCCGTTGTACCAGATCAGGCCATCACGGTCGTTAAAAGCAGGACCAGCCATAGTAATATTCTTTCGTCTAATAAGGTTTATAATCAATGTTCTTGCGTTTCGTAGCATTACTGCGCATATATGTCAATAATGCTGACATAATTTTAAGGTCTCTGATACATGAATGATTTCCAGCCTCGGGAAGAAGCCCTTCGTCAGGCTATCGAGCTTTTGTTCTTCGCCTATCGTGATTTCACCGGAGAGGCGGATCAGATTCTGGAAGAGTATGGGTTCGGACGGGCTCATCACCGGGTCATCTATTTTGTTGGCCGATATTCCGGCACCACGGTGAACCAGTTGCTGGCGATCCTGAAGATTACCAAACAGAGCCTTTCTCGCGTCCTGAGCCAGCTGATCGAGGAAGGATTTATCGAACAGAAAATCGATGAAAACGACCGACGGCGCCGACTGATGACATTGACGGAAAAAGGGACAGCCCTGGATGCCTTGCTGACGGATGCGCAGAGCAGACGTATTTCCAGGGCGTACACAGATGCCGGGGCGGAAGCCATTGATGGGTTCCGGGCGGTTTTGAGGAACATCATCAACGAAGAAGATCGTGAGCGGATCGAACCTTTTTTTGAGCCCAATACGTAATGTTCCAGTCTTCGTGCTATCATCCCGACTCACCTTGGGTGGATAACAGGAGCCTTTGAAAGGCATGCAATTAACGGCGGACACACCTCATATATTGGTTGTCGATGACGATGATCGGTTGCGAAGGCTTCTGGTTAAGTATCTGAGTGAAAAAGGATTTATGGTCTCCGCCGCGCCCGATGCCGCAGATGCGCGGGTCAGGCTTGGCGGGATTGAGTTTGATGCAATCATTCTCGATCTGATGATGCCGGGCGAATCGGGGCTGGATTTTGCGGAAGATCTTCGGCGGACCAATTCTGTTCCAATCCTGATGCTGACGGCGATGGCTGAACCGGAAGACCGTATTGGCGGGCTTGAACGTGGCGCAGATGACTATTTGACGAAACCGTTTGAGCCGCGGGAACTTCTGCTCCGACTGAATAACATTCTTAAAAGAGTTCCGGCACCGGTTGAAATTCCGGTTGAAATTCGTCTGGGTGATGCGGTCTTTGACCCGGAACGGGGGGAGCTGGAGAAGGCTGGCAAACCCGTTCGCCTGACCGATATCGAGGTCGCTCTATTGCGGGTGTTGGCGCGCCGACCTGGCGAAACCATCAATCGCGAAGACCTGATTGAAATGACCGGCGCCAGCGGCGGCGGACGGGCAGTGGACGTGCAAGTTACCCGCCTTCGTCGTAAAATAGAACTTGATCCCAAACTGCCTCGGTATTTGCAAACTGTACGTGGAAGAGGGTATGTCTTGAGTCCCGATTGATGGATAGACGCTAGCAAAAAGCAACCGAAGGCACCCCATGTCCGCCCTAGTCAAGAAATACCTTCCGAAAAGTCTGCTCGGGCGATCATTGCTGATCATTGTCATGCCGCTGATTTTGCTGCAATTGATATCGGGCGCGATTTTCTATGAAACGCATTGGAGCAAGGTGACCCTGCGCCTCGCCAGGGGGGTGGCGGGCGATGTCGCGGCGGTGACCAACCTGATGCACCGGGATTTCGGTCCAGGCGCCCGGCGGGTGGCGCTCCAGATCGCCACTTCAAATATGGGCTTCCGTGTAGAATTCAGTGAGGGCGCGGTGCTGGCGAACCAGCATCATCGGGGGTCTGGACTGATGGAAAGAATGCTGATTCGGGCGCTGCGTGAATCAAACTCAAAACCGTTTCGTATCGATTCAGAAAGTGTGGATCGCCATGTGGTTATCGACGTGCAACTGGCCGAAGGGGTCCTGCATATCGTTACCAGCCGCAAACGTTTGTTTTCCAGCACGACCTATGTTTTTGTTTTGTGGATGGTTGGTTCATCCCTGATTTTGTTTGCGGTTGCCACCATCTTCATGCGAAATCAGGTCAAGCCGATCCGCAGACTGGCGATGGCGGCCGAGGATTTTGGCAAGGGTCGCGATGTTTCCAGCTTCAAACCCGAAGGGGCGACCGAAGTTCGTCAGGCTGCGGCGGAATTCCTTAATATGCGGGATCGTATTTCGCGCCAGATCAGCCAGCGTACGGACATGCTGGCGGGCGTATCACATGACCTAAGAACGCCATTGACCCGCATGCGCCTGGAGATTGAAATGCTGGGTGATAGTGAGGCCGCCCAAAACCTGAAATCCGATGTTACCGATATGGAACACATGCTGGAAGGCTACCTTGCATTCGCCCGTGGTGAAGGCGCGGAAAAACCGGTGCCAACGAACCTTACCCAGGTGATAGAAGGTGTCGTTTCGCAGGCGCACCGGAAGGGCGGACAGATTGATTTTCATGGCGAGGAAGACATCATCCTGCCGCTTCGTCCCAACGCTTTCAAACGCTCAATCACCAACATTGTCGATAACGCCACCCGTTTCGCCAACCATGTATCCGTGCGCGCCCGCCAACGCGAAGACTATGCAGAGGTTTTGATTGACGATGATGGTCCCGGTATTCCCGAAGACCAGCGTCAGGATGTCTTCCGACCATTCTACCGGGTAGAAGGTTCGCGCAATCAGGAAACCGGCGGCATTGGCCTTGGTCTAACGATCGTCAGAGACGTCATCCGGGCGCATGGCGGCGATATTGAATTGGATACGGCACCCATCGGCGGATTGCGTGTGCGCCTGCGGTTGCCAATATAGGAAACCTGCTCGGGCCCGCCTTACGCCGTTTCTTCCGACGTGTTAACGACCTTGCCGCGCCATGGGAAAAATGCGGGGACGGTGCTTCGATAGGTTTGGTAAGCCTTGCCATACAGGCTCTGTAGAAACAGTTCCTCATGCATCGCGCCAATGGTCAGGTAGGTCGAGCCCCATATGGCGGTCGCCAGCCCAAATTCATCCTGACAGTTCCCCCACAGCATCAGAAAGGCTCCTGAATAAATGGGATGGCGGACGTAAGCGTGAAATCCGGTTGTATGGAACGGCTCGATTCCAGGTTCACCTAAACCCTGTCGATGATTACGAATTTGGGCCGTTCCCGCCAACAGTCCCAGATCATACCCGCGTAGCGCCAGCACCAATATGACAAGGCCCAGGATCGAAAGGCCATGCAATCCAGCCCGTATCGGCGTTGACAGAACGAATTCGGAAACACCCTCAAACAGCCATGCGCCAATCAGCCAGACGGCAAATATATGGATGCCCGCCGCGGCGTTATAGGTGATGCGGTAATAGGGACCGAGCGCCGGTATCAACAGGCCTTTGGCTTTTGTCGTCGCAAGTAGTGAATGCCCATAACCAAAACTGCACCACGCCAAAGCATAAATCGCATGAAATTCCAGAGGGGACATGAGCCGTTCCTAGCGGGGTGACGGTAAATATTAAACTGAAAACCTCGTTTATTCTTCCGCTTTTATCCAAATCTATAGGGTCAAACAGATAGTCGGGGGTGAGAATTTTTATGATCCACAAAGCAGGTTTGCGCCGAGGGGAGCGTCAGTACAGCCGTCCGCCGTTGGGTACGGTGAGGTCGGGGCTTAACAGGACAACCTCTCCCTGTTCATCAGGGACGCCGACGACCAGTACCTCCGACATGAATTTGCCGATCTGCCTGGGTGGAAAATTCACCACGGCCGCGACCTGCTGACCAACCAGGTCATTTGGGTTGTAATGTTTAGTGATCTGGGCAGAGGTCTTTTTCTCGCCGATTTGATCGCCGAAGTCGATCCAGACCTTGATCGCAGGTTTGTGGGCTTCCGAGTAAGGTTCGGCGCGTACCACGGTGCCAACCCGGATATCGATCTTCATGAAGTCGTCGAAACTGATTTCCATTTTTCCTCCCCGATTTCTGAAAACTGACGGAACGCTGGGCAATAGGCAAGAAAAAGCCGCTCTCCTGTGCAGGAAAGCGGCTTCTCACAACTCAAAATAATCAGGGAGGAGAGAGATTATTTTTTGAGTTTAAGAGCCTGCGCCTTGAATTCATCAAGGCTTTCGTTGATGCGCAGGTTGATTTTTTCTGCACTTTCCGTATTGGATTTGGCCACCATGTCGGCAAGTTCGCGCATATTGGTCAGGGACGTTTCGAAGGCGCCAACCATCAATTCAGTCTGCTTGGTGGCGGCATCCTGCGGGGTTTTGATGTCGCCCATTTTGCTGATAGCGGTCTGGGTGTCGGCCAGCGTGGTTTGAAAAATTTCGGTCTGGCGTTCAGCAACGGCCTTTACACCTTCAACAACTGCGGTGTTGGCAGCGGTCAGGGCTTCCAGGTTTTTCTGCTGGGACTTCATGATGGCGTCAACATCGACGCTCTTGAAGTCCATGGAGCCAGCCATTTTGGCGAATTCGCCGAACATCTTGCTGGGGTCGAAATCAGTCGCGAACTTGCTCATGTCAAAGGCCGCGAACGGGTTGGTGTTTTTGGTCATAATTCTGTTCTCCAGGTAAGGCTTGGTTTACGTGTGCGCCAATCTAACTAAATCAATTTGCTGCACTGCAACATAAGCCTAATATGGAGGGCTTCAGTGATAAAGTCAACAAAAAATATTGCACTGCACAATAATTATTGCAATTGCGAAAAAGACACTGAAAACCGAGGTCGGTCAGGCGGCAGAGTCGGCTAGTTCTCCGGGGTCGTTTTTTGCGCGGCAATAAGCCGCTAGCTGTTCCGCACGGACCAGCCCGCGATCAAGAGCCGCCATGGTTTTAGCCATGTCGGTGCTATCGTCGTTGACCCAGACCCGAACGGTATTGGCATACACCAGCGCCAGACCTTTCAAGCGCAATTGCCCGCGAATTCCGGACGTTGACACCCCTGCGGCTTCAAGCATCAGGACCAAAGACCGACGAAACCGAATCAGGTGGCACAGACTGCCGAGTGGGTCACAGGCTTCGTCCCTGGCGATGGCGATAAGGCCTTGACGATAAGGCAACAGCGCATCAAAGCGTGACATAACAAGGTCAAACAGGCGGTCACGAACGGGCTCATCAGCCCCGGCAGGCGACAGCGATTGCAGCATGGTCTCATCAATGCGATCCATGAATCCGCGGATAATACCGGGTTTTGACGGATAAATTTGCAGCAGTTCACCGAGGCCAAGGCCCGCTGCCTCGGCAATGCCGGCCAGCGATAAATCCCGCCACCCCGAAGCAGCAGCCAGTTCAAGCGCCGTGTTTTGGGCCAGGATGTGGGGGGGCGTCCGTGTCGTCGATTTTTTTGCCATCTCCAGATGTCCTTGTCGTCCATGTCTCCATATTAACAGATATGGGTAATGCTGCGCAAATCGCCACTGGAAATGGAAAGCACGGGGATGAACGCAGAGTGTTGAAGGATATCAAATTTCGGAAATTGATCCAGATCATCGCTCTTTTCAATCTTTGGGAAATATAGTTCAGGCTCGAAATTTTGACTATGACTCTGGAAGAAAATGCTGAAAACACCTGTACTGAGCCCGTCGCAAATTGATGATTTCAATCGCGACGGATTTGTTGTTTTGCGCGGTGCCTTTGACAACGATGAGGTCACCGATATCGAACGCAGCCTGATTGAACTGACGGATCTTCCTGAAGAACTCGGAAAACACTGGGTCTACTGGGAAAACAGCCTGAAGGACCCGGCCCAAAAAATCATCAGCCGTATCGAAAATATTTCACCTTTTGTTTCCGGGTTCAAAACCCTCAGCGATACCCTGAAAAAACCGGTCGCTCAATTGCTGAGGGAGCCTGCGGTATTGTTTAAGGAAAAGATCAATTTTAAATATCCGGGCGCCGACGGTTTCAAACCTCATCAGGACCAGCAGGCCGGGTGGTGGGAGTATGCGGATTTCTTCATCAGTGTGATGGTCTGTATCGATGAGGCAACGGCTGAAAATGGTTGTCTGCAAATGGTCGCCGGCCACCATAAAAGCGGTCTGATCCGTGAATGGGAACCTTTGACGGAAGAAGATACGGCGGACATGGATTTTGTCTTCGCGCCAACCAGGCCGGGTGACGTTGTGTTTTTTGATTGTTACGCACCGCACGGATCGGAACCCAACATGAGCGACAGTACCCGCCGCCTGTATTTCGCCACCTACAACCGGGCGTCCGACGGGGATTTTCTGGAAAAATATTATGCCGATAAGCGCAAGTCCTACCCGCCGGATATCGAACGCCAGGCGGGACGTGAATATACTTACCGGGTTTGACGGCCCATGACACCACCAGCTTCACGCGTTAATCATTCCGCCCCCCTGTCACCCGTTCTGCTGGCCGGATTTGCGATGCGTCCCCTGCCGCTGGCCGGTTTGCAGCCACTGCTTAACCTCGCCATGAGGACGATGAAAACACGCCACCCGGATGTGTTTGAACGCCTGACCGGTTGTGGCGAACTGGTGTTTTTGATCGATCCCACCGACCTGCCGTTCGCCTTTGAGCTCAATCCGTCCGCCGAAAGACTGAGCCTGAGGGCGGTCGAAAAACCGGATCAACCGGGACCTCAGGTGAACGCGGCCATCAGGGGGCCGCTTTTGTCGCTGCTTGCCCTGCTGGAAGGCCGCGTTGATGGCGACGCCCTGTTTTTTTCCCGCGAACTGGTGATTGAGGGTGATACCGAAGCCGTGCTGACCTTGCGCAATGCCATCGACGGCGCCGATATCGATATCCTGACGGACGCCCTTTCGCCGCTCGGGCCGCTGTCAGATCCGGCGCGGAAAATCGCCCGCCACGGCGAAGCGCTGTTTGCCCGACTTGCCTCTGATCTGGAAACGTTGGGCCGGTCCATCCGGGCGCCTGCTGCACGGCGACTTCAGGCCCACTCGGCGGACATCCGCGAATTGAGCGAACGGGTTGACGATGTCGCCCGCAAGGTCCGGCGTGTGCGGAAACCCAACCCGTGAACAGGAAGCTGGAGCTGGTCTGTCCGGCGGGTAATCCGGCGGCGCTTCGTGCGGCGGTCGAGGCCGGGGCGGACACTGTTTATCTTGGTTTTCGGGACGAAACCAATGCGCGCAATTTCCCGGGCCTGAATTTCAGCCGCCCGGAACTGCGCCACGGGGTCGGCTACGCCCACGACAACAACGTCAAAGTGCTGCTGGCGATCAATACTTATCCGACGGCGGGACATCAATCCCCCTGGCGTCAGGCCGTTGACGACGCCGCCGAAATCGGCGTCGATGCGGTTATTCTGGCGGATATCGGGTTGTGTGATTATGCCACGCGCACTCACCCTGGGCTTCGTCGGCATCTGTCCGTGCAGGCCTCGGCTTCGAACGTTGAAAGTATTCGCTTTTATGTCGAAGCCTTTGACGTCAAGCGGGTCGTCCTGCCCCGCGTCCTGACCCTGCCGGAAATCACGGCTCTTAATGCGAAGATAGATGTGGAGACAGAGGTATTTGCCTTCGGTGGACTTTGTGTGATGGCGGAAGGGCGCTGTTCGCTGTCATCTTATGTAACCGGCATTTCACCCAACAAGGAAGGTGTGTGTTCGCCTGCCAGCCATGTGCGCTATGAAGATCAGGATGGCCGGTTGTTGAGCAAGCTCGGCGAATTCACCATCAACGCCTTCTCGGATAATGAACCGGCGGGATATCCGACGTTATGCAAGGGCCGCTTCAAGGCGGATGGAACGACGTCCTACCTGTTCGAGGAACCGACGTCGTTGAACGTTCTGGATATGCTGCCGGAACTGGCCGAGGCCGGAGTCAGCGCGCTCAAGATCGAAGGTCGTCAGCGCGGCAAAGCTTATGTCTCGCAGGTTGTGGCGGCGTTTCGAAAAGCCGTAGACGCGGCTTCGCAGGGGCAGCCGGTAGAATCGGCGGTGCTGATGGACCTTAGCGAAGGCGGGCGGGAAACGGCCGGGGCTTACGACAAGGAATGGCGATGAGCGCGGCAAACTGCAAACTTTCCCTGGGACCGGTCATGTTTAACTGGTCACCGGAAAAATGGCGCGATTTCTATTTCCGCATTGCCGACGAGGCTGCTGTCGATTCGGTCTGCGTTGGAGAAGTTGTCTGCTCGAAACGCCAACCCTTTTTCGATCCGGTGATCGGTGATGTGATCGAACGCCTGCAAAGGTCAGGCAAGGAAGTGGTGCTGTCGACCCTGGCGTTGATCATGTCGCAGCGCGAATCAAACATGGTTCGAGACCTGGCCGCAGACGGCGGCTATCTGATCGAAGCCAACGACATTTCCGCCGTCTCCCTGCTGAGTGGACGCGACCATGTGATCGGTCCATTCGTTAATGTATACAATGAAGGCACACGTGATTTTCTAATTGGCCGGGGAGCCCGACGCATCTGCCTGCCGTTCGAGCTTCCCGCCGACTCAATTGCGGCTATCGCCAACGGTTGTGATCAACAGACCGAGTTGGAGGTCCAGGTTTTCGGTCGCCTTCCATTGGCGATTTCAGCAAGATGCTATCACGCCCGTTCCTATGAATTGTCTAAAGACAGTTGCCAGTTCGTCTGCGCCGAAGACCCCGACGGCATGGCCGTCGATACCCTGGACGGCACCCCGTTCCTTAACGTCAATGGCACACAGACGCTATCGCGGTCCTGTCGGGTATTGGGCGGCGAACTGACGGACCTTCAAAATATGGGCATCCACCGTTTCCGGCTGTCGCCCATGGACACCGACATGGTGGCGATCACCCGAGGCTTTCGCAACGTGCTGGATGGCGAAGACGATCCGGAAGCCCTCCGGCGTGACCTGCACGAGCTGATGCCCGCGATCAGTTTTTCCAATGGATTTTTTCATGGGGTCGAAGGTAGCGTTTACCGCGAGCGCGGGGAATAATCCCTAACCCGCCAATTCCCTGGACCGTGCCGTCGCCGCCGCAATGGCCTTGCTCATCAGCGGTTGCCACGCATCATCCGCCATCAGGATTTTTAGCGCTTCCGCCGTGGTGCCGCCGGGGCTGGTGACGTTAATGCGAAGCTGTTCGGGGTCTTCAGGCGATTGGCGCATCAATTCACCGGCGCCGGAGACAGTGACCCGCGCCAGACGGTTTGCCAGGGCTTCGGGCAAACCTGCCTCCAGCCCGGCTTTTGCCATTACTTCGGCCAGCAGGAAGACATAGGCCGGGCCACCGCCAGACAGGGCGGTAACGGCGTCAATCAAGCCTTCATCGTCAACCCATTCGACCTCACCGACAGCCTCTAGCAATTCGCCACAAAACTGGCGCTGATTATCGCTTACACTTGCATTGCGGCAGGCAACCGTGATGCCGCGCCGGACAGCGGCGGGGGTATTGGGCATGGCGCGAACAACGGCGGCGTTTTCGCCGACAACGGATTCAAAATAGGCAATGGTCTTGCCCGCCGCAATGGACAGAAATACCGTATCGGGAGAGGCGAAGCGGGCGTAATCAGGTGCCGCGATATCCATCATCTGCGGTTTGACGGCAAATATAACGACACTGGGTGACAGATCAGATGGCAAATTACTGACGCTGGTTCGGGTGTTGATGCCGTATCGTTGCTCCAGCGCCGCCGTCATGTCCGGGTTGGGTTCAACGGCGTATACATCTGTTGGGTGGACGCCACGTTCCAGCCAGCCCTCCAGCATGGCGCTGCCCATTTTTCCGCAACCGGCCAATAGAATTTTGCCATCCATGAGGCGATCACAGCTCCCCGGGTTTAGGCTTCGCCAACGGTATCGATCATGGCTGAAGAAATGGCGTCTTCGGCATCCTTGCCGCCCCAGATGACGTACTGGAAGGCCGGGTAAAAGCGCTCGCATTCGATAATCGCGGTTTCCACCAGATCTTCCATTTGTTCAATCGCCGGGCCGCGGGCGCCGCGAAGCGGCAGAGCGTGCCGGAACATGGGCAGGCCTTCGCTTTCCCATATGCTGAAATGACCGAGCCACAGGCGGTCATTGACCTTGGCCAGCAACTCGTAGACACGCGGTCTTTGATCATCGGCGACCCGCATGTCGAATGCACAGGTGAAATGCAGGGCTTCCATTTCCTCATTCCAGGCGAAATAGAGGCTGTAATCGCACCACGTTCCCGGCACCTGAACGGCCATTTCCTGATCGCTGCGACGATCAAACATCCATTCGTTGACCTCAACCATCTGCTCAACAATGTCGAGAGGGTTGTCAGCGCGATTGTCTTGTGTGGAATCCAGGTTTTGCATGATCAGCTTCCCCTTGTGGCCTCCCGCGGCGGTGATCCAAGTGGGGACCGATTCCGTTAATATCACAATATTTCCAGAAACCACTACATCTAGGGTATGTTCAAAATATTGTGTGCCGGGTTTTCAGTCACCACTAGGTATAGCCTGCCTGAACCGAGTCACCGGTTCAAGGAAGAAGTGAATCATCACAAAAGTTTTTTGTGGATAAAGCGGAGTCCGGGTCGGGCCAATTTATGCGGTGTTGCCGCCGAGGCCCGGATTTTGCCCGTCACAGTCAATGCGCAAAAATGATCGAAATCAAGGCCAGAACACCACTCTGTCGATAAACTGAGTTAGAACGAGGTGGAGAAGGGCGTGGGACGTCGGATTCGATACGGTGATTTCACTCGTGAACTTTCCCATGAGCAGTTGTCGATCAGTTATGGGGACCTGACACCTGCCGCGCAGTATGACGATGCCGGTAATCTGGTCCCCTATCGTCCGCAAAACCTGCGTCTGACCCCGACCAACGTCCATCGCCTGCTGGCACCCTATATCAGTGTACGGCTGGCCGATCAGGTCCGGGCCGTGGTGCCGCTGGCGGCTTATCTGGTGTTGTTCCAATTGCTGATCCTCAGACAAGTCGTCGCCGACTCCTGGGTAATTATGGGCGGACTGTTTGCTGTCATCATTGGCCTGATGCTGTTCATGGAAGGGCTCAAGCTCGGGCTGATGCCGTTTGGAGAAGAGATCGGCAACAAGCTGCCAAAACGGGTGACCCTGCCGGTTGTCCTTAGCGTCACGTTCCTGCTGGGAATTGGCGTGACCTTTGCCGAACCGGCGATTGGTGCCCTGAAGGCTGTCGGTGTCATCGTTGATCCCGCCCGCGCACCCTACCTCTGGGCATTGCTGAACCAGTGGTCAGGGGTGCTGGTGTTAGTGGTCGGCATGGGCGTCGGACTTGCCGCCGTGCTCGGAACCATCCGGTTTCTCAATGGCTGGAGCCTCAAACCCTTCATTTACCTAACCTTGACCCCGCTACTCGGCCTGACCTTGTGGGCCATGAACGATCCTGAACTGGCCAAGACGCTCGGACTCGCCTGGGATTGTGGCGCGGTGACGACGGGGCCGGTGACCGTGCCATTGGTGTTAAGCCTGGGGATTGGTATCGCGTCTGCGGGCGGTAGCGGAAAGTCGTCACTTTCGGGATTCGGGATCGTCACCCTGGCCTCCCTGTTCCCGGTCCTCGGCGTTATGATCCTGTCGTTTTACGTCGCCGCGACGGTCACACCTGAAGCCATCCTGACCGCGGCCACAGCAGCGACGACAGCAGGCGTCGGCGCGTGGCACGAAACGTCACCGTTTGCCGAGGTCATCGGCGGCTTTCGGGCGATTGTGCCGCTGGTTCTATTCCTGTTGCTGATCCTCAAGGTCGTCTTGCGTGAAAAAATACACGAAGCCGGAATCGTCGCTTACGGGCTGGTGCTCTGTGTGCTCGGCATGATCGTCTTCAACCTGGGCCTGAGTTACGGCCTGTCCAAGTTGGGCGGGCAGTCCGGTGGCATCATTCCCGCCGCGTTCACCCGGCTGGAACACATCGAAGACTCTCCCCTATATCTTTATGAAGTGGGCATTGGCATCGCCCTGTTTTTTGCCTGGGCATTGGGTTTTGGCGCGACCCTGGCCGAACCGGCGTTGAATGCCTTAGGCATTACGGTCGAGAACCTGACCAACGGCGTGTTCAAAAAACGCATGTTGTTGTACGCAGTTTCAATCGGCGTCGGTGTCGGCATTGCCGTTGGCGTGCTCAAGATCATTCATGATCTGCCCATTGGCTGGCTGCTGATCCCGGGATATCTCGCCGCCCTGATCATGACTTATCTGGCGTCGGAAGAATTCGTCAACGTCGCCTGGGACAGCGCCGGCGTGACCACTGGCCCGATCACCGTGCCTTTGGTGTTGGCCATGGGCCTCGGGTTTGGTGATGCGGTTAATGCAATTGAGGGATTCGGCATTCTGTCGATGGCCTCGATTGGTCCGATCCTTAGTGTGCTGGCCACCGGGGTCTGGGTTCAGGCCAGGGTTCGTCGCAAGCGCGCCGCCGATGCCAAGACAGAAGTGGAACTGGAGGCAGCATGAGCAAACGAGAGATCGTTGTCCTGACGGACGTATCCCTGATCACCTGCGTCGTGCAACGAGGCATAGCAGACAAGATCATTCAGGCGGCGCGATCGGCCGGGTCCCAGGGGGCGACGGTCAATTTCGCCAAGGGTATGGGAATTCGCGAACGCCTCGGAATTTTGGGTGTCGCCGTCGACGTGGAAAAAGAAGTCATTCACGTTGTCGTTTCCAGTGAACAGCAGGAGCGGGTATTCGAGCAGATGTATCTGGCCGGTGAACTGGATACGCCCGGCATGGGGATCATGTACATCACGCCGCTGGAAAAGGCGGCGACCTATGTGCCCGACGAGGTGCTCAACAAACTGGCGTCGAAAGTTAAGGTGGAATAGGCACAGCCGATGAAGACCGAAGGCCCATCAAAGCTGATTGTCTGTATTCTGCCCCAGGGCAGCGGCATTGAATTGGTCGAGCGCCTGTCCCGGGAAATGGCGATCAACTCAGCGAATGTCTCCACCGGTCGTGGCCGGGGGGCCGGGCCTGTTGGCAGTATCGGCGCCTGGGACGAAGTTGATACGCTGGCAGTCACTGTCCCGGCCGAACGGGCTGACGAAATTTTCGCCTTTATTTATGAAACGGGAGAAATTGGACGCCCCCGCGGCGGCATCATGTACCAGCATGCCGTCGCTCCGGTAACGACTTTCACCTTGCCGGAGATTGACCCGGACCAATCCACCTGACCGGGGACTGAAGAGAGCGAACTGGAGGCCGACTCTCGGTCGCCGGCAGGTTAGATTTTTCCGCTGGAGGCTTTTTTCGCACGTGGTTTTGCGGCGGGTTTTGCAGCAGGCTTTCTGGCTGATGGTGCCGCCTTTTTGGCAAGAGCCGCTTCCAGTTTGGCGACGCGCTTTTCAAGAATTTCCTGCTCCGTGCGGGCTTTGGCGGCCATCGCTTTGACCGCATCGAACTCGTCTCTGGGCACCAAGTCCATATCGCACAGCAGCCGGTCCAGTTGCTGGCGGACGACGGCTTCGATTTCGCCCTTGACGCCGGTCAATGTTGAAACGGCGCTGTTGGCGACTTTTGCCATATCATCGAGAAACCGGTTTGTCGTCTGCATGGTGTGTCCTTTCGCAAATAGGCGCATATAGTAAGCGCCCGTAGCGTTCCGGGCAAGACCGGGCAAGTGCCCGGACTGACCTTGAGCGTCTCTTGCTTGCCTCGCCGCGAGTGCCTATAAGAACTGGAGAATCAGGAAAGGATTTTAATGTATATCGTTACCGGTGGCGCCGGATTCATCGGATCAAATATTGTTGCGGCGCTGGAAAATCTGGGCCTCGGTCCGATCATCGTCGTTGATCGGCTGCGCGCCGGTGACAAGTGGCGCAATATTGCCAAGCGCAATCTGTTTGACATCGTTGATCCGGATGAACTGGATGCGTTTCTTGCCGAGCACGCGAATACAATTGAAGCGGTCATCCACATGGGGGCGATTTCGGCGACGACAGAGCGCGATGCCGATAAGATCCTGAAAAATAATTTCCGACTTTCGATGAAGTTGTGGCAGTGGTGCACAAGCAGCGAAACCCCTTATATCTACGCCTCGTCCGCGGCCACTTACGGTGACGGCGGCCAAGGGTTTGAAGACGACGGATCAGCGGAGTTCCTTGCCAAATTGCGCCCCATGAACCCTTATGGCTGGAGCAAGCATCTGTTTGATCGCCGGGTCGCCGATATGATCGAGAGCGGAGCGCCGAGACCACCTCAATGGGCCGGGCTGAAATTTTTCAATGTTTATGGCCCCAACGAATACCACAAGGGACGGATGGCAAGTGTCGTGTCGCAGGTTTATCCGGTTGCAAAAGCAGGTGAAGCCTGCCGCTTGTTTAAATCCCACCACCCGGATTATGAGGATGGTGGGCAGTTGCGCGACTTCATTTGGGTCGATGACTGCGTCAATATTGTCCTCTGGCTGCTGGAGAACGGCAACGTCAGCGGTCTTTATAACTGCGGCACCGGTCAGGCGCGAAGTTTCGCCGACCTCGCCCGTGCGGTGTACACCGCCCTGGAACAAGACGCCAAGATCGAATTCATTGATACGCCGGAAGATATTCGCGACAAATACCAATATTTCACTGAAGCCCCGATGGCCCGGTTGCGTGCCCAAGGGTACGATAAACCGATGACCGGACTGGAAAACGGGGTAAAGACTTACGTGACCCGGTATCTGGACCAGAGCGATCCGTACCGTTGATCATGCTGGCAGCTATTTCCTACCCCAATATCGACCCCATTATCTTTCAGATAGGACCTGTCGCCATTCGCTGGTACGCGCTGGCGTATATCGTGGGATTGATGTTGGGCATCTGGCATCTGCGCCGTCTGTCCAGGACAATTCCCGCCTTCATGAAGGAAATCGATGCGGATGATTTCCTGACCTGGGCGACCCTTGGGGTCATTCTGGGGGGGCGGCTGGGATACATCCTGTTCTACAAGTTCGGTTTCTATCTCGAAAATCCTATGTACATGCTTTATGTCTGGCAGGGCGGCATGTCCTTTCACGGCGGCTTTCTTGGGGTCGTCATCGCCGGTATCCTGTTTACCAGAAAACGTAATATCGATCCGTTCAGGTTCGCCGATGCGCTGGCCTGCGCGGCGCCCATCGGTCTGTTTTTCGGTCGCATCGCCAACTTCATCAACGGTGAGCTGGTGGGGCGGGTCACGGATGTACCGTGGGCAATGGTGTTCCCCAATGCCGGTCCCCTGGCGCGCCACCCGAGCCAGCTGTACGAAGCCACCCTGGAAGGGGCGGCCCTGTTTATTGTTGTCAATTTGATGTGGCGTCGGGAGACATTCCGCAACCGCCCCGGTGCGACGACTGGCGTGTTTATCGCCGGATATGCGTTGGCCCGCTCAAGTGTCGAGATGTTCCGCCAGCCCGATGCCCATCTGGGCTTCCTGTTGTTCGGTTCGACCATGGGGCAATTGCTCTCGGTGCCGATGTTCCTTGCCGGGGCTTATCTGATCTTTCGAGCCAAACCGGCAAAGTGACAGGTTATGAACGAGCTGCTTGATCATCTCTGTCGCCGTATTACGCACGAAGGCCCCCTGACGGTGGCTCAGTACATGGAAGAATGTCTGGCCAACCCCAAATACGGTTATTATATGGGCCGGGACCCATTCGGGCGTGGGGGCGACTTTATTACTGCGCCGGAAATATCACAGATGTTTGGTGAACTCATCGGCCTGTGGTGCGGTATCGAATGGATGATGTTGGGCCAACCGGACCCGATCCACCTTGTCGAACTCGGCCCTGGCCGAGGCACATTGATGGCTGATCTGATGCGCGTTGCCAAAGGTGTCGACGGGTTCACAGACGCCATCCATCTGCATCTTGTTGAAACCAGCCCCGTGCTGCGCGACCATCAGCGTCAGCAGCTGTCCGATTTTGATCCTGAATGGCACGATCATCTAAGCTCTATCCCCGATGGACCGGCGCTGATTGTCGCCAATGAATTTTTTGATGCATTGCCGATCCGTCAATTTCAGAAAATTCCCGACGGCTGGTGCGAACGGCTGGTGGGGGTAGATGAAAATGCCGAAAGCCAGGCCTTGCGAGTGGGCTGGTCGTCTCCGCAACTGGTTCACCCGCTGGTGCCAAAACAGCTGGCGAGCGCCGATCTGGACAGCGTTGTCGAGGTGTCTCCCGTTTCTCTTAACTACATGCGGGGGCTGGCGGAGCGGCTGGGTGAATTTCAGGGAGCAGCCCTGATCATTGACTATGGACACGCCAGAAGCGGTGTTGGCGAAACTCTGCAGGCTGTGAAAGATCATAAATTCGCCAACGTTCTGGTAGAACCGGGAGAGGTCGATTTGACCGCCCACGTGGACTTCGAAGCCTTGATTGACGTTGCTATTGAAAGCGGCGCCCAGGCTTTTGGGCCGCTGTCACAGGGCGCATTCCTGAAAATACTTGGCATTGATGAGCGCGCCGAACGCCTGATTGCCGCGGCAACGCCCGATCAGGCCGCGATGATTCACTCTAGTCTGGAACGGTTGGTCAGTGCGCGGCAAATGGGAGACCTGTTCAAGGTGATCGCCGTCACTTGCCCGGACTTGGAACCGCCCGTCGGGTTTCAGGAGGAGGGTGGATGATTACATCGGCTGCTTTCAACGATTTGTCGTCCATCGGGCACGGGTTTTTCACCCGCCAAGGCGGCGTCAGCAGTGGCGTTTTGACATCGCTCAACTGTGGTTATGGAGCCGCTGACACAGCAGAAAATGTAACCGAAAACCGCAACCGGGCGATGGCGAAAATTGGTAGTACGGTAGACCGTTTGAACACGGTTTATCAGGTTCATTCGGCGGACGCGGTGATTGCCGATGGGGCATGGGCATTGGATGATCGCCCGAAGGCGGATGCCATCGTTACCGTTGAGAGAAATCTGGCGATCGGCATTCTGACGGCGGACTGCACCCCGGTACTGTTCGCTGATCCGGTAAACCGGGTGATCGGCGCCGCCCATGCGGGATGGAAGGGCGCCCTGGGCGGTGTTCTGGAAAACTGTGTACGGGTGATGGAGGAAAAGGGGGCTGAACGCCACCGGATTTCAGCAGTCATCGGCCCCTGTATTCACCAGAAATCTTATGAAGTCGGAGCGGAATTTCAACGCGGCTTCGTTGATGTCGATGTCTCCAATACCCGGTTCTTCATCTCGTCCGAACGCGACCGGCATTTTCAGTTTGATCTGCCGGGGTTTGTCAGGTCGAAGCTGGAAAACCTGAACCTGGGCCAGATTGATGATGTCGGGCTTGATACATATGTGGATGAGGGTCGTTTTTTCAGTTACCGTCGAACGACTCACGCGAATGAGACAGACTACGGGCGTGGTTTGTCGGCGATTATACTGAACGGGTAAATATCTGATGGCATTGCATTTTTCGGAAAATGAGCTGGCGGCGCGTCGCCGCACGGCCTGTCAGGCGATGGTTCGGGACGGCCTCGACGCGATGCTGATTTTCCGTCAGGAAAGCATGTACTACCTGACTGGCTATGACACCTTTGGGTATGTTTTTTTCCAGTGCCTGTATCTGTCGGCTGATGGTCGAATGACGCTGCTGACCCGTTCAGCCGACCGGCTTCAGGCAAAGATCACTTCGGTCATTGAAGATGTGCGTATCTGGGTTGATGGCCCGGCGGCCTCCCCGGCATCCGAACTCAAGGAAGTCCTGGCCGAATACGGGGCGCAACATCAGCGTTTGGGTGTCGAATGGGAAGCCTATGGCCTGACTGCACGCAACGGTCAGCGCCTGAGCGCCGCGCTCAATGGGTTTTGCGTTCTGGAAGACGCATCGGAACTGATCAGCCGGGTCAGGGTGATCAAGAGTCCGGCGGAAATCGAATTTGTTCGCCGGGCCGGTAAATTGACCGATGACGCCTTCGAAGCGGCGGCTGAATCAACGTTCCCCGGCGCGTTTGAAGGAAAAATTCTGGCCGCCATGCAGGGGGCGATCTTTGATGGCGGGGGCGACTATTCCGGCAATGAATTTATCATCGGCTCCGGCGACAACGCGCTTTTGTGCCGCTACGCCTCGGGGCGGCGGACACTGGATGCCCAGGATCAGTTGACACTGGAATGGGCCGGAGCATATCGCCATTACCATACAGCCATGATGCGCACGTTTGTTGTTGGTGAGCCGGACCCCCGCCATATCAGCATGCATGCAGTCGCGCTTGATGCGCTGGACGCCGTAAAGGAGGCGGTGTCGCCGGGCAATACTTTTGGTGCGGCCTTTCAGGCCCACTGTCGGGTACTGGATGAGGCGGGCCTGGCGGGCAGCCGTTTGAATGCCTGCGGGTATTCTCTGGGCACGACATTTGCGCCCAACTGGATGGACTGGCCGATGTTGTACGCCGATAACCCGGTGGTTTTTGAGCCCGGCATGGTGATATTCTGCCACATGATTATTTTTGACGCTGAGACGGGGCTGGCGATGACGTTGGGTGAGACGGTTCTGGTCACGGAAGCCGGCCACGAACGGTTGTCAAACGCGCCGTTGACCCTTGTCATGAAGTAACCGCATGCCACATTTGGCGATATTTTTTCTGCTGATGATTCTGGGTATGATGGCGACCTGTGTGTTAGTCTGAACCATGGTTCAGGTTTGGCTGGCACGAGGATTGAATTTTTTACTGGCGGCCATGTTGATGGCCGCCTGTGGGCCCGTGCCGCGCCCTTTTCAGCCGAATTCCAAGGCTGTCCCCAATTCACTGATTGAGCAGGGCGTCCCTGCCGATGTCGCCGTCAATCCGGTACGTGGCACCACAATTCCCATGGCGAAACTGCTGACCCAGTCGGTGGTTAAGGAGATTGCCCGCTATGACATCGTTTCATATCCTAATGACCGCGGGACCAGCCGATTTGTTCTTGATGGTGAAGTCGTTGACGCGCCGGTCTCGGCGGGCGGCGAATCGGGGCGTCAAATTCGTTGGATTCTGACGACCCGCGAAGGCATTACGGCGGGCGTTCACGTGGTTCCCATTTCCGCCAGCAATTTCGACTGGGACTACGGGTCGCCCAAAATCTTTCGTGAGGTCGGCACAAATACCGCCAGGGCGGTGGCCCAGCTGGTTCTCGGACGTACGGCGAGCATCGCTGATGACCCACAGGTGCGCAGGGGCATCTGGGTTAAGCCGATTTCCGATGCTCCGGGGGATGGGAATTTTTCTCTGACCCGGGCAATTGCATTTTCATTAGCGGATACAGGGATAGGTGTCGCCAGAACCCGTGAACAGGCGGAACATATCCTGAAAGGCCGCGTGCGGGTCGATTCGCCCGAATCGGGGACGCAGAAGGTTGAAATCATATGGATCGTCACCGACCCGGAGGGTAAGGAAATTGGACGCGCGCGTCAGCGCAACAGTGTCTCGGCGGGCACTTTTGATGGGCGATGGGGGCAAACAGCGGTGATGATATCCATGGCCGCGGTCGGAGCTATAAGAAACATTCTTATAAACAAGGTAACCCAGGCCATAACCCTAGGAAAACCGCCGCTCAGGCTGGTTTACCCGGAACCGGAAGACGGTGGGGAACCGGTTATCCCTCCTCCTTCACTTGAGCCCAATTGAACAATTTTTCATGACCAGCTCCAGTGTGACATACAATGAGCCGGTTTTTGCGGAGGGAGGACTCTGTCGATATGTCGCCCCTTTTTCGTGAATAGTTGACAACATGCTGATACAGTTTAGGCGAACCTGTAACAGGTGTATCTGTTTGGAATTGCTGGAGCGGGCCCAATTTGCGCGGGCCCGGCCCGGGTGTCGTGGCATCGGATCGGAATTGGGTTTATGCGACTAAATTTGTGCGTCGCGCGGTGGATTCTGCCATTGGGGGTCATGCTGTTCGGCTGTTCCACGGATATCGCCCCACCCCACCAGCAGACGAGCGGCTACCAGACGCGTGCACCACTGGCCGATACGACAAACATTGTGTTTGTTCTTCCGGTTGAAGGTATTGCAGGGTCGGCTAAGCTGGTTCTTGCGGATGCGCTTGCGGCGTCTTTACGCGACGCAGCCCGTCCGGCGGTGATATCAGAAACTCCCAACACGCAGGGTCCGACCATATACGGACATGTTTCCGAAATCCGCCGTCGTGGCACAATCGCCTGGGTAACCGCAAATTGGGAGCTGCGGGCACCTACTGGTGAAACCGTCGCCCATGTCAGCCATGAGGTTGTCGTTGACCGACTGCTGTGGAACGAAGCCGGTGTTGAAGCCGTCAATCTGATTATTGCCGAAGCCGAACCGCTTATTATTGGTATGGTCGCGGACCACGTCGGCCCGTTGACAGTGACGCAGGATGTGGCAATGCCGCCAACGGAACGCCTGCATATGAGAAGCGGGACCTCCCAATCTGTTCAACAGGTTAGCCGGGCCCGGCCCCGCGCCACTCCCCAGCCTCGTCCAGGGGTTCTGCCACCGGCCCCGGTCACGGAGTCGAAGGTCATGCCCCCCGCAGTCGCTCCTGACGCAGAACCGTCCGCCATGGACGAAGTGTCGCTTTCGCCGGGGCGGAACGCTCTGACGGAAGAAGATATTGCGGTCCAACCCCCGGAGAGGCCATCTGCCCAATCTGCAGCGGTTCAGGTCCCTCCAAAGGCACCGGTTCGGCTTGTCCCGAGAAAGACGGCGGCGGTACCAGTAGACGGGGAGGAAGCCGCCATAGAAGAAATCCCCCCCATGGAGGAAGTGGCCAGTGACAATATTGTACCGACAGCTCCGCCAGATGACCTTCAGGCTGCCGATGCCCAGGCCAAGGCCTTGACCGACAGATTGCTGGAAATGGCGGACCTTCCAAAAGATGATGTCGTTCCGGACAATACCAAACTGAAACCCGTAGCCTGGAAGGCTCCTTCTTTTTTGGTAAGGATCGTGTCGGGTGCACCGGGTGATGGCAATGAAAGCCTGACCAGTTCTCTCAAAGCGGCGTTGCGCGACCAGGACATAACCGTAACCGAAGACCCGCGCCAGGCGGAATATGAAATCAAAGGACGCGTCGTTGTTGGCCCACCGGTCAATGGTCGGCAGCAGGCGCGAATTGTATGGCGGGTGAATACCGTAGCCGGAGACGAAGTAGGGCAGGCGGTTCAGGAAAATGCGGTGATTGCCGGAAGCCTTGACGGCGAATGGGGAAGGGTTGCAAGTATCGTGTCGGATGCGGCTGTGGACGGTATCCAGGAGCTGTTTGACGGCAAGGGCCATCTGCGGGCCAAGAACCAGGACGCGTCGAAATTCCCGGATGTTCCGCCGTTGCCTCAGGTTCCCGGCCGTGCACCGCCGCCTGCGCAATAGTGTTTAACATGATTTCATTTACAGACTCCGGGGACACTGCTAGATTTCGCCGCGTCTCATCCGGCGTAAGGCCCCTTTCACGGATGGTTCTGGGGATGTTGAGACCGAATATGAGGGGCAATTTATTCGGGGTATTCCGAACACATGAAAATTATCGCGTGCAACAGTAACCGTCCGCTTGCCGAAGCCATTTCCGCCTACGTTAATCTGCCACTCACGAAAGCCAGCGTGCGCCGGTTTTCCGATATGGAGATTTTTGTTGAAATTGAGGAAAATGTGCGCGGCGAAGACGTTTTTATCATCCAGTCCACATCCTATCCGGCAAACGATAACCTGATGGAACTGCTGGTCACCTGTGATGCCCTCAGGCGTGGTTCGGCGCGTCGAATCACAGCGGTTATTCCCTATTTTGGATATGCCCGCCAGGACCGTAAATCCGGTCCCCGCACACCAATTTCAGCGAAGCTGGTCGCCAACCTGATTACCGAGGCCGGGGCAGACCGGGTGTTGACCCTGGACCTGCATGCGGGACAAATTCAGGGGTTTTTTGATATCCCAACGGACAACCTGTACGCCGCTCCCGTCATGCGCCGCGACATTGAAGAACGCTATGAAGGCCAGGAACTGGTAATCGTATCCCCTGACGTTGGCGGTGTGGTTCGGGCCCGGGGACTGGCGAAGCGGTTGGGTGCGGACCTTGCCATCATCGACAAACGCCGCGAAAAGGCTGGTGTGTCCGAAGTCATGAATATCATAGGTAACGTCGATGGCCGGGCCTGTATTCTGGTTGATGATATCGTCGATTCGGCGGGAACGCTGTGCAACGCCGCCGCCGCCTTGCAGCAGTCCGGCGCCACATCGGTCGCCGCCTATGTGACCCACGGTGTGTTATCCGGCGGGGCCGTTGCCCGCGTCAGCGCCTCGCCGCTTGACCGGCTGGTGACCACCGACAGCATCCAGGCGACGGAAGCCATGCGGGTGTCGCACAATATGGAACAACTGACGATCGCTCCCCTGATCGCTGAAGCCATGAAACGCATTAGCGAAGAAAGCTCGGTGTCAACGCTGTTTGATTAGGGCCCGCGTCTGTTTGCCGCCCTGTGCGGGCTCAACCGAACCGTCCCCTAACAGCCGTCTGCGGGGGCTTGTCCGCCCAACAATGACCTGATGTCGAAGGAAACGTCGTTAGAGTCATTCTTCCAGCTCATCTCGATTGACGTTGCATCGACCACGGCATAATCACCCGTTGCATTCAGCCGCCAGAGTTTAGGCGCGTCATCTCCCCCGAAACCCTTATCCAGACAATAGGGGTTGGTGTCGCCGTGGATATACAGCATGGGTTTGCCCCAGTTTGCGGCGACTTCCCTCAACTTCTTTTTCATGTATTTATATCCATCGCAATCGCCGCCATCGAATTTACATGTTCCCGATCTTTTGTTGGAAGTTGGGTCCGCCTGACTGATAACAACAATCGCCTTGGCGTGATCGTCGACGGCACGATGCCATGCTTTTTTTAACCACACTCGATTTGCGAAGTCTCGCGCCTGAACAAGCGTGCGCGCTAGCTTTTTTTTATCGAGAAGTATTTCGTCACGGCCGTTGTTGGTCCCGACCATATGAAGCGTGACGAAAACGATCTTGCCCGACGACCAAATCGCATTTTCCACAAACAGAGGCTGGTGCTGTAATTTCGGAAGGGTATCCCTTTGCGACACAAGCCTGTTTTTGAGCTGGTTACGGAGACGATCCAGCATGAAAAGCTCGGAAACCGGCGATCCCGTCGATTTGCGATCACAATCAGCCCAGTCGTTGTCTCCCGGTGTGTAAATCACCTTGCTACTCAGACTAAAAATCTCATCAAGAGCGGCCCCCACGGTTTTTTCAGTGCAAGGGGCGGAACCCTTCTTGAAGTCACCATAATGGATAACAAATGCGGCATTGGCGGTGCGTATGGCGGGGCCGATTTCGTCATCCAGCTTTTGTTGCTGTTCGCCAGTGTAGGGAAGATCACCCAAGGCTATAAACTTCACCGATCCGGCGCAGGCGGACGATTGAGAAAAAGCTACGCCAATCGCCGTGATCAGACTGAGAATAGTTGTCCTTGGCAACAGTCTTCCAACAAAATGAATCCGGTTCATTTTCAGGTCTCCAGCCAGATGAAACAAACGCCAACCCAGGACTTAATACTATCATCATATGTAACTTTTTTTAATGAGATATGCCATCAGATCGCAAGCGTGAGGTTTGTAAATCACGACGCGCAAGTTTCCGCCCGACTTTTAGTCGCGGGACATGAGACTCCGGTCGCTCAATGGCGCAGGGATTTGGCCAACTCCCTGATTGACCCGCCCGCCCAAGCCGAGTATGTATGCGCCGCGCCCGAATTGGGCACTCAGCGGCCCCAGCACCCCTGGAGGCAGGCCGAAACCTTTATTTAGGAGAATTCAGATGGCAGATGTCATTTCCCTCGCTGTTGAAGAGCGAGAACGGGCAGGTAAGGGGGCAGCCCGTGCGACCCGCAGAGCCGGTCGTGTCCCCGCCGTAATTTATGGTAACAAGCAGGATCCGGTCCTGATTTCACTTGAACCGCAGGATCTGTCCCGACAGCTACGGGGCGCCGGGTTCTTTTCCAATGTGTATGAAATTGAAGCGGGCGGCGACACGCACCGCGTCCTCGCCCGTGATGTTCAACTCCATCCGGTTACGGATCGACCGCTTCATGTTGACTTCATGCGATTCAGCAAGAAAACGCGTCTGGTTATGGAAATCAGCGTTAACTTCACAAACGAAGACGAATGTCCTGGCCTTCGCCGGGGCGGCGTTCTCAACGTTGTTCGCCACAGTATCGAAATGCGCTGTAACCCGATCAGTATTCCGGAAAGCATTGAAGTGGATTTGGCAGGCCTCGAAGTTGGCGACAGCGTTCACATTAGCGCCATCACGCTACCCGATGACGTCGAACTGACGATCACTGATCGGGATTTCACCATTGCCACCATTGCCTCACCGACGGTTGTCGAAGACGTCGAAGACGTCGACGAAGGCGAAGATGGCGATGAAGGAGCCGTGGGCGACGCCAGTGAAGACGCCGCGGAAGATGCTGACGCTGAAGGTGATTCCGAAGGCTGATTTTTCGGCCTTTGAATCTGCTGTCGGTGGAGGAGAGCCGTAATGCTTTTGTTGGTCGGTCTCGGCAACCCAGGATCGGGATACGCCAGAAACCGGCATAACATCGGATTCATGGCGGTGGATGAGATCGTCCACCGCCATTCCTTTGCGCCATTCCGCTCAAAATTTCAGGGCGAGTTGACCGAAGGCAGGATCGGAACGGATAAAGTCCTGGTTCTGAAGCCCATGACCTATATGAACGAGTCCGGACGGTCCGTTCATGCCGCCATGACTTTCTACAAACTCACTCCGAAAGACGTTGTCGTTTTTCATGACGAGCTTGATCTGGCCGCTGGAAAGATCCGGGTCAAACGGGGTGGCGGTCATGGTGGACATAATGGCCTGCGATCCCTCCATGCTCACATCGGTCCGGATTATGGCCGGGTTCGACTGGGTATCGGTCACCCCGGCAACAAGGAACAGGTTGTTGGCCATGTGCTGAAAGATTTTGCCAAAGCTGATCAGGACTGGCTGGATAAACTGTTGCCGGTCATGGCCAAGGAAATCGAATGTTTAATCAAGGGCGATGATCCCGGGTTCATGACCCGTGTCGCATTGGTCATGAACCCGCCCAAACCGAAGCCGGAAAGAAAGCCGGTTCAGGTGGAAAACAACAGGGAAACTGAATAATGGGTTTTAATTGCGGCATTGTCGGCCTGCCGAATGTGGGAAAGTCAACTCTGTTTAATGCCCTGACCGCAACGGCCAGCGCAGAAGCAGCTAACTTTCCATTTTGTACGATAGAGCCCAACACGGGCCGCGTCGCCGTGCCTGATGAACGCTTGAACATTATTTCGTCAATTACCAAATCGGCAAAAATCGTGCCGACTCAACTGGAATTCGTCGATATCGCCGGTCTTGTTCGCGGCGCCAGCAAAGGTGAAGGGCTCGGCAACCAGTTTCTCGCCAACATCCGCGAAGTCGATGCGATCATTCATGTCTTGCGCTGCTTTGAAGACGATAACGTCACCCATGTGGAAGGTGGTATTGATCCCATTCGTGACGCCGAGACGGTGGAAACGGAATTGATGTTGGCCGATCTGGACAGCCTGGAAAAGCGCGTCACGCCATTGGAGAAAAAGGCCAGAGGCGGCGACAAGGAGGCCAAGGCCGGACTGGTTCTGGTTGAACGCGCACTGGAAAGCCTGCGTCAGGGCGAACCGGCCCGAAAGCTTTCCATTTCGGATGACGAGGCAAAAACCTTCCGCATGCTTCAATTGCTGAGCGCCAAGCCCGTTCTTTATGTCTGTAACGTTGATGAAGACTCCGCCGCTGACGGCAACGGCTTTTCGGCGAAAGTCGGGGAAATGGCTGCACAGCAGGGAGCGGAAAGCGTGGTCATATCGGCACAGATCGAAGAAGAGGTCTCGGCGCTTGAAGACGAGGCGGAGAAGGCCGAGTACCTCGACTCCATGGGGCTCCATGAAACGGGCTTGGCGCGGGTCATTCGCGCCGGTTACCATCTCCTGGACCTGATCACCTTCTTCACCTCAGGCCCCAAGGAGACCCGCGCCTGGACCGTCCGCCGGGGCGCCAAAGCCCCCGAAGCGGCAGGCGCCATTCATACCGATTTCGAACGCGGCTTCATCAAGGCTGAAACCATCGCCTATATCGACTTCACCGAACTAAACGGCGAACAAGGTGCCAAAGACGCCGGTAAAATGCGCCAGGAAGGCAAGGAGTATATCGTCGCCGACGGAGATATCTTGTTGTTCAAGTTTAATGTGTGAACAAGTTCAGGATTTAGCAGCGTTAGATCTGAACCGGATGTTCAGCTTTTCAAGTGCGTCCATAATGGGGATAAAGAAGTTCAAGCCAGCAGAAAATCCCTTACCAGGACCGATACCGGCATATGATACACCGACGACGTTGCCATTAGCGTCGAGCAACACACCTCCGCTATTTCCGCTCTGAATATCAACGTCGGCCTGAATATCCTCAAGGCCGAGTCGGTTTGATGTGAACTTACTGACAATCCCCTTGTTGACCGTTCCTGATAGGGACTTATCAAGCGGTGAACCGATTGCATAGACAGGTTCGGTAATCTTCAGTGGTACCGTTCGGATTGGAAGAGGGACGCGTCCGCTTCTTTCGACCTGGATAATTGCAACATCACGCTGAGGGTGACGTCGAATGACTTCGCCAAGGATTTTCCGACCTGTAAGTAGTCGTATCCGCAACAGGTCAGAATTTTCAGCCACGTGGAAGTTGGTCATAATTAATGTGGGAGTTATGAAAAATCCGGACCCATGTCCCAGACCCGTTTCGACAGTGACGACGGAGTTGCGAATCTGGTCTATGCGATCTGTAATCGAAGTGTCCCAGACAGGATAGGACTCGATTTCCATCACTGGCGCGTCAACGTCCTTGATATCCACAACGTTGCGCATCCGCTTTGAAAGCAGGTCAACGAATTTGTGGTCTGCGGCAAGATTTGCCGTGGCATTGCCAAAGGCATCAAGAATTAGAGTAATTGAGCCGGCTGCAATGGCAGCGTTCAGTTTTGTCGAACCCTCTGTTGTCGTTTCATAAACGACCTTTTGCTCAAGAACGGAAAATATTTGCCAGTGTACCCGGACGGACCCCTTGCCTTTTTCCAAACCATTTAACCGTCCGGTCCACGCATTCATCATCATGCAAAGATTGAGTTTAATGTCTTCGACCTGACCACCAATCAGGAAGTCTGGGGTCTCTCTGTTGGATTCTGCCTGTGCGAACATCTTATCCGGATTTCCGATCACATTTACATTCGCGGCATGCATTTCTTCGAAAAAGGTATCCGAGAATTCAAGGTCACGTGTTAGCTTCCGTGCCTGATTCCAATAAATGTTGCCAGGGAGAAAAGCGCAACCATCGAAGCCCAAGAAATCCGACTGGTAGCTGCCAATGACTGCCCCACGCTTGATCTTGATGCCTATCCGGTCAAATTTGATCTTTGCTAATTTCGCCTGATCCGTGATCTCGACCGGGTCTTTAATCTTGATCTCCTGGACATGGACCGGAACCGTATTGCAACCAAACAAGGTCAGTAGGGCGAGAGTAGGAAAGATAGAAGATTTGATTTTGCTAACCATCGGATTTTTGTGCTCTCAGTATTCAGATTCAATCGTGTGCCATTTTAGAATTTCTCTTTATGTAGAGAAACGGGAGGGAATTTTGAATATGAAGAAACAGCTCTAATAAAGATTGTAACGATCAGCAGTATAATATTCGGATGTAAACTCAATGCAACCGCTCCAATATATTTTCTTGTAACACCAACAGTGATTGTGGTCGCTAAATTCACAAACGAAGTGCAACGCTGATCGTACGATGGGAGATGCCTGCTTTTTTGGTTATTATTTTTTGTAAAAAAATGTCAAACTGGAAAATCTGTAGACTGGGAACATAATCTTACCAATCAAATGCAAGGGCGACATTGTCAGATAGGCACCACCATGGGACACGACATCACACTAACCGCTTCGGACGGACACCGGCTTTCGGCCTATCTTTGTGAACCGGAAGGCGTGCCGCGGGGCGGTGTCATCGTTATTCAGGAAATCTTCGGCGTTAACGTGCATATTCGCGATGTCACGGAACGTTATGCGGCGCTGGGTTACAAGGCCGTCGCGCCCGCCCTGTATGACCGGTTTGAGCGCGGTTTCGAGGTCGGCTATACGGCCGATGATATTGCCGTTGGTCGGGTTCACAAGGCGTCGGCCAATGAAAACCTTGATGGTGTTGTGGCCGATGTGGAAGCGGCGCGGTTGGCGGTAACGGATGCCGGTAAGGTCGGTATCACCGGCTTTTGCTGGGGCGGGTTTATCGTCTGGATGGCGGCCTGTCGGCTGGATGTGCAGGCGGCCGCCGGGTATTACGGCGGCGGTATTCTCGATTACAATTCCGAGCAGCCCAAATGCCCCACCATCCTGCATTTCGGCGCACGGGACGCCTCCATCCCGCTGAACGATGTGAACCGGATTTCCGCTACGCATGCGGATGTCGGTGTTTATATCTACGAAGCCGACCACGGGTTCCACTGTGATATGCGCGGCGCTTTTGATGCGCGGGCGGCGGATATTGCAGGTATGCGCACGTTGCGTTTGTTTGATGAAAACCTGAGCGGCTAAATCATCCGTAAATCTGTTGATCAAGGAAATTCAAGACGATGAGTGAAGTAGAAAGGCCACCTGTAATCGGGGTCATCGGCGGCAGTGGCGTATATGAAATCGACGGCCTGGAAAATACCCGCTGGCAACGCGTCCAGACGCCTTTTGGGGAGACGTCGGATGAACTTTTGTTCGGTGAACTGGCCGGACAGCAGATGGTGTTCCTGCCGCGTCACGGGCGCGGCCATCGTATTCCACCATCTGAACTGAATTACCGCGCCAACATCGATGCCCTGAAGCGTGCGGGGGTCACGGAAATCCTATCTATCTCGGCCTGCGGTTCGCTGAAGGATGAATTGCCGCCGGGAACATTCGTGATCGTTGATCAGTTCATTGACCGGACCTTTGCTCGCGAGAAAAGTTTCTTCGGCACGGGGCTGGTCGCCCATGTGGGGCTTGGGCATCCTGTCTGTTCACGTCTAGGCGACGCGCTGGAAGAGGCCGTCAAATCCCTTGATATTCCCTATCAGCGTGGGGGCACGTATCTCGCCATGGAGGGCCCACAGTTTTCGACCTTGGCCGAATCCAACCTCTATCGTAGTTGGGATTGTGACGTTATCGGAATGACCAACATGCCGGAAGCCAAACTCGCCCGCGAGGCGGAGATGTGTTACGCCACTGTCGCCATGGTCACGGACTACGATTGCTGGCACCCCGACCACGACCACGTTTCGGTCGACGCCATCATCAAGGTGTTGCTCGACAACGCCGATAAGGGGCGAAACCTGGTAAAGGAAACGGCCCCGAAACTTTCCGGGCGAACCGAAGCCTGCCATATCGGCTGCCACACCGCGTTGGCAGCCGCCCTGATCACCGCCCCCGACGCCCGCGACCCGGAGATGATCAAAAAACTCGATGCCGTGGCCGGACGGGTCCTGGGGTAAGATGACGGAGGCCCCGGACTTCACACCCAACGCGGCGCAGAAAATCCTGCCGCCGATCTGGTTTTTTGCCGGGTTGGCGACCTTGGCGTTGATCCACTACCTGTATCCGACGCCGCTCGGACTGCCGGTCCAGATCAAACTGGTCGGTTGGTTGATTTTTGCCGCAGCGTTTGTCATGGCTTGGCGGGCCAAACGCCGGTTCGATATTGCCGAAACCCCGGTTCGGCCTTTTACCGAAAGCACCACCGTCGTTGAATCCGGGCTTTTTCGCTATAGCCGTAACCCCATGTATCTGGCGATGTGCATCGGCATCACCGGTTTTGCGATTGCCATCGGAGATGGCGCGCCGTTTTTCGTTATCCCGGTATTTTTGACTCTCATTACAACACAGTTCATCCTGTACGAAGAAAGGCTGATGGAAGCGCGATTCGGTCAATCCTATCTCGACTACAAATCCCGCGTTCGGCGCTGGTTATGAGTGCTGATTGGATAATCCGCCCAGCAACCCCTCAGGATGTCACTGCAATAGGGGATATCGCCAAAGCTGCCTATGCCCGCTACGTCAGCCGGATTGGCCGCGAGCCCGCGCCTATGGTTGCTGATTTTGCGGCTCACATCATGCGAGGGGAGGCTTATGTTCTGGATAAATCTGGGGCAATCGACGCCTTTGTAATTAGTTATCCTAGAGACACCGACCAATTCATTGAGAATGTTGCAGTCCGACCTGACTCGCAGGGATTGGGTTACGGCAGATTGCTGATGAAATATGCGGAATTCCTGGCTCAAGAATCACATCTCGAAAAGCTGGTTCTGTATACCAATGTGAAAATGACAGAGAATCTGGCTTTCTACGCCCGGTTGGGGTATGTGGAAATCAAACGAATATCCGAACACGGTTTTGAGCGCGTGTATTTCGAAAAAAGGCTGACCTATGATAGTTGACGGCAAACCGTATCGCACGATTTGGCTGGCGGATGACGGCAAGACGGTCGAGATTATCGATCAGACCCGGTTGCCACATGAGTTTGTGGTGGCGCCGCTGAACAGTCTGGCCGACGCTTGTCAGGCGATTGCCGACATGTGGGTGCGCGGTGCGCCGTTGATCGGCGCGACGGCGGCGTATGGCATGGCGCTGGCGATGTGGGGAGATGCGTCTGATGCGGGCCTCACAGCGGCGTATGACCGGCTGTACGCGACCCGCCCGACGGCAGTCAATCTGCGGTGGGCGCTGGATGACTTGAAATCAGTGCTGAGCCCGTTGCGGCCCGAGTTGCGTGTTAAGGCGGCCTATGCCCGTGCCGCTGAAATTTGTGACGAGGATGTGGAAATCTGTTCCAGCCTTGGCGAACACGGGGCCGAACTGATTCGCACCGCCTGGGAAAAAAAAGGTAAACCCGCTCTTGAAGATGGCGGCGTGAATGTGCTCACGCACTGCAACGCGGGCTGGCTGGCGACAGTTGACTGGGGCACCGCGCTCGCCCCCATTTATAAAGCCCACGATGCGGGCATCCCCGTGCATGTCTGGGTCGATGAAACCCGGCCCCGAAATCAGGGGGCCAGCCTGACCTCGTGGGAGCTGGGCCAGCATGGCGTGCCCAATACCCTGATCGTTGACAACGTCGGCGGACATCTGATGCAGCACGGTCAGGTGGATCTGGTGATCGTTGGCACGGACCGGACGACAGGATCGGGAGATGTCTGCAACAAGATCGGCACCTATCTTAAGGCCCTGGCCGCCCATGATAACGGGGTGCCGTTCTATGTGGGGCTGCCAAGCCCGACCATTGACTGGACCCTGAGCGACGGAGTCAGGGAAATTCCCATCGAACAGCGCGATGTTTCAGAAGTCACGGTGATGACCGGGCGCAGCACGGATGGAACCATTCAGCATGTGTCGATTATTCCCAGTGGCGCGCAGGCCGCAAATTATGCTTTTGATGTGACGCCGCGCCGCCTTGTTAGCGGCCTGATTACAGAACGGGGCGTTTCCGAAGCGTCGCCTGAAGGCCTTGCCGCCATGTTTCCGGAGCACGCCAGACCCGAGTAGGTGACATCAATGACAAAAGCCCCCAACATTCTGATTGTTATGGCCGATCAACTGAACGGGTTTTCCCTGGGTGCATATGGTCACTCGGTGGTCAGGTCGCCAAATATCGATGCCCTGTCAGACAGGGGTGTGTTATTCGAAAGCGCCTACTGTAACAGTCCGCTCTGTGCGCCATCGCGGTTTTCCATGATGTCGGGGCAACTGCCGTCACGCATCGGCGCATACGACAATGCCGCCTACTTTCCCGCCAACATACCAACGTTCGCTCATCACTTACGCCTGATGGGGTACCAGACCTGCCTCAGCGGCAAGATGCATTTTGTCGGGCCCGACCAATTGCACGGATTTGAGGAGCGCCTGACAACCGATATTTACCCGGCTGATTTCGGCTGGGTTCCAGATTGGCGTCACCCGGATGAGCGAATTGACTGGTGGTACCACAACCTCGCCAGTGTCACCCAGGCGGGCGTCGCCGAATCCACCAACCAGTATGACTTCGACGATGACGTCGGCAACAGGACCATCCGCAAGATCCGTGATCTGGCGCGCCGTGATGATGATCGCCCGTTCTGCCTGGTCGCCAGCTTTACACATCCCCACGATCCGTACGCAACACGCCAGCGCTACTGGGACCTCTATGAGAACGATGAAATTGATATGCCAACGGTCCCGGACATGGATTTTGCTGACCATGATCCTCATAGCCAACGCCTGTTCAGGGCTTTCGCCGGAAACGAATTTACCATAACTGAACAGAACATTCAGGACGCCAGGCGGGCCTATTATGGCAACGTCAGCTACATCGATGAATGGTTCGGAAAAATTATGTTCGCCCTTGGCATGAACGGGTTGGCGGACAATACAGTCGTTATATTTGTCAGTGATCATGGCGATATGCTGGGGGAACGTGGGTTATGGTACAAAATGAGCTACTTCGAAGCATCCGCGCGAATTCCCATGATTATTGCCGGGCCGGGTATTCCCGAAGGCAACCGGGTTTCAGAACCGGTGTCTCTGCTGGATCTGTTTCCAACTCTTACCGATATCGCCGCATCCTTCGGTGTGGCGGAACCGGAGCCGGTTGATCCACTGGATGGTCAAAGCCTGTTGCCGCTGATGTCCGGTGGTGGGCTGGATGAGAGAGCCGTAATCGGCGAGTATCTTGGAGAAGGGGCGTCGGCGCCTGTGCTGATGATCCGGCGCGATCCCTATAAATTCATTTATTGTCCGGCGGACCCACCGCAACTGTTTGATCTGGCAAACGATCCGCAGGAACTGAACAATCTTGCCAATATCGCACAGTATGCGGATCTGGTACGTGAATTCGAAGCGGAAGTTGCGTCGCGATGGAACGTATCGTTGCTCCATCAGGACGTAATTGATGATCAGAACCGCCGCCGTCTGTTGGCTGACGCCCTGTCTGAAGGCAGCTACACATCGTGGGATTTCCAGCCAGGTTCGGATGCGTCAAGACAGTTCATGCGCAACCATCTCGACCTGAATAATCTGGAACATCGTCGGCGGTTTCCCGCACCTAAAGACGCCGGACGCAACCCGTGAACACGGCTGGCGGGAGCGTCTGAGCCATGAGGAACACCATCAAGTCCGTTTCATCTTTGTTGTTGAGCCATTGCATGCTGCTTCTTGGCAACGGCATGATCAACATCCTGCTGGGTCTCAGAAGTCGGATGGAGGGCTTCTCGACGGAAATAACCGGCTTCGTCATGGCCGGTTATTTTGTCGGAATGCTGGTGGGGGCTATTTATGCCGTCCGGGCGGTTAGCGCCGTCGGTCATATCCGTGCCTTTGCGGCATTCGCCTCAATCATGTCGGTCTCGGTTCTCGCTCATGTTCTCTATATCAACCCAGTTGCCTGGTTCGGCTTCAGGGTTATCGCCGGGTTCTGTATGGCCGGCATGGTGATGGTTGTCGAAAGCTGGCTTAACGAACGCGCCACAAACGAAACCAGAGGCCGGATACTGTCGCTTTACATGATCATAAATTATCTGGGAGCCGGGCTGGGACAATTCATGTTGCTGATTGGTGACCCGGCTCAGTTTCACTTATTTATCATTGCCTCAATGGTCTATTCCTTTGCGCTGGTGCCCATCCTGTTAACCCGGGCCAACGCCCCCAGACCGGTCTCACCCCGGCGCATGCCATTCAGAAAGCTGTTTGCGATTTCCCCCGTCGGTGTGTACGGGACATTTTGCGGAGGCCTGGTCAATTCGTCCCTGAACGGTATGGGGGCGGTGTTTGCAAATGAGGCCGGACTCAGGATAGCCGATATTTCGACTTTCATGGCGGCAATCATTCTGGGCGGCATCGTCCTGCAGTTTCCGATCGGCAGACTTTCTGACAAGTTCGACCGGCGCACGGTTCTTCTTGGCACGTCAATGATAACGGTATTGACGGCGTTGACAGTCATTTGGGCGGTTGGGCACACCGTTCCGGTATTGATTGTCTGCGCCGCCATATTCGGTGGCTTCAGCTTTACCATTCTGCCGCTGGTTTCATCCCAGGTGAACGATCTGGCGGAAAGCGATCAGCTTGTTCAGGTGTCGGCGGGCCTGCTGATCGCCTACGGGATCGGCGCCAGCGTGGGGCCGATCATCGCGGCGCAGATGATGGCTATTTTTGGCCCCCCCGGTCTGTTCATGTTTATAATCGCCATTCATGCCACGTTGATCCTGTTTATCGTCGTCCGCATTGTCCAGCGCAGTCGAGGCGCTAAAAGCAAGGCCCCCTTCCTGCCCATGGGCAGCACTGGAATATCGAGCAAGCAACTTTATACGGCTACGCTGGACGGTGCCGAACGGGTTACGCCGGAAGATGAAGGTTAGTTCAGCCGTTCGCTCACATCGGCGGCAAAATCTTCATAGCGGCGTATGGCTGTGACCTTGATGTCCACATGCTGACCCATCTGTTTCATGATCGGCAGATCAAAACTGATCTGATCAAGCATGTCGGCGCTTTCTACATTTACAATGGCGAAAACCTTGCGAGCGCCCGCCGCTTTCCATAGATCGACAACAACCCCGGCTTCCTTCGCGCCAAGCGCCGTTTTCGCCTCTTCAACCCAGATTTTGAACAGGTCCTGCTGACCCATGTCGGCGCTGTACTCGACGGTAAATTCAAGGTGAAATAACATCTTCCGGTTCTCCCTTATTTGTAGCGTCCATGTTTTTGCATTACTTCAATTTTGTAGCCGTCAGGATCGGCGACAAAAAAGAATTTTGCCATCAGCGAACCATCGCGTTCGAATTCAACAATTTTTTGGGGGGACAGACCTTCACGGTTGAAGCGGGTGTGTTCAGCCGCAAGATCATCAACACAAAAAGCGATATGGCCATATCCCGTGCCCTGTTCATAGGGGCTCACCTGATTCTTGTTGAGCGTCAATTCGAGCTCGAAATCGGCGTCTTCGTTACGCAGATAAATCAGCGTAAAGCTGTCAAAGTCAAACCTGTCGGCGACCCGAAGCCCGAAGGCCTTTCCATAAAATTCGACGGATCGGGATTCTTCGAATACCCGGATCATTGAATGAATAGCTTTTGCCACGAAACCTCCAACGTCTCCTGCCGACGAATATTCAGTATAGTACGGGCGATCCGTCAGCAGGTGTTACTCCTGTACTACGCCGCTGCCGTGCTCAGGTCACCCAGCACCCCCGCATCGCGGCGCAGATACCGCAGGCAGGCGCAACGTAAAAGTGAGGTAAAATTACGGGCCTCGCCATGAAGAACCAAAACTTCCGAGTGAAGCTTCGAGATAAACTGTGGCGTCGTGACACCTTCTTCGGCGGCGATGGCGTCGATCAGTTCCCAGAACGCAGCTTCAAGTCGAATTGACGTGCTCTGACCGTTCAGGCGCAGGGAACGGAGTTCCTTTTCATAGGTCTCAGGGTCCTGTCCGGCAAATATCTGGCACATTTTATTCCTCCCCGATGTCCAAACCGTACCGAAAATATGGTTTTTTATGAGATGCTCTAGTAAGACAGTGAGCGTAACAGATTTTTCAAATTTACAGGGGAAAACCATGGACGCCGATGCTAAAAAAACCGCCCTCAGAATGATTCCTTATGGTATCTATGTCATGACCGCCAAGGATGACGATGAAATCGGCTCCGCGACCGTCAACTGGGTTACCCAGACGGCTTTCGACCCGCCCATGATCGTGGTCGGCGTCAAGGCGGATTCGGGTGTCTACAGCGTCCTGAAAAAGTCTGGGCATTTTGCCATCAACATGTGCGCCAAGGGGCAGCAGGGCATGGCATTTGCGTTTTTCAAACCGGCGGATGTGGATGGCGAAACCATTTCGGGCGAACCCTTCCATGCCGGCTCAACCGGGGCCCCCATTCTGGAAAACACCCCGGCATCAGTTGAATGCAAACTGATTGAGATCGTCGAAAAAGGGGATCATCACATTGTCATTGGTGAAGTTGTCGATGCCCATGTGCGCAAGCACCCGGAAGGTCGACCGGATGAAGCGATTCTGGAAATGAAAGAATTGGGTGAGAATGTTTTTTATGGCGGTTGATCACAACGCCTGTTTTTCGCGCTTCATTTCCCGATGATCCATAGTATGTTTGCCGCGTTTATTAATGCCAGATGAACGCGGAGAATAATTGATGAAAAATCTATGGTCAGATCGCGAAGCCCGATCCTTTATCAAGCGCTACGATAAAGATGGCGTCAACGAAGACTTGGCGCTTCGCGTCTATACCAGCCGCCTGCTGGGTGGCGACCCCAAACTGGTGCTTCATGGTGGCGGCAATACGTCGGTAAAAACCACGATGACCGACTTGGCGGGAGAAAACACGGATGTGCTTTGCGTCAAGGGGTCGGGCTGGGACATGGGCGACATCGAACCCGCAGGCCTGCCTGCCGTGCGATTGCAACCGCTGCTCAGGATGGAGACATTCAAATCGCTGTCCGACGAAGACATGATCAACGCCCAGCGCACGAATCTCCTTGATTCCGCCTCTCCGAACCCTTCGGTCGAAACCCTGCTTCATGCTTTCCTGCCGCATAAATTCATCGACCATACGCATTCCAACGCGGTCCTGGCGCTTTCAGACCAGCAAAACGGTGATGCGCTGTGTCGTGAAGTGTTCGGCGATCGTATGGGGTACTTGCCTTACATCATGCCGGGCTTCGCCCTGGCAAAAAAGGCCGCCGAGGTTTACCGCCAGAATCCCGGTGTTGATGGTCTGATCCTGCTGAAGCACGGTATATTCACGTTTGCGGAAACCGCCAAGGATGCCTATGGCCTGATGATTTCCATGGTCAGCAAGGCCGAACGCCGGTTGGCGCAGGGGAAAGGAAAGTCTTTTGCACAAGTCAGGCTTCCCGGAAAGATCGCCGGGGTTCCTGAAATTGCACCCATATTGCGGGGTTTGGTCGAGCACGACGGTAAACGCCTGATACTGGATTTCAGGACCAGCCGCGATATTCTTTCCTACGTCGGTGGCAAACAGGTCATGCGCTACAGTCAGCAGGGGACGGCAACTCCCGACCATGTGATCAGGATAAAACCCAAACCGCTTGTCGTCCCGGCCCCGGTTGCCGGGAAGCTGGACGCTTTCGCCAAAGCGGCGGAAGCGGCGGTTGAAAACTACGTCGCCGATTATGATGCGTACTTCGCCCGCAATAACAAACGGCTGAAGGGTGTAAAAACCGAACTCGATCCCATGCCACGGGTGATCCTGGTGCCGGGGCTGGGTGCGTTCGGGTTGGGTAATTCCGCCAAGGCCGCCGGGATCGCCGCCGACCTGCTGGAGACCAATGTCTCGGTTATCGCCCAGGCGGAGGCCATGGGAACCTATAGCGTGATTCCGGAAAAAGATATTTTTGATATTGAATACTGGTCGCTGGAACAGGCCAAGCTTGGCAAAGGCCAGGAAAAACCCCTCGCCCGTCAGGTCGCCGTGATCACCGGAGGCGGGTCCGGCATCGGTGCCGCCTGCGCAAAGATGTTCGCCGCCCAGGGCGCGGAAGTTTGTGTGCTGGACCGGGACCTCAAATCAGCAACCAGGGTCGCGGTCGAGGTTGGCGGTCTGGGCCTGTCCTGCGATGTGACCAAGGCTAAAGATGTCGAAAAGGCCTTCGGTGAAATCGCCAAAACATATGGGGGTGTTGATATCGTTGTGTCTAACGCCGGGGCCGCCTGGCAGGGTAAAATCGGCGATGTTGATGACAAGGTGCTCCGCCAGAGTTTCGAGCTGAACTTCTGGGGCCATCAGAACGTCGCCAGAAATGCCGTGCGTATCATGACCACGCAAGGCACCGGCGGCTGCCTGCTGTTCAATACATCAAAACAGGCGATCAACCCCGGTAAGGATTTCGGCCCCTATGGGTTGCCCAAGGCGGCGACGCTGTTTTTGATGAAACAGTATGCGCTTGATTACGGCTCGGCTGGAATCCGCTCGAACGCGGTCAACGCCGATCGCATCCGTTCGGGTCTGTTGACCGATCAGATGATCAAGTCGCGTTCCAAAGCCCGCGGTCTGTCGCAGACGGATTATATGTCCGGCAATCTGCTGGGCCGCGAAGTGACGGCGGAAGATGTCGCCAACGCCTTCGTCGATCTGGCCAAGGCGCAGTCAACGACGGCGGCTGTGATCACGGTGGATGGAGGCAATATCGAGGCGTCGCTGCGTTAGGTTAGGGTTCAGACGTCCATTCAAACCTCTGTTCGATAACGAGACGCCCCCACGTAGACGCCTCCTTTTCTTCGGTCAGAACAAAACCGGCTTTTTCATAGAGATGACGGGCTGCATCCAGGCCCTGGAAAGTGGACAGGTTGACCTTCGGGTATCCTTTATCCCGGACGAAACCCATGGCGTTCGACACCAGCCGAGGCCCCATGCCACTGCCGCGCAGATCAGCATGAAGGATAAACCAGTGGAGCTGAGCCGTGTGATGGTCAAGACTGTCGATTACAATGCCGCCTTTGACCACGCCATGTTGCAAGACCAGTTGGACAAAATCCCATTCCGGATCATAGCGTCCGAGGAATTCCGACATGCCACCGGAGACCACGGCTTCATAGCGGTGACCGAACCCCCATTCGCGAGCATAATATTCCGATTGCAGGGCGCACAATGTTGCCAGCCCTCCCGGCTGATAACCTATTAACGTCAGCTCATCCATAACTGCTTCTCCATTATGTGATGGATCGAACAATGCCGAATATCCGGTTAGTGGCCATCTTTCAAACGGGAAACCGCCTGAGCAACCCGCTCGGCGTCCCGAATACCGAAAAATCCGTCCAGCTTGATATGTTTGGAAAGACGCGTGTTGCCGTCACCGAATTCTTCACGGCCTATATTGGCGGTTTTGCCAAAGATCACGTCACTTCGTCCTCCGGCGTTCTTGACGACCTCAACCTCCTCAATGTCGCTTGAATAAAAGGACTGGATGCGGTTTTTCCGCCAAAGCTCGGCGATGATCAGGCGCTTGTTGGTGATCGCGTAATAGACAAATCTTGCTTCATAGGGTTTGCGGATGGGGGCTGCGGCCAGCCACAGTCCGACTCCGGCGATAAGGACGCCGATGATGATGATCGCAAGGGGAGCCTGTTCTTGCCGCGCCATCAATGCCCAGGCCAGGGCAAAACTGAAAATGACGAGGCCGACGATGGCGCTTGACCACTGCGATGTGATCACGGCCCTGGGGTCAGGTTGGTCGTACCAGATCAGGTCTTCACCCGCCTCAAGTAGAGGCACCAGAGCGGATTTGGGGTTAGGTGGTTTGGGTAACATGATGCCTCGTTCTATTGGTCACTTGGCCATCAGCGGGTGCGTATGGCGCGATGCAAATCGGGAAGGGGAAAAACAAAAAAATACTGTATATTCAGTATTTGGAATCCTGAATTATAATCTTCCAAATCATCACCTGAAAACCCCCGGATTAATGGCTGGATCAAATGAACGAAGAAATTACATACGCGATGATGCTCATTTCCGCCTTGAAGGCAAGGGGGGTAAAAAGGATATTTGGTGTCCCAGGCGGCGGGTCGAGTCTTGATCTCATTAACGCGGCCAACAAACTGGAGGTGGAATTCATCCTGTGCCGGGGTGAAACGTCGGCGGCGCTGATGGCTGCGGTTAGTGGCGAGTTGACGGGTATCTCGCATGCTGTCCTGACCGGGGTCGCACCCGGTGCGGCAAGTGTTGTTAACGGGGTTGCTTACGCCTCATTGGAACGGGCGCCAATGGTTGTTATTACTGACGCAAATGAACCGGGCGATGGGGTCAGTCGTCACCAGGTCCTTGATCAGGGCGCGTTATTTGCGCCGATTACCAAAGCCTCGATGGTGCTGAGGGAAAACACGCAAACACAAGAGGTTGAACGCCTGTTTGATCTGACGCTTGTTGCCCCGCAAGGCCCCGTTCATTTTGACCTTTCAGCCAAGGTCGCCCGGTCAATGGTAGCTCCTGACAAAGTCGCCATATGCGCCGAGGCCCAAACCTCTTTCCTGGCGGAGGATGTCGAAAAAATCTGCGGGCTCATTTCAGAAAGCCGGAAGCCGGTCCTGCTTGTCGGTCTGGAAGCCAGGGACATCCCCTCGTCCACTGCGGTTTGGGCATTGGCGGAAGCGCTCGGTTGCCCGGTTTTGACAACCTACAAGGCAAAGGGAGTCTTCGATGAAAGTCATCCACTGTTTGTCGGGACCTTTACCGGCGCGGTCGCGGAAGGGGAAACCCTGCATCAAGCCGATTTGATCATCGGTTTTGGCCTTGATCCGGTTGAGATCATCCCCGGTCAATGGCCCTATGAAGCCGGTCTGCTGGTAATCAACACTGCGCCGGATCACCAAATGCCGACAGGCCCGGTTGCCCGCGTCCACGGAAATATGAGCCGGATCGGGGATGCCTTGTGCAATCATTGTATTGAACGTTCATCGGTCTGGAGAATTGAAGAAATTGCCGATCTGCGCCAGTCCATGAGCGGTCGCATGGCTTTGGCGCCAAGCCGTAGCGGTCAGTTGACTGCCGATATTGTTGTTAGCGCGGCAAGAGATGCGGCCCCGGACCGGACCAGGGCAACGGTAGATGCGGGCGCGCACATGTTTTCCGCCATGTCGCTGTGGACCTGCCGTCAGCCACACGATGTTTTGAAATCGAACGGATTATCGACGATGGGTTTCGCGCTGCCGGCGGCGATTGCCTCCGCCTTGCACGAACCAGACCGACCGGTCATCGCCTTTAGCGGTGACGGCGGTTTGATGATGTGCCTTGCCGAACTATCAACAGCGGTTCGATTTGGCTGCAACATCACCATTATCGTGCTCAACGACGGCGCGCTTTCATTGATTGATATCAAACAGCAACGCCGCCAAGACCCGTCGGTCGGCGTCAGATACCCGCGTGTTGACTTTAAAACGTGCGCGGAAGGCATGGGCTGTCCAGCATGGAACGTCAGTTCTGAAGCGCAATATTTGGATGCCCTGGCGGCGGCACTTGATATACCCGGTCCCGCCCTGATCGACGTGCATATCGACCCTTCGGGTTACGTCAAGCAGATCGAATCCCTGAGGGGGTGATGGGCGCGCCTGCTCGCGGTTGCCCCAACCGGAACAGCAAAAAAACGGCCCCTCAAATGAGAAGCCGTTTTTTTAGTGTCGTAATTTACCGGTATTATTAGTGCTGGTCTCTCCAGACTTGGCGTTTTACCGCATAGAGCATGCCCGACAGGACTAACAGGAACAGCAATACCTTGATGCCCATGGTTTTGCGTTTTTCCATTTCCGGTTCCGCTGCCCAGGTCAGAAAGGTGACGACGTCTCTGGCATGCTGGTCAAGTGTCGCCTTGGTGCCGTCCGTGTATTCGACGGCGTCGTCACTGAGGGGAGGGGCCATGGCGATGACGTGGCCGGGGAAGTAAGCGTTGTAATTGCCCCCTTCCGGGACCTCAACATCATGTGGAATTTCATCCTTATAGCCTGTCAGCAGCGCATAGACATAATTGGACCCGTCACCGCGCGCCTTGGTAATTAACGAAAGATCCGGCGGTGCCTTGCCGTTATTCGATGCCGCGGCCGCCTTGGTGTTGGGGAACGGCGCGGCGAACCGGTCGGCCGGAAGGCCCGCACGTTGGAACATTTCACCTTCGTCATCGGGACCGTCGGTCACTTCGACGGAACTGGCGATGGCCTTGATTTCATCTTCCGAAAACCCGATCCCGGCCAGATGACGGTAACTCAGCAGATTCATGGAATGGCAAGCCGAGCAAACTTCCTTGTAGACCTGAAACCCGCGTTGTGCGGCGCCCCGGTCAAAGGTCCCGAACAGGCCTGAGAACGACCAATCCTGCTTTGGCGGGGTTGGCGCCCCGGCGCTGGCGAACGCCGAACCCGACGTGACAGCGACGGTCAGAAGGGCAAGGGCGGCAACGGATGTTTTGAATGTACGCATCTTCTTCATGGTCCTTACTCCCCAGCCTGCTTGGCATGCGCCGCGGTTACGGCGGCACTGATGCTTTCCGGTATGGGTTTTGGTCGTTCCAGCCGGCTGACCAACGGAATGATGATCACCAGATGGGCGAAGTAATAGGCCGTTGCGATTTGGCCGATTACAATGAAGGTCCCTTCCGCCGGTTTGCCGCCGACGTAGCCGAGCACCAGACAATCAATCACGAATACCCAGAACGCCATGGCGTAGTAGGGGCGGAATTTGGAACTGCGGACCTTCGATCCATCAAGCCACGGCAACAACAGCAGCAACAGGATCGACGAGAACATGGCGATCACACCGGCCAGTTTTGCCGTGATCAGCCAGGCAACAGGCCAGTACAGGAAGAAGTCCTTGGTGAACGCCCTGAGGATTGCGTAGTAAGGCAGGAAGTACCATTCCGGTACAATGTGCGGCGGCGTCGCCAGCGGGTTGGCCGGAATGTAGTTGTCGGGCTCACCAAAGAAATTAGGGGCGAAGAAGACGAAAAACATGAAAAACATCATGAAGACCGCCATGCCGTACAGGTCCTTCGAAGTGAAATAGGGATGGAACGGGATCAGGTCCTGCTCTCCCTTGATATCGACGCCCAGCGGATTGTTGGATTTGTGCTCATGCAGCGCCCAAAGATGAACAACCACCAGACCGACAATCACAAACGGCATCAGGTAATGCAGTGAAAAGAAACGGTTCAAGGTTGGATTATCAACGGAGAACCCGCCCCACAGCAGGGTGACGATGGAATCGCCGACAATCGGAATTGCCGAGAACAGGTTGGTGATCACCGTCGCGCCCCAGAAGCTCATCTGGCCCCACGGCAGCACGTAACCCATGAACGCAGTCGCCATCATCGCCAACAGAATGAAGACGCCAATTATCCACAACAATTCACGCGGCGCCTTATAGGAACCGTAATACATGCCACGTAACAGATGAATGTAGACCACAATGAAGAACATCGAGCCGCCGTTCATGTGGATGTAGCGGATGAGCCAGCCATAGTTGACGTCACGCATGATGCGTTCAATGGAATTGAAGGCATAATCAACATGGGCCGTGTAATGCATGGCCAGGACAATGCCGCTGGCGATCATGATCACCAGCACGAAACCCGCCAGCGAGCCAAAATTCCACCAGTAATTCAGGTTCTTCGGTGTCGGATAACCAGACCCGACCGAATCGTCGATGAAGCTGAAAATCGGCAGGCGGTACTCGATCCAGTTGAGGACCGGGTTTTTGAATTGTTTGCTCATGATAATCCCCTCAACCGATCTTTACGGAGGTGTCGTTAAGGAATGTATAGGTCGGGATGTGCAGGTTTTTCGGCGCCGGTCCCTTGCGTATACGCCCTGAGGTGTCGTAATGCGAACCGTGGCAGGGGCAGAACCAGCCGCCGAAGTCGCCTCTTGGCTCTGAAGTTTTCTGACCCAGCGGGATGCAGCCCAAATGCGTGCATACGCCGACCATGATCAGCCACTCGGGCTTCTGGGTGCGGGAGGCATCGGTTTCCGGGTCAATCAAGTCCGCCGTGTCATCTTTTTTCGCGGCGGCGATCTCTTCAGGCGTTCGATGACGGATGAAAACCGGTTTCCCCCGCCAGACAACGGTGATCGACTGGCCAACTTCGATGGCGTCGAGGTTCACTTCGGTGGAGGATAACGCCAGCGTATCCGCGGCGGGATTCATTTGGTCAATGAACGGCCAGACGGCGATTGCCGACCCGACTGCACCAACGGCGGCGGTTGACACGTAAAGAAAGTCGCGCCGTGACTTTTCGTCCACACCGGTTTCAGTGTCGGTGCTCGCGGTATCACTCATGAGGGTTCCCCTTGCTTAAAGTCCCACATGACCCTCATCGGGCCGATATGTCTCAGTCCGTGCGCTATCTGGACAAGCAGCTGGATTCACACGGTTTTTATAAAAAAAGCCAGTGTTCTGGTGGATGCCGGAAGCACTGTTTAACAGGGTCGGAAGGTATAATGAATACTCAGGGTGTTGCAAGGACTAAACGTAAGAAATCCGCGTCTAATGACGCGATCTCAATAGATGTCTGTTCGTTTAGACGGGTATAAACCGGCTGTTTTTGGAGGAAGGAACTCAAGGACAAATGAGCCTTCAAACAAAGCGGCAGGCCAGGCGCGGTCACGCCTGAGAAACAGCCTGTCATGGCGCGATAATGGTGGGTTTATGACGCAGCCGGATAACAAGCCCGCAATACGTTAAGGGTCTTCCAGGCCGAAATCGCCCGAAGCATCACTGTTTCCTCACAAACAGGAAATCGCCGCCATCGTGACCGGCGTTGCGAACATCCGAATATTCTGGCGTCTGCTGGGCATTGAGGATCACGGGGCGGCGGATTTCGCTGAATAGACGGGTGCCATCGATAACATCTTTGTTGTGGGTCAGGGCGTCAATAAAGGCTTTGGCAAAGGGGGAGTGACCCGATCCGCTATCATCGGAAACGGGTTCCAGCCCGCCTGAAACCATTGCCACACGCGCCTTCTTCCGAGCCATGCGTTTGAAATAGTCCTTGTCTCTGAAGCCGACGGCGGCGGCGCGGGTCAGGGTGCCGGAATAACAACTGTCGGCGACGACCATGACATGTTTGGCGGGCAGGGTTTTCAGGGTCTTGGTGATGGTCGCGTTGGAGACCCACTGACTGCGTCGGTTGGACTTGGCCTTGGCGGACATCCAGTACCCCTCCTCGGCGTCTTCGTCGAGCCAGCCATGACCAGCGTAATAAATGAGAAGGTTGTCATCTTCGGTAAGGGTTTCGCGATATTCATCAAAAGCGTCAACGATGTCGGTGCGGTCGGGGTCAATCAGGGTTTGCACTTTAAACCCGTACGCGTCTTTCAGCACCGCCGCCACGGCCTTGGCGTCGCGTATGGCGGTTCCCAGTTTGGTGACATGTTTGTAGTTGTCGATGCCAATGACGAGCGCGTAGTAGGTGCCGAAATCAATATCATTAAAGGTGCTTGACGATGCATCCGGGTTGCTTTCGCGGCCGACGAGATCTTTGATCTGATTGGACGCCAGCGCAACGAACAGACCGTTCGGATACTGTTCCAGATATCGCTGGAAGTCGGAAACCTGAGAGGAGTATTTGATCGATTCCCACATCGCCGAATCGGCCGCAGCCGAACTGACGCTGCGCGCCGGGGCGGCGGCGACCTGAATCGGTGTTGCCTTGACCTCTTTCAGGGCGGCAAGAATATCCTCTTTTGACGAGTATTTTGGATGATTTTCTACCTGAAAGAACCAGACCCTATCGCCTTTGCGGTCTACTAGTTCAAAGCCGAAGCTCGCTTCTTGGGCCGATAAGCAGTTTTCGCCACTCTCATGCATGGTCTGGTTAAATGTCTGGTCCGCGCTTTTAATGCATATTTGGTCACCCGCCAGCCGCCAGGTTCCCTCCGCACTGCTTTCATATTTCGTATAGGCATTTTCGCATTGTAGTTGAAATTTCAACCGGCTATCTTTGTCAAAATCCAGGGTGAAGGCCGCGCTTCCTGCCTGATCGTTATAAATTGAAAAATTTCCGACGCATGGTTCACCCTTCGCATAAATGGTGCTGCCTTCAAAAAGTAATTTCAATTGTCCATTATTGTAATATCTTGCCGCTTCAGCGGGTTGAGCGAACATCAACACATAGATGGACAGGGTTGCCGCTAAAAAGGTGCACACGCGAGAAATTTTTACATTAGGCATGGTTGTTCTCCGGCATCGCAACAAATCCTAGCATAGAAGACCGCAACTGTTTTGTGAACCCGTTCACGTTCGGTCGCATTGATTTCTCCTGAATTGCCAGCATAATTCACCTATGGCGTCGTCCCTCCACATTGCCTTGTATGAACCGGATATTCCTCAAAACACGGGCACGGTGCTGCGCATGGCGGCATGTCTGGGATTGCCGGTGGAGGTCATCGAACCTTGCGGGTTCATCTGGGGGGGCAAGCACATGCGACGATCCGGCATGGATTATCTGGATCATGTCATCGTCACGCGCCATTTGAATTGGGAAGCATTTGGCGTCAGTTTGGCGGAACAGCGTCGGGTGTTGCTGAGCACCCGTGCGGAACTGACCTATACGGAATTTGACTTTCAGGTGGGGGACATCCTGGTTTTGGGGCGCGAATCCGCCGGGGTTCCCGAAGATGTTCATGACGCGGTTGATGCACGCGTGACCATTCCCTTGAAACCGGGTCTACGCTCGTTCAATCTGGCTGTTGCCGCGGCTATGGTCGCCGGTGAAGCGCTTCGCCAGCTCGATGCGTTTCCAGTCCTCGATACCTAAGGGAACGGAATGACAAACAGCGCTGAATTTGGAACGGAAGAACATAAACAACGGGCAGAAGAATGGTTCACCCGACTGCGTGACGACCTTTGCAAGGCGCTGGAAACGATTGAACAAGATGTCGAAGGCCCCAATGGTTCTTCGGAACGTGAAGCGGGACACTTCCACCGTCAATCCTGGCAGCGTCCGGGTGAGGATGGCCGGCACGGCGGCGGTGGCGTGATGTCGATCCTGCGCGGACGCGTGTTTGAAAAGGCCGGGGTAAACGTCTCTACGGTTGAGGGAGAATTTTCCGAGGAATTCCGTAAAAACATCCCCGGTGCGGACGAAGACCCCCGCTTCTGGGCGTCCGGTATTTCCGTGGTCATCCATCCGCTATCGCCGCTGGTTCCAGCCGCACACATGAATACGCGCCTGATCGTCACGACGCGAGGCTGGTTCGGTGGTGGCGGTGACCTGACGCCGGTATTTCCCGATGACGAGGAAACGGCGCTGTTTCACCGGGCCTACAAAGACGCATGTGATCGCCATGACGAAAACTATTATCCGGAATTCAAGAAAAAGTGCGACGCCTATTTTTTTCTGCCACACAGGAACGAACCGCGGGGTGTGGGGGGGATATTTTACGATAACCTCAACAGCGGCGACTGGGAACGTGATTTTGCTTTTACCCAAGACGTAGGCAGGGCCTTTCTGGGTATGTATCCTTCGCTAGTTCGCCGCGTCATGGACCTGCCGTGGACCAAAGCCCAGAAGGCGGCGCAACTGGTCAAGCGTGGCCGTTATGTTGAATTTAATCTACTATATGACAGAGGCACCTTGTTCGGTCTCAAAACTGGTGGGAATACGGAAGCTATTCTGATGTCCATGCCACCGGAAGTGGTTTGGCCTTAAACCCCTAAAAACCTTTCCTTGCCGATTGCTGGAATGCCACCAGCTGTTCTGCGCTGATCATATTTTGGGTGCCGTCGAACTGAACGGCGTAGCCGCCCCCGAATTCACGAACGACATTTGCTTTCAGGCTTCTCTGGCCCTCAATATGCAGGTCCACGAACATGTCGTTTGAGAGTTTCGGAGGAGGCCCGAAAATAGCGGCCCCAGTGGTCGATAGGTCACGAATTTGTGCCGTACGCTCAATCCCGTCGCTTTCGATTGTCGCATCAAGTTCGACCTGCAGGCGCCTACTTCTTTTGCGCACCGGCGCGGTTGGCCGGATTGGCTGGTTTGGTCTGTTGGTTATGGGTCCAGTCATTTTGCGGGCCTTCATGATTGTGCGGCAAGCATTCCTCATTCTAGCCGCTCGCGTCAGTGATCGAGATCACTTATGGTTGAAAAAATTAATAACGCACTGTACTGTGGTTTTTCGGAGCATTGCGGACGAGGACCCGCGCCAGTGTCAGAGCCCCTGTAATCGCAGAGGGCGGGGGAGGATCGCCGTGTATCCGCTCAATAAAATCCAGACGGTAACCTCCTGGAAAATAACCCACGATACGCGCCTTTCTCGTATAGTGTCCGGTTATATGGATCTCAATGAGATGGCCCTCTTCGATATGCGGGAGTGGGCCGACAAAGGAGGCGCGACGGTCAGAAATTTCCTGGACGAAGGCGATATAGGTGTCCGTTGTGGCAGCGGCATCAGGCATAAGTACCAGCTTGATAAATTCGTACATATTGTCGCAAGCAAACGATTTCCAGTCAGTGATGTCTGTCACGCCTTTTTAGACCAGGCGTTGATTTTAAGGACTGACACCCGTCGGGTTTATTGATAAGAATACATTGATATGCGTTTCAGCCTTTATATCCGCGCCCTTTTGCTGGTCGGCCTCGTTCTTTCCGGGGTGACGATTTCGTTCGTCGCCATGAACACCTATCAGGATCAAAAAGAACTGTCGGGGGATCTGGAAACCCGGGTCAATCGGCTGACCAAACTTCTTGCCGTTTCTGTTGCCGGCATCGTCTGGGAGCTGGATAAGAAAAGTGCAGAGGATATTTTAGGCAGTCTCAAACAGGAACCGGATTTTTACGGGGCCAATATTGTCACTGATTCTGATGAGGTCTTTGTTCAAGTCGGGGAGAGTGTGGATGCCAGCCCGCGGATCGTGACGGCGCAGGCGAAAATCAGGTTCTCGGAGGGCGGGTCAGAGGGTGTAATTGGCCGACTGACCGTGGCGCTGTCCAAGTCCCGCCTGATGACCAGGCAATGGACGTCGCTGCGTGATTCAATCATTTTGGGGGGCAGCCAACTGGCGGCAGTGCTTTTAGTGACCGCTCTTGTCTTGCACCGCCTGATCGCCCCTCTTGAATCGATCACCGGCAGACTCATTGGACTGGCTCAGGGGAAACTGAAAGAAGACGTTCCCGGTATCGAACGGGATGACCAGATCGGAAATATGGCGAGAGCCATATCCACCTTCAGAGATTCCTTGAGTGAAATCGCCGTGCTTCGCAAGAAAGAAGCCGCTCAGGCCAGGGAACTGGAAGCATCCCGCGAACTGCTTGAAAAACGGGTGGCCGAACGAACTCTTAGATTGCGTGAGACCAGCCAGCTTTTGCAGGATGTGGCGGACACAACCTATGACCTGTTCTGGGAGATGGATAAAGAATACCGATACGTTTCATTTACGCATGCGCCGGGCAATGACGGGACGCCGTCCCTGCCGGGCCTGATCGGTCTGACGTTGTGGGAAAAAGCCAACGTGAAGCCGCTTGAAGATCAAACATGGCGCCAGCACCGCAATAAGCTTCGGCTGCATAACCGATTTCGCGATTTTGAATTTTCGATCCAGGAACAGGATGGAGGCCACAGTTATTTCAGGATTAGCGGAAAGCCCGTGTTTGATGACGTAGGGAATTTTTCCGGGTACCGCGGTAGCGCCACCAATATTACCGAACGGAAACTGGCGGAAATTGAACAACGCAAAAACGAGGCGCTGATCAACGCCATGTTTGAATATTCGCCAATCGCCATTTCAATCAAGAATCTCGAAGGCATTTACCTTTACGTTAGCTCGAAATTTGCGGAACACACGGGCTTTAGCGTTTCCGAACTGTCGGGAAAAAATTTCAGGGAGGTGTATGACCCGGAACAGATAAAGATAATTGAGGAGGCGGACCAGCAGGTTGTCGATTTGGGTGAACCGCTTTTGCCAGAAGATTTCTTCTCATTCAGCGTTGATGGCATATCGCTGTTAATCTCGAAATTTCCAATTCGCGACAATGAAAACAATGTTATGGCGATTGGCACCGTCGGCCTGGATATTACGGAACAGGAAAAAGCACGAGAAACTCTTCGCCGGGCAAATGATGACCTGGAAATCAAGGTCCAGGAACGAACCGCCGAGTTGGAAAAAGCGCGCGACATTGCGGAATCCGCAAACGCATTGAAGTCTCAGCTGATCACCACGATGAGCCACGAGTTGAGAACGCCGCTGACGTCAATCATGGGGACTTTGCGCATGCTTACGCAAGGCGTGGTCAAAGAAATTCCGGATACCGCCGTCAATATGATTGAAATTGCCTGGCGGAATAGTGAACAGCTGGCCAACCTCGTTAATGATATCCTTGATGTGGAAAAACTGAGTGATGGCGCACTGGCGTTAACCCTCGAGCCCGTCAGAATTTCAGAACTGGTCAAGATGGCGGTTCAGTTGAATTCCGGATATGCGCAAGAACATGGCGTCGAAATCATCGCTTCCGATATTAAGCCCGCCGTCATCGTGGAAGGTGACCACGATAGGCTTTTGCAGGTGATGGCGAACCTGTTGTCCAATGCCTCCAAGTTTTCGTTGCCGGGCGGAAAGGTGGAGGCCTCTGTTACATGCGACGGTAAGACCACACTGATTTCGGTTACGGATCACGGCGCGGGCATTCCGGAAGATCTACGGGATCAGATTTTTGACAAGTTTGTTCGCGGAGATACCTCCGACAGCCGGAATCGTGGCGGTGCAGGGCTTGGTCTGGGCATCGCCAAAGCGATAATTGAACAGCACGATGGTCGCCTGTATTTTGAAACCGAAACCGGTATTGGGACGACCATGTTTGTCGAACTCCAGTGCTCGCCTGATTGCGAGGCCGCCTGCGGTTAGTCGAACCAGGCTCGCCAGGCATCCCAGCCGGTAATCCGTTCCGCCATCTGGGCGTAACCGAAGTGAAGTGGGTGAACCCCGTCGTCACCGCTGAAGGCGTTAAGCCAGTTCGTATCCGACGATAATATCGTGAACAGATCAAGGTAGGGAATGTCCAGTTCTCGCGCCAGTTCGGCGTAGGCGTCATTCAACTGAGACGACCTGTCGCTGGAAAAATCATAAGTTACATTCCCCGCGTGGAAAGGCTGGCGACCGTCATCGACGGGTGGCAGGCCGATCCAGAGTACGGGTTTCCACGACTTGGCCTGGCTCATCATCTTTCGGGCAATGGCGCAGGATTGATCCAGCGGCACCCGAATTTTGTCATTTTCCAGGGCCATATCGTTGGTGCCAAAGGAAAACACCAGCGCGCCTGGATGAATATCCGGGAGCCGCGCTTCGCATTCTGCCCGCCAGCGGGCTGCGATCATCCCAGACGTATCCGCCCGAATTCCAAGGTTGTAGACGCTGACATCATGGCCTGCCTGAACTTCCCGATGCGCGACGCGACCCGGCCAGCCCTGAAAATCATGGTCATTGGTGCCAAGCACAAGGCTGTCGCCGACAAAGCATATTCGAATTGTTGTCACTTGGTTTCCTCTACAAGACGATTCAGACAGGCTTGGCGACCCGCCTGATAATTACCGTTTTCCCACCATTCCTCGACCCGGGTCAAGAGTCTGCCCACATCGGGTCCCGGTGCAATGCCAAGCGTCAGAACGTCGGCACCGGATATGGGAAATTCAGGGTTCCGCCATGAACAGCAGCGTTTCAGCAAGTCGATCCAGGCCTCTTTGCGTGTGCGCGGCAGGCGCGGGTTATCTGTCATTTCTCGCGCCCAGTTGACTAGAGCCAGGTCTTTTATCAACTCCTGTCCATACTGACGCAGGGCTTTGTGTTCAGCCAGTTCGCCCATATCCGGGTTGGCTGCGACCGGTGGATCACAGATATCGGCCAATCGATCCGTGTCTTGATTGGAAAGCCGAAGACGCGCGCCAATTTCTCGCGCACCATGACGATCCGTGTCCACCAGCACCGCAAGGTGTCGCACGGCATCCCGTTCAATCCCGTCTATTCTGATTGCCCGGGTTTCAAACCAGTTGACCATTCTCAACAGATTGACATCCTCTGTTTCGGGCAGGATATCGTCGAGAATATGATCGCCCCGCATGCGGACGATGATGTCGGCGGGATCGTCTAGCAGCAGGATTTTCAGCAGCTCCTGGCGTATCCGCTCGCCGGACAGGGTTTTAAGTTGGGGGGCTGCGGCCCGGCATGCGGCGAGGGCATCAATATCGGCATAAGATTGTGAAAACGACCCATAAAACCGGTAAAATCTGAGGATGCGCAAATAATCTTCGGCAATCCGTTCGCTGGCCCGCCCGACAAAGCGCACCCAGCCGTAGGCCAGATCAGAAATTCCACTAAACGGATCATGGACATCGCCGTCGGGTGTCGCGGAAAGGGTGTTGATGGTGAAATCTCGACGTCGGGCATCTTCTATCCAGTCATCCGTAAAAATGACTTCAGCGTGGCGTCCGTCTGTACTGACATCCCGCCGCAGTGTTGTGATCTCGAACGATTTGTTACCAATAACTGCGGTTATGGTGCCGTGCTTCAGGCCTGTGGGGACGGCGCGAATGCCCGCTGACTGCAGCAATCCGATGACGGTCTCGGGAATGTCTGGGGTGGCGATGTCAACATCCGTGACCGTCCGTCCTGACATGGCGTCCCGAACGCAACCGCCAACGAAGCGCACATCAGCTCCGTATGTCGCCAGAGCCTCAATCACCGCACAGGTTTCCGGAGCGGTCAGCCACTCCTGCGGCGGGAGTTTGCCGGTTGCTTCCATGCCTTTTGGGGGTTCCGGGATACGTGCCAACTTATGGTCTTTCGCGTCGATTTACTGTGACTGAAACATATACCCTTAAATGACATCTCAATCAGATACCAGCAAGGAGCACGGACCCTACCATAACCCTGCGGCGAGCTTTCACGTAGCCGTGATTGAAGGTTACTTCTGACGCATGTGTTTTTTTATTAGGCTTCAAGAATGTACCAAGCTGCCGTGTCGGCCAAAAAGAATTTCGGAGATGAAATCCATGATCTTATAGCGGGACTGCGCCAATGCCGCCTGTGCTGGCGCATCACCGGCGCAATCTTTGTGGCCATTCTCGCGACCGAAGCGGCGATCCTGTTTTTTTCGGTCAACCGGTTTGAAGCGGATCGCTTGTATGAGGTGGAGCGTGAAGGGTTGGTCATCGCCCGGGCGATTATCCGCGGTTCCAAAGTCAACAAGAACCTGGCGTCAGATATCGCCGTTATTGGCCCACGATTGCGACAGAATACGGCATTACTTGGACTGCGTGTTTATGACATGTCTGGATCACTTGTCGGACAGTTTGGCGCTTTGCCGGATTTACCGGCACCAGGAGCGGATGCGGTTTCAGAAACCCTGTACAAGCGTTTTGATGATGGAACAATGGCTGACGTAATGTGGCCCTCACAGCGGACGCGAACGCCATTTGTCGTCGCCGCCAGGATCGATACCAGTGAAATTCCGCCGCAAGTAAATGCCTTTATCTGGCGGATTGTCGGGCTCGTGGTGTTGATTTCAACGGTCGTCACATTGGTCGCCATGCTGGTGCTCGAACGTCTGCTTCTTCGTCCAATCCGTGGTTTGCGTGATGGTCTCTCGGCGATCGCACAGAATCCGAAGACCCCTCCTGTTGGCGGACTGCCAGACTACGGCACGGACGAACTGCGCGAAGTAACCAAAAAGTTCGATTTTTTGATTTCACGTTTGTATGAGTCGTTTGATCAGATCGAACGGCAGAACAAGGCGCTGATGGAAAAGGAAATCGCCGAGGAAGCGAGCCGGGCGAAAAGTGAGTTCATGGCCAGCATGAGCCACGAGCTGCGCACACCGCTGAATGCGATCCTGGGGTTTTCCGATATGATCAGCAACCAGTATCTGGGTCCCATCGGTCAGGAAAGATATCTGCAATATGCCGAAGACATTGCCTTGAGTGGCCGCCATCTGCTGAATCTTGTCGATCAAATTCTTCATCTTGAACGGATCGACGCAGGAAAATATGTACTTGTCCGAGAAAATATCAATATTTCCGAACTGCTGGATGAATGCCGAAACGTTGTCCAGAAACAGGCAACGGATAAGCAAATAACCCTATCGTTTGATATTCAGGAACAGCTGGCGACCCTGAACCTGGATAGATGTGCAACTTTCAAGATTCTGAACAATCTGATCAACAACGCTGTAAAATTTACGCCAGATCATGGTGAGGTGAAGGTCAGGATAACGCAATCAGGACAACACCACATCTTTGAAGTTAGTGACACCGGCGTCGGAATTTCGCGGGAAAAGCTGGTTAAGATCAAGGAACCCTTCACCAGGCACGATTCCGACCCCCACAGGTCGCAGGCTGGCGTTGGCTTGGGGTTGGCGGTTGTCAGCTCGCTGATCGAGGTTCACCGGGGGCAACTGGAATTCACTTCCGAACCCGGAACAGGAACGACCATCGTGATGAAACTGCCACGCGAACCGGAATAACAGGAGCTAATTGAATTCCGGCGGGACAATTTTGCCATTTTCCAGTCTTGGGGACTGGTAATTGCCTTTGCCGGGGGGGGCTCCGCCGGTAACTGCAAGGATGCTGAGGCCTGCGAACATCAGGATCACTCCTGCCAGGATCGACCAGAAAATGCCCGAATTCTTGATTTCCGGGATTTCATCGCCACGCGCCCTTGAACGATGGCGGATGACCCAGACCCAGCCCAGATAAATCGCCATGGGTAAAATTAGCGGCAGTATATAACTCAGAACAATTCGTACCATGTCAAATGTTACCCATTGGTCAGGACGTCATAAAGGTTGACGACCATACCCGCAGTTGCCCCCCAGATAAAATGCCCTTTGTAGGGCATGGCGTAAAATTCCCGTCGCGCTCCGAAAACATCACGATGATGGCGTTCGTGATTGCGCGGATTCATTAAAAACATCAGCGGCACTTCAAAAATTTCCGCCACTTCGCTGGGGTCCGGTTTAACCTCGAACGGCGGCGTCACCAGACCGACGACCGGAACCACTGAAAACCCCGTTCTAGTTTTATAGGTATCCAGTTTGCCGATGATTTCAATATGCTTGCGGTTTAAGCCCACTTCTTCTTCCGTTTCACGCAACGCCGCATCTTCCACGCTGCTGTCAACGGCATCTACGTGTCCACCCGGGAAACTGACTTGTCCGGGGTGATGGACAAGATCGTCGGTGCGCTGGGTGAATAGCACCGTAATGGCGTCTTCGCGCAGAACCAGAGGCACCAGGACAGCGGCGGGTTTCAGTTCATGATCGGCGAGCATGCCCGGATTCAGATCATGGTCTCCCCGAAAGGTCAGCGCATCCGGTATGCGCCCGGAAATCTTCTCGATGATGTGACTCGTGTCCATCCGTTCAGATGTCCAGTTCGGGAGTGGGGGCAATGGCAAAGAAATCGCCTTTCGACCAGACACCATAAATCTTCTTGCCATCAATGTCTTCACTTTTGCCAATATCGACGAGTTCATAAAACACCGACCGTGTGAGTTTCGCCTCGAGACCGTTTTCAAGGGTCACATAGGGGCGTGGCTCGGCGGTAACCTCATCGATTTCAATGCGCAGTGGATGGTCGTTGTCCAGCTCGGCGAAGTGGTCAATATTGGTGCGAAAGCGAATTTTCTGATCCGTCCCGCTCCCCTCACGAATAAGTTCGACCGCCAGAAACGGCGCGTCATCGACCTGGATTTTGCACATTTCCACGGGCGTAATCAGCCAGTAGTCTCCACCTTCATCGCGGTTGAGAACCGTCGAAAAAAGTTTGACGAGCTCCATACGGTTGATGGGAGACCCCCCGTAGTGCCAGCGGGCCTGCGAATCGATCCGCATATCTATGTTGGTATAAACGGTCTGCCCCGGACCGGCGGTCATCTCCATTGGTGGTTTTCCGCCCGCTCTGGCGTCTTTTGATAAATTTCTAAGCTCTGGCCCGATTCTGGTCATAATGCTAACCATATAATCATCTCCAGTGCGGGATAAAGAGCGGAGGTCTGAAAATTGAGCGTGACGGATAAGAAAAAGAATGAGATCGAAACGATCGATCCCGCCCGACTGATTGATCAGGTGGACCAACTGGGCCGGGATATGGCCGGGGCTCGCGCTGAAATCTGCCGGTTTATCTTTGGTCAGAGTGAGGTCGTCGAAGAATCGCTGATTACTTTGTTGGCTGGCGGGCACCTGTTGCTGATCGGGGTCCCCGGCCTCGGCAAGACCAAACTTGTCGAAACCGTGGGCCAGGTCTTTGGCCTTGACACCCGGCGGGTCCAGTTTACCCCGGATCTGATGCCTGCCGATATTCTGGGCTCGGAAGTATTGGAAGAATCGGAAAAGGGGCAACGTTCCTTCCGGTTCATCAAGGGGCCGGTATTCTGTCAGCTTCTGATGGCCGATGAGATCAACCGCGCCAGCCCAAGAACCCAGTCCGCCCTGCTGCAGGCCATGCAGGAACACCGGGTTTCTGTCGCCGGTGAATATCACGACCTGCCCCAGCCCTTCCATGTGCTGGCGACACAGAACCCGCTGGAACAGGAAGGAACATATCCGCTGCCGGAAGCCCAACTTGATCGCTTTCTGATGCAGGTTGATGTCAGTTATCCGGACCTTGATGCGGAAAGAGAAATTCTGGTTAAAACCACAGGTGCCGGACAGGACACACCCAAAAGAATGATGGGTGCTGCGGCCCTGATGGCGGGACAACAGTTGATACGTCATGTCCCTGTTGGCGAAAGCATCGCCAATGCCATTCTGGAGCTGGTTCGCGCTGGGCGCCCGGAAACTTCGGATATTGATGATGTTTCCCAGTATGTCGCCTGGGGACCGGGACCGCGCGCCAGTCAGGCCCTGATGCTGGCCGTGCGCGCGCGCGCTGTGATCGACGGCAGACTGTCTCCCAGTGTTGATGATGTTTTGGCCCTCGCCCATCCCATTTTGCGCCACCGCATGGCGCTGACGTTCGCCGCCAGGGCGGAAGGAGTCCGCCTGGAGTCCGTAATTGACAGATTGTGTGAGCGTATCGCATGAGCGGGGATGCGGAGTACGATATCAGGGACCGATGATAAAAGATGGCGTCTCCAGAAACTGAAAACCCGACCCGATCCGATGTCCATCACCGGGCCGAAGCGCTGGCCGGTGGATTGCCGCCTTTGCTTGTTGCCGCCGAGCGGGTTGCATCAACGGTGTCTCAGGGTGTGCACGGACGCCGCCGGATCGGTCAGGGGGAGACCTTTTGGCAGTTTCGGCGCTATCAATATGGTGACCCCATTCAGGCGATTGATTGGCGTCAGTCGGCCCGATCGGAACCTGTGTACGTGCGGGAAATGGAATGGGAGGCGGCACAGAGTGTATGGTTGTGGCGCGACGGCTCACCTTCCATGGCGTTTCGGTCAAGCCCAGGGTTGAGGTCAAAATCGGATCGTGCCGATCTTCTGATGCTGGCGCTGGCGTCATTGCTGGTGCGTGGCGGCGAACGGGTCGCCCTGCTGGGAACCGAAACCTTTCCCGCCAGTGGGCGCGGCGCGCTCGAGCGCATGTGCTCGATGATCGACGCCGGACAGATGCCGCAATCAAGCCTGCCGGAAAATAACGTACTGCCACGGTATGCCCGGGTCGTCTGGTTCGGGGATTTCCTGTCGCCCCTTGATGACATAAAGAAAATCGTATCTGTTTACGCCAACCACGGGGTTCGCGGACATCTGGTTCAGGTTGTCGATCCCGCTGAATCCCTGCTTCCCTACGATGGCCGGGTTTTATTTGGCGCCACGGAAGCGGAAGAATCTGATGTTCTCGTGCGTCACACGGGGGCGCTGCGCGCCGATTACCGTGCGGCATTTGTCGCCCACCAGGCCGGGTTGCGTGATGTTTGCGCGTCCTCGGGCTGGAGTTTTATTGATCACCGTACCGACCACGCACCGGAACCTGCCCTGTTGGCCCTCTATTTGCATTTTTCCGAATTGGGGGGGCGGTAACCGTGCTGTCGCTGGGCCCCGTATCTTTTGCCGCACCGCTGGCCCTGTCGGGGTTCATTGCGCTGGCGGTGATCTGGTGGTTCCTGCGGCTGACCCCCCCGGCGCCCGAACGGATTGCATTCCCGCCGGTCAGGATTCTGGCCAGCCTGCAACAGGCGCAGGAAAGCCCGGCGCTGACACCGTTATGGCTGCTGATTCTGCGCCTGATCCTGGCGGCGCTGGTTATTCTTGCCGCATCCCATCCGCTGTGGGATGCCGACAAACCGTTCCGTAACAAGGGCCCCGTATATCTGATCGTCGATGATGACTGGGCGGCGGCGCCCAATTGGCCGGCCCGCCGCAAGATGATGCTCAACCTTGTCGACCAGGCGGAACGGGAAGGCCGTTCGATGATGATTCTGAATACGGCTCTCAAGCATGCCGAATCCAGCCAGGAAACGATCCGGCTGGTGACCCCGGACACGGCCCGCAGCCGCATAGAAATCCTTCAACCTAAACCCTGGAAGGCCTCCAGGGCGGACGCGATTCAACGCCTGTTGGAGGCCGACGCCATCGTCGGTCAACGACCAGGAGATATCGTCTGGTTCAGCAACGGGCTGACAGAGGGCAGAAGTGATTTTAAAGAGTTGAGCAATGATTTGCGCCGTATCGGGGCGCTGTCTGTCGTTGTCGATCAACCCGGCGGGTTGCCGATTGTGCTGCGGGCGCCGGGGTATGCAAATGGTCGGCTTGAAATCAGTATGGAACGGGCTGCTGCGGGCAACCGACGGGGCGTGATTGTCCGCGTGACCGGCGATGACGGGCGGGTGCTGGTCCGCCATCCGATGTCGTTCAAGGCCGGAGAAAGCCGGGCGACATCCCGCTTCCCCCTGCCGGGCGAACTTTATAATCGCATTGCCAGAATTGAAGTTGAAGAAGCCGTGTCGGTGGGCGGGGTGGTGCTTCTTGATGAACGCTGGCGCCGTCACCCCGTCGGGCTGCTGACATCTTCAACGGATGAAAGCGCGCAACCGCTTTTAAGCCCAACCCATTACCTTGAAAGCGCGCTGGAACCGTTCACCGAAATTCGAAAAGGAAAAATCGGTGATTTGCTGCAAAGGCCGCTGGCCGTCCTGATGCTCACCGACACCGAGACGATTGATCAAAATGGCCGCAGCGCGATCATCGGGTGGATGAAAAAGGGCGGTGTGGTTTTACGCTTTGCCGATTCGGCGTTGTCACAATCCCAGGCGACCGATGACCCGTTGCTGCCGGTCAGGCTGCGCGGCGGCGACCGGGTCATTGGCGGCGCAATGTCCTGGGCAAAACCGGCAAAACTTGCAGAATTTTCGGAATCCAGTCCGTTTTATGGGTTGCCGGTCGGCGATGAAGTCGAAGTCCGGAGACAGGTGCTGGCCCGTCCTTCTCCTGAACTTGCGGGAAAAACCTGGGCCCGGCTGAATGATGGCACCCCCTTGATGACAGCGGAGCGGCGGGGCCAGGGATGGCTAATTCTGGTTCATACGACCGCCAGTCCGGAATGGTCAAATCTGCCAATTTCCGGCCTGTTTGTGGATGTGCTCCGGCGTATTGTAGATCTCAGCCAGGGCGTGTCGACGGCTGTCGGGGAAGCGCCGCTGGCGCCGCTTGGTGTACTGGATGCCTTCGCCCGGATGCAGAAACCCGGGGCCTTGACAAAAGCGATCTCGCCACAGAATTTCGCTGATACACATGTCTCGCCAACGCATCCGCCGGGTTTTTATGGTACCCGGCAAAGCAGGGGATCGCCGCGTCAGGCACTGAACCTCAGTACCCGTGTTGAACCACCGGTCGCCCTGGGAGATTTGCCTCCCGGGGTTGAGCGCCGCGATTACGATGATGGGCGAGAGCGTGATTTGCGGCCAGGGTTGCTGGCGGCGGCGTTGATCTTGTTTATTGTCGATACCGCAATCAGTCTGGCTTTGCGCGGGCTGTTGCCAATTGGGAGAACGATCACGGGGGGGCTTGTGATCGTGCTGATTGGTTTGACAGTGGGAAATGTTCGCGCCGATGCGCTCTCATTCGCCCGAGAAAACTCTTTGGATACCCGGCTGGCCTACGTCTTAAGCGGTGATGAGAAATTTGATGAGAAAACCCGTCTTGGGTTAACCGGCCTGACCGAAATCCTGGCGCAGCGCACGGCGGCCGAATTGGGACCGCCGCAAGGGGTGAACCCGGACTCGGATGATCTGTCATTTTTCCCCCTGCTGTACTGGCCGATCCCGGATGACTTCATCGCCCCGGACGATCTGGGTGCTGAACATATACGCAAATATATGAGGAATGGCGGAACGGTCCTGTTTGATACCCGCGCTCAGGATGGCCGCGCCACGAACGGCGCAATGGCGCTTCGTCAGCTTGCGCGGGATATCGGATTGCGGCAGATGGTGCCGGTCCCGAACGGGCATGTTCTGACCCGGTCTTTCTATCTGCTTAAATCTTTTCCCGGACGCTGGAACGGCGGTACGTTGTGGATTGAACGCGCCGGAGAACGGATCAACGATGGGGTTTCACCGGTGATCGTCGGGTCCCACGACTGGGCGGGAGCCTGGGCTATGGACGATAGCGGACGGCCTATGTTCCCGGTTGTGCCCGGAGGCGAAGGTCAACGCGAACTGGCCTATCGTTTCGGCATCAATCTGGTCATGTATACACTGACCGGGAACTACAAGGCCGACCAGGTTCACCTTCCGGCAATCATGGAGCGGTTGGGGCAATGAACGGTGACGCCCTGAATTTTGCGCCGCTGCTGGATATCCGTTTGATCGCGGCCATGGGCCTTGTCGGGCTGGCTTTCGTGTTGATTGGTTTGTTAAGGCGGGGCAGAGGCAGTCTGATCCGTCTGGGTGTTCTGGGCGCGCTTCTGGCGGCGCTGTTGAACCCGCAGTTGGTGCGTGAACAACGAGAACCCAGGGATGACATTGCGGTTGTCGTTATTGACCGCACCTCAAGCCAGAACGTGGGTGAACGCAAAACCCGGACTGAGAACGCGCTTCGCACCTTTCGCCAGCGGTTTCAGGCGATGGACGGATTGGACCTGCACGAGGTAGAGGTTTTTGATGGTGGCGGAAATGCGGGCGCGGCCGGAATCGCGAAAGAGGGCAGCAACCTGATCGCCGCCCTGCGTCGCGCGGTTGGCGAAATTCCGAAAGGCCGTTTCGCCGGCGCGATGATAATTACGGACGGGCAGGTTCATGACGCCACCGGCGACACGACAGCCGGAGAATTTGATGGCCCGATCCATGTCCTGTTAAGCGGACAACCGGGTGAACGCGACCGTCGCCTTGTTGTTGATAACGCACCGGGATATGGCATCGTCGGGCAGAAAGTGTCGGTTTCGTATCATGTCGAGGACAAGGGTTCCGGGCAGGCGGGCGCACCCTTGGGAAATCTTGCCCAGGTGACGCTTCGCAATGGAGACACCGTCATTGCCCGGGCACAGGTGGCGGTCGGTAAAAAAGACGCCTTCACCTTCACCCTGGACCATGCGGGCCCGAGTATCCTGGAGATTGAGGTCGCGCCCGTCGAGGGTGAGCTATCGGACATCAATAACCGCACGCTAGTGAGCATTAACGGCGTTCGTGATCGTCTCAAGGTGCTGCTCGTCTCCGGTTACCCACACGCCGGGGAACGCACGTGGAGAAACCTGCTGAAAGCCGACCCGTCTGTTGATCTGGTTCATTTCACCATTCTGCGACCGATAGAGAAGGATGATTTCACACCACTGAATGAATTGGCGCTAATCGCCTTTCCGGTGCGCGAATTGTTTGAAGCCAAGCTCAATGAATTCGATCTGGTGATTTTTGACCGCTATATCCTGCGCGACATCCTGCCGCCGACCTACCTTCAGAACCTTGCTAACTATGTCAACGATGGTGGCGCGATGTTGTTGTCTGTCGGGCCGGAATTCGCGAGTACACGCAGTCTTTCCGAAACCGCGCTCAGCAAGATTCTTCCCGCCCGGCCCAGCGGAGACGTTCTTGAACAAGCTTTCCGCCCTGAAATTTCGCCGATTGGCAAGCGCCATCCGGTCACCGCAGGTCTGGCGGCGCACGCGCCCATCAACAGAATCGATCCAACCCGACCGGGCTGGGGCCGCTGGTTCCGTCAGGTCGAGGCCATCCAGCGCTCGGGAACGACAGTCATGACCGGGCTGGGTCAGCGACCGTTGCTGATCCTTGATCGTGTAGGGGATGGCCGTGTGGCGTTGATGTTGAGCGATCATATCTGGCTGTGGGCGCGCGGTTACGATGGCGGCGGTCCTCAGGTGGAGTTGTTGCGCCGTCTGGCTCATTGGCTGATGAAAGAGCCCGATCTCGAAGAAGAAAACCTTCGCGCCAGCGTTACGGGAGGACAGCTTCATATCCAGCGGCGCAGCCTGTCGGAGGATCAGGTGACCATCGACGTGACATCGCCGTCGGGCAAGGTTGAAAGAATATCGACCAATTCCGGTGACGCCACCGATGGCAAAGTTACGGTTCCGGCAAAAGAGGTCGGGTTATACAAAATCAGTGACGGCACTCTGAACGTTCAAGCCGCATCAGGCGCATTGAACCCGCTGGAATTTTCCGACCTGAGAACAACGGCGGAATATATGAAGCCGCTGGTATCGGAAAGCGGCGGCGGCATGTTTTGGGCGCGGGACGGCGTTCCCGATTTACGCCGCACCCGACCGGATCGCAGTGCCAGCGGCAAGGGATGGGCCGGGTTTCGGGAAAATCATGCCTACGTGGTGAGTGGCGTCAAGCAACTACCGGTGCTTCCGGGGCTGGCGCTGATGGGTTTGTTACTGGCGCTTTTGATGGGAGCATGGTGGCGGGAAGGGCGGTGATGGAGGTGTTTCAACCTGTTGTCGCGTCAACATCGGCACAATCCCAGTAAGGTTCGGGACCAAACCGTTCGATCAGAAAATCGACGAAGGTGCGGACCTTGGCCGACAGGTGGCGATTGTGGGGCCAGATGGCGTAGACCGAAATGCCGGTTGGTTCGAACTCCCGGAGAACGCGTTCCAGCTCTCCCCTGGCGACGGCCTCTCCTGAAATGAAGGTTGGGCACAGGTAGACGCCCAATCCGGCCCGCGCCAATTCGAGCAATGCCTCACCATTGTTTCCGCGGATGCGGCCGCTGACCGGCACACGGAAGCGTCCGTCTGGCCCGTCAAACGGCCAGCCACCGGGGGCTTGGTTTTTTTCATAGATCAGACATTCGTGGTTAACCAGATCGTTGGGATGTTCCAGTCTGCCGTGACGGTCCCAATAATCGGGCGTCGCAACGAGAGACAAACGGCAAGGCGATAATTTGCGGGCGATCAGTGAAGAATCGCCGAGTTCGGCAATTCGGATGCCAACATCAAATCCATCCTCAATCATATCGACATGGCGATCATTAAAGGCAATGTCGACGGAAAGTTCGGGATACCGGTTCATGAAATCCGGCAAACAGGGAGCGAGGTGGAGAACGCCGAAGGTCACGGGAGCGTTGATGCGCAGGGTGCCGCGCGGTTCTTCGTGCAGACGGGTGACCGCGAGCTCCGCCTGTTCGGCTTCTTCGACGACCCGCTTGGCGCGTTCGAAGAAGGCCTGACCGGATTCGGTCAGGTGCAGACGCCGTGTTGTGCGGTTGAGCAGACGCACGCCCAGGCGATTCTCAAGACGCTGGATCTGTTTGCTGACAGCGGACTTTGATAAGCCGAGATCACGGGCGGCGGCGGTAAAATTTTGACGTTCCGCGACCTTGGCGAATACGACCATGCCCGTCAATTTATCCAAAATTTCCTCATATTGTAGAATTTAAGAAACAATAATGTTCCAACAAGCACAATTGTTTACTTTTTACAATTTTATTATCTTCTCCTCAACCCAGATCAAGCAGATTTTTGCAGGAGAAAAACCATGACCCGCCTACTTTCGGTTACGTCCAGTCCCGTCGGGGAGTATTCCAAATCCAGTGCGTTGGTGCACAGGTTCGTCGATGCCTGGAAGCATCGTTCCCCGCCATCGGAAATCATTCGTCGGGATGTGGGCGCAACGCCGCCCCCGCATATTGACGCGGAAATGATTGGGTCCTACTACGCTACCGCGGGCGACCGCAGCGACGCCCAACGCACGGCGCTGGCGCTTTCCAATGAGTTGGTCGATGAACTGATGGCCGCAGATGTGATCGTCGTTGGTGCGCCCATGCACAATTTTGGTATTTCATCCTCGTTGAAAACCTGGATCGATCATGTGGCCCGCGTCGGCCTTTCTTTTCGTTATACGGAAAACGGTCCGGAAGGTCTGATCAACGGGAAAAAGGTTTATGTGATCACGGCAAATGGCGGCACTTATTCAGTAGGTCACCCGGCCTATGCCATGGATCATCAGACACCTTACCTCAAAACCGTGTTAGGGTTTTTAGGCATGGACGATGTAACCTTCATTCATGCCTTCGGCGTCTCGGGTGGTGAAGAGGGTGTTCGCACCGCCGAAACCGAGATTGAGCGCATTGTCGCAGCCGAATTTGACGCCCGGGCGGCGTAATGCATAAAGGGGGAGACGATGGGCAAGCTTGTTGACGGCGTTTGGCATGATGACTGGTACGATACCGAGGCCACGGGCGGTCAGTTTGTGCGCAAACAGTCGCAGTTTCGAAACTGGGTCACCCCTGATGGCGCCCCCGGCCCGTCAGGTGAAGGCGGTTTCAAGGCCGAGGCCGGGCGGTATCATCTTTACGTTTCACATGCCTGCCCGTGGGCGCACCGCACCCTGATCTTCCGCGCCCTGAAGGGGCTGGAGGGTATGATTGAGGTGACGGTGGTTGATCCACTGATGCTGCAAAACGGATGGGAGCTGAGTTCCGGTTCCGGCCCGGTCGAAGGAGCCCGGTATCTTCATCAGATCTATACGTCCGCCGACCCACGGTATTCAGGCCGGGTTACGGTGCCCGTGCTGTGGGATCGTAGACAGGACACCATCGTCAGCAACGAATCTGCTGAAATCATCCGGATGTTTAATTCGGCATTTGACGAGATCGGCGCGAGCGGGCCTGACTATTGTCCCGATCACCTGCGGCGCGAGATCGCGGCCCTTAATGATCAAATCTATACCCACGTCAACAACGGTGTCTACAAAGCCGGTTTTGCCACCTCCCAGGATGCCTACGAAGAGGCCTATACCAACCTCTTCAGAGTGCTTGACGAACTTGACCAGCGGCTGTCCGTCAATCGATATCTGCTTGGCGACGAACTCACGGAAGCCGATTGGCGGTTGTTTACGACGCTGCTTCGGTTTGATCCGGTTTATGTCGGACATTTCAAATGCAACCGTAACCGCATTGCTGACTTCAAGCATCTGTCCGGGTATCTTCGCGAACTCTATCAGGTGGAAGGCGTTGCCGGAACGGTTCACATAGATCATATCAAAAATCACTATTACGCCAGCCACGACAGCATCAATCCGACGCGTATTGTACCGCTTGGGCCGGAAACCGATTTGACCATCCCTCATGGCCGGGGCGGGCGTCGGGAAGGCCCGTGAACTGGACGGGCAAGAACTGCCCAGTGTGTCAAAATATTGAAGAGTTTTCGGAAAAATCCAGGCAAAAAAGCCTCTTATTTATTGAAAACAAACAATAAATTAATTGGCATATCTCCTGCATTAGTTTTGGCAGACTGATCCTTCAATTGCACGAAGGGACAGAAAAAAACGAAACGGGAATATTGAGAGATCTGAGATGTTAGCCTTGCAGATATCAGCCACGGGTATGATGGCGCAGGAACGCAGAACGGAAACAGTGGCCAACAATCTGGCGAATATGAACACCACTGGATATCAGCGCCGCCGTGTTGAATTCAACGATTTGATTTATAAAAACCAGCAACGCCCCGGTAACAAGTCGTCGCGCCCTGGTGAAGAGGTGCCGGGTGGAGTTTATACCGGACTCGGCGTTCAGGCGGGTTCCATATACCGGATATCCGAACAAGGGCATCTGAAATCAACAGAAAACCCGCTTGATCTCGCCATTGAAGGAGCCGGCTACTTTCAGGTTCAGTTGCCCAACGGAGACACCGCTTTTACCCGCGACGGCACTTTTCAGCTTAGCCCGGACGGCATCATCGTTACGCACGATGGATTTCAATTGCAACCCAACATTACGCTACCGGCGAACACCCGCGACATCACGATCAATTCAACCGGCACGGTTCTGGCGACCTTGCCCGGTCAGGACACGCCGGCCAATGTCGGCACGGTTCAGTTGGTGCTGTTCCCCAATGAAGGGGGGCTTCGTTCGGTTGGTGACAACCTCTATGCACCGACCACGCAGTCGGGTGGCCCGGTCGTCGTGGCCGCCGGTGAAGGTGGCGCTGGCACGATCCTTCAGGGATATGTCGAATCCTCCAACGTCAACCCAATCGAGGAAATCACCAACCTGATCCGGGCGCAGCGGGCTTACGATATGAATTCGAAAGTCATGCAGACGGCTGATCAGATGTCGGCGACAAGGCGATAACCCCGGACGCGATGCCGCCTTGCGGGGTCCTTCCCCGTGAGGCTGATGAGCAATCCGCTAGAAAGATGATTACGTTTGTCTTCTTACGGCGCGTGCAAATCAACAAAAATTGGCTGGTGATCTGATCCCACCGCGTCGAGCCCGACCCGCATGGACTTGAGCGCCGGGGCCAGATCGGTACTGACGAAAGCATAATCGATACGCATGGGCCCCCGTTCATGCGGGCAGGTAACGCCGTTTTCGGCATCTGAATCGTTGCCGCAGCCAACCCACGCATCAATCAGCCCGTTCAGGGGCGTCGTGCGCCCGTACCAGATATCCCAACGCCCGGCCAAGAGTTCATATTCTTTGAAATCCGGGGCCAGGTTGAAATCGCCCATGAAAATGGCCGGGCGCGGCATGACCGGTTCGCTCGCGCCGTCAGCCCGCCAATGGGCAGGGGCCTTTTTTCCCGACCACGCTCCACCTTGCCCTGGGGCCATATGCAACACATCCATCAGATAGAAAATCTGGGTTTCGCGCTCCTGTGCCGACGAATGGCCGAGATGTACGGAATAGACGCGGATCAGGCCGAACTCGCAATCGATGACGCCTTCAGCCATCGAGCGCTGCAAGGTTAATTGTTCGACCAGCCCAAACCGCGGCAGAAGATGATTACGGCTTGAAATGATCGGGCTCCGCGACAGCAACATGTTGCCAAACTGGCGGCGGCGATTGACCAGCTTTCCCTGTTCATCGCGAAAACTGGCGTCAAGGTCGAGGCCGGGGCCATAGCACCAGTAATGATCGGGAAACAGCGCCGCCAGCTCGGCAACCTGATCGGTCATGCCGGTTTCAGCGTTGAAACGTTCGACCTCCTGCAAGGCGATCACATCGGCGTCGCCAATTTCACCGGCGATGCGGGCAAGATCGACATTGCCGTCTTTACCCGTGCCGTATTGAATGTTGTAACTAACCAGCTTCATGTCGTCGCCTTTGTCTGTTGCTTAACCCGGCAGTATGCAATGGTTGCAGACCCTGACCCATTGGTCATCAACTACCTCATGATAACCACGAACTGCCGATGATTGAAAACCTGTTGCCGCCGCAGAAACTGAATCTGGTCGGTGTGGTCTTTGTGACCACGCTTGTTCAGGCCCTTGCCAGCATGATTGTGATCCTTCCGGCGACCATCGCGCCAGAGCTGGCCAGTGCGTACGGGGTGGATTCCTCGTTAATTGGGCTGCAAATCAGTTTTGCCTACATCGGCGCCATGGCGACGTCGATGATGGGCGGCACAATTGTACAGCGCTTTGGAGCTCTCCGCTGCTCCCAGATGGCGCTGGCCTTTGCCGCCTTGGGGTGCGCCCTGACGACCGTCCCGTTATTGAGTGTAATAGCGCTGGGCGCTGTGTCTATCGGGCTTGGTTACGGTCTGACCAATCCGCCCGCCGCGCACATGTTGATGAAAGTGACCGCCCCGGCAAACCGGAACCTGATCTTTTCCATCAAGCAGACCGGGGTGCCCCTCGGGGGCATTGTGGCGGGCCTTCTGGCACCTCGTATCGCCCTTTGGTTTGGCTGGCAAATGCCCTTGCTGATGGGAGCCGCCGTAACGGCTGTGGTCATGATTTTGTTGCAGCCCCTGAGGTCCGCGTGGGACCAGGATCGTGACCCCGGCGTTAAATTCACCGCGGCCCCGTTGCGCAATGTACGAATGGTATGGGCACACCGGGGCTTGCGCCTGATATCGCTGGGATCGTTCGCGTTTTCCGCGACGCAGGTCAGCCTGACCACATTCGTCGTTACCATGTTGGTCACGGATATTGATTTCACCCTGGTGGAAGCGGGTATCGTGCTGGCCGTCCTTCAGGTGTCGGGTGTCAGCGGGCGTATCCTATGGGGATGGGTTGCGGACCATCTGGGGGATGGCAATAAAGTTCTGATCCTGATCACCCTGATTACGGCGACGGCTGGCGCATTGACGGGGTTCCTTGACCCTCAAACGCCAGATATCTGGGTTTATGCCGTTCTGGCCCTGTTCGGATTTACAGCGGTGGGCTGGAACGGGGTATATCTTGCCGAAATCGCACGGCTGGCTCCGTCGCACCTGATCGGTAGCGCCACCGGGGCAGCGCTGTTTGTGACGTTCTTTGGTGTTGTCGTGGGACCGGCGGCCTTTACCGGGATTTATTCAGCTGTTGGCAGTTACACGACGGCCTTCGCGCTCTTTGCGTTGGTATCGTTCGCGGGACTTGTCTTTGTGGTACTGGCGCGGCGGCAAGGTTAACTGGCCTTTCGCGCCTTCAGGTTTTGTTCCCAATGCTGACGGACTTTGCGTTGAAAGGTGAGGGCTTCCCGAGGGGTGATTCGGCCATCGCGGTTTTCATCGATGGCCAGGAATCTCAAATGTCCTTTGCTTTCAAACTCTTTTAGTGAAATTTCACCATCTTCATTGGTATCCAGGCGCTGCCGACGGTTTTGCCATGATTTATTTTTAGCAAGCTCATGGCGCGACAGAATATGATCGCCGTTGGTATCCATATTAAAAAAACGCGTGTTGCGCGCGGCCTGTAACTCAAGCAGGGAAACCGAACCATTGGCGTCCCAGTCAAGAACCTTGAACCAGTTGGCTTGGGTCACATCGCCGGCCTGCGCTGTTCCTGCCGCAACGACTGAGCAGGCCAGGGTATAGAGGTGTTTTTTCAGGTCCATTAACGTTCCCCTCATTGGTTGCGGACGTGAACCGTTCTGGTCACACGAATTCTCAGCTTACGGGTAGAGTCATGAACGGGGGTTTAAAAAAACTGGTTAATTGTCCTTAACCCTATTTTACAATCGGCGGGCCAGTTAATCGACGACGCCAAATGTTTAGTTTCCCTTCTGCCGTCAGGGTCGGGTAAACTTCATCAGCGCGCCAGAAATTTTGTGGGAACCCGGTCATGCCGTTTGTACATCGCAATGAAGAGGGAACGATCCTCGCCGTATATGAGGACCACCTGGAAGGGACCGAAGAAGTCCAGTCGGATGATCCGGCACTGGTCGCCTTTATCCAGAAAAATATCCCCTCCGTCGTACCGCAGGATGACTGGATTCAGTCCGATTTGGCGCTGTCGCGCGTCATGGAGGATTTGATCGATATCCTGATCGACAAGAAGGTCATCATGTTCACCGACTTCCCGGAAGGTGCTCAGGAAAAACTGCTGTCCCGGCGCGGTTTCCGCAAGGAATTCAGTTATGTCGAGAATCTGTTCGGTGATGATGAAGACGGATTTGATGAAGGTGACGGGATGTTTTAGAAACATCCTAAAATTACTTGATTTCTGAATCGACTCAATGATAGATGAGGACATCCGGTCTTGCCGACCGGTACTCAAGTCCACAGGCAGTGAGTCTAAACGGTGTGTGTCCTGGTTTGTTTCTGACAACGGAGGACATCATGAAATTCGGCTATTTCTGTAATCTAACCAATACAACCCACAAACCCTACACGCAGGTTCTCGACGAAACCCGCGACATCGCCACCTATTGCGACAGCACTGGGTGGAACTCCATCTGGTTCACCGAACATCACCTGAATCACGAAGGCATGGATGCCTGCCCCAATCCCCTGATGATGAGCGCAGACATCGCGGCCCGAACAAAAGACATTCGCATCGGCCAGGCGGCCAACATCATTACCTTTTGGAACCCGCTTCGGGTCGCCGAAGATATCGCCATGCTGGACCACATGTCCGGTGGGCGAATTGAAGTTGGGCTTGGGCGCGGCGTTTATGGTCGTGAAGCCATTCACATGAACGTTGAGGCTGACCTCAAGGATCAGGGAAAAAACTTCCGTCTGTTCGATGAATCGCTGCAAATCATCAAAAAGGCCTGGACGCAGGAATTATTCAGCCATACGGGTGAGTTTTATACCTATCCGGCCCCCGGATTTACCTGGCAGCACGACATGAGCCCACCGAGCGCCGATCTGGTCGATACGGAGACCAATGAACTCAAACAGATTGGATTGGTGCCTCGCCCCCTGCAAACCCCGCATCCACCACTCTGGCAGGTGGTTGACGGGCATATGTCCATTGATTGGGCGGCACGCAACGGGCTCAACACGATCATGTGGATTCCCACCGTCAAGGCCCTGAAACAACGTTTCGAGGTTTACCAGAAAGCCAAATCGGAAGCGGAAGGCCGCGATGTGCCGTTGGGCGAAGGCGTCTGTCTGGTGCGGGACATGTTTGTCGCCGACAGCATGGATGAAGCCGAAGAGAAGGCGGGCGAAGGCATCCTGACCTATCTCCGCTGGATCGCCCATTGGCGGGGGTTGGGCAATCACATGGACCCCGGCGAGGAACTGCCGGAAACGTCGGGCAAGCTTGACCTGTTGACCTATGACTTCCTGCACCCGCGAAATCTGCTGTTCGGGACACCTGACTATGTGGCCGGTAAAATCGAAGAACTGCGTGATGAGTTGAATCTGCAAAACCTTCAGGTCTGGTCGAATTTCCCAGGTGTTCCCCATGAGCATGTGATGAAGAGCGTGCGCATGTTTACCGAGCAGGTCATGCCACGGTTTGTCTCTGACGGCATGAAGCTGGCGGGGTAGGCGTCATGTCGGGTGCAGCGGCTGGAGCGCCGCGCCTTCGCGATCATGTTCATGGCGGAACCTGGTTTCGGTGTGACGGACAGGGCGACGCCGTGGTCTTGATCCACGGCGTTGGTCTGGATCACAACATGTGGGAGCGTCAGGTCGCGGGGTTCAAAGACCGGTTTCAGGTCATTACCTATGACATGCTTGGCCATGGACAAAGCGCCCATCCGCCGGATGAACGGTATTTGGGTGATTTTGTACGGCAGCTTCATCAGCTTCTGATGAATCTTGACCTGAAACAGGTGGCGATTGTCGGGTTTTCCATGGGCGGGCTGGTAGCGCGGGAATTCGCCATTCAGTACCCGGAATTGATATCCCGGCTGGTGCTGATGAATACCGTGTTCCGGCGTTCGCCTGAACAGCAGGCCGCCGTGATGGCCCGTTATGAGGACGTAAAAACCGGCGCTCTTGAGGATGGGATTGATGCCGCCATCAGGCGCTGGTTTTCCAGGGATTTTGTGCGCGGTCACCCCGATGTGGTTAATCAGGTACGGACCCGGTTGCGGAAAAATGACCCCATCGGTTACCGCAAAGCATACAAGGTATTTGCAACAGCCACCGACCTTGACGGCACACTGCCCATTGCCTGCCCGACCCTGGTGCTGACAGGTCAACGCGACAGCGGTTCAACCCCGGAAATGGCTTGCGCCCTGGCCGACGCCATAAAACTTGGCGAGGTCGAAATCCTGCCTGACCTCCGCCATATGGCGCCTGTTGAGGGTTCCGGACTGGTCAATGAAGTTCTGGCGAAGTTTCTAGCGGTTCCCCAAAACGATCAAACATGAGAGACCACAATGGCTGACCTGAAACAGTTTCAGATGTATATCGACGGCGCCTGGACCGACGCCGAAAACGGGGCCACATTTGAAAGCCTGAATCCGGCGACCGCACAACCCTGGGCGCTGATGCCCGCGGCGTCGGAGGCGGATGTGGACCGGGCCGTCAGGGCCGCGGACCGGGCCTTGAAAACAGGTGAATGGGCAGAGATGAGGGCGACCGCGCGCGGCAAGCTGCTGTATCGACTGGCCGACCTGCTGGCCGAGTTTTCCGCTGATCTGGGGGCGGTGGAAACCATTGATTCGGGCAAGCTGGCCAAGGAAACCCAAAGTCAGGCGCTCTATATCGCCGACTATTACCGCTATTACGCGGGCCTTGCCGACAAGATCGAGGGGGCGACCCTGCCCATCGACAAGCCGGGCCTGCACGTTCACACCCGGCGCGAACCGATCGGCGTTGTCGCCGCTATCGTACCCTGGAACGCGCAGATGTTTTTGACCGCGACCAAGCTGGGCCCGGCCTTGGCGGCGGGAAATACGGTGGTTCTAAAAGCTTCCGAAGGCGGCCCTGCGCCACTTCTTGATTTCGCCCGTCTGATTGAGAAGGCTGGGTTCCCGCCCGGCGTCGTCAACGTGATTACCGGTTTCGGCGAACCCTGTGGCAGGGCGCTGACCTCACACCCTGATGTCGCCCGCATCGCCTTTACCGGCGGGCCGGACGCGGCCAAAAATGTGGTGCGGAACTCGGCCGAAAATTTCGCCCATGTGACACTGGAACTGGGTGGAAAATCGCCGATCATGGTCTTCGACGATGCCGATCTTGAGAGCGCCGTCAACGGCATCATCGCTGGAAATTTCGGGGCCAGCGGACAGAGCTGCGTCGCCGGATCGCGGGTCATATTACAGGCCGGTATTCATGACCGGGTCGTCCAGCGTCTGGTCGAACGCGCCGCCAAAATTCGCATCGGCGATCCGCTGGCCGCCGACACCCAAATGGGCCCGTTAGCAACCGAAGCGCAGGTGCTGAAAATCGAGGCGGCGGTCGCCGACACCGTATCAAACGGCGCTAGGCTGGTTCATGGCGGTAAACGCCCGGATGGTCTGGACGGGTTCTATTTTGAACCGACGATCATGGTCTGTGATAACCCTGACGTGGTGACCGTTCGCGACGAAATGTTTGGGCCGGTCATGAGCGTGCTGAAATTTGATGATGAAGATGACGCGCTGAGATTGGCAAATGATACCGCCTATGGGTTGGGCGCCGGGGTCTTCACCCGGGATGTCGCTCGCGCCATTCGCGTTTCGGAACGGGTGCATTCGGGCATTGTCTGGGTCAATACGTATCGGGTGATTTCACCGATTGCGCCATTTGGCGGCTTCAAACACAGCGGGTTCGGTCGCGAAAGCGGGATGCAGGCGATTGAGGACTATACTCGGACCAAGTCGGTCTGGATCAATACTTCGGATGAGCCTATGGCCGATCCGTTTGTTATGCGCTAGAAGACGCTATGGTCGATCAAACCTTATACAGAGACGCGCTCGGACGGTTTGCCAGCGGCGTCACGATTGTCACCGCACCCGTCGGTCGGGATGGTATCGCCGGTCTTACGGCCAGCGCCTTTTCGTCATTGTCCATCGACCCGCCGCTGATTCTCGTCTGTGTCGGTGAAAAATCGGCGTCGCGCGCGGCTTTTAACGCAGCCCCCTATTTCGCCGTGCATATTCTGGCGGAATCCCAGGAAGATGCGGCCCTGGCCTTTGCCCGCTCCGGTGATGACAAGGCCAATGGAATTCCCTGGACAGCCAGCGAGCGGGGCACACCGATGCTGGATGATTATCTCGTTGCGCTTGAATGTGAACGCACGGAAGAGTTCCACGGTGGCGACCATACGATTATCATCGGCCACATTGTTGATATTCGGATGAGCAGTTGCACCCGCGCACCCATGACTTATTATCGCGGTCAGTTGAACCCGTTTGCCATGAAGGAAGAGGGGTAGGAGTTAATTTATCCTGTCGATCTTGGGGGCATTGGCTTCGATTTCATGGAGGATACTAATGCCCTGGCGCATTTCAGACATGATGAAGTCGACCCGCTTGGACGGTCCACCGGCCTGGGGGTTGGGAAATGCATCCGCCCAGGCCCGCATTTTGACACCAATCGAACACAGGCTTCCGCCAATTGTCGTATGGTAGTTTTCAATGAACCGTTTGACGTGCTGGAATCGTTCGGCGCTCGGGTCTTCCCACATGTCGGCGGTGTATTTGTCAAAGGTTTCGAAACGGCCACTGATTGCGATCATCAGGTTGTTGATGGTTGACTGAATTTCCCGGCACGTTTCCATCAAACCCGGACGCTGGCGCAATTGAGAGTTTTCACCAAGCTGATCAACGGCGTTCAGGAAATCCTCGACCAGGGGTTCCAGGTCTTCCATGCATTGGCGGAAATAGGACAAAGACAGGAAAACATCGCCGTAATCTTCCAGAAATCTGGGCAGGTCTTCGACCTTGATCATCATGGTCGTCGCCAGGTTGTCGAGCCGTTCTTTCACCTTGTTGACATCGGGATGGCGAAACAGTTTGAGAACATCATCAAAGCTGCCGATGGACCCCACTTCGCCTCCGTAAATACTTTCGATCAACGGATAGGTGAATTTTTTCATATACTCCGTCAGCTCCGCCACCTTTTCCTTCGAAAGGTTCAGTTCGGCAATATCGTTGATGGGAATATTATGTTCGCGAAACAGGATGCGCAGGCTGTAGATGTCGTAACTGGGCAAGGGAGCCAGTTTCCTGAGCAGAACAAGGTCCTTGTGTGGGGGTCGGAAAGCCCAGTTGAACTGGTGGGGAAGCTGTTCGACATCCAGCTGTCCGCTGCCTGTCTTGGCGTCGGAAAAAATCTCCACCACGGCTTCAAGATGCACATTCTTGATGAGGCGGGCCTGTCTCAATGAAAGCGTTTCAATAGGCAACATACCCAGCGGCAAAACATGCAGTGCGTCACGGTCTTCGATTGGGATATTAGACAATTTTCGAATCCATTTTATCGGATGAACCTGATGCCTTCGTTCACTGGGCACTGAACGGTGAGATTGCTGATATAATGCAATAGCCACGCATAATACAGAATTATTGTGGGGAATGTGATTCCGGGGCTCGGGAGTTCAAGGCCACCTGGAAAACAAAACCATGGATGGTTTCAAGGAATATTGATATTCATAAATATAACGATCGTGATTTTTTATTGACAATTTAATGAGTCCGATTTATGTATATTTCGACGATAAATAACGGTCGTTATATTTTGTTTGATATGAACACGGAAATCTCGAAAACAAGGAAACTGTCTATGCCACTTACAATAACCCTGACTGAGGGCGTTATCCCCGAAAAGGCGGAAGCCGAGGCGGTCAAACGTATTACCGACGCTATACTAAAATGGCACGGCCTGACCGGTAACAAGGTCATGACCCCGAATATCACAGCCCACGTGAATGTTCTTCCCAGGAGCCGCAGCTATGCGGGCGGCGAGCCATTTGACGGCGCCTGGATCGAAATCAAAATCCCGAGTTTCGCTTTTACGGATCGCGAAATTCAGAAAGGTTTGTTCGCGGAAGCGACTGATATCATCGTTGAACTGTCTGGCGGCAAACAGCCCCGCGACAAAATCTTCTCCAACGTCATCTATGCGGTGGATGGCACATGGAATCTTGATGGCCGCGCCATGACCAACGCGGAACTGGGCGAGTCCATTGCCTTGGGCTGAAACTCCAACCTCACATAAACAAAGGAAGATAAAATGAAAAACCCATTTACAAAAATAATCCTTGGCGCAGCATTGCTGAGTGCCGCGTCCTTGGCCCTCTTTGCGTTCGCTTCTGTCGCCCAGGCCGGGGATAAACAATGTGTGCCAATCGGGGGCACCGCTCTTGGTCAGTTTTTTAACGAAGGCAAGGATGTCGTCGGGGCGATGTCCGGCACTTGGGCGGCCACCCGCGGTACTGTCGTTACCCAAAAGAAAACCGCAACTGGTTTGCTTTTGGGTATGGAGCATGCGTTCACCACCGGTGAGGGCGGAGTCGTGAGAACCCACGACAATGTTGTACTTACAACGATTCCGGGAAAAAAAGACGACTACGGGCTCGACATTGCCTACACCGTGGTTGAATCCTTCGGTCACCTCAAGGGGTATACTGGAACATTTAACAGTTACGGGCGAATCAATACGGCCTCAGGCGAAGCCGTTGTTCGATACAGCGGGCAACTGTGTAAATAGATTCCTTGGGAGAATTGCAGGCGGGCCGTTTGGATACGGTCCGTCTGTTACAATATACGGCATGCTATCAGCCCGTTCATCAAACTAGGAACCAACCCTCAGCAAACGAGACCGGTCCGGGTTCAATCTTCAGACACCCGCACACATGCGTCATAGAAACGTCAACGGTTTTAATCTTTTGCGTCCTTGGGCTTTTTTAACGATCTGCACGGCAAGCCTGAATTCAGATGTGACGACTATTCTGTGTTACAGGGTAGGATCTAAAAATGAACTGGTTGCTCACTGTTATCCCCTAAAGTATAGTGATCGTAATATAATTGACGGTAAATTCGATGCAGTTCTCGTACTATTAGTAGTCAATTTGTACGCAATATCAAAAAGGGTTCAGGGGAATGCGCAACCCACAACGCAAGGAAGAAACGCGCCGCCGGATGCTTGAGGCCGCTGGCCGAAATTTCAGAAGTCACGGCTATGCCGGGATCGGCGTTGACGGGATCGCCAAGGCGGCCGGGGCCACCTCGGGTGCATTTTATGCGCATTTCGGGTCCAAGGACGGGGCTTTCAGCGCCGCACTTGACGTCGGCCTGGATGAGGTTATTGAGGCAATCCCAAAATTTCAACAAGAGTTCGAGGCGGAATGGGTGCAGGCTTTTGTCGATTATTACCTGGGCAAGGAACACCGTAAAGACTTGGCCGGTGGGTGTGCAATGACCACGCTATCACCGGAAATCGCGCGTGCTGAAACCGGGGTGCGCGCGGCCTATGAGGTAAAGATGTCGAAGATTTTCAAACTGATCGCTGATGGGCTGGCTGGCGGCACGGCGGAGGAAAGAGAGGCGCGCGCGTGGGCGTTTATAAGTACGCTGATCGGTGGATTGACGCTGTCACGCGCAGTCAGGAGCGCGGAGTTGGTTGAGGGGATTGCGTGCGGCGTTGGTGAGGCCGCAGTTAAGATCGCTGGTCGAGGCCGGGGTTCAGGTTAAAGGCACGCCGCGCCCATCAATCAGTGCGCATAACCTTGGAACGCACTGTACAGCAGGCGGCCGGCGAGCAGCGTCAGGGTAATCTTGAGCGCCCGGCGGAAAAAACTCTCTGGCAGGCGCATCAACAGATGTTTTCCGCACCATGTTCCGCCGAAACCAAAGACAATCAGCCCGGCGAGCAGGGGAAGATAGGGGGCAAAGGCAAACCCGAGCGTACCGAAGGCGACAATTTTGAGGCCGTGCTGGATCGTCATCAATGTCGCGTGCGTGGCGACGACTTGCTGGCGTTCGGGGCAGGCGGCGGCTACGAAAGGTGCGACCAGCGGCCCGGTTGCGCCAACGAACATGGTGGCCAGTGTCGCCCCGAAGCCGACGGCAAGGAACGTCGGTTTGCCGGGGCTGGAGGCCTTGAATTTCGGCGCCCATGTGGCGTACAGGACAAACAGTGCGAGAATTCCCTGGAGCAGGGGTTCGGGCAGGGAAATCACAAGTTTAGCCCCCAGCAGTGCGCCCAGCAGGGTCCCCACCACAAATGCCGGGATGATCCCCGTCAGAATCTCACGCCGCATCAGGGTCGCCCGTCCGGCGTTTGACCCCAGCTGGACGACCCCATGAACAGGGATCAGTACGGCGGGAGGCAGAACCTGGGCCATCGTCGCCAACACCAGGACACCACCGCCAATGCCCATGGTCGCGGTCATGAAACTGCCCAGAAACGACACCCCGCAGAGCAGGATAAATCCGCTCGGGTTCAGCCCCGCGCCGCCAATAAATATCTCGATAACCTGATCCAACGGAAATTCCTGGTTCGATTACTCGGTGATAATATGATGAACCACGCCGGCGTCCAACAGTTTGTTGTGGTCGGGGAACCAGATGTCCTCGTGTTTCGACCTGAAGACCTTGCTCAAAAAGCTTTCGGCGATGTTTTGCTGGCGATAAAAGGAGATCTCCTTTTGCTGTTCTTCTTTCAGGTTGAACAGCGGGATCGGGTACCATAGCTCCAGTCCGTACTGGTGAAACCCAAGCTTCGCCCGCGCCCCCAATGTTCGCTCTGTTCCGCCGATGAAGGCCGTTGCGCAGGCTGAACTGCACATGTCAAATACATAGGTTGCAAGGTTGCGCTGCCTGATCAGTCGTGCGACCCCACGGCCCTCGTAGACCTGCCCGCCTTCGCTACTGAGCACAACGCCCGAGATATCCGGATTGTGGTCCAGCATCGTCTTCAGCTTTTCTGTCATGCCGAGCGCCATGGTTCCCTTGATATGGACAAGTTTACCGGTCGGCTCCAAACTCAAGACGTACTGGCTGGCGCGCGCGTGTTCGAGGGCGAGGGGGTCATCCACCGTGAATTTATCAGCGCGCAACGCCTGATAGGTGCCAAAAATACCGAGCAAGGTGAAGACAAGGCTGACGATGATCGCCAAATAGGAACTCCAGGCCCAGACGCCTGAATGGATTCCGCCCGAACGGCGCTCACAAGCCCTGACCAGACCAATAACCTGCCAGGGATAAACAACGCCATGGCAGACAACGCCAAAGATCACTGAAGCGACAATGGCATCCGCCCGTTCAAGGACATAGGGCGGTAGCGTGTATTGGTCGCAATACAGCACAAATACCCGAATCAGCACCAGATTGACGCCAAGCGACCAGGCGACTAACTGTTCGCCTCGCCAATGGGTCCGGATGTAGTTCATTTCTCCCACCGTTTACGCTTTACAGCGTCACCCTCCGCCCGGGAAATGAAGGCAGAGGGGAGAGACAGAATTATTCCGCCGCCTCTCGATAGCTGTCGATGGACGGGCAACCACAAATCAGGTTGCGGTCGCCATAAACGTTGTCAACGCGCCCGACAGGCGGCCAGAACTTGTCTTCGCGCAGTCCCGGCAGCGGGAAATAGGCCTGTTCTTTCGAGTAGGGATGCGGCCAGTCGCCTTCCAGTAAAAGGTGGTGCGTATGCGGGGCATTGACCAGAACATTGTCTTCCGCATCGACCCTGCCTTCTTCGACATCGCGAATTTCCTGACGGATGGCAATCAAGGCATCGCAGAAACGGTCGAGCTCTCGTTTGGTTTCCGACTCGGTAGGCTCAATCATCAGGGTGTCAACCACCGGAAATGACATGGTCGGGGCATGAAAGCCGAAATCGACCAGGCGTTTGGCCACATCATCCACCGTAATTCCGGATGATTCCTTAACTGGACGCAGATCGACAATGCACTCGTGCGCGACGGTGCCGTTTTTGCCGGTGTAGAGAACCGGAAAGTGCGGGTCCAGGCGATGGGCGATGTAATTGGCGTTTAGGATCGCCACTTCGGTCGCCTTTTTCAACCCCTTGCCGCCCATCAAAAACATATAGGCCCACGAAATCGGCAGAATGCTGGCCGATCCCCACGGCGCGGCGGAAATGGAGCCGATGGTTTCGCCGCCGCGGGCAGCCGGGTTGACCCCGTCAACCAGTGAACTGTCGGGAAGATAGGGTGCGAGGTGGGCGGCAACGCCAATCGGTCCGATACCCGGGCCGCCGCCGCCATGCGGAATGCAAAACGTTTTGTGCAGGTTCATATGCGACACATCCGGACCAAACGTTCCCGGTCGGCACAGCCCGATCATGGCGTTCAGGTTGGCCCCGTCCATGTAAACCTGTCCGCCGTTGTCATGAATAATGTCGCAAATTTCGATGATGGCTTCCTCAAATACGCCATGGGTCGATGGGTACGTGATCATCAGGGCGGCAAGACTGTCTTTATGTTCTTCGGCTTTGGCTTTCAGGTCCGCAACATCGACGTTACCGTTATCATCGCAGGCCGTAACAATGACCCGCATGCCCGCCATGACGGCGCTGGCCGGGTTGGTGCCATGGGCGCTGGCCGGGATCAGGCAGACGTCGCGGTGTCCTTCGCCGCGGGTCTCGTGGTATTTGGCGATCGTTTTCAGACCCGCGTATTCACCTTGCGATCCGGCGTTGGGTTGCAGCGATACGGCGGCGAATCCGGTGGCTTCACACAGCATTTCTTCCAGTTCTTCAAACAGTTGCTGATAGCCTTGTGTCTGGTCCAGTGGGGCGAACGGATGGACGGCGCCGAATTCTCGCCACGTTACGGGGATCATCTCGGTCGCCGAATTCAGTTTCATGGTGCATGAACCCAAGGGAATCATGGCGCGGTCAAGGGCGATATCCTTGGCCGCCAGCCAGCGCAGATAGCGCATCATTTCCGTTTCCGAATGATACAGCCCAAACACGGGGTGGGTTAGATAGTCGCTGGTCCGCTGAAGGTCGGCGGGAATGCATTCTTCAACCTCACCATCAATGTCGATGATATTCAGATCCTTGTCGGCGTTGGTTGAGAAAACATTCCAGAGCGTCGATAAATTCCGCCGACGGGTGGTTTCGTCGAACGAAATCCCAAGATGATCATTGTCAATGACGCGGAGGTTGATGCGCGCTTCCCGGGCCCTGGCGGCGATCCGGTTGGCCTGTCCGGGAACGTGAACGCAAAGCGTGTCGAAGAAGGCTTCATTCACCACCTTGAAACCCAGGCGCTCAAGTCCTTCCGCAAGTATTTGCGTCATGCGGTGAACCTTGTCGGCAATGCGCCGAAGTCCGTCGGGGCCGTGATAGGCGGCATACAGCCCGGAAATCACCGCCAGCAAGACCTGGGCGGTGCAGATATTTGAAGTCGCCTTGTCCCGGCGAATGTGCTGTTCGCGGGTTTGCAGCGCCATGCGCAGAGCTGGGTTCCCCGCCGAATCAACAGACACGCCGATGATCCGTCCGGGCATGGAGCGCTTGTATTTGTCTTTGGTGGCAAAGAATGCGGCATGCGGACCACCGTATCCCATCGGAACACCGAAACGTTGGGCGCTGCCGATAACAATATCCGCGCCCATTTCACCGGGCGGCGTCAGCACACAGAGCGCCAACAGATCGGACGCCACCGTAACGATGGTGTTTTTCGCCTGAGCGGCTTCAATGACGGCGCGGATGTCGTGCACTGCGCCGCTTGAGCCCGGATACTGCACAAGAATGCCAAAACACTCCTGTTCGGTGAATTCTGTTTCTGCATCACCGATAACAACCTCAATCCCTAAAGACTTGGCGCGGGTCAGAACAACGTCGATGGTTTGCGGATGGGTATCGCCATCAACGAAAAACAGATTGCTTTTGGATTTGGATATGCGTTTGGCCATGGTCATGGCTTCCGCCGCCGCCGTGCCCTCGTCCAGAAGCGATGCGTTTGCCAGTTCCATGCCGGTCAGATCAATGACCATCTGCTGATAGTTGAGCAACGCCTCCATTCGACCCTGACTGACTTCTGCCTGATAGGGCGTATAGGCGGTGTACCAGCCGGGGTTTTCCAGAACGTTTCTGAGGATGACGCTTGGCAGTTTGGTGCCATAATATCCCATGCCGATCATCGAGACGAAGACCTGGTTTCGGCCCGCCATCTTGCGCAGATAGGACAGGGTCCCGCGTTCGGTCATGTTTCTGCCGATCTTCAAGGGCTCATCGGTGCGGATGCTGGAGGGCACTGTTTTGTCGATCAGCGCCTCAAGGCTGTCAAGGCCCAGAGTTTCCAGCATGTCACGGATTTGCGGTTCACCCGGGCCAATGTGGCGGCGGATGAAGTCGTCGCGGTGTTCGAGCTCGCTTAAAGTCGGCGCGGTCATTATTCCAGACCCTCCACATGGGCGGTATAGGCGTCTTCGTCCATCAATCCGTCAAGTTCCGAAGGGGCGGACATCTTGATCTTGAACATCCAGCCCCCGGTCGTCGGGTCCGTGTTGACCTTGGAAGGTTCATCTTCCAGGTCTGCGTTGGTTTCAACGATTTCGCCCGACAGCGGCGCATAGATCTCACTCGCCGCCTTGACCGATTCGACAACTCCGGCCTCATCCCCGGCAGAAACGGCGCTGCCGACTTCGGGGGTTTCGACAAAAACAATGTCGCCCAGTGACTTCTGCGCGTAATCGGTGATTCCTACGGTCGCAATATCACCGTCAACGGTAATCCATTCGTGGTCTTCCGTGTATTTGCTGCTCATTTTCAGGGCTCTCCTTAACCTTTATAATAGTTGTGTGGAACAATTGGCATTTTTGCGACTTTTGCAGGCAGTATCTTGCCGCGAACCGACAAGCCGATTTCCGTATCGGGAGCGGCCATGTCAAAGGGGACATAGCCCATGGCGACGGGGCCTCCCGCGGTTGGACCAAAACCACCGCTGGTGACCATACCGACGGTATTGCCATCTGCATCCGTGATTTCCGTGCCTGCACGGGCAGGAGCCCGCCCGTCCGGTCGAATGCCAACACGTCTTTTTTCTGGCTTGTCGGCAATCTGGGGGATTATGACGTCTGCGCCTGGAAATCCCTTGTCTTCGCGTCGGCGCTTTCCAATGACCCAGGTCAGGCCCGCTTCAATTGGTGTCGTGGTCTGGTCGATGTCGTTGCCATAGAGGCAAAGTCCCGCTTCGAGGCGAAGAGAATCCCGGGCTCCCAGCCCGCAGGCCTCTACTTCTTCCTCGCTTAACAGAATGCGGCAGAAGTCTTCCGCGTCTTCCGCCGGAACCGAAATCTCATAACCATCTTCGCCGGTATATCCCGAACGCGTGATGATGCACGACGTCCCACCCCAGCGCAGTTTTGCGATGGTCATAAACTCCATGTGCCGCACCGCCGGAATATAGCGAGTTAGAACCTCAGCGGCGGCGGGGCCTTGCAAGGCGATCAGTGCACGGTCTTCGATGACCTCCAGTTTTGCCCGCTCACCGATGCCTTGCGTGATGTGGGCAATGTCTTGTTCCTTGCAGGCCGCATTGAAGACTAGAAACAGGTCTCCTTCGTATTTGGACACCATTAGATCGTCAATAATGCCGCCTTTGTCGTTGGTCAGCAGCGTATAGCGGACGCCGTCAGCAGCGAGGCCATCAAGATCACCCGGCACCAACGTTTCAAGGGCCGCAATGGCGTCGGGGCCCTTGAGATAGGCTTGCCCCATATGTGAAACATCAAACAGGCCAGCGCGTGAACGTGTTTGTTCGTGTTCTTTCAGCACACCCAGAGGGTACTGAACCGGCATATCGTATCCGGCAAAAGGCACCATCTTGGCGTCCAGTTCCCGATGCAGGGCATCCAGAGGAGTCTTTAGCAAGGTGGTTGAGGGAGTGTTCATGAGGTGCGTCCTTGTTCAACAGATTTCGGCAACCCTTCTGATCATGACAGCGTTTTAAGCTGCCAACCCTGATCTAAGGTCGCCCCCTCTGTCGTGGAACCTGAAAGATTCACGTGGCTATCGAAGTGGATAGCCAGCTTACATCTTCGGTGGAGACGGGTTTCAATCCAACCCATCTCACTTTCCAGAGCCTCATCTCGTTGCGGTTCGGGTGCCTGAGAGTTTCCGGGGCGGTTGCTCCTTCGGCGGCAGGCTGACGGTGCCTGCTCTCTCCCACAACGGTCATCTGAGATTATTCAGACTTAACGCGCGCACTATCTCATGACTCTGAACAGGGGTCAACAGAGGGAGCAGAAAGAAAAATCGTAAATGGGTGCCCGTTGAAGAAACTCGGGACCTGATCAAGTTTCCCGCGTTCCAATTGATTGAAATCAATGCAGGACGGTGGTTTGAGTTGTATTGATCGGGGAGCCTCAAGGGGAAGTTTTTTTTGTTCCGGCTAATCAATCTGATGAGAGGTCTATCATGAAAACACAATCTACCAATTTGAGCGAAAAATTTATAACGCTATGCGCCGCCGCCGTAATTGTGGCGGGAGGTATGGTCTTTGCCTCAGTACCGCTGCAAGCGGCGGAAATTCAGTCTTCCATCGCGCGTGGGGGCATGCTTTATGACAAATGGTTCGCCGTAATCGGGGCCCAAAAGCCCTCCGATAATCATCCGGCGTGGCCCGCCTCGAACACCAAGAAAAAAGGCAACGCGACCCACCGCTGCAAATCCTGCCATGGTTGGGACTTGATGGGCAAGGACGGTGCTTATGCGTCCGGATCATACAAGACCGGAATCGTTGGTTTACGCAAATTTGAAGGCGTGGACACATCGAAAATCATTGCGATCATGAAAGACGGAACCCACGGATATGCGGGCAAGATGGCAAACCGCGATTTCATGGACCTGGCCAATTTTGTCAGTAAGGGACAGGTCGATATGGACAAGTATATCGACCGCGCCAGCAAGAAGCCAAAAGGCGACCCGGCGAAAGGTGAGCCCCTCTACAATACCATTTGCGCCAAATGCCATGGTGTGGACGGCATGTTGCCAAAAGACATGAAACCGCTTGGCAAACTGATGGGAAATCCCTGGGAAGTTATGCATAAAATCATGAACGGGCAGCCCAAGGAAGATATGCCGGCCCTGCGCGTGCTGGGGCCTGATGTGGTGACGGATATCATGAGTTACGCCGCGACCTTGCCAAAATAAGTAAATAGCCTACATATAGAAGGCCCGGCTGGTTAGCTGGGCCTTTTGTCGTTTGACGTCTTGTTGGCAAACATCTGGAACAGAAATTAGTGACTCAAACCCCGCCCGAAACTGAAGCTGAATCCGTACATCACCCCGCTCACGATAATCCCTATCCGCTGAAACGCCTTTTCCGACGGCGGGTACTGCCGTTGTTTCTGCTTCTGGGGGCGGCGTTCTGCGCCGTTGCTGGATTTGGCGGAACACATTTGATGCAATCCGTATATATGGAGTTTGCGGCTCGCCGGGCGCTGATTATTGACCGTGCGATGGCGCGCGATGTTGGCGTGCCGTGGAAAGCTTTGGCGACCGGTGTCTCGCCGGTAGATGTTTATACGACGACTGAAGGTTCGCAGCTTCTGGACGCCCTTGGCAGTGAAGAGCACGAGCTCAGCCTTTCGCACCTGAAGGTATATGGGGCGGATGGCGTGATCGTCTACAGTTCGGAACCGGATCGTATCGGTACGATCGACGCCAGCCCGGCATTCCAGAAAGCTATGGATGACGACGAAAGGTCTTTGGTTCGAAAGCAGGATGACACCGGACTTGAGCTGTATGAGCTATATGTGCCGATCCAATCAGTTGGCGGCGGACGGTTGGTGTTTGAGCTGTATGAACCGGTCGGCGTTCTTGATACGCTGCTGCTCAGGGTGGCCGCTCCGGCCGTCGCTGTTCCGTTGTTGTTTCTGGCGCTTTTGGGGTTGGCGACCAACGGGCTGGTATTACGTGCACAGGGCGATATTGACTGGCGCACAAGTCAGCTGGCGCGGTTGCGCCAGGAGCTTGAGCGCTTCGTTTCGCGCTCCACAATCGACGCCGCTCGCCAGTCGGTCGAAAGTGTGTCGTCCGGTTCAAACAAGTCCGGCTCACGCAAGATTGACTGTACGCTACTGATGAGCGATGTCCGCAACTTTACCGCTTATTCGGAAGAAACACCCGCGGAAGAAGTTGTCGAATTCCTGAACCGGGTGATGTCCATACAGGTCGCCGCAATCTCCCGCTTTGGCGGGGATGTCGATAAGATGATTGGCGATGCGGTATTGGCGAGGTTTGACGGGCCCGACCGGGAACGCCGGGCGATAGATGCTGGCGAACAGTTGCTTCGCGATCTGGCAAAACAGGATTTCCCGAGAGGCGTCGGCGTTGGAATTTTCTCTGGTCCGGTGATTTCAGGTGCGATAGGTCCGGCGGACCGGCAGGATTTCACGGTTATCGGAGATAGCGTCAACGTCACGGCTCGATTGTGTTCCGCCGCCAAGGCCGGTGAGTTGGTTGTTGACGTACAAACGGTGCGGACCGCAGGAACGAAAGTCGCGATACCGGAAGAACTGGCGTTGAAGGGCCGTAGACAGGCCCTGCATGTTGATCGCCGCAAAATCGGCTGATCAATGAACGGACTGGTGTCGGCTGTGGTGCCGGGAGCGCAGGTTTTGGGTATTAGCGGGTCACCTGACGTCGCCGCGCACGATTTAGCTTCAGCTGTTCGTGGGTCAAAACGAAACCGGCATACACGATGTAGTTTTCACCGGTTAGATTCGGTTTTAGCGGCAGTTCCAGGGTGGTCGGTTCCGCCCGGAATCCCAGCCCGGTGAGGTTTCCTTCGAAATCTACGGCAACCTTGAATTTTTCACGGTAAAGGATCTTGCGGTTCAGGTCGGTGACGCTGATAAAATAGGGAAATTCGGCTTTGCGGGTCGTGTTGGCCGGACCGCGCCCGGCCACGAAATTCAGGATCACGTCAACTTCCATGACACCGACCCGCGTCTTCTTGTCCATCTTGGTCAGGCAAGCGAGGCGCATGTTCTCAAAATTTCCTTCAACGTCAACATCCGTAAGGTCGCGCCCGACGCCGGGGCGGTAGGTCGTGTAATAGGCGGCGTCGGCGAGAATGCGGTAATCCGGGCAGGGCAGTATAACCGGCTTGGTGATCAGGTTGGTGACCGTTTCCACTGCTGAACAGCCGCCGAGTAACAATGCGCCGATCAGGGCCGTGGCAGCTCGGAATTTTAGACGGGTTAGGGGAAATCTGGAAGTCACAGTGAAGAATGGGTCCCATCACAAAGTGGTTGTTTGGCGGTTTTTTTGCACCCGCAGAAAAATACTTTTCCGCTCGCCGTCGCCTCATACATCAGCGGAGTGAATTCACTTCCTGAATGACTGCCGTCACAAAACGGCTGTTTGGCGCTTTTCCCGCATGAGCACCAGAAATACTTCTTACCTTCTTCGACATCAATGCCAAAAGGTGATTTCTGGGCGATAACCGGTTCGGTCATGACGGATTGTTCCTCTCAAAACCAGCGCATTTTCTCATCGCGACTTTAGGCGGTTCGATCCTGCCGGGCAAGAGAACAAGGTTACGGCCGGGCCGTTCCCGAGGCGACGATTTCGATCAGCGTTTGTGCCAGCTTGGCGAGGGCCCGGGCCCGGCCCCAGGGGTTGTCGATCTGTGATGCAATATCAAGCCCGCTGTGGAACGCTTTCCAGCCGACGTCAGATTCCCGTGTCCGCGCCTCTTCGCTGGCGAGCTCTGCAAACATCCAGACCTGGGTCAGGCGGCTCTTGATTTCGTGGCTCGCCGTAACCGCCATCTGTTCTGTGGTTTTCGCTCCGTCTTCATCACCATCCCGACGCTGATCGGCGCTAATTGACCATAAAGTGTGGGCGCGAAGCCTGTTGTCATCAATATCCTGCGCGATTTTGGCGGCTTTGGCGAACCGTGACCATCTCATCTGATTGTTGACGGCAGGCGGTTTTCCCTCTTCGTCCGGAATCATCGTTCCCAATTTGCTCATCGACAGGGCGATACGGCTGATGGCGAATGAGCGCGCATAAGGCAGGGTGATCTTGTCAATCGCGGCGAGCGCCGTCTCCAGCGTCGTTTCCGCCGCTTTGTAATTCCCGGACAGCGCCTGCGACAGGGCGATTTTACCAAGGACCACGGCCCGGTACCGGACCGCCCCAATGGTATCCGCCGTCGCCAGCGCGGCTGCTGCATCGCCGGCTCGCGCCTGAGCGGTTGCCGCCGATATCAGCACCGACGTGCGTTCCGAAGGGGCGTCGATATCACCCAGAACGTTCAGGGCCTGATCAGGCCGTTCCGTTTCGGCCAGCGCCGCCGCCACATACCGTAAAGCAATTGCTTTTTCCTCGCCCGGTGTGTTGTTCCGGGCGCGGGCCTCCAGCCGCGAGAGCCGGTCCGCGGCCTCGTCACTGTTGCCCGCCTTGGCCAGCATGACGGCAATACGGGCTTCAAAGGAGATGCGTTTGGATTCAGGTTCCAGTTTGTCCAGTGATGGAGTTAGCAAACGGATGCTTTCACGGGCTTCCGAGAAATCGCCTTTTCGGGTCTGGATTTCGGCGATTGCCATAAAGGCGGCCATTTTTTTGGCGACGTCAGGGATAATGCCCGCCGCGTCACGGGCTTCATCGCCGTTGCCGGACAAGGCCTGCCCCTTGGCGATATCGCTCAACGCCACCATGATCAGGCGAGGGTCTTTCATGCGCGACGCCGTCTCCATGGCGGCTTTGTTCAGTCCGGCCCGCGATTGCGCAACCAGAATTTCACCCAGCGCCCAGTCGCGAAGCTCAGCCTTGAAGACGGCCTTTACGTTTTCAAGCGCCGCATCAAGCAGACAGCGTACGGTGGGGTCGGCAAAACAGGCGGAAGCATCGCGTGTCGGGTCAGCCTTTTCACCTGGGTTTTCACTGATCAGATCGCGGGTCGCCGGGTGCGCCAGCAGCGCTTGGCGGGCCTTGTCCTTACCGGTCTTTCGGGCTTGGTCGAGGCGCTTGAGCAAGTTTCGGACTTCGACCGCATTGGTCAACAGCGCCCAGAGATTCCGGGTCACCCTGCCGTCTGTTTTCAGCCCGGCACCCTGTTGATAGACGCGGATGGCGGCTCGCGTTTCAGCGTTCAGATATCCGTTGATCGCCCCCAGATAGAAGCCCATATCGGAAAGCGCCTTCTGTACGTCCATGACGGCCTGACCGGCCTTGCGAAAGCCGTTGTCTTCATCAGGGGCGGGCGTGATTTCTTCCAGGCCGTCCGGCTTGGCGGCGATTTCGATGGCGAACAGGGGTGCGGGCTTGCCAAAGGTGAGCAGAAGTAGCGGGATTATTCCCGCTGATGTCAGCATATCAAAAAGTCTTTTCATATGCCTGATTCTGCGCCTGATTGCGAATCAGGGCAAGTCATTGCGGTGTTTGCGGGCGATCAAAGACAGGCGCATGATCCTGTTTGAAATCGCCCGCTAAACCGACACCACAACTTTAACCGGTATTATTTGGCTTGCAGGGATTTTTGCGACATCGACGATGATTGAATAAACGTGTCGGAACCTTGCAAAATCTGACTGACGCTGGTTGAGCCATTTATCGCCAGTTGCCACAGTGTATGGATTTTTCCGTTATAATAAAATCCAGTCCAAGATGTGATGGAATTGCAGGATTCCGCCGGGTTTTGCCAAATCGTCGTAAAAGTAATGGCTGTTCCATAAACCCAGCCTGTCACGGGATAGGGGATGTTTTGGCAATTAAACCCGGAAGCCCTGTTGATGTAGCTTCCCGTCAACTGCCCGTTGCCGCCAACGCCGGTTATGTAGAGCGTTGAGCCGCTTTGATTTGTCCACGCAGAAGTTGTTTGCAGCGCATTTTCTGCTCCGGCGATCGCACCCGATGTCAGGGCCAGAAAAATCCACACGGTGATGATCATCTTCTTCATAAGAGGCCTCCTGTTTGTTAGCTCATCCGTCTTTTCAAGACTGGCCGTCCATACGGGTGCGCCAGTCAACGGCAGAGAATTAATTTTTTAAATTATAAAGAGTATTTTATATTTTTTATATCTTTTAAAAAGATTAATTTCAACTATAAATTTTATTTGCAAATTTTTATCCCATAAATGGGGATATTGCCTTGGTGGACTTTGACCCCTAAAACCACGTTTGAATTGATGAATCGATCAAGGCAACCCCATGGCCGTCTATACGGAAATCAGCGATGAGGACCTGCTTGCTTTCGTGGCCGGGTATGACATTGGCGAGGCGTTGTCGTGCAAGGGGATTGCGGAGGGGGTGGAGAATTCGAATTTTTTGCTGAGCACCTCCACGGGACCCTTTATTCTCACTCTTTATGAAAAGCGGGTGAACCCTGGTGATCTGCCGTTTTTCCTGGGGCTAATGGATCATCTTGCGGTCGCCGGAGTGCCGTGCCCCGAACCTGTTCGGGCGTGTGATGGAAACGTTCTCGGGGAACTGTCTGGGCGTCCCGCGGCGATTATCAGTTTTCTGACCGGAATGTGGCCCAGGCGCATTGCCCCGGAACATTGCGCCGAAGTGGGGTGCGGCTTGGCGGAATTTCACCTTGCGGGTGAAAATTTTGACATGACCCGTGGCAATGATCTGTCGCTTTCCGGCTGGAAAGAGCTGCTGGTGCGCTCGCGTGACCGGGCCGACGACGTCAGGGCTGGGCTGGGTGACGAACTGGAGGGCGAATTATTCAGGCTGGAGACGAACTGGCCGGACGATTTGCCTAAAGGTGTGATTCATGCCGACCTGTTCCCCGACAACGTGTTTTTCAGGAATGGGCGGTTGTCCGGTATTATCGACTTCTATTTCGCCTGCAATGATGCCTACGCTTATGATATCGCCATTTGCCTGAATGCCTGGTGTTTCGAGTCGGATGGCGGTTTTAATATCACCAAGGCGCGCCACTTGCTGGGAAACTACCGAAAAATCCGCGCACTGTCGGAACACGAGATGGCGGCACTGCCGTTGCTGGCCGAAGGGGCGGCGCTGCGGTTCTTGCTGACCCGGCTTTATGACTGGCTGAATACCCCCGCAGACGCGCTTGTAACCCGCAAAGACCCCCTGGAATATTTACAAAAATTACGTTTTCACAGGCGCGTTGATGGCCCTGGAGCGTATGGACTGGACATGTGATGCCGAAAAAAACCAACGATGAAACTGCGGGCGGTGTCATTCGTGACAGGATTGAGATGTATACGGACGGCGCCTGCTCCGGCAATCCGGGTCCGGGGGGATGGGGGGTGCTGCTCCGTTGGCGCGACCATGAAAAAGAACTGTTTGGCGGCGAGGCGGAAACCACCAACAACCGCATGGAGCTGATGGCGGCGATCCAGGGTATTGAATCGCTGAAACGCTCGAGTTTGGTCGATCTGTATACGGACAGCACCTACGTACGTGACGGCATCACCAAATGGATTCATGGCTGGAAAAAGAACGGTTGGCGCACGGCGGCAAAAAAGCCGGTCAAGAATGAAGATTTATGGAAACGCCTGGATCAGGCGATAACGGGCCACGATATCGAATGGCACTGGGTCAAGGGCCACGACGGCCACCCCGAAAACGAACGCGCCGATGAATTGGCGCGCCGGGGGATTCCCAGGTGACTCTGGCGGTTAGATACGGAACCCGTTCGGGAGTGGTCCCGTATCTGACCCGCACGGAGAGAGTTACATAAGGCCCAGGCCCCAGCGCATGTGGTTGAGAACCTTGCGCGGGTCGTCCTGTTTCGGGGCAAATTCCGGTGTTGTCAGGACACGGTTTTGCGCGTCCCCCCAGCGGTCGCGAATGACGGTCTGGCCGGGATACCAGTTGCGGATTATTTTACGTTTGAACGGATTAAACATGTCTGGTCCTCATGTGTCGTCCGACAGCGTCGAACTGTTTTGCCAATGATGGCAATATAAACAGGGAATTTTTCCCTGACAAACGATGGCTCTTCATGATACGGATGAGTAATTATTCATGAACGTGCAGCGAGTTCCCGAACAATGCCCCATCTTCCACCGGTTTCCGCGCTTCGCGCTCTTGAGGCTGCGGCGCGACATTTGAGTTTTACGCGGGCGGCGGGCGAACTGAACGTGACGCAAAGCGCCATCAGTCATCAGATCAAACATCTCGAAGACCTGTGGGGGGTGCAACTTTTTACCCGCCTGACAAGAAGGCTTGAACTTACCCAGGCGGGTGCGTCCCTTGCCGCCGTGGCGCGGGATTTTTTCCGTAATCTGGAAAACACGCTGGATGACCTGAGGGTTGATGATGGACACACGGCGCTGCGTGTGCAGATGCTGCCATCCGTTGCCGTCAAATGGCTGGTGCCGCGCCTGCAGCATTTTCGTGACCGGGAACCGGATATCGATGTGTGGCTGTCAACACGCACGGATGAACGCGGCGGGTTTGAGGCGGGACAACTCGATGTCTCAATTCGACTGGGCAGAGGGGATACACCCGGACTGGCGTCATGGACAATGATGCAGGAATATGTCTTTCCGGTCGCCAGGCCCCGGTTTCTCGATGAGCGGGGTTGGCCGACCAGCCCGGAAGACCTTTGTCGTTATCCGCTGCTGCTCCGTCTCGGTGAAACGGGCGCGCCCTTGTGGGACACCTGGTTTGAAGATATTGGCGTCCCCGAATCCGTCTATGGCCCCGCCGTTCGTGACGGCACCCGCTTCCCTGATTCAAACATGGCCCTGCAAGCCGCCTTCGAAGGCCACGGGGTCGCGCTGGCAAGAAGTGCGCCGGTGTGGGATGACATCACGTCGGGTCGGCTTGTGCGGTTGTTCGATGTCACCTGTCCTTATCTCCACCCCATCAATTTTCTCTGTCTTCAGGACAAGGCGGACCGTCCGGCGATTGTCGCCTTTCGTGATTGGTTACTGGAAGAATCACGAAAGTCCCAGGCGGAATTCGATAAGGCCGAGGGCTAGGCGCCATAAAAAAACGGGGCATGCCCGAAGACAGCCCCGCTATTCATTGTTAACCAAATGGCTTCTACAGCTTGCCCAGAATAACTTCCGCGCTGGAGACCTCAAACTCGCCTGGACCTTCGATATGGACGGAAGAGACCACGCCATCATCGACGATCATGGCGAAACGTTCGCAACGCACGCCGAGGCCACGTTCGGTCAGGTCGAGAACAAGTCCAGCGGCTTGGGTGAATTTGGCGCTGCCGTCAGCCAGTAACAAAACCTTGTCGCCGACGTTCTGGTCCTTGCCCCAGGCCCCCATGACAAAGGCGTCATTAACCGACATGCAGGCAATCGTATCAACGCCTTTGGCCTTGATGGCGTCGGCGTGTTCTACATATCCCGGCAGGTGTTTGGCCGAACAGGTTGGCGTAAAAGCACCCGGAAGACCAAACAGGACAACTTTTTTGCCTTTGAAAATATCGTCAACGCTGATCGGTCCCGGCCCGTCAGCGGTCATGGTGGTAAAATCGATTTGCGGGATGGAATCCCCGGCACCAATGGTCATAGTTTTCCCCCTTGGGTAACAGGTCAAAATATTGCGCCGTGAATGTCTCGACGGCGCACGAAGGCGTCACATCGTCAACACATAGTCAATATCACAGAAAAATCTACCCCTGGAATGCGTCCGGATTGGATTTTACGGGTCTTATGTGAACCGGGTTGCGACGTCGTCGAGCAGCACGATCATATCATAGCCAAGCTTGGACCTGATTTTTTCCCGCGTTCTCGAATCGCGCAGGGCGGCGCGCAGGTCGGAAAATACATCGCCAAGCAATCTGACTGCCGCCTCTCGGGTCATTTCCCAGTCGGCGCCCGGCAGTCCGGCCTGACCCGGGATCAGGTTTGAATTGATCATCGCCATCAGCCACTCAATACGCTTGTCGGCCGCGCTGAAGTGTTGCGCCATTTCAATTTCCGCGCCAAGCATAATCATGCGTGCGCCGGGTGTCCTGTAGACGTCTTCCCAGTCGACTTCGCCATTTCCGTCCGTGCGCGCCGTGTGAATGATCGCCTTGGTCTGCTTTTCGAAATCAACCTGTTTCTGGGTGCCGACCATGGTGTAAAGGGCGTTCATAAATCCCGGCAGCATGCGCCGCGACAGACGTTCGGGGTGACGCTTGAGTTCTCTGTCATCAACAAGCTGGTGGGCGAACTTTTGCACCATCAGGCGGGCGAAAACATTTTTCCGTTCGCTGTCGTCGCGGGACCTTGCCTGGGCGCGGGTAAACGACTCAACCGCTTCCATGAACACGGTTTTGATGTCATCCATGTTACGGCGGAAGTCGTCACTCATCTCTTGCAGGTCTTGGGCGGTCAGGTGGCCGTCTTTCTCCGCCACCTTGTCGCTCAGTAATTCCATGAATTTTGAGTGAATTGCTTCTGAAAGCTCATCCGCCTTTCTGTCCAGGACCCGGGTCGCCATGGGCGTTGTGGAAGGGACCTTCGGCGGCTCATCGCCAATCGGCAGTGACGCCTTGATCCTTTCGTGTGAACCGCCTGATATGCCAAACTCGTTTTTGACCATGACAACTGCCCCCACAATGGCTAGATGTTCTCCGACTGCTCGTCTTCATGTGATCGGCGCGCTTCTTGCGCAGTATCGCACATCAGATATCTGTATAGAAATTTATATATGGTTTCGCTCAGGTTTGATGTGCGCGGGGTCACACCTGAACGACTTTTGTCAGTTGTTTACCTTTGTTGCCGCCTGCGGCGTGCGGGCTTTGGTGACGGCCTCAATCACGGCGTCCGTGCTCAACAACTCGGGAAGCAGGACACCGGTTGGTGCGCCCGGTCCATATACGGCGTTAAAGGGGATGCCGTAACGCCCGAAACTGGCGAGGTATTTGGCGATGGTGTCGCTGGGCAGGGTCCAGTCGGCCTTCATTGGTTCAACGCCGCCATCGGTCAGGATTGATAATACCGGATCACGATCAAGCACCAGCGACTTATTGACCTGGCAGGTAATGCACCAGTCGGCGGTGACATCGACAAATACCGTGCGCCCCGCCGCAACCATGCGGCCAAGGGCCTCCTGATCAAAAGGCTGCCAGGGAATGCTTGATGTGGTTTCAGATTTAGCGATGCTGTTTCCGGCGCCTGGCGCAATCGGGAACAGAACGGCGGTCAAAATCAGTATTGCCGCCACCGGACTGGTTTTGGATTTTTGCGCGGGCAGGCGATGGGCGACGTAAAGGGTGAGGATCAGTGCTGCCATCATTGCCGCCAGAATCAGGGTATTGGTAAGGCTGGTGGCGGCGTAGACGACGGACAGCAACCAGATCGCGGTGGCGATAAGGACAAATCCAAGAATTTGTTTCAGGCGGACCATCCATGCCCCTGGTTTGGGCAGGCGCGTGGCGAGCGTCGGAAACAGGGCAACAGCCAGATAGGGCAGAGCAAGGCCCAATCCAAGGGCGGCAAAAACGGTAAATATCTCCTGGGCGCCCCGCGCCAGGGCGAAACCGACGGCGGTGCCCAGGAACGGCGCCGAACAGGGGGTCGCCAGCAGGGTGGCAAAGGCCCCTTGCGCAAAATGTCCTCCAAGCCCATGAATGTGGGTCGAATGCTCGCCAAGGTCGGCGACCAAACGGGGCAGCTTGACTTCAAAAAAGCCCCAGAGATTGCAGGCAAACAGAACAACAACGGCAGTCATCGCGATCAGAAACCAGGGTTGTTGAAACTGAATGCCCCAGCCAATGGCGCCGCCGCTGGCTTTCACCGCAACCAGTGCGCCAGCCAGGACAAGGAACGAAAATATGATTCCTGCGGCTGACGCGATAAAGCTCATCCGCACGGCTCGGTTTTCGCCGCCACCGTGACCAACCGCCCCAATCAGCTTGATGGACAGCACGGGTAAAACGCAGGGCATCAGGTTGAGGATAAGGCCCCCCAGAAGCGCTAGGCCAAGAATGGTGAAAAACGATAGGGATGGTGCGTCGGTTGCTGATTGCGGAACGTCAATGTTGCCCAAAGCGGCTGTAATCGAGCGCTCGGCGCTGCGTTTTCCGTCTGCCAGGGTGAGCGTGAAGCGCCGACCGACCGACGTTTTACCCATTGCGTCATCAACAAATTCGAAGCCGTCAACGGCGACATCCAGCACGGCGTGCTTGGCGTCCGCGCTCAGGGACACCTTGGGTTTGCCGAATGCCAACCCGGCAGCGCCTTCAACGAACATGTCTGGTGCGTCGAAAGGTGTTTCGGACCTGACACTGACACGAAGGCCCGTCCAGGTGTCGCTCTCCCGGGCGACGGCGCTGACAATTTCAAGGCCGTGGCTGCGTCCGTCACCGGGAACCGTGGCGCGATAGCGGTCGATCAGGTGGGCAAAGGGGCTTGCCGCATATTGGCCCGCCGGCAAGGTCAGGCTGATTTCGGTATCGTAAGGAACGCATATTTCGCTGCAGGTCAGGTATTTAAGCGCCAGTTTCAGGTCAATATTTTGATCTGGAGCAACCGCGCTCAGCCGAATCGGAAAGACGACCTCCTTTTTGTACCCCAGCGTTTCCAAGCCCAATACGGAGAAACGTTCAGGAACAGGCCAACCCAGTTCGGCGCTTTTCAAATTGCTGGACCCGGACCAGTCAAGGTGGGGCGGAAACCCTGCATCTCCCGGCGAACGCCAGTAAATCTTCCAGCCGGGTTGCAATTTCACCTGCAGTCCGATCTTAACGTCCTGGCCGGAACCGGTGGTATTAGAGGCGGCGATCAGCCGAATTTCGGTTTGCTCCGTTTTAACCCAGTCAGAAGCGGCTTCAGTGGCTTTCGCTGATGTGGCGAAGCCAAATACGAGGACCAAAAAGAGGCGGGTAAATAAATAGGTGTATTTCATGGAAAGGTATATACGCCCTCGGACCGAAGAATTCACGCGCCAAGATAAACTTCACAAAGAGTTGAAAGCAATCTATTCCATGTCCGCACTTTGTCGTGCGCCTCAGCTATGTCATACTGCCCTCGAATCATTGCTCCGGGACATTGACAGGCTTATGTAAAAGGCATGATGACAAAAATATCAGGCAAAGCGGAATATCTTTCCGGACAAATGCTGATTGCCATGCCCGGCATGCCTGATCCGCGGTTTTCTAAAACCGTCGTGTACTTGTGTGCGCACAATGAAGAAGGGGCAATGGGGCTGGTCATCAACCGGGCCATGGACCAATTGACTTTTCCGGATTTGCTTGAGCAGCTTGAAATTGACCCGCCCGACCCCAAAGACCAGATCAGGGTTCTGGCGGGAGGACCGGTCGAAGCCTCCCGAGGATTCGTGCTGCATTCCGCCGACTATCTTCAGGAGGCAACGATGCTGGTCAATGATGAGGTCGGTCTTACCGCCACCATTGATGTGCTGCGCGCCATTGCCTTGGGCGAAGGTCCCCACCAATGCCTGTTGGCGCTGGGCTATGCCGGATGGGGACCGGGCCAACTGGATTCGGAAATCAAGGAAAACGGCTGGTTGCATGTGGCCGCCGACAACAGCCTGCTGTTCGAGATTGACCTGGATGCCAAGTGGCAGCGCGCCATGGAAAAAATCGGCATTGACCCAAGAATGCTGTCTGACGAAGCCGGACACGCCTAATCCAACCCTGATCGGATCGTTGAAATGTCACGCAAGAAACCCCGCGCCGTCGGCGCAAAGTCCGACAAGCGCTCAGCCGACGAACTGATGCGTTATCTGGCGAACGAAATGGAACACCATCGTTCCGCCGAATCGCTGAATGACAACGTCCTGATTCCGTTCATGGCGGCGCTTGAAAAAATCGCGGAAGCGCGCGGCTATGTACTCAACATTTATGGAGAAAAAAGCAACCTTGTGTTCACCAGCGAAGAACACGCCGAACAGATCTATTACCTGATTGAGAATTATCTTGAAGGCAATGCCGATCATGAGTGAGTACCGCTCCCGGAAACCAGAGAAAAAGTCCGATGGTTTTATTCGTATCCGATCTTGATGGCACGTTGCTGAACGACAGCTCCGTTATCGAGCCGACTTCGATTGACAGGCTGAACAAACTAATCGGGGCGGGGGTTCATTTCACCATCGCCACGGCCCGCGCCCACCCGTCCATTGTTAACATTCTGAACGGGCTGGAGTTGCGTTTGCCGGTGATCGAACAGAACGGAGCGCTGCTGCGTGATTGCTCCAGCGGCCAGGTGGTTGACTCCAGGCAGATGTCGTCCGCTGATGTTGCCGGGGTTTGCAGGGTTTTTGATGAGCATGAGGCCGTCCCGGCGATTTCGACCCTGCTGGAGGACGAAAACATAGTTCATTATGGCAAGGTTGATAATTCCGAGATGGAATGGGCGGTGGGCGCCATGCTGAACGTCAAACGCGCGCGCCGGATGGTCAAGTATGAAACCCTTGATGAAGTGGACTCGTCATCTGTCCTGCTGTTTCGCTATCTCGGTCCAAAAGACCGGATCTGGTCGCTCAGCGAGAGGATCGGTGATGCCGTTCCGGGACTGTCGGTGTCCCGGTTTTATAATGCGTTTACCGACGGCTGGGAAATTAATGTATCCAGTCTTGAAGCCAACAAGGGAGCCGCTCTCCAATCCCTGCGTAAACATGCGGACGGAATCACCAGCATCGTCGTCTTCGGTGACAGTGATAACGATATGGACATGTTTCATCATGCCGATGAAGCTTATGCTGTGGCTAACGCAATACCCGAGGTCCGGCAAAAAGCGGATGCGGTTATTGGCCGGAATACGGAAGACGCCGTCGTTGGGTTTATTGAGCAACGGGTCGCGGAGCGGCTGTCCACTTGTTAATTTAATCCCAGGCCGTTAATCCCAGGACAGTAAGCCTTCCATCCGTGCGCGCTGTCAGGGAGCCGGTTCGGAATGGTGCCCGGGTTTTTTCTTTGATCTGGCCTTGGCCTTGTACATCAGGGTGTCGGCGATCTTGATCAGATGGTCGGAAGAGTCGTAAGTCTCCGGACCGCTCTGGGCGAGGCCGGCGCTGAATGTAACGCCATGGGTTTGTCCAGCATCAAACGTTTCAACGACCCGTTTATATACGTCATGGGCGAGATCGATCGTGGTCCGTGGCATGATGATACAGAATTCATCGCCGCCGTAACGGCAACCGAAATCTACATCGCGAATCGTTTTCAGAATGGATTCCCCAACCAACTCCAGAAGCGTATCACCTTCTTTATGGCCCTTTTTATCATTAAGTTTTTTAAATCCATTAAGATCGAAATAAACAAGGGTCAAGGCGGCCTGGTTACGTTCCATGACCGACAGCTCGCGCCTCAGGTGGTCATGGAAACCGCGCTGGTTAAACAACCCGGTCAATCCGTCGCGTACCGAAAGCTCCTGCAATTGCCGGGTTCGTTCCTCAATCGTCTGTTCCAGACTTTCCGCGTATTCGGCCAGTTCCGATTTGGCGGTTTCGACTTCGGCGACCAGACTCGATATGTAAGTGTCGAACACAAGCTGCATATCGAACATCATCAATTTGTGAATGGCGCGACGTTCCCTATCGCAGTTATCGCACGCGTTTGTGGTATTGTCTTTTTTGCGATCCAGAAGATGTTCGAACAGCGTGGTCTGCAGCAGTGACAGCGCGGAAACATAAAGCTTGGGGGATACGCCGATGCGCATGTGAACCTTGCCGATGCGCAGGCGTCGGTTAACATATTCGCCGTCATAATATCCTTCAAACAGTTCAAGGATGTAGCGACACATGGAGGCGCGCAGCCGTTCAAGGGTGTCGGCATCGCCAATGACAAGCGCGATTTCCCGTGACTGAAGCTGCCGTTCATAAAAGGCGTCAACAATGATGTCGAGCTTTTGTTCGGCAATAGGCTTAAGGGCGGTCAGGGCCTTGGCGTCTTCAGAAGTAAAATCAAGAAGATCCATCCGCGACAGGATTTCCCGGTCGGTAATCTGCAGTTGCTGGGCCAGAGTCCGGTCAGTTGGACCCAAGACGTGAGTTTGTATGCCAAGCCTGTCTTTCATGAACGCATCCTTTAGCTGTGCGCCCTCAACTAAAACTCCTAAACCTTAAGATTGTATCTATTCTTCAGTATAATAGAAAAAATTCTCACAAATTTGGATAGATTGGTCACCTTTGGGAAACTCTTAATTTCGAATACCACCTGGAGCATGTTAGAGATATATGAAATCAAACTTGACATGTACTGACTTGGTTCATCAGGAAAATGGTTTGACTCAAATTGGATAAAGTCGCATCAACCTCATCCATTCTCAAACCCGATTGAATGATCTCTGTATTTGGCCTGATATTTCTAAGCATGGCCCGAATGACCCAGCCATTCGGTGTGTCCTGAGCCTCGAAGTCATGCAGAAGTTCTCCGGCCTCAACCATATCAACGATCTTTGGGCCGCATGTTCGGAGATCATCAATTTCGAAACTTCCCTGTTTCTTGATCAATTTACGAAACGTTTCCAAGGAGAAAAAACTTATGTGCTGCAGGCAATGTTTTCCAGACAATCGCAGATAGGACGCTTCATTCGGAATTTCAACAAACAATTGCCCCCCTTCGGAAAGTATTCGCGAAAACTCCTGAATCCGCTGTGCTGGATAGGTCATATGTTCAAGTACATTTGAGAAAATGACGAGATCAAAAAAACCGATGTATTTTTCATGCATCAGATCATCTCCATCTATGATCTGGAGGCGGGGTTCTTCCATAATGTGATCAATGCAATGGGGGTCCTTTTCGGTGATAAATACCTCATCGCCAATAGGTAGAAACAACCTTGCTGCTTCACCGCTTCCTCCACCGAAATCAAGAACACGCCCGATTCTACTGGGTAAATATGGTTCCATGGTCATTAACTGAGACCGTCCGCCGACCCTTGCATTTTGACGCAACCTGTTAAATTCCTCCGGCGTGCTACCGCTTCGGCACATATGCGTGTAATAGTAGTCAATAACCTGAGGATGGATGAAGTCCGCAAAGATGAAATTGCAATCACTGCATTCCAGAATAGGCACCCCAAATGCCGCCTGAATGTTAAAACCGTTTTGCCCTTGGAAAGGCCTTAAATCTGAATTGTCACACACGGGGCACACCATGTTTTTTTATCCCTCTGGTTTCAATGCCCGTCAAAGCTGGTCGGCAAGAGTGATTTGGGGTTCGCTGACGCTTCTAGAGAATAGCTTTGATAGGATAACCTGTGAATCATGCAGGCGAAGCTGAGCATAAGAAGGTGCTCGCCAATATCTTGGGGGTCGATATCAGGTCGAGTCGTATCAACTTGATGACGTTCGTTGTTCAAGACCATGCGGAGTACTGGGCGATTTTCTGTTGCTAAGGGGGAATCATCCTTGCCCCAGAAACCGGTGGCATTTTTGAGAATTGTGGCCTCTTCCCCTGAATCGAAAGCTGTAACTGAGAAGTTTCCTTCGTTTTTAATCAGTGCGTACAATGAGGCCTTGGTGAAATAATTTAGTTCTTCGGGGCTATATTGTCCTTCGCGGACGCGCTCATAAGACATATTCGGCACTTCGAACATTAGCGTTCCGCGAGACTTAAGAAGGCGTGCGCATGTCGACAATTGTCCTCTCGGAAAGGTCAGGCGTTCCAGTGCGTTTGATAAAATAACTAAATCAAATGTTTCCTCAAGATTGGGGTCCTTGAGTCCATCAGGCTCCAGCACCATGACACCTGACGCAGTGCGGGCAGCGGCATTGATTTCCGGTACCAGATCGCAAGTAAAAATTTCCTGAGCAAAACTGAGATGCTTTCTCGCCTGTATGGTTCTACCTGCCCCCAAAAACAACACCCGCTGACAGTGCGTCGGTAAATGCTCTTTCCATGAGGTGAGCTGGGATATGCAATTCTCCTCATGCAACATGGAACGCACAGAATCTTTTTCCGGGTCGGGTTGATTAGAGCGATCCAGATAGAGTCGCGCGGCGACTCTTGGGTGAACAAACTGCACGGACATAAATCCGCATGTTGAACATCTTACAATCTGGGTTCCTGTACCAGTATGTGCAACGTAGCGGATGTTGACACCAGCGAAAATGTTTTCATGGAGTGAAACGAGATTTGGGCTACCGCATGCAAAACAATTCAACACAGACTCCAAACAAGGGCATTAATTCTATTAAAAAGTATGGGACATCCAATCTCGTAACAGTAGAATATACTTAAGGACCCCTCGAATAATACCTTATTTCGATGATGGTAGGATGGTAGATTGAATCAGGCTCGATACGAAGCATTTTTGTCAAAAATCATTGGTTTTTGGCGTCCCAGTAGGGCTTAGCCCTCTGAAACGCTGTTTCAGACAGGTCCAACCCTGGGCGTGGTCATGGCGGTGCGGTGGCCAAAAAGTTCCAACTGAACCAGACGGGGCATGTTGTAGGTCAGGTTCTTGAGACCGATGCGTGCCTTGGCGCGAACAATCCCGATGCTGCGCACCAGTGTTCCACCTGATCGTCAGACAAATTGTAAAGCGCACAGAGCACTATCGCCTTGAACATCACCACAGCATCCCAGCTTGCGGCCGACCGACGACTTGCGCTGATTAGCCGGTTTGCGCCAGACCGCTTCAAGGTGAGGACGGAACTCTTCCCACGGGACGACGCTGTCAATTTTTAACAGCGGATCATTCTTGGCATCCAGGCCAGCATAGCGATTAGCAACATTAAAGAACCCAAGTTGGCTCATATCCGATCCCTTCGATCACAAAATCGTGCTATCGTGATTCTATCAGATCAATGAGCCAGAATGGGCATTTTTAGAGGCGCCCGTAAGACGTATCAGCGGCCTTTATGAGAAAACTATAATTGCCGCAAAGACATGATATTCAACTGCGTTTGACCAGCAGGTGTGCCGCGAGGCTTTGTGTCGTCGCTGATTGTAAACGTGTTGTTCAGGCGATTACCGGCGCGAACGCGCCGATGTCGGTTTTGGGGCCGATGGCGGCCTGGGTGGCGGGGCCGGAAAACAGGCGCTCGGCGGTGCGGCGGATGGCGGCGCTATCTACGGCTTCGACTTTTTCTACCGTTTCTTCGGTCGAGATGGCGCGTCCAAAAAGGCTGAGTTGACGGGCCATCTGTTCACAGCGTGTCGAAGTGCTTTCCAGAGACATCAGAATGCTGGCCTTAAGCTGGGCGCGGGCGCGGTTGATCTCGTCCTCGGTCACGCCGGTGATGACTTTTTCCATCTCTTCCCTGATGAGCGGAATCAGCGACGGCGCTTCCTCAACCCCGGTACCGGCGTAAATGCCGAATACGCCCCCATCCGTGTAGCACGACAGGAAGGAATAGATGGTATAGACCAGTCCCCGTTTTTCCCGAATTTCCTGAAACAATCGCGACGACATGCCGCCGCCGAACAGGGTCGAGAGCACGGACGCCGCATAAAAATCCGGGTCCTCATAGGATACGCCATCGAACCCGAGGACAAGATGGACCTGCTCGAGGCTGCGGTCTTCGCGAAATACGCCGCCCGTGTAGGCGGCGTCTTCGCGGGTGAAGCGCTGTCCGCCGGGTAGGGCATTGAACGCGGCTTCCGCCATTTTTACGAGCTCTTCGTGGGCGATGTTTCCCGCCGCCGAAACAATCATTTTCGAAGGCGAATAATGATCACGCATGTAACCCAGAACCGTTTCGCGGTTCATGGCGTGAACCAGTTCGGCGGTCCCCAGCACCGGGCGGCCCATGGCCTGATCCGGGTAGGCGGTTTCCTGAAAATGATCGAAGATGATGTCGTCGGGGGTGTCGTGGGCCTGATGAATTTCCTGAACGATAACGGTTTGCTCGCGCGCAAGTTCATCGGGTTCCATGGTCGAGTGCTGAAGAATGTCACTGATAATATCGATCGCCAGTCCAGCGTCTTCTTTCAGCACCTTGGCGTAATAGGCCGTGTGTTCGCGCGACGTATAAGCGTTAAGATGTCCGCCGACGGCTTCGATGGTTTCGGCGATCTGATAGGCCGAGCGGCGTTTTGTTCCCTTGAACGCCATGTGTTCAAGAACATGGCTGATGCCGTTGATATCCGCTGTTTCGTCGCGGGTGCCGACATCGACCCAAGCGCCGAGCGATACGGTTTCTACTGTGCTCATATGGTCTGAGATGACGCGCAAACCGTTATTCAGGGTGGTGATTTCGGCGCTCATGCGGTTTCCTTGTCCTGGCGGCTTTCGCCGAGTGTCCGGGAAATGAAGTTCTGGACCTTGCCCAAGTCGTTGGCCAGATGGTCAACCCACTCCTCGCGCTGGTGAAGATCGGCCAGACGGGAGGGTAAGTCGGGGCGAATGCCGGTCGCCTTTTCAACAGCGTCGGGGAATTTCGCCGGGTGTGCGGTCGCCAGTTCGATTATCGGCACGTTTGGCTGGCAGTGTCTGGCCCGTCCGGCGGCGATGCCGACGGCGGAATGCGGGTCGATCAATTCGCCGCTTCCGTCAAGCACGGCCTTGATCGTCGCCAGGGTCTGTTCGTCATCGAAACTGGCGCCGACGAATTTTGCCAGTGCGGGTTCATCTTCCGAAGGAACGACGCGGAAAGAACCGTCTCGGCGGAACGCCTCCATTGACGCGGCCACTTGTCGACCATCACGATCATAAAGTTCGAACAGAAGGCGCTCGAAGTTGCTGGATACCTGAATGTCCATGCTTGGGCTGAGGGTCGGATGAACGCCACGCATTTCCATTTCGGTGTTTTCGAGAAACCGGGTCAGAATATCGTTGCTGTTTGAGCCGATGATGAACTGTTCGATTGGCAGGCCCATTTTGTGGGCGGCGAAACCGGCGAAAACGTTGCCGAAATTGCCGGTCGGAACGGCGAAGATCACCTTCTGATCCGGCGCGCCGACCTTAAGGGCGGCCCAGAAGTAATAGACGATCTGGGCCATGATCCGCACCCAGTTGATGGAATTGACGGCGCTCAGATTGTGCCGGTCGCGGAACGTCTGATCGTTGAACATGGCTTTGACCAGGTCCTGACAGTCGTCAAAGGTGCCGTCCACGGCGATGCAGTGGACGTTTGGTGAAGTAACGGTTGTCATTTGGCGGCGCTGGACGTCAGAAACCCGGCCTTCGGGATAAAGGATGAAAATATCAATGGCGTCACGGTCGCGGCAGGCTTCGATGGCGGCTGAACCGGTGTCGCCAGAGGTCGCGCCGACGATGGTGACGCGCTGGTCCTTTGCTTTCAGCACATGATCGAACATGGGGCCAAGGAACTGCATGGCCATGTCCTTGAAGGCGAGCGTCGGGCCATGGAACAGTTCCAGCAGGTATTCGTTGTCGCCGATCTTTTTAAGCGGCGCGATTTCATCGGTATCGAAATTTGAATAGGCGTCACCAAGGATGCGTTCGAGTTCCGGAAGGCTGATGGCGTCTTCGACGTAGGGTTTCATGACCTGAAATGCGAGTTCCGTGTAGGTCAGGTCTTTCATGCTTTCGATTTCAGCAAGGTCAAACCGAGGCCAGCTTTCGGGTACGTACAGGCCGCCGTCGCGGGCCAGCCCGCACAGCAGCACATCATCAAAACCCAAGTCTGGCGCGTTGCCGCGGGTGCTTACGTATTTCACGATTTCCTCTTGTTTATCCGACTAACGGCGTAACCTATTCCTCGGCTTCAGGTGTGGCAAGCAGCATGGGGTGTTCGCATTTGGATAGATTTATAACCGAGCTATTGCCCCAGATAACGCTGCTGCAGGTGCTCTTTGAAGATGTTCGCATTCAAAGGTTCACCGGTGATGTCCTGCAGGAGTTGTTGGGTCGGCAGGCTTGACCCCTTTGAATGGATGTTTTCACGTAACCAGGTCAACAGCGGCGCGAAGTCGCCGTCGCGGACGCCATCGACGATCTCGGGCCGCGCGGATTTGGCGGCGCGGAAAATTTGCGCCGCTGTCATCGCGCCCAGGGTGTAGGTCGGAAAATACCCCCAGGCCCCATCGTACCAGTGAATGTCCTGAAGGCAGCCCAGGGTATCCGTTGGCGGGGTCACGCCAAGCAGTTCCCGCATGCCGTTGTTCCATTCGCCGGGCAGGTCCCTGAGCGCCATATCGCCGTCAATCAGGGCGCGCTCCAGCCGGTAGCGGAGGATTATGTGGGCCGGGTAGGTGACTTCATCGGCGTCAACACGGATCAACCCGCGCTCAACCCGTGTGTTGATCCGATAAAGATTGTCCGCCGTCCAGGCCGCGCCGGCTCCGCCGAACGCTTCCCGCATATGCGACGCCGCATAACTCAGGAACTGGCGTGAGCGGCAGACCTGCATTTCAATCAGAAGCGACTGGCTCTCATGCAGGCTCATGCCAAGCGCCTCGCCGACCGGCTGATGACGCCAGTCCTTGGGAAGGCCCTGTTCGTAAAGCGCGTGCCCGGTTTCGTGAAGAACCCCCATCATGGCGGAGGTGAAATCGCTTTTATCGTAGCGTGTGGTGATGCGGACGTCATCGGGGGTTCCGCCGCAGAACGGGTGCAGGCTGATATCCAGGCGCCCGTTGTCGAAGATGAACCCCAGGTCCTTCATGAACCTCATGCCAAGTTTTTTTTGTGTTTCGACAGGGAATGCGCCCGCGGGCCAGATCGGCTCGGGGGCCGTTTCCTGGCGGCTCAGAACATTGTCGAGAAAGCCGGGAAGCCAGTCGGACAGGTCGTCGAAGATGATGTCGATGCTGGCGGCGCGCTGGCCCGGATCAAACTCATCAAGCAAAGTGTCATAGAGGCCAAGCCCCAGTTTCTCGGCCTGTGCGGTCCCGGTCTGGCGACTCAGGTCGAGCACGGTTTCGGCAAAGGGCAGGACATGGGAAAAATTGTTATCAGCGCGCGCCTGTCGCCAGCGGCTTTCGCATTCGCTGCAGGCCCGCGAAAACGCTACAACCAGATCCTCCGGAATGGCCGTCGCCCGTATCCAGCGGCGGCGGATCAGCCCGAGGTTCGTTTTTTGCCAGTCATTGAGGTTATCCTCGTCCTCCGCCGCGCCGATCAGGTCGGAAGTTTCCGTCGCCGTCAGAATCCCGTGTGAAATCGCCCTGAGCTCCGCCAGCTGCTCGCCCCGCGCGGTAGCGCCGCCGCCGGGCATCATCGTGGCGGAATCCCAATGCAGGATGGCGCTGGCTTCGCCCAACAGGCCAATGCGGCGGAAACGGTTTTCGAGCTGCTGGTATGCTGATTCTGACATTGTGTTCCTTCGGAAGCTGAATGGGAGGCCTATAACATATAAGTTGCCGGGCGGGGCGATACAATTGTCATTGCTGATTGCCCGAAAGGCTGCAATATGTGAGGACCATGACCCCGAAAATAAATCCCGTTGTCGACGCCGTCGCCTCTCCGCCAATAGCCGAGGCGGCGCGCTGGTTGCCGGATGCGCCGCCGCCGGGAACGGACTCGCTGCTTGACCTTGCGCAGGCTGTCCCCAACTACGATCCGGCCCGCGAACTGCTGGCGTATCTGGGGCGGGCGGCGACGGATTCCAGGTCCGCCTTCTATACCCCCATTCTTGGCCTTGCGGAATTGCGCGAAACTCTGGCGGAGACCCTGTCGGTGGAATACGCCAGTACGATCTCTCCGTCGCAGGTGGCGATAACAACCGGCTGCAATCATGCTTTTTGCATGGCGACCGCCGCCGTCGCCGGGGCCGGAGATGAGATCATCCTGCCCGAACCCTTCTACTTCAATCATGACATGTGGTTCACCATGCAGGGCATTCGAAAGGTCGCTTTGCCGTGCCGGGCCGAGGCCGAGGGCATGGTTCCGGATGCGGGAGACGCCGAAGCGCTGATTACGCCCCGGACGCGGGCAATCGTTCTGATCACCCCCAACAATCCGACCGGCACAATCTACACCGAAGACCGCCTGCTGGCCTTTTACCGGCTGGCGGAACGCCACGGCATCGCCCTTATTCTCGATGAGACGTACAAGGATTTCCGCCCGAAGGATTTCCACCCGGCCGGAGCGGGCGCCCCGACGGCGCCTCATCAATTATTTCACGAGGCATCGTGGCCGGACGTGCTGATTCAGCTTTACAGCTTCTCCAAATCCTACAGCCTGACCGGCTATCGGGTGGGTTCGCTGGTGGCCGGTTCGCGGGTCATGGAAGCGGTTTCCAAGATCGCCGATACGATCACAATCTGCCCGCCCCATATCGGTCAATTGGCGGCGCTTTACGGGCTGCGACACCTGGGCGAATGGCGGCAACGGCAATGCGCCAGGGTGCTTCAACTGATCGAGTCCTTGGATCAGGCGTTTCAGGCCTATCCGTCATCCTATCAATTGATTTCGCGCGGCGCGTTTTTCGCCTATCTCCGCCATCCGCACGAAGGGCGGTCGTCGATTGATGTTGCCAAGGCATTGGCGCGTGAACAGGGACTGCTGGTTCTCCCCGGCGAGTTTTTTGGCGACAGTCAGAAAGACTATCTCCGTATCGCTTTCGCCAACGCCGACGCCGGGCAGCTTACGGATCTGGCGAAACGTCTGGCGGGTTCAGGATGATTTGTTGCCGGGGTGAGGGTGAGGTCAACAGCCATCAACCCACCCCTGTACTGTTTTTTGGGTTTTCAAGAAGGGTGTTTTGGGAACGGGAGCAGGGATCAGGCGGGCTTTTTCCGGTCCGTTGCGCCCATCCGGGCGTACAGCACGGTCGGGTCGTTCAGCATGGTGCGGATGGCGACCCGCACGGCGGGGTTAACCCTGGTCACGCCGCTCCTGAAATTCTTGATCTGGCTTTTCTTGTAACCAAGGGCGCGGCCAACCTGCTCATTGGTCAAATCGAAACGTTTCTTGAAGGTTGCAATCAATTTCGGGCCTGTTTCTTCGGGTTGCTCGTCGGCGATGCGGGCCAGGTTTTCGGCGCTGTAGTCAAGGCCATTTTCCCATTCGATGCCGTGCCCCCAGTTGATGACGGAGACTTTGGTGAAGGCGTCGGGGGATTTGGCGAAAACCTTGAAGTGACGGGAAAAGGTGATCAGGCCGGAAAGATCAACGGTCTGTGCGCGCCCGTCGGCCCAGGTCAGGGACAGCCCGAAAGGCGCGTCGGTTTTGCTCAACGGAGAAACTTTATTCAGGCGGGTCATTGTCGGGCTCCCACTTTACTCACTGTATTCGGCCCACCGGGCCATCAATTCGACAATGTGACGCTATAGGCCAGTTGTTGGCCTAGAAATGGTGAAGATTTGGGTGAGGATGAGTAAAGTGTCTCCGGAAATCACTCGTTTTGGACCTCTGGAGCCAGACCCCCGGACCTCTCCGACTTCGCATTCTTCTATAAACTAAATCTCTTCTGCCCTGTGTGTTTTATGATATCCGTTAATTCAATGGCTGTTCCCTTTTGTCTAGAACCTCCACGTGCGCTATGAAAAGTAATGTCATTATCCATCATCATTTGATAAACGCGCGCCATAATATCCTTGTCTCCGGGATTTCCGTTAGCCGTTCTGAGCATCAACTCCTCAACAGTAATTCCATATAAATCGTTGTTACGTAAAAACCTGCTTAAGTTTTCCATTAAATGCTCAGGAAGATTTTTGTCCAACACAGCGACAGTTGATTCTTCTATCAAATGGGGGGAGTAATCATTATCTTCTGCATATCCGAACATTGCTAAATCTAAGCCATTAGGACCATACAATACGGATTGGTTTGCATAACGGCGATGTATACCCAACATGACTTCCCGGGCGGTCCAGTGCCTAGTGATATGAGCAAACCAATACTCTCGATTATCAGTCGATGATTTAATGGAGAAGGGGTGCATAAAAATTGGCCCAAGTTGGGCTTGAAATGAATTTAGTATTTCTTTTCTACATTCGTGTTGATACTCGGCAAGCATTCTTGATTGCCCACGAATTCTCAGCAATTTATCAACCGGCAACAAAATATCTGCATTATTTAGACCGGCTCGAAAACCCATAGATTTGTTCAGAAAGTCACTAATTTTTCCCGTTGATAAGAAAAGTAAGACTTCAGGGTTTTTTAACTCGTTAAAAATTTTTACAATTTCATTAGCACGGGCATCCGTATAACCATACTGATCTAGTATAAAAAGTGCTCTTTCGGACCTAGGGCTTTGCAATTTTGCTGATGCGATCAGCTCATCAACAATGTCCGCAAATTTTGCAACTTTACAGTTACCAATAATGTTTACATATCCCTTGTTTGTAAGGTTGCTCTTTAGTGCGCGTATTGCACTCTCATCATCATCGGAGAAAACGTATTGGGCATTTACATTATAATTATATGGACGGTCTTGGCATTGAATTTCAATTTCAGTGTTATTGACCGCCGATAATATTTGGAGTGGTGAGCCAAGGTGCTCATTTAAGCCGTCTAAGTCTAAGTACAAACCTCCGCCACAAAAACAGTCAAAAATAGATAGTTTTAGTTCAGTGGCATGTCTGGGTTTGGCCAAAGTGAGTAAGTATTCTTTGATATAATCATGAATAATTCCATGCTTTACCTTTGTATGAGAATCTACAGGAGGCGGAGTCGACCAATCATATTTTCCTTTCTTAGCCACTCAATTCAGCTCCTAGCGTCGGTTTTCCGTTCCAAATTTTCCCTTTCAATAGTCGACCGTTAGCTTTTTTTGATCGGCGTTTTCCATCAGCACCCCAACCGCCCCATTGTTTGAAAAAAAATGAAATTTCACTATTTTTGCATTGCTGTTGAATGCTTTCAGCCCATTCAGCTCTCATTGGCCTAGCTTTGGGACCGGACTCTCCTCCAACAATCACCCAATTAATATTTTTGAGATTTACTGAACCCAAATCTTCAAGAAGTGGTTCGATAGACAAAAATCGAATTTTTGCAGGAATATCTCGCAGGTAGTCAATTCGAGGGACGCCATATTCTTTGTCTTCGACAGAAACTCCCAACCAAACGTTGTTTGGGACAGATCTATCCTTGAAATAATCTGGCAGACGTTCTGCTCTTTTAGTCAGAATCTGGTATGTATGATGCGGTGTTCCACTGATGACTCCAAATACCTGATCCAAAAAATCATTGCTTATGCTTTCATGAAAAAGATCACTCATTGAGTTCACAAAATAAATGGTTGGTTTTTTCCTTTTAAGTGGTTGTTTTAAACGCTCCGGCAATAATGAAATCTCAAAACCGTTTTCATACCCACTCGTCCCCATGGCCTGTAACCGAGTTGCAAGAGCTTCTGCGTAACAGTGTTTACAACCGGGTGATACTTTGGTGCATCCAGTGACCGGATTCCAAGTGTGTTCTGTCCATTCGATATGGCTTTGTGAACTCATAACTTCCTCATTAAGCAGTAAATAATACGATTTATATCTAATGCTTCGTGTTTAATTATGACTTAATTCTAAGGTTTTCTACTCCTGAAAACGTAGTGTATATTAGCCTTCGCTCCTTACCTTACCACTAAAAGTAGAGGCATTCCTTTTGCTGAGATCATTCCGCAGTGATTTCTGGTGGCTTTTTACTTAAACACCTTATGTGAGTTATATTTTTCTAACAACAAAACCATAGCGTGCTTTTAAATAATTTAAAAATTTTTCCTATTTATCTGACCATAATTATAATTTCTCCACATTCATGCTGTAGACATGCAGCACGCTAGGGCCTTTAGCGGTGTTTGAGCTGAAGACAGGATTGCTGTTGACTTTCAATCGAACACATTTGCTCAAGCGCCTTGCCGGTCGGCGGCAAGTTTGTGCCAACAAATAATGGAGGTATTGCGAAATCGGTTTAATACTGTGTTTCGGGTCTCTCGCTATAAACTTAAGGAGGACGGTATGGAATGGACGGGTGGATGTTTGTGCGGTTCAATCAGATACCGGGCCAGTGAAGCACCAGCATATGCAAGTTACTGCCATTGCTCGATGTGCCGTAAGGCATCCGGTGCCCCGTTTACGGGGTTTGCTGAATTTCCAATCGGAGTCTTGGAATGGATTCAAGGACAGCCATCACAGTACGGGTCGTCCAATGGTGTGATACGGCGCTTCTGCGACAACTGCGGAAGTTCACTTACATTCGAGTCCGACGGGATTGTGTTCGTAACGCAGGGCAGTCTGGACTTTCCGGAACGGGTTGATTTTGATTGCCATGCATATACCAATAGCCGCCTACCGGGCATGGAACTGGCCGATGGATTGCCGCAATTTCCCGGCCCCGCGGGGGGCAAGGGAGGCCAATCAATCGACTGACATCCAATGGCGGCTTTTGGCGATCAATCTCCATTCCGGAAAGCACCAGTTTAAGACCAAAGTTGAGGCCTTAACGGTCTAATGAATTTCCGGTTAGAGTATCCGTTATGGGCAAGGCCTAATTTCGGCCCATTTGCGATTATCCCTGATGAGGGCATTTGCCAGGATGATGAGCTTCCGCATGACGGCAGTCAACGCGACCTTTGGCGGTTTCCCTTTGCCAACGAGGATTTCATATTTTTGTTTCATATCGGCGTTGTAGCGTGTTGCAACGAGAGCAGCCATGTAGATGGCTTGGCGGACTTGTGCGCGGCCGCCACGGATGTGGCGTTTACCCCTGAAGGCCCCGCTATCGTGGGCAATCGGCGCTACCCCCATCAGGCTTGCCGCTTGTTTGTCGTTGAGATTTCCAAGTTCCGGCATGTCGGTCAGCAAGGTCATAGCGGTCACGTCCCCGACAGAAGGGATGCTGATCAGGATATTGAAGCTGTAGCGAATAATTGCTTTTTTTCCTATTTTATTGATCATAATCATAATTCTGCCACATTCATAATGTAGACACATAGCACACCAAGGCTTGTTCCGGTGTTTGTCCGCCCGAAATTTTGCGGGTGGATGGTGCGTGATTGCCCTTTTGAATATTTTTCTGTCCTGCGGTTTTGGACTGCGGTCAGGAGCGGTGTTGATGGTGACGACACGAAGACCGGGGAAATGCGCCCTGCCGCGTTATCCCCCCCAAGCCTTTCATCTTTACTCCCATCTCTCCCAATCTTCCCCAATCTTCCCCAATCTCCCCCCATTCACCCTCATAAGTCCTCCGGAACATGGGGGGGGTTGCCGCCATTCCTGGGGGGAAATGGGGGTATGTTCGGGGGTTCGACGAAGACAAAGCGCCGAATTCCGCGATTTCTTTGCATGATCATCATGCGCCAGCCCAAAAACATGGGGGTTTATGGGGGTTTATGGGGGTTGGTCTGGTGTTCTCAGGCGGCGTGTTGAAGGGCTTCTTGGGTGAGGAGGTTCTTGACAGTTATGTTATAACATAACATAACTGCGGTCTTCTAAAACGCTGACCATCTGATTGGCACCTTACGACGCCATGTTGAACACACCCGACAATCCGCCACCTCCGATGTCTCTGTTTCGGTTGGGGCTGGCCCCCAGGTTATTGATCGCAACCGGCATGAGCGCGGTTATCTGGTTCGGTGTCCTGTGGGCGGGAGGATGACGCCTTGAGCGCCCCCGCCATCCGGCTGGACAACCTGACGCTCGGTTATGAACGCCATCCGGCTGTTCACCATCTGAGTGGCGCGTTTCAACAGGGCTGCCTGACTGCCGTCGTTGGCCCCAACGGGGCGGGTAAATCAACCCTTCTGAAAGGGATTTCCGGCGCCATGAAGCCGTTGGATGGGACGATCAGCATGACGGCGGTTGAAACTGCCGATATGGCGTTCCTTCCTCAGCAAACCCAGCTGGATGCGTCTTTCCCGATTTCGGTTCTGGATACGGTCTGCATGGGATGTTGGGGGCGGGCGGGGCTTTTCAGGTCAATTATGGCCGGGATGGTCGATCAGGCCAGGGCGGCGCTCGGGGTGGTCGGTCTGGAAGGGTTCGAGAATCGGCCTGCCGGCGCCCTGTCGCGGGGGCAGTTGCAGCGCGTTCTGTTTGCAAGGTTGCTGGTGCAGGACGCCAAGGTGATGCTGCTCGATGAGCCGTTTACCGCCATTGACGAGGCGACTTCCGAAACGCTGCTCAGTGTCATTCACCAATGGCATAAGGAAGAACGGATGGTGATTGCCGTTATTCATGATATGGCCCAGGTTCGCGAACATTTCCCGCAATCCTTGATGCTGGCGCGGGAATGTATCGACTGGGGGGTGACGGATCAGGTGCTCAGCGCCGAAAACCTGCAGACCGCCCGGGACATCGCCAACGGCTGGGTGGAAAACGCCGCGATCTGTGAACGGACAGAGGCGGCGTAGGATATGGACCTGCTGGCTGAACAATTTACGAGCGGACCTGAATTTGGCCGGGCGATCTCCGCCGCCATCGCCCTGTCCTTTTCCGGCGCGCCGCTTGGGGTGTTTCTGGTGCTCCGCCGCATGAGCCTGTCGGGTGATGTCTATACCCACATCCTGCTGCCCGGTGTCGCCGTGGCTTTTCTGATTGCGGGTGAGTCGACCATTGCCCTGATAACGGGGGGGCTGGTCAGCGGCCTGATCGTCGCCTGCCTGTCGGCTCTGGTCGCCAGGACGACGCTGCTTCGCGAAGATGCTTCATTGGCGGCATTTTATATGATCGCATTGGCTAGCGGGATGATTTTGCTGGCCGGTGAAGATCACGCCGAAGAACTGCTTCACGCCCTCTTCGGAAATGTTTTCGCCATCGACGGGACATCCCTGCTGGTGATATCGGCTGTTTCCACGGCAACGCTGTTTGTTCTTGCCGTAATCTGGCGGGCGCTGGTCATGGAAAGCTATGATCCCGTATTTTTTTCGTCTGTCGGCGGGGGCGGGGTGGCCGTTCACATGGCCTTTGTGACGCTGATCATACTCAACCTGGTGATCGGCGCGACGGCGCTGGGTACGATCATGGCCGTTGGTCTGATGACCATTCCCGGCGCCAGCGCCAGGTTCTGGTCGCGTGATCTTGGGGTGATGCTGGGAATAGCAATCGGTATCGCCCTGATTTCAAGTCTTGGTGGATTATTGAGCGCCGTCCATATGGGCTTGCCGCCGGGCCCGGTGATAATTCTGTTTGCCGGAGGGATGTATATCGTATCGATTATTTTTGGCCGATTCGGTGGCCTGATCCGGCGGTTTCGTCGTCAGGCGCATTTGGAATCCTAGAGCAAAACCGGAGCGAATAGGTTCATTCGCGAACGTGGCTTTGCGGGGGTATCAATGAGTTAGGGAGCACTTCCGGTGATTTAAAAATCGCCGGAAGTGCTCTAATACACAGGCAGGAAAAATGCGCGGTCAATGATCAGGGCGACAAAAATCATAAACAGATAGAAGATGGAATAGAAAAACAGTGGTTTGGCCCTGTCGACGCCTTCTTCTTTCCACAGGCCCCAGCAGCGCCGCCAAAATTCGATCCCCAGGCCAATAGCCGAAACCAGATAGACCAGGCCGGATGTGTCCATCATAACGGTGATCAGAGATGCCGGGATCAGCGCAGCGGTGTAAAACAGAATCTGACGTTTGGTTTCCTTTTCACCGGCCACCACGGGCATCATGGGCACACCGGCGGCTTCGTAATCGCCGCGGCGGAACAGGGCCAGGGCCCAGGAATGAGGCGGCGTCCACAGGAAGATAATGGCGAACAGGGCGAGTGACCCGAGATCGACGGTGCCGGTGACGGCGATCCAGCCGATCATTGGCGGGAAAGCGCCGGCGGCGCCACCGATGACAATGTTCTGCGGCGTGCGGCGTTTCAGCCACATGGTGTAAATGAAAACGTAATAGAGGATCGTGATCATCAGCAGGGCGGCCGCCAGGGTATTGACCAGCCACGCCATCATGACGATGGACAGGATCGACAGGGCAATACCGAAGAACAGGGCCTCTTTCGGGTCCATGCGTCCGGCCGGTATGGGCCGGTTCATGGTCCGCTTCATGATAATGTCGATATCCTGATCATACCACATGTTGATGGCGCCAGAGGCCCCCGCCCCAATGGCGATACAGATGACGGCAATGAAGCCGGTTTTGGGATCTATCGAACCGGGAGCCAGCAACAGTCCGACAAAGGCCGTAAACACCACAAGCGACATGACCCGCGGTTTCAGGATCAAGGCATAATCCTGCAAGCGAAATTTTGGTTGCGGTGTCATGGTTTCCGCCACTTCAGCAGTCACCTCGGATAAATCGGTCTGTTCATTTGCGCTCATACGAGTGCCCCTCTAGCCGGAAAGATGCCAGGATACTGCGTGTCTTATAAGGAGTTAAGCCGTATTGGGCCAGCATTCCTTGATCGATGTCAATTGGCTTGTGGGGGCGAAATGTTCTGGGTGGGGCGCAGCAAGGCGCGAGATATGATCCAGATGAACATGATGCCACCGATAACGGCGACGACCGCACCGGCGCCCATCAGGTAAAGCCCGATTTTCGCTCCCATGGCCTCAATGCCCTGCTCGGCCCCCGCTGTTTTACGGGGCGCGCCGTATCCGCCCGCCAAAAACAGACCGAGCGAGTGGAAGGTCTGACCAACGGCATAGAACCATACCAGGACGATGATTGACCGGGTGGTCTTTATGTGGCGGTTCATCAGGGGAAGAAACAGGACAAAGAACAACCCCATGAAGGTAAGGTTCACGCCGCCAATGACACCATGATAGTGGGCGGGTGTCCGGGTGTCCGCGCCATCGACGAACAGGCCAAGGAAGCCGCCCACGCCGAACACGACAACGGACAGGATCAAGCACAGAAACGCCACATTCCCCCACGGCCACGCGCCCGTGCGTTGACGATATTGGGCGGCTGTCGCGATCATGGCTCCGCTCATCAGCAGTGTCGGCGGCGCCAGCCCATACTGCAGCCAGGTAAAGGCCTCGCGCTGATCAACGCTTACGGGATCATAGATAATATAGAGCGCGGGCAAAGCGAAGGAAGTGACGGAGATGATGGCGATTACGCTCCGGAACAGGCGAGGATCAACGGCCGGGCGTTCGAAAGCGATACCGCCCAAAATATACCATGACACCAGCATCAGCGTGGTGTTGACGTACTGCAGCATGTGTCCGCCGCCCCAGAACAGGTCTTCGTTGTACCCGCCATTGACCTCGCCGCCGACAAGCGCCGCCCAGGACAGACCAAAGCAGAGGAGGGCTATCAAAAACATGATGCCGCCGACCAGGGTTGCCTGAGAAACCGGTTCGAACGGGCCTTGACGCTTAAACAGGTTGAGGGCGAGTCGGGCAATCACCAACGTCAAGCTGACGGCCAGGACGATCAGGCCGCCGTAATACAGCGGATCAATGATGATCGGAACGTAGTTGTTCAGAGACGCTTCGCCTCGATCCATAAAACCCGGTGCAAACAGCAAGACAGACGACAGCAATCCTCCCCATATGGCGACGGTTCCCATCCAGCGCGCCTTTGGTCTGCCAGCCTGGACACGATGGACGGCGATTACCGTAAGGCAACCCAGCACGCTTAAAAACCATACGACAAAGGAGAAGACGACGTGGATGACCAGCCCTTTATGAAAAAACTGTAGGGGCCAGGGGAATACATTCTGTATGCCGGGAACCCTGGATATCGCCAGAAGCAGGGCAAAAACACCAGCAATGGCCAGAGATAGGACGGCCAGTCCGCACCAGCCCAGCAGTTCCTTGCGCGCCGATGGATTGTCCATGGCGGCCTGAAACCCGCCGGTCAGACTCCAGCGCTGCGCCTGTGCGGGACGGAATGCGGTCTGTGTGTTGGGATCAGCCGGGGACATGGGGATATAAATGCACGGCCATGATGTAGACGACAACCCCCGAAACGCCGACAAATACCCACAGCGGCCAAGTCCAGCGGGCAATTTTTTTGTGTTTTTCAAAGTTGCCGGTCAACGCCCGGTATAAGGTGTAAGGCACCAAGGGAGTGATTGATATTGCACCCAGTACATGAACGATAAGAATGGAGAAGTAAATGGGACGGATCAGGCCTTCGCCACCGAATTTGGCAAATCCGGAGTTGGCCTTGTAAATGACGTAGCCAACCAAAAACAAGGTGGAAACGGCAACGGCGATAAGCATGCAAAGCTTATGCTTCTCTTTGTTGCCAGCCCGGATATAGCGGTAGGCAAGCACAAGAAACACCACGGATATCGCATTCAGGGCGGCGTTGACGTGGGTGAGATCCTGAATGTCCATGAACTTTACCAGAGTTTGATCATGAACGAAAAATACATAAATACAGCGATCACCCCGAGGACCAGGCCGAAAATCCAGTTTTTCATCGAATCGTCTTTCCGTGCATTGCTCATAACCCGGCTTCTTAAAGCTCAATCGCTCCGGATGCAATGAAAGTTAGGGACGAGGAGAAATATCCTTGAGGGAGCCGCCAGCGATCTCTGCAATGAAAAACTAAGAGAAATTTGGGGTTTTTTCAGGAATAAGAATTGAAATAAGAATAAATCGCACTAAAAAACCAGCGCAAACATTAAGCAGCACTTGTATCTATTAATTATAATAGATAAAAAAGCATATCAGAACGTAAATTTGGCTCTGATGCCTTGATTTTTGTTAAGTTGCTTATGCCTTCGACCAAATTCGGATGGAAATAATGTTGAAAAGATTTTTTACACTAGTCCCGGCTGGCGCAATTGCGTTGTTTTCCAACGTCGCTAATGCCGAGGTTTCTATGCTTTCCAAACCCTGGCAGATGTGGCTTCAGGACCCTATGTCGCCAACCGCCGAGAAGGTGTTCGCGCTGAACTCGTTCCTGTTGTGGATTGAAGTTGCGATCGTTTTATTTGTGCTCGCGCTGATGTGCTACATCCTGATCCGGTTCAACGAAAAAGCCAATCCGGAGCCGTCGAAGACGACCCATAATACTCTGCTTGAGGTGGTGTGGACGGCTATTCCCATAATTATTCTGGTCGTTGTCGCCGTGCCTTCCCTGAAAACGCTTTATTTCGCGGATCACACCGAAGACGCCGAAATGACTCTCAAGATAAGCGGAAATCAGTGGTACTGGTCCTATACGTACCCGGACAACGGTGATCTTGAATTTGACAGCATCTATGTTGCCGAAGAAGATTTGCAGGAGGGACAACCCAGATTGCTTTCGGTTGACAACCCTGTCGTACTGCCGGCGAACACCAACATCCGTCTTTTGCTTAATTCGAACGATGTCATCCACAACTGGGCCATACCGTCACTTGCGATCAAGCTAGATACAACACCGGGACGTACCAACGAGACCTGGGTTCATATCAATGAGGTGGGTGACTATTATGGGATGTGTTCGGAACTCTGTGGTGTCAATCACAGCCGCATGCCGATCCACGTTAAAGCTGTTCCGAAGGAAGAGTTTGCCAAATGGCTCATCAAGGCGAAAGAAGAATTCGCCAGTAACGACAAAGCCCCCAAAACCAACACGGTCCGCCTTGCACAGGTGGACACCGTCGCCCGCTAAGCGTGGCCTAACGAGAGTTTAAGAGAGGATTCTGCAATGGCGAACGACGCAGCAGCTCACGACCATCACGATCACAAACCACCGTTCTGGACACGCTGGCTTTGTTCGACCAATCACAAGGACATTGGAACGCTCTATCTGGCGATTTCCATGGTTGCCGCCATCATTGGCGGTTCAATGTCCTGGTATCTGCGCCTTGAACTGGCAGAACCGGGAATTCAGTTCATTCATGATTTCCAGTTTTATAACGTGCTGGTCACCGCGCACGGTTTCATCATGGTGTTTTTTGTGGTTATGCCCGCCATGATTGGTGGTTTTGGCAACTGGTTTATTCCGCTTATGATCGGCGCTCCGGACATGGCGTTTCCGCGCATGAATAATATCAGTTTCTGGCTGCTGGCCGCCGGGTTCATTCTGCTGCTCCTGTCGGCGGTTGTTGGGGACGGGCCGGGAACGGGCTGGACGGTTTACCCACCACTTTCATCCAGTGAGTTTCAACCAGGGCCGTCAGTGGACTTTGGTATCCTGGCGCTGCATGTGGCTGGGGCTTCTTCAATTCTTGGAGCCATCAACCTGATCGTCACCATTTTGAATATGCGTGCGCCCGGTATGACCATCCACCGTATGCCGCTGTTTGTCTGGGCCATTTTGATTACCGCGATCTTGTTGTTGCTGGCCTTGCCGGTGCTAGCCGGCGCGCTGACCATGTTGTTGACGGATCGTAATTTTGGCACGCATTTCTTCGATCCGGGTGCGGGTGGAGACCCGATCCTGTGGCAACACCTGTTCTGGTTCTTCGGACACCCGGAAGTCTATATCATCATTATTCCGGCCTTCGGCATTATCTCACAGGTGGTATCAACGTTTTCAAGAAAGCCGGTCTTCGGTTACCTGGGGATGGCTTACGCCATGTCGGCCATCGGCGTTGTCGGTTTTGTCGTGTGGGCGCATCATATGTACACGGTTGGCCTCAACGTGGATACCAGGGCTTATTTTACGGCTGCGACCATGGTGATTGCGGTCCCGACTGGCATTAAGATATTCAGCTGGCTGGCGACCATGTGGGGCGGCTCAATCCGTCTTGAAGTGCCCATGCTGTACGCTATCGCCTTTATCTTCCTGTTCGTGGTCGGTGGGGTGACCGGCGTGACACTGGCCAACGCCAGTGCTGACCTGGTGATGCATGATACCTATTATGTGGTCGCTCATTTCCACTATGTGATGGGGCTATCGGCGATTCTCGGGATGTTTGCCGGGTTCTATTACTGGATCGGAAAAATGAGCGGAAAGCAGTATCCGAAAGGGCTTGCCAAGTGGCAGTTCTGGTTCTTCGTTATCGGCGTCAACGTTCTGTTCTTCCCCCAACACTTCGCGGGTCTTGCCGGGATGCCACGCCGTATTCCGGATTACCCGGATTCCTACGCGGGCTGGAACCTTATCAGTTCCATTGGTGCGTTGATTACGGCGATCGGCACACTGCTGTTTTTTGTCGTGCTCTGGCGTACTCTGACTTCCAGTGAAAAAGTCGTCGCCAATCAGTGGGGCGAAGGTGCAACGACGCTGGAGTGGACCGTTGACAGTCCGGCACCGTTCCACACCCATGAAGTACTGCCTGACATGACCGGAAAAGCGCCTGCCGAATAATCGGCGGGCTTGGGTGAAAGAGGCGACCAGAATGGCAAATCGTGGACAAAACAACGGGCGCACGGCATTGTTGCTGTTTGTCGTCGTTGGCGGGATGGTTGGTTTGTCGTTTGCCTCGGTCCCTCTTTACCGCCTGTTTTGTCAGGTCACCGGTTATGGCGGCACAACGCAGCTATCAGAAAATACGGAACCTGTGAAAATATCAGATCGCACGATTAAGGTGCGATTTGATTCCAACACCAGCCCGAAGTTGCCCTGGCGGTTCAAGCCGGTGCAAAAAGAAATGACGGTGCGATTGGGGGAACAGGCGCTGGCGTTTTTTGAGGCCGAAAACATGTCCGATACCAAAATCACCGGGCAGGCGACTTATAATGTCACTCCCTATAAGGTCGGTCCTTATTTCAATAAAATTGCGTGCTTCTGTTTTGATGAGCAGGTGCTGATGCCAGGGGAGACCGCATCGATGCCAGTACAGTTTTATGTTGATCCGGAAATCTTTGACGATCCGAATACCCGGGAAGTAAAAACCATAACTTTGTCTTATACTTTTTTCCGCTCTGAAAACGAGGATAACCCGGAACAATTAAAAGATAAGACGGCGCCCAAAGTTTCTGGCCGCGTGATCAGCCAGAATCAGATTAATTAAATTACAAAAGACCGATTGGAGACACTTCATGTCAGCAGCCGAAAAATCCCATCCGTTCCATATGGTGGAACCCAGCAAATGGCCGTTCGTTGGTGCAATGGGTGCATTGACCATGGCCTGCGGTGCCGTTTGGTATATGAGCGAAGGTCCGCTATGGGCGATTTTCCCAGGCCTGTTGATTGTGCTTTTTACCATGTACGGGTGGTGGAAGGATGTCGTTTCCGAAGCCAACAATGGTGTTGACCATACCGAGACGGTTCGTCACGGTTTACGGGTTGGAATGGTTCTGTTCATCGCTTCCGAGGTCATGTTTTTCTTTGCCTTTTTCTGGGCTTATTTTAACTCGACCGTGCCATTTTTAAGCCCCACGGCAACAGGGGTATGGCCACCGGAAGGGATTGTTCCGCTCGAAACCTGGCACTTGCCGTTCCTGAATACACTGATCCTGTTGACGTCCGGTGCAACCGTTACTTATGCGCACCACGCAATTTTGAAAGGTGATCACAGGAATTGCGCCAGAGGGCTTCTCCTGACTGTTATTCTAGGTGTCATTTTCACCAGCACGCAGGCTTATGAATATGCGCACGCGACATTTGGTTTTACGGACGGTATCTATTCTTCAACCTTCTATCTGGCTACGGGATTTCACGGATTTCACGTCATCGTCGGCACGATCTTTCTGGCTGTATGTTATTTCCGTGTTCAGAAAGGTCATTTTACGCCAGAACAGCATGTTGGCTTTGAAGCCGCTGCCTGGTACTGGCACTTTGTTGACGTTGTCTGGCTGTTTCTGTTTTGCAGCATTTATTGGTGGGGTGGTTCCGGGTACGAATTCGCGGCCTGACCTGGCTCATTTGAGAACGAAACGGTTGTTAATGACCCGCCTTTGGGCGGGTTATTTTCATCGTGTGCTGGGGGTGTATTCAGAAGGTGGCGTCAAGCTGTCAAGAGCCACCAGAAGCGTATGAAAAGTTGGTCAACCTAATGGCACCTGATTACGAATTTCCTGTCCGCGGCGCTGGTGAGCTCATCTCTCTGGGGTTAAGGTGTAAATGTCCCCGGTGCGCTGTGGGAAAAACATTCTCAGGTTATTTGAAAATCTCGGAACGTTGCCCAGTTTGTGGGCTTGGCCTGGAAGGGCACGATACCGGCGATGGCGCGGTGGTTCCTGCCATGCTTCTTCTGGGGTCGCTGGTGGTCGGTCTGGCGGCATACGTCGAATTCACTTTCGAACCGCCGTTATGGGTTCACGCCGTACTGTGGGTGCCGACGATTTTAGGCCTGACCATGATGATCCTACAGCCCCTGAAAGGGGTGTCGCTCGCCTTGCAGTACAAGTACAGATCTACAGAAGAAGCAAGCAGACCGGGCGGCCAATAGTTGCTCGGCGAGCCTCATCCGTTAGATTCGGTCGACCGGGATTAATCCGCATCCGTCAGTTTTTCGGACGGACAAATATGCGGCTCGTTATCGACAATACATTTTTTATGTTAGTGACAATGCCAATAGCTTTTTGACGCTCGACGGATGACAGGGCGCGGCCAAACAGGAAGACATGCCCCTGCACGGAACGCCAGCGCAAATTGGTGACATTTACACCTTCGCCATCCAGCAACAGCGCATTGATTTTACTTTCGATAACGGTGTCATCTACGAACGCCTCGGCCGCCCCCTTTTTTTTGTCCAGGGGCTTGATCACCAATATTTCATTAAAGACTTTTTTGACACCCTCTACACCACTGGTAAGTCTGCCTGCTTCTGCCTTGAGGCGGGCTTTTTCGATCGCCCCGGTCAGCATGACGGTCTGTTCGTAAACATCGGCATTGATGGAAATGACATCAGTCCCCAATTTATCGATCACTTCGGCGGTAATTCGCGCTTTCAGTTCGAGGTCCTTGGCGATGTCGTCGGAGCTGCGGTCTTCGACGGCCGCTTCGACAATACTTTTGAGGGCGGATAGGGGGTTGAGGTCAAGAGCATTGGCAGTGGCCGACATTAGCGCTGCAGTCGCGACTAACGCCAATCCAACAACAAGAGGTCTGAAATATGCCATGGCTCCAACCTTTCCGGGAATTTAGTTGTTTTTCCACTCAGGTTTGCGTTTTTCGGCAAATGCCGCCATGCCTTCTTTCTGATCTTCAAGCGCAAAGGCGGAATGAAACAGTCTGCGTTCGAATAACACGCCTTGGGTAAGGGTTGTTTCGAAGGCCTGGTTAACGGCTTCCTTGTTCATCATTGTAACCGGCATCGACATATTGGCTATTTTTGATGCGGTTTTCAAGGCGTCGGGCAAAAGTTCGTCGGCGGGCACAATGCGGGAAACCAGGCCTGCACGTTCGGCTTCTTCAGCGTCCATCATGCGGCCCGTCAGGCACATTTCCATCGCTTTGGACTTGCCAATGGCACGGGTCAAACGCTGAGTGCCGCCCGCACCCGGTAGAATACCCAGGGTGATTTCCGGTTGGCCGAACTTGGCCGTATCGGCGGCCAGAATAAAATCGCACATCATGGCCATTTCGCAGCCTCCGCCAAGCGCATAACCGGCGACAGCAGCAATGATCGGCTTGCGGAATGTGGCCGGACGTTCCCAGGTGTCAGATATAAAGTTGGATTTGTAGGCGTCCATATAGGTCTTGTTTTGCATTTCCTTGATATCGGCGCCCGCGGCAAAGGCTTTCTCTGATCCGGTCAATACGACGCAGCCAATATCGTCGTCGCCTTCAAAATCGTTCAGCGCATCCGTGATTTCCTCGGTCAGCGCCACACATAGCGCATTCATTGCCTGGGGACGGTTCAGGGTGATCAGGCCAACGTTATCGTGGCGTTCGACAATGATGTTTTCGTATGAAGCCATGCGGCGCTTCTCCTGTAGCAATTTTCCAGGGAACAAATGCCCTGCCGGGTCAATATCTATCGTGTTGCATCAGCATAGCCAAGACGCGATTTTACGTTAATCGGCAAAGACGATTTCTTCTTCAGTCAGCAGCTCGCGGATTTTTCTGGCGATATCCGGAGTCTCAAACGGCTTTGATATGAAATGGAAATTTTCATCAAATATGTCCAGTTCATCGAACTGGTCCGCCGTGTAACCAGATGTAAACAACACCGGAATTTCGGGTCTTTTTTCCCGCAATTGTTTGACGATCTCCGGACCGTTAATCGAGCCCTGTAGAAAGACGTCGGAGAAAACCAGATCAATTTCAGAACCGTTGCCAAACAGTTCAATTGCCTCCTGATCACTTCCGGCTTCGACCGTTCTGTATCCCAGTTCCTGCAATACGCCAACGGCTGTCAACCGCACATCCGGATCATCCTCGATGACCAGGATTCGTTCACCAGCGGTGTCAAATTTGTCCTCGATTTCGACCACATGGTCGCTCTCGGAGGAGGCGCCATCCAGTTCCGATGTCGGCAGATACAGGCGGACAACCGTTCCATGTCCGATTTCACTGTAAATCCGCACGTGCCCACCGGACTGCTTAACAAATCCATAGATCATACTGAGACCCAAGCCCGAACCACTGCCAACCTCCTTGGTCGAGAAAAAAGGTTCGACGGCGCGTTCAAGAACGTCTTCACTCATGCCGGTGCCGGTGTCGCTGACGGAAATAAGCGCATAGGTGCCGGGATGAAGATCTTCATGCCGTTGAGTATAGGTTTGATCGAGAATAATATTCCGCGTTTCGATTTTCAGCCTTCCCCCCTCAGGCATGGCGTCGCGTGCATTGATCGCCAGATTCAGGATGGCGTTTTCCAGCTGTCCCCGATCAACCTTCATAAGCCATAGATTGTCACCAAGGTTGGTTTCGATTTCTGTCGTCGGCCCCAATGTGCGGACCAGAAGTTCGATCAAGCCCTTGATCAGTTCGTTGGCGTCGGCAGTCTCCGTAACCAATGCCTGGCGCCGACCGAAAGCAAGCAACCGCTGTGTCAGTTCTGCACCCCGGCGCGATGCGCGTAATGCCGCAGCAACGAGCTTTTGAAGTTTTTCATCTTCGACGCGGTCATCCAGCAGGTTTAGGCTGCCCATGATTACGGCCAGAAGATTATTGAAATCATGGGCGATTCCGCCCGTTAGCTGACCAATAGCCTCCATTTTCTGAGACTGCCTAAGGCGTTGCTGAGCGCTCCGGAACTCGGTCACGTCGCGGCATGTCGTGACGCTGCCACCGTCATGCATATTAAATCGATGAACATTCAGATGCCGTCCATCCAGCATCGACAGATCATACTCACCAATTTGATGTGTGGTCTCGATTGACGGGCGGGTGGTGCGTTCCGGAGCAAATTCCATATCCCCAAAAGACGCGCCGGTTTCATGCAGGTATTGCCGGAACTGCTTTCTGTCGATGCCGGGTTTCATCAGGTGGTCCGGATAAGTCATGAGCCTCTGGAAGGTGTTGTTCCAGGCCACCAGGCGGTCATCCTGATCCCACACGCCAATACCTTCTTCAATTGCATCAAAAGAGGCCTTCAGAATGCCCGCCTGTTCCTGAAGTGCACGCTCCCCCTGACGCAATTCCTCTTCCGCACGAACGCGGTCGGTAATGTCGATTGCCGCGACAAAAAAGCCTTCAATCATGCCATGGCGGCCGAAATCAGGTGAATAGGAAATTTCCAGACGGCGCATCTCGTGATAGCTGGAATGGGGTTTGGACAGTGAAATTTCAAACCGTACGAACTCACCTTTCAGGGCTCGGTTAATGTAAGGTTTCAGCGACGAAAAAGAGTCCCTGTCCATGATGTCTTCCGCCGGTTTTCCCCGGGTATCCTCTTGCACGGAACCAAACCATTCAGCGTAGGTCTTGTTGATCATCTGGAAATGCATTTCATGATCAATGTAAGCGAGCAGAATTGGCACGGCGTTGGTAATCATCTCAAGCTGATGTTCACGTTGTTTGAGGGCGGTGATGTCCGTGGTCACGCTGACCATATTGCCATCGGGGGAACGGCCATCACGAATCAACAACCATTTGCCGTTACGATAAACCTCTCGTGCACCAGGCGGGTTCTCCCGCTCGGCCAGACGCCGCGTGATCCAGCTTTGGTGTTTTTCCCGATCCAAAGGAATAAGGCCGTGATCCAGCAGCCCTCGCAAATAGGTCTCATAATCCGTGCCTCTGACCAGAAGATAAGCCGCTGGTCCCGCCTGTGTCCGGAAATTGCCGTTGCAAAGGGCAAATTTTCCATCCGAATTCCAGAACGCAATACCGTCAGAAACGTTTTCAATAGCGTCAAGGAAGCGCAATGTTGTTTCAACCGCCTCTTCACGCGCCCGCATTTCCCCGGTGATGTCGGTCCCCGTCCCGCGGTAGCCTAGAAACACGTGATCGTCGTCGTAGATGGGTATGCCACTGAGACGGAGCCATTGTTCGTGCCCGTCGGGGTGGGTGACGGCAAACGCAAAATCGCGGAACGCTCGCCGCTCGGCAAGCTTTCCCAGATGATCATGCCATTCATCATTATCGACCCGTGTCACGTTCAGGTCTTGTTGGTTCATTCCCAGGAAAGAACGGGGCGTTAAGCCGGAAATTGTATAAAAGCGTCCAGATGCATACTTATAGCGTAGAGTATCATCCATTTCCCAAAGCCAGTCGGACGCTGCTTCGGCGAAATCCGTCAGTCGCTGTTCGCTGTTACGGAGCGCTCGGTAGCTGTTTTGCAGGTTTTCCCGCATTCCGTTGATGGAGCTAACCAATTCGCTTAATTCATCACGGTGCTCCCTTGTTTTTTCTTTGCGGTCCAGACTCAAAGGAGGCTGCTGCTGATCCGGATCAATTTTTTGTGTATACCCGGAAATTCGCAATAAATGCCGGGTAAATATGCTCTGCACAAAGAAAAAAATGAAAATCGTTACCGATAAAACAGTAAGGGCGTTGGTCAGCAGAGTTATGTCGAGTTGATCGAGAAGTCTCAAACGCGCGCCGCTTAAGGTGGCTATAACATTTAACGTTCCCAAATTGATGGGTTCGCCTTCTTTTTCGATAGACAAGGGAATTTTTTTTGAAATGAAGCCGCCGTCAGGACGTGTGCCGACATTAAGCGTATTACCACCAACGCGTTCCAGTGAAAGGTAACTGACATCATCCAGACGAAGTGCGCTGTTAAGGATTACACCGAGTTCCTCCTCATCAAGTTTCCATAGTGCAATCTTCAGGCTCTCCGCCTGAATAACGGCGAATTCTTCGATTTGACGATCAACCTCACGAAGTTCTTCCTGGTACCGAAGATACAGGCCAAGTGCAGACGTCAGCACAATGATGCATGCGCTGAACATTATTGCATAAATCATCAGCTTTTTGCCGATCATCGACATTCTAACGGGATACGGATTGTGCTGGTTCATACGTTTCTCAACTGACAATGCCAGGAAGGGTTTGGGTTTGGCGTGATCAACGCCAGACCGCTGAAAAGTGATCGTGAAACGGAATTTTATTGTATTATCATTGAAACGTTTTTTAAACGTAGATAGTACGTTATTCTTGCAAACCAATCTGAGTTTTTAAATGCAGCGGGTGAACGTTTATGGTTGAGCAGGGTAAAATTCTTGTTGTCGATGATGAACCGGACATCTGCACGGTCGTTGAATTTGCTTTAAGCGATGCCGGGTATGAGGTCTTTACTCATGGACATGGCGATGGGGTGATCGAAATTGTCCAGAAAAACAATATTGATCTCGTCGTTCTGGATTTGGGCCTGCCGGGAGTCGACGGCCTTACGCTCACGCGGTCGTTGAAAGAGCGCACGGATGTCGGAGTGATTATTGTTAGCGGTCGCGGAGAAACCACAGAGAAGGTGATCGGGCTTGAAATCGGCGCCGATGATTATATGGCGAAACCGTTTGAGCCGCGCGAACTGTTGGCCCGTGTGCGCAGCGTCATCCGCCGTATGGAAAAATCAGAAGACAATCCGCCGGTGGAAACGTCAATCCACGAATTTGAGGGCTGGAAGCTTGATGTCATGGTCAGAAGTGTGACGTCACCCACGGGTGACGCGATCAGCATGTCGAGTGGTGAATTTAATTTGCTCCGCGCCTTTATTGAGCATCCTAACCGGGTTCTCAGCCGTGACCGTCTGCTCGACTTTACTCATGATACGGATGCACCGGCGTTTGACCGCAGCGTTGATGTGCAGATTGCGCGGTTGCGGAAAAAAATTGAACCAGATCCCCAAAATCCTTCTTTTATCAAGACAGTGCGTAACGCCGGTTACATTTTTGCGGCCAAGGTGACATCGGGCTGAACCAAAATCTTTCACAGTTCCAGAAAAACACAGTAGGCGCACCCGAAAAATGGATTTCAATTCATCTGACACCCAAAGGCAGTTCCAGGATGCTGTATCCCGGTTTGCCAATCATCATCTGGCTGAAGGCGCCTTGAAACGCGCCCATGACGACGGGTTTCCACTGGATGTCGCCAAACTATTGTCCGATCAGGGACTGATGGGGATCACTGTCGGTGAAGACGACGGCGGGCAGGGCGGCACCCTGATGGACGCCGTTATCGCCATCGAGACGATTGCAGGGGTTTGCCCAAGAAGTGCAGACGTTATACAGGCAGGAAATTTTGGCGCGATTCGGGTCCTTGCCGAATTCGGAACTGACGCCCAGAAAAAACAGCACCTGTCCAGATTGCTGGCGGGCGAGGCGGTTATCTCCATTGGAATGTCGGAACCGGACGCCGGTTCTGCCTTGACCGAGCTGAAAACAACGGCAACGCTGGATGGCGACGGCTTTCGTATAAATGGGACCAAGGTGTTTTCATCACATAGCGTTCAGGCCGACTTGATCTTGGCATATGTGCGCTTTGGAGAAGGGGTTGAGGGTATCGGCTCGGTGCTGATTGAACAGGGCATGGATGGGTTTTCATTGGGAAAGCCGGTGCGCTATATGGGTGGAGATGAATGGGCCCAGATTTATCTGGAAAATGTATTTGTGCCAGCCGGGAACGTTGTTTTGGGCGCGGGTGGATTTAAGCGGCAGATTGCCGGATTTAATGTCGAGCGGATTGGTAATGCCGCGCGTTCGCTGGCCCTGGGGCAACTGGCCTTCGATATCGCGCGTGACTACGCCCTCGAACGCCAACAGTTCGGACGACCAATCTGCGAATTTCAGGGATTACAATGGAAATTTTCCGATATGAAGGTGGACCTGGATGCCGCCCGCCTGTTGTTGTATCGCGCCGCCGCAAGCGCGGATGCGGGGTTCCCGTCAGCCGAACAAACCGCCATCGCCAAGCTGGCCTGTAATCGCGCGGGTTTCAACGCCGCCAATGAAGCAATGCAGGTGTTGGGGGCAACGGGATATAGTCAGGAATCTCTGGTTGAGTACTGCTTCCGGCGGACACGGGGCTGGATGATCGCTGGCGGGTCGCTGGAGATGATGCGGAACCGCATCGCCGAATCCATATTTGACCGTCGCTTTAGTCAGCGTCCGGAAAAAACCGGCATGCCAGGCTGATCATGGACAGCCGCAATCTTTCAAGGGCCTTGTTCACACCGCGGACAGTCGCCCTTATTGGCGCTTCTGGAAATCTTTCAAAAAATACTTCACGGCCACAACGCTATCTCGCCCGTCACGGGTTCGACGGAACGGTGTTCCCGGTCAATCCGGGCCACGCTGAAGTGCTGGGTGTCACAGCCTATGGGTCCGTCCTTGATGTGCCGGAACACATCGACCACGCCTACATTATGGTGCCCGCAGCAGCGATGGCCGATGTCATCGACGGGTGCTGCGCCAAGGGTGTCCGTGTGGCGACGATTTTCAGCGACGGATTTGCTGAGACGGGAGACAGGGGGCAGGCGTTGCAGGATGAAATTATCGATATTGCCGCCAAAGGCGGTCTGCGCCTTCTGGGCCCCAATTCCATGGGGGTTATCAATACTCATAACGGACTTGCCCTGTCAGTAAATGCGGTGCTTGAACTTGAGGAATTGCCGAAGGGGGGCATCGGCCTCATTTCTCAGAGCGGTACCGTGCTTGGAACGCTGCTATCGCGCGGTGCGGCACGGGGGATTGGGTTTTCCAAGCTCGTGTCGCTAGGCAACGAAAGCGACCTGTCCGTTGCCGAAACCTGTGAGTTGTTGATTGATGATCCAGATACCAGAACCATCGTACTTTTTCTGGAGGGGATGCGCAACGCGGCGGCATTGGGGGCTGTTGCCCGTCGGGCATATGATTTGGGAAAGCCAGTTGTTGCCTACAAGCTGGGCCGTTCTCAGGCAGGTCGGCAACTGGCGATTTCTCATTCCGGCGCGATTGCAGGAACGGATAGATGTGTACAGGCATTTTTCGATCATCACGGAATCATCCGTGTGGACATGCTGGAAAATCTGTTTGAATGTCCGGCGCTTGTTTCAGGACGGCGACCGGTTTCCGGCAAGCGGGTTTCCGTCGTAACGACTACGGGTGGAGGGGCGGCAACGGTGGTTGACCGGCTGGGGACCCTTGGTCTGGAATTGGCCGGTCCGTCTGAAATGTTGCGAACGCGGCTATCAAACCTTGGGCTGGAAATTGGGGCGGGACCGCTGGTTGACCTGACCATGGCTGGGACACGCGATGGAATCTACGCTGCGGCGCTGGATGAGTTGCTGAACAATGCGGATTGCGATGCCGTCGTCGCCGTGGTTGGCTCTTCCGGTCAATTTCACCCGGACCTTGCCGTGTCTCCTATCATTGAGGCCAGCAAAACAGACAAATTCCTTGCCGCATTCATAGCACCGCAGGCGGATGACTCCCTTAACCGGTTAGCCGATGCCGGAATCGCGGCTTTCCGTACGCCGGAAGCGTGTGCCGACGCTATCTACGCGGCCCTCAACTGGCGTCCACCCGTAACCCTGTCTTCAACCGGCAAAAATCATGAGGAGGCGAGGTCCCTGCTGCGGGCAGGGAGCAGGTTGAACGAACGGGAGGCCGGTCAGGTTTTTGCCGCCATGGGCATTGCGCAGGTACAGTCTTGGGTGATCACAGATCCCGAGAACGCAGACCTGCCGGACCTTACCTATCCTGTCGCCGTTAAAGTGTTGTCGCCGGACATCGCTCATAAAACCGACGCCGGAGGCGTACGCCTTTCGATACCTGACGACGAAAGCCTGCGCGCCGCTTGCCTGAAAATTGAAAACTCAGTGAAAACCCACATGCCGCAAGCAACGATTTCCGGCTTTCTGATTCAGCCCATGGAAGTGGGGATTGCTGATGTGCTGATTGGCTATCGGCTGGACCAGGAAGCCGGTCCGGTTGTCATTTTGGGAGCCGGTGGCGTATTGGCGGAAATCTATGAAGATGTTGCTGTTCGCCCGGCACCCATTGATAAGATGACCGCCCTGGAAATGATAGCCGAAGTCAGGGGGCTGGCCGTCATAAGGGGCTATCGCGCACAGCCACCCGGAGATACGGAGGCGTTGGCGGAAGCCCTGGTCAACCTGTCAGGGTTCGCCCGTTTTACTGACGTCACCGTTGTTGAAGCTGAAATCAACCCGGTTATTGTCAAGCGTGCCGGGTTGGGAATTGTTGCCGTAGACGGCCTGATCGTGTGCGCCGGACAGGAGGATTAATGCAATGGTGAATGTCTTATGAAACGAGCGGTTGTCGTTATTTGTGACGGCCTTCGGGCCGATATGGTGTGCCCGGAATGGACACCGAACCTCAGTCGGCTTGCCCAACAGTCCCTTGTCTTTAACAACCACAGAAGCGTATTTCCATCAACGACGCGAACCACTGCCGCGTCAATCGCCACCGGCTGTCATCCCGCCCGGCATGGCCTGGAAGGAAACTGCGTCGCCCTTGATGAAGGTAATGGGCTGACGGCAATTTCCGTTGGACCCGCCGGGTTTCGCGAACGCCTGAAAAAAGCCACTGGCCGAACGTTGCATGTGCCGACACTGTCGGAACGTCTGGTCGATAATGGCGGTGCCGTGGTTTTTTCCAACGTGTCGCCCGGAGCCGCTTATTTCCACGATCCGGATGGTCACGGCTATGTCTTTCACCGAAGCGGATCATTTGGTCCGGGGTTGCAGGTCATAAATTCTGACAGGCACCTTAATGTCAGTCACGATGCCGCGGGTGATACGGAGATGACAACGCGATTTTGTGAGGAAGTTCTCGGTCAGCATCAACCGGCTTATGCCTTGTTATGGCAGTGTGAACCCGATCACACGCAACACGCCAAGCCACTGGGGTCTCCGGAACATATCGATGTCATTCGTACCGCCGATGCCAATGCTGGGCGGGTCGCGGACGCAGTCGGGCGTCTGAATAACGCGGGTGAGGACATCCTGCTGATCGTCGCCTCCGACCACGGACATGAAACGGTTGAGCGTATTTTGCCATTAGCGGAAATGCTGATTGAGGCAGGGCTTAAGGACCATATTCACTCGTCGGATGTGGTGGTCGCGTCAAACGGGCTGAGTGCGCATATCTATGTCTCCGATGACGCGCGGGGCAGACTCAATGATGTCGTAAAATTTTTGAAAGAAGCGGAAGGCATCGCGAAGGCTTATTCCGGCGCAGAGTTGGAAAAGCTCGGTCATAGGACGGATACGCCATTGGCGGTCTCGGTTGTTACGGATCGAAACGATTCAGAAAACCCGTTCGGCATTCCAGGGTGCGGCATCGCCATCGATGACGCCTTACATGCCGATACCAATTTGGGCTGCGGGCAGCACGGCGGCCTTGGCCCTTATGAACAGAACCCGTTTTTGATGGTCAGGGGCGGCGGCTTTGTGTCCGGCTCTGAAACCCAAATAAACAGTTCCGCCATTGATCTGGCACCCACCATTCTCCGTCATCTCGGCGTGGTCGGATCGGGCATGGATGGACGTGCTCTGGACAAGGAATGACAGCATCGTCAGATCGTCCTCATGAAGTTGATGGTGAAGGTAATCCCTGGACCTTTCGCCTGACACTTCTCGTCATGGCCCATATGGCGGGCACTGTGAACATTGTTTCGGTCCTCGCCATGGCGCCGGTTATTTCCAGTGATCTTCATCTCAGCGCTACGGAATTCGGGTTGTTCGTGACGGCCTATTATGGTGCGCAGGCGTTCTGGTCAATTCCTGCCGGTGCGCTGGTTGATCGCTTTGGTGTTGGTTGGACGCTTGGAAGCTCTCATGTGATTATGGGAAGCGGGTCCTTGTTGCTGGTGTTTGCGGATAGTTTCGCCGTCTCACTCGGCGGACTGTTCTTGATGGGCATTGGTTATTCCATGACCAACCCGGCAACCAGCGCTGGTGTATTGGCGTGGTTTCCACCCGAACGCCGCGGCACGGCGATGGGGATCAAACAGGTTGGCGTGCCGTTGGGCGGCGTTGTTGCCGCCGGGAATGGCGCACTGGTCAGTGTTGTCGCCTGGCAGTCGATCATGCTGGCGACGGCGTTGGGCATTTTCATAAACGGCTTTTTTTGCCTTTATCTTGTTCGCTTTCGGCGACCACGTAAGAAGGATGAGATCAAATCGATCGGCAATCTCAAGGTCGTGTTTCGTATTCCCAGAGTCCAGCTCTTCACCCTGGCCTGTGGGTTGACGAATGTCGGTCAGACCAATTTCTTTGCCTTTTTGACATTATTTTTGCGCGAAGCGGCCAATGCCAGCCAACCTATGGCCGGGTTCGCCATTGGATTGGCACAAGCTTCAAGTACTTTCGCACGCATTGGCTGGGGTGTTGTCAGCGACAAGTGGTATCGCCGCCGCCGTGGTTTATTGATGGCCTGGATCTGCGGCGCTGCCGTCGTATTGCTTGGGGCCATGGTTTTTGTTCAACCCGGCTGGGGTGTGTGGCTGGGGCTTGGTCTGGCGTTTTTGCTTGGGATCACGATTGCGTCTTTTGCTCCGGTCGCGCAGGCAATCTCGGTTGAATTGGTCGAGCCCAGGCTATCGGGTTCGGCAATGGGGTACAACATGACCGGCGTCTACATCGGCGGCATGGTTGGCCCACCCGTGTTCGGTGCGGTCATTGATTTGACGGGCACTTACGCCGCTGGCTGGATCGTCACGGCAGTCCTTACCGCACTCGGCGTTGGCATCCTGGCGATCTGGTTTCGCGGAAAGCCGACTGATTAGGCAATGTTGCCGGGGTTAAGAACCGATACTTTACGGATGTCGCGGCTTTCGATCATATCTTTGGTGGCTTCGGCAAATTTCTTGTAGTGCGGCTGCTCGCGATGAATATCCAGTGAAGCTTCTTCCGTATAAATCTCATAAAACATGAAGGTGTCCGGATCATCGTTGGATTGCAGCACATGGAACAGGTGGCATTGCTCTTCGTCCCGTACGGCGCTGGTGGCATTTTCCAGGATGATCGGTTTGAATTCTTCGGCGAGTCCGGGCTTCAGTTTGACGGTGACAACAATTGCAAAACGTTCCATTGAAAAGGTTTCCTGTCGATGAGTTGGGTGCAGACTGTAACCGCATTTGCGCTCCTTAGAAAAGCCCCTTAAGCTCGCACCGCAAATCAGTTTAAGGAGAATAACGTGGCCCGAGATGCAGACATTATCAGAACCGCCGACATTTGTGACAACCACCGAGACGACGCCCGTGTCTGTGAACATCAGTTCAACGATTATGGGCCCCGCCACCATTTCCATGGTCGCGTCGTCACGTTCCGCGCGTATGAATCCAACAAGGGTATCTTGGCCATCATGCGCGAAGGTGGGGCCGGTAAGGTTCTCGTCATTGATGGTCGGGGTTCCCTGCGCAAGGCGCTCTGTGGCGGAAATATTGCGGCGGAGGCCCAGCAAAACGGATGGGAAGGATTGGTGTTCAACGGCGCCATTCGCGATAGCCATGAATTCACGGATCTGGATTTCGGGGTCAAGGCATTGGGGACGACGGCAATGCCGCCATCGAACGAGATGGCTGGTGTCGCCGGAGATGTCCTTAATTTCGGTGGAATTGAGTTTCGTCCCGGTGACTACCTGTATGCCGATCAGGATTGTGTGATTGTTCTTGATGAGCCGGATCACGTTTGAGCCGCTGGAAAGACTTAAAACATGGATATCTATGACGAAGAGTTCCTGACCCTTCAGGAATTTGCCAAGGTCGCCAAAGAAAAACTAACCGTCGGATACTGGGATTATCTGATTGGTGGGGCGGAAACCGAAACCACCCTCAAACGCAATCGTCAGGCCCTGGATTCGGTAGCGTTTCGGCCCCGTGTCCTGCGCGATGTCGAGAACGTTGACGCGGGCGGGTCGCTGATCGGCCAGCGCCTGCGTCTGCCTGTTCTGCTGGCCCCCATTGGGTCGTTGCAGGATTTCATGGACGGCGGTGGGGTTGTCCCGACCAAGGCGGCGGCCCGGTTCGGCGTCATGCATATGCTCAGTTCCACCTGTCATCCCGGATTGGAAGAGGTTGCTGCGGCGGTGGACTATCCGAAGATTTTCCAGCTCTATGTGCGTGGCGACAGCGACTTTGTCGAGGACCATATTAACCGGGCCATTGACGCCGGTTATGCAGGGTTCTGTTTTACCGTCGATCTTGACGCCTATGGACGACGTGAGCGGGATTTGTCCAAACGCTACAAAACCACATCCCGCAAAACCGCCTCGGGTGAACACCATCAACTGAAATTTTCCTGGGACGATATCAAACGGGTGCGCGATAAATTTGATATTCCGTTGATCCTGAAGGGAATAGCCACCGCAGAAGATGCCGAAATCGCCGCCCGGCAGGGGATTGATGTGGTTTATATCTCAAACCATGGTGGACGCCAGCTTGATCACGGTCGCGGTGGGCTTGACGTCCTGCCGGAAATTGTCAGCGCGGTTTCCGGAAAAGCGAAGATTATTTTCGACGGTGGTGTTATGCGGGGCACTGATCTGGTCAAGGCCATGGCGATGGGGGCCGATGTGGTCGGTCTTGGCAGATTGCAGGGTCTGGCAGGGGCTGCCGCGGGCGAAGATGGGATCGTGCGCATGCTCGAAATTCTGGAAACGGAAGTCATCAGCACACTGCGCCTGTTGGGCGTGAAGAATTTTGCCGAGCTTGGGTCGCAATACCTGCATCGTGCGGACCCCGTTCGTGAAGCAAGACCGCTAAGTGCTTTTCCGCTGCTGGATGAAGGATATTAGAACGCTGTTTTCGTTCCGGGAAGCTATCCCTTTTCAGATAACCAGATGCCACCAAGGACCATGGTCAAGGCGATACCATGGAACACTTCAAAAGGTTCACCCAAGTAACTGACGGCGAAAACCGAGGCGAATATGGGGACCAGGTTGATAAATGCGCCCGCCCGCCCAGGGCCGATGATCTCGACTCCTCGAATGAACGAAATCTGCGCGATAAAGGATGGCAGCAGGGTTATGAGGGCAACGATGATCCAGCCTTCCGTGCCGGGCCACATTTGTTGTCCCGTGGAAATTTCAACGGCGGTGAGCGGGAGCGAGGCCAGAAAGGCAGCTAACGCAAGCGCCGTGAATAACCCGAGTGCCGATGTTTCCGGGCGATTGCGAAGTCCCACCGTATAGCCCGAATACAGGATACAGGCGAACAGCATGATCAAATCCCCCTGATTGAGGGCCATTTCGGTCAGCCGCGTAAAATCACCGCCGATGCCAACAATAATAACGCCCAGAAAGGTGACGCTAACCCCAAGTTTCTGCAACCGGCTGACAGGCGTCCGGAAGAAAAGGAAGGCGCCCATCAAGACCATGGCGGGCATAGAGCCCTGGATAATGCCGATGTTGACAGCGGTGGTGGAGTGCGCGGCGACATAGAAAAGTGAATTGAACGCCGTAAACCCGATTGTTCCCATGGCAATCAGATAGCGAAAATGGGCCCGAATAATATGCCAGTCCCGGCGGATGTATTTATTGGCGAAGATCACCAGCAACAGGACCGCCCCGCCCCAACGCAGTGAAACCAGAAGCATGGGTGAAATTTCACCAACGGCCAACCGGCCGAAAATCGCGTTCCCGCCCCAGCAGGCCGCGGTGATCGTTAACAGCAGGTAGGCGCGGCCGGTTCCATGAGAGACGGGGCTTTGTTGGGAGGAAGTTGACATAACATGTGACATAGATGTTCTGCCCGGCACTGGCAATAGGCGGATAGGTCCAGCTGCCACTTGTGTCTTCGAGGCCATGGAGACAAACTCACGCCGGGAGGGAGAGACATGAGACCAGTCATCGTTGGCGGCGCCCAGATGGGGCCAATCCAAAGAGCCGACCGACGTCGGGATGTAGTGGCGCGTATGATCGCGTTGCTTGACCTGGCCAAGGAGCGGGGATGCACGCTGGTTGTCTATCCGGAACTGGCCCTGACGACGTTTTTCCCGCGCTGGTACATGGAGGATCAGCGCGAGGTCGACCAGTGGTTTGAACGCGAAATGCCGGGCCCCGACACACAACCGCTGTTTGACCACGCCAGAGAACTGGGCATCGCGATTTCATTCGGTTATGCCGAACTGACTCCCGACGGGGAACATTTCAACTCAAGCCTGCTGACCGACACGCAGGGGAAAATCGTTGCAAAATACCGGAAAGTTCATCTGCCGGGGCATTCGGAGTTTGATCCGACCCGCTCCTTCCAGCATCTGGAAAAGCGCTATTTCGTGCCCGGTGATTTGGGGTTCCCGGTGACCAACACCATGGGTGGACAGTTCGGCATGTGTATCTGCAATGATCGGCGTTGGCCGGAAACCTATCGGGTGATGGGGTTGCAGGGGGTGGAAATGATCCTGCTGGGCTACAATACACCCTCAATGAATTCCCAAAAACCCGAAGAAGGCCCCGAAGACCGGTTGTTTCATAGCCAACTGGTCATGCAGGCCGGGGCTTATCAGAACTCAACGTGGCTTGTCGGCATTGCCAAGGCCGGTGTCGAGGATGGAAGTCCGATGATCGGCGGCAGCATCATCATCAACCCGGATGGCAAAGTCGTTGCAGAAGCACAAACCGAGGAGGACGAACTGATCGTCCATCACTGTGATCTGGATGACTGTAATTTCGGCAAGCAGACAATGTTCAATTTTGCCCGCCACCGGCGCGTCGAGCATTATGGACGGATCACGGCGCAGGTTGGCGTTGAAACAGACTGAAGGGAGCATGGGATGAATGATCGCCTGAACGAACAGGCCAACGGGGTTTATATCATTTCGGCGACGCCGTTCGAGGACGACGGTACCATTGATTTCACCAGTGCCGACAGTCTTGTCGAGTTCTACATCGAAAAAGGCGTCACCGGCATGACCGTGCTCGGCATGATGGGCGAAGCTTCCAGAATGTCGGTCGATGAAGCCGATGGGTTCATGCGTTACATGCTGAAACGTGTTGGCGGGCGACTGCCGGTGATTGTCGGAATTACTGATCCCGGCATCAACAATATGAACAGACTGGCGAGATCGAGCATGGATTCGGGCGCGGCAGGGGTGATGATCGCGCCAATGAGCGGCCTCAAAACCGATGAGAACGTTTACAACTATTTTGCCCAGGCGTTTGAGGTGCTGGGGCCGGATGTGCCGGTCTGTTATCAGGACTACCCGCAATCGACCAACGTCCATATCTCAGTTGACTGTTTCAACCGGCTGGTCCGCGATTATGAGCAGATGGTCATGTTCAAGCACGAAGACTGCCCCGGTCTTGGAAAACTGACCCGCCTCCGTCAATCCGCCGAAGAAGACGACAGCCTGCGTCGGGTTTCCGTACTGGTCGGTAACGGCGCCTTGTACCTGCCCGAAGAGCTGTCGCGTGGCGCAGATGGGGCGATGACCGGGTTCTCCTTTCCGGAAATGCTGGTCGAGGTCGTCTCACTGTTTGCCGCCGGAGAAAGGTCGCGGGCACTGGGCATTTTCGATACCTACCTGTCCATCGTCCGCTATGAACAGCAGCCGGGATATGGTCTGGCGGTGCGCAAGGAAATCTTGCGTCGTCGCGGCGCTATCGCCAATGCAGTGACCCGTGCACCGGGACCTAAACTGAGTACTACCGACCATGACGAACTTACCGACTTGCTGTCGCGACTTGAAAGCAGACTGAAGGATACTGAATGATGACGCGGTTTGACCTGATCATCAAAGGCGGAACGGTGGCAATGGCGGTGGATACCTTTCGCGCCGATATCGCCATCAAAGATGGACGCATCGCGGCACTCGGGGGAAACCTGGAGCACGATCTGGGATCGGCGGATCGCGAAATCGATGCTGGCGGTATGCTGGTCCTGCCCGGCGGCATCGACGCGCATTGTCATATCGAACAGGAATCATCGACAAAGATCATGACCGCCGATGACTTTTATTCGGGTAGTGTGTCGGCGGCGTTTGGTGGCAATACAACCTTCATTCCCTTTGCCGCCCAGCACCGCGGCCAAAGCCTCCGCGACGTGGTCAGGATCGCCCACGAGCGAGCCGGGCCGAAATCGGTGATTGATTACGCCTTTCACCTGATCATTTCCGATCCGTCGGACAGTGTGCTCGGTCAGGAACTGCCGACACTGATCAGAGACGGTTATACTTCGTTCAAGGTCTACATGACCTACGAAATGCTTAAAATTGATGACTACCAGATGTTGGATGTTCTGTCCGTGGCCCGCCAGCACGGGGCCATGACCATGGTCCATGCCGAGAACAATGACGTCATCAACTGGTTATCCGACCGCTTGATGAACCGGGGCCACATCGAGCCCAAATACCACGCGGTCAGCCATAACTCGATCGCCGAAAGCGAGGCGTCGCGGCGCGCCATTGACTTGGCGCGGCTGACCGATGCGCGAATCCTGATCGTCCATGTTTCCGCCCCGGAAGCTGCCGATGCCATTCTCAAGGCGCGCAATCAGGGGCTGCCGGTCTATGGTGAAACCTGCCCACAATACCTGTTCCTGACCGCTGATGATCTCGACCGCGACGGTATGGAAGGGGCCAAGTTCTGCTGCTCGCCGCCGCCACGCGACAAGGCCGGTCAGGAAGCCATCTGGCTCGGCCTCTCCAACGGAACGTTTCAGGTAGTATCATCCGATCACTCGCCCTACCGCTATGATGAAACCGGCAAATTCAGCGCCGGACCAAATCCGACTTTCAAACAGATCGCCAACGGCGTACCGGGGATTGAGGTGCGCATGCCGCTGCTGTTCTCCGAAGGGGTCGGGAAGGGGCGTTTGAGCCTGAACGAGTTCGTCGCCCTGACATCAACCAACGCCGCCAAAATCTACGGCCTGCACCCCAGAAAGGGAACCATCGCCGTCGGCAGCGATGCCGATCTCGCCATCTGGGACCCCGCCTGGAAACGTACGATCAGCCAGTCGATGCTTCACGACAACATGGACTATACCCCGTACGAGGGTATGGAGGTGACAGGCTGGCCCCGGACCGTGATCACCCAAGGCCGGGTCGTCGTCCGGGATGAAACGCTTCAGGTCGAGCGCGGCTCGGGATCGTTTTTGGAGCGCCAGCCGGTGAACGCCGACCCGGATGGCCCCGGTGAAAACGCTCCGCTCAATCCGGCAAACAATTTTGGCGCCGATCTGCTTTAGCACGATCCGGAAACAGTAAAACCCTCGTTTACCCTCATGTTCCGGGCAAATTATGGGGATGACAGCTGCCCACTGAATCAAGAACGAAATAAGATTTTATAGATTTTTGTTAGCGACCTTGGGGTGAATAAAGAGAATGTCTGGTTTGAAAGAATAAGCTTCTGACACCACTGTCATGGAACCGGTAAGTCCGCATCGAGCGCGTCTTCACTTGATATTCTACTGTTTAGCACCCTCCGTGCGTTCACCTCAAGGTCAACGTTATAGTACCGCATAGTAGGGCTCTATGTCCATGAAAACCGGGGTAGCTCAAAGTGTCCGTTACCCTCTCAGGTCCGGACCTGAATCCGAGGGGGATTTGACGGGGTTTTTTAGCCATTTACTGCCGCTCCGAAAGATCGTTAAGAATGTCCGCTTTTGGGAAAGTGCGGACTCTTTAATGTGCCTAAATTACCGGAAAAATCGGGCGGACCGGCGGGATTAAACGCATCGATGAACTGCTGTCCTGGAATTACGCTCAGGCCTGAGCGTAATGTGGTATCGTCAGATCGTCGAGAGATGGTTCGCCGGGCGTTCACGCTAATCATGCCTTTGGTGGCAAAGATGGCTTTTCCGAAGCAGTCCACGACTTGTAGTAAAAATTATATAAAGAGGTGATCTAGAGTATGGATACAATAGGAACCCAAGACCTCTGGACATTTCACGATAATGGAGAAAATGCTGAAGTTGCGACGTGTCAAGATGTTCGGCAATGCCGAGGGCATGCTGTTAAAGATTACATGGACCTTGCTGCTAAGATAGCTGAGCTGCAGTTTCGTAATCGAGACTATGTCTTGCTCTTTAGAGGGCAAGACATTGATCATAAGGATCACGGAATCAAGTCCTCGCTTCTGCCTAGTCTGTTCCGCACTCAAAACAGATGGTTTGATGCTGAAAGAAGGCAGCATGACCCTTTTGGAATTATGTTAAAATTTGAAAAGCTTAAAAATGCAGAAGTTATCCTTAGTAGGGAATTCGCAGAATCAGATTTTATTGGGAACGACGAAATTAGCCGCCATCGAATATTGCGTTGGTCAATTTTACAGCATTATGAAGTATGCGATACACCACTCTTAGATGTGACACACTCATTACGGATAGGGGCATCTTTTGCGTCCATTGAGAACAATTCTGATGAGGCGTTTTTGTACGCACTCGGCATTCCAAATATCAGTGGTGCAATATCTGCAAGCGCTGAGGCTGGGTTGCAAATTGTGCGCCTTTCAAGTGTTTGCCCCCCCGTTGCGATGCGGCCACATTTGCAGGAAGGTTATTTGTTAGGTATATACCCGGAAATTGACAGCCATGAGCAAAAGCAGATTTACGGACTTTCAGAGATCGATTTCGGGAAAAGATTAATTGCGAAATTTCGATTCAATCCAAATACTTTTTGGACTAAAAGTGGTCAGTTTCAGATGATTGGAAAGCATGCTCTTTACCCTTCCGAGAGGCGGGACCCTTTGTATGCACTTGCAAATAGAGTAAAACGTCTAGCAAAATTCAATCGTCCCGAGAATTCTAGACGCCCTGCTGGGTAAAAACCTAGGGACGATTCATGACGTGAATCAGAATATCCCAGCATTTGACACGATTTCAAAAAGTGTCGCTTCCAAGTTCATTGCTGCCATCAAATCTCCGATGGCGGAGTGACCGCCTTGGGTCACGTTCCGTCGAAATAGCCCTCAGAAAACATCGACGGTTATGCGCTCAACAGCAGCTATCGAATTCAGATGTCACCAGCCCGACAGGACTAGCTAACCCCAGCCAATCGAGTTAATCTGGCGCACCTGTATGGCTGTATCCGGACGCCCTGATGCCTATTCTTGTGATCAATCCCAACTCTAACGTCGCCGTCACCGAAGGCTTTGCAGCGGCGCTTTCGACGCTGGCGATTGAGGGCGGACCCGGGATCGAGTGTATGACGCTGTCGGAAGGTCCCTTTGGTATAGAGAGCCAGGCCGATATCGAGGCGGTTGTCCTGCCGCTCCGGCGGCTGGTCGCGGAGCGCGACGATGCCGACGCCTTTGTCATCGCGTGTTATTCCGATCCCGGGCTTGAGGTCTGCCGCGAAACCACCATCAAACCGGTGTTCGGCATTCAGGAATGCGGTGTGCTGACGGCGTTGTCACAAGGAGACAGATTTGGCGTGATCGCGCTGGGCGACGCGTCGATCAAACGCCATCTCCGCTATCTCCGCCGGATGGGGGTCAGCGGGCGCTTGGCCAATGAACGTGCCGCCGATCTTTCGGTCGACGACAGCGCCAGCGGTTCGGGCACCTTCGAGCGCCTCCTCCAGGTCGGTACAGAGCTCCGTGATCTTGATGGTGCCGATACCCTCATCCTCGGCTGCGCCGGCATGGCCGCCCACCGGGCGCAACTGGCTGATCATCTGGGAATCCCGGTTATCGACCCGGTGCAGGCGGCAACCAGCATGGCGTTCACTGCGGTTTTGCTTCGCTAAAAAAATTCTGATATTCCATATTCTAGTAAATGCATATGTAATCCGGAGGCCGTTTTGAGACATCTTGTTTATTTTCTGGTCGTGGTCAGTGCCCTGGTTTCAGGGACCCGACACCTGCAGGCTGAACCCGTCAAACTGCCCTATAATGGAATAAACCTGGTTGGTGAGTTTGTTGTCTCCGAAGATCGCAAACCGTCGGACAGCGTCATTCTTTTGCTGCATGGCACGTTGGCGCATCTTGGCATGGAAAACATCAAGGGGCTTCAGGATGTGCTGACGGAGCGCGGCCACAATACGCTTTCAATCAATCTCAGCTTCGGTCTGGATAACCGCACCGGGATGTATGACTGCGCCGTTCCTCATCAGCACCTTTATGGTGACGCGATCAAGGAGTTGACGGTCTGGCTGGACTGGCTGGCCGCCAAGGGCATCAGGGATGTCACCCTGTTCGGGCATTCACGTGGCGGCGGGCAGGCGGCTTTGTTCGGCGCTGGAAAGGGGCATGTGCTGGTCAAAAGACTGGTTCTGATGGCGCCGGCGACATGGAATGAGGAAAAAGTCGCCAAGGGATTCGAGCGCTCACATGGACGCCCCCTGAATGAGGTCCTGTCACAGGCCCGCGCCCTGTCTGCCAGTGGCAAGGGCGGCGAGTTCATGAAGGGTGTGGGAATTCTTTACTGTCCGGGGGCGGACGTTACGGCCGACAGTTTTCTGTCCTACTATGAGCCAAGTTCCCGCTTTGATACACCGACGCTACTGCCGGAAATATCGCAGCCCGTGCTGGTGGTTGCCGCCGGACAGGATCAGGTGGTCCCCGATGTGGTTGAAAGGGTTAAACCCCTGGCTAACGGCGATAATCTGCATCTGGTTGTTGTCCAGGATGCAGGGCACTTTTTTCTCGACCTGTTCACCGAAGATGTAGCTGACGCGATTGATGAATTTCTTTCGTCGGGAATCTGACTTATTTGCGCCGACCCTGTTTTGGAATTTTCGGCGTCTTTGCCGGTTTAAGAGGCCCCCAGACCCGGCTGTAATAGGAATCCGCCAAGGCAAGCGCGCCAATGGGGTTGTGGGCAAGTACGCGGTCCTTGGCAACCAGGGTGGTTACCAATCCTTCCGAGTGTTTGAAAAACAGGCTGTCGTGACCGATGCACAGGCCAAGCACGACGTTAAATTCGCACCCCGCGTCGTTAAGGAGCTTTGCCTGGGAAATTGGATTACACAGGGACTCATGGCCACCGGGTTGGATTTTTTCGGAATCGGCCAAGCCGATGTCTTCCTTCGGAATGCTGCCGTTCTTGCAGGCGGCGGAAGCAACGTCAAACCCGTAGCTTTCCAGTATCCGGCTTAACGTGTTGGCGTGATCGACAAAGCTGATGCAGGTGGCGATACCAATCTTGGTGAAGTCCATTTTTTTGGCGAATTGGGCGATCTCTTCAACGCGAGTCCATTTGCAGTATCCTTCCGCTTCGACGCGTGCTGATTCCTGGGCGACCCGCCGAAAGAAGGGATCTTCGTACATGCTTTCGGCGGTGCACACGCCTTGCGGATTGACATGGGACGGGCAAAATCCGGGGCCACGTTGTTCGTCTTCCCCCTGTTGGCAGGCGCGAACCGTCGGCGGGCAATAGGCACATCCAGGGTCGCTGTATTTGTTCGGTTTTGGATTGGATTTTGCAGCCGGATTTTCTACGCCCATGGCATTTACCTCATTTGTCAATCCAGCACGTCCCCAGCCTGCCCCAGAGACAACGCCTGCGCAAGGGAGATTATGGGTTCAGTTTTTCGCTGCGAATGCGCCAAACGCGGTTAAGGCGGCCTGTTTTTCCTGGCCGCCCATAAAAGAACCGATATATGAGTTTTTCCCAAGCTGTTCGATTTCCTGGCGGTTGAGACCAAGGGCTGTCTGAACGGCAAGATAGTTTTCTGTCATATATCCACCGAAATACGCCGGATCATCTGAATTGACAGTCGCACACAGTCCCGCATCCAGCATGCGTCGAAGTGGGTGATCTTTCATGTCGGTGACAACGTTGAGGCGCAGGTTGGATAACGGGCAAACGGTCAGGGCGATATTTTCTTTCGCGATGCGTGAAACCAGCGCCGGATCATCGAGGGCGCGGTTGCCATGGTCAATGCGGTCAATTCTGAGATAATTCAGGGAATCAGAAACGTTGCTGGCGGGCCCTTCTTCGCCGCAATGGGCGACACAGGCAAAACCTTCGTTTCGGGCTTCGGCAAATACCCGCTCGAACTTTCTGGGCGGATGACCTATTTCGGATGAATCCAGCCCGACGCCAAAAATATGGCCCTTGGCTTTTTTCGCGTGGGTTAACGTCTCAAAGGCTTCTTCTTCCGACAGATGACGCAGGAAACACATAATCAGTTTGGAGCTGATTCCCAGATCCCGGCTTGCTTTATCCAGGGCATCAGCCAGCCCGGACAATACCATGTCGAAGTCCAGCCCGCGTTCCGTATGCCCCTGTGGGTCAAAGAACATTTCGACGTGGGTAACGTTTTGCGACCGTATCTTTTCCAGATAAGCCCAGGCCAGATCGAAAAAATCCTGCCGTTCGATCAGCACGGACATGCCCGCGTAATAGAGATCGAGAAAATCCTGAAGGTTTCTGAAATCATAAGCCTGCCGTATCTCATCCACCGTCCGATAGCCCAGCGAAACACCATTGCGCTTCGCCAGCGCCATCATCATTTCAGGCTCCAGCGTTCCTTCAATATGCAGATGGAGTTCGGCTTTAGGCATGTTTTCGATGAACGTTTGCAGGCACACGGGGTCGGTTTAGCTCCTGTCGCGAATGAATTCATAAATGCGGGTGAAGTCCGAACCCGGCAGCGCCTCATCACACTGGTTCCAGGTTTCCGAAATCAGGCTGCCGATGCCGTCCGGCATTTGGGCGGTTTTTGCGTTCTCCAGATACAGCCGCACATCTTTTGCCAGCAGCGCCGTCTTGAACCCGGCGTCGAACGTCCCGGTCAAGACGCGGTCCGGGAACTTGTCGCGGGTCGCCGTGTTTTGGCCGGTCGAGGCGTTGACCACATCCAGCAGCGTCTTCATCTCCAGTCCCTGTGACAGTCCGTAAAGGACGGCTTCCGAGGTTGCAGCCATGGCGGTGGCAGAGAGGAAATTGTTGAGGATCTTGAGCGCCTGCCCCTGACCCGGTTCATCACCGACATGGAACAGATTTTTTGAGAAGGAGTCCATGACGCCTCGATGACGTTCCATCTCCGCACTTGATCCGGCCCACATGATGGTGATCGTTCCGGCTTTTGCGCCCACGGCACCGCCGCTTACCGGGGCATCCACGTATCCGATTCCGGCCCCGCTCAAAATTGTATGGGCTTCCCGAGCGGCTTCGGGGCCAATTGTCGAAAGGTCAATGACCAACGTCGTCGCGGTATCCGACATGTCTGCCAGTTCGCGCGCCACCGCCAGCGAAACCGCGCCGTCCGGCAGAGACAGAAAAATGGTTTCTGTCGTTTGCGCGAGATCCTCAAGCGAGGTCGTGCATTTTGCCCCCTCCGGGGCCCGCTCTGCCGTCCCGGCTTTGTCGAATACCGTCAGGTCGGCACCGCCAGCAGCAATATTTGCCGCCATCGGCTGACCCATCTGACCAAGTCCGGCAAATCCGTAATTGCCAGGCATCACCCCGGGCCTCCATCCATGGAGGAGGCGTCTATGCCTTCCGCGTCCAGAACCTCACGGGCCAGGCGAAATGCCTCAACGCCTGCCGGAATGCCGCAATAAACGGCGATCTGAATCAGTATTTCACGTAGTTCCGTGAGGCTCAGGCCATTGGTCATGGCCCCCTTGAAATGAAGTTTGAATTCATGTCCGCGATTCAATGCTGCCAGCATGCCGAGATTGAGGATGCTGCGTTGCTGTTTGCTCAGAACGCCCCGACCCCAGGTTCCTCCCCAACAGTACTCCGTAACCATCTGCTGAAAATCCCGGTTGAAGTCATCGGCCTTGGCCAGTGAGGCATCCACATAGGCTTCTCCCAATACGTCCTTGCGGCATTTCAGCCCTGCCTCAAATTGCTCTTTTGACATGTCTGTTGCTCCTCATCTCGTTTGCTGCATATCTGTCTAGTTAGTGGTGGCGGCCTTTGTACATTGAAAGGTGTTGCCGCCGGATAGGTCAACAACTATCAGAGATGTTTTGTCCCAGTCTGCTCTTTCAGCAGCGGGAAATTGCATTCTCCGGAAGTATTAACGCAATCACTGTGTCTATAAAATCTAAGGATATATGAATATTTATCACCAATAACACGCCGACTATCTTGTTATTTAAGAAAATGAGACAAGATTTGAGTCGCCTCTCGCACCTCGACCTAAATTGTACACAATTCCCTGAGGTTCCCAATTGACAGGATGATTTGAGGCCTCTACCGTCCTAGCCAACAAATATAAGTTTCCCGAAACGGGGAGGATGAGATTGGCTACTCTTCTGGAGATCAAAGACCTTCAGACCCATTTCTTTACGTCGGCGGGCGTCGTAAAAGCCGTAGACGGTGTTTCCTACACCGTTGATGAAGGCGAAACGGTCGCTGTGGTTGGTGAGTCGGGTTGTGGAAAATCCGTGACGGCAATGTCCATCCTGCGGTTGATTCCCTGGCCGCCGGGCAGGATTGTCGGCGGGTCCATTCGTTTTGACGGCCAAGAACTGTTGCAACTGGATGAGCAGGGTATCCGTGCGCTTCGTGGCAAAGATATTGGCATGATTTTTCAAGAGCCAATGACATCTTTGAACCCGGTATTGACCATTGGACTACAACTGACAGAAACCCTTAAAGCCCATACCAGCATTTCAGATGAAGACGCTAACGCGCGCGCCGTTGAACTGTTGGGTATGGTCGGAATATCCGAACCCGAACGCCGCCTGGAACAGTATCCGCACCATCTGTCGGGCGGCATGCGCCAGCGCGTCGTCATCGCCATGGCGTTATCATGTGAACCGAAGCTGATCATCGCCGATGAGCCGACGACCGCGCTGGATGTGACCATTCAGGCGCAAATTCTGGAACTGATGAAAGATCTGACCAAACGTCTTGGCGTGGCGATGATCGTCATCACCCACAACCTAGGTGTGGTCGCGCGTTATGCGGACCGGGTTAATGTCATGTATGCGGGCCGTATTATCGAATCAGGGACAGCGCGTGATATCTATTATAACCCCCGGCACCCCTATACTCTGGCGCTGCTAAAATCCGTGCCGCGTATGGATCAGGCTCGTCAGGCCAAGCTTGATCCGGTTGACGGCCAGCCGCCTGATTTGGCCATGCTGGATGGTGGTTGTGCGTTTCGTCCACGCTGCCGGTTCGCGACTGAAAAGTGCGCCAGCGAATATCCACCGCTGGAACGCGTCAGTGATACTCAATCCGCGGCCTGCTGGGAAATGGATAATCTTGAGGAGAAAGCATCGTGACCGCTCCTGATGGCGCAATCCGCGATGATGCACAGCACCGAGGTCAGCCGACCGACGAAATACTGGTCGATGTCAAAGACCTGAAAATGCATTTTCCCGTCACCGAAGGCGTGTTCGTGCAAACCGTTGTCGCCACCGTCAAAGCGGTCAATGGTGTCAGCTTCCAGATCAAAAAAGGTGAGACCCTGGGGTTGGTGGGAGAGTCCGGCTGTGGAAAGACGACAACGGGGCGGTGTATCCTTCAACTGGAAAACGCCACGGGCGGTGAAATTCTTTATCAGGGAACAGATCTGACCAAACTTGATTCGAAGGGGATGGTCGATTTTCGAAAGAAAATACAGATCATCTTCCAGGACCCGTTCAGCTCCCTTAACCCGCGCATGACCATCGGCGAGATTATCGCCGAACCGATGAAGGTGCATGCCATTATTTCCGACTCTGGCAAACGCCGGAAACGGGTGTTGGATTTGTTGGTCAAATGCGGTCTTAAAACCAACTTTGCTGATCGTTACCCGCATGAGATGTCCGGCGGTCAGCGCCAGCGTGTCGGCATTGCCCGGGCCCTGGCGATGAACCCGGAATTCATTATCTGCGATGAGGCGGTCTCTGCGCTGGATGTTTCAATTCAGGCTCAGGTGATCAACCTGCTGGAAGATTTGCGTGATGAATTCGGACTGACTTATCTGTTCATTTCTCATGACCTGAGCGTCGTCCGCCATATCTGTCACCGGGTCGCGGTGATGTATCTTGGCAATATGGTCGAACTGGCCGATTGTGATGAACTGTATGACAATCCCATTCACCCCTATACGCAGGCTCTGCTGGAGGCTGTTCCGATCCCGGACCCTGATCTGGAGAACAGTCGGGCCCATAAGGTGGTTAAGGGCGAAATTCCGAGCCCCATGAATCCGCCTAGCGGTTGCGTATTTCATCCACGCTGTGAAAAAGCAGTGGCAAGCTGCAGTCAGCGTATACCAGAATTCAGAGAAGTTAAGCCAGGCCATTGGGTGGCCTGTACGGAGGTGTGATCGCCTGAACCAGGGGCGGCGCATAAATCTGGAACTCGGGAGGTTCCTTTGAACACTGGGAAGGAGAGAGTAAATGAGTAACGCCTATACCAAATTGGCGGTATCGCTTGCGGTCGGGGCAGGTCTTGCCCTCGGCGCGAGCAGTGCCGCGACGGCGGCAACGCCTAAACGGGGCGGTATCCTGAACTTCGTTGTCGGGTCGAAAATACCCTCATACGACGGACATCGGGAAACCACCTTCGGCATGATTCACCCGATCCGGCCGTTTTACAGTCTGTTGATCCGGATTAATCCGGACAATCCGTCCTCACCGACGGACTTCGTCTGCGATCTGTGTGACGGCAGTGTGCCGAAACCCACCGAAAATGGCACTAAGTACACTTTCAAGATTCGCACGGGCGTCAAGTTCCATGATGGGACTCCGTTGACATCAGCGGATATCAAGGCGACCTTCGACAAGATCATTTTCCCACCGGAAGGTATTCCGAGTTCGCGGAAAGCGTTCTTCAAGGCGGTTGAATCCATAACCGCACCGGACCCCACGACGGTAGTCTTCAAGTTGAAGTTCCCGACGGGCAGCTTCATTCCGGCCTTGGCGACTCCGTTCAACTTTGTTTATTCAAAAAAGGATCTGGATACTCACGGATACACTTGGCACACAAAACACATCAACGGCACCGGCGCCTTCAAGTTCGTTCAGGAACAAAAGGGTTCGTTCGTCGAAGGTGTGAGGAACGATGACTACTATCTCAAGGGTCAGCCTTATCTGGATGGGTTCAAGGCGATATCCGCACCTAAGCTGGCTGTTCGCGTGCAGGCCATTCGTGGTGATCGAGCGGCCATCGAATTCCGTGGGTTCCCACCCAAGCATCGTGACGATCTGGTCAGGGCGCTAGGCGATAAGATCACGGTTCAGGAAAGCGACTGGAACTGTGTGCTGCTATCTACGCCGAACCAGGAACACAAACCTTTTGATGATGTGCGTGTTCGTCAGGCGTTGACACTTGGGATGGACCGTTGGGCCGGGTCCAAGTATCTGTCGCGCATCGCCATTGTGAAAACGGTTGGTGGGGTTGTCTTCCCGAAACACCCGTTTGCCGCAACCAAGGAAGAGCTGATGAAGCTCAAGGGGTATGGCACGGACGTCAAAGCCAATCAGGCGGAAGCAAAAGCGCTTTTGAAGGCTGCGGGGGCAAGTGGTATTTCCGTCGATTTCAATAATCGTGCGGTTGACCAGCCTTACAAGGTGGTTGGCACATGGCTGGTTGATGAATGGAAAAAAATTGGCTTGAAAACCAAACAGCGGGTCCAACCTTCGCCGCAATTCTATGCGACGCTTCGCAAAAAGAAGGATTTCGACGTCTCTATTGATTTCAACTGCCAGTCCGTCATTAATCCGATCGCTGATATCACCAAGTTCCTTGGTTCTGCCGGCAACAACTACGGCAATTACAAGGATGACAAACTTGAAGCGATCTATGACAAGATTTTGAAATCAGGCAGTGAAACAGAACAGCGAGCTCTCATCCGTAAGTTTGAGACCCGCGCCCTTAGTGATCAGGCTCACTTGGCGATCACATTGTGGTGGTACAAGATCAATCCGTACCGCTCTTATGTGAAGGGGTGGAAAATTGCTCCGAGCCACTATCTAAACCAGTCGTTGGATAATATCTGGTTGGATAAATAGTCGTTCGGTTGCGAACGATAAGTTAGGGTTCGATACGTCGAGCACCGGCTTTCGCCCGTCACCTGCTTTGGTGGCGGGCGGAGCGCCGGTTTTCGGGTAAGGTTTCTGGAAAGCAAAAAGTAATATGTCGAAATATATTTTCAAGCGGCTACTCATGATGATTCCGACGCTACTCGGAGCCGCGGTTTTTGTGTTCTTTTTACTTCGTATGATCCCGGGAGACGTTTGTGAATTGCGTCTGGCGGGGACGGGCCTTTATGCCGATCCTGCTGAAATTTTGCTGTGTCAGAAAAACCTCGGCCTGGACCAGCCGTTATTCGGTCAGTTTATCGATTTTATTGTCGGGTATGCCAAATTTGACCTTGGCATTTCCATGTGGACGGGTTCGCCCATCACTGAAGAAATTGGCCTCAGGTTTGAATTGTCCTTGCAGGTGGCCATCATGGCGACGCTGGTTGCTGTCCTAATCGCCATTCCGCTTGGTGTTATTTCCGCAGTCAAACAGAATACCTGGATTGATTATGTGGTGCGGACTTTTTCGATTGCGGGTATCGCCATGCCGTCTTTCTGGCTGGGTATCCTGATCATTCTGGGCCTGTTGATTGGCACCCAGGCGGTGTTTGGCGAACCCTGGATGCCGCCGATCGACTACGTTCCCATATGGGAAGATCCAATGCGGAATCTTTCGCAACTGATCTGGCCTGCGGTCGCCACGGGTTATCGCTATTCCGCAGTGGCCACGCGAATGACACGCTCGGCGCTTCTGGAAGTGTTGCGTGAAGATTACGTGCGCACGGCCCGGGCCAAAGGACTGGCGGAAAAAATCATCATCAACCGCCATGCGCTTAAGAATGCGCTGCTGCCGGTCGTCACGATCATCGCCATTGAATTTGCGTTCCTTATGGGCGGGCTGGTTGTCACCGAACAGGTATTTAATCTGAATGGCTTGGGCAAGCTGTTCGTCGAATCGGTCGGCTCTCAGGATTATAGCATGACGCAGCAACTGGTCATGCTGGTGGTGTTGATTTTCGTCATGACCAATTTTTTGATTGATATCATGTATGCGTGGCTCGACCCGCGTATTCGTTACAGTTAAGGGAAGACGACGATGACAACAGTATCTGAAATTCAGGTAGAAGCCGAATTCGAAGATCTTTCGAACAAGTCGTCATTTATGAACGTGTTGTCGATCATGATCCGAAAACAGCCCCTTGGGGTGTTCGGCGCCTGTATCGTGATTACCATGGTTCTGATGGCGGTATTTGCCGATGTCATCACCTCGGTTGATCCGGAGATCAATAACCTGGCGCATATGCTGGAGCCACCCGATAAAACGTTTCTTCTGGGGACGGACCAGTTCGGACGTGACCTGTTGACCCGGATCATTTATGGCGCGCGAACAGCATTGTTTGTGGGCTTTACCTGCGCAATTGTCGGCTCGACAATTGGTTTGGTTCTAGGGGTCGCCAGCGCCTATTTTGGCGGTATGATTGACCTGATTGTGCAACGTATTGTTGACGTGATTATGGCATTTCCCCTGATCATTTTGGCGCTTGCCGTCGTTGCCACGTTGGGCCCCGGGGTTCAGAACGTCATCATTGCGATAACCATTCCCTTCATTCCGCAGTGCGCCCGGGTTGTGCGCTCCAATGCGTTGGCAATTCGTGAAATTCCCTATGTGGATGCGGCGCGGGCGCTCGGCTTCAGCCATACACGGATCATCCTGCGCCACATGGTGCCGAACGTCATGGCGCCATTCCTGATTATGCTGACGTCGTTTCTGGGGCAGGCGATCTTGCTGGAAGCTTCCCTGTCCTTTCTTGGTATGGGCGTGCAGGAACCGACACCTGCATGGGGTTTGATGCTTCAGGGCGGTGCCGAAGAGTTTGCGGAAAGTGCGCCCTGGGTGGCCATCTGGCCGGGCGTCGCGATCAGCCTCGCGGTATTTGGGTTCAATCTGTTTGGCGATTCAGTCCGTGATGTGCTGGACCCGAAGCTGCGGTCTCAGTAACCGCATTTAATAATTTAATGTGAATGCGGGTCCCTGATCATTTTAGGGGCCCATATTTTTGCTTTGAGAGGGTGCCATGACAAACCGCAAACGTGTCGCGTTGATGGGGTTCATGCTGGAAAGTAACACCTTCGCTCCGGTATCCGATGAGTCGGCGTTTCGCTCGCTCTGTTATATGTCGGGCGATGAAATTCTGGATGATATCGCCAAAGCCAACGCCAGCCTGCCGGTTGAAATTCCTTCATTCGTGGACGCCATGGACCGTGCCGAAATCCCGTGGCAAGCCATGCCCATCGTGGTCACCGCAGCGGAACCCGGCGGGCCTGTCGATCAGGATTTTTTTGAACGCACGAAGGATGACATGGAACGACGGCTTCGGGCTTCATTGCCGTTGGACGGTGTCTATATTGCCGAGCATGGGGCAATGACAGGAACGGGTAGTTATGATCCAGACGGCGATCTTTTTGCGATGGTCCGCAGTGTGGTCGGCCCGGATGTCCCGATCCTGGCGACGCTGGATCTGCACGCCAATATTTCCGAAAAAATGGTCAAGAATACGGATGTCCTGATTTCCTATCTGACCAACCCCCATGTTGATCAGAAAGAGCGCGCCGAGGAGGCCGCTGATCTGATGATGGAGATGTGGCGGGGCATGCACCCCGAGGTCGTGTTCATCCGCTTGCCATTGGTGGCGCCGTCGGTGACCCTGCTGACGGCGGAGGGGCCCTATGCCGATATGATTGACTATGGGCAAGCCAATAAAACCGCTGCTATCGCAAATATCTCTGTTGTTGCCGGGTTTGTATATGGGGATACCCCGATGAACGGCATCGCCGTGATTGTCACTGGTCGGAATGAACAGGCCCCCGCCAGAGCGCTATGTGCGGATATCGCTCGGCGCGGGTGGGAAGACCGGCGGCGCTTTCAGATCAACCTGACGTCACTTGAGGCGGCGGTCGCCATGATGGCCGCAAATGGACGGGATTCGTCCCGCCCGGCGCAAATATTCGCCGATGTTGCCGATAATCCCGGCGGTGGCGGGCGCGGCAACACTACGTGGATACTTGAAAAGCTGTTCGAGACAGGGGCCGATGGGGTCTATTTCTCGAATTTCATCGATCCGTCGTTGGCGGCAAGAGCGCATGAAGCGGGAGTGGGAGCCCGCTTTAACGCAATCTTTAACGAAAATACCGAAAGCCAGTATTCCGAACGGCTTGAAGCTCCTGTAAACGTTCTAGCCCTGCATCATGGTAAATGCATCGGACGGCGTGGCATCTGGGCCGAGCGGTCGCTCAACCTCGGGCCATCTGCGTTGCTCCAGGTTGGCGGAGTCAAGGTGGTTGTCGGCTCTATGCGTAAACAAGGCGCCGACCCGGTGTGGCTGGAAATGTTCGGTCTTGATATTGCCGACGCACGTTCCGTCGTGGTCAAGTCCCGCGGCCATTTTCGCGCCGGATATGATGAATATTTTACACCGGATCGTGTTTTTGAGGTCGATGTGCCGGGTCTGACATCTCCGGTTCTTTCCAATTTCGAATTCAAGGGACTGGCGCGACCGGTTTTTCCGCTGGATGAGGATGCAGTATGGAACGGGCCGGACTGGTAGGTCAGGGCTCAATCAGATGGTTCGGCAGTTCATTTTTATCACCGTCCTGAATGGGAAAGTGTTCGGCCAGGACACCCCCACAGGTCTGGATCGTTTTGAGAAACCCAACGATTTTTGCCTTGGCGCAAGAGAAGTCAGGACGGCAACGCCCCCTCGGTGCCGAACACCAGAACGCGGGAGTTTTCATCCAGTTTTAGCTGTCCGCGCATCACCTCTGAGTCGGCGACGTGGCACAGGCCTGCGGTACTGGCGCATCCCGCAGGTCCGACCAAAATCAGCGGGTCGTCCCCGATCGGCGTTTTGAGCTGATTAATGACATCCTGGGCCATCGCGTCGGAAATCGTCATAAAGGCGTCAGCATGTTTCGATAAAATAGCCCAGGCAATCGACGATGGCGCACGGCAGTTCAATGGCCCCATAAAGGTCTTTCCTGAACCCGTTGATTCAGACAGCCGTCCTTGGCGGGAACTGTTATAAAGACAGTCTGCGGCTTCGGGCTCGACAACAATAACCATTGGCCGCGCTGTTCCATAACGATCTGCAAGGTAGCCGGCAACCGCCGCCGCGACACCGCCGACACCGCCCTGGATAAATACGTGTGTCGGCAGCGGCTGCTTGGTTGCCATTAATTGATCAACGGCTTCCGCAATCATCACGGTGTAGCCGATCATCACAGTTTGCGGGATATCTTCGTACCCAGGCCAGGCGGTATCAGAAATAACGATCCAGTTCTTTTCCCGCGCCGTATTCTCGGCGACAACAAGGGTATCGTCGTAATCTCCGGTGTGGCGAATAATATCTGCGCCCGTATCTTTAATCATCTGTTCGCGCTCGTCGGCAGCGTCGTTCGGTAAAAAGATTACGGCGTGGCAACCAAAGTGTTTTGCACCCGCTGCTACCGCCCGCCCATGATTTCCGGCAGACGCGCAGGTGACGGTAATATCGGAAATCAGGTCCTTATACCCGCCTTCCGCAAGCGTCTTGAAGTCGGCCTGCCGACCGCTCTGTTTTTCTATATAATTCAGCAGAACCTTGCCGACGGCATACGTTCCACCCAGCGCCTTGAAAGCATTTAACCCGAATCGAAAGGATTCGTCTTTATATTGCAAACTCCCGATCCCAAGGGCGCGCGCCTTATTGAGCAGGGTGTGAAGGGGGGTTGGCTCATAAGCAGGACATTGTGAGATCAGTGCCCGGACATCGTCAGATGCTGCGACGGAAATAATGGCTCTTTCCGGATTGGCGTATTCGGCGGGTTGATGGGGTGACGTGGCAAGGTGTAAAGGCATGATCGGTTTTCCAGGTTAGTTGTTCGGGTCAGACCCCCATATACATGCCGCCGTTCACATGCAGGGTCTGGCCGGTGATGTAAGCAGCTTCCGGTTGGCAGAGGTAACGGATCATTCCGGCAATCTCTTCAGGTTTACCGAAGCGATCCACCGGTGGTGGGGTCTTCATGGGTGGACGAATACCGGCGGACGCCGGACGCTCGGTGTCAATGTGGCCGGGTGAGACGACATTGCAGGTAATCCCGATCGGCGCAAGTTCGACGGCGAGTCCGCGCGTCAACCCAACCAGCCCGGCTTTGGCTGCCAGCACATGGGCGCGGTTGGCGGTGGCGATGTAGGCGGAAATTCCCCCCAACGTAATGATCCGTCCGCCACCTGCTTTCTCCATATGCGGGATGCAGGCCCTGGCGCACAGAAACGCCCCGTCAAGCGGAACGGCCAGTACATCCCTCCATTGTTGCAGGCTCATTTCGGTAATAGGAACCTGACCGCGAATGGAGGCGTTGCTGACCAGAATATCAATGCGCCCAAAGGCTTCTATTGCAGCGTCAGCCATGTCGTTGACGGCTTCCTCATCGGTTACGTCGGCGATGTGAGCGATCGCCCGGCCACCGGCTTGGGTTATCTCCGCTGCAACGCTTTCCGCGGCGTTTCTGTCCTGAACGGCATTGATAACGATTGCGGCGCCATCGGCGGCCAAACGTAACGCGGTCGCTTTCCCGATGTTGCGTGCCGCTCCGGTGATGATAGCGACCTGGCCTTCAAGTGTTTTGTTCATGATGTTTCCCTCGACCTCAGGTTTCTGCTCAGGACCCTTTAAATTCTGCCGGGCGCTTGGCGACAAACGCGCTGACGCCTTCACGGAAATCGTCCGTCGCCGTACAATCTGCGAAGGAGGTGATTTCGTCACCAAGTTGAGTTTCAATGGATGTGTTAAGTGACTGGTTAAGCAGGCGCTTTGCATGAGCGTGGGCATGGCTTGGTCCGCTGGCGAGCCGTGTCGCTAGCCTGGCGGTTTCGTCAGCGAGATCAGCAACAGGAACGACCCGGTTGATCAGGCCCCAGCGTTCCGCCGTCTCCGCGTCGAAACGATCCCCCAGAAGGGCGATCTCGAATGATCGTTTCAGCCCGACCATGCGGGGCAGGTGATAGGTTGATCCACCGTCCGGGCTGACGCCCAGATGGCAATAGGCTAGGGTGAAAAAGGCATCATCCGCGGCCAGCACAAGATCGCAGGCCAGCATCATACTGACACCGGCCCCGGCGACGGCTCCTCTGACGCTGGCGAGGATTGGCTGAGGGAGGGTGCGCATGTTGAAGATGATGTTATGGACATCATCAAGAAGGGCGGAGAATTGGGCATTCAGTTCCGCTTGATCAGACGTCTCCGCCAGCATGGACCGGAATTTCTTGATGTCGCCGCCGGCCATGAAATGATCACCTTCGCCCTGCATGACCACGGCACGGACATCCTTGACGTCCTTCAGGGTTTCCGTGATGTGGGCGAGGGCGGCGACCAGTTCCGAATTGATGGCGTTCAAGGATTTCGGACGGTTGAAGGTGACCCAGCAGACGGCATCGCGCACGTCAACGCTGACAGTGTCATTCGGGGACGAAATTTGTGTGCTCATGAGAGGCTCGCAATCAGGACAAAACTGACATTAATCTACCTGATCTCGGGGCCTCTGCAAGTTATCTCAACTGCCAGCTCGCAGGCAGGTCTGGGTTGACGTAAAAAAACAATGCGGGCGGTTCATGAAAGGAACCGCCCGCCAGTTTGGTTATTTATGTGGTTTAGTAAACATCTTCTCTGGTGTTGTAGACGTTGAACTTGCCGGTTGGCGTGATCAGGCGCTTGTCCTTTATCACTTTTTTCAGTTTACGGGTTTTGTCGTCAACGACGACGATAGCCGATTCTTGATCCTTGCCATTCCAGACTGAGAACCAGACCTCGGTTCCGGCCTTGTTGTATTCACCCTGCACAACACGGCGCACCCCTTCGCTGATGCCGGACCACTCTCCGATGGGCAGTACTTCGTAGGGTTTGTCGAGGTCTCTGGTGTCAAAGACCGCAACTGAGGACGAGATTTCTGATTCCGGGTTCAACGGACTGTCGACCCACAGATTATTTGAATTCGGGTGGGTTTTAACAAACAGAGATCCACCGCCTTGAGCTTCCAGAGACTGAACGACTTTCCATGCCTGATCAGGATGGCCTATTGGGTCGGTGCCAATCAGAGCTACGGTTTCGTCACCCAGGTGGCTGGTTGCCCAGACCGGACCAAATTTCGGATGAATGAAGTTTGCTCCGCGTCCTGGATGCGGGGTTGCGCCTATACCGTCTTTTTCGGTCACCAATGCCACTAGCTTCCCTTCCTTGGTATCAATGACACCGATGGTATTTCTGGCATTGGCGGCAACCATGAAATAACGTCCTGTCGAATCGAGGCCGCCATCATGGAGGAAACGTTCAACGTTGATGGAGGTTATCTTGAGGTTTTCCAGGTCTTCATAGTCGACCAGCAGAATTTTGCCGGTTTCTTTCACGTTAACGACGAATTCCGGTTTGTAATGAGAGCTGATAATCGCAGCAACACGGGGTTCAGGATGATACTCTTGGGTATCAACCGTCATGCCACGCGTGGTCACGATTCTTATGGGTTTAAGCGTATTGCCGTCCATGATGACAAACTGTGGAGGCCAGTAGGCTCCGGCGATGGCGTACTTGTCCTCCCAGCCCTTGAATTTCGAAGTTTCGACAGAACGCGCTTCCATGCCAACTTTAACAGAAGCAACGGTGCTAGGATCGGCCATCCACAAATCAATCATATTGATCAGCGCATCACGGCCAATCACCATCAGATACCGGCCACTGGCGGAAATTCGGCTGATATGCACCGCATAACCGGTTTTAATGATTTTCTTGATTTCATAGGTGTTGCCATCGATCAGGGCAATTTCACCGGCATCGCGTAACGTTACCGAGAACAGATTGTCGATATCCCAATCGTTCATTTTTTTCTTGGGGCGATCTTCCGGTTTGATCACGACTTTCCAGGTTTTCATGATCTCTTTCATGCCGAACTCAGGTGGGATCGCGGGCTCGTTCAGCAAATACCTAGCCATAAGATCGATATTTTTTTCGGAAAGAATGCCCGATGTTCCCCAATTCGGCATACCGGCAGGTGAGCCGTAGGTAATGAAACTTTTCAGATAGTCAAAGCCAAGTTCTTTTGTTTTTTTCGGTATCAGGGGCTTGCCCGTCGCACCTTTACGTAACACGCCATGACAACCTGCACAGCGTTCGAAATAAATCTTGTTGGCTTTGGAAAATTCTTCTTTTGTCAGAATCGGGACTCCCGACTTTGCGCCAGGTTGCTCCACACTCTCCAGCACATCAAGGCTGGGCTTATATTGCTGACTTGGGGTCGTTTTATGTTTTTTTAGATTATCCGGATTGGCTTTCTGGGCGGCGTCGGCGACCGCCATAGACAGGGTGATTGCACCAACAGCGGCTAAAACAGCCATCGTTCGGCGGATTAGGCGTTCATTCATAACGGAGTCTCCTGTTAGACTTGCAGCGGCAAATAGATGTCAAAATGTTTTTATTATTATTTAAATTCTACTTTCCTAACCGTCAGGAACACTTGTGGAGAAAAGCAGAATGAACATGAGAGCATAAACCGTTCAGGCGAGACTTGATCAATGTCAGGTCGCTTGAATTAAAATTGATTTATCCAATGAACGGCGTCTTTTTGTTTAACACGTCGATAATCCGTTACGGAGGTATCAAACTGGCACAGCAATTTCCGTTGAAAGGCTGGACGGTTCATATGTGCTTTCTGGCGTGGGCCGCCAGCTTTGCGATTCTGGTATTGGGCGCCACAACGGCGACTGCGTCCGATGACCTGCGCAATGCCATTAAGGCGCAGTCACTTACAGAAGTTTTCCCCGACTCCGATCATGTTGGCGACGTCGATGGTGATCCACCCGCAGCACCGGTATTCAAAGACAACCGCCTGGTCGGCTACCTGTATCTAACATCCGACGTGGTCAAATCAGCAGGATTTGCGGGCAAGCCCATCAAGATATTGGCCGGTGTGGATTTGTCCGGCAAAATTACCGGTGCGGCTGTTTATGAACACGACGAGCCGATTCTGATACTAGGAATTCCGGACAGTGCGCTCGATAATTTTATCCACCAATTCAGCGGCGTTGATATTCGCCAACGAGTTCGAGTGGGAGAGAAGGCCAAAGACGGAGAGTATGGCATTGATATCGTTTCTGGAGCTTCGATTACGTCGCACGTATTTACCGACAGCATAATGCGCGCAGGCCGTTTGATTGCCCGTTCGCGTGGTATCATTGGCGAATCTTTCAGCCGCTCGGGTGAGTTAGAGTTGGAAAAATTCGAGGCGGCCACCTGGCAAAAACTGAACGACAACGGAGCAATCCGGAGGCTGCATCTGACCCGTGGTCAAGTTGCGGCAGCATTTTCGAAGAACACCGACTTTGAAGATGCCAACAAGCTGTTTATTGACCTTTACGCGGGTCTCGCGACACCCGCCGGAATCGGTCAGAATCTGCTTGGATTTGCCGGATACAATAAACTTGTTTCGGGGCTTAAGGCAGGAACCCATCCGATTTTTGTGGCGTCAAGCGGGTTCTATTCGTTTCGTGGTTATGTCTACCGGCGCAGTGGTTTTTTTGAGCGCCTGCAATTGGTGCAAGGCGAACACACCATCCGCCTGACCAAAGATATGCATCTGTCTTTGAAAAAGCTTGATATCAAGGGCTTGCCCAAACTGCGTGAAATCAGCCTGTTCAAAATCCCGGCGGCAACCGGGTTTGATCCACTGCGGCCCTGGCGACTTGAACTGCTGGTCGAAGGAGAAGGCGATTCAGGTGGTAAAAAATTTGCTGGATTTTCCTTGAACTATACTTTGCCCAACCTGTTTATACGGAAATCCCCCGACAACGAGATCACGAGCCAGACCGTAGACCCGGACAAACCGCTGTGGAAAGTTCGCTGGATCGATATGATGCCTGAGGTGATTATCCTCAGTTTCGCGCTTGCCCTTCTTTTGATCGTTCTGGTGCTGGAGGACTGGCTGGTGCGTTACCATAATTTTGTCGACTGGTTTCGCTTGGGCTTCCTCACCTTTACACTTGTTTTCATTGGGTGGATCACGGCAGCACAGCTATCCGTTATTAATATTCTGACCTTTGTTGGTGCTTTGTTGACTGAATTTCGTTGGGATTTTTTCCTGCTGGAACCACTGATATTTCTGCTTTGGGGGTTCGTCGCACTCGCTCTCCTGTTTTGGGGGCGCGGCGTTTTTTGCGGCTGGTTATGCCCGTTCGGTGCCCTTCAGGAACTGCTGAACAAGCTGGCTGTATATTTTAAAGCCCCCCAGTATGTGCTGCCCTTTGCCATCAATGAACGTCTGTGGGCCGTCAAGTATATGATCTTCCTGGGCCTGTTCGCCCTGTCACTCGGGCCGGCCGAAATGGCCGGGAGGATGATGGAGGTGGAACCCTTCAAAACCGTTATCGCCCTAAAATTTATCCGCGCCTGGCCGTTTGTTGTTTATGCATCCATTCTGCTGGTTGCCGGACTGTTTGTTAACCGTTTCTTCTGCCGGTACCTTTGCCCATTGGGGGCGGCACTTGCTATTCCCGCCAACAACAGAATGTTCGATTGGCTGAAGCGCCACCATCAATGTGGGACGCAGTGCGATATTTGCGCCATTCGCTGCCCGGTGCAGGCCGTACATCCGAGCGGTAACATCGATCTGCATGAATGCATTTACTGTCTGGATTGTCAGCGCAACTATCACGATGCGCAGTTGTGCCCACCGGTCGTCCAAAAACGCCGGAGGAGGGAGCGTCGGGCTGCTTTGGCAGCTGGAGAGACGATCAAAACAAACGGCTCGCCTCGGTCACGGGGAAGAGAACAATGATGAGTTCCCACATTATCATGAGCCGCCGTCGTATCACCAGAATCGCCGCTTGGGGGGAACCAACCAAGTCGTTTACGTTCGTCCGTGGGGATCAGGCTGATTATTGCACCGTCGTCGGCACCACGGTCCTGACGATGGAAGAATCCATCTCTTCATAATCGAAATAATTGATCAACTCATAGAGTTCGGCGCGGGTCAGCATGTCAGCTTCGCGTGATCTGGTGCCGTCTTCTTCATTGATCGTGCTGTAAAGCTGATCCATGGCCTTTAGGGCGACGCGAAGCTGCGATACCGGCCAGATGACTATTTTGTAACCCATGTCCTGAAACTGTTGGCCGGTGTAATGGGGGGTGCGCCCGAACTCCGTCATGTTGGCCAGCGCCGGTATGCCGACCCCGGCGGCGAAGGCGCGGTAATCATCTTCTGTCGCCAGGCCGTCAGCGAAGACGATGTCCGCCCCGGCCTCAACGTAGGTGCGGGCCCGCGCAATTGCGCCCGCCATGCCTTCCGAAGCCAGCGCGTCGGTGCGCGCGATGATCTGCAGATGGGTTCGGGCCTTTAGTGCAGCGGCGACTTTCAGGGCCATGTCGTCGGCGCTGATCAGCTGTTTGTCATTCAGGTGACCGCATTTTTTCGGTAATCTCTGATCTTCGATCTGCATGGCCGCCGCCCCCGCCATTTCCAGTTCGCGCACGCAACGCATGACGTTTAGCGCCTCGCCGTAACCCGTGTCGGCGTCAACAATGAGAGGCAGGTCGGTGGCGCGAAAAATGGTACGGACAGCAAAACACAGGTCTTCCAGCGTCATCACGCCGAGGTCGGGCAATCCCATGCTGGCCGAGATTCCGGCACCAGATATATAGAGCGCATCGAAACCGGCGCGCTTGGCGAGCAGTCCGGCAAGGCCGTTGTGGGCGCCCGGCGCGCGCAGGATTTCCGGGCCTTTCAGCCGCCGGGCCAGTCGTTCGCCAGGGGGGGTCGGATCAGGTCCGTCACCTTCAAGCCATGTCATTTCGGGTCCTCCGTCGTCATTTTGTTTCCCGTTCGGTATAATTACACCGATCAATCGGTTGGAGATACGGTTTTTGTATGCAATTAATTCCAGATGTTCAGGGTTTGCACCCGGCATCGGGATTACACCACAGGACCAGTTGATATGAAACGCATTGCCATACTGGATGACTATCAAAACGCGGCGCTTGGTGCTGCGGACTGGAACAGCCTGCCTGAATGTCAAATTACGGTTTTTGATTCACATATTGCAAACCCCGGTCAGGTTGCCGAAATGCTGCAGCCCTTTGACATTGTTGTCGCCATGCGGGAACGCACCCCGTTTCCTGCATCACTGCTCGGCAATCTGGCTAACCTGAAACTGCTGGTCACGGCGGGCATGCGCAACCTCGCCATCGATATGGAGGCGGCGGGCCGGGCGGGTGTTGTTGTCTGCGGTACCGAAATGCTGGCTTATCCGGCGTTTGAACATGCCTGGGGGCTGATTCTGGCTTTGACCAAACAAATCGCCAAAGAAGACCACGTTATGAAAAGCGGCGGCTGGCAACAGGGCTCCGGCGTTGGTTTGAGTGGTAAGACCCTGGGGCTGGCCGGGCTCGGCAAGCTGGGAGCCCAGGTGGCGCGGGTCGGGCAAGCGTTTAATATGAACGTCATCGCCTGGAGTGAAAACCTGACCAATGACCGCGCGGCGGAAGTTGGTGTCCAGCGGGTCAGCAAAGACGATCTGTTCCGTAGCGCCGATGTGATCTCCATCCATCTCGTTCTCAGCGACCGAACCCGTGGACTGGTCGGCGATGCCGAGTTGGCGTTGATGAAACCTTCGGCCTACCTGATCAACACATCGCGCGGCCCCATCGTTGACGAGGCGGCGCTGCTCGAGGTGTTGCAATCAAACGCCATCGCCGGGGCGGGGCTTGATGTGTTTGATGTTGAACCTCTGCCCAAGGACCATAAGCTTCGCAAACTCAGCAACGTCGTATTGACCGGACACACGGGCTTCGTTGTCCGGGAACTCCATGAACTGGTCTACGGTCAGGCGGTGGAAGACATTGCCGCTTGGGCATCCGGTGCGCCAGTGCGTGTCCTTAACGAGGGATAGAGACTGACATGTCCGATTTGATCCTGACCCGCGAAGACGGCCCGGTTGCGACGGTTATTTTAAACAACCCGAGCAAACGTAACGCCCTGTGTCGAGCGGCGTGGGACGCGCTCGGCAATACTATTGGTGAACTTAATCGCCGTGATGATTTGCGTTGCATCATCATTCGCGGGGCCGGGCAGCAGGCCTTCGCCGCTGGGGCCGACATCTCCGAATTCCCGGAAAACCGCGCCAACGCCGAACAGGCCATGGCCTACGGAGAAGACGTGGAACGGGCGCTATCGGCGCTGCTTGGCTGCACCCATCCGACCATCGCCATGATCTATGGGGCCTGCACCGGCGGCGGCCTGGAAATCGCCGCGTGCTGCGATATGCGCATCGCCGGAACATCAGCGCGCTTCGGCGTGCCCATCAACCGTATTGGTCACGCCTTCGCCGCCGCTGAAATGAAACCGGTGCTTGATCTCGTCGGCAAGGCGGTGGTCCTGGAACTGTTGCTGGAAGGGCGTATCGTCAGCGCTGAAGAGGCCCTCGCCCGCGGACTGGTTAACCGGGTTGTCGCTGACGACGAACTGGCGGAAAATGTCATGGGCAGCGCCAGCCGCATCGCCGCCGGTGCCCCGCTTGCCGTGCGCATGACCAAAACGCTGGTGCGCCGGGTCATGAACGGTGGCCCACTGTCGGATGCCGAAGTCCGCGACGTATATTCGATCTGTGATTCGGATGATTATGCCGAAGGCGTACGCGCCTTTCTGACCAAGGAAAAACCTGATTTTAGAGGGCGCTGAATTGCCCCAAACAAATTGAAAGAGGATACGAATATGAGTCCACGTCAAAAACTGCAAGCCCTTCTGGATGCGCCCGGCATTCTCACCCTGCCCGGATGCTACGATGCCCTGTCGGCAAAACTGATCGAACGGGCCGGGTTCAGCGCGACCTTCATGGGCGGTTTCGCCGTTGCCGCCTCGCGTATCGGCTTGCCCGATACCGGGCTGATCTCATATAATGAAATGCTTGATCAGGGGCGCAACATCGCCAACGCCGTATCGATCCCGGTGCTTGGTGATGGCGACACCGGTTATGGCAATGCCCTTAACGTCAAGCGCACGGTTCAGGGGTATGCCGGGGCCGGTCTGGCCTGCGTGATGATTGAGGACCAGTTGGCGCCCAAACGCTGCGGCCACACCCAGGGCAAACAGATCGTCAGCCGCGAAGAAGCCGCCACCCGTATTCGCGCCGCCGTTGATGCGCGTGACGAAGGGGCCGATATCCTGATCATGGCCCGCACCGACGCCAATGCCACCGATGGTTTGAATGAAGCCATGGCGCGTTGCCGGATGTTCCGCGATCTGGGCGCCGATATTACCTTTCTGGAAGCGCCCAAGGATCGGGACGAGATGCAAAAATACTGCGCCGAGGTCTCCGGCCCCAAGATGGCCAACATGGTTGAGCAGGGGCAAACCCCGTTCCTCAACCCCGGTCAGCTTGAAGACATTGGCTACAAGGTTGTCATCTACCCGGTGTCGCTGATGCTGGCCTCGATCCGCGCCATGGAAGAAACCCTGACCACCCTGAACGGCGGGCACGACACCGACAAACTCGTCACCTTCGGTCACTTGCAGGACATCGTCGGCTTTCCCGACTATTACGAAGACGAGAAAAAATACGCCCATGACAGCTAAACAGTGGGACGGGCCAGCGTAGCGGGTGCCAGCCAATTAGGTTCCATCGCATCGCATCGTCAGGTTGGGTGATCGCGGATTGGGGTCTCCGCTATTCCAAAACCCCCACAAATTCCCATAAAACCCCACTTTTTTCTCAACCGCCTGCCGTGTTCCGAAAAATTGGCTAAATTCTACGGGTTTCAGATGCCAAAACCATAAAACACCCCCATAAAAACAACAAAATTTAGGTGTTTGTGGCCTCAAGTGGGGGATTTTGGTGGGTTTTAAGGTTCAATCCCGACGCCATCCGGCCACAGTCTGTCGCCAGCCCAAACCGCCGTGCACCAGACAACGTCTTCAAAATCACAATCCGCTCCGCCACAGGAGCATCAGCACCTTCCGTCGGATACCTTCCGTCGTCTGTCCTGCATACAGAATGATTGTGGTAATTTTATGGTGATGTTTATAAAAAACCGTCACTGGTATCTGAGGACACCGTCTGTTTGTATACTTTGACGTGATTTGAAATGTTTGGCTCCACGGAATGAAATGTGTTCTATTGTATGCAGCAACGGTTTTGCTGTCATATTGAACCCGGCAGAGGACGAATGGCTTGGCGAACAGATTTTCGTGGACGGCGAGGCCGGAGAGAGGTGACGTGATGATCGGTGATGTTTTGTAGGGTGCCGACCGAGTGAAGAATTTCTTTCAACTTATCAAATCGCTGGACATGGCTCACTGGCTGCTTTTGCTGGTCGTCGGCGTCATGGGCAGCGCCGGAACCTTCGCCATCGGTCATGTCATCGAGAAGGCGGCCCTTAAAAGCTGGACCCGGCAGGCAGAACTGGATGTCGCCGCCGCCACAATCTCGGCACAGAGCTGGCTGGCGCAATCAGAAACCATCGTCAGCGGGCTGGCGCTCGGATTTCGCCAACCGACCCAGCTTACGGCCGAAGAGTTTGATCATCTGGTGCGTAAAGCGGAAGAGTGGAATTCGGAGTTTTCCCTGGATACCGTTGCCGTTGTCCGGCGTGTTTTACGCCCGGAACGCCGTCAGGTGGAACAGGACCTCGGTTTCCCGCTGTCTGATGTAAATGACCCTTCAAAGGCTGTTCCCGACGCCTTTGACTATATGGTTGTAACCAACAGCTCGAAAACCAATGGACCGCTTCGCCCTGGCGTTGATCTTCTTGGCGCCAAAGAAATGGGAATCGTCCCGACGACGGCGCAACGGGTTCCCGATCAGGCCATTATGGGCCCCGCCTATACCGCCAGTGACGGGCGTCTATATACGCTGGTGGGGGTCGGCGTGCACCATGGCGATAGCAACACTGTTGTCATCGGGCAGGTCGATCTGTCTGAAATGATAGAAACCCTGCTGTCGGACCGACTTCCGGAAGGCATTGTTCTTCGCCTTAGCGAACGGGACAATGAAGCCCGGGCCGATACATTACTGCATCCCATTTATGGGCCAGTCGAGGCTGCCAGCAATGTGGTCAGGACCGTAACCATACGGGTTACGCGTGGTCAGGCGCGGTGGAACTATAACTGGGACATCACCGACGGATATCTGGGTGGGGCGCCCACGGCCAATGTCACCATGTTTCAGATCGGGGGTCTGATCATCACAATCCTGGTTGTTTATTCCATTGGATTGCTGTCCGTACAAAACGTTATTATTAGGCGAACAGTCGAGGAACGAACAAGAGAGCTGACGGAAGAAGTCGTCGAGCGAAAGAAAGCGGACGAGATACGCCTGAAAAGCGAAGAAAAACTGAATATTCATTTGGATAATACGCCGCTGGCGGCGCTCGCCTGGGATAAGAATTTCGAATGTTTTGAGTGGAATCCGGCTGCTGAGAAGATCTTTGGTTTTAGCAGGGAAGAAGCGTTGGGCCGGCACGCATTTAAATTTATCGTTCCCGAAGCCGTCCACGATCAGGTTGACGGTATTTTTCACGCTTTGTTATCCCAGACAGGTGGCAGCCACAGCATTAATGAAAACGTCACCAAGGATGGCCGTAAGATCATTTGTGAATGGTTCAATACGCCGCTGATAGGAAATGATGGCACCCCCATCGGCGTTTCTTCGTTCGCCCAGGATATTACCGAGAGCCATCGTGCGAAACAAAAGCTCAAGGAAAGCGAAGAGATCTTCCGTAATTTTTACCAGATCGTACCCGACGTATTTACGATAACCGACGTGGATACAGGGGTCTACGTTGATGTAAACGAAGGCTTTTGCCGAGTTACCGGATACAGCCGATCCGATGTTATCGGCCAGAGCTCATCAGATTTGGGAATATGGGAAGACGGGGCTGACCGCGACAAGCTGGTTCAACGCCTGAAGAGAAAAGGCATCGTCAATAATCTGGCGGCAAATTTTCACCGCAAAGATGGAACCACGTGGCCGGGAATTATGTCGGCTTGTGAAATCAACATAAATGGTCAACCGCAAATACTCGCTTCGACGAAAGATGTGAGCGATATTCGCCGTTCGGAATTGGAAGCCGTCAAGGCAAACAAGGCGAAGTCGGAGTTCCTGGCTTCCATGAGTCACGAATTGCGGACCCCATTGACTTCGTCGTTGGGCAGCCTGGGCCTGTTAAATTCATTGATGTCGGACAGACTGTCCAGTGAAGGGCGCGAACTTCTTGAAATCGCCATACGAAACAACGGCGCACTGCTTCGTCTGGTGAACGAGTTGCTGGACTACGAAAAAATTATGTCGGGAAGAATAAAGATTGAGACATGTCGGCACGATATCTGTCAACTCACGTCACATATTGTCAAAGACAATCAGGGATATGCGCGCACCCAGTCCGTCAGCTTCGTCTTCAGGGATCAGCTAATCCCCCTATTCGCCAATGTTCAGGAACATCGATTTGAACAGGTTTTGAACAATCTACTGTCCAATGCCGCCAAATTTTCGGAACCCGGCAGGGACGTGGAAATTTCAGTCGAAGGCGAAAACGGCGAGATCCTAGTGAAGGTCAAGGATTATGGGCCCGGCATTCCCGAAGACTTCAAGACTGAAATTTTCGAGCAGTTTACCCAATTCGATTCTTCCTCGACCCGCAAACACGGAGGCACCGGACTCGGTCTCTCAATCAGCAAGGCCCTGATTGAAAGCATGGGCGGAACACTGGGCTTTGAAAGCGAAGTCGGTTTCGGCAGCACATTTTTTATTGCTTTACCCGCCAGCGAATAGCAGCGGTGGGTTTAAACCTGCCGTTCAACTTGCTAATGTTGACAAACTGAAGTTGATGATGGGTTGGAGGGAGATGTCATGGCTGACTTGACGAGGACGTTATCGGGCTTTGCGGCAGCGCTGTCCTGCGAGGAATTGCCGGTCGAGGTTCAAAGCCGCGCCAAACAACTGATTTTCGACATGACGGGGGTCGCCCTGCGCTCGCGTCATGATGCGGAGTCGACGCCGTCGCTGATCACCACTGTGGAAAAGCTCGGACTTGCCGGGGGCGCATGCAGTGTCATCGGGGATCGTCGGGGTTATTCGCCTCCGGCGGCGGCCCTGATCAATGGCACGCTGGCGCATTCTCTCGATTTTGACGATACCCATGCAGCGGGGTCGTTGCATCCAAGTGCGCCAATTGTTCCGGCGGCCTTCGCCGCCGCCGAAATGGCTGGAGCATCAGGCAGGGATGTCATTGCCGCCATCGTCGCCGGGTATGAAATCCAGATCAGGCTCAGTCTGGCCCTCGGCCCGAGCGATCACTACAACCGGGGTTTCCACCCAACCGCCACCTGCGGCATTTTCGGCGCCGTGGCGGCGGCGGGACGGGTTTTCGGGTTCGATGCCGAAACCATCGCCAGCGGATTTGGTATCGCCCTTAGTCAGGCCGCCGGGTCCATGCAGTTCCTGCATGAAGGCGGCTGGACCAAACGCTCTCATGTCGGCCAGGCCGCCATGAACGGCTTGATGGCGGCAACATTGGCGGGCGAGGGGTTCCGGGGTGCCGTTGACCCGCTGGAAGGCAAGGCCGGGTTCCTGAACGCCTATGCGCCCAACCCTGACCCGGCGAAAGCCGTTGCCGGACTGCGGGATCATTGGGAGACCCTGGCGATCGCCGTTAAACCCTACCCTTCGTGCCGTTACAGCCATGCGCCGCTGGACGCCATTCGCCAACTGATGTCCGACCACGACATCTCGGTTGATGAGATTGAATCGGTGCGGGTCGGCGTCTCACAGACGGCGTGGAATATTATCGGTGGGCCGGAAGATCTGAAACACAACCCGAAAAGCGTTGTTGATGGCCAGTTCTCCATGCCGTTCTGCGCCGCCGTGGTCCTGCGTGAGGGAAATATGGTCTGGGACGACTACGCCCGCCACATCACCGATCCCGATACGCTGGCGTTATGCCGCAAGGTGACCACGGTTGTTGGTGAGCGCGCCGAAGCGGCGTTCCCGGACAACATGGCGGGCGGTGTGGAAATCACCACGGCCAGAGGCATGTTCGATGCTTTCATCGAGGAACCCAAGGGAGAACCTGGAAATTTCGTCAGCGACGAAGAACTGCGGGCCAAGTTTGACGGGCTGGTCGGGCCCTATCTGGACGCGGAGCAAATCGAGGCGCTGGCGGCGGGCCTGTTGAATTTGGATCAGGTCGACAACATCACCGACCTGCTGGCCCACTCCAGACCCGGCGACGTGCTGGCGATAGCGGGGGAATAAAGATGGTCGCAAGTGCCAAAAAAGTTGGTCCGAACCGGTACCGGGAATCCTACGGTCGATACCTGGAAGACTTCAAAGTCGGTGATGTTTACGAACACCGACCGGCCGGACCATATCTGAGGCCGATAATATCTGGTTCACGCTGCTGACAACTAGCTAAACAGTTATACGGAAATGGCTAAAATCCAATAATAACCTGATGGTAGTAGTTTTTTATATTCTTGGGTATTCCCCATTTTCGAAACCATATCAAAATTTTTGCGCCGACATGTTGCAATCACCGAAAGATGGTAGCGCCGTGCCTGTTGGCCTTGGTAATCGCTAAGCGCCCGAAAGCAGCAATATTTCATCATCCGTGAACCTGTCTGAGATTAGCCATGAAGAGGCATTTCGCTTCTGGTGCGTTGGGGGATATCCGCGAACCAGTGTGCAAAAGTTGCTCTTCAAGCGAGGCATGTCTATCGTGTATGCAATCATGGACAAAGAGAACACTCGAGAACTTTTGACAGATGCTGCAAGAAGGGCCTCAGATTATCTTGATGGCCTGAATGAACGATGCGTTGGCCCGATTCCTGGGGCGACAAAACGGCTATTGGACGCTCTCGATACGCCATTGCCCGAGACGCCAAGCAAGGCCGCTGACATCATCGCCTTTCTCGATGAATACGGATCACCATCAACAGTCGCAAGTGCTGGAGGAAGATATTTTGGCTTTGTAACAGGTGGGGCGATGCCAGCGACACTTGCCGCCAACTATCTTGCCGGTGCCTGGGATCAGAACTGTTTTAATTCAGTGAGTTCCCCGGCAGTGGCATCATTTGAAGAAACGGCTTTGCGTTGGGTGAAAGAGGCACTCGGCCTCCCGATTTCTGCAGAAGGCACCCTCGTCACAGGAGCGACCATGGCGCACTTTACCTGCCTTGCAGCGGCACGAAATCGGGTGTTGAAGCAATCTGGATGGGACGTTGACGCTGTGGGTCTTTTCGGCGCCCCTGAAATTACTGTTATCGTGAGTGAGGAAGCCCACGCCTCTCTTTTTAAGGTTCTCTCAATGCTCGGTCTTGGGCGCGACAGGGTTACAAGCATACCTGTTGATAATCAGGGTCGCATGCGGTCCAATAGATTGCCGCCCATTAGTGGCCCGACGATTGTCTGCCTTCAGGCTGGTAATGTTAACTCCGGTGCATTTGATCCAGCGAAACAGATCATAGAATGGGCGCACGCTGGCGGTGCCTGGATCCATGTTGACAGCGCCTTTGGAATCTGGGCATTGGCTTCTCCTGAATATGCGCCTCTTGCAAAGGGTGTCACAGGTGCTGATTCATGGGCCATGGACGCGCACAAATGGCTCAATGTGCCCTACGACTCTGGAATTGCGATTGTTCGGGACCCGAGTGCCCTTGGTGAAGCGATGTCGATCAGCGGCGCTTATCTCCTGGCAAGTGACAACCGAGACGCCATTAACCTCACACCTGATAGTTCCCGACGGGCGCGAGCCATTGAAGTTTGGGCGGCACTTAAATCTCTAGGGCGCTCTGGATTAACCGAGTTGGTGAACCGAAATTGCCACCAGGCCCAACGCCTCGCGGAAGGACTGCATCAAGGGGGTGTTGAAATTCTCAATGACGTTGTCCTCAATCAAATCGTTGCTGCCTTTGGGGATGACGACAAAACAAACCGGGTCATATCCATGGTTCAGGAATCTGGTGAGTGTTGGTGTGGTGGAACCACTTGGCGCAATCGGGCGGCCATGCGGATCAGCCTAAGTTCCTGGGTTACAAGCGACTTGGATGTTGAGCGCTCGTTGAGCGCTATCCTGAAAGCGCATAGGGAAGTCCGTATATGATTTCCGCTTTGGGTCAATAGCGGAAACGAAAATTTATTCTTTGGAATGTCTGCTTTCGGAGAATCAACGGACATGGTTATATAGGAACTCATCAAAATTACCCTTTAGGAAATCGTCCAAATGGTCGCAGAAGCAAAAAAAGTTGGTCCAAACCGGTACCGGGAATCCTACGGGCGATACCTGGAAGACTTCAAAGTCGGTGATGTTTACGAACACCGACCGGGCCGGACCATATCTGAGGCCGATAATACATGGTTCACGCTGCTGACCATGAACCAGCACCCGCTGCATTTCGACGCTGAATATGCGGCGAAAAGCGAGTTTGGCAAACCACTGGTTAACTCCTGTCTGACGCTGTCGATTGTCGCCGGCATGAGTGTGTCTGATGTCAGTCAGAAAACCATCGCCAATCTGGGTTGGGATACGGTCAGGATGCCGACTCCGGTTTTTAACGGCGATACGCTGTATGCGGAAAGCGAAGTGCTCAGTATTCGCGAAAGCAAATCGCGCCCGACCCAGGGCATCGTCACCATCAGGACCATCGGTAAAAATCAGGACGGCATCAATGTTATTTCGTTCGAGCGCACCATGCTGATCCCCAAGCGCGGCCATGCGGTTGATGACCTGGCGGATTATTAGAAAATGGCCATCAGGGTTTGTGTTGCCGGAGTTTCTGGCTGGACGGGATCGGAAGTGGCCCGGGGGGTGATCGCCAGCGAAGACATGACCTTGACCGGGGCCGTCGCGCGGTCCACGGCGGGGCGGGATGTTGGTGAGGTTCTGGGACTTGAACAGCCGGTGGGGGTGAAGATTTGCGCCAGTGTTGATGATGCGCTAAACGCGGGGGCCGATGTTTTTATTGATTATACCACGGTCGAGACCGTCGGCGATCACATCAACGCCGCCATCGACAGGGGCATCGCCGTGGTTGTCGGAACATCGGGCCTGACCGCCGATGATTATGACGAGATTGACCGACGGGCGCGAGGCAGGGGTGTCGGCGTGATCGGTGGCGGAAACTTCAGCCTGACGGCAACGATGATGCAGCATCTGGCGTTGATCGCCGCCGAACATATTCCCCAATTCGAGGTTCTCGAATCGGCCTGGGCCGAAAAAGAAGACGTTCCCAGCGGCACGGCCCGTGAACTGGCCGAGAAACTCGGCGATATCCAGAAACCCCTGCAGGCCCGTCCCGTCGGCACCCTCCACGGTCCGCAAGAGGCGCGCGGTGCCGAGATCAACGGCGTGCAGGTTCATTGCCTGCGCCTGCCCGGGTTCACGCTGCGGTGCGAGGCAGTGTTCGGGATGAAGGGAGAACGGCTGGTGATCAGCCACGAAGCCGGTCAGAGCGCCGAACCCTACGTTGCCGGCACCCTGCTGGCGGCACGGAAAGCGGTTGCAGTCCAAGGCCTGGTGCGCGGTCTGGATGAACTGCTGTTTGGTAAAGAAATATGACATGACCGTTGAGGCGCTGACCCTTAAACGCATTGAGGCGCGCCCGGTCGTGCTCAAGCTGGAACGCCCGGTCATCGCCCGGATCGCCACCCTTACCGACTGGCCGCTGATTCTGATTGACCTCTATACGGAAGAGGGTGTCGTGGGGCGGAGTTATCTGGAGCCCTATCTGACCAAGACAATGCACTATCTGATCCCGGCGCTGGAAGATCTGAGCGAAGCCCTCAAGGGGCGTCAGCTTGCGCCGGTCGAGCTTTATGAAGCCGGGCGGAAGTCATTGCATTTCGTTGGCTATGAAGGCCTGTCGATGATCGCGGTTTCGGGCATGGACATGGCCGTCTGGGATGCCCTGGCGAAGGCCGCGGACCTGCCGTTATGCGTGCTGCTGGGCGGCAGCGTCGGCCCGGTTCCGGCCTATAATAGCAATGGGTTGTGGCTGAAGCCCCCCGATGAAGTCGCCCGCGAGGCCATCGAGTTGCGCGATGAAGGTGGATTTCGCGGCCTCAAACTGCGCCTTGGCCGGGACCGCATGGACGATGATCTGGCGACCATCATGACGGTTCGCGACGCCGTCGGCGACGACATGGCGCTGATGGTGGATTTTAATCAGGGACTGCATATGGGTCAGGCGCTGGAACGCTGCCACGCCATTGATGATTTGGGTCTGGCCTGGATCGAGGAACCCATCGTCTATGATAATCTTGAGGGCTATGCACAGCTTGCCGCCGAGTTGATAACGCCGATCCAGATTGGTGAAAATTTCTATGGGCCACGGGCGATGCAGACGGCCCTGAACATGAAGGCCTGTGATTTCGTCATGCCGGACTTCATGCGCATCGGCGGCGTTACCGGCTGGCAACGGGCGGCGGCCATAGCCGGGGCGGCGGGGGTGCCGATGTCAACCCACCTTTACCCGGAAGTTGCAGCTCATGTCATGCGGGTGACGGAAACCGCGCACTGGCTTGAATGGCAGAACTGGGCCGACCCGATCCTGCAACAGCCCTATGACATCAAAGACAGTGAGCTGCATATCCCCAACGTGCCGGGCGTCGGTCTCGACTGGAACGAAAAAGCCGTTGCCGCCAATCTGGCGGATTGATAGCGAGGACATTTATGGCAACTCCCACCTACCCTGACAACATGACTGCTTCCGAGGAGGAGAACATGATCCTCGATGCTGTCGATCAGTTTCTTGAGCGCGATGTGCGGCCCTATGCGCGTGAACTGGAAGCCATGGACATCTACCCGCAGGAGATCGCCGACAAGCTGGCGGATCTGGGGCTGTACGGGGCAACGATCTCGCCGGAGTACGGTGGTCTTGGGTTGTCGGCGGCAACCTATTCTAAAATCGTCGAGCGAGTCTCGGCGGTGTGGATGTCGGTTTCCGGTATCTTCAATTCCCATCTGATCATGGCGGCGGCGATCGAGCGGTTCGCCAACCCGGAAATGAAGTCACACTACCTGCCGAAGTTCGCCACGGGTGAACTCCGCGGCGGCATCGCCCTGACCGAACCCGATTGCGGTACGGATTTGCAGGGTATTCGCACCCGGGCGGACCGGGATGGCGATGCGTACGTCATCAACGGCAGCAAAATGTGGATCACCAATTCATTGGAAGGTGACCTGCTTGCCGTTCTGGTCAAAACCAACGTCAAAGCCGAACCGGCGCACAAGGGCATGAGCCTTGTTCTGGTCGAAAAACAGCAGGGATATGTGGGCAGCAAGCTGCATAAACTTGGCTACAAGGGCATCGATACGGCGGGCTTGCAGTTCGACGACGTGCGGGTGCCAAAAGAAAGCCTGATCGGTGAAGAAGGCCGTGGCCTGCAACAGATTCTGGCGGGGCTTGAGCTCGGGCGGATCAATGTGGCGGCGCGGGGCGTCGGGCTGGCCCGGGCGTGCCTGGAAGAAAGCCTGGCCTACGCCCAGATGCGCAAGACTTTCGGTAAACCGATTGCTGAACACCAAGCCATCCAGATCAAGCTGGCCGATATGGCAACCCGCGTTGAAGCCGCCCGGCTGCTGGTCGAGCAGGCGGCCAGAGTTTACGATCAGGGCGGGCGCTGCGATCTGGAAGCCGGCATGGCAAAGCTGTTCGCCACTGAGGCGGCGGTCGAAAATTCCATGGAGGCCATGCGTATCCATGGCGCTTACGGGTATTCCAAAGAGTACAACATCGAGCGCTATTACCGCGATGCGCCCCTGCTGGCGATCGGTGAAGGCACCAACGAACTGCAACGCCTGATCATCGCCCGGCAACTGGTCGAGCGGAATCCGATATGATGATTAAAGTTTCCACTGATAGAGTCCCCCCCACCCTAACCCTCCCCCTCCAGGGGGGAGGGAACTTGTTTTTTGCATCCGATAGACCTTCTCCCTCCCCCCTCGAGGGGGAGTGCAGGGGTGGGGGGGCGCTATCATGACGCTCCCTCTTCATGGTGTCCGTATTCTCGCGGTTGAACAATATGGTGCCGGGCCGTTCGGCACTTTATTTTTGGCCGATCAGGGTGCCGAAGTCATCAAGATCGAAAATCCCAATGCAGGTGGCGATTTTGCCCGTGACGTGGGGCCATATTTTTTCACTCCAGACGATTCCGAATTTTTTCATGCCTATAACCGCAACAAGAAAAGCCTCGGCCTTGACCTCAGCACCGATGAGGGCATGGCGGTCTTTCATGATCTGGTGAAAACGGCCGATGCGGTGGCCTCCAATCTGCGTGGTGATGTGCCGGACAAGCTGGGACTCACCTACGATGTCCTGAAAGACATCAACCCGAAAATCGTCTGTGCGCATTTATCCGCCTATGGCCGCACCGGCCCACGCGCCGCCTGGCCGGGGTTTGATTACCTGATGCAGGCGGAAGCGGGTTATTTTTCCCTGACCGGCGAAGAAGGCGGGCCACCGGCGCGGTTTGGCCTGTCGGTGGTCGATCAGATGACCGGATTGGGGCTGGCCTATGCGGTCCTCGCCGGGATCATGGGCGCGCGATCAACGGGTGTTGGCCGTGATATGGATATCAGCCTGTTCGACATCGCCTTGTCGAACACGGCCTATCCGGCGATCTGGTACCTGAACGAAGGTCATGTGCAGGGCCGGATGGCGCGGTCCGGTCATCCGGTGTTGTGTCCGTGTCAGCTGTATACGACCAAAGACGGCTGGGTTTATCTGATGTGCAACAAGGAAAAATTCTGGCCGGCTCTTTGTGAGGCGTTGGGGCATGAGGGCTGGGCCAGTGACCCGCGGTTTTTGCGGTTTCCTAACCGCGCCGAGAACCGTGGCCTTATTCAGGAGATGCTGGATCAGGAACTGTCTGCAAAAACCACTGCCGAGTGGCTTGATATCTTCGCCGGAATTGTCCCGGCGGCGCCGGTCAACAATATCAAGGAAGCACTGGAAAACCCGTTTGTTACCGACAGCAACCGGGTGCAGACTCTAAATCTTGAGGGCCATGGCGATTACCGGATGCTGAATTCGCCGGTAAAATGTGGCGGTGATGACACGCCCGCCAACCCGGCGCCGAAGCTGGGTCAGCACACGGATGAGTTGTTGAGTGACATTGGCTATGACGAGGACCGAATCGAAACGCTGCGAAATCAGCGGGTGATCTGATCACGCCCGGGATTGGAAATTATCACTGGAAATGCGTGTGAACCGCGCCATCTCTACACCAGGACATCAGCACGAGAGGTCTTCAGATGAAAGCAACTCAACCCGCCAAAAAAGCCCGGGCCGTCGGCATCAATCACGTGGCGCTGGAGGTCGGTAACATCGCCGAAGCGCTTGATTTTTACGGTCGGTTTATCGATTTTGAAATTGAAAGCCAGAGCGAGACGTCGGCGTTCATCTATTTCGGAGATCAGTTCATTAACTTCGCTCTTGGCCGCATCCAGGGCCCGGACACGGCCCGCCATTTCGGCATCGCAGTCGATGACAAGCCGCTGGCGCGGGAGTTGCTGGAGGGCATGGGCGTTGAGTTTCTGGACAACCGGTTTCTCGATTTCCTTGACCCCTGGGGCAACCGGGTTGAAATCACCACCTACGCCAACATTCAGTTCAGCAAGGCCGACCATGTGCTGAAAGGCATGGGGCTTGGTCATCTGAAAAAGACCGGCGAAGCCGTGGCGGCGTTGCGGGAAAAGAACATGATCCCCTGAAGCCCCGCCGTTCCTTGATATTCGGTCTGGCGCGGCTATCCTGATAAAGGGCCAGCGTTTGAATCGGATATGAGGACTGGAAAAGGATGGGTGAACAGACAGCGGCGAATGTAGAACGAAGACAGTCTGATCGGCGGAAGCGCAAGGGCAGGTTTCTGAGGGCTCTGCGGGCCGTTCATGGGTGGATCGGCGTTGTCGTCGTGCCCTGGGTATTCATCATGGGTTTGACGGGTTTCTATCTGAACCATTCCAAAACGATCATGTCGTTCGTTCCTCAGGAAAAATATGATGAGCGTCAGTTCAATCTATTGAAACCGGCGCTCCCCATAACGGAGAAATCCGCCCGCATTCTCGCTAATTCCATTTGGCCGGAACTGCCCGTCAGGAAAATTTGGAAGAAAACCTATCACGGTTGGCCCAGCTATTTTGTCAGGAAAGGCAACAGGCGGATCATTTTATCCATCCCGACCGGGCACTATTACGCCAAGGTCAGATATAGCCGCCAGACCTTTACCCCGGGCGGGAAACTGGTTCATACCAAAATCTATTGGTGGCGGATTCTCAAGGACCTTCATGAACGCGGCTGGATCGGCGGGGCCCTCGGCACCTGGTTGACCGACATTTTCAGCGCCGCCTTGATCTTGTTCGGACTGAGTGGCGCGATCATGTGGGGCACGCCGAGAATCCGCAAACTGAAACGGTCTTCCGCGAGGCCCTGATTTTACGACGCCTGGAATGCGTCGGGTGCTGAAATCAAGGTTCGCGCTGACAGGTGAAAAACATTAATGCTGGCATATAATAAGCACACTTATTATAATTCAGCTTATGTCACGGCCTGATGATCATCTTGAACGCAGCCTCGGCTTTTTGCTGGCCGATACATCACGGCTCATGCGCCTTGAATTTGATGCGCGCGCCAAAGAACTTGACCTGACCCGGGCGCAATGGCGGGTGCTGGCGCAGCTCCGGCGCCGCGAAGGGATAAACCAGTCGGCGCTGGCCGACATTCTGGAAATCGAGAACATCACCCTGGGGCGTCATGTTGACCGGCTGGAAGAAAAAGGCTGGCTAGAACGCAGGCCTGATCCCGATGACCGGCGGAAATGGCGGCTATTTCTCAAATCGGAAGTGCAGCCGGTTCTTGATAAAATGCAGAAAATTTCCGTTGCCATCCGCGAAGAGGTCACGGTCGGATTATCTGATGAGGAGCGTGATCAGTTCATCGACACGCTTGTTAAAATCAAAACCAATCTGCTGGAGGGACGCCGTGAGCGATGAGCGCCCCAAACGCCGGGTTCGGGCGAAGCGGTTTGTTATCATAACCCTGATCGCGCTGATGGGACCTGTCGGTGTGGTGATCGCCGGGTTGTATATTTACATGAGCGGCGGGCGCTACGTTTCCACCGAAAATGCCTACGTAAAAACCGAAAAAATTGCGGTCAGCGCAGATATTTCCGGGCGTGTCATCGTTATTGGTGTGGGCGAAAATGAAACGGTCCAGAAGGGTGATATCCTGTTTATGATCGACGATGAACCCTTACGTCTGATGCTCAAGCAGGCGGAGGCCCGGATGGCTGGGGTGCGCCAGGACCTGGTCGCGCTCAGGGCATCTTATCGTCAGAAGGTGGCGGACCTCAATTTGGCCAAAGGTGATGTCGAATTTTACCAAAGCCAGTTCGAGCGTCAGAAAAAACTTGGCGTCAGAGGAATCGTTTCACAATCCAGCCTGGACGAATACCGTCACAATCTGCGTGCGGCCCGTGACCGGATCGCCAGCGTCAGTCAGGATATCCAGCGAGTACTCGCCAATCTGGGGGGGGATCTGAAGCGCCCGCCGGAACAGCATCCCAGGTACCTGGAGGCCTTGGCGAACCGTGACCGGGTGGCGCTTGACCTCAAACGTGTGGAGGTTCGCGCACCAGCGCCCGGCGTGGTGACAAACTTTGAACTTCAGGTTGGCGAATATATTGAAATGGGCAAGCCCGTGTTCAGTCTGGTTAGCAATCAGGGCGTTTGGCTACAGGCCAATTTCAAGGAAACCGATTTAACCCATGTCGCGGTCGGGCAATCTGCCAAGGTGCGGTTTGACGCCTATCCCGATTTGAAAGTAGATGCGGTGGTCAGTGGAATCGCCCCGGCGACGGGTTCGGAATTTGCCCTGCTGCCACCGCAGAATGCATCGGGAAACTGGGTCAAGGTTGTGCAAAGGTTGCCGGTCCGATTGCAGCTTGCCGACCCCGGAAAGTCGCCGCGCTTGCGCGCAGGTATGAGTGTTGAAGTCGAAATCGACACCGGTTACAAGCGCTCCCTCCCCAACGTTGTGGCTTCGGCGTTATCCTGGACCGGGAACCGGCAATGAATTCGCGGGCGTCGGCGGTCCCCATGTCGTCGTTGCGCCTTGGCGTTATGACATTCACGCTGGTGATTCCGGCGATGATGCAGGTTCTGGATAGCGCCGTGATGAGTGTGGCGCTAACCCAGATGCAGGGAACATTGCAGGCGGCTCAGGATCAGGTCGCCTGGGTTCTGACGTCGTATCTGATTGCCGTCGCCCTGCTGACGCCGTTGTGGGGCGCGTTGGCGGCGCGCCTGGGACGAAAGCCACTGTTTCTGTTCGCCATTTTTGGTTTTACCGTCTTCTCGATCCTGTCCGGAATGTCGGATAGTCTGACAGAAATCTGTGTTATGCGGTTCATTCAGGGATTGTTCGGGGCAGCGTTGGTGCCCTTTTCCCAGTCCTCGCTCTATAGTCTTTATAACAAGGAATATCACGGCATCGCCATGAGCTGGTGGGGGGTCGGGATTATGGTTGGACCGGTTCTGGGGCCGACGCTGGGAGGGTACATTACAGAACTTTATAACTGGCGATTTGTCTTTTTTCTCAATCTGCCCATCGGTGCATTGGCGTTTTTCCTGATCTGGGCGCTGATGCCGCGGCCGGGCGGGGACAAGGGGCGGAAGTTCAGTTATCTCGGATATGCGACCCTGGTGCTGGCTGTAGCCTCGATGCAATTTATTCTTGACCGAGGTGAACGGCTGGACTGGTTTTCATCCCCGATGCTGATGGTTTTGGCGGGATGTGGGATTGCCCTGTTGTGGGTGTTTCTGGTTGATTCGTTCACATCGCCGACCCCTTTTGTTGACCCCTCAATCCTGAAAAACCGGAATTTCGTTTGTGGGCTGGGGTTACGGGTTGTGTTCGGCATATTGCTGTTTGGCAGCCTTGTTTTGGTGCCTCCGTTCCTGCAGAAGATTGGCGGATACCCAATTCTGGATTCAGGCCTGATTCTGGCGCCTCGTGGGCTGGCGACGATGGTCGCGTCGCTAATTGCCGGACGTATGGTGGGTAAGGTCGATCCGCGTAAAATGATTGCCTTTGGCATGAGTTGCGGGCTCGGGTCGCTGTGGCTGATGTCCTACATGAACGCGGATTCCAGCCGGGAAATGCTGACCGCCCTGATTATGATGCAGGGTTTTGGTTTTGCCTTTTTCTTTGTCCCCTTGAGCGTCGTCAGTTTTTCTGACATGACTTCCCGGCAACGTGACACGGGCACCTCCTTTTTTGCCCTGACCGGGAACATTGGGCGCAGCGTCGGCATCGCCATGGTCGCCGGTTTTCTGGCGCAGAATTCCCAGGTCAACCGCGCCATCCTGAACGAATATATCTCCCCCTTTAACCCGGTGCTGGGGCACATTGTCCTGCCGGACAAGTGGAGCATGTCGGATGTTGCCGGGCTTGCCTCCCTGGATCAGGTGCTGACCCGGCAGGCGGAAATCATCAGCTACAGCAACGATTTCCGCCTGCTGGCGGTTATCGTGTTGTGCTTTATGCCGTTGCTGTTGTTGTTGCGAAACCCGAACAAGAAACCCCATCAATTGATCGCGACATCGACGGCGTGAAATCATTATCAAAAAGCGGAATGGGGTCTATCAAATTTCCATGACCAACCGAGGTTTTCACCGCCTTGTCCCTGCCAGCATGCCAGCACATCGTGCAGCCCAGTTGGAAGATCATCGATGGGTAAATCAGATTGCTCTCTGCTTGCTATTCAAAGGGTGAAGGCAATATCGATGGCCCCAATGAATTTCCGCTGACGTTCAAGTTCGGCGTCGAGGGCGGCTTTTCGGCGTTTTCCAAATTTGATACCGGGTTCAAACCACAGGCCGATAACTTTCAAAATACCCTTTTCCTGTTTCATGTCGATGCGACCAATAAACTGCGAACCTTCAAGTAGCGGAAAGACATAATACCCGTACTGGCGTTTCTTTTGGGGGACGAACACTTCGATCCGGTAGTCAAAACCAAACAATCTCAGGCAGCGTTTGCGGTCACGGATCAGCGGGTCAAACGGCGACAGCACCCGCACCCGTTCGGGAGGGGTCGGCAAGCCGTCGAGGCGGTCCGGCAGGTCATTAAAGGCCAAGGCCTTGCTGGGGCGGGCGCCACCCGCAGACTCCACCTGGACATCAATCAGCTTATGTCTGTCCCGCTGATCCTGGCACCAGAGGCTGGCCTCCTTTGAGGTGACCAGATCCCAAAAGGCTGCAATCTCGCCGGATGTCGCCACCCCCAACCGGTCCAGCGCCGACCGGCAGGCCCAATCGATGAAGGCCTGTTCGCTGACAGTGTCCTTTCGGTGAAGTTCCGGGATTACCTTTTCGGTTACGTCATAGACCTTCTGAAACCCCTTGCGTCCACTGATCGCCAGATTTCCCGTCCGCCAGTGAAATTCAAGCGCCGTTTTTTCCGGGTGCCAGTCCCACCACCCCGCTCCTTTTTGTTTTTTAGATGCGATATCCCTGGTCATGGTGGGGCCGTCGCGGCTGACCTTTTCCAGGATCGCCGCCAGCACGTCTTCAAAACCCTCACGACGCCATTTGCGCCAGCGTTCAAGTAAAGCAATCTGCTCACGGACAAAGCGGTGCTGCCAATAGGGGTAGAAATCCGTCGGAATCACGGCGGCATCGTGGGTCCAATGTTCGAACAATCTTCGATCATGTTCCAGCAGATGGGCGAGTTGGGCGGGCCGGTAGGTCTGGTTGCGGGCGAAAAGAATCATGTGATGGGCGCGGGCGACGGTATTGATGCTGTCGACCTGAACGAAACCCAGCGTTTTGATCAAATTTAACAGGCCGTCGGTGCTGAGTTTTGGTCTTGGCGATAGAGACAGGCCCTGACGTTCGAGAAAAAGTCGCCGAGCCTGAGCACTGGAGAGGATAAACGGTGAGGTCAATGATGCGTCCCTATATGAAGTTTATGAACTATGCCACTTCACGGGGGCTTTGCAAAAGCTCATTTGGCAACTCCAGAAGATCTCCCCTTGGCCTCGATGGCTTGCATTGTATACAATGCCATCTCGATATTCTGAAAGCTGGAGACGACATGGATATTCGCACCGAACGCGCCCGGCGCATCAGCGAAACGATTGCTGATATACGGGCTATTGAAAGCACCAAAGGTGTAACCCCTGCGGCGCTTGATGGCATTAAATCCGAGCTGTTGAAATTGGCGGAAGACAGGTCCCTGTTTCCGATGGAGGAATTCGCCATTGATCCCGACACGGATGGCATCAGCGGTCTGTTCCGGTTGGCCGAAGACGATGACCATCGCTTTGCCCTGTACGCCTCTGTTGGAAATCCGGGCAAGGGCGTGCCGCCACATAACCATACCACCTGGGCGGTGATCGCCGGTGTGCATGGTGAGGAACACAACATCTTTTATACACGCACCGATGATGGTTCGGTTGCCGGTCAGGGTGTGGTTGAACCGACTGGTGAAGAAACCGTGCGGCACGGCACCGGCGTAACCTTGATGCCAGACGACATCCATTCCATTCATATCAAAGGTGAAACGCAAACCCTGCACTTGCATATGTATGGCCTTGCGCTGGAACAGTTGCATGAGCGGGTCATGTATGACCGTCAGGCCGGAACCTACAAGGTTTTCTCCGCCGAACAGAATATCAAATCCATATAAACCTCATCCTGGCAGGAGCGTATATTGTCCACTTTTATATCAGCCGAAGAATTGCGTGCGCGTATCGTCGCGGGACCGGAACTGGCGTTAGTTGATCTTCGTGAAGAAGGTGAATTCGCCAACCGTCACCTCCTGTTCGCCATCAGCATCGCGTTGAGCCGCCTTGAACTGACATTTGCCGCGTTGATACCCAGGCGCACCGTGCCGATCGTATTATGCGAGAAAGGCGTCTCAACCGACCTTGTCGATAAAGGGGCGGAGCGTTTGGCCGGGTTCGGATATACGGATATCAGCATCCTGGACGGTGGCATTGATGCCTGGGAGCGGGCCGGGTTCGAGCTGTTTTCCGGCGTCAACGTGCCGAGCAAGGCGTTCGGAGAATTTGTTGAACACAGCTCCGGCACGCCGCACGTTTCCGCATCCGAGGTTCACCGGATGATAGCCGAAGGTGAAAACATGGTTGTCCTCGACAGCCGCCCAATGACGGAATACCGGGCGATGAGCATCCCGAGCGGTGTTAATGTGCCGGGGGCGGAACTGGCTTATCGCCTCGCTGATCTGGCGCCCGATCCGGAAACCACCGTGGTCGTCAACTGCGCTGGACGCACCCGCAGCATCATCGGCGCACAGTCGCTGATCAATGCGGGCGTTCCCAACAAGGTGGTTGCCCTTGAAAACGGCACCATGGGCTGGCATCTGGCCGGTTTCGAGCTTGCGCAAGGAGAAAGCCAAACCTATCCACAACTGAGCGAAACAGGGCGGGCCATCGCAATGGAACGCGCGGCGCACATCGCCCATCGGTATGGCGTCAAGTTTGTCCCGATACAGACCGTTCGGGACTGGCAGGCCGACACGACCCGCACGACCTATCTGCTGGATGTGCGCGCACCGGACGAATTTACGGCGGAACACGTTCCGGGATCGGTTTCCGCGCCCGGCGGACAGCTGGTGCAGGCGACAGATACCTTTGTCGGTGTGCGCGGTGCGCGTCTGGTGCTGATTGATAACGATGGCGTGCGAGCGACAATGACGGCGTCGTGGCTTATTCAGCTTGGCTGGGCGGATGTGGCGGTTCTTGAGGGTGGGCTGAGCGCCGTCGGCGCGCTTGAACAGGGTTCCTATCAAGCGACAACGTTGAGCAGCGAAGATACCGACACGACCATGATTTCGCCGGGTGACCTGTCCGAGATGATAAACAGTGGGGACTGTTGCGTGATTGATCTGGCAACCAGTCTGCGCTATCGCGATGCTGGGCATATCCCCGGGGCGTGGTTCGCCATTCGCGCGCGCCTGCCGGAAAATCTGAAGAAATTGCCTGAAACCCGGTGTCTTGTGCTGACCTCACCGGATGGCCAACTGGCGCATATCGCGGCATCGGACGAGGCGTTCGGGAATTTTGAGGTCCGGGTTCTTGAAGGCGGCACGCAGGCGTGGCGTGATGCCGGGCTGCCTATTGAAACCGGGTTCACCAATATGGCCGACGGGACGGATGATATCTGGTATCGGCCCTACGATATGGATGACGGGGATGAAGGGGCGATGAAGCAGTACCTGAGTTGGGAAGTTAATCTGGTTGCCCAGCTGGAGCGTGACGGGACGACGACTTTCCGTTCGTTCCCTAAATCGTAGACCTGGGACAGGAGCCGCAACCGTGAAAATCCTGATCCTGCCGGGCGATGATATCGGCCCGGAAATATCCGTTCCCAATGAAGCGGCGTTGTCGGCGCTCAACGATAGATTTTCGCTGGGTCTCACGCTGGAGCGTCGCGATATCGGGTTTGCCACCTATGAGACCGAAGGTTCGACCTTTTCAGAGGCGGCCTTGGCGCAATCGCGGGCCAGTGATGCGGTCATTCTGGGACCGGTTGGCACCTATAAGTATCCGCCCAGGGAAGAGGGCGGCGTCAGCCCGTCAGCGACGCTTCGCAAGGAGCTGGACCTTTACGCCAACATCCGCCCGAGCCGAACCCGCGCCGGTATTCCATCAGTCATAAAGCAGATGGATCTGGTGTTCATGCGCGAAAATACCGAAGGGTTTTATGCAGACCGCAACATGTTCCTGGGCAGTGGCGAATTCATGCCGACCGAGGATGTCGCCTTAAGTGTGCGCAAGATCACCCGCAAGGGCTCACTGCGTATCGCCCGTCAGGCCTTCGAACTGGCGGCCAGACGCCGCAACAAGGTCACCGTCGTTCACAAGGGAAATGTTCTTAAAATCACGGAAGGTTTGTTTATTCGCTGTGTTCACGATGTCGCTTCCGAGTATCCGGATGTCGAGCTTGAAGACCTGATCGTCGATGCCGCGGCCGCGCACCTGATCCGCCGATCCGCCGATTTCGATGTCATCCTGACCACCAACATGTATGGCGATATTCTGTCTGATGAAGCGGCGGAGCTGGCGGGCGGTCTGGGCCTGGGCGCGGCGATTAACGTCGGCGACAATCATGGCATGGCCCAGGCGGCGCACGGATCAGCGCCCGATATTGCGGGCCAAGGCATCGCCAATCCGAGCGCACTGATGGTGTCAACGGCGATGCTGCTGGACTGGTTGGGGCGACGGCATGACCGTGATGATCTCTGTGCCGCGGCAGGGCATTTTGAAAAAGCAGTGGACGCGGCCCTGTCCGAGCCGTTAAACCACACGCCTGATCTGGGCGGCGCGCAGACAACCGAACACTTCGGTGATGCCGTCATCGCCGCCATTACCCGTTAAGGAGCAAAAATTATATGAGCGTTCGCCGAGGCTGGAATTTCCTGATGACACCGGGGCCGACAAATATCCCCGAACGTGTTCAGGCCGCCATGAACAGACCTGCTCTGGAATATGCCGGGCCGGAATTTACCAACTTGTCCCTGCAGGTTCATGACGACCTCAAGAAACTGTTTCGCACCGAGGCGGAAGTCTTCATCTATTCCGCCAATGGTCATGGTGCGTGGGAAGCTGCATTGTCCAATACCCTGTCGCCGGGCGATACGGTTCTGGTTCCGGGAACAGGTCAGTTTTCCATGGGCTGGTCGGCCATGGCCGAAAGCTTCGGCGTGAACAGCATCTATCTGGAAAACGACTGGCGTAACGCCATTGATCCGGCCGAAGTCGAACAGAAATTGCGCGAGGATACGGCGCACGCTATCAAGGCGGTGCTGATGGTCCATACCGATACGGCAAGCGCCATCACCAGCGATATCCCGGCGATCCGCAAGGCTATGAATGCGGTGGACCACCCGGCGTTGCTGATGGTCGATACCATTGCGTCGCTGATCACCACCGAATTTCGCATGGATGAGTGGGGCGTCGATGTCACCGTTGCCGCCTGCCAGAAAGGCGTGATGATGCCACCGGGCATAAGTTTCACCGCCGCCAATGAAAAAGCCCGCAAAGTCGGCGAGGTGGCGGAAACGGGTCGCAACTATTGGGACTGGCGAACACGCCGGGGGAAAATTCATTATACCTGGTACTGTGGAACGGGACCGGTCAACATGATTTTCGGCCTGCGCGAAGCGATCGACATGATCCTTGAAGAAACCCTGGAAGGGGCCGCCGCCCGCCACCAGAGGCTGGCCGACGCGGTGCGCGCGGCGGTTGGGAAATGGAGCGAAGCCGGCGTCCTGGAAATGAACGCCAAGGTGGCTCATCAGGCGGCCAACGGCGTGACCACCGTTCGCACCGATGACAGTGTTGATATCGAGGCTTTGCAATCCCTGCTTCGTGATGAATTCGGCGTCGCCCTGGGCCTGGGGCTGGGCCAGCTCAACGGCAAGACCTTCCGCATCGGACATATGGGCTATTGTAACGAACCCATGATTCTGGGGGCCTTGGGGGCGATTGAAACCGCGTTCAGGATGCAGGGGATTACCCACGGCGAAGGCGGGGTGATGGCGGCGGTTGAGAGTCTGGCGAAAGCGAAAGGCTGACAAATACCAGGCCGACAATGGTGGATTGAAAAGCAAGTCTGCAATACCCCACCTGTCCGGTGGTTCGCTTGACCTTTCTGTTAAATTATATGAGCATCCATGCGTCAAAAATGGCCGGTGTGCTGGGGAAGAATTAAAATTGGGGGTGGGTATGAGCCTGGGATTCTGTCGGCGGCTGATGCTTGTCATCAGTCTCGTGTCGTTGCCAAGTCTGTTGTGGGCTGCTGGCCCCGAACGGGTATCGCTGCCGCCCACTATCAGTGATCGTGTCGCCCTGACTGTCACGAGGGCGGATCAGAGTAAAAGGGATTTTACGGTTGCGCAGATTGAATCCCTTGGCGTTTATCGATTGACGACCAAAACATTCTGGCCGAAAGACGATGGCACTTATGAAGGGGTTCTGCTGGCCGATTTTTTGAAAGAGGCCGGGTTGGAAAAACTGCCGAAAATTCAGGTAACCGCCCTTGATGGGTATTCCGTCAGCATCCCCCGGGAAGACTGGACCCGATGGCCGGTTCTGCTGGCGACCCGGCGCGACGGAGCGCCGCTTTCCGTTCGTAATAAAGGACCGTTGCGGTTGATTTTTCCGATGGCGTTAGACAGAGAGCTCTCGGTGCGTAGCATGGGTACGCACTGGGCCTGGATGATCAGATCGATCAGTCCGGCAGCTAAATAGAGTGGCCTGACGGAGGTCATGAAACCGACCCGACAACGCTTTCGTTTCCTGATTCTGGCTGTACTAACTCCGACTCTGTTGGGCACGGGTATCTGGGTGGCTACGAACAGGCTGACCCGTATCGAGAAAACCCTTGCGGTGGAACTGCCGGCCCTGGATCGGCATACCAGTTGGCTCCTGGTTGAGCTGGAACGCCTTAACAGTGCGCTTCACTATCTTGAGCCGGGGCAGGGACGTGAGCAACTCGATCAGGTGTCATTCGATCTCGATCTGGCATACGTGCGTGTGGAACACATCATCTCGATCAGCGGTGAGTTGTCGATTGTTGTAACCGCCGTTGAGGAAATTCTGCCACTGTTTAAGCGCATCGAAACCTTTGTCGCAATGGATCAAATCGATGCATCTGTCTTAAAGGATCTGCGCACACAACTTTCAGTAATGAAGGCGGAAATCAGGCGCTACAGCGTTGAATTAAACAATAAAACCTTGTACGCGATTAACGCACAGACGGAAGAGTTGCGGTCATTTCAAGCGGCGGTACTTGTTTTTGGATCTCTCATTGCTGCTGCGGCTGTGGTGATTTTTTGGTTGTTGTTACGCCAGCAAAAAATATCGGAGGGATTGGAAATAGCAAAGAAGCGGGCTGAGGCCGCAACTTTGGCCAAGTCCTATTTTCTGGCCTCCATGAGCCATGAACTGAGGACGCCACTGAACGCCATCATCGGTTTTGCGAATATGATCAGAGGCGAATACTTCGGATCGCTGGGTTCGAAAAAATATATCGAATATACCAACCATATCCTCACCAGCAGCGGCCATTTGCTGCATCTCGTCAATGACATCCTTGATTTATCAGCAGTCGAAACCGGGAACCAGGGTCTGGACGGAGAGAGCCTGACGGTTGGTGACGTGATCAGGGACTGTTCTCCCATCATTTCAGCCGTCGCCAGTAAAAAAGATATCGACTATTCGGAGCAGATTGTTGAAGGGCTACCTGATCTGTATGCAAATCGACGCGCGGTTAAGCAAATTTTACTTAATCTGCTGTCCAATGCGGTGAAGTTTACACCGAACGGAGGCCGGGTCGCGCTCAGGGTTTCAGCTTCTGACGACCATCATATAATCGTGATTGAGGATACCGGCATCGGTGTTCCGGAAGATAAACTGGATAACCTCACTGAACCTTTCATCAGGGTCGAAACCGATCCCCATATGGCGCAGGAAGGAACCGGTCTTGGATTGACGATCGTAAAGTCGCTGGTGGATCTTCATCAGGGCGCCTTGACGATAGAGAGCGAAGTTGGCCGTGGGACGCGGGTTACAGTGGCGTTACCCAGCGATATGCGGCAATCGAATTTGCAAGACGGTAAAAACCCAGATTTTTTGAACACTGACGGGCCTTGAACCACAACGCGATAGGATGGATTTTTTCGGTTGCGTACGTTTCGTTGGTCAGCGGTCTGCCTGTTTTTCCCGGATCATATTGATGACATCGTGAAAGCTTTCCGGGGCTTCGTCGTTGAAGACTTCACGTAACCCGAAACTGCCTCCCCATTTGATGCGGTTGGCCGCGGCTTCCGCCATGATCGGCTCAATCCCCAGAGCGCGCAGGGTTGCGCTGACTTCTTCCATTTCGTGAGCGCGGCGTTCGCCGTGGATGGCCGTGCGTCCAATCAGGTAAGTGGCTAGCGCTTTCCAGTCGATGCCCGGATAACCTTCTTCGATGGAGTCGAGGACACGATCAGCGATATCGTAGGTCGACGCCGCCAGCACTGTTTCCTGCAGCAGCGCTTCCATGCCCTTGATCATGATGGAACGGAACATCTTGAACGCGGCCGCGCGACCGAATTCAGGGCCGAAATTTTCCATCACCATGCCATAGGGTGACAGGGCGTCGATTACCTCAACCGCCGCTGGACCCGAAAGAACCAGGGGAACCTTATGGCCGAATTTTGGCACCGCCGCCATTACCGATGCTTCAACAAAGCGCGCTCCGGTCTTCTCGATAGTCTGACCAACCTGTATTTTGACCGCCGGTGATACGGAATTGATATCGATGTAAATCTGATTGCCCTGGAGAAAGGGCGCGGCGCCACCGGCGACGTCGAGCGCTACCGCCGAGGTTACGGCGGCGATGATCAGATCGCATCCTTCGATCAGGTCTTTTGCAGATGTTGCGAGTTCAACCCCTGCCGCGTCCGCCCGCGCGGTGACAACAGCGCGTCGCGCCAGGTCTTCAAGGCTGATGTCGTATGCGCGAATCCCGGAAAGGCCCTCTTCGCCAAGCCCTTTGGCGATCAGGCTGGCGGCCTCACCGAAGCCAATAAATCCCAGTCGGAGAGAGGGCATTTCCAGCCTATTTTCCTTGAAAGTTTGGTTTGCGTTTTTCCATGAAGGCCTTGCGGCCTTCCTTGTAATCTTCGCTGGCGAAACAGTCTTCGACGACTTTGTCACTCAGTTCGTTATCCTGTTGAGATTCCGGTTTAATCAGTTCATCGATGACGGTCTTGGCGGCAAAAATCGTCATTGGCGCATTGGCGGCGATCATTGCCGTGTAGTCATCAACGTAGGCCTTCAGCACAGAACGCGGCGTCAGGCGATTGATCAACCCCATGGTCAGGGCTTCTTGAGCGGTAAACTGCCGGGCCGTGTAAAATATTTCCTTGGCGAATGATGGTCCGACCACATCGACCAGCCGCTTCAGGCCATCTCCTCGATAACCGAGGCCAAGTTTAGCCGCCGGAACGGCGTAGCTTGAGAGATCGTTGGCGATGCGGATATCGCAACAGAGCGCCAGTCCGAGACCACCGCCGACGCAAAATCCTTCGATCATTGCAATCGTCGGTTTGGCTGATGTGGCCAGCGCATCGGATGCTTTTTCAACGGCGGCATTGTAGATCGCGACAGAATCCTCCGATGAACGGTTTTTTTCGAACTGGGAGATATCGGCCCCGGCGCAGAAGGCCTTTCCTCCGGCCCCGGCGACCACAATCACACGAACTTCTGGTGAGTTCATGAAATCATCCAGAACAACAGGCAGTCCTTCCCACATATCGAAGGTCATGGCGTTGCGGCGGTCCTGATTGTTAAACAGAATGGTGCCGACCCCATTCTCTTTCGATACGATCAACTGATCGGTGACACCTTCCATAAATTCGCTCCTTGGGCTGATAAACGAGGGATTGACTGACGGTGCGTAGTTTTACCGCTCCGGCACATAGAGGCAATGCCAAATGAGGAACAGGACCACGTGCATATTTTCAACAATCGACAGCCTCTTGCCTGCCGTCGGTGAGGCCTGTACGTTTGCGCAGGTTTCAGGAGAGCGGATTTGATAGCGGCAGTCGCGCGACTTACGGGTGTTGAGTGGAAAGGCCAAGGGCCGGCGTTCCTTGTCGCCCTGGGGCATTCGGGAACCCATTGGATCATCGGGTCAATACTGGTTTTACTGCCGTTTATCCGGGACGATCTAAATCTCAGCTACGCCGAGGCTGGGGGGCTGATCACAATCTTTCACATTTCAGCGTTCGTCGCCAACGTCGGTAGTGGTGCGGTGGTGGATGTGACCGGACGCCGGGTCCTGGTGCAGGTTCTGGCCCTTGTCATCGGCGCCGGCGCCATGGCCAGCGCCGGTTTTGCCTCGGGGATGGCCGGGCTTGTCGTCGCGGTGATTGTTATCGGCCTGACCAACAATCTCTGGCACCCGGCGGCCATCTCTTATCTGTCTCTGAAGTTTCCGAAAAACCGGGGGTATGCCCTTTCCATCCATGCGCTCGGGGCGAATTTCGGAGACACCATTGCGCCGCTTGCCGTCGGGATTATGCTGGTCGCATTGAACTGGACGGATGTTGTTTCCCTCAGTGCACTGCCCGTGTTTGCCATTGCGCTGTGGATTTTGATTGCCCTGTCGCCCGGGGACAAGGCTGAACGCACCGAAGGCCGGGCCGGGATGAGCCTCGGCGACTATCTTCATGGCCTGGCTGAAATGGTGCGCAACCGAGCCGTTTTGGGGTTGTGTTTGATGGCCGGATTCCGTTCCATGACCCAGAACGGCCTTCTGGTCTTCGTGCCGCTATTTCTGGTCAATGAGCTCGGGGCGGGTCCGGTGCTGTTGGGTGTCGGTATTATGGTCATGCAACTGGCGGGTATGATATCCGGTCCCATTGCCGGAACGTGGTCCGACAAGGCCGGGCGCCGCCGGGTTGTCTTGATCGGTATGACGGTGACCACCTGGGCGACGGCGGCGGCCGGGCTTGTGACCAATGTCTATCTGTTCATCGTTGTCATCTCGATTGTTGGATTTTCACTGTTCGCCGTACGCTCGGTTATCCACAGCTGGTTGATGGATCTGACGCCGAAGACCCACGGCGGCAGTGCCACCAGCTTGCTGTTCGGCACGCAATCGGGCCTGTCGGCCCTGGTGCCTGTCGGTGGTGGTCTGATCGCCGATGCCTGGGGTTTGGCGGTGGTTTTTCATATCCTGGCGGCGATTATCCTGATTTCGACAATCATGGTCTCGTTTGTCCCGGATCGCGGACCACAGCCCCGACAGGTTTAACTATTAACGTCAAATCCATTGTACGCGGGGAACGATGGCATAGATTTGGCTTGGTTTTAATGAGGGGAGTACGGCGATGGATTTTCAGTTATCAGATGCACAATGCGAGCTGAAAGAGGCGGCGCAGCGGTTCGCCCGTGAGCAGATGGTTCCCATAGCCGAAGAAATTGAAAAATCCGGCGAGGCGTTGTCGCGGAACTGGCTCAGGCGTTATGCCGAAATGGGGTTTCTCGGCATCAATGTGCCGGAGGCCTATGGCGGCATGGGGCTCGGGAATCTGGAGGCGCTGCTGGTTCTGGAGGAATTTGCCAAGGTGTCTTCCGCGGTGGCGTTTCCTATTTTCGAATCCTCCGTCGGCCCGGTTCGCGCCGTCGAACATTTCGCCTCGGAAACCCTGAAACAGCGCATTGTACCCCGCGTTTGTCGCGGTGAGATGATTGTCGCCGTCGCCATGTCCGAACCGGGTGCCGGATCGGCTTTGACCGACCTTAAAACCCGGGCCGAGATCAGCGGCGACAAGATCGTCATCAACGGCAATAAACGCTGGTGTTCAGGCGGCGGGCATTCGGATGCCTATGTGGTTTACTGCCGCCTGTCGGATGCGCCGGGGGCGAAAGGCATCGGCGCGGTGCTGGTGGAAAAAGAAACCAAAGGTGTTTCATTCGGCGAGCAGGAATCCCTGATGGGGTTTCGTGGCATTCCGTCAGCGGACATCTACTTCGACAACGTGGAAGTCCCCGCCGACAATCTGATTGTCCCCGCTGGCGGTTTCCCGAAACTGATGGAAGCCTTCGACCTGGAACGCTGTGGAAATGCCACCATGGCGCTGGCGCAGGCGGTGGGAGCCCTGGAAGACGTTGTCGATTATGTTCAGGAACGCCAGCAGTTCGGCAAGGCCATTGTTGAGTTTCAGGCGGTGCAGTTGAAGTTGGCGGAGATGGCGATGCGCGTCGAAGCGGCCCGTCTGCTGATCCATCGGGCCGCGGTAAACTCCCAAGACGGGTTGCCCAGCATTTATGAGTCGAGTACGGCTAAATGTTTTACCAATGAGATCGCCCGTGAAGTGACGGGTAGCGCCTTGCAGCTCATGGGAGGGTACGGCTATTCGAAAGAATACCCCATGGAGCGCCGTATGCGTGACGCCTGGGGCTGGGGCATTGCCGGTGGAACCATCGACATCCAGAAAATCAATATCGCGGCGGCCATGGTTGGACGTCGGTTTAATCAGAGAGGATGAGCATGACAGAAAATCGGAGTGCCCTTTCCGGGGTCAAGGTTATCGACCTCAGTCGGGTACTGGGCGGGCCGTCGTGTACGCAGATTTTGGGAGATCATGGGGCCGAAGTGATCAAAGTGGAACCTCCCGCCGGGGATGAAACCCGCGAATGGGGGCCGCCTTTCCAGACCGACGAACAGGGTGAAAAAATTGCCAGTTCATATTTCATTGGCGTCAATCGCAACAAACGCTGTATCGCGCTTGATTTGAGGACAGAGCAGGGCAAAGAGGTCCTGTTGAGATTGCTGGAAGACGCGGATGTCCTGGTCGATAACTTCAAGGCGGGCTCCATGGAAAAATGGGGATTGGGATATCACGAGGTTCTGCAGGAGAAATTCCCGACGCTGATCCATTGCCGCATAACCGGCTTCGGTGTGGATGGGCCGCTCGGCGGCTATCCCGGATACGACGCCGCCGTACAGGCGACAACCGGATTGTTCAGTGTCAATGGCACCCAGGAATCCGGGCCGACCCGGCTGGGCATTCCGGTGATAGATCTGGGTACCGGGTTGAACGCGGTCATCGGTATCACCATGGCCCTGTTCGAACGCCAGCGCTCGGGACAGGGGCAGCAGGTGGATATAACGCTGTTTGATACGGGTGTCGGGCTGTTGTTTCCGCATGCCTCAAACTGGTTTATGGACGGTAAAATTCCGAAACGCATCGGCAATGCACACCCGAATGTGGTTCCTTATGATTTGTTTGAAACGGCGACCCAACCGATCTTTCTGGCAATCGGCAACAATGGTCAGTTCCGCAAAGCCCTGGTCATACTCGGCAAACCCGAACTGGCGGACGATCCACGCTTTGTCAACAACGGGGTGCGCAATGAAAACCGCGATGTCTTGAGGGAAATTCTGAGTGAACTGTTGTCGAAACACGACGGTGCGGAGCTCAATCAAAAATTTCTGGAGGGCGGCGTTCCCTGTGGCCCGGCGCTTAATGTTGAGGAAATCATGGAGCACCCGCACACGAAACACCGCAACATGATCTTTGAGGAAGGCGACTACCGGGGCCTGGGAGCCCCCGTCAAGCTGAGCCGGACACCGGCAACCCTGCGCACACTGCCGCAGCGCTTTGGCGCCGGGAACCGTGACGTCCTTCGTGAGGCGGGGTACAGCGAAGCCGAAATCGAGGACCTGATCGCCTCCGGCGCAGTTCCTGCCAGCAAAAACAGCTGACGGCCTCAGGTCAGGGGCAGCATCACGTGTTGGCGGTAGGCGGGGCGATCCGCCAGGCGTCGCCACCAGCGCTTGAGATGGCTGAGGTCGGGTCGGTCGATCTCCATTTCATGCCAGCGATAAGCGGCGCAGCCGAGCGGAATGTCCGCCATGCTGGGAGAATCCCCAAGGATAAAATCCCGATCCGCCAGATGACGGTCAAGTATGGCCCATAATTCAGCGGCCTGTTCGGTCGCGGACTGAACCGCCATGTTGTCCTGATCCTCGGGCGCGGTGCGGATAAGCTGCCAGAAAATAATCGTCATGAAGGGATGCAGGCTGGTCAGGTACCAGTCCATCCACTGATTTGCATGCCCGCGGTCTCTGGCTGTTGGAGGGAACCAGGGGGCGGAGCCGTGCTGTTCACAAAGATAGCGGACGATGGCATTTGACTCCCACATCACAAAATCATCTTCGACCAGGGTCGGGACTTTGCCATTTGGATTCGCCGCCAGATACTCATCCGTGTCGTTGCCGCCAAAGGCGCCGCCAATATCGTTGCGCTCGACCGGAACCTGCAGTTCCGCCGCACACCACATGACTTTTTGAACATTTATGGAATTTGCCCGTCCAAGAACTTTGATCATTTAATTTGCCTTCCCGACGGGGCTTGTCGCCCCTTTTTGAAACACCCGTTCATAATATTGTAACCTTGTGTTTATTCTCTGCACATCTCTATGTCGTATTACTGTCGCCAGCGAACGAGATAAGTTTAAACCGCTGGCGGACAGGTGCAGGGCACTTTCATCCATTTTGCGGTTTGGTATTTGAGGTCGTTCCGTGCGTGTCGGTTAGCAGTCTCGGCACGCACCTCCCAACTGGGGGTCTGGGTTTTCCAGACCCCCGTTTTTTTCGGTTGGGTTTTAAGAGATATCCGCACTGAACTTGTAGCCGCACCCCAGCACGGTAATGATAATTTCAGGCTGGCGGGGGTTGGGCTCGATTTTTTTGCGAATCCGGCTAATCAGCACGTCAATCAACCGGTCTGTCGGTGAATCGGCGTCCTGACTGACGGCATCGAGAAGATAAGCACGGCTGAGAACCCGGTTTGGGGCTTTGGCCAGCGCCGCCATCAGATTGAATTCGGCGCGGGTAAAGGGAATCTGCTGCCCTTCGGGGTTTGTCAGGGTATGGGCTGCGAGGTCCATGCTCCAGCCCGAGAAGCGAAAGACTTCCGGGCGAGTATCTTCCGCACCGCTTTCTTCTGGGCCTGTGGCCCGGCCCAGAAGGTTTCGAATCCGCAGAATCAATTCTTCCGGATCGAACGGTTTGGTCATGTAATCATCAGCGCCAATCTCCAGCGCGGCCAGTCTGTCGCTTTTACCGTGCCTTGCGGTCAACACGATAATCGGCAGGTTTGATCGGGCCCGAATTTGTCGCGCCAGGGTCAGGCCATCTTCATCGGGAAGGCCCAGGTCGAGCAGGATCAGGTCTATTCTTTCCGTATCCGCGCAGGCCAGCATTTCCTTACCCGTGGAAGCCAGGCTGATCAAAAAATCTTCGCGCTGCAGGTATGCGGCCAGCAGCGACTGCACCATTTCATCATCTTCGACAATCAGAAGTCGTTGTTTCATGTATCCAGTCCGTCCGTTCCAGCTCCAGAAAATACCGCCTTCTTATGGTGAGGCCATTAATTTCCAGGTGTTCACATCAATTCATACCACATTCATGCCCTGCTTATCACCCGTTAATTCAACAAGACTAATAACAAAACCCTGGACGTTACAAATTTTAAATGTGGTCGCGACCGGATTGGCGACAAAATAGTTGAGGACTGAAATGACAAAACGTGTAGTTGAATCGCTGATATATTTATGCCCCTGCCGAGATGGGAGTGTTGCGTTGCCGTCCGGTGTGAATTTCCGGCAAACCAGTTTTCAGCGCCGTGACGCCAATCTTATCATTGAAAAGGCGGGGGGAGGCCGGGTTTTTGTCCGTAACTTTTTTAGCCAGAGCACGTTGCCGACCCTGCGCACTGAAGACGGCGATGAAATGTCCGGAAGTCTGGCCGCCGCCTTCGTTACTCTGTCCGAACGCACGGTATCGGCGCTGATGGCCTGCGGCGAGTAGTTGGTTAGGATGTTACTCAGGAAGGGGTCAGCTGAAGGAATGTCGGCGTCAGTCGCCCGATGGCAAGCAGCAGCTGATAAATGGCAATCCGTTCGTCGTAAGACGCCGAAGTGTAGTTGATTTGGGATGAATTCACTTCGTTTTCCGCATCCAGCACATTGATGACCGTTTCTTTTCCGGCTTCACGCAGCTTTTTCCGGGACTCAAATACTTCAGATGCAATGTTGACCGCATTCTCCAGCAGGTCCAGGCGATCCTTTGCCGTCAACAGCGCCTGCCACGACAATTTGGTCTGTTCTATAACCCGGCGGCGGATGCGATCACGGTCGTCCTGATTGGCGCGATGCTGGAATTTCGCCTGAGCCAGGGACGCCGGTGTTGAAAGGCCGCTGAACAAATCCCAGGATGCCCTGAGTGTTAAGGAATAATCACGCCGGGTGCCCAATACGGTGTTGGAGTCCTTTTCATAATTCATCTGCCCTTCCATATTGATAGAAGGATAGAATTCTCCCTTGATCGAACGTTGCCGCTCGCGGGCGACTTCAACCGTCGCACCGGCGCTTTCCAGCGATGGATTTTCGTTAAGACCGATTTCGATGGCGTGCTCAAGGGTGCTGGGGATCAGTTCCACGGGTGGTGCTGGATCGACCATGGTTTCAATGTCGGGGGGATGATTGAACGTTTGCGTATAGCGTGTAATGGCGTCAATCAACGCACCTTCAAAAGTGACGCGGCGTTCCTTGGAAACCTGCAAACGGGATTTCGCCTGCAACACGTCAACGGCCACGCCCGAACCACGCTGAACACGTTCGTCTTCCAGATTGAGCTGGCGCTGGATCGTCGCCTCGTTTTCACGGGCGAGTTCAATCAGGCGCTTTTGCCGCAGGACATCCACATAAGAATTGATGCCGTCAAACGTCGAGTTCTGGCGGGTGTTGTTTACGGCGATCCGGGCAATTTCCTTGTTCAGGCGGGCCGTGCGCACCTGCGCAGTGGTCTGAAATCCGTTAAACAGGTTTTGGGTGACCGTAATGTTGCCCGTATAGGCCGTCCGGCTTGAGTGGGTGCTGTCCTGACCCGCCCTGGTGCTTCTTGTGCCGGGGCTGTCGATGACCTCATGAGAGGTTTCCGTTGTTGCTGAAACCGTCGGGAAATAATTTGCCGCCGCAATTCCAATCCCCTGGCGTTGAGCTTCCTGATTTTTGATCGCCGAACGGATCTGCGGATGGTCCAGGATAAGACCGGCAAGCTCTTCTTCCAGAGTGCCCGCCGTAACCTGCCCGGTCCAGAAAACGCCGATTCCCACTGAAATAAAAAGCCACTTGCGTAGCAAAACCCATACCTCCAAATGCGAAAACAAGCTCGGTATCCTCGAATACCTCATTTTAATCGGTTCTAGAATCCGGGTCAATTACCAGAAATTTCGGTAAATTGTTTAATATCAGTGAGTTATGGGATTATCAATGTAATTTTCAGAGCTGGGGGTACAAAATAGCGGGAAAAAGCGGATGCCAGGACCACCAGATATGGTGATTCACACGACACCCTGGTCTTAAACACACGGATTTTGCCTATGGAGCGCCGAATCCGCCGCCGCCCGGGGTTTCAATGATGAAGACGTCGCCGATGGACATCTGGGTTTCGTCATTGCCCTTCAGCTCTTCAACGCCACCGCCCGCTCGTTCCACCCGGTTGCGGCCACGGGCACCCGGCAATCCCCCGTCCAACCCGTAGGGGTCGGTGTCACGGTGAGAAGACAGGGTTGTCGCGGTCATGGCTTCCAGAAAGCGCATGCGCCGGACGGTCCCATCACCGCCCCTGTGATGCCCCGGTCCACCGGAGTCGGGACGTATACGGAATTCTTCCAGACAGACGGGAAAGCGCCATTCAAGCACCTCCGGATCGGTCATGCGGGTATTGGTCATGTGACAATGAACCGCGTCCGTTCCATCATGGTCCGGCCCGGCGCCGGTGCCGCCACAGATGGTTTCATAGTTCTGTATGCGGTCGTTGCCATAGACAAAATTGTTCATGGTCCCCTGAGAAGACGCCAGGATGCCGAGCGCCCCATAAAGGGCGTCGGTGATGCATTGCGAAACTTCGGTATTGCCGGAAATAACCGCGGCAGGGTACTGGGGGCTGATCATGGAGCGTTCGGGTATGATCAGGTCAATGGGTTTCAGGCAACCTTCGTTCAGGGGGATTTCATCCCCCACCATGGTGCGAAACACGTACAGCACGGCGGCCTTGCAGACCGCGGTCGGGGCGTTGTAATTGCCGGGGTTCTGTGGGGATGTTCCGGTGAAATCCAAAGTCGCCCGGCGGTGTTGTTTATCGACCGACATCTTCACATGAATCCGTGAGCCGTTATCCAGCGGGTAGGTGAATTCACCATCTTTCAGCACATCGATGACCCGGCGCACGGACTCTTCCGCGTTATCCTGAACATGGACCATATAGGCCTGTACGACATCCAGGCCGAAGTGATCGAGCATCTTTTTGACTTCATTGACGCCGGTCTCATTGGCAGCGATTTGCGCCCCCAGATCGGCCATGTTCTGAGCGGGATTACGGCACGGGTATTGACCGGAACCCAGCAGCTCAAGGGTTTCCTTTTCGCGTAAAATTCCGCCTTCCACCATCAGGAAGTTGTCGATGAGAACGCCTTCTTCCTCAATCGTCGTGCTGTCGGGGGGGGCGGAGCCGGGCGTGCGCCCGCCAATATCGGCGTGGTGCCCCCGCGAGCCCACGTAAAACAGGATGTCTTTGCCGGCGTCATCAAATACCGGGGTGATGACGGTGACATCGGGCAGGTGCGTGCCGCCGTTATAGGGGGCGTTCAGGGCATAAACGTTTCCAGGTTTTACGGTTCCGACATTCTCGCGAATGACCGTTTTTATGGATTCGCCCATGGACCCCAGATGTACCGGCATGTGTGGCGCATTGGCGACCAGATTGCCGACGGGGTCAAAGATCGCGCAGGAGAAATCCAGCCGTTCCTTGATGTTGACGGAATAGGAGGTGTTCTGAAGCGTTGCCCCCATCTGTTCGGCGATTGACATGAACAGGTTGTTGAAGACTTCCAGCATGACCGGGTCGGCTTCGGTGCCAATGGCTTCACGTTTGGGCCGCGCCTTGACGCGGGTCAGAATCAGGTGACCGCGCGGCGTCAGCTCGGCCTGCCAGCCGGGCTCGATCACGGTTGTCGAAGTGGCTTCGATGATGATTGCCGGGCCGTTAATTTTCTGACCGCTTGCCAGGGTTTCGCGATCAAATAGCGGCGTTTCGTGTGACGCCCCTTCAGAATGAATTGCCGCCGACGCAATGGGGTCGGCAGTGAGATGTCTGGTGGCCTGATCGAGTTCCGGGTCTTCGACCTGTTCCGTACCGCCGACGGCTTCGGCGGATACCGCCTCAACAACCAGTCCGCGTTCCGGGGCGATAAACCCGAAGCGCTGTTTGTGGGTTTTTTCAAACTCGCTGCACATCGTGTCCGGCGTGTCATGATCGACAAGGATCGCGCTATCCGTGCCTTCGTAACGGATATGCACTTTTTCGATCATCTGAATATTGGTTTCATGAACACCCTGTTCAAGAACCTCCGCCTGGGCCTGTTCGCGGAGGTTTACGAATGACGCTTGCAGGGTTTCGGGAATGTCATCGTCCAGAGATTTTTCTATCTGGGCTTCGCGCAGGGCGCGGACATCGGCAAGGCCCATGCCATAGGCCGACAACACGCCAGCGAAGGGGTGCAGAAACACCCGTTTCATGCCGAGCGCATCGGCAACCATGCAGGCATGCTGCCCCCCCGCGCCGCCGAAAGAATTCAGGGTGTATTCGGTGACATCATATCCACGCTGCACGGAAATTTTCTTGATCGCGTTGGCCATGTTTTCGATGGCGATGCGCAGGAAACCTTCGGCCACCTCTTCAGGCGTCTGTTTCGGTTTGCCGGTGGCGGTTGCGATTTTTTCGGCCAGGGCTACAAATTTTGTGCGTACGATATCCGCATCCAGCGGTTCATTGGCGTTGGGGCCAAAGACGCAGGGGAAATGCGCGGGCTGGATTTTACCCAGCATGACGTTGCAGTCCGTAACCGCCAGTGGTCCACCACGCCGGTAACAGGCGGGACCGGGATCGGCACCGGCGGAATCCGGGCCGACACGGAAGCGCGCGCCGTCAAAATGCAGGATCGATCCGCCACCCGCGGCGACGGTATGAATGTGCATCATCGGGGCGCGCATCCGGATACCGGCAACCATGGTTTCAAAGGCGCGTTCATATTCTCCGTCGTAATGCGAAACATCCGTGGACGTCCCGCCCATGTCGAACCCGATCAGCTTTTTGAACCCGGCCATCCTGGCCGTCTGCACCATGCCGACAACGCCGCCTGCCGGGCCGGATAGAATACTGTCCTTGCCCTGAAACAGCTGGGCATCGGTCAGGCCGCCATTGGACTGCATGAACTGGAGGCGCGTACCACCGTGGTTTCCCTGCATCAGATCGGCGGCGACCCGGTCCACATAGCGCCGCAAAATGGGGGAAAGGTAGGCGTCAACCACGGTCGTATCGCCGCGCGATACCAGCTTCATCAGCGGGCTGACCTGATGGGACACGGACACCTGGGTGAAACCGATTTCCCGGGCGATCACGCCAACCTGCCGCTCGTGGCTGGTGAAGCGGTATCCATGCATGAAGATGATTGCAGCCGAACGAATGCCTTGGTCATAGGCTTCCTGCAAATCCGATTTCACCCGTTCGGGGTCAGGCGCTTTCAAAACCTCGCCATCGGCCATCACCCGTTCATCAACCTCGATCACGCTTTCATAAAGCATTTCCGGCAAAACAATATGACGGGCGAACAGGTCCGGGCGATTCTGATAGCCAATCCTCAGGGAATCCCTGAACCCTTTCGTGGTGACGAATACGGTACGGTCACCCTTGCGTTCCAGTAGTGCATTGGTGGCGACCGTGGTCCCCATCTTGACGACACTCACCATACCTTCGGGGATCGGGTCGCCCTTGCCGATGCCGATCAGGTCCCGGATGCCCTGCAGGGCGGCGTCTTCGTATTGTTCCGGATTTTCGGACAGTAACTTGTGTGTCGCCAGTGTTCCATCAGGCTTGCGGGCAATCAGGTCCGTAAACGTGCCGCCACGGTCAATCCAGATTTGCCACGCAGGTTTGATTTCGTTCATGTCCAGGACTCGCGTTGGTGATTAAGGATGTGCACTATAAACAAAACATCGACAAAATATCAATAAAATGTTTATATCAGGGGAGAAATCAATATGACGGGCGAAATATGTCACAGAAAACCCCTCTAAATTCCGCTCGGAAAATTGGACCGATTGTGTCATCGGCCCATCTCGTCGCACCCGGTGCGGAAGAACTGAGCGAGTTTGAATTCGGGCTGATTATTGCCAATAGCGGGTTCGAACGCTGGATTGTCCGCTGCATGGCGGCGGCGGGGTTTGCGGAATTGAATGCGCTGGATATCATGGTTCTGCATACGGTCTATCATCGCAACCGGGAAAAGCGTCTGGCGGATATCTGTCTGGTGCTGAATGTTGAGGACACTCATACTGTTACATATGCCCTAAAAAAGCTGGTGCGCCTTGAACTTGTTTTGGGCCGGAAACAAGGGAAAGAGAAGCTGTTTTCGACGACCGAAAAAGGGCAGAACGCGTGTCAGCAATACCGTGAGATCAGGGATGCCTGTCTGGTCGAATCATTTGGCGTGTCAGGTCTACCGAATGAAGAAATCAGTGATCTGGCAGGAATTTTACGCGCCCTGTCGGGACTTTATGATCAGGCCTCAAGGGCGGCGACGTCGCTGTAGTTTCATCTTAACCCATACGGCGGCAACTGAATCATCTGCGCTGGCCGGGTACGGCGGCGAAGTCCCAATGCCCTGGCGGCGGTGACAAATAAACTTTTGAGTAGCGCCATCTGTAATCTCCTTACGGTTCTTACGTTGCCCGGTTCCGATGTTTTATCCTACGCTGAAACTCAGGCGGGGTAAACTATATATGGTGTGGATTAAGTGTTAGCTTACAACATATAGTGCGTATTTTCTTGATTTTGAGTCCATCTCCCCGATTCAGGAAAAAAAAGCCGCTGGCGGGTTGAGCGCGATGCCGATAAAACGAATGGGGTGGTGCAAAAAAACCAGGAAATCGGGAATCGGCAATGGCAACAACACGCAAACTCTGTCTGTTCGAACACTGGTTGGACCCTGTGGGGCAGGAATATCTGGAGCGGCATGCCGTAGATACGGAAATTTCCATGCTGTCGTTTTCCAGCGGCGCGGAATCGAATTGGGCCGCGCTTGAGGCGACGCATGGTTACCAACTGTTGCCAAGCACCGAAACGCCGGAACAGTTCTATCCCGGCATGGCGCTGCTGAAGCGCTGCCCCGACCTTCTTGCCGTTTCCAGCTCAGGGGCCGGATATGACATGGTTGATGTGGAGGCCTGTACAAAAGCGGGTGTGCTGCTTTTCAACCAGTCCGGCGCGAACGCGGAATCTGTCGCTCAGCACGCTCTGGGCATGATGCTCGCCCTTTGCAAGAACATGATCCAGTCCGACCGGGCAATCCGAAAACCGGACAGGGACTGGACGCGCTGGACCTATATGGGGTCCGAACTGACGGGGCGCACGCTTGGCATTGTCGGGCTTGGCAATATCGGGCGCCGGTTATCAGCGATCTGCGGGTCCGCATTCAACATGCGGGTGATCGCCTATGATCCTTACATAACGGACCAGGACTTCATCGAACGCGGGGCGGAGAAGGTTTCACTTGGGGCGGTAATGAGCGAGGCCGACTTTGTTTCCATCCACTGTCCGCTGACGGAGGAAACGACCGGCATGATCGGCGCAGACCAGTTCGCGGTCATGAAACCCGGGGCTTATTTTATCTCGACGGCGCGTGGCGGTATCCATGATGAGGCGGCGCTGGAAAAGGTCATGGCAAACAGGCGCCTGGCCGGGGCCGGGCTGGATGTGTTTGTCGAGGAACCCCCCTGTGATCACCATCCGCTGATGATTTACCCAAACATCATCGTGTCGCCCCACAATGCGGGCATTACGTCGGACTGTCTGTATAACATGGCCCGTTCCCAGGCGGAGCAATGGCGGGATGTCTTCGCCGGCCTGCCGCCGAGGCTGCTGATTAATCCGGATGCCTGGCCGCAATTTTCCGTGCGCTACGAACGGATTCTGGGTGAACCCGTTTCCGGCAGGGCCCACCATGAAGATAGCTAGTCCCGGCCTGCACGGTCGTCGGCATGAACGCCTGCGCGTAAACAAGCAGGCCCGCATGGTTAGCCGCTCCGGCGAAGAACAGCAGGCCGTGGTTCAGGACATTTCCATAAGCGGTGCGGCAATCGCGGTTGATGAGTCGATTTATTCCAATGATCAGTTTGTCGATCTGCATATGGAAGGCCACGACCGGTTGACCGGGCGTGTGGTACGGGAATTTACTGGCGGTTATGCCCTCAGTTTTGAACAAAACCCAGGCAGCAACGCCAAGATGATGGAAGAGGTCGAAAAATTCAGGAAACTCGCCGGAAAAAAAGATTTTATGGAAGGGTAGAAATTAAGCGTTCAGCAAACGTTCAACTTCCTCGCCAATCGCCAGTGAAGACGTCAGACCGGGGCTTTCGATGCCGAACAGGTTGACCAGTCCGGGTATGCCGTGGCTGGTGGGACCTTGCATCAAAAAATCATCGGCGTATTTGCCAGCTTCGGGGCCGCGCAGTTTTGGGCGGATACCCACATACCCCGGGCTGAGCGCACCGTCCGGCAGGCCCGGCCAGAAGCGGCGGACGGACGGGTAAAACAGGTCGGCCCGCGCCGGATCGACGGTGTAATCGGGCTCATCGACCCACTCCACATCCGGGCCGAATTTGGTCTGCCCGCCAAGGTCGAGGGTTGAATGGGTGCCGAGACCATCCGGCACCGGCACCGGGTAAATCAGGTGATTGAACGGACTTTTCCCCGCCAGAATAAAATAATTCCCCTTGGCGACCTTGTCGGGTTGGCGCGGAACAAACTGCCCATCCAGTCCGTCCAGCGAGGCCGCAAATTTCAGCGCCCCCAGCCCGGCGGCGTTGATGAGTTCTGAACAGGCCAGTTCCATCGGGGCATCGCCGCCGACGTTCAGGATGATCTGCCCCCCATCTGCCCGCCCGCCCGTCACGGGGCTGGAAAAGGCGATCATCGCGCCATGGGCTTCGGCCTCTCCCTGAAGAGACAGCATCAGGCCATGACTGTCGATGATGCCGGTTGACGGCGAAAACAAGGCGCGAACGGCACGGACGCTGGGTTCAATCTGCATCAATTCGGCCTCTTCGGCATATCGCAAATCATCAACGCCGTTGGCAACCGCTTTCAGCCGCATATCCTCAAGCGCCGGGATCTCATCGTCGGTGGTGGCGACCAGAAGCTTGCCGATGCGTCGGTGATTGACGCCATGTGACCGGCAATATTCATAAAGCAGGTGTTTGCCCCGAACGCATAACCGCGCCTTGTTGCTGTCTTTCGCGTAATAAATTCCGGCGTGAATGACTTCGGAATTCCGGGCACTGATTCCGGTGCCAATGGCGTCTTCGCCTTCAAGCACGATCACCTCGCGCCCGCTCATGGCCGTCGCCCGGGCGACGGCCAGGCCAACCACGCCGGCGCCGATAACGACGGTTTGAATATATTCGCTCATATTTAGAGTGATGCCCTGTCGGGCAGGTCAATTCCAGAAAAATAAATCAGCCATGTTCGCCGCGGCTCAATCCGATTAGGGTCACCGGGATAACAGGGATCAATAAATGCTGGCAGTTCTGCTGAACACTTTGGGCCGTTTCGCTACCCAGCTCATGGCGGGTACGGTGTTTGTCGCCCTGCTGGTTCCGGATTTGGCGCATCTGATGAAACCGTTACTGGCGCCGTCAGTCTGGGGACTGCTGTTTGTCGCCATGGTGCGTCTCGACTGGCCTGGCGTGATCCGGCATGTTCGACGATACGGGCTGATCACCGCTGCTCTTGTCTGGATTTTGCTTATCAGCCCGCTGCTGGTCTGGGGGCTGGTACAGGTACTTGAACTGCCATCGGGTATCGCGGCGGCGCTTGTCCTGATGACGGCGAGCGCGCCATTGATGTCAACGCCCGCTGTCGCGATCATGATCGGGCTTGATGGTTCGCTGGCTCTTGTCGCCATGGTCGGTGCGACATTTCTGGCTCCATTCACGGTTCCGATTGTGGCCTTTCAACTGCTGGGGCTGGATATCGAGATCGGTGCGATTGGCATGATGCTGAAACTGATCGGCATGGTGGGTTCCGCCTTCGTGTTGGCGCTGGTGTTTCGCCGTGTCGTTGGACTTGAACGTATCCAAAAAAGCTGGCACGGGTTTGACGGAGTTGTGGTTATCCTGATGGCGCTGTTCGCCCTTGCGATCATGGACGGCATCACGGCGGTGTTACTTGCCGAACCGTGGCGAGTGCTGCTAGTGGTTATCGGCTCATTTGTTGCAAATGGCGGATTGCAGGTGGTGGGTTCGTTGGTGTTCAGGCGGACGGCCAGACAGGAACGCTACACCCTGGGATTTGTCAGTGGCATGCGGAACATGGGACTGATTTTGGCGGTGCTGCCGCCGGAAACCGACCCCGATATCGCACTGTATTTCGCCATGGCGCAGTTCCCGATCTACATTTTCCCCGCCTTATTGAAGCCAATTTATCGACGTTTACTGGGGGCAGACTAAAGGACGATTCGGAGAGGAATTCATGAAATGGAAAAAACGCTCAATTGTTTTTACCCTGACCCTGTTGGTTGGCGCCATTCTAACGACGGTCATTACCAGAAATTCCATGGCTGACTGGCGCACGGCAAGTCGCGAAAGCGCCGGCATCGCTCCTGATCCCATGATCGAGACGCAAGCCATCGTTCAGGTCTACAGCGCGCGCGCCTATAGCTGGCGCGGCACTTTTGGTGTGCATACCTGGATCGCCGTCAAACCTTCCCACGCGCCACGGTTTACGGTTT
>Ga0316202_10000039_pt1 | contig 239516 bp, 228 predicted proteins | sample 3monrhotite_MG_FD_204934 | JGI IMG/M metagenome (GOLD analysis project Ga0316202, IMG submission 204934) | Microbial mat bacterial communities from mineral coupon in-situ incubated in ocean water Damariscotta River, Maine, United States -... | ecosystem: Environmental > Aquatic > Marine >...
TCTGCATAACATTTTTTATAAAAAAGAGCCGTCCTAAGTCAAATATGCCGAGTATAAAAATTAAAAAAAACGGCACGACCAAGGCAAACTCTACCGCAGTGGCGGCACTTTCATCACGCACAGCTCTGCGTGCCCTTAAACTCCCTTTCCGTAACCATATAAACGTCATATTTGGAATTCCTTATTGGGTACGAATGGTGCTGCTGGCGGTAATATCAACCGTTCCCGGATAAAAAATCCAGGTATGGGTATAGGAAGCATTAATCTGGGTGTAATATTGAACGCGTCCCGTGGTCCCACCACCACAACTCCCGCTCGTGCAGATAAAGAGGGCGCTGCCATCCGAACATCCGCATTGGGTATCATCCACCGCAACGGTGACGCCCGTAAGATTTGTCGAATCCTGCACCACGCCTGTAATCAACGCTGAAGTGGCGCTATCTTGAGCAACCAGAGCGTATTGGGACCCCGCACGAACGGCCCCCGTGATTTCCATTTTACGGAACATGAAAATACCAATATCGGCGATATTGAGCAAAACAATGGATAAAAAAGCCCCAATCAGAGCAAATTCAACGGCCGCGACACCGCTTCGTGAATGGAAAAACTCATGACCCTTGAGCCTTAAAAACCTTGAAATATGACGGCTAATAATTTTTTTGCACATCATAATCAATCACTCTGAAAGCTGGGTTGCACCCGAGGTGGTCGCCAGGGTCGCCCCGGCAGCCACGCAGCCGGATGTGGTAATGCCGGTACCTCCGGTAACCTTGATGGTATCGGCGATAAGTTGTGTACACGAAGAACCACCCCCAGAACTATTGCCCTCGAAATCAAGTTCGCTTGATGGAAAATAGAGCGCGCCGTTGAACGTAGCCGAAGAATTGCCGTTCAACGTGTTGACCTGATTCGGCCCATCACGATCACCATACATCAAGATACCTGCATAAGTCCCCGTCGAAGGGGCCGTCAGGTTAACCGAAGCGCTACCATTCATGGTGTATTTCGCGTAACCGCTGCCCGTTGAACTGGTCAGGATTAACGTAACATCCGTTCCCGTTAGAACCGCACCTGCATTTAAGTTGAAGGTGCCGCCATCAATTACAAAGATGCCAGGGTCTAAACTCATAGTGCCCTTGATATCCAGCCCCTGGCAGAACACATAAGGCGTTGTTGACGAGGAAGGTGTTATCGTCACGTTGGAGCTCGGGTTCACTTTATATTCTGACTGGTCACAACCCGAATAGGCAGGAACAGCCACACTGCTGTAGGGATCACTGATTGCACTTGCCCCGGTTTGCGGAGACGTTGTGGTGGTGAGTGTGGAAGCCCCCTTGGTCAGATAATCGCCAACCGTAGAAAGAGAATCTGCCGTCACCGCTGCACTACCGGTAATTTCAATTGACGAGGAATGGGATGAATTGGAGGCAATGATGCAGCCACTCGCCGAAATGGACGCATTTCCGCTGATTTCTATGGCTTTTTGTGCCGTTGTATTGAGGGACAGCATGCAAGCATTTGACGTTCCTCCACCCGACGATGCCACCGCCCGAGCCGTTGTTGTAAAATTAGAAACGAAAAAAACTTGGCTCAAAAGGCCATTAAGCTGACGAGTCGCCGTCACTTCAATGTAAGAGGTGTCACCAGCGTAGGAACCCGTCGTCGGCGTCCCCACATAGGTTAAGGTGTCGGTGGTGGCATCAAAGCCATTGCGCGTGGCTTCCAAAGTGGCGCCAGAGGTGATTTGAGTACTGTTTGCCCCGCTGGCGTTTTCAAGAGCGGCTGCGATCACGGCCGCATCGACAATGGTTTGTAACTCACTACGTTCCTTAAACCACTGACCTGCATCTACACCCAATCCGACGATGCCGAAGAGAATCGGAAGCATCAGGGCAAACATAAGGGCTATGTTGCCGCTGTCATTGTGAACAAAATTACCGGGTTTAAATTTTGTCAAAATATTACTGATCCTAGCGTGAGCGCTTGTAAGTGAATGAGAGCCTGTGGTGTTCCTATATAAGATAACGCATATAGAGCTCATAATAATCCATAAAGTGTTGATCTAACATGTCAACCATCACCTACCTATTGAAGTGAGCGTCGTAGCTTCATGGTCCGTACAGTTGAAACTCTTTAATGGTCATATATTAGGTAATATCACATCGTTTCTTTGTTTTTATATGACCTAGAAATTATATCCTAAATTTCCTGAAATGGTATACCTTCGCAGGATCACGTGCTGTGACAGAGCGCATAATGGCTTGTGATACCCATAACACAATACGGCCCTCTTATGGGAGCCTGATCCAATATGTTTTGGGGAAAAAGAAATGGTGCCGCCTGGGTGACTTGAACACCCGACCCCGTCATTACGAATGGGTCTGGTTAAAATATATAAATGAGTAAATACAATGCGTTGTTCGGGTGCTGTTGCACACTTTCTCGAATAATAGCGATTAAAATAGTTTAAAACAGACTGGAAATGGCACATTTTTGGCACAGCTACAGGAAACTACGGCAGGAATCCACTTTCATACTGTATGCAGATACCCTTATCGGTCGGTATTGACTTCTGCTTTTAACCCAACTGAGACATTTTTTATCTAGTTCGCAATCCAATTATTGAGTTCTTCCCAAGACATGGGCTTCCCAAAGAGGTCACCCTGAATCAAATTTACACCGGCATCTATGATCGCATCGCAATCTTTTTGATTTTCAATATCTATGGCGGCAACTTCCATATTCAGTTTGTGTCCAAGAATGACGTTGGTTTCGATAATGGTACGAGCAATATCGTCAAAAGCAGCACCATTTGCAAAAGTGCCGTCAATTTTGAGTTCATGAAAGGGGTACGTTGCCAATTTACCCATAGATGAATAGCCTGAACCAAAATTATCTAAAGATAAGCGAAAGCCCATCATAGATAGGCGGCACAGGACCGCAAGGGGGAGGTGTATGTCTGTCATAAGCTGACTTTCGGTAACTTCTAGACATACAAAGCGGGGGGGCAAGAATACTTTTTTGCACGCATCGGCTATAAAATCGATAAGTCCAGGACGGCACAAAGTATGCGTAAAAATATTTACGGAAATTCGAATTTGATGACCTTTTCGATGCAATATAGCCGTGTCATGAATAGCCCTTAAGAAAACGATATTAAAAATATCTGACACCAGTCCAATTTCTTCAGTCATGGAGAAAAACTGTTTTGTTGGGATTAGGCCATATTTGGGATGTTCCCAATATGTCAAGGTTTCGACACTTGTTAAGCTTTTATCCAGTGCTGATATTTGAGGCTGGTAATGGGCCTTAAATTCATTTTTCTCAATTCCGCTTATTAAATCATGTTCAGTAATTTCAAAAAAATCATCTTTTTGGGTCAACTCGGAAACATATTTTTGTGTCTTAATAAGATAATTATGGAGCGATTGTAGGGTTATGGGTTTGGTCGTTGCCCCCAACAACCTTAACCCCAAAGCCTCACAAAAAGTTGCCGCTGAATTGAGAATACGACGATCTATACCTGACATTAAAAGGATAAACCCTGAATATTTGCATTTGACCAAATGTTGCAAGACGGTCAAACCATCAATGTTTGGCATATTGAGGTCGCAAAATATGATATCGAAATCCAGTTCGGTTTCCCCAGATATTTCCAGTATTTTTTCGCTATTGCTTTCTGTGGAAACATTTGTGATCCCAAGCTGTTTAAAGGACGCTGTGATCGTGGCCAAATAAACTTCATCATCATCAATAACGAAAATTTTGAGGTTCTTTAATTCTGTGTCGGACAACTTAGGCGTTCTGGTGTTCAGCCAATTTACTGACTTCTGATTATGTAGATTTACACGTTCAACTTCGCTATCGAGATATTCTGCATCCTTACATTTTGTCCCCAGATAATAATATATAACCTTTCCATCTGGCTTGAGAACCGCAGGTCCCGACGCATTGTGAAGCATTCCCGCCCGATACCATTTTCGTGTGCCATCATTTAGGACAATGGCAGGGCCATAGGGGTTGTCGATCCGACTTGAAACAGGATCAATAACTTTGACCTTTTGCCCTAACAGCGTGTTGGTAATGGATTTTGATGCGTGACAGTTATCCCCTTCTGGAACCGGAGCGAGTTGACTCAATATTTCTTCTGTACGAGACCAATTCTTGTTCTTAGATGCAGCTTCCAAGGCTTTAAGGTGCCCTGCATTATTGTGTTCCCATTCCGCCGCTGTCGTCACCATTGTTTCTCCCGCCTATCCAGATTTTGTTTATATTTATAAGTCAGAATTCACATAAAATATAGGTGATACCCTTGGGGCGTATACCATATAAATTAAAAAATTATTGTGCTCACATACTCTTACACACCTTAATTTTAAAGCAATTTACTTATAGACAGCTATATGGTCATGAGTTAATTTCAGAACGAAATGTATGATTAATTGGGGGCATTAATTCATACATCTATTCATGGGCCCTTAATACGTAGATAGGATAAAAACGTGGAAGATCGCGCCTTATACTTTTTGATGTACGCTGTAATCCTTACGGTCAGTTCGATCATTGTTTTTTTTGCGATGTATCGCCGTCAAATTAACGAAGGTGTCCCTATTAACTATAATGTGCTTAAAGCCGTTTTTGGCATTTCACTTGTTCTTTGGCTGGGCGTGGCGTTTTCGAACCTATTTTACAACCGTTCAACAACCAATGCCTCAGTTGCCGCTTTTTGTATCGGCATGATCTTTAGCCTTTTCGCGGCGTGGCAGTTTAATAAATTTGTTCAGAATGTGTTGAATAAATTGGGAACCACTTCGGATGAAGGTGCTGAAATTGTTGTTCCGACAATTGAAGAAGCCGAAAAGGCGGGAGAACTCATTCTCCTTGCGGAAGATAATTCCGTAAACCAAGTCGTTATATCCAAACAGCTTAATAAATTAGGCTATGCCGTGGAAGTGGCCTCTGATGGGCAAGAGGCGTTGGCATTAATGGAAAAGAGATCTTACGGTTTACTGCTCACAGATATCCAAATGCCAAACTTAGATGGTTTGGGGCTTTCTTCTGCCGTGCGTATACAAGAAAAAGAAACTGGCCATGACCGCTTACCAATTCTTGCCGTAACAGGGAAAGCTTTAAAATTTGATGCTGAAGTCTATACAGAAGCAGGCTTGGATTCCGTTCTCACCAAACCAATTGAGTTGGCACGATTAAAAGAGAATTTGGACGTACACCTACATAACCAAACGAAATCCGTTGGGCACGAAAAGAAAGAGATTATAATGGAATCTGCAGTGGATATTGATGTTATGAAAAGTATCGTTGGGGATGATCAAGAGACAATTCTAACTCTTTTCAATTTGTTTAAATCAAGCTCACCTGAAATTATTGCGGAAATTCATCAGGCATTTAAGGATCAAACGGCCAATCAAATTGAGCAATTAGGACATAAACTCAAAACATCCTCGCAAAGTATTGGGGCTGTCCAGTTTGGAGCATTGTGCACTGAATTGGAGGACGCTGGTTCAACGGATAATTGGGACAAACTTAACGAACTGCATCCTCAATTGGATAGAAAGTTTGCTGATGTGGTTGCTTATATCGAGAGTTATCAAAACCTGTAAATGGTTCTTCTATCGCTCTTTACGGATGACATGAGCCACAGCGTACAAATGGGAATCATAAAGGGTGCACATGCTATTTTACTTCGGCATCCATTTATTTAAGGCGACTTCCAATTCTTTCATTTCCATCGGCTTGTTCAAAATCGCATCAATCCCAACTTCATAGCACTTGTCGGATTCAGCTTTCATGACAGCTGCGGTTATGGCCAAGATTGGCATTCGATTGTCACTACCTTGCTCCTGATCACGGATCGTCTTTGTCAGTTCAAGACCATCCATTTCCGGCATATGGAGATCTGTCAAAAGGATTGCATAGTTCTTTTGCTTTGCCAGTTCCAGGGCTTCACGTCCGTTGTTCGCAATTTCGGCGGCATATCCAAGCGACTTAAGCTGTCCACGAATAACCATTTGATTGACAACGTTATCTTCAGCCAACAAAACCAATTGACCCGACTTTTCAGCTTCTGAAACGGTGGGGGCTTCACGCTTGATTTTCTTACCTTTTACATCGGCATTTTCTTCAGGCAACTTTCTTCCAATAGCCGTAGCAACTGTATTTAAGAAAATCGTCCGCCCTAATGGGGTTCCCGTTATATAGTGAACACCGTCAATTTTCTTATCAAAGAGATCATTCTTTGTAAAACGGGTGATGACAAAACTTGGGCCGTCAGCATCGACGTTGGACAATATTTTATTGCAATGTTCGACCTGCACGGGATCAATCCACATGTCATCCAATACAATGGCATCATAGATATTTGCATAGCTTGATTTTTCTTGCGCCAGAGTTTGGAGCTCATCAAAGTTGGTGGTCTGGGTGACTTTACCACCCCATTTTTCGAGGTAATTGGACAAAATTTCACTCTGGTCTTTATTCTTGCTGGCGATCAACACATGAAGACCTGAAAAATCTCTGAATTCAGGAGTGGCTGATATGGCCTCTATTTCCTCCTCAGACGGGCTTTCTAATACATCTAGGCGGAAGTGGAGGCTAAATGTTGATCCAACACCTGGTTCACTTTTCACACAGATATCACCATCCATTAATTCGGCGAGTTGGCGGGAAATACTTAAACCTAACCCTGTGCCACCATACGTTCGAGCCGTTAAAGATTCTGCCTGAACAAAGGATTCAAAGATTTTAGAACACGCCTCTTTCGACATCCCGATACCGTTATCAATAATGTCGAAAGTGACTTCAGCTTGACCGTTGTCCCCTAAATTTTCCAATTTGCATTGTATGATAACCTGTCCAGTCTTGCTTTCATCAGTATGGCTGAATTTAATGGCATTACCGGCAAGATTGATCAAAATTTGGCGTATCCGCATTCCATCGCAATGGAATCCGTCTGGCAAATTGGGATCAATATTTAAAAGCAGTTCTATTTCCTTTTCACGGGCAACGGCTCCTAAAGTTCCTCCCACCTGCTCGATAATTTGAGAAAGAGAGCTCGGCATTGGATTTATGTCCATATGACCGGCTTCCATCTTTGAAATATCCAAGATATCGTCAATCACATGACGAAGGGCCAGAGCCGAATCGCGAATGGTGCGTGCCATATGCACCTGTTCTTCGGTGAGTGACGTTTCTTTCAACAGGTCAATCATACCAACAACACCGTTCATCGGCGTGCGGATTTCATGGCTCATGACAGCTAAGAATTCTGATTTAGCTTTATTGGCTAAAATAGCTTCTTCTCTCGCCCCTCTGAATTTTTTTTCGTTGATATCAGAAAGCTGAACCAGATGCTTGCTGGTTATATAAAGTTTTTTATAGTCCTTTAGAAGAGCTGCATACGTGTCGTCAGACACCTGACCTTTAAAAAGTGTCTTTTTGGCCTTTTTAATAATCTCTTGTTCTTTATTAAAAACATTATAACCCATTAAGATTGCTCAACCTCTATCAATTCAAACTTAGCATGGACTAGGTCTTCTCCGAACTCTTCGCCCATTTCTTCCATGTTATCATCGTCTTCTTCATACTTCCACGTGGCGGTAACCGTATTATTCTCCCCAGCCTCATCAAGAGCCTCAAACAAGCCCATAATGACCTTGGCCGTCGAACTGTTGAAGTAAATCAAGTCGAACGTGAACTGAATGGTTTTCCCATTTGCACCGTTTAGGTGCTCATTAAAATCCTTCAAAATAGGGCCATAAAAATCGGCGACATCTTCTGGATAGGATTCACCTGTTAAGGAAAAAGTGCTGTTCGCAAAATCAAACTCAACACCAGGTGTCCGTTCTGCGGCTTTAATAGAAATATTATTCATTAGCCCCCCCCTTACAGAAACGCTTTAAGACAAAAATAGGAATGATCTTCATCAACTTTTTCGAAATCAAATTCAAAGCCTTCTCTTGCGCTCCGGGCGATCTCGACAAAGCCAACCCCAGCTCCCTTACTGCCCTCAGGGGTCTCACCTTTAAGTATTTTTTTATGTAAATCTTTTAATCCGGTCCGATCAAGAGTCTGGATGTGAGAAAGAGCATCACCGATGTCACTAACATCGGCTTGTTTAATGAGGTTGCCGCACGACACAAAGTATTTGTCGTTAGTCTTGCCCATGGTTATAACGCCGTATCGTAATTCTAGTGCTGCATCCTCCTCGGCCACTGCCGCTTCGGCTGAATAGCGGATTACATTTTGAGCTTGCTCGACAAAAATGGCAAAGAGACTTCTGGTAACCTTGCGGTCCGTGCCTTCGTTCACCAGCATTTGCTTAATGCTATTGCCCATTCCAGACAGCACGCCTTCCGTTAAAAAACCGCTGTAACAAAAAACGATCCCTTCTTTCTCAAGCTCGGTCCTAAAGTCATATAATTTTTTGGCTAACATCTTTTATTCCTCTTTAAATCACTTTAAAACCAAAGACACCGACATCATCCCGACGTTCCTCATCGCCTTGGAAATCTATAAGTGCTTGGTGAATTGCATCTGCTTGTTCTGGCATAGGTTTATTTCTCACCTTCGATAAAAGGGTCTTGAAACGCCTCTTGCCAAACATGCGTTTTCTCTCGCCACCGACCTGATCAATGAGGCCATCCGAAGCAAGAAGAAACGTCATATTTTTTTGTATCTCAATTTCGTGGCTTTCAAACCGTTGATCATATGGAATGCCTCGGTAGCCCATACCTGACTTGCTGCCCTTGATAACATTAACACCGCTATCTTCCAGAATATACAAATCAAACCGTGCACCTGCGAAAAGCATCTTGGATTTGTCCGCAGGCAAATAGCAAACACCGAGTTCGATTCCGTCATCCGAATGACCTCGCTCGCCACTCTGGTTGAGTGTCTTTTGCAAAGTATGATGCATACACTGCAAGAGTGCTTCGATGTTGCCTGGGGTGGTTTCCATGATCGCTCTGTCCAAAGCTCCTGTAGAGAGCAAGGTCATGAATGCTCCAGGAACACCGTGTCCCGTACAGTCACCGAGTATGAGCAGATATCCATCTCCCCAATCTTTGCACCAATATATATCACCACCGACAACATCTCTAGGTTTCCACAAAACAAAATGATCACATACCATTTCTTTGATTGCAGTCTCCGGCGGGAGAATCGCGCGCTGAATGCGCGACGCATATTGAATGCTACTGTTGACGGTTTGATGAGCCTCCTCCAATTCCTCAAAAGCCAATTTCAGCTCTGAAGTTCGCTCTTCTACTTTATGTTCTAACTGTTCTAAATGGAGCTTCAATTCTTGGGTAATGTGCTGTCGATCACGATTTACGATCAGCGTTAGCAGCGACGTAACAATCATAGCAGACGTAAACACTTGGAGTAGCATCAACGATTCCGTTGCGGAGGACGAGGCGAACGGCCCGTATTCGTGCGTCGTTCCCCAAATCACAACCGTCATCATTGCGGCATTAAGCAGCGCACATCCTGAAGTATCAAAACGGAATGCCCCCCATATAAGAAGAGGCAATAACAAAAATGCCAGAGGGGGAGCTGAAAGATTAAACCAAGGACTGAACACCATGCCGGAAACGACCACCGTTGTGCACAACAGCATCAGATATTCGAGTCTCATGATGCCACGCCAGGCGCTCTTTTTAAAGGGATACAAGGCCAGCAGCAACGGAGCAACAATCAACACCCCACCCAGGTCACCAATACTCCAATTGAGCAACACATTAAGAAACGCTGCCAGCGGAATATAACCGGCAAGCCAGAGTGCACTCACGCCCAGCAAGCCATTTTGCAAGCTGCCCAACACCGCAGCCGAAAAAAAGGTGAAAAAGTTACGTACCGACGCTAACGGGTCATTCCCGTTCATCCAGCGCGGAGCCAGATATATGATCGTGGCACCTTCAAGGACATTACCACAACCAATCATCAGGTGTTTCCAGAGCACACCCGGCATAAAGAAATATCCGAGCACAACCTCGCCTATAAAAATCGCAGGTAAGATGCCATAACCTAGGCGCAACGACATAGCCACGACCAATCCGGCAGGCAACCAGAAGGGTGAGGCGGTTCCGCCTATCGTGCCGAGTTGAATACAAACCCAACCCAGCCCAACTTGAAGTAACACGACGGCCAGTGAAATCACCAACCAGCGCGCATCAATTTTAAAATTATTCATTTCCACCCCGAGTATAAAATAATACAAATGAGACATTACCAGACGCTTTTCATAAATCAAGCCTTCCCTACGCGTTAATGGGGAAACAATATGCTCGTTATTGAACTGACGACTGCGTACAAAAACGCTACATCTTGATCAGCCGCTTACGCAAGAAAATCGATAAGGGCTTAATCGAAATAGTCCCCCTTTGGCTAAAATGAGAAGTTCCAGACACCCCTCAAAAATGCCTGGTTCCGTAAGCTAAGCGGAAGTGGAATGTCCGCTTTTCCAGATCGCTCGATCTGACTTCCGCTATTTCATAAATCCCGGGCTTATAGCCCGTAACGGGAAATCAGTGTTTTTTGGACTGATTTTCCCGGCTTATTTCCCGGGCTGTAAACCCGGGAACGCGACACTCTCAATCTTTAACCCTAGTCTTTCGTAACGTTACGAATCGAATGTGTTTTCCGGGAAATTCCCTTAGGGGATATTCCCATAACAGGACACGAAGCTCCAAAACCTCGTATTTTTCTTAAGGCGATTTAGGTGCCTTAGTTAAGGGATAAAACCCGAAAAGCCTTAACTTAGGCTCGGGCGACAAATTGAGGTGTTTTGTAGAGACTGTGTTTTCGGAGCTCTTAAGTTAAGGCGTTGAGTTTCATTTGCCTTAGCTAAGGGGAAATACGGTTTGAGATGGATTGTTTAGAATCTGATCCATCGGCCCTTAGCTAAGGAAATCGCCTTAGGCAAATGGGTTAAATGGAAAGGAAGCCTTTAGGGAATGAAAGTGGAAAGTACCTTAGCTTACGCACTGCCCACCCGGCGTTACCTCACGCGTGAGGAAGCAGCGGGATGGTTAGGCGTGTGCGTGGATACGTTCCTAAGCTTAAGCATTCCCTTCGTCGAATATGGGCCGCGCTGTAAGCGGTGGGATGTGGTTGATATTGAGGACCATGCAGAGCACAATAAGTCCGGCAACAGCGCTCGAACTTCTGCAAGTCAGAAAGGACGGCAAATATGCGTATCTATAAACGAAACGGCTCAGCAAAATGGTGGGCCGATTGGACAGACCAGAAAGGTCGCCGCTTCCGCAAAAGCACTGGGGTTGACGATAAAGCCTTAGCTAAGGCGCTTGCGGCGAAGTGGCAACAAGCGAGCTTCATGGAACAACATTTTGGGGTGATCCCGGACGTTTCCTTTCAAGACGCACTTTTGCGTTACGGCGAAGAGAAACAGCAGGCTAATCCTGAAGGGTACACCGACACTGTACGTTACGCTCTTCAGCGCCTGTTAAATCAATTTGGGACCTTAAATTTAAGTGAGTTTAACTTAAAAATGCTTCAAGATTATGCAAACGAACGCTTGAGCCACGTTAAATCGGGAACGGTTCACCGTGACTTGGCCGTTGTGCGCGCAATTTTGAACAAAGCTCATCGGGAAGGACAGCTTGCCGTTGTCCCCCCGTTCCCTAAAGTAAAGCCTTCTAAGGGCCGGAGCCGCTGGTTAACGGTTGATGAGGAGGAAAGGCTGTTAAAGGTCTCTAAGCCTCACCTACGCGCATTGATTGCCTTTGCGGTCGACACGGGTGGGCGGCGTTCGGAACTTTTCAAACTCGATTGGCAGAACGTCGATCTGGTCAGAGGTTGCGTAACATTTATGAAGACCAAAAACGATGAAGATCGCTCGGTTCGTTTGACCAAGCGGGCAAAACAGGTGCTTATGGACTTAGGCCCAAGTGAGACAGGTCCCGTCTTCACCTATCAGGGACAAGCCATCAAAGACGTGAAAACAACTTTTGGAAAGGCCCGCAAGAACGCGGGGCTGGAAGACTTTAGGTTTCACGACCTAAGGCATACTTTTGCATCCAGGTTGGTGCAGAAGGGTATTTCGATTTATGAGGTGATGCACCTTACAGGCCATAAGTCGTTAGAAATGGTGCAACGTTACGCGCACCTTGCCCCAGACTATCAGAATAGAGCAATCGATGCCTTAAATGACCTAAGGCACAATTTTGGCACAGTTGGTCAAAATGAGTGTAAAGACGATACACCCAAAAAATCACAAAACCCCAAGGTTTCCCTTGGGGTTGTGATGGTGCCGCCTGGGTGACTTGAACACCCGACCCCGTCATTACGAATGACGTGCTCTACCAGCTGAGCTAAGGCGGCACTGGATTTTCTTTAAGACGGGACCTTTTAATCCTCACAAGCCCGAACGTCAACGCGTTTCGGGGGTTGGGGCTTCAATCTTCAAAGTTTTATCCCCACCTAAATTTTCCGCTCCATAGCCCGGCGGCGTTTCCCAGGCAAAAGCGTCAAAGCTTTTACATTTGGGACAATGCGGTTTCCAGTCTGCCTCAACGTGGCCACACACTTCACAAACCCAGGCCGGATCAGCCGCCGCCATAGCGGCTTGGGTCAACCATGTGCGCATTTGATCCTTATCACCATGCTCTTCGTCTTCAAGCTGCGCCATGAGCGTATAGACCGTGCGCGTGTGGCGTCCGGCGGTCAGGGCGGCTTGTAAATGGCTGCGCGCCTGGCCCCATAATTTTGCCTCCAACGCCGCCGTCGCCACCGCAATGTGGCCATCTGGAGCGCCTGGGTGCAAAACCAATAATTTTTCCGCCGTGGCGACTTTTTTTAGACCATCGATAGCGTTTGAGGCTTCAAAATAAAGCTGGGCCAAGTCTGCATGAGGAGACGTAACCCAGGCTTTTTCGATCACATTGCCCGCCTTTGAGCCTTTGTTAGACGCGATCATCAAACGCGCCAGACGCAGCACCGCAGGGACAAACTTAGGCTCCATGCTGACGGCTTTTTCAGCGAATTTCAGTGCAACCTTTAGATCACCAGCCGTTTCCGCTTCGTCGCTTTGGCCCAACAGAGCAACTGTGCGACGGTGCTGACTTTCCCCACGCGGCAATGCTTTCAACTTATCGACCTTGGTTAAGGCCTGAGTGGCGTGAGCCCAATGACCGTTTTGGGCTTCTAATTCAAAGACAGTGCCAGCAATCCATTCACTTTTGGGCTTTAAGGCTTGGGCGCGGCGGGCCAGTTGTAAGGCTTCTGCTTGATCCCCGCGTTTCGTGGCTTGGTTCAACAGACCGCGCAGGCCCAAAAATTCCATTTCTGGATCGTCAAGCATGGCCTTAAAGAACGTTTCAGCCGCCGTTTCATCACCATTCAATTGGGCCGCTTGGGCTTTGAGCAACAGCGTCAAAGGCGGCTCACCCAAAAGTCCATCGGCTTTTTTGACTTGGGCCTGGGCTTCATGTGCATCCCCCGCCGCCACCGCGACCATACCTTTGGTCAGGGCTTTGTAGCCTTTTTGCGAACGGCGCTCTTTTAGGACCACGCCAAGGCGCGCCGGGGCGCGGGTGATAAACAACCAAAAACGATACAGCACGGCCCCTGTAACGGTGATAAAAGCCGTGACCAAAGCCAACACGCCAGCACTGGTTTGCACTTCCCAGCCCCCCCAATTGAGACTGACATAACCAGGGTGATCCACCAGCCACACCACGCCCCAGGCCAGGGCCATCAAGGTGCATAGAAAAAGAATTAAACGCAGCATCAAATTTCCCCTACGCCCCACCGACTTGAGCCATGACCGCAAGGGCTTGGTTATAGAGAGCCTCCAAAGCCGCTTCGACATCGACGCGCGCGCGCGCATCCCCCAGCCACGCCGCCGCCGCTTCTCCGGGTCCAGCTTGTAAAGCGCTCAAGGCTTGAACGGCCTCATCAAGTGCTCCCGCTTGCAAAGCTGCTTCGGCAACCGCCACGGAACGCTCCACCGCGTTGGTGATTTTGGTCGGGTCGGTGCGGCGAACCGTCACCAGTCCACTGACGGTGTCTTTAAGGGTTGCCATCCAACCCGCTTCGCCGCTGACGGCACTGGCGCGGATAATATCTGCCGCAACACTGGCAAAGCGCGCCGTCAAATCGGCTTTGCTCGGCACGCCGACTTCGGCATGGGGACGCAAATGACCAACCGCCGCCAACACAACAGAGTCTTCGCCGGCAATCCGTTCCAAAGCTGTCAATTCAGCTGCAAACGAAGAATCACCTAGCAACCGGACCCGCAATTGGGTCGCGGCCAACACCAGAGCCTGCGCCGAAACAGACGCCCCTGTTTGCAGAGATTGACGAGAGCCTAAGTCTTTGAGGGTCGCATCCATGGTATCCAATCGCGTATTTAAAGACCCCATATCAGATTTTAAATCAGACAACAGCTGTGCCAATTCAGACGTCTGGGCCAAAGCCGCTTGACCGTCGGCCATCGAACTTGCCGCCAGCTGGCTTTCTAAAACATCAAGGCGAGAGGCCAAAGCTTGCACAGCGGGCACGGCCTCGGCCATTCCAGCCAAGGGTGGATCAGCGATTGGCTCATTGATGGCTTGTGGGGCAGAATTAACAACAGGTTCAGGGGTTGCAACGGCTTCTGGTTGAGCCTCGGGAACGGGGTCAACTTGAGTATCTGGGCGTGCAAGGTCAACCGGAGGTGATGTCACCAGCCCTGCATCGGGCATCTGTACTTGCGTCGGACGCGGTGTAATCCCGAACCGCGCACGCATATCTTCGACCACGGGGCGAACCGTATCGCCGGCGTAAGGACTTAAAAAAGGCCAGCCGACCGTGACCGCGCCGCCCAGGACCAACAACAACAGAAAAACCCACATAAAGCCGGAACCACCACCGCTCTTTTCAACAGCCTTCGGTTTTGCAGCCGCGCTTGGCGCTGGTTTTTTGCCCCCAGCCTTTGGCGTGCTGGGCTTATGCGGTTTAGGCGACGTTACTTTCTCAGCGGGTGACGCTGCCGTTTTAGGAGAAGGCTTCGTAGGGCGTTTTGATGTGTGCGGTGCCTCTGTGGTTTTTTTGTTGGTCATAAACCCGTCACTTTCTTAAATTTTGACTTTCTAGAGTGTATGGCGTGCGTACGTTTACAGCAAAGCCAAAAGTGCATCTTGATTTGGTTGTGCGGCTACGCTTATGGATTTCCATTCTAAATCAGCGATTTGATCGGCCACCGCCGGGCTTAGGCAATAGGCCGAAACCTGGCTAAGAGTATGGCCGAGGTGTGCGTTTAAAACCAGCTTTGAAAAGGCCTGGGCGGTGCGCGGCGAGTACAAAAGTACGCCATCTAAGTCACCTGCCTGAAGTGTTTTGGATATGGGTTCGGGTAAAACCTTAGCTTTATGAGCTGCGTACAAAATAGTCCGACGATAAGTAAACCCAGCGGCCTGTAGATCTAAAGACAAATTGCCCGCAACTTTGGTGCCTGCCGGATGCAGCAAAACGCCGTCCGTTGACTTTAGGGTCGCCGTCACCAAAGTTGCTAAATCCTCCACGTTACCCTTTGCGCTTAATACGGCGGTAAAGTTTTCGGCCTTCGCCTGGGCGGCGGTTCTATCCCCGACACACAACGCCAAAATAGACCGATCCAGCGATCTTTTGGCAAACGCGCGGACGCCATTGGTTGAGGTGAACAACAGGGCCTGGACATCTTGAGTGTTCACCGCTTCTCCCGCTAAATATTCAATGTTCAACAGGGGGGCAGACACCCCTTCATGACCTTGGGCCGCCAATAAAGCTATCACGCGTTCGCCATCCTCAGGCGTTCTGGTGACGAGGACCCGCATGGCTTATTTCGCCGCCGTCGGAGGCGTGGTTGGCGATACATCATGTCCAGCGGTGACCAAGAAGTCTGGGCCGATTTTGCCTTTGAGTTCTAAGCCCGCATCGTGACCCATGCTGTATGCCGCCTCCAGGCTTGCTGGACCTGAGCGCATAACGTCATACACTTCAGACCCATCGGGTTTAGCCACCAAGCCTTCAAATTCCAAAGAATTATCACCCGTGTACCAAGCGTGTGCGGCGATGGGTGTTCGGCACGAACCGTCTAGAACAGCCAAAAAGGCGCGTTCTGCGGTGACCCGAATTTCCGTTTGTTCGTCATTCAAGGCTGCTAGCAAAGTATTGGCTGTTTCGCTATTTTCCATGCAGGTGATGCCAATGGCACCTTGACCCACGGCGGGGATAAAATCGCGCGCATCTAAGGCTTCGGTGATGTGCTGCTCTAGGCCTAAACGTTTAAGGCCAGCCGCCGCCAACATTGTGCCTTGTACGTCCCCGGCTTCGAGTTTTTTGAGACGCGTTTGTACCGTGCCGCGAAAAGTCACGACTTGAATATCGGGGCGACGGGCTTGAATTTGGGCCTGACGGCGCAAGGAAGCCGATCCGACGACAGCCCCTTGGGGCAGATCCCACAAGGACTCATAGTTCACCGAAATAAAGGCATCTCGCACATCTTGGCGTTTCAACATGCACGGCAAATGAATGCCATCAGGCAAATATGTTGGCACATCTTTCATGGAATGCACCGCTATGTCGATGTCACCATCGAGCATGGCATCGTCAATTTCTTTCGTAAACAAGCCTTTGCCACCAATTTCCATCAAAGCCCGGTCTTGGATTTTGTCGCCCGTGGTTTTGATAACGACAATTTCAATTGCACCTTCTTCGCCCATTTCAGGGAAGGCTGCGATCAAGTTATCACGGGTTTCATAGGCTTGGGCTAGCGCCAAAGGGCTGCCACGGGTACCGATGCGAAGGGGTTGCACGCTCATAAATTTGTATCCTCGATTAGAAGTTCTGGTTTCGAAGGCCTGCTCTAGGGTAAAGTCCCCTCAACATGAAAACAAAAGGTTTATACATGAAAGTTCTCGGCATCGAAACCAGTTGTGATGAAACGGCGGCGGCCGTTGTCACGGATCAACGCGAAATCCTTTCCGACGTGGTCCTGACACAGATTGAACAACACCGACCTTTTGGCGGGATCGTACCCGAAGTTGCAGCGCGCGCCCACTTAGAATTTGCCGATCGGGTCGTTAAGGATGCCATGAGCCAAGCCAATATGGCTTTTTCAGACCTTGATGGCGTGGCTGTGACTGGAGGTCCGGGCTTAATTGGCGGCGTCATCGTCGGCGTTATGACGGCTAAGGCCATCGCCATGGCGCACGACCTCCCATTCATTGCCGTAAACCATTTAGAAGGCCACGCGTTAACCGCACGTCTAACCAATGACGTCGATTTTCCTTACCTTTTGCTTTTGGCGTCCGGTGGTCATACACAATTATTGGCGGTGCGCGGCGTGGGTGATTACGTTCGGTTAGGCACGACCATCGACGATGCCGTTGGCGAAGCCTTTGATAAATCCGCAAAAATATTAGGCCTTGGGTATCCTGGCGGTCCTCCTTTGGAAACGGCGGCGAAGCTTGGGGACGCGCAAAAATTTGCCCTACCGAGGCCCCTGCGCGGCAAACCAGGTTGCAATTTTTCATTTTCGGGCCTTAAGGCTGCGGTCAAACGATCCGTCGATGCCTTACCTCCAGGTGAACTTTTACCACAAGACATCAATGATATGGCGGCTTCGTTTCAAGCTGCCGTTGCCGATGTCATTGGTGAACGAACCAAAAAAGCCATCGCTCAATTTCGGACCTTGTGTCCTCAAGGCTCGACCATCGTCATTGCCGGAGGTGTTGCTGCCAATACGGCTTTGCGTCAGCGTTTGGGAGACGTCGCTGAAAGTGAAGGTCTTGTTTTAGCGGCCCCCCCTCTACATCTGTGTACAGATAACGGGGCCATGATTGCCTGGGCAGGAATCGAACATTTAAAATTAAATCAAATAAATAATCTAAATTTTGCTCCCAGGCCTCGATGGCCGCTGGACCCAAATGCGGCCAAAGTCGTTGGGGCTGGTGCAAAAGCTTAAGGTCACCCTTGTATCCTCGGCTTTGACGGGGCATATATTGAAAGTATTTTTTTAGGAGCCGCATTGTGCAAAAAATTGGTATTCTTGGCGCTGGAGCCTGGGGAACGGCGCTGGCTATGGCAGCACACCGCGCGGGCCGGGACGTGATCTTGCAGGCTTTTGAAGCCGAAGTGGCCAGTGCCATCAATTCTAACCATCTCAACGCTCAATTTTTGCCCGGCGTCTCACTAGACCCAGCCATTCGCGCCACCACCAGCATCCCCGAAGCTATCAACGCAGATGCGGTTATTTTAGTGGCCCCGGCGCAATTCATGCGGTCTGTCTGTGAAGCGGCAAAACCGCATTGGCAACCAGGAACCCCCGCAGTCATTTGCGCCAAGGGTATAGAGCAAGGCTCCTTTAAGCTTTTAAGCGAGGTTGTGTCAGAAGTTCTTGGTCCAGACGTTCCCATTGCCGTGCTGTCTGGCCCAACCTTTGCCATTGAAGTTGCGCGAGAATTGCCCACCGCCTTAACCATGGCCTGCACCGACGAAGAGCTCGGTCAACGTCTGGGAACGGCCCTCAGCAGTCTGTGCTTTCGCCCCTATTACAGCCCCGATGTGATCGGAGCGCAGTTGGGCGGAGCGGTCAAAAACGTACTCGCCATTGCTTGTGGCATCATAGAAGGTCGGGGCATGGGTGATAATGCGCGGGCGGCTTTGATCACCCGTGGCTTGGCAGAAATTGCGCGGCTAGGCGCCGTCTTACAGGCTGATGAGCACACCCTCATGGGACTTTCTGGGCTTGGCGATCTAACGCTCACGTGCAGTGCTCTGCAATCCCGTAATTTCTCTTTAGGCGTAGCCTTAGGCAAAGGTCAAACACTTGATGCTATTTTACATGAGCGCACGGCCGTTACAGAGGGTGTGTTTACCGCCGCAGCTGTTGTCGAGTTGGCCCGTCGCCACCAAGTGGATATGCCGATTTGTCAGGCCGTAGATGCCATCTTAAATTTGAATGCCGATTTGCAGTCTATTATTGATGGATTGCTGCGGCGCCCCCTTAATGTTGAATAATGGAAAGATCTTCGATGCTGTTTGCCATTTTTTGTACCGACAAGCCTAATTCATCTGAAATTCGTGCGGCAACCCGCCCTTTGCACCTTGAGTACATTCAAGGCGCCATCGACCGCATTGTCATGGCTGGACCGACCCAAACTGATGATTTATCAGACATGAATGGCAGTTTGCTGATTATGGAATTTTCCGATAAATCTCAAGCCGAAGATTTTGCAACCCATGACCCTTATGCGGTTGCGGGTCTTTTTGAAAGCGTTGTCATTCGCCCCTGGAAGCAAGTTTTTCCAGATACTTGAGGGATAAAATATGTTTAAATCAAAATGCTTAATTAAACTTGAGCAAATCCCAGACGGCGACAGTACGGGTTTGATTGCAAAAATTAAAGGCCAGACCACGGCGCTAATTGCGGTTCGTCAAGGAGAGAAAGTCTTTTTGTACGTCAACACTTGCCCCCATATTGGCGCGCCTTTGGATTTTGAACCCGGGCGTTTCTTGAATCTTGAAAAAGATCTCATTCAGTGTGCTTTACATGGGGCTCTTTTTGCCATTGATACCGGCAACTGCGTTGATGGACCCTGCAAAGGCAAACACCTGACCTCAGTCCCCTGTGTTATTAAAAAGGGCGACGTCTATTTATCTTAATCGAATCTTGCAGCCGTCTTTATTTTCCTAAATACTCTATGTCATTCGATGCCCTTGAGCCATAAAGGACCTTCTCCATGAGCGATGACCAAATTTTCCCCGTCCCAGACGCCACTGCCAAAGCGGCTTGGGTTGATGATGCAAAATACCAGGACCTATATCAGCAGTCCGTTCAGGATCCTGAGGCGTTTTGGGGAGAACAGGGCCAGCGTCTTGAATGGATCAAGCCTTATACACAGGTCAAGGACGTCAATTATAATATTCCAGGCGTTTCCATAAAATGGTTTGCAGACGGGACTTTAAACGCATCCGTTAACTGTATTGACCGTCACTTACCCACACGCGCCCAACAAACCGCCATTATTTGGGAAGGCGACGACCCAAACCATTCCAAGCACATCACCTATCAACAGCTTCATGATGAAGTGTGTAAATTTGCCAATGCTTTAAAGGCGCGCGGCGTTAAAAAGGGCAGTGTTGTTACGATTTACATGCCCATGATCGTTGAAGCTGCCTATGCCATGTTGGCTTGTACGCGCATCGGCGCGATCCACTCCGTTGTTTTTGGCGGCTTTTCGCCAGACGCCCTGGCTGGGCGCATCACGGATTGCAACAGCCACGTCGTGATCACCTCTGATTTTGGCGTGCGCGGTGGCAAGCCCATTCCCTTAAAATCCAATACCGATGCAGCGGTGGCCCAATGTCCGTCCGTGGACACCGTATTTGTGGTGAAACACACCAGCGGCAACATTGCTTGGAATGATGAGATCGACGTTTGGTACCACGAAGCCACGGCCGATGTTCCAACGACTTGCGATCCATTGGAAATGAACGCTGAAGACCCGATGTTTATTTTATATACATCAGGATCAACAGGCCAACCCAAAGGTGTTCTGCACACGACCGGTGGCTATATGGTGTACGCTGCCATGACCCATCAGTATGTTTTTGATTACCATGATGGCGATGTGTATTGGTGCACGGCTGATGTGGGATGGGTGACCGGACACAGCTATATTATTTATGGTCCTCTGGCCAATGGCGCCATTACCTTAATGTTCGAAGGCGTGCCTAATTATCCCGATACATCAAGGTTCTGGCAGGTCTGCGACAAGCATAACGTCAATATTTTTTACACCGCACCGACCGCGATCCGGGCGCTGATGCGTGATGGGGATGAACCGGTCAAAAAGACCTCCCGTAAATCGCTGCGTCTTTTGGGGTCCGTTGGGGAACCCATCAATCCCGAAGCTTGGATGTGGTATTATAACGTGGTCGGCGAAGGACGGTGTCCCATCGTCGACACATGGTGGCAGACCGAAACCGGCGGCATTATGATCACTCCGTTGCCGGGGGCCACTGCGCTGAAACCCGGCTCAGCGACACGACCTTTTTTTGGGGTCCAACCTCAATTGGTCGATCCCGATGGAAAACCCATGGACGGCGCTTGCTCTGGTAATTTATGCATCACCGACAGCTGGCCCGGTCAAATGCGATCGGTTTATGGCGATCATGATCGGTTTGAACAAACTTATTTTTCCACGTATCCCGGCAAATACTTTAGCGGAGACGGCTGTCGCCGGGACGAAGACGGATATTATTGGATCACCGGACGGGTTGATGATGTCATCAACGTTTCGGGACACCGCATGGGTACAGCCGAAGTTGAAAGCGCCCTGGTTGCCCACGTCAATGTCGCCGAGGCCGCCGTTGTTGGCGCGCCCCATGAGATTAAGGGCCAGGGGATCTATGCCTACGTCACGTTAAACGCAGGTGTTGAGCCAACAGACGCCCTTAAAACTGAATTGGTTAAGTGGGTCCGCAAAGAAATTGGGCCGATTGCCAGCCCAGACTGGCTGCAATTCGCACCTGGCTTGCCCAAAACCAGATCTGGCAAAATCATGCGGCGTATTTTACGTAAAATTGGTGAGAATGATTTTGCCACCCTCGGTGATACATCAACCTTAGCTGACCCTAGTGTTGTCGACGATCTTATCCAAAATCGTCTAAACCGCTAAGTCTATGTATATGCAGAAGGACTTGACCGCGCGTATTATAAGTTTAATTTAATATTCTTATATTATATTTATTTACGGGCCCGTTTCTTCGAGTCACTTTGGACAAACCCTAACGACTAAATACCTCGTTTCCAGCACGATGTTGCCTGAAAGGCTACAGCTCGGCCCTTCAGACAACTCCGTTTTTTGACGTCAGTATCATTCTTGATTGGCCTTCATATAAGATAAAAAGAAAATTCTTATCTATTTTGGCGTGCCTGCGTACGTAGATGATCTGTTTCGCCCTCAAAAACTCGTTTAAGGAAGGCAAGGATTATTGGCCATGCGAGAAGTGATCTTTTTTGATCTTTGGGGCTTTTAATGTTTTTTTGAAAATTTTCTAAATTATCTTGTTTCGTCTATTTAATGAATTTTGATTTCGTCCTGCGCTGTTCTATAATTTGGTCCTTAATGGTTTCCATTTGCAGTTCAAGTTCACAGCTTTTATTCTCTATATTTTTCACAATTAGGGTTATTTGAGATTGGCAACGAATGCAAATTAACATTTTAAATCAATTCATTAAATTAATTACCATCACAATCCCTGAGGTTTAGCTCAAGACCTTTCTTAAATTTAATTATCTCCACTGAGGTTGATGTAAAAGCGTAATAAGGTTGCTCTTCCATCTTTACAGCAGATCCATGACCTGTGAATACGCGATGTTCAAAGCTCAGCTTTCGGTGTTCCTGCTCCTTCGGTCATGGTATAGGGTTTATTTTAAATCGAACTTCAATCGGACCCGCCATGCCCCGCGCTGCTGCCTATGACCTTCTCCAAGCCGTTCTTGTTCAGAAAAAGCTTCTGGATGAAGCCATGGATAAAACGCCGTCTTTCAGCCGTTTGTCAGATCGCGATCGCGGGTTGGCAGCGCTCATCACCCGCACGACGCTCCGTCACCTTGGTGAAATTGACGCTGTTTTAAATACCTACCTTGATAAATCCCTCGGAAAACGGGGCAGCGGGGCGCTGAATATCATGCGCGTTGGCCTTACGCAGTTGTTATTTTTGGACATGGCCGAACATGCAGCGGTCAGCACGGCGGTTGATTTATGTACGGGCGGCAGTCTTGCCCCTTACCGCAAGCTCACCAACGCAATTTTGCGGCGCACCCAACGGGAGGGCAAGGCCCTGCTGGCAAGCTTTGATGCCGCCGCTCTCAACACTTCGCCGTGGTTGTGGCAAAGTTGGATTGAGGCTTATGGAGAAGACACCGCGCGCGCCATTGCAGCCCAACATCTAGGTGAGCCACCCATCGACATCACCTGCCAGAATGACCCTGCGGGTTGGGCGGAAAAGCTTGAAGCCGACCTCATGCCAACCGGAACCCTGCGGTTGCGGCAAAAAGCCAGCATCGTAAGCTTACCCGGATTTGACGAAGGGGCCTGGTGGGTTCAAGATGCCGCCGCTGCCTTGCCCGCCCGCTTGCTTGGCAATGTATCGGACATGGACGTCATCGATCTGTGCGCCGCCCCCGGTGGGAAAACCATGGAATTGGCCGCTGCTGGCGCTCGAGTGATCGCCGTTGATCGTTCTGAAAAACGCCTGTGTAGAGTTCAACAAAACTTAAAGCGCACAAACCTTACCGCTAAGATCGTCACCGCAGATGCCGAAACCTGGCGTCCCGATCATTTGGCCGATGCAGTATTGCTTGATGCGCCCTGTTCGGCCACCGGAACCGCGCGTCGTCATCCTGATGTTTTGCACCTTAAATCACCAGCCGATGTCATGAAACTGGCCAATTTGCAATCCCGCTTACTCACAGCAGCCATTGATATGGTTCGCCCAGGTGGATTAATCGTCTTTTGCACCTGTTCCTTACAGCCCGAAGAAGGCGTTCAGCAAATCGATGCCTTATTGGCCAGTGATGCTCCTGTTGTATTGGACCCCATTAAGCCCGCAGAAGCCGGAACACTCACGACCATTGTGACTCCTGAAGGCTACCTGCGGACGTTACCTTGTCATTTGGCTGAGCAAGGCGGTATGGATGGCTTTTTTGCGGCACGTTTAAGACGAACCTAAACATCTCCTGTGACGGCTGTCCTTGTTTTACCTAACTTATCCTGATACCCATTTCATCATGACCCATTTGCATTCGTCGCACGCCCAGTCACCAACGCAAGCTATCCCACACGGTGGGTTTAAGGCGACCGCGCTGTATCGCATATTGTTAACGGGTCCCGCTCCAAAAGGTCCGCGTTTTTCCATACCCGAACTGTGGCCCGGTGATCCTCAACGGGGTCGGGAAATTTTAGAAGGGGCTTTTAGTTTTCAATCTGAAACACATGTTTTGACAGCTGCTGATGATCCTCCTGCCCATGCCTCAAACGCCTGGCAAGCCTGGTTTCATGCTTTTGGTTGGCTTACAGATCTCCAAGCCCTTCAGGGCACCGACAATGGTGAAAAGGCAGCATGTTTTGCGCGCCAAGCCGTAACCACATGGAGCCTTGCCAACCATAAATGGACCTATCCAGGCTGGACGGCAGTCGTTACGGCAGACCGCATTGTTAATTGTATCACCGCTTGGAATTTTTTGATTACCGAAGCACCTGCGGAAGGCTTCGAAAAACGGCTTCGCCAAATGGCAGGGCGCGATATCCGACACTTGAACAGATCAGCGCCCGGTCCGGACCAAGGCTTTATCCGCTTGCACGCCATTAAAGGCCAAGTGTATGCCGCCTTTGCTCTTTTGGGAGGAGAGCGCACTCAACAATCTGTCTTGTTACGTCTGGAAAATGATATCAAGACTCAAGTCTTGCCCGATGGAGGTCATGTTGAACGCAATCCCGAATGCTTAGCAAAGGTTCTTCATGATCTTCTAGATTTGCGCAGTTTGTGCTGCATCGCCATGGGCCAAGTTCCTGATTTCATACAAAATGCCATTGACCGTTCCGCGCCAATGCTGCGGGCTTTGCGGCATTCCGATGGTGGGCTTGCCCTATTTAATGGCGGCTTAGAAGGAAATACTCAAGATCTAGACCGCTTGTTAGGTCTTACAGATCCAACGACAACACCACCACTCAGCGCCCCTTACACTGGATTTCAGAAGCTGAGCGCGGACTCAACCTCAATTTTGATGGATTGTGGCAAACCCGGAGGACCTGGGCTTAACCATCATGCAGGTACCCTTAGTTTTGAGATGTGTGTTGGAAAAAAACGCTTGATTGTGAATTGTGGAGCCCGCACCGGCCGATCTGATCCATGGCGAACCGCCCTGGCCGCCACCGCTGCCCATTCGGTTTTGACCGTAAATGATACCTCCTCGGCGGCCTTTGCCTTAGATGGCAACTTGCGCCGTGGGCCGGAAAAAGTCACCTGCGAACGCCAAGACAATGAACATGGAACCTTGATCGAAGCCAGTCACGATGGCTATGTAAATACTTTTGGACTGGTTCACCATCGATCGTTATTTTTAGATCCGACGGGAGGCGATGTCCGTGGCGAAGACCGCTTGGTTGGCACGGGCGGTGAATACCTAACCATCCGTTTTCATTTACATCCAGATGTCCATGTTTCTTTGTTGGGAGGTGGCACTTCGGCTTTGTTGCGACTTGATAATAAAAGTAAGGAAACCTGGAGACTGCGGATATCTACGGGAGCTATTAGCCTCGAAGAGAGTGCCTATTTAGGCCACGATGGAGAGCATCGTCGCACCGAACAAATTGTCATTTCGCACCCGTTGTCTGGGAATGGTGCTCTTCTGAAATGGTCATTGAGTCGAGAAGGTACGTTAACGAAATGAAAAAACTTAGTGTCGTAATCCCTTGTTTTAATGAAGCAAAAACACTCTCACACGTCGTTCACAAAGTGGCGGCCGCAAAAACATGTGGCTTGGCAATGGATATTGTCATTGTTGATGATTGCTCCTCGGATGAATCGTTAACGATTGCCCAAGACCTCGCCGCCTCAGACCCGCGCATTCAGGTTTTTCATCATCCCGTCAACAAAGGCAAGGGGGCCGCGCTGCGCACTGGTTTTGCGGCGGCCACAGGCGAACTGGTGATCGTGCAAGATGCCGACCTTGAATACGACCCAGGTGATTTCGAAAAGTTACTGAAGCCTATTTTAACCGGCGCTGCCGATGTTGTGTATGGCTCGCGCTTTTTGGATCGTGGCGCCACCGAAGCCCATTTTCTCATTCATGGACTTGCCAATCGTTTTCTCACCGGTTTGTCCAACGTATTGACCGGATTAAAACTCACCGATATGGAAACCTGTTACAAGCTGATTCCTAAATCTTTGTTGGACCAAGTGACCATCACGGAAAACCGATTTGGTATTGAACCTGAGGTAACCGCCAAGCTTGCCCACCTGTCGCCAAAGCCCCGTTTTTTGGACGTTGCCGTCTCTTACACCAATCGTTCCTATGAAGACGGCAAAAAAATCGGTTGGAAGGACGGACTCAGCGCCATTCGCTGCATTTTTAAGTTTAATTTATTGCGTTAATTTAGGCGGTAGATTTTGAGCCTATAAAAACTCTATATATATTCAGGTCACTTGCCATACAGGCCCATAACAGCCGAGAAGGCCCCAATACTTCATGCCAAATGTCCAATGCCCACAAATATATAAGCCATCGTCCGCCATTTACCGCTCCAAAACGGTAAGCATCCTACTTTTATTGCTTTGTTCAAAAGAGGGTTATGGTAGGCTCCACATTGAATCGTTTGTATATGTTTGACCCTAGGTACCCCGCATGACCTTGTTGCCCAAAAGTCTGTTACCCAATCCCCGGGCTGCCATTGCGTTTACCCACGACGTCGTCATGGTGGCGCTGTCTTTTGGGGTCTCGTTGGGGCTACGTTTGGGCTTTAGTCTAGACCCCTTTCACAGCCAGGCGCTATTACCCGGCGCCGTTCTGTTAACCGTCATTGCCATGATCGTTTTTTTGGGCATGCGCTTATACCGTGGCATTTGGCGCTATGCCTCGATGAATGATTTGGTGGCATTGGCGAAGGCGGTCACCATATTGGTGCTGGTTTTTGCTCTGTTTGCACTGATCTTGTGGCGCATAGAAGGCTTGCCGCGCTCAGTTCCATTTATCAATTGGTTTGTCTTAATGGCCATGTTGGGCGGTCCGCGCTTTGCCTATCGATTGTATAGGGATCGGATTCGGGACACCTCCAAGGCCTCGAAGGTCCCTGTTTTGTTGGTGGGTGCTGGCGATGAAGCCGAGCTGTTTATCCGCGCCACCCTACGCTCACAAACCGCCACCTATCGACCCATTGGGATCGTTGCAGAAAACCGCAGCCGCGTCGGGCGGGTATTACATGGTGTCGAGGTTTTGGGCACCTTGGATGAAATTGAAGCCATTGTCGCCAAGTTGCAGGGAAATGATCGTCCACAACGTTTGGTCCTGACCAAGGATGCTTTCAAAGGTGCCGAAGTTCGCGATCTCTTACAAACAGCAGAGCGCCTTGGTATGAGCTTGGCGCGTATGCCAAGGGTTCACGATTTGGAATCCGGTGCTGTTGACGAGGTGCGCATTCGCCCCATCGCCATCGAAGATCTTCTGGGTCGTCCTCAACAACCGCTAGATCGCGCTGCCATGGCGGCACTGGTCAAAGGCAAACGGGTTTTGATCACCGGGGCAGGTGGGTCCATCGGTGCCGAACTGGTACGTCAAGTGGCGAGCATTGGCCCAGCAGAATTGGTGTTGGTTGAAAACTCGGAATTTGCCCTCTATCAAATCGACCGTGAAATGATTGAACACGCCCCAAACATGACCCGCCATGCAGTGATTGCCAATGTCCGCGATCGTTCGCGCATTGATCAAGTGTTTGCTCACTATAAACCCGAACTGGTGTTCCACGCCGCAGCACTTAAACATGTGCCGCTGGTCGAAGCCAATCCGTTTGAAGGCATTCTCACCAATGTTTTGGGGACCCGCAACATTGCCGATGCGTGTGAGGAGGCCGGGGTCAACGTTATGGTCATGATCTCAACCGACAAGGCCGTCAATCCCACCAACATTATGGGCACCACCAAGCGCTTAGCCGAGACTTATGTGCAAGCCCTTGATCTGCGTCGGGGGGACAAAGACGGCACCCGCTTCGTCACCGTACGCTTTGGCAACGTGTTGGGTTCAACCGGATCCGTGGTGCCCTTGTTTCAGCGCCAATTGAATGCAGGCGGACCTTTGACCGTCACCCATCCCGATATGACGCGCTATTTTATGACCATCCGCGAAGCCGTGGAATTGGTCCTGCAAGCCTCAAGTTTGGGAGCTTCGCATCATGAACACGATGGAAAAATCTTTGTCCTTGATATGGGGGAACCCATCAAAATCGTCGAATTGGCCCGACAAATGATCCACTTGGCGGATTTAAAACCGGGCGTGAATATCGATATTCAGTTCACGGGCATACGCCCCGGTGAAAAACTATTTGAAGAGATTTTTCATGGCTCTGAACCCCCTATGCCGACCCAATCCCCAGGCATTTTGCTGGCCTCGCCTCGCACTCAAGACGTTGCTAAAGTCGCAGGCATTTTTGACCATCTTTTCGACGCCGCCGAACACGAAAACTTCGATCAAATGATGCTCGGCATTCAGGCCCTGGTGCCTGAATACGCCCCACCCGAAAATGAAGTCGGCGCTTAAAAATTCCGAAGCTTAAGGGTGGTTTTGTGAGCTGTGTCCTGGTATATCGCACCTAACCGTTCATTCACGCTCCTGATAAGGAAAAGTTTTAATGTCAGAACCCATCCGCCGCGCTTTGTTGTCCGTCTCCGATAAAACAGGCATCGTTGAATTTGGCCGTTTTTTAGCCGATCAAGGGGTTGAGCTGTTATCAACCGGCGGCACTGCAAAAATGCTTGCCGAAGCGGGCGTGCCGGTCAAGGAAGTCTCTGAACATACGGGCTTTCCAGAAATCATGGATGGCCGCGTGAAAACCTTGCAGCCGTCTATTCACGGTGGCCTGTTGGCGGTGCGCAACAATTCAGAACACCAAAAAGCTATGACGGATCATAACATTGCCGCCATCGATTTGCTCTGCGTCAACCTCTATCCGTTTGAAGAAACCCTGGCCGGCGGCGCATCTTATGACGATTGCGTTGAAAACATCGATATCGGTGGTCCGGCAATGATCCGCGCCGCCGCCAAAAATCATGGCGACGTGACGGTGGTCGTAGAACCCGAAGACTATCAGCGCGTAATGGAAGAAATGTCGGCCAATTCTGGTACGACGCTTCTTGAGACCCGCAAATTTTTGGCCCAACGCGCTTATGCCCGCACAGCGGCCTATGATGCCGCAATTTCGACTTGGTTTGCCGATGAAACCGATCAAATGTGGCCCAAACGCCTGTCGTTTGCGGGTGAATTAAAGCAAACCATGCGTTACGGCGAAAACCCCCACCAAGCCGCGGCTTTTTACGTCAATGGCGACAGCCGTCCAGGGGTCGCCAATGCCGTCCAATTACAAGGCAAAGAACTGAGCTATAACAATCTCAACGACACCGATGCGGCCTATGAATTGGTGGCGGAATTTGAAGGCACCGCGTGCGCCATCATTAAACACGCTAACCCGTGTGGCGTAGCCGTTGGTGACAGCTTGGTTGAGGCTTACAAACGGGCCTATTCATGCGATCAAGAAAGCGCGTTCGGCGGCATTGTCGCCTTGAACCGTCCGCTGGACCTGGTCACCGCCACTGAAATCATCAAAGTTTTCACCGAAGTGATCATTGCCCCCAGCGTGAACGATGATGCTTTGGCGCTGTTATCTTCGAAGAAAAACGTCCGCGTGTTGACCACCGGAACCCTGCCCGATCCAAGCGTCGGCGGGCGCACCGTGAAGATGCTGGCGGGCGGCTTGTTGGTTCAAGGCCGCGATAATGATTTGGTTGATGATTTAAAAGTCGCCACCACCAAAACCCCAACCGACGCCCAAATGGCGGATATGAAATTCGCTTATACGGTCGCCAAGCACGTCAAATCCAACGCTATTGTTTATGTCAAAGACGGCATGACCGTGGGCATTGGTGCCGGACAAATGAGCCGCGTCAATTCGTGCCGTATTGCCGCTTTTCGTGCTGAACAGGCCGCCAAAGCTTCGGGCGTTGATCACAGCTGGGCCATTGGCTCGGTGGTGGCGTCCGACGCGTTCTTCCCGTTCTCTGATGGCTTGTTAGAAGCGGTCGAAGCCGGGGCCACCGCCGTCATCCAACCGGGTGGATCAATCCGCGATGACGAAGTGATTGAAGCCGCCAACAAAGCCGGAGTCGCTATGGTCTTTACCGGAATGCGTCACTTTAGGCACTAGAGGGACCTCATGGCTGTTGTGCGTACGATTGCCTTAACTCTAATCATAGGCTTTACCCTGGTGCCAACCGCCCAGGCCGACCCATTGTTGGTGGATGGCGTGCCATTGGAGCAGGCCCTTAACCTTCCCAAAGACACGGGCGGGGAACGCCTAAACCTAATCGGGTCTATTTATATCGGTGACTTGCCCAAGGGCGCAAAAAAATACGACCTTCAAGCCCCATTCGGACGGTTAGATCGCGGAGAAATCGGCACCTATCTCGCCGCCTTGATATCGGGCAAACCAGTCTCTGGAATCGCCACCTTCCAACAAGCTTTGTTGCTGATGAATTACGCGGCCTCTGGTGGCAGTCAGGACGGCAAGATTGCCTCAGAAATAAATACCGTCTACCGAGCCGTCCGAGAAGCCGTCAAAAGAGATGGCCGTCGCAAACTTTGGTTTTAGGGCCGCTGACCATACACTGAGTGAGCGGCCTTAAACACCTGCTCACCCTTTTGCCAACGGCGTTTAACCTCTGAATCCTTTAACGCTATGGCTAAGGCGGGGCCTAGGTTGAGCAACTCTGCCTCGCGTCCTGCGGCGGCAATTCCCTGCTGTAAAGCGTCCAGAGTCAAAAAGGCCGCCCGCTCTTGAGGACCGTAGTTTTCGATGATGGCCTGATGGCGATTTTGCTGGCGCGCCCGCTTGCAGTCTGATGCATCATAAGCATTGGCACTGCGACATACGAGGCCGCGCACAGGATAAACTGAACACGCCCCATCTATAAGCAAGGGACAGGCCGTTAAGATCCAAAAGGTGCGATCCGGGTTCAGCTTGGAAGCGGGTATTTGCGCAAGCGCTTTGATCTTTTCAGCCTTAAAATGATGCCTTATATAATCTGCAATGCGAAAAATTTCGATGGCGGTGACGGTGACTTCAGGTTGATGGCAACAGTCCGCACAGCCTTTGTCACACGCCAGCGGGTGGGCGGGGGGTTGCTCGGCCTTTGCTTGGTGCAACAGGCCGTCAAAGGCTTCGATTGCCGCCTCACCCAGCGCCGTCAGTTCATCTGTATCCGTCATGACGGAAGTTTAAGCGCAAACACCCAATCACCCCAACACAAACATTTTCTCGCGCCGAAACCAGCGCGCGGCGAGAAGAAAAATAAGGCTTGCTGCAGCCAGGGTACTCAACGAAGCAATCGCGACTTGGCGAGGATCTAAAGTTTGCTCGGCCACCAACTGACCGATCAAAAGCATTTGCCCAAACACCGGAACCGCCACGGTTAGGTCCGTTGGATTCACGGGCTGGAACACCAACACCATGCCCGGCAAGGCGGGCACCAACGGCAACAGGCCCAAATAGATCTGCGCTTCTTTCATCGATTTGGTGATCACCGCGATGGACATTTGTAACGCCACGGCAATCGTCATAAGTGGCAAAGAGATTACGATGATCGCGACAAACACCCACCAACTCGGCGGCTGAGTAAGCTGCTCCGCACTGCCTGCTGCCAGCCCCATAAAGCCGCGAAAGGCGCTGACGTTGACGAGGGTGGTCACGGCGGTAAACGCCAAAGCCGCCCCCGACTTTGCCAACAACAACACCCACCGTTCCACGGGGGCCAACAGCAGCGGTTCCAACGCCCCGCGTTCACGTTCACCCACCGTGCTATCAATGGCCAAGTGCACACCGCCCAAAAAGATCATAAAAATAATCAGTGGCGGCATCATATTGTAAAAAAACACCGCAATATTGGCATCGCGTGCCACGTTGATCTTATGCATTTTTATCGGCGAAGCGTAATCGCCAGGCAGTCCCGCCGCCAAAGCACGTGCCCTGGCTATGTTTTCGTTATAAATGGCAATCACTTCGGCCAGACGGGCGGTGGCGCGTAGGTTATCGGCGCGGCCTAAATTGGTAATCACGTCGACCGTAAAATTATCCAGACCTTTAGCTTCAGCCGGAACCACCAAAACCACGGGCAAGCGCCCTTCACGGACCTCTCCATTGCGCTCTTCTTCGGTCCCGGGGGCTGGAATAATTTGAATGTTGTGCGCCAACAAATGGGCCGCCAAAGCGGGTGCGTTTTCCAACCCCACCGCTGGCACTTCTAAAGGCCGTTCGCGGTAATTTGTATTCAACGTTTGACCGGCCATGTACAGGCCCGACGCCACCAACAACGGCCCCAGTAAGGGATAGATCAAAGCCAAGGTCAGCGAACGTCGATCCCGCGCGTGATCCCTAATTTCCTTAGCAAACACGATCCACAATCGCCGCAAACACCCGGTCATGCTGCGGCTCCTTGCAAGGCTCCGGCTTTCATCAGCAAACGAACAAAAACCTCCTCTAAATCTTGGGCATCGGCTTGATCGCGCAATTCATCGGGAGTCCCTTGAGCAATCAAACGCCCCGCCGCCGCAATCACCAATCGGTCACACAACACCGAAACCTCGCTCATAATGTGGCTGGATATGAGAATGCAGTGACCTTCATTCTTCATTTCAACGATTAGGTCCCGCACCGCGCGCGAGCTCATCACATCCAAGCCATTGGTGGGTTCGTCTAAGATCAAATTATGGGGACGATGCACCAGCGCCCGGCCCAGTGCCACTTTGAGTTCTTGGCCCCGCGAAAAACCCTTAGCCCGACGGTCGGCAAAATCTTGCATCCCAAGACGTTCGATTAGCTCATCTATATCCGCCTCAAGTTCAGCGCCTGAGCTGCCGTGCAATTCACCAAAATAACGGATATGTTCGCGCGCAGTCAGGCGTGGATACAAACCCCGAACATCGGGTAGAACGCCTAAATTACGCTGCGCCGCCATACGGTCTTGGGCCACGTCAACGCCATCCACCCAAGCCGATCCACTGTCGGCCACCATCAACCCATAGACAATGCGAAACGCCGTGGTCTTGCCCGCACCATTGGGGCCGATCAATCCCGTCACGTCCCCGTCTTTGGCTTGAAAGCCCAACCCGTCCAGCGCTTGAACCGTACCAAACCGTTTCACAAGGTCCTTAATTTCGATCATGCTTTAGGGGCACCTATTCGTACATTCATCACTCAAAGACTTCAACGCCCGGCTGGCCACGGCGACCATGGAAATATCACTGATGTCGTTTGCCCATAATTCTGTGAGCAACTGGTCGGTGCGATCAATGGCATCTTGATTGTTTGTCACCCATTGCGCCATCGCTTTGGTTAAATCTTTTTTGCCAGCAGCAAAATCCAAAACAATTCCAGCCAATTGCCTTTGATGGCCGAACAATTCCTCAACCAAGCCGGATATTGCCAATTTTTGCCAGTGGCTTTCGCTGTTAAGAGCTTCGCATTGGATCCGCAATTGGCCCAAACGAAACCTTAAACCCATGGCATAATACAATTTTGCAACATCACAAATATTGAGCTTACGTTGTTCTGCCAACACCACCAAGTCCAAGCCAGACGCTAAATTGATCAAGCCCGCCACCGCAAATGCCAACGCTTTGGGCACGCCATCGTTGATGTAAACTTTGGCCCGCTCGGCGATTTCGTCTTGATAGGTATTGGGCACAACGGCATTTAAGCCGGATGCTAAATTGCCGATCCCGCCTTTAAAGCGCTGCACGGTTTTTTGCATGTTGAGGGGCTTATCTGCGTTGCGCAACACCCACACCGTACCGCTTTCTAGCAGCTTGTTGATGGCTTGCAGCATGGCGATTTGGGCGCGCGGCGGCACCTTGTTATCTAAGGCTTCGATGTCGGCCCACAACGCCCGAACGCCGAACGATTCCCGAGCGACAATATAAGCCCGGGCAATTTCAGACGATGTCATTCCGGTTTTTTCTGCAATTTGTGTCACAAAGGTCCCACCGACCCGGTTAATCATCGAGTTGGTGACCCGGGTCGCAACGATTTCTCGGCGCAGGCGGTGCTTGGAAATTCCGGCTAAGTATTTTTTATGTAAGGGAGTCGGAAAATAGCGCGTTAAATCCTCGATCAACAACGCATCATCGGGCAAATCACTTTGCAACAATTCATCAAACAGCCATAGCTTTGAATACGACAACAACACCGCAATTTCGGGACGGGTGAGACCCTGACCACAGGCTATGCGTTCCCCGAACACCTCATCATTAGGCAAAAATTCGACCTTGCGGTTAAGGCGCTTGGTTTTTTCCAACATCCGCATCAACCGCATTTGATTGTCGGCCAGGGCGGTCCCGCTTGCTTGAATCACGGAAATGGCTTGTGTTTGTTCATAGTTGTCCCACAACACCAATGCACCGACTTCATCCGTCATGCTCGCCAACAAGGTGTTGCGCGCTTTTTCGGTCAGATTTTTTTGCTGCACTTCAACGTCCAACAAGATCTTGATATTGACCTCATGGTCCGAACAATCGACGCCGGCTGAATTATCGACGGAATCCGTATTGAGCCGTCCACCCGCCAAAGCGTATTCAATACGGGCACGCTGGGTCATGCCTAAGTTAGCCCCTTCTCCCAATACCTTTGCCCGCAATTCGGCTCCATCAACACGCACCACATCATTGCCACGATCTCCAGCGTCCAAATGGCTTTCCGAAACACTTTTGACATAGGTGCCAATGCCGCCGAACCACAACAGATCGACCTCCATTTTCAAGATCGCTTTGATCAAGTCGGTGGGGGTCATTTTGTCGGCAAAAACGCCCAGCAGGGTTTTCATTTCTGGGCTAAGTTCGATCCATTTTGCGCTGCGGGCAAATACACCGCCGCCTTTCGAAATCAATTTGGCATTGAAATCCGACCAGCTGGAACGAGGTAAATCGAACAGGCGCTGGCGCTCACCGTGAGTTTTCAGCGCATTGGGTTTGGGGTCCAAAAAGATGTGCATGTGATTAAAGGCCGCGACCAAGTTGATGTGCTTGCTCAACAACATGCCATTGCCAAACACATCGCCGGACATATCGCCAACGCCGACCACGGTGAAGTCTTGGCTTTGTGTGTCCACACCAATTTCTCGGAAATGGCGCTTTACCGATTCCCACGCGCCCTTAGCCGTGATGCCCATTTTTTTGTGGTCATAACCAACACTGCCACCCGAGGCAAAAGCATCGCCCAACCAAAATCCATATTCATGGGATACCGAATTGGCAATGTCTGAGAACGTGGCTGTGCCCTTATCGGCAGCCACCACAAGATAAGGATCGTCTTGGTCCAGGCGCACCACGTCTTGAGGCGGTATAATGCGCCCTTTGGCATCTAAATTATCCGTCAAATCCAACAGGCCCCGAATGAAGGTTTTGTAGCAATCAATCCCCGCATTGAGGAAGCCCTCGCGCCCGGCTTCTGGTGGCGGTGGGTTTTTCATCACAAAACCACCTTTAGAGCCAACCGGCACAATCACGGCATTTTTAACTTGCTGCGCTTTAACCAAACCCAACACTTCGGTGCGGAAATCTTCGCGGCGATCCGACCAACGCAAGCCTCCACGAGCCACATTGCCAAACCGCAAATGCACGCCTTCGACTTCTGCCGAATAAACAAAAATTTCATATTTTGGCCGGGGCAACGGCAGCTCGGCCACCTCTTGACTGGACAATTTAAACGAAATCCAGGCCTTTGGATGGCCATCGACATCCGTTTGGAAAAAGTTGGTGCGCAACGTCACATCAACCAAATTCACATAGCGGCGCAAAATTCGATCTTCGTCGGCACTGCTGACATTTTCCAACATGGCATCAATCGATTTGCGCAGGCGCACAGCCTTACGGGCCGCCTTTTGTTGCGCCGCGTCGTTGGCGCAAGGCTCGAAGCGTGCCAAAAATAAATCGACAATGGTCCGCGTCACTTCCCCATTTTCGCGAAGGGTCAAAGACATGTAGTCTTCAGAAAAGGTAATTCCCGTTTGTCGCAGATATTTGGTGTAGGCCCGTAAAATCGCCACTTCCCGCCATGCCAATTTGGCCACCAAGATCAGTGCATTCAAAGAATCGCTTTCCAAGTCACCGGCACAAATATGATCAAAAGCCTGATGAAAGTGGTGACGGATATCAGGGGCCGTCCCAACCAAAGCGGCACGTGGTTCAAGGCCAAAGTCATGAATAACGATTTTATAGTCCGATCCTTTCGGGCGCACCCGATAGGGAATTTCTTCGATCACCCGCAAGCCTAAATGTTCCAGCATGGGCATAATATCGGAGAGCGCTGCGGGTTGGCGCGGATGGTAAATTTTAAACCGCATCGGTGGCCCCTCAGGGGCATTTTGTTCGTATAAATTTAAACCCAGACGACCATAGACATAGGTCGGTTCAATACGGTCAATATCATCGAGCGTTTGCGCGGCGTTATAATGATCTTCATAGCCATGCTCAAAGGCATTTTGATAGGCGTCAAGCAGCCGCATGCCTTCCATTTCGCCATGCGTCGCCGTCAGGGCAAGCCGCAACTGATCGGTCCAAGATTTCGCCAGATCGGCAAGTTTGGCTTCGACCTTTTTGGGGTCGTATTTTGGAATATATCCCGGCTGAGTTTTAATCACCAAATGCAGGCGCGCCAAGGCTTCATCGCCCAATTTTGCATAATGAGACACCACGGTGCCGTCAAAAGCTTCGGCCAGCGCATTTTGAATTTTTAACCGCAAATCCGTGGTGTAGCGGTCTTTGGGCAAGTAAATCAGACAACTCATAAAGCGTTCAAAGTCATCTTTGCGGATAAACAGTGCCACCCTTTGGCGATCTTGCAAACGTAAAATACCCAAACTGGTCTCTAACAATTGCTGATCTGATGACTGAAACAATTCATCGCGCGGAAATGTTTCCAAAATGTTCAGCAAAGTTTTACCGTCGTGGCTGCCTGACGAAAGCCCAGCACTATCAAAGGCGGTCAACACCTTACGCCGCAAAAGGGGAATATCGCGAACGCTGCGTCGATAAGCCCCAGCCGTAAACAGCCCAAAATAAACCCTTTGACCAACGACCTTGCCGGATGCATCTAAGTGTTTAATGCCTATGGAATCCATATACACCGGACGATGGACGCGTGATTTGGTGTCTGATTTTGTCACCATTAACAAGTTGGACTTGGTCATAAACGCGCGCACCACAGGTGGCATTTTTGCCATATCGCGCATACCTTGAAAGGCGACACGCTCGGGATCACTAAACACGCCTAATCCACTGTCGGTGCGAACCTTAGCCGTTGCCGTGGCTCCAGAACCGATAAAATCATATTCTCGATACCCCAAAAACGTAAAGTGATCGTCGTGAAGCCAACGCAGAAAGTCGCGCACTTCACTGACATCTTCCAGAGGTATGCTCGCGGTTGAGATTTCAAGGTCTTCGACCAATTGGGCGAGATTATCGCGCATGGTGCGCCAATCGCGCACCGCAACACGGATATCGTCTAGAACTTCCAACAAGCCAAGCCGAATATCTTCATGTGAAGATTCGGTCTGCTCATCAATTTGCATATGAATGAAACTTTCGCCGTGAAGATCCGTATCCGAACCCAAAACTCCGGGTTCTGAAATGGCAGATAGTTTTCCGGTTTTCGTCCGATTCACCCGCACAATAGGATGAATCGCCATATGGACCCCAAGCCCTAGGCGATTAATTTCTGCGGTTATACTGTCGACTAAAAATGGCGTGTCCTCTGTCACCACTTCAACCACGGTGTGACCAATGGTCCAACCTTCTTTTTTATCACTGGGGTTAAAAATGTTCACCACAGGCGAAGTGGTTTTGCGTGTCGATCCTGTTTTCAAATGATGCAAAGCTAATTTGGCGAGCCGTTTGGGTTCAATATTTTCCAACTCTTCAAGCACGAGGTGCGCACAATAGTGGTGCACAAACTGTATTGCAAAAGGCTGCAACGCTTTGCTCGCAAACTTGTCAGCATATTTTGCTATTTGTGAAAGAATGCGCGTACGCGTGGCTTGGTCGGAAGATATTGATTGTTTGGTCGTCGCCATATCGTAATTTCCTCGTTCATACCGTGCCAGGCGGTCTTCACCACCGCCGCTCTGTAACGAAGACTCCTCCCCAGAAATGGAGTCCGTTATGCTTATATATAAATACGGTACGGCAACTTTCGAGGATAATCTATGATATTGTGCAGACACAAAAAAACCGGGCCGAAGCCCAGTTGTTTTGGAATGTCTTTTTTTGGTTCTCTCTGGGGTTACGTGAGAGAAAGATGGAGCGGGCGATGAGATTCGAACTCACGACCCCAACCTTGGCAAGGTTGTGCTCTACCCCTGAGCTACGCCCGCATAACCATCTTGGTGAAGCGGGGCGATCATACCCAGCCACCCTTGCTTTGCAAGCTCTCTTTTCACTTTTTTTTTTGGCGCCTGTATTTATCAAAATAAGGACTTTTCATGACCGATAGAGACGCAGCCCGTTTGATCTCTCCAGCTCAGCTTTTGGCGGGCTTAGATGACTTAGGTATTGATGCGAAAACCCACAGCCACGCTCCTCTTATGACTGTTCTTGACAGCCAAAAACTGCGTGGAAATATTCCCGGATTGCACGCTAAAAATCTTTTTCTCAAAGACAAAAAGCAGCAGCTGTGGCTTGTTGTCTGTGAGGAAAGTCGCGCCGTTGATTTAAAACAACTGCGAAAACGCATCGGTGCGGCTGGCCTTTCTTTTGGCCGTGCCGAACTTTTGTATGAAACCCTGGGGGTTAATCCTGGCTCGGTCACTCCATTTTCAATTATCAATGACCCGGTTCAACAGGTGCGTGTTGTGTTAGATATCGCCCTGAGTGAAGCTGAAGCCGTCAATTTTCATCCGCTTACAAATACCCAAACCACGACGCTGAGTGGTTCAGGTTTGTTGCTTTTTTTACGAGTCCATCATCATGAACCCGTGCTCTTAGATTTTTCGAATTCTCCGTCTTAGGCCTTGCGGAAAAGTCACTTACGCGCCATTTATGGTAAGACTTGAATCAGAATCCGGGCAATTTCATGAGCAACCTTATTATAGATCCCAACCAACCTGAGGGCGCTTCCTCAAATAACCTGTCCCCTGTTGCGGCGGCCGATTTGGTTAAAGATGGGGATACCACTCATTTTACCGCAGATGTAATCGATGCTTCTATGGAGCAACCGGTTATCGTGTTGTTTTGGGTCCCTGACAGCGAACCTTGCCAAATCATGGCTGCCACACTCTCAAAGCTGGTCGTGCGCGCCGGGGGACTTGTCAAGCTGGTCAAGCTCAACGTCAATGACAATCAGACCATCGCCCAACAATTAAAAGTACAATCCGTACCCACGGTGTTTGTTTTTCAAGGCGGCCGCCCTGTGGATGCATTTGCTGGCGCCCAAAGTGAGACTCAGCTGGAAAGCTTTATGACCAAGTTGATTGGGGATGCCAAGCCCCCCATCGAAGCCGCCATGGATCAAGCGTTAGAGCTTTTGAACACAAACCAAGGGGCTGAGGCCGAAGCCATTTTTACGGCCATATTGTCGCAAGACTCTGGCTATATTCCAGCGATTTCAGGACTGATTAGAGCGATTGTGGTTATGGGTGAGTTCGAGCGAGCTGACGAAATTTTAAACGGTCTAGATGCGAAAACCCGTGCCAACGTCACCATTTGTCAGGCCGTTTCTGCGCTGGAATTGGCCCGTCAAAGTGCTTGTGTAGATACCTCGGCTTTAACTGACTTAGAGCAACAAGTCCACGCGGACCCTAAAAATTTCGACGCGCGTTTTGCGCTCGCTCAACTTTTATTCGCCAGCCACCGCACAGAAGAAGCAATTGATCAGCTGTTGGAAATTGTCCGATTGGATCGAGCCTGGAATGACGCGGCTGGGCGCAAGCAATTGATTAAAATTTTTGATGCCATTGGGCCTATGGATCCGGTCACGATAGACGCGCGTAAGCGTTTGTCGGCGATTTTGTTTTCTTAGCCTTTTTCCGTTACCCATCCCTTTGTAACCTTTGTCTGAATTTGATATTTTATGACCAGTGTCCGCGCCCCAATCCAGTTGCCGAATCGCCTGGCGATGTTTCCGCTTTCGGGGGTCATCTTGTTGCCGTCTGGACATCTGCCCTTAACCATTTTCGAACCTCGCTATATAGCCATGATCGATGATGCGTTGGGTCTGTCGCGTATCATAGGCATCATTCAACCGCGCAGCCCGCACGCCGATCCGGTCCCTAATGATGTCGCACTTTTTGATATTGGTACCGCTGGCCGAATTGTTCAATTTGCAGATTTGGGTGACGGCCGCTATCACGTGACGCTAGAAGGGTTGTCACGTTTTCGCTTAAAGTCCGCGCAAGATATCCAAGGCAATGTTGATGTTGTCCGTGGCTATCGCCAAGAAAGCGTCGATTTCAGCGCCTATAGTCAAGATTTGTGTCCCACCGACACCGATGAAGGTCCGGGCCGAAGTCGAATTTTAACTTTGATGCGGGACTATTTTACCAACAATGATATTGATGCCGATTGGGAGGCCGTTGCCGCTTCACCCTATGAAGCGCTGATTTCTTCTCTGGCGATGTCCTGTCCTTTTGAGCCCACCGAGAAGCAAGCATTGTTGGAATGTCAGACTCACAATGAGCGGGCGGCTATGCTAATATCGCTGTTCGAAATGAACGGCGGTGGTGCAGCCAGTGTTGGCTCCTTTAAGCATTAATTTAAAAAGGCTAAAATCGATGTCTCAACCCGAAAGCCCTGTTGATCCTAAACTTCTTGAGATTTTGGTGTGTCCGCTCACAAAAACGCCCTTACGCTATGATATGGACGCCCAAGAATTAATCAGCGAAAAGGCCAATTTGGCATTTCCCATTCGTGACGGTATCCCAATCATGTTGGAATGTGAAGCCCGGGACCTCTCATGAATTCACCCTCACGTTCCTTTGGTCAACGCCATACGCCCACCGAAATTCGTCTCAATCGCGAGGCCAAAACCTTAGACGTTGCGTTTGACAACAATCAAAGTTTTGCGTTGCGCATTGAACTGTTGCGCGTCGAAAGTCCATCAGCCGAAGTGCAAGGTCATAGCGCCAGCCAAAAGCAATTGGTGAGCGGCAAACGCAATGTCGGTATTTCTGAGATTACCCCCGTGGGCAATTATGCCATCGCCATATCTTTCGACGATGGTCACGATAGCGGCTATTTCACCTGGAATTTGTTGTATCGCTACGGGGAAAACCAAGATCAATTGTGGGCACAGTATTTATCAGAACTCACCGCTGCGGACCTTAGTCGAGACCCGCGTTAATCGACACACATACCATCTTGGTTTCCTTGAGGCTCAGCCGCCGTTTCGTTGCCAAACTGATTTGATTTGTGATGTCTTGGCCGTCTCCTTGTCTTTGCCTCCCGTTCCAGCCCCGCATTCCCGCGCACAATCATCCTTCTTGTTGCGTTTAAATGGAATTTTGGGTGCCGCCACGCACGTGTGACTTTCAGCGCACTGACAAGATTTACCGCTGGAACCGCGTTAAAAAATTCAGAATTTTTTTAAATAAACCAAGGGCGTAGCATCTCATTGCACGAATAGTGCAATTCATGTTTGTTAATAGTGCACCAATCTTGGCGGCCTGCAATGTTATGATACATGGATTGCACTATTTCTACATACGGAAATATGTACACATTATCAAATGGTTGTGATCGAAATTTGTTAAAATATCCGAATTACGATCAAACATGTATCGATTTGGTACGGATATAGGGTTTAAGGGCTTTGCGCGTCAGGTAGCTTATGATTTAGGTTGCTGGGCACCCTCGTTTGTGGGCTTACAGCTGTTCACCGCGCATCAGTTTGGGCAGGTCTCCGACGGTCCCCATGGCGTGACGCATGAAGAATTTTTTGAGATCGGGCAATTGGTTGACCGTGGCCATGCCAAGGTCACGCGCGAGTTGCAGCGGTTCGTTGTCGTTTGAAAAGAGCTTTACCAATGCATCTGTAACGCCGAGCATCAAGTCATTGTCAAACCGTCTCCATTTTTCATACCGTTCCAGAACCAAGTCTGATCCGATGTCTTGTCCGGTCTGGTGCGCGTCAAACAAGACTTCAACCAACGCCGCCACATCGCGCAGGCCCATGTTGAGGCCTTGCCCCGCGATGGGGTGCATACCGTGGGCGCTGTCGGCAACCAAAACCAAGCGTTCGGCGCGGTAGGTTTCGGCATACTGTAACGACAACGGATAAGCAAAGCGTGGCCCAATGACTGTGAGGGGGCCAAGGAAGTCGCCAAAGCGCAACTCTAACTCTTCCATAAAGTCGTCATCGTTCAAGTCCATCATAATCGGCCACAGGTCCGCGCGCTCGGTCCAGACAATCGAGGATCGGCAGCCTGGGTTTTCTGGCGTTCCCGGCAATGGTAAAATGGCAAACGGGCCGCTGGGCAAGAAATGTTCTTGAGCACAAAAGTTGTGTGAACGTTCATGTTCGACCGTGCACACGATGCCGGCTTGTTTATAATCCCACTTGGTTAAACGAATCCCCGCGCCTTGGCGCGTTGTAGACCCCCGACCATCGCAAGCCGCCACCAGCCGTGCGTTAATCACCGTGCCGTCTTTTAATAAAGCCACCGCACCCTCAGGGCCACGGTCCAACTCAATAACTTCGTTGGGCGCAAAATAATGAAGCCCAGACGTTTTGGGCACCAACACATTCAAAGCTTTGCGCAAGGAGCGGTTTTCCATCATGTAACCAAACGGTTCGGTTCCTAACTGTTGATGGTCATAGTGCAAAAACAGGGGAGAATGGCCATCGGCAACACGGATATCGTTAATCGGCGCGGTTTCATCCGCAATGACATCCCAAATGCCCACACCCGCTAAGACCCGTTGGCTCGACAGCGCAATCGCCGAACTGCGTCCGTCAAAGCCCTGATCGACCCAGCCTTTCGGATCTTCTTTATCAATGGTCGCAACTTGAAAGCCATTTTGCGCCAGCGCCAGCGATAAGGTACCGCCCGCCAGTCCACCGCCAATCACCAAAACATCAACGTCCAGCGTTTGAGCCATAGGCGGTTTGGATTGCAAAGAAGTCATGTGACAAGGCCTTCATATGTCGACATAGAAAAAGGATAAACGTGAGTCCCTAGAATTCACGTCTTTAGCCGTTTTGTCTAGCCTGGAAACGATCCGTGCCAATATTGCCTAAATATTATGCATTGACGGCAATTTGCCCTTAATTTAGGCATTTCCGCCGCAGGCGGCACCAGAGGTTTGTCTCCGGGCTTCTTCTACCCCTTTGAAATAAATATATTTATATTCAAATTTCAGACTTGGCACGGCTCTTGAAGTGGACTCGGCAGGATGAGCATTTACAGACAACCCGAACCAAAGGAATCAGTACGATGAAATTTATCATGGCTATCATCAAGCCGTTCAAGCTCGATGAGGTGCGCGAAGCCCTCACCGCTCTTGGCATCGAAGGCATGACCGTGACCGAAGTTAAAGGGTACGGTCGGCAAAAAGGGCAAACGGAAATCTACCGTGGCGCTGAATATGAAATTCACTTCCTGCCCAAAGTTAAAATTGAAGTCGCCGTTAATGGTGATCAAGTCGAACGTGCGGTCGAAGCCATTACGGCTGCGGCCAGCTCCGGCAAAATTGGTGATGGCAAAATCTTTGTCATCGATTTGGAAAAAGCCCTGCGCATCCGGACCGGCGAAGCCGATTCCGAAGCCCTTTAAAGGAGGCCTCAACTATGTCTAAACGTTTTTTAATTCCAGGTCTGGCTGCTGCACTTACGTTAACAGCTGCCCCGGCCTTCGCCGAGGTTTCTTCGGAAACTGCTTATATCTTTAACACCTTCTCATTCCTCTTTAATGGTGCGTTGGTCATGTTTATGGCCGCCGGATTTGCCATGTTGGAATCAGGCTTGGTACGGTCAAAAAACACCGCCACCATCTGTTTGAAAAACATCACCTTGTACGCCATTGCTGGCATCATGTTTTACGCGGTTGGCTACAACCTGATGTACATGGACGTCACAGGTTATATTGGCAGCTTCATGCCATGGGCTGCTGACGATGCGGCCGCACTGGTTGAAACAGGCGCTAACTTTGAAGCCGGTTATTCCGCGTCTTCCGATTGGTTCTTCCAAATGGTGTTCGTGGCAACCGCTGCATCCATCGTGTCGGGTACCGTTGCCGAGCGCATTAAGCTTTGGCCTTTCTTGATTTTCTGTGTCGTTCTCACCTCGTTCATCTACCCAATCCAAGGCGCTTGGACATGGGGCGGTGGCTGGTTGACCGAAATGGGCTTTGCTGATTTTGCGGGTTCTTCCATTGTTCACTCTGTTGGTGGCTGGGCTGCTTTAACGGGCGCGATCATCTTGGGCGCTCGTAAAGGCAAATATGCTGCGAACGGTGCTGTACAGCCTATCCCGGGTGCAAACATGCCTTTGGCGACCCTTGGCACCTTTATCTTGTGGCTCGGTTGGTTTGGCTTTAACGGCGGTTCCGTCCTGGCGTTGGGTTCTGCTAGTGATGCCATTGCGATGGCGAACGTCTTTGCCAATACCAATATGGCTGCTGCTGGTGGCGTTGTTGCTGCGGTGATCTTGACCCAGTTGGTGTACAAGAAAGTCGATCTGTCCATGGCCTTAAACGGTGCCATCGGTGGCTTGGTTTCCATCACGGCGGGTCCAGATACGCCAACCTTGGGCTCAGCCATCTTAATCGGTGCTGTTGGCGGTGCGATTGTCGTATTCGCTGTGCCTTTGTTGGACAAGCTTAAAATCGATGACGTGGTTGGTGCGATCCCAGCTCACCTGTTGTGTGGCATCTGGGGCACCTTAGCGGTTCCATTGACCAACGACGGGGCAAGCCTAACCACGCAGTTGGTTGGCATTGCAGCCATCGGCGCGTTCGTCATCATCACCTCAAGCATCACGTGGATGATTTTGAAAGTGACCGTTGGCATCCGGGCAACCGAAGAAGATGAAGTCATGGGTCTCGATAAAGCCGAACTTGGCCTCGAAGCCTATCCAGAATTTGGACGGGGTGCTCACAGCATCTAGGGTTTACCCTATTTCCCAAAAATCTGTCCAAATGAGGGCCGGAGACTTAAGTCTCCGGCCCTTTCTTTTGCCTGAAATATAGGCATAAAGCTTGATTGTGCGTATATTTTAATCATACGAATAGGGTGCCCTTGCGCCCTATATTTTATTTTATATTTAGAATCAACCTGTTATGGCCTTTCCTCAACTTGGCACGATAGTTGATGTATCTTAAGCGGCCTTTGGGAGGCCATGTTTAGATGCTGTGACAAATTTTTGGGGAATTATAACCATGCAAATCGGTATGGACGTCTTTTTTGTGCTCATGGGTGCCGCGATGGTTTTGGCCATGCACGCGGGCTTCGCTTTTTTAGAAGTCGGCACCGTGCGTCGAAAAAATCAAGTCAATGCACTGGTCAAGATCATCACCGATTTTGCGGTTTCGACCATTGCCTACTTTTTCATCGGTTATGGTGTCGCTTATGGGGTCAACTTTTTTGCCAGCGCCTCGGTGCTGACGGGGGCAACCCAGGTTGACGGCCTAAGTTTTTCTGGCAACGGCTATGACTTGGTGAAGTTTTTCTTCCTGTTGACGTTTGCCGCCGCGATCCCGGCGATTATTTCCGGGGGCATTGCCGAACGCTTTAAATTTTGGCCGCAGTTGGCCGCAACCGCGATCTTGGTTGCCGTAGTGTACCCCATGTTTGAAGGCATGGTATGGGGCGATACCTTCGGCTATCAGGCCTGGGTTGAATCCGTTGCGGGTGCGCCATTCCATGATTTTGCCGGGTCCATCGTTGTCCATGCCATGGGGGGCTGGTTGGCATTGGGGGCGGTTATTTTGTTAGGCGCGCGCCTGGGCCGTTATAAAAAAGATGGCTCTGTGATTGGCATTCCGCCGTCCAACATTCCCTTTTTGGCCTTAGGCTCTTGGATTTTAGTGGTCGGTTGGTTTGGCTTTAACGTCATGAGCGCCCAATCCGTTGAAGGCATTTCTGGCTTGGTGGCGATGAATTCTTTGATGGCGATGGCTGGTGGTATTCTTGCCGCCCTGGTCGCAGGCAAACGGGACCCAGGCTTTATTCACAACGGCGCATTGGCGGGTTTGGTCGCGGTGTGTGCGGGTTCTGACATCATGCACCCGATTGGCGCCTTAGCGGTTGGTTCTGTCGCCGGGGCTTTGTTCGTGTGGGGCTTTAACATGTGCCAGATCAAATGGAAAATCGACGATGTGCTGGGCGTCTGGCCTTTGCACGGCATGTGCGGATTGTGGGGCGGCATTGCGGCGGGTATCTTTGGCTTGGAATCCCTGGGTGGCCTGGGTGGCGTCACGTTTATGGCGCAGCTGATCGGATCGATCAGCGGTGTTGCGATCGCAACCCTCTGCGGCTTTGTCGTTTATGGTGGCCTTAAATACACCGTTGGGATTCGTTTGGATGAAGAGTCCGAATTTCGCGGTGCGGATCTGTCACTTCACCACATCAGTGCTTACCCTGAAGAGGACCTACACGCCTAAGGGACCGCCATTCTTAACAACTTAGTAAGGCCTTTTGTGTACAAGAAAGTATGGCCTGGCTATCAAATAAGCTTGGGGCAAGTCCTCTTCTGCCCGAAGGGAGCTCAGCCTTTTTTTACCGTCGCATGAGTGAACTCTGTGGTGCGGGGCTCGTTGTCGTGAGCGCAGGTTATGTCGCGGCTCTTGCGAGCTATGCACCCACCGATCGCTCATTAAATTCAGCCACCGATGGGCCTGTCCTAAATCTGTTAGGCCAGCCCGGCGCGATGGTCTCTGATATTATGGTCCAAAGCTTTGGTTTGGCAGCTGTTTTACCGGCTCTTTCGGTGATCGCTTGGGGTCTGTTGCTCATCCGTAAACGGGGCGTGCCACAACTTTGGTTGCGTGTCGTGTTGGTTTTGACGGCGCTCATATTGCTGGCAACGAGCTTGTCTCTTATTCCCACTTTTCCCAGCTGGCCGCTGGCTGTTGGTCTGGGTGGCGTGACGGGTCACGTGTTGATGGGGCGCATTGGTCTAGGCCTTGACGCCATTGGCGCCAGTCAGTTTTATATGAGCGCGCTCTCCGTTGGTTGTGCGTTAGCTGTGCCAGGGTTGGGCGCTTTCCTCTTTTCTTTGGGTTTGCCCGACGACGATTGGCGTACGTTTGGACGTGCCATCATGCGCCTTAATCGGTCGATTGGGCTGCTGGTGTTGCGAGCCTTTGGCCGCGTTCAAACGAGCCGGCTTGGGTCTTTTGATGAAACGACAACGTCAAAAACGACGACCAAGCGCCGTAGCCCCCTCAAAACCTTAGCCAATCCCAAACCGAAATCTTCGGGATTGGTCGAGACCAAGGCGAAAACGCTCAAACCCGGTCGCAAGGCTGATGCCGCTCGCCAGCGCTCTCTTGATCTGGTCAACGATGAAGAGAGCTATCAGTTGCCACCGTTGGACTTGCTGGACTCACCCGATCCGAACCACAGTTCTGCCCTGTCTAAACAAGCCTTAGAACAAAATGCGATTATGTTGTCTGGCGTCTTAGAAGATTTTGGCGTGCATGGTGAAATCGTTAAAGTTCGCCCCGGCCCCGTGGTCACGCTGTATGAACTTGAGCCCGCGCCCGGCACCAAAACCTCGCGAGTCATTGGTTTGTCGGACGACATTGCCCGGTCTATGTCGGCGATTAGCGTACGCATCGCCACCGTTCCCGGACGTTCGGTGATCGGCATTGAAATGCCCAACCAAACCCGCGAAATGGTTTTTTTGCGTGAATTGTTATCATCTCAAGATTTTGAAAAGGCTAAGGGCTCTTTAAATTTAGCCTTGGGCAAAGACATTGGCGGTCTGCCTATGATCGTCGATTTAGCACGGATGCCGCATTTGTTGATTTCCGGAACCACCGGGTCTGGTAAATCTGTCGGCGTGAACGCGATGATTTGCTCACTTTTGTATCAATATACCCCTGCTGAATGTCGCTTCATCATGGTCGATCCAAAAATGCTAGAACTCAGCGTTTATGATGGTATTCCGCACTTGTTAAGCCCTGTCGTCACCGATCCCGGTAAGGCCGTGGTGGCGTTAAAGTGGGCCGTGCGGGAAATGGAAGATCGTTATCGTTTGATGAGCCAACTGGGTGTCCGCAACATCAGTGGTTATAACCAGCGCCTAAACGAAGCCATGAAACAAGGCGATGTTTTGACTCGCCATGTGCAGACGGGCTTTGATACCGATGGCAAACCTATTTTTGAAGATATTCCGCTGTCTATGGACCCCTTACCGCTGATCGTCGTGATTGTTGATGAGATGGCCGATTTGATGATGGTGGCCGGCAAAGACGTTGAAGCTTCGATCCAGCGACTGGCGCAAATGGCGCGCGCGGCGGGCATTCATCTCGTTATGGCAACGCAACGACCTTCTGTGGACGTCATCACAGGCACCATCAAAGCCAATTTCCCAACCCGCATGAGCTTTCAGGTCACCTCTAAGATTGATTCCCGCACCATTTTAGGCGAACAAGGGGCAGAACAGCTTTTGGGCATGGGTGACATGCTGTACATGGCGGGCGGCGGACGCATTACCCGCGTTCATGCCCCGTTTGTATCCGACGAAGAAGTTGAAGACATCGTTAAACACCTCAAAGCACAAAGTGTTCCAGATTATGTGGACGCCGTCACCGTCGAACCCGTCGGCACAGACGCGAGCGGCTCGTCAATTGCCGGTGGCGGAACCAAGGATGATGAGCTATATGATGAGGCCGTGGCGCTAGTGGCGCGCGAAGGCAAAGCTTCGACCAGCTTTGTTCAGCGCCATTTGCAAATCGGCTACAATCGCGCAGCGCGCATAATTGAACGCATGGAAGCCGAAGGCGTGGTCAGTAAGGCCAACCGGGTTGGACGGCGCGAGGTTTTGGTTGGTGATGTTAGTCAGGCTTCTTAAAGGCATCTTAAATGAGTGAACACCCAGGCATCGTTGGTATTCCCAACCAACCTTTTCCCTTGAAACGCATCATGATGAGCCTGTTGTCCATAGCCGCCGTGTTTATTGTGGCGGCTCTGGCTTTGCCCAAATCAGCTGATGCCAAAGACGCCATTGGTCTGGATGTCGCACAACAAAAACAAGTCCGCGCCCTCGAGACCTACCTCAACGCCATTTCCACCATGCGCGCGCGGTTTTTGCAAATCACCAGCCTAGGAAGCTTTGCGCAAGGTGAATTTTTGATGCAACGCCCCGGACTCATGCGCATCAATTATGATGCCCCTAACCCCGTCACGCTCGTTTCTGATGGGTTGTGGGTTATGTATAAGGATAAAGAGCTAGATCAACGAAGCTATACGTTGTTGAGCGCCGTTCCGGCCTCGATGTTTATCGGTGAAAAGGTCGATTTCTTTGGCGATGAGCTGTTGATTTCAGACTACGTTGACGAAGCTGCTGCCATTCGCATTACCTTGCAACGCAACGATGACCCCAGCGAGGGCTCGCTCACGTTGGTGTTTGCTGCTAAGCCGTTGGCTTTGCGGCAATGGAGCGTGCTAGACGCTCAAGGTATCAGCACCACGGTGTCTTTGGTTGGGCCAGAGTTCGGCGTCAAATTTAAAAAAGACCTGTTCAAGGTCGAAAACCAGCCAATCAAAAAAAAGAACTGACGGCTAGGGTATAAGGCGATAGCCGCCAGGTTCGGTCACTATAATCTGTGCCTCGGACGGGTTTGTTTCCATTTTTTGCCGCAATCGGTAGACATGAGTTTCCAGCGTATGCGTGGTGACCTCTGCATTGTAACCCCACACGTCTTCTAACAATTCTTCGCGACTGACCAAGCGGGTCGCATGCAAATACAAAAATTTGATAATTTGTGCTTCTTTATCCGTCAGGCGAATGAGGTCCTTCGTCGAACCGTCTGGTCGCACCAGAGTCTTGGCACTCGCGTTGAATAAAAAAGGTCCGATGCTTAACTGAGCCTCTTCTGAATGTTCGAATTGACGAATATGGGCGCGTATTCGGGCCAGCAAGACCCCCAGTTTAAAAGGTTTTACAAGGCAATCGGTGGCGCCCGCATCCAACTCATTGATGGTTGCCTCATCGCTATCGTTCCCAGACAACACGACAATCGGCGCCACAACATCCTGGCTGCGGAGAGCCCGACAGAGTTCTAAACTGTCAGGCGTTGCTGTTTTAATATCTAAAATAATCATATCAAAATAGCTGTTAAGTGCTGTTTTGAGGCCCTTTTCGGGCGACGGTTCACGGACACAGCTATAATTTTCGGTTTTGATCAAGTGTTCCGACAGGGCCTGGCTTAACAGCCCCGTGTCGTCGATAATCAAAATGCGTTTGCCGTTGCTCATGACGATGGGTCCACTTTCAAGGTCAATATCCTATAGTATATCGTTATTCTTTGATTAAGCTGCAATTCGTTTTCTTTGCGCCGTGCGCTTGGAATGTCTATATACTTAAACTGTACCTGAAAATTGATTTCTCGAAGGCCACTATGCCGCATCGCCAAGACACCCATTTATCCTCAGCATCGTCGTCGCCCTGCGCAAGCCTGTCCGTGCAACGGGCCGTCAATGAATTGCGCAGTGGACGCTGTGTCTGTGTTGTCACGGCAGATGCTCAGGCTTGTGTGGTTTTGGCCGCAGAATCCATCACCGAGGCTACTTTTTTGGCCTTTCAGTCTCTGTGTTCAGGGCCGCTTCATTTGGCCATCACCCACCCGCGCGCCAAAGCCCTTGGCTTTACCTGCCCCGACTCCAGCCCGGTGGTTTGCCTAAATTTAACGCCAGATACGTCTATCGAAACCCTCTATCAACTCACGGACCCACTGCTCAGCTTGGCCTCGGACCAACTTCAGGGCCTAAACCTAGATACTGTTTCGCGCGATAGCGCTGAAAGTGCGGCTGTTGGCTTGGTCAAGGTGTCGCGTTTGTTGCCATCAGCCGTAATTGGTCGCACCAACCTGAACCCTGGTGAGGATTTAAACGCCTGGGCCAGCGCGCTCAAAATGTTGGTGGTCAAGGCTGAAGATGTATTTCAGTCGGAACACTGCACGGCCCAAACCTTGCAACGTGTAAGTGAGGCACACGTCCCGCTTATGGATGCTGAAAATGCGCGTGTCATTGCGTATCGCCCCACAGACGGCGGTCTAGAGCATTTAGCCATTGTCATTGGGGATCCGAAACAAGAGCAGAATCCCGCCTTGGTACGTATTCACAGTCAATGTTTTACCGGTGATCTGTTGGGATCTTTGCGGTGTGACTGTGGCGATCAATTGCGCGGGGCCATTCAAGCCATTGCCCAAGATGGTGGCGGCGTTTTGCTCTATTTAGCCCAAGAAGGCCGGGGCATTGGCTTGCCAAATAAATTGCGCGCCTATGCTTTACAAGATCTCGGCTTAGATACCTTAGAGGCCAATGAACATTTGGGTTTTGACGCCGATGAGCGGGTGTATCTTCCAGCGGCTTATATGCTGCGCGATTTAGGCCTGACCAAAATCCGCTTGCTGACCAATAATCCTGGCAAAGTTGCAGGCTTGACCGATGCCAACATTGAAGTCGTTGATCGGGTCAGCCATGCCTTTCCATCCAATCAGCACAATGAACAATATTTGCTGACCAAAAAGACCAAGGGCGGCCACTTGTTTTAAGCCGCTGGCTCCAATCTTTACCAACCCGGCATAATTTGACCATTATCCCTAAAAACAAGCGGCAAATTTTACCTAAATCATCTACTAGTCGAATGACCTTTATTTGCTAGTGCATTGTAAATAGACGTTTTCCTAACTGGCATTGCCTTTGCATTGATATAGCTAAACGATTTGTATGACTGCGGCCTAAATCCGTCGTCTTTTTGTCAATGTGAGCGCAGCGAATGAACATTTCACAATATTCCGGCACCAACCTTTTGGATGTGCAAGCCCGTCAGCGCGAAGACTTGCTTAAGCAGGGAACGGCGATTCAAGCCATTATACCTGTTCGCAATAGCGGTGAAGGTGAAGGCGCAGCACCTGGAACAGATCCTGCCGCCGCAGAACTTACGTTCGATTCCGTTATCAATACGGTTATCGATGCGGTCAATCCCCTGCAACACATTCCCGGTGTGTCTTCTGCTTATCAAGAAACCACGGGCGACACAATGAACCCCGTCGCATCCATGGCGGGCGGCTTTTTGTTTGGCGGTCCCATCGGTTTGATAGCCGGCGCTGCCAGCTCATTTTTAGAAATGGCCACGGGCAAAAGTGTCTCGCAACATGCCATGGCGATGTTCTCCGGTGTTTCTGACGAAACGGGGAATAAAACAACCCAAACGGCCTCGCAAATTGGCGATGGTTCACCCATGCTGCAAGCCGATAAAGGCATAAGTCTGCAACAATATCAAACCTTTGCCAATGCAACAGCAGACACCAACTTAGGCTTTGGCGCGGATGCGAAGACCGTCGCTTTGAACGCCAACACCTGGTCTGTACAAGCCTTGCAACAGGCCACGGGTGCCTACAATACCGCCTCTGCAAATGCGGGTGATTCCAAACACACGCGATTTGGCTAAACCGTGAGCAAACCTAATCCATGACATTCCACGTTGACCCCAATGGGTATCTTGTCAGCGGCTCTAAACGCTACAAATGCGCCTTGGGCCGCAACGGCATTGGCCACAAGCAAACCGAAGGAGACGGCCTAACCCCGCTCGGCAGCCATGCTCTAGGCCGGGTTTTTTGGCGTGCGGATCGAATAGCGCGCCCAAAAACTGATCTTCCTTGCATTGAGATCACAAAAACCATGGGCTGGTGTGATGATCCAACGCATTCAGATTACAATCAACTGATCACATTCCCCCATCCGGCACACGCCGAGCTCATGTGGCGCGATGATCACGTTTATGACGTGGTGGTCGAGTTGATGTTTAACACCCAGCCCATTATCCCCGGGCATGGAAGCGCTATTTTTTTACATATTGCACGTCCTGAATATAGACCGACCGAAGGCTGTATTGCCTTGAATCAACGCGATTTATTGGAACTGTTGCGTGAAGCCAACGAAACCTCAACCCTTAGCGTTGACCAAAAATAGCGGTACCAATGCGAACATGGCTAGCGCCCAAATCAATCGCGGTGGCAAAATCCCCACTCATACCCATAGACAAGCCCTCCAAATCGTTGCGCGCGGCTATTTTTGCCAATAGGGCAAAATGCATAGCAGGTTCTTCAGCGGCGGGCGGGATACACATTAGCCCCTCAACCTGAAGCCCCAATTCTTCGCGGCACAGTTTGATAAAGGCGTCAGCATCGGTGGGCAAAACCCCAGCTTTTTGCGGCTCTTCGCCTGTGTTGATCTGTAAAAATACCGGCAAATTCCGCCCACTCGTCTCAAACTCACGGGCCAACGCGCGCGCCACCTTTTCCCGGTCTACACTTTCAATCACATCAAAGATCATAACGGCTTGCTTGACCTTATTGGTTTGCAAAGGGCCAATCAGATGTAGTTTAACATCTGGAAACTCCCTTTTAAGGTCTGGCCATTTATCTGATGCTTCTTGGACCCGGTTTTCACCAAACGTACGATGTCCGGCTTTAAGGGCTGGGCGAATACGCCCCGCATCATGAAACTTTGACACCGCCACCAAAGTCACCGTGGGGGCCGAACGAACGGCCCGCTTGCAAGCCTCGTTTATGAGGTTTTTGACCTCTAACAAATTCGTCAAAACATCTGTGTGTTCACTAGGGCTTTCCATAAGGACTCCGAAAGGGCTAAATTCACAACATGAGAACGACTTCAAAACTAGCATCTCCACTTACGTGGCGACAGGCCAAAGGCGTCGCTCTGCCAGCCTATTATCTGTTGACGGATGTCCGACGATTGGCCGACCCATTGCCCGTTCTGAACCGTTTGCCGCGCGGGGCTGCCGTCATATTGCGCCATTATGATATAAATGAGTTGGAACGCTTAGCCAGACGCGTGATTCCCCGCGCCCATCGTTTGGGCCTTAAGGTGTTACTGAGCTCAGACATACGCTTAGCGCTTAAGCTCAAAGCGGATGGCGTTCATCTGTCGGAACACCAAACCCGACTTGGCCCGCTTCGCATACAACCACACAAACCTGGATTTTTGCTAACCGTAGCGGCACATTCTCACCTTGCCCTCTGGCGAGCGGGCAAGGTTTCGGCCAATGCAGTTTTGGTATCGCCAATCTTTGCCACCCAAAGCCATCCAGGGGCTAACGCCCTTGGCGTTTTGCGCGCCCTTGCCCTCATGAACAGCAGCCCGGTTCAGACCATCGCGTTGGGTGGGCTAACGTCCGATACGGCTAAACGCCTGAAGTCTGAACGGTTGTCTGGCCTTGCTGCCATTGGTGGGTGGTGACCCGCGAAGGATTTATGTAAACCATAGCCAAGCTACCATAAATCTTGTTTGCCGCTATGGTTGATGGTGGTAGTCTAAAGAATCAGGCTTCTTAACCTTATGGGGCCTTATCCTGGGCGTACTGGAGCATCAAAATGATTAAAGTTTTTATCGGATACGATCCTCGTGAGGCTGCTGCTTATAACGTCCTATGCCACAGCATTAATGCCCGCGCCAGCGCCCCTGTTTCCATCGTACCCCTCGCCTTGTCACAGCTCGGGGATCTTATGTGGCGAGAGCGTAACCCTTTACAATCAACAGACTTTTCATTCTCAAGATTCTTGACACCCCACCTTTGCGATTTTGAGGGTTGGGCGATTTTTATGGATTGTGACATGTTGGTGTTAGACGACATTGCCAAATTGTGGGAACTCCGTGATGACCGTTACGCTGTTATGTGTGTAAAGCACGACCACACACCAAAAGAAGATGTGAAGTTTTTGGGCGCCGTACAAACAACATACGAGAAGAAAAATTGGTCGAGCGTCATGCTTATGAACGCCAACAAATGCAAAGCCTTAACGCCTCAATATGTGAATGAAGCCTCTGGATTGGATTTACATCGGTTCAATTGGTTGGATAATGAAGACCTAATCGGTGACATTCCACATCGCTGGAATCACCTCGTCGATTATGATCCAGACCTGCCAATACAAGAGATCTCTAACCTGCACTATACGCTCGGCGGTCCTTATTTTGCTGATTATGCAGCTTGTGGGTATGCCCAGAATTGGCTAGATGAACGCGAAAAAATGCTTTTTGCCGGCTAATCTCTTTCTATTTCAAAAGTTTTTTGAGACTCAACGTCACCATGAACAGAACAAAAAAACGAAGGCTCAATAAATTGACGGGGGGAAAACAAGGGCGTTCAGCGCCAACTGCCCTTACGCCGCAACAACAAGCAGCCATACAAAATACTTTGAACGAAGCCGTCACCCTTCACGGTGCTGGCAATCTATCCGCTGCAGAAAAGCTCTATAAAAACGTACTAAAAAGTGACCCCAACCACCCCGTATCCTTGCATTTGCTGGGTTTGGTTGCGCATCAGGTTGGGCAAAATGATAAAGCCGTTGCGTGGATGCAGCAGGCTCTGGCTATCAAGCCCGATTACGCCGAAGCACACAGCAATCTCAGTCTTGTCTTTCAAGCCTTGGGACGCCCAAAGGATGCTGTTGGATGCTGTCGTACGGCTTTGCGCCTTGTTCCTGAATATGCCGAAGCGCACTGTAATTTGGGAAATGCACTCCGCACGCTCGGCAAGCGAAACCAGGCTGCTGATTGTTATCGAAAAGCAATTGCCATTAATCCCAACTTTGCCATGGCACATTTCAATCTTGGCCTTATTTTCAAAGACCTAATGAAGACTGATCAAGCTGTTTCAAGTTTCGAAAAAGCCATTGCCCTGCAGCCAAATTTTGCTGAGGCACACAACAACCTTGGCATGGCGCTCAAGGCACAACACCTGTTTGAGCTCGCTGTCGAAAGCTATCAAAACGCCCTGACCCTTAATCCGAATTACACCGAAGCGCTTGTCAATCTTGGTTGTGTGCTCAACGAATTAAACCGATTTACGGAAGCTGAAGACTGCAGTCGCAAGGCAATCTTAATCAATCCAACTTTAGCTGAGGGGCACCTCAATCTGGGCGGGTCTTTGTTAAAACAAATGCGCAATGAAGAGGCCATGATCAGTTTGCATCAGGTTTTAGCGCTTGAACCGGAGAATGCTGACGCCTTTTGCTGTTTGGGGCTTGCCCACTTGGGGCTTGGACAGTTAGAGATCGCTGAGGAAAACTTCCACATCGCGCTAAAACTGCAGCCAGACCTCGTGATTGCCAATAATAATTTATATATTCTCCAACTTTTACGGTGTGATTTTAAAAATGGATTTGCCAACAGCAAGTTACGTTTTGACCACCTCAATCAATCCAATCTTGTTAAATTTAACAAACCCCGTTGGACGGGAGAAGATTTAACAGGAAAATGCCTCGCCTTGTTTAGCGAGCAGGGTATTGGCGATGAAATTTTATATTCTACAATGTTCAACGACCTTAAACACAAAGCGGGCCGGCTCATCGTTGAATGTGACCCAAGGCTTATGCCCGTTTATGAGCGGTCATTCAAAGACATAACCTTCGTTTCAAAAGTCCGACCCCAAGATAAAGCCTTGGGCCGAGCTGAGGTTGATTTTCAGTTGGACATTGGAAGTCTGGGCCAGTATTTGCGCTCAGACATTTCTGATTTTCCAGCTCCTGCTGCCTTTTTAAAAGCCAGTCCTAAGGGGCCGGAAAACCTACGAAACCGCTACAAAAACTGGTCAAAGGGCCGACCGATCATTGGAATTTCCTGGCGCAGCGGAAGTTATGGGTTAAGCACACAAAAAAGTATTTCTCTGGCTCAATGGTTGCCTATTTTATCCAAACCAGATGTCGCTTTTCTAAACCTTCAATATGGAAACGTTGAAGATGAGCTGCGGCTCTTAAAAAAACAAACGGGTGTTGATATTTTTTGTGACCCAGATATTGACCCTTTAAAAGACATGGACGCCTTTGTCGACCAGGTGGCCGCCGTTGACATGGTCATTTCCATCAGCAATGCGACCGTTCACGTCGCGGGGGCTTTGGGCCAAAAAACGTGGTTAATGTTGCCGTTTGTGTCGCCGATTTGGTGCTGGCACATGGATCGCGACGATAGCTTATGGTATCCAAATATTAAAATATTTAGGCAACCCGCGTTTGGTGATTGGGACTCGGTTATCGATACCGTCGGAGAAAACCTTCTAACCGTCGATTTTCCGTAAAAAGCCAGATCAGCTTAAGTCGGGTGAATCATAAGGAAAGTCCATATTTCCCATCGCGTGCAATCGCTTCTTCAATTCGTGATATTGCGTCCGCTATGATCATTCATGCTCTTTTGATAGGCGAACTTTAAGAGACGCCTAACTTCGGAAGAATCTTAAATATCTGCAATTGTGGAACTCTTGAGATTAAACATATTTATAGAGGTGCATTTGCTTGAGTTCACGGACTGCTGGCGGCATATCCTAGACAAAGAAAAGGGCGGCTAAAAAGCCGCCCTTTCCAGAGAGTCGTCTAAGTTAACTTAACTTAGAAGCCAACTTCTACACCAGCGATGAAGCCTTTAACTGTGTAAGACTTACCAAGTGCTACAGTTGTGCCAGTACCTTCAGCATCGAATTTCGAGCTGTAGTATGTACCAGTCAACGCAACGCCTGCACCTAAGTCATAAGCGCCAGCAAGTGCCCATGTGGTATCTTTGTTGTCACCAACAGTGGTCGTTGTGCCCTTAGATTTAACAGCTGTGTAACCAGCAGATACAGTGTATGGACCCGTTGCATATGCAGCGCCGAATTCATAACCTGTACCGTCGTTGTTGCTAACGGTTGCAGCAGAGTTGCTCAAGCTTGCGCCATCGTTGAAGTTGGAGTAACCGCCACCAACTGTGAAGCCACCCATGCCAACGTTCAAACCAAAGCGGTTTGAATCAACACCAGTTGCAACAGCGTTAGATGTGTGAGCCAAATCAGCGCTTACAGATGCACCGCTAACTTCGCCACCAAAAGCAACACCATATGTGTATGCATCGGTGCCGTTGTTGGTTTGGTTCAACTGACCACCAGCTTCAGTCGCAGAATAAGAAACAAACGCGTTAACGCCGGAGAAGTTAGGAGAAACATATTTCAGTTTCAAACCCTTGGCACCCAATTCAGCCATATCAAAGCCGACAGAGTAACCAGCAGCTACTGTGGTTGCAGTAGCAGTATCGGCATAACTACCGAAGTTGTTACCCATATCACCCCAATCAAGACCGGAAGCTTGTGGTACGCGTACTGCGAAGTCATCAGCACCATGTGATGTTGAACCAATGGTTACAGCACCAATTGCATCACTGGAAATTTCCAATGATGAAATATCATAGTTACGAGTGCCGGATGTACGGTTGGAAGTTTCCATTTGGATATCAGCAGAAACTTTCAAGCCGTTGTCTGTGGTCGTGCTGCCACGGAAGTAAACTTCCGAGTTAGCCCACTGTTGCAGATCGGTTGAACGAACAGCAGCCGTTGTGTTAGCGGTAGCAGCAACTTCGTCGTTGTTAGCAAGGCCAACATACTGACGCATAAAGCCGCCGAGTTCCAATTTGATTTTGTCAGCTGCAAAAGCTTCTGCAGAAACGGTGGACATTGCAACAACAGCGGTCGTTGCGAGAAGGATCTTTTTCATGGTCTCTCCTAAAGTGATTAAATTATATGGCGAGGATTAACTGGCCCGGTTTTCCGGATTTCTCGACATATGCTTATTATAAACGTAACCCCAAAACTTGGATGAGCCGATATTGACCTTTCAAACTCCCAATAGCAAGCGTTCCTAATCCCTTGATGATGCAAAAACTACACGGCGTGACAAAAATGCAACATTCCTTGTATGGCCTCATTATAGCAGAACTTTCAAATACATTCATTTTATCAGCATTATTGCTGATTAAGTTCGTTGACACGCGATCATATATTGCGAGAAGCGTTTAGACGGGTATTATAGACAAAATTTCTGCAGGGGCGCACGCATCGTGCGATTTATCGGAGTCTATATATATACGATGAAAAAGAACCAAACTTTCAAACTGGGTTTAATAGCCGTTTTGGCCGTCTTTACCTTAAGCGCGTGTGAGCGCCAGGCCCTTGACTTACCCCGTAAACGAACGGCCGGTGAAGTGGGCCGAAAAAATAGGTCTGATGTTAAAGACACCATCTTTGGCCAAGGCGGCGTCGATTTGAGCGGCAGCAAATCTCTACCCGGTGCCGGGGTCGGTGGTTCCGGAGGCTTGGGAGTTAATTCATTTCTTTGGCGGGCCACGCTGGATACCATTGCCTTTATGCCCGTATCCAGCGCCGATCCATTTGGCGGAGTCATATTAACAGATTGGTATACGCCGCCCGAAACGCCACAAGAACGGTTTAAGGTCAATATCTATGTTTTGGGTCGTGAGTTGCGGGCTGACGGCATCAAAGTTTCAGTGTTTCGCCAAGTTCAAGGTGTTGCCGGATGGATGGATGCAGCCGTCGAAGCGGATGCGGGGCGCAAGATTGAAGATGCAATCCTCACCAGCGCTCGCCAATTGCGCAACGCAAACCGCAACCAACTCAAATAGCCATTTTACCGCGTTCTCGCAAACACCATATATAAAGACCCAAAGGACTGCGTTCGCACATGTCGGTTTATAATTTCAAATCCACGGAAGCCAAATGGCAAAAGGCTTGGACAGAGGGAGCGACCTTTCGCGCCACCGAGGATGAAACTCGAGAAAAGTATTATGTCCTCGAAATGTTTCCCTATCCATCTGGCCGCATTCATATGGGACATGTTCGTAATTATACCCTTGGCGATGTCGTGGCTCGGTTCAAACGTGCGCAAGGTTACAATGTATTGCACCCCATGGGTTGGGATGCCTTCGGTTTGCCAGCTGAAAATGCAGCCAAGCAACACAATACCCACCCGGCCACTTGGACCTATCAAAATATCGAAACCATGAAAGCCCAGCTTAAAACCATGGGCCTATCTTATGATTGGGACCGCGAAATCGCGACGTGCCATCCAGATTATTACCAACATGAACAAAAAATGTTCTTGGACTTCTTAAAGCAAGGCTTGGCATACCGTAAAGAAAGCTGGGTCAACTGGGACCCCGTTGAACACACCGTGCTGGCAAACGAACAAGTGATCGACGGCTGTGGTTGGCGCTCTGGCGCCCCGGTTGAAAAAAAGCTGCTGTCTCAGTGGTTTTTAAAGATTACGAATTATGCCGAAGACTTGTTGAGTGAATTGAAAACTTTAGATCGTTGGCCGGATAAAGTCCGCACCATGCAGGACAATTGGATTGGTCGCTCTGAAGGGGCGCGTATTTTTTTTGAACTCACCAATTCTGATTCCAAACTAGAGATTTACACCACCCGCCCAGATACTTTGTTTGGCGCATCTTTCTTGGCCATCGCCGCCAATCATCCGATCGCGAGCAAATTGGCCCAAGACAATGCTGACTTACAGGCCTTTGTGCACAAGTGTAATGCGCTCGGAACCTCGCAAGCGGTCATCGAAAGCGCCGAAAAAGAGGGCTTTGATACTGGACTTAAGGTTCGCCATCCTTTCCTTGATGGCGTCGAGTTACCTGTCTACGTCGCCAATTTTGTTTTGATGGAATACGGCACCGGGGCGGTTTTCGGATGCCCTGCCCATGATCAACGGGATCTAGATTTTGCCCGCAAGTATGCTTTGCCCGTCATCCCCGTTGTTGTACCTAAAGACATTGCTGGAACCGACGAACAAAAGGCGTGGGTTGATCACTTAGCGACCCAATCTACGGAAGCCTTCTCAGACGAAGGGGTCGCCTTTGGTTCTGCGTTTTTAAATGGCCTTGGCTTAAGTCAGGCCAAATCCGCCGCCATAGCCAAACTGGTTGAATTGGATTGCGGCGAAGGAACGGTTCAGTTTCGTCTGCGCGATTGGGGCATCTCTCGCCAACGCTATTGGGGCTGTCCTATTCCCATCGTTCATTGCGACACCTGCGGACCCGTCCCCGTCCCTGTCGATCAATTGCCGGTAACCTTACCAGAAGATGTGGATTTAGACGTCACAGGTAATCCTTTGGATTTACATCCGACCTGGAAGCACACGTCGTGTCCTAAGTGTGGCAATGACGCGGTGCGCGAAACCGATACCTTTGATACTTTTTTTGAATCGTCTTGGTACTTTGCCCGCTATACAGACCCTCAATCAAATCAAGCGTTTGACCCGTCCAAGGCTGATTATTGGTTACCCGTCGATCAATACATTGGCGGTGTCGAACATGCCGTGTTGCACCTTCTCTATTCTCGCTTTTTCACCCGCGCGCTCAAAGAATGCGGCTATTTAAATGTTAAAGAGCCATTTGCTGGCCTTATGACCCAAGGCATGATTTGCCATGAAACCTATACGTCTTCAGATGGTGCGTGGTTGACGCCTTCAGAAGCTGAAGGTCAAGCGGACGTTACGGTGGGCCGTTCTGAAAAAATGTCGAAGTCCAAGAAGAACGTTGTCGATCCGGAACGTATTATCGGTACATATGGGGCGGATACCGCACGGCTCTTTATGTTGGCGGACAGTCCTCCAGAGCGAGATTTAGATTGGACGGATTCCGGTGTCGAAGGATCGTGGCGTTATGTCGGGCGTGTGTGGCGACTAGTAGATCAATTTGTTGTGGGTTTACCGCCCATCGGAGACCCTATTCCGGCAAACATCGACGGTAAAACGCTTACCCTTCGCGTCCTGGTTCACAAAACCATCGATGCCGTGACCCAGGACCTGGACGCTTTTCATTTCAACAAAGCCGTTGCCCGCATTCGTGAACTGACAAATGCGTTGGAAACCTTTACGGATCCAGATGCGGTTGCCTCTTGGGTTCGCCGCGAAGCCTTTGAAAGTCTTGCCATTCTCATCAACCCGATGATGCCGCATCTGGCCGAAGAACTGTGGCATGTGCTTGGCCATACGGGACTTATCGCGGATGCGCCATGGCCAAAGGCCGACCCATCACTCTTGATTGACGAAACCGTGACCATCGCCGTTCAAGTGAATGGAAAAATGCGCGGCACCCTTGATATTGCCGTGGACAGCCCAAGCGATGTGGTTCAAGCGGCGGCGTTAGCCCTAGACACGGTGATCTCTGCCATGCAATCTAAAGAGCCCCGAAAAGTCATCGTTGTGCCGAATAGGATTGTCAATGTTGTGGTTTAAATCAAAAGCCAACAAGCTGTCTGTGTCTGCCCTTGTTGTGACGGGCTTAGCCTTAAGCGCATGTGGGTTTTCACCGCTTTATGGGCAAAATGCGGCTCAACCTTATGTGATCAATACTTTGGCCGGTATCTCTGTTCAACCGATTGAAGACCGAGTTGGACAAATGATGCGCACTCAACTTCAATCTGGTCTGACGCCAAAAGGGGCTAAACGAACTGCCCCGCAGTATGAGTTGATGGTGACCTTATCTGAAAGCATTGGTGTTTTGGCCGTTGATCAAGCCTCTTTTGCCACGCGTGCTAATCTATATCTAAATGGTGATTATCAATTGGTCCGCCTTTCCGATCATCTTGAAGTTATTTCAGGGTCCGCGAAAACGGTGGCCAGCTATAACGTTCTCAGTTCCGACTATGCAACGCTTCAAGCCCAGGCGAATGCCCGAGAACTTGCTGTCAAAGACTTGTCCCATATTCTCCAGAGCCGTCTCGCCGTTCATTTTAAAACCAAGGCGCCGAAAGTCCAAAAATCTAACCAGTCCAATGGCCAAGGTTCTGGACAAATCAATTACGGATATCCTAACTGATGAAGCTAACGGGTGGAAAAGTTGATGCTTTTCTGCGGGTTCCAGACCCAAAAGTCCGAGTTGTTTTGATTTTTGGTCCCGATGAGGGCTTGGTTCGAGAACGCGCTCTACATCTCTGTAAAATGGCGGTCAACGATCTCAATGACCCTTTTTCTGTGGTCGAGCTGTCGAGCTCAGACCTGAAATCCGATCCTGCTCGTTTGACCGATGAGGCTTTGAGCATTTCCTTTGGCGGCGGGCCACGCTTGGTTCGGGTTCGCCAAGCGGCCGATGTCTGTTTGGGTGCCTGTAAATCACTGCTAGAAGCCAAGGTTTCCTCTGAAACTTTGGTTATCGTTGATGCCGGAGACTTACCGCCTTCCTCCAAATTGCGCAAACTCTTTGAAACCTCTAAGTCTGCGGTGTGCCTGCCCTGTTATAGCGATGATGCGCGGTCTTTACCTTTGATCATTCGGGAATCCCTGACCACGCATGGGCTGTCCGCTGACCGCGATGCCTTGGCTTTATTGGTTCAGTCATTGGGTTCAGATCGCTCCGTAACACGCGGAGAACTCGACAAACTTGCCCTTTATATGGGTGAAGATCGGCAAGTCGGTGTTGAACATGTGCGCGCTGCCATCGGGGATAGTGCTGCCAATAACGTTGATGATGTCATTTATGCCGCCGCTGGTGGCGATCCAAATCTTCTGGAGTCCGCACTGACCCGCGTTTTGGCCGATGGGACCAATCCGGTTCAATTGGTACGGGCCTGCCAACGCCATTTTCATAGACTTCACCTCGCACGCAGCTATGTAACGGGTGGGATGAATGCCCATGAGGCCACCAAAGCGTTACGCCCTCCGGTCATGTTCATGCGCGTTGATGCTTTTAGATTGCAGCTTAATTTATGGTCAGGGGCTAAATTAGCACGCGCGTTTGACGTGTTAACGCAGTGCGAGACGGATTGCAAAACCACCGGATTACCTGCCGAATCTATGACCGGCCGCGCGCTGCTTACAATCGCCCAGGCTGCGAAGACTAGTAGATCGGCGGCCCGGCGATAAGGTTTTCTATTGGGCCTTGATATTTGATCTGCACACTCTGCACGCTACATAGTCGCCTGATACTATTGTCAAAATAAACAATTTAATTCTTATAACCACTGCATACTCACAGCAAAACTGTTTTCTTGTTTAAATGTAAGTGCGCTCTCGTGGCCGAGATTTTAACGTTATATGTGGTCAATTTTGGCCGTCATTTACAGCCGAAAGATCTGAACTATAAAGCGAAAGCGCGCACCAGGCCGTCTCTTTTTATCAGGCTGTAAATGCGCTGCCTTTTCAGCGAAAATACGCAGAATTGTAGATCGCACCTGAGTTATAGGTCATGCCTTAGGATGAATGGGTGAGGGCTTATATTTTAATTTAAACACCTTAAATTTGGCATCTCCCCACTCAAGGAATGAGTTAACAGGCCTTTATTCTAGTCTGGCGGGGCATAGGCACCCTGTTTTCAAGCCAACAATTGTTTAAAATTTAGATTCAGAGCGAGAGAGTCGGAAATACTGTCTTTCCCTATAAATTTTTATACAGCCTTCTCGCGCGCATATCTTAGCCAAAACAATTAATACACCTAAAACAATGAGTTAGGGCATACGGCACAATAGTGCAATTTATATATCATAGAGTTACATCTACAGAAGCTTGCCTGCATATTAAGCCATGTTATTTGCACAAATTATAAATCTAAATTTTTATTTAGAATCAGCACATTAAAAAACTGCAGGCGCAGATACGCTGAATGATTTTGCGTTTTTCTGTTGCGTAAAGCAAATGAAGGATACAAAATGATACTAAAGTACGGATTGTGCTCTCAGATTATGTCAAACGCGCCAAAACACCGTCGAGCTGTTCAAGTGTGTCATAATGAATCACCACCTGACCGCGTCCTCCGTGGTCTTGAATCATCACCTTAAGACCCAAAAGATTTGCCAAATCAGCCTCTAAAGCCAGGGTATCCGCGTCTTTAACCGTTTTGGTCTTCGTCGGTGCCGGGGTCTCAAGGGCAGCGCCCTCACCCGCCCCGTGGGCTTTGACCAGCTTTTCAGTTTGGCGGACATTCAGGCCTTTTTTGATCACTTGCTTGGCCAACATAAGGGCATCTGCACAGCCGACCAGGGCGCGCGCATGGCCAGCACTGAGCAACCCGTTATCGATCATGCTTTTGATGGCTTCCGGCAACGTCAAAAGCCGCAACATATTCGCAACATGAGAACGGCTTTTACCGAGGGCCGTAGCAAGGGCCTCTTGGGTGTGGTCAAATTCTTGCATCAAGCGCTGATAACCATCGGCTTCTTCCAAAGGCGACAGGTCTTGACGTTGAAGGTTTTCAATCAGCGCCACTTCCAGGGTTTCTTGATCGTTAAAATCACGAACAATGACCGGAACTTCATGGATTTGCGCCAATTGGGCCGCACGCCAACGGCGTTCGCCAGCGATAATTTCAAACATGCCGGGATGGTCTGCAAGTGGCCGCACCAAAAGCGGCTGCAAGATGCCCTTAACCCGAATGGATTCTGCAAGACCGCGCAATTCATCTTCAGCAAAGCTGCTGCGCGGTTGGTATTGACCGGGCTTTAAATGACCAATGGCCACGGACTTGCTCTGATCGCCCGGTTCGCCGGGAATTACATCGGGTATGTCTTCACCCAGCAGGGCCGACAAGCCCATGCCCAATTTTTTCTCTGCCGCCATCGTTACATTCCTAAACTCATTCGCCGTATTCTTAAATATTCATGTGGCCTTCCCGGCGCAACACTTCACCCGCCAAGTGCAAATAAGCCTGAGATCCAGCGCATTGCATATCATACATCAACACCGGAAGGCCATGGGAAGGGGCCTCAGATACCCGCACGTTGCGGGGGATCACGGTGTTATAGACCTTGTCGCCAAAATATTCGCGCACATCATTGGACACCTGTTCCGACAAATTGTTGCGTTTGTCGAACATGGTCAGCACGATCCCTTGAATTTCCAAGATCGGGTTAAAGACTTTACGCACCCGCTCGATGGTCTTCATCAAATGGCTAAGGCCTTCGAGGGCGAAAAATTCGCACTGCAGCGGCACCAACACGGCCTGACTGGCGATCAACGCATTCAACGTCAACAACCCCAGCGCCGGGGGACAATCAATCAGCACATAGTCATAAGCCTGGGCACCATCGCCAATGGCTTGCTTGAGGCGGTGTTCACGTTTGTCCATGTCCACCAATTCCAATTCTGCACCTGACAGATCAACGCCAGCCGGCACAACGTGAAGGCCCGGAACCGCAGACTTCTGCACCACATCCTGAAGGCTGACGCCGTCAATGAGCATACGGTAGGTGTCCAATTGACGCGATTTGCGATCCACGCCCAATCCGGTCGACGCATTGCCTTGGGGGTCTAAATCAATGACCAGGACCTTTTTGGTCACAGCCGCCAAGGCCGTCGCCAAATTGATGGTGGTGGTGGTTTTCCCCACCCCGCCCTTTTGGTTTGCGACCGCGATGATGCGCGGGCCTTGAACAGGATCCGGCAAGGGTATATTTTGGGCCACTTCATTCCAATCGGTCATGAATTAATCTCTTTCAAGGTCAGGGGCGCGCGATCTTGTTCAACACAAGTATGCGTCCCGCCGGTTCAGTGCAGCTCGGGTGATCACGAACCTCTAGTGTCCAGTGTTTTTGGGCTTCGGTCAATTCCTCTTGCCACCGCTTACCCTTCATAAAGATGCATATCCCTGTGGATAAGCGGTGGATATCCGCATAATCGATCAATTTGTCGAGACTCGCCAAGGCGCGTGACACCACAACGTCCGCGTCCAATGGTTCTAGTGCCTCGATTCTAGCGGTGTGAATGGTCGCCCCAGCACCCGTGACCCGGTTCACTTCTCGTAAAAATGCACATTTACGCTGATCACTTTCGACCAAATGAACATCAATGCCCTGCTCTTTCAGCATGATCGCCAACACCAAGCCCGGAAACCCGGCCCCGCTGCCCAAATCAACCACTTTGGCATTGACCGGAATCAAGGCGCTCAGTTGCGCGGAATCCAACATATGGCGTGACCACAGGTGAGGCAGCGTATCTGGACCCACCAAATTGATCTTGGCTTGCCATTTCACCAACAGGTCGGCGTACTGCTGCAGCTTCGCCAGCACCTCGTCGGTGACCTGGGTTTGCGCTTGAAAATCTTGGTCTGTGGCTAGGGCCGTCACGGGATAAGGTCTCTTTCGTATCTGGAATGTTTCACGTGAAACAGTGTGGACTTAAAAACGCAATTTGTCAGGTCTTCGTTTTGCACTTTCGCACATGCGCCAACAGCAAGGTTAAGGCCGCTGGCGTAACCCCGGATATTCGCGCGGCCTGGCCCAAAGTTTGTGGCTTGACGTCCATGAACTTATGGCGCACTTCCGTGGTAAGGCCAGAGATCGCCTGATAGTCGAGATCAACGGGAATCAGCAAGGCTTCATCTTTACGAAAAGCGTGAACATCGAATTCCTGGCGATCTAAATAGCCGGCATACTGCGCTTCAATTTCGACTTGTTCACGGGCCTTGGGCGGCACGTCGAGCAGCTCCGGCCAAATTTTACCAAGCCCGCCCCAAGTCACGGGGACATAGGACAGCAATTGCTTAACGCTGCGTCGTTTGCCATCTTGATTGATGGCAATGTCGTGCTTGGCAAGCTCATTCGGGGTTGCCGTCAAGCGTTCGGCAAGGCTCAGGGCGGCATTTACATCCTGCTGACGGACGGCAAACGCCTTTTGTCGGTCCAGACCGACGCAGCCGACAGCAATCCCGCGCGGCGTCAACCGAAGGTCGGCATTGTCCGCACGCAAGCGCAGTCTGTATTCAGCCCGCGAGGTAAACATCCGATAAGGCTCTTCGGTGCCTAAGGTCACCAAATCATCAATCATCACGCCGATGAAGGCTTCTGACCGGTCCAAAATAAAAGGCTCATCTGAGCCGCTGGCGGTTAAAGCGGCGTTGAGGCCAGCCATCAGCCCTTGGGCCGCTGCTTCTTCATAACCCGTGGTCCCATTGATTTGCCCCGCTAAATAAAGGCCGGGCGCACGGTGGCACTGAAGGGTCAGCGAAAGTTCGCGGGGGTCTACAAAATCATACTCAATGGCATATCCCGGCTGCAACATTTCACACTGCTCAAGACCTGGAATGCTCTGGACCATCGCAATTTGAATATCTTTGGGAAGCGAAGTCGAGATTCCATTGGGGTATACCGTTGGGTCGTCATATCCTTCAGGTTCCAGAAAGATTTGGTGAGAGGTTCGATCCGCAAAACGCACCACCTTGTCCTCGATAGACGGACAATAGCGCGGCCCTGTGCCTTGAATTTGCCCCGAATACAACGGGGCGCGGTCCAAGTTCGCCATAATGAGCGCGTGGGTTTCGGGTGTTGTGTGGGTGACGCCACAACAAATTTGGCGCTGGGTAATGCGGTCAGTTAAAAAAGAAAAAGGTTCGGGAACCAAATCGCCGGGTTGTGATTTAAGGCTGGCCCAATCAATGGTGTCACCATTCAAACGCGGGGGCGTTCCGGTTTTCAAACGTCCCATACGCATCTGCAAGCGACGCAGCGTGTATGCGAGCCCAACGGAACGGGGGTCGCCTAAACGTCCCGCTGGAAACGTCTCGTCACCCAAATGAATCAGGCCCCGCAAAAAAGTTCCGGCGGTCAAGACAACAGAGGACGCCACAACGGTGGTGCCCGTAGCTAGGGTCACACCACAAGCGCGGCCCTGGGCATCGAATTCAATATCCTCAACCGCGCCTTCCAGCAGACTTAGGTTCGGCTGCGCACGGAGCATATCAATGATGGCTTGTTTATAGATTTTACGATCGGCTTGCGCCCGTGGTCCCCGCACCGCTGGGCCCTTGGAGCGGTTCAACATGCGAAACTGAATGCCACCAAGATCTGCCGCCCGTCCCATCAACCCATCCAGCGCATCGACTTCTTTGACCAACTGACCCTTTGCTAAACCCCCAATGGCCGGGTTGCACGACATTTCACCGATGGTGTCGAGACGGTGGCTGATCAAAACGGTGTTGGCCCCAAGGCGCGCGGACGCCGCCGCTGCCTCGGCCCCGGCATGGCCGCCACCGACAACAACAACGTCATATGAGTTTGGTTCAGTCTGTTTGATCATGACGGGAATTTAGGGAGCCGTCGGTCTCAAGTCAAACGCACAATCAAGAATCAGGAAAAAAGAGACGGGAATGTTTCACGTGAAACATTGCGGTTTCGAGACGGGCGTTTGTGGGGTTCACTTCCCTAGACAAAAATCTCGGAAAATGACATCTAATAAATCTTCAACATCAACCCGTCCTGTGATGCGACCAAGCTCACGCGCCGCCATGCGCAGGTCTTCAGCTTCTAACTCTGATCCTATGGGATGGTCCGCATCGCGGTTTAAAAAGCGTTCCAAGGCTTGCTGGGTCCGTTGTAGCGATTCCCGGTGACGCGCCCGTGTCGGAGCTGGGCCTTCACTTGACGTACGGCAACTTTCGCCAACGCGAACCGTTAATTGCTGTAAAAGATCATCTAACCCCTGCCCGCTTTTGACAGAAAGGGACAATACGGGATAGCCCAGAAGGTTATCTGGAACCTCATCAATCAGCACATCCGCTTTATTGACCGCCACCAAAGTTCGGTCATCGATAAGTTTTAAGGACTCATCATCAAAAACCGGGTCAGCCGCGCCATCAAAGACCACAAGCTTGAGATCAGCACTGTCCGCCCAAGCACGCGCTCGACGTACGCCTTCCTGTTCGATGTGATCACCACTTTCACGCAGCCCCGCCGTATCGGCGACCAACACCGGAAAGCCGCCAAGATTCATATGGATTTCCACCACATCGCGGGTGGTCCCGGCCCTGTCAGATACAATCACCGCCTCGCGCTGGGCCAAAGCATTCATCAAAGAGGACTTGCCGGCATTCGGCGGCCCGACAATGGCCAGCCGCACGCCAGCCCGTAAGCGTTCACCTTGACGCCCATCTTTAAGGTGGGCCAAAACAGCCCCGTGGAGTTCGCGCATGCCTTGGGTCACTTGGGCGTGCAAGTCTGCGGGCAACTCTTCATCGGAAAAATCCAACTCAGCCTCGAAATGCGCCAAAGCCCGAACCAGCCGCTCGCGCCAACCATCATACAGCGCACCCAGGGCGCCTTCGGATTGCAACAAGGCTTGTTTGTGTTGGGCTTCGGTTTCGGCCTCGATCAAATCAGCCAGGCCTTCGACTTGGGTGAGATCAAGTTTACCGTTTTCAAAAGCCCGCCGGGTAAATTCACCAGGTTCAGCCAACCTTAAACCCTCTAAGCCAGACAGCGCGGCAAGTACGCCATCAATCACCGCAGGCCCGCCGTGAATGTGCAGCTCTGCCACGTCTTCCCCGGTAAAACTCGCCGGGGCAACAAACCACAGCACCAACGCATCGTCCAAAGGCTGGTGAGTTTTGGGATCAAACAGACGGCACAGCTTGGTGGTGCGCGGCTTCGGCAAGGCTTTCTGCATTAAGGCGCCTAAGGCCGCCCCGGCCTGACCGCCAGACACCCGAACCACGGCCACCCCGGCCCGGCCAGAACCAGAGGCCAACGCATAAATGGTCTCAGCCATTAAAATTTCCAATCGTTAGCATGCTCATTGGTCATCCGTCGCCGCCAAAAGCCGCTCTACAAGAGCTCCGTTTGCCACATGCGTTTCTAAAATTTCATCAACATCCGCGCGCGTTTCAATGTGATACCAAACATTGTCAGGATACACGACAATGACCGGCCCACGTTTACAGCGCGCTAAGCACCCGGCTGAATTGATGCGAATATTCTTGAGGCCCATTTCTTTGGCGCGGTCCTTCATATACTGACGCAATTCAACGCCACCCCGCCCTGCACACGATCCCAACGGATGGTTTTGGGGGCGTGTATTGGTACAGCAAAAAACATGCAGGCGAAAATAAGCGTCAGGCTTAGGTAAAACGGTCGACATCTTGGTCCCTTTGAATCAAACCCTTAAATAAACAAGGGTTGTTATCGAGTGATTGTCTCCCAAAATAGACACGGTAAGGCCTAGGACGCAACGGCCCAAATACACTTTTGAAAGCCTGCCCGATGACAAAAGCCAAAAATCGCCTCAACTTAGAGACCAGTCCCTATCTATTACAACACCAAGACAACCCGGTCGACTGGTACCCCTGGGGACCTGAGGCTCTAGATGCTGCCAAAACGACAGGCAAACCAATCTTGTTGTCGATTGGGTATTCGGCTTGCCACTGGTGCCATGTCATGGCCCATGAAAGCTTTGAAGATGAAGCTATTGCTGATGTCATGAATGCGCACTTCATCAATATCAAAGTCGACCGCGAAGAACGACCCGACCTAGACACCCTTTATCAGTCCGCCTTGCAGATCATGTCACAACGCGGCGGTTGGCCGTTGACCATGGTGCTCACACCAAAGGGTGAACCATTTTGGGGCGGAACCTATTTTCCAAACACACCGCGCCACGGATACCCCAGCTTTCCAGAAATTTTAAACCGCATTGCTAACGTCTGGACCGAAAACCAGGACCACGTTCAAAACAACGTGCAAAAAGTTCTCCACGCCTTAGATCATCTAGACCCTCAATCCAGCAGCACAACTCTCACCCTCGACACGCTTGACCCCACAGCCGCCGTTATTTTAAACACCTGTGATCGCGTATTCGGCAGTTTTCAAGGCGCGCCTAAGTTCCCTCAAGTTCCGACCTTGACCTTTTTGTGGCAAGCGTGGCAACGCAGCGGACAAATTGAATATTTTGATCAGGTCAACCTGACCCTCAACCGAATGGCAAACGGCGGCATCTATGACCATTTAGGCGGCGGCTTTTCCCGCTATTCAACAGATGAGCGGTGGTTGGTGCCGCACTTTGAAAAAATGCTCTACGACAATGCCCTGCTCATCGAGCTCATGTGCGCCGTCTACAAAGAAACCAAATCCGTTCTTCTTGAACACCGCATTGCTGAAACCATCGCATGGCTGTTGCGCGACATGGCCGTGTCCGGGCCCAACGATAACTTTGCCTTCGCCACCGCGCTTGACGCCGATAGTGAGGGCGAAGAAGGACTCTATTATGTTTGGTCAGAAAGCGAAATTGACGAGGCTTTGGGCGCGAACGCGGATCTGTTCAAAGGAGCCTACGATGTTTCGTCTCATGGAAACTGGGACGAAGGACCGCTCCGCGAAAACCAACCTACAAGTATTTTAAATAGATCCTCATCTAAACCTTTGGCCCCCCTTCAAGAAGAACAGTTGGCCACGTGCAGACAAAAACTATTGGCACAGCGCACCACCAGAATCCCTCCCGGACGAGATGATAAAGTCTTGGCCGAACTGAATGGCATGATGATAAAGGCCTTAAGCACCGCCGCCCATACCTTTGATAAACCGGGCTGGGCTAACGTGGCAAAGACCCTATTTAGCTTTATTTCCAATAACTTACAGCTTAATGGGCAGCTCAAAAGGTGCTGGTCAGGGGGGGCGTGTAAACACACCGCCGTGCTAGATGATATCGCGCACATGGCCGCCGCCGCCCTATCACTTTACGAAGCTTCCGGCGAAGATTCATATCTCGACAGTGCCAGGTCTTGGGTCCGCCAAGCCGATAATTTGCACAGAGACCAAACAGGCGGCGGCTATTATCTCAGCAGTGAAGAGGTTACCGATATCTTCAAACGGTCCAAGCCGATCTACGACAACGCCACCCCTGCGGCCAACGGTGTCCTCGCCGATGTGCTGGTTCGACTCTTTTTAATCACGGGCCTGGAATCCTATCACCTTTCGGCAGAGGCTTTAATCAAAGCCCTGGCCACCAATGACCCCACAACCCTTGCCCATATGCCAACCGTGTTGGGCGCATTTGAACGGCTCGTCAAAGGCACTCAAGTGGTGGTGGTCGGCACACCTGAAGAAACAAAAGATCTGGTGCGCGCCCTTCTTCAAGCCCCTCAAACCCAACACGTCATCATCCACGCCAATGAACTCGGTTCGATGGAAACCACCAGTCCTGCTTTTCAAAAACCTAAATTCAAAGGTCTCGCCACGGCTTACGTGTGCAGCGCGGGTACCTGTGCTGAACCCGTCACCACACCACAAGCCTTGATTGAGACCCTCAATGGCCTCTAGACTGATGGCTATGGAAACACTCTGTCTGAAAAGCCCTGTGGGCGACTTAACGTTATTTGCTGACAACAACACCATTACGGCCCTTTGTTGGGGTCAAGGGGCCGATGCTCCCCGCACAACATCGTCAAGGGTGCTCAACCACGCTGCAGAGCTTCTCAAAGCCTATTTCACCACAGGACACGCAGACTTTTCGGCCTTGTCTCTTGATCCGCAGGGCACCGCCTTTCAAAAGCGTGTGTGGCAACAGATGTGCGAAATTAAATCAGGCCACAGCAAAAGTTATGGCGAAGTGGCAAAAATCCTAAAATCCGGTCCCCGTGCGGTGGGCGGCGCTTGTGGGGCCAATCCCATTCCAATCCTTATCCCGTGTCACCGGATTGTGAACGGAGATGGCAAAATTGGTCACTATTCAGGCGGCGATGGCGCACCCACAAAGATTTTTTTGCTGCGCCTTGAAGGCTATCGCGTATAAAAAAAACCCGGCCACATAAGTGACCGGGTCTTTAGGGAAGCCTTCAAACGATAGCTTACGTGTTCATCGTATCGAAGAAGTCTGAATTGTTTTTGGTTTGACGCAATCGGTCCAGCAAGAATTCCATAGCATCCGTTACACCCATCGGCATCAAAATCCGGCGCAACACCCACATTTTTGACAGTGTGGCTTTATCGCACAGCAACTCTTCCTTACGCGTACCAGATTTGGTGACATCAATGGCTGGGAAAATGCGTTTGTCGGAAACTTTACGATCCAAGATGATCTCAGAGTTACCGGTGCCTTTAAATTCTTCAAAGATCACTTCATCCATACGCGAACCTGTGTCGATCAGCGCCGTTGCGATGATGGTCATAGAACCACCCTCTTCAACATTACGGGCCGCACCAAAGAACCGTTTTGGCCGTTGCAGGGCATTCGCATCCACACCACCGGTCAAAACCTTGCCCGAACTTGGCACCACGGTGTTGTAGGCGCGTGCCAAACGGGTGATGGAATCCAACAAGATGATCACATCACGTTTGTGTTCAACCAAACGCTTGGCTTTTTGGATCACCATTTCTGCGACTTGGACGTGGCGTATGGCGGGTTCATCAAACGTTGAACTGACCACTTCGCCTTTGACCGAACGCGCCATGTCGGTCACTTCTTCGGGACGTTCATCAATCAACAACACGATCAAATAACTTTCGGGGTGATTGGCCGCCAACGAATGCGCGATGTTTTGCAACATTACAGTTTTACCCGTACGCGGTGGTGCCACCACAAGGGCGCGCTGACCTTTGCCGATCGGCGTAATCAAATCCATGATACGCCCAGTGAGGTCTTTGTGTTCTGGATCATTGATTTCCATCAACAACCGTTCATCGGGGTAAAGCGGCGTCAAGTTATCAAAGTTGGTGCGATGTTTAACGGCACCAGGATCTTCAAAGTTAATCAGGTTGACCTTCATCAGGGCAAAATAACGTTCCCCTTCTTTGGGCGCGCGTATTTCACCTTCGACCGTATCGCCCGTCCGCAAACCAAACCGTCGCACTTGGTTAGGAGACACGTAAATATCATCGGGACCGGGAAGGTAATTGGATTGGGGCGAGCGCAAAAAGCCAAAGCCATCTTGCAAGAGCTCTAACACCCCTTCGCCATAAATACTGGTCCCTTGTTCAGCGGACCGCTTTAAAATGGCATACATGATTTCTTGTTTGCGGAGCGAGCTGGCATTTTCAATTTCCAACTCTTCGGCCGTCAAAACAAGGTCGGCGGGGGATTTTAGCTTAAGTTCTTTGAGATTCATGGACGAACCTGTGCATTGATGTGAAAGGGTGGCGAAAAGCCAAAGGAACGAGAAGGAAAACCGCCTGAGGGGGAAAAAGATGATAAATTCAGGCAGGGCGTGCCGCAAAAGATGCAGTCACGAAAGGTCTATGCAAACATCCATACCTTAAAGAAGGTATTTATGTCCAGCATCTTTTACACGTGACAAATGAGAACGATCAGAACGGCTTTACGATGACAAAGATAACAATACCAATCATCAAAACGGTCGGGACTTCGTTGGCAACGCGGAAAAAGCTTTCGGGTCGCTCATTTTTATCGTTCTCAAAATCGCGGCGCCATTTCGACATCATCATGTGAGACACGGTGAGCAAGACAACAAAGGCCAATTTGGCATGAGCCCAGCCATCGGTCCACATTTCTTGATCGATAAACATCCACAAGCCAAAAACCCAACTCGCAATCATCGCCGGGTTCATGATGGCCCGCAACAAACGACGTTCCATGACCTTAAAGGTTTCCGATGAATCGGAACCCGTTTGGGCTTGGCAGTGATAGACAAACAAACGTGGCAAATACAGCAGACCCGCCATCCAAGCGATCACCGAAATAACGTGAAGCGCCTTCACCCAAGAATAATAGTCGTCTAACATCTTTGTACTCCGTGAAAATTTGGCTGAGTGTAACCGATTTAGCTAAGAGGGCAAGCCCGGTCGGACTCAGAACATAATCGAGTGGATTGGCCTTGGGCACATAAACCCGTATCCCCCGCCAAAGTGTTTGTCACCAGGTCTGATAATCCGTTGATAAAAGTCTCATCGGTGCCAAGGGCCGCAATGCGGACATAGGTGGTTATGCCATGTTCAACCGCCAATTCTTTATACTCGATGTCCAATTCGACCAAGGTTTCTGAATGTTCAGACACAAAGGCCAACGGCAACACGACCAAGGCTTTACCCTCACGTCCGGCGCGCTTAATTTCATCTTCGGTGGCGGGGCCAATCCATTCTAAACGTCCTACCCGGCTTTGATAACAGATTCGCCAATCGTCTATCATCACGCCTTGCGCTTTCAAATGATCAACAATGGCCTCAGCGCCGCGTTCAATTTGGTGCGGGTAAGGATCGGCTTTGTCATCAACAATCTTTTTGGGCAAGCCGTGGGCAGAAAATAAAACCCGCACTGGCTCACCGCTTTGTTGAGCTTGATCTAAGCCAGCGGCTAACAAAGCGGCTTGCGCCGCCACAAAACTCGGTTCCGTGGGATAGCAACAGATCCGTTTGGTCGGCACGGCTAAGCCGGCTTTTTGTGCGGTGATGTCCCAATCGGCAAAAGAACTTTCGGTGGTGGTGGTCGAATATTGTGGATACAGCGGCAACAACATCACCTCATCAGCGGCAAAGTCTTGAACGTCTTGGACGGTTTGCTGACTAAACGGATGCCAATACCGCATGGAAATAAACACTTTGACGTCAGTGTCTGGAAGGTTTGCATTCAGCTGCGTTTGCAGAGCCTGGGCCTGGTCTTGGGTTAACTCTAAAATCGGCGAGCGCCCCCCCATATGTTGGTAAATTTCACGCGCCACCGAAGTCCGCTTGGACGAAATAAATTTTGCCAATAACCAACGAAACGGTTGGGGCGCCGTGATGATTGCGGGATCAATAAACAAGTTGAATAGAAACGGCTGCACAGCCTCAAGGCTATCTGGACCGCCTAAATTAAACAGAACAACCGCCAACCGTTTCATAATTAAGCTTTTCCGCGCACGATATCGACCAAACGCGCCACATGTTCAGGCGGCGTTTGCGGCACAATGCCGTGACCCATATTGAAAACCAAAGGACCGTCACCCAAGATTTCTAAAATACGGCGCGCTTCAATATCCATTTCTTCACCACCCGCAACCACCAACAAATTGTCTAGGTTACCTTGTACACAAACGTGTTTTTGCAAATGATCACGCGCCCATTCTAAGGGCACGGTGTGATCCAGACCAACCGCATCCACACCCGTCTGTTGCACATAAAGTTCGTAAAGTTGTCCGGCACCGCGCGGGAATCCAATGATGGGAACGTTGGGGTGAACGGCTTTAACCCGTTCAACAATCCGCGCCATGGGCTCAATCGACCATTTGGAAAATTGCTTTTCGCTTAAAACACCAGCCCAACTATCAAAGACTTGCAAAGCTTCGGCACCACGGTTGGCTTGTTCAATCAAATAATCAGACGTGTTATCAACCAACATATCAATCAAAGTTTGGAAAAATTGAGGATCTTGATAAGCAATCGAACGAATTTCTTCGTAAGTTTTAGAGCCCTTACCTTCAACCATATACGTGGCAACAGTCCAAGGTGCGCCCGCAAACCCAATCAACGCCGTGGTTTCTGGAATTTCTTTAGACAAGCGGCCCACGGTTTGAAACACGGGATCAAGATGCTTCATAAAATTTGCGTTGCTCAGCGTGCTTTCCAGCTGCGCCATATTTTTAATGGGTTCTAACTGTGGACCCGAACCCGGCACAAATTCGACCTTTTGGCCCAACGCATCGGGAACCACCAAAATATCAGAAAACAAAATCGCGGCATCAAATCCATAACGGCGCAGCGGTTGCAAGGTCACTTCAACGGCTAAATCTGGCGTATAACAAAAATGCAGAAAGTTTTTCGCCGTGGCGCGAACTTTCATATATTCTGGCAGGTAACGGCCAGCTTGACGCATCAACCAAATGGGCGGAGTCTTTTGCGTCTCGCCTTTTAACGCTTGAAGAAAGGTTTTGCTCACGGGCTTTTTTATCCTGTTGTCTGGAGTTTTCCCCACCGAATGTGTTCCTCTAACAAACTATATTTAATTAAAAATATAAAGGGTTGTTGTTGTAGTGGTAGTGGGGATATCGGGGATTACTTTTTGTACCGCACTTTGCAGGCTTTTCATACACAGGTTCTTGGGGACGGGAAAGAGCCTGTTGAAACTTTTTCGTATGTTTAAAATAAACTGTGGAATCTTAAGCTGTTAAATATGAACCTTAGGGGTGTGAAAAATGGGGAGCAAATCTTGACCTGGTCGGCTCATTCAAGATGTGCAGGTAATGATGAGAATGTTTTACACTGGGGGTGAGCAATGTCATAACTGACCTGTTATCCATAGGGTAAGTTGTGAGGTTCAAAGTTGTTCACATGTATCCACATTTAATACCGCTCAATTCACTCAGAAATTGAACAAAAGAATGGGCCCAAAATGACATCCATTGTGCTTCATAAAATTTCCGATTCAACCGGACAAACTCTTGATGTGGTGTCGCGGGCCTGCCTGGCCCAATTTTCAGATGTTCGGGTGACGGAAAAACGTTGGACCTTGGTTCGTGATCGTGAACAGGTCAACAAAGTCTTAGACGGCATTCGCGCCCTTCCTGGATTTGTAATCTTTACCGTGGTTGATGACGAACTGAGTGAACAATTGTTGTTGGGTTGCAAACAGTTAAAGGTTCCTTGTATTGATTTGTTAAATCCGGTGCTGTCGCAGATGGGAAATTATTTAGGTTTGGTCCGAGATTCCCGCCCGGGGTCTCAGCATGTTATGGATGGCGATTATTATTCAAAAATTGATGCGCTGCATTATGTCTTGGCCCACGATGAAGGCCAATCTTTGAGCGATCTTCACGAAGCCGATGTGGTTTTGGTTGGCGTTTCGCGCACCGCCAAAACCCCGACCAGTATTTATCTTGCCAATCGCGGCTTTAAAACAGCCAACGTGCCGTTTGTGCCGGGTATGAAATTGCCCCAAGAATTGCTCGACGCGCAAAGACCGTTGATTATTGGCATCACCAAAGAGCCGATGCGCTTGGTCCAAGTGCGTTTGCAACGCCTATCTTTACAAGGTCACAGCGAAGAAACCGAATACACCGATTTGGAAGCGGTGACGCTTGAAATTAATGAAGCGCGTGAGGTTTGCGAAGCGCAAGAGTGGCCCATTATCGACGTGACGGAAAAATCTGTCGAAGAAACCGCCGATATTATTGTTCATCTATACAATGCTCGGATTGACGGGACGACTTAACGATGAACTCAGAAACAACATCAAGCCCCTTTATACGAGCCGGCGTCATGGGCTGGCCAGTGGATCACTCCCTTTCCCCCAAAGTGCATGGCTTTTGGTTGCGCGAATATGGCATTGAAGGCGAATACATACGTATTCCTGTGGCCCCAGAAGATTTTCCGGCGAAACTGCGGGCCTTACAGGTCGATGGTTTTGCGGGCTGTAATGTCACCGTACCCCATAAAGAAGCGGCGCTCGCTGGTGTTGATGAAGTTGACCCCCAAGCTTTGCGGATCGGTGCGGTCAACACCATCAAGGTGCGCGAAGATGGATCTTTGTATGGATTCAATACCGATGGCTTTGGCTTTTTGGAAAATTTATCCCAAGGCTGCGCAGGCTTTGACGCACGCCGTGGTCCAGCCGTGGTGTTGGGCGCTGGCGGGGCGGCCCGGGCGGTGGTGGTTTCGATGTTGGATGCGGGGGCACCCGAAGTGCGTTTGATCAATAGAACGCGTGAACGCGCCGAACACCTAGCCCTTGAACTCAAAAATCTTGGCCTTAAGAATATTACGGTCGGCGACTGGGATGAACGGGACAATTTATTAAGCGAGGCCGCGCTGCTGGTGAACACCACCACTTTGGGCATGCAAGGCCAACGACCTCTTGATTTGAATCTAGATGCGTTGCCCCTGGACGCTTTGGTGAACGATATTGTTTATGTGCCGCTGGATACCGATTTATTGAGACGGGCCAAGGCGCGCGGCAATTCGGCGGTGGATGGTTTGGGCATGTTGTTACACCAAGCCCGCCCCGGTTTTGAAGCTTGGTTTGGCCGCTTGCCAGACGTAAGCGAGGCTTTGCGCAGTTCTGTTTTGGCAGGAACCGATTGATGTATATTTTGGGCCTAACGGGATCAATCGCCATGGGCAAAAGCTGGGGGACCAAGTGTTTTCAACATTTGGGGATTCCGGTGCATGACGCCGATGCGTGTGTGCACCGCCTGTTATCAGCGGGTGGCAAGGCGGCCCCTATTGTGTTGGGTGCATTTCCGGGCGTTGAAGATGGTCAAGGCGGTGTTGACCGGGCCAAGCTGGCGGATGTGGTTTTTGGACACAGTGGGGAATTGATGTTGCTGGAACACATTCTTCATCCTTTGGTGCACCGATCCGAGCAAATTTTTTTGGCCCGTCAAAAACGTGCAGGCCAGCCCTTGGTGGTGTTGGATATCCCCTTGTTATTTGAAGTGGGGGCACAAAACCGCGTTGATGGGGTGGTGGTGATGTCGGCCCCGGTCGATTTGCAATACAGTCGAGCGCTGCGCCGCTCGGGCATGACCTTGGAAAAACTGCACGCCATTATGGACCGCCAAGTGCCAGATCAAATTAAACGTTTGGGGGCGAACTTTGTGGTGAGCACCGGGGCGTCCAAAGGCCATGCTTTGCAACAGATTAAGGCGATCATTCAACAGCTTAAATCCGAAAACGGTAAAGTTTGGGGACCGGGCTGGTCACGGCCAAAACTTTTTAAAGGTAGATTGTAATGCGAGAAATTGCGCTGGATACGGAAACCACGGGTCTAAATCCAAAGGGTGGGGATCGGGTCGTCGAAATCGGCTGTGTGGAAATGATCAACCATGTGGCCACCGACAAAACGTTTCATGTCTATATCAATCCCGAACGCGATATGCCGGATGGGGCTTTTCGGGTGCATGGGTTATCTGAAGAATTTTTGCGTAAACACGCGGTATTTGCCAAGATCGCCGATGATTTTTTAGATTTTATCGGTGACGACCCGCTGGTCATTCACAATGTGCAATTTGATATTGGCTTTTTGAATGCGGAATTAGAACGGCTGGGCAAAGCAAAACTAGAAGTATCGAGAACCATTGATACCATCCCCATGGCCCGCAAAAAATTTCCAGGTGCAGGGGCCAGCCTCGACGCTTTGTGCCGACGTTTTGGTATCGACAATTCTAATCGTCAATTGCACGGCGCATTGTTAGATGCCGAATTGTTGGCCGAAGTTTATCTTGAACTCAATGGTGGCCGACAAACGGGTTTGGGTTTGGGGGAAGCAGATTCGAAAGAAACCGCGCCCACTGACGACGAAATTAAGGTCGAATCCCGCACGAAACGAGAGCTCCGCACGTTTGCCCCGTCTGTTGAAGAACAAGAGCGACACGAAACTTTTGTCAACACACTGACCGACGCTCTGTGGAAGGCCTAAAAAAAGCGCCCCCAAAAGGGAGCGCTTTTAAAAGAACGATTTTAATAAAATCGATTAATTCACGGTTTCTGATTTTTCAGCAATGATTTGTTCAACATCTGCGCTCGCCGCTTCGGCTTGCTTTTGCATATTGGCTTGATACATGCCGGCAAAATCGATGGGCTGTAAAAACAGGGGCACAAAGCCGCCATCACGGGTGGTGTCCGATAAAATGTTGCGCGCATAAGGGAACAAAAGCCGTGGGCATTCGATCAACAAAATGGCGGTTAAGTGTTCGTCGGGAACATTCAAGGTGAAAATGCCAGCATATTGAAGTTCGGCAATAAAACCAACGCGGTCTTCAAGCCGCAGCTCTGCCTTAACATCAAGTACCACTTCATACAAATTAGGGGTCTCGCCGGCTTCGAGTTTGCGCGCGTTCACGTCAACGTTCACATTGACCTCTGGCTGCTTGTTTTGCAGTTCAGAAAGAATGGCGGGTGCATTTGGCGATTCAAAAGACAGGTCTTTGATATACTGGCCATTGATGGTGAGTGGCGGCAGTTGAGCTTGTTCAGCGTCGTTTTCAGGTGTGTCGTTCATAAAGTGATCCTTTTATTTATCAGTATTGGGCACGGGCCCCTATCCATATCGTCTTTGAGGTGCAGCGCGTTTCGCTATCATGAATTCGGGCTTTAGTCCAATTTGTTGTTGTCTTTGGGTAAGGATGGGTCAGGCTCGGTGGGCGTAACGTCTTGCCAGTCGCCATCAATAATAGTGTTTGCGCCCCCCGGTCTATGCGTTCCACCAGAAGAATGGGGAGAGGCAGCAGCGGTGTGTTGAAATTGGATCCGTTGACCCAAAAAGGTACGCAAGAGGGCGCGAACGGGGGGGACGAATAATAAAAATCCAATGGTGTCTGTGAAAAAACCAGGGGTCAGCAACAACATACCCGCCGCCAACAAGCAAAACCCATCGAACACGGTGTCCAGCGGCATTTCGCCCGCATTTAAGCTTTTTTGCAAACGATTTAAGGCACTTAGTCCTTGGTGACGCAACAAAGCCGTGCCCACCACGGCGGTCACCACAACCACCACAATGGTTGATCCCAAGCCAATCAGACCGCCCACTTTGATAAACAGGCCGATTTCGATGAGTGGAATGGCAATAAATGCGACGAGAACGATCAATCCCATAATAGTCCTTATACCTTGCCCTTGGGCGTCCATAGGCCTATCTAATACCAAGGGTTACGGTGTGTGACCACAGACAAACTTTAAACGACGGACACCAAGATGCAAATTTTCGACATTATTCTTATGGCGCTTATCGTTATTTTTCTGGTTTTACGCTTGCGCGGCGTTTTAGGCAGCCGCGATGGTTTTGATGGTACCCCCAAAACCCCGCGCCCTCAAAATACAGAAAGAGATAATGTTATCAACCTGCCGGGAGCAGGTGTGCCGGATTCCAACGACGACGCATTTGAATCCGAAGCCGAGCCTGAAAAAGAAGATACACAGTTTGAAGGCCCGCTTGGCGAAGGCGTCGAAGCCATCCGTACAGCAGACCCAGCTTTTCGCGCCGATGAATTTCTAGAGGGCGCAAGCTATGCCTTTGAAATGATCTTGAATGCTTACGCGGCAGGTGATGTGAAAACGCTTAAACCCTTATTGAGCCCAGACGTTTATAGTGGTTTTGCCGGGGCCATTGAAGACCGGGAAACACGCGGTCAAACGTTGCAAGAAACCCTGGTTGGCATTGGCAGTTGTGAATTGGTCGAAGCCTATATCGATGGTCGCGATGCCCACGTGACCGTTAAGTTTGTGTCGGAACAAATCAGCGCCTTGGTCGATGATGAAGGCACCGTGATTGAAGGCGACCCGACCAAAGTCGTCAGTGCCACCGATTTTTGGACCTTTAGCCGCTCGACCAAATCACGTAATCCGAACTGGATGCTGGTTGGTACGGGCGCCTTATCGTAAAGAGGCTGTTTATGCGTGGAGCGTTGTTTCCGGTTTTAGGTTTGGCGCTGTTGCTTGGCGCGTGTGCGCAAACGCCAAAGCCATCGGTCACGCCGACCATTCCCTTCGAAGTTACAAAGCCCACACCCAGCAAGGCCCAGGTGCGCATGCGGACCTTTGCGGCCTTGAATGGGTGGAGTGAAGATCAACACGGTGAAGCCTTAAAAGCTTTTCAAATTTCTTGTAAAAAACTCATGACCTTACCAGGGCACAGATCGCTTGCCGTCAATGGCGCGGTGCCCAGTGGCACGATTGACGATTGGAAAAGCGCTTGTGGTGCCGCTGCAAGTTTGTCTGTTACCGACCACGTCGGTGCCAAACATTTTTTTGAAACCTGGTTTGTGCCTTATGAAGTCAAAGACCCAACGTCGGAAAACGGTCTGTTTACGGGCTATTATGAACCGGAACTTAAAGGGTCTTTCACCCAAGGCGGTGTGTATCAGACTCCCTTGTTAAGCCGCCCAGCCGATTTGGTCAGCGTGAATTTGGGCAGCTTTGATAAAGATTTAGGCGGCAATACCATTTGGGGCCAAGTGAAAGACGGGCGGTTACGCTCGTACCCGGATCGTGCGGCGATTGAAAAAGGGGCTTTGGGGGCGCTGGGCCAGCCAATAATGTGGGTGGAGTCCCCGGTCGATGCGTTTTTTCTGCACATCCAAGGCTCAGGCCGGGTGAGGTTGCCCGATGGGACCATTGCGCGGGTCGGCTTTGCCGGCAAAAACGGCCAAACTTACAAATCCGTGGGCCGCATTTTAATCGACAGCGGAGAAATCCCAGCCAATCGTTTGACCATGAGCGCCATTCGCAATTGGGTCGACAAGCGCCCTATTGAAGGCCCTAAACTTCTGCAAAAAAATCCCAGTTATGTGTTTTTTCGTCTGCTTAAAGGCGACGGGCCGTTGGGTGCGCAAGGGGTACCGCTAACACCAGAGCGTTCCTTGGCCATTGATCGCCGCTATGTGCCGCTGGGCGTTCCCTTGTGGTTGGAAACCCGTGATCCCTTGAACAAAAATATTGCGTTTCATCATTTGATGGTGGCCCAAGATACCGGGGGCGCGATCAAGGGGATGGTGCGCGGCGACATCTTTTTTGGCGCAGGAGACCGGGCCACGAAACGGGCGGGTAACATGAAACGGCCCGGGCGCTATTATATTTTACTGCCCCACTCCGTTTCTCCGATCGGTTAAATCAGATGACGCAAACTCTAAAACCAAAAATCGGCTTGTTTATCACCTGCATGGTTGATCTCATGCGACCTTCGGTGGGTTTTGCCGCACTTCGATTGTTAGAACGCGCGGGGGCAGAGGTGGTGGTTCCCGACACGCAAACGTGCTGTGGACAACCCGCCTACAATTCCGGTGATTTTGCTGATGCCAGACACATTGCTAAAGATGTCATTGCCGCCTTTGAAGGCTTTGACCATGTGGTGGCTCCGTCCGGGTCGTGCGCGGGCATGATCAGCAAGCATTATCCTGACCTGTTGAAAGACGAACCCGACTGGGCCCGGCGGGCCGAACACTTGGCGGCGCGCACGTATGAGCTGACTCAATATTTGGTCGATCATTTGGATTTAAAGGAATTCTTGGCGACCTTTGATCACAGCGTAACCTATCATGATAGTTGCTCATCCCGGCGCGAATTGAAAATTGTCGATCAACCGCGCACATTGCTGGCGGCGGTTGACGGGCTAGAGCTGATTGAGCTGGCGGATACCGAAACCTGCTGTGGCTTTGGCGGATTGTTTTCGGTGAAATTTCCAGATGTGTCCAACGCCATCACCAAAAGCAAAACCCAATTGGTCGAAGACACGGGGGCCGAAGTTCTGGTGGGTGCGGATTTGGGCTGTTTGGTTAAGCAAGCGGGCCAACTCAATCGATCCGGTGCGAAAGTACGGGTGTTTCATATCGCAGAAATTCTGGCTGGCTTGGCCGAGGGTCCCGGTATCGAAGGCGACAAGCCATGAGTTTTTTCAGCCAAGACAACCCGCAATGTCATGATTTTTTGAACGGTGCCAAAAAGGCCCTTGATGATGACCGCCTGCAAGCACAATTGGCACGTTCACTTAAAGACGGCTTTCAAAAAAAACGTCTTAAAGGGATGTCGCGGTTGCCGGAATACGAAGACTTGCGCGATCGGGCAAAGGCCATCAAGGCCCACACCTTAGAAAACCTCGACACCTACCTCGAACAGTTTGAAGCCCAAGTTCTCGCCGCTGGAGGTCAAGTGCACTGGGCCCGTGATGACGCTGAAGCGTGCAAAATCATCATCGATATTTGTCAGTCGGTGAACGCCAAAACGGTGACCAAGGGCAAGTCGATGATTGCGGAAGAAATCGGCCTCAATGCCCAATTGGTTGCCAACGGTATAGAGCCTGTGGAAACGGACTTGGGCGAATATATTATTCAATTGCGTAAAGAACCGCCCAGCCACATCATCGCCCCGGCGTTTCATATTTCCAAAGAACAAGTCGCGGACACTTTTCACGAACACCATTTAAAGCAAGTTCAAGGTCGCGATTTAACCGAACCCACCACTTTGGTTCATGAAGCCCGCGAAGAATTACGGCAAAAATTTATCAACGCCGATGTGGGGATTACCGGGGCCAATGTGTTGGTGGCTGAAACCGGAACGGGCTTGATTGTCACCAACGAAGGCAATGGTGATCTGACGCAAAGCTTGCCCCCGGTGCACATCGCGGTCAGTTCCATTGAAAAAGTGGTGCCGACCCTAGACGATGCCGACACGATCTTGCGTCTGTTGGCCCGCACCGCGACGGGTCAGGAAATGAGCGTGTACACGACCTTTTTCACAGGTGCCAAACGGGACACCGACTTAGACGGACCCAGCCAGTTTCATATGGTGTTGTTGGACAATCGCCGCTCTGAACTTTTGGGGGGCCCGCTGCACGATGTGCTGAGCTGTATGCGTTGTGGAGCGTGCATCAATCACTGTCCCATTTACGCTAAGGTCAGCGGTCATGCCTATGGTTGGGTGTATCCGGGTCCCATTGGTTCGATCTTAACGCCGCATTTTGTCGGTGTTGACGAGGCGCATCTTTTGCCCAACGCGTGCACCATGTGTGGGCGGTGTGAAGAAGTCTGTCCGGTGCGCATTCCCTTGCCAAAATTGTTACGCACTTGGCGGGGTCGGGCGTTTGAAGCGGGCCATCCGGGCGGCGTTCAACGGCTTGGACTAAAGTTCTGGGCCTGGTTTGCCAAGCGTCCGGCGCTCTATCACACCGTGGTACGTCCGGCGGTGGGTGTTTTACGGTGCATGGGCAAAGCGCGGCCCTTTGATTTGCCAGCCCCCCAAGGCGGCACCTTTATGGATCGCTATAAAAAGGGGGAAAGATGAGTACGGCGCGCACAGAAATTTTGGCCCGCCTCAAGGCCGCCAGCCCGTCAAGCGCTCGTCCGCCCACGCCAGCGTTGATCCCCAAACGTGGACAAGCCAAAGGCCCAGCGCGAACGGCGATGTTTGTTGATGAAGCGGTTTATGGCTTGGCCGAAGTGGTGCGTTTGAAACAGTGGTCAGACGTGGTGAGTCACGTCGCCCAAGTGATGGCGGATACGGGGGCGGACAAACTAAAAGCCGCCCCTCACCCCAAGCTGCAAAATTTAGATTGGTCCGGCATTAAGATTGCCTATGGCCGGGGGCAAGATGATGATCTGGTTGGGCTGTCGGTGGCTTACGGCGCAGTTGCAGAAACCGGAACCTTAGTCATGCGCTCAGGTGCGGATGCTCCCGCGACGCTGAATTTCCTGCCCGATGTGCATGTGGTGGTGTTACAGGTCTCCGATATCGACGCCAATTATGAAGCGGTATGGGGGCGCTTGCTGAAAGACTCAGATCAATTGCCACGCACCGTGAATTGGATCACCGGACCGTCACGGACCGCTGATATTGAACAAACCATGTTGTTGGGTGCGCATGGTCCCCGAAAGCTGGTGATAGTGTTGATCGATGAAAAAGCTTAAAAGCAAACGCCGCCTTAAAAAGCTTGAAAGTGCCGCTGAGGATTCGGCGTTGTGGACGCGGGTGTCTGAAACGGTAGAGCCGTTAAAAAACCGCGATGTGCCCCCCGGTGAATTTGACGCTATGTTGCCTCCGCCCCAACGCGATATTGTTCAGCCGCCAGCCCCGCGCCCGGCCATACCTGTCGCTCAACCCTTGCCGAACCTTAGCCACGGCACCCAGCCGGGTTTGGATAAATCCACCGCCAAACGCTTGCGCCGGGGAAAAGCACAAATCGAAGCCCGCCTTGATTTGCACGGCATGACCCAAGACCAAGCGCGCCGCGCCTTGACCGATTTTATCGAACGGGTGTGGTATGCGGGGAAACGCGAAGTGTTGGTGATCACCGGCAAAGGCACGCGAGCCGATGGGTCCATCGGCGTGTTGCGCCAAGCCGTGCCAAACTGGCTTAACGATGTTGAAAACCGAACCCGCGTCACCGCCTTTACCCACGCCGCCGCCAAAGACGGTGGCGAAGGCGCGTTGTACGTGCGCATCAAAAAACGCCCGCTGTCTTAAGACCCAGCTCCATAAAAAAGGCCGCACACACGGTACGGCCCTTTTCGATTTAGGAGCTGAGGGGACTTAGTTCCAAGGTTCCATCAGCAAACGATTGTTCATCGGTTTTACGGGACGGGCATTGGGGCCGATCGCTTTTGTCATCGCCGCAATTTGTTCTTTGGACGCGGTTGTTGGTTTTTTCAACACGAACCAGTTGACCCCTTCGGAACATGGCGGTGTGGTGAGCGAACCCATATAGCGGTAGAATCCTGAGCTTGCGGGCAAAATATCGCTAGGGTTAATTTTAACACCTTTTTTTGCAGCGGCGGTTGTTTCGCTGGGAAGGTTGTCAAACACGGCCTTTAGGGCCGCATTTTCTGCACCTTCAACATAGAAAACACCTAGCACGGCCAGCGCACCGTCTGCAGCTTTATGAACGAAGTGCGCTTCCATGGGCGAAGCTTTGCCATTGGTGGTGTGTTCGGAGGGTGTGTGAAAGTGAATTTGCAACAATGAATATTCTTTGCCGTGGCTGGTCATGGTGGACCCATTGCCAATGTTGAACTGAACCGTGTGACCATTGTGCAAAATTTCAAGTTCGGCTGGCGTATAGTTGGTGTTGATGCTGACGGTATCCCACATGGTGCCATTGCTAAGATCAATCGGGGACTGCATTTTACCAGCGGAACAGGCATGGTAGTCGGTGGATAAAGTGCCCCAGTTATCAGGGCCTTCGGCGCCTGAATAGGTCCAATGAGGAGCGGTGTGTCCGCCCGTTGCCGTCCCTTCGGCAAAGGCAGAAAATGAACTGCCACATAAGGTCATAGCGGATACAGCGGCCACGCAAAAAAGTCTATTCGTTTTCATCAGTGTCTCCCCGGGTGATGATGTTTATTCTTAAACGCTATAACCAGTATGCATATTCCCCAAGATACGAAAAGAACCAAATTGATTGATCTTTACGAATAGCTAAGCCATGGCATGGCAAAATTGCCTTCATGACCCCGTTTGGACAAAAAATGCGCGAACTGCGAACCCTTAAAGGGGTGACGCAAAAAAACATGGCTCAGGTGTTGGGCGTGTCTGCGGCGTATTTATCGGCGCTGGAACACGGCAATCGAGGCCGACCAGGTCCGGGGTTGATCATGCAGATTTGTGAATATTTTGGTCTCATTTGGGATCAGGCCGATGACGTGAAACGATTGGCGCTTTTGTCCCATCCCCGCGTTACGGTGGATACCTCGGGCCTGAGTCCCAAGGCCACGGAACTGGCCAATGAATTGGCGGGCTCAATTGGTGAGCTCGATGATCCAACCTTGGACTGGATTTTAGACGAAATTCGCGCGCAAAAGGAACACAAGGGCCTTGGCCCCACGCACTGATCATTACAGCTCGAATTATACCCTAAATGTGATAGGGTTAAAAAGGGCAGAACCATTAAGAGTAATTGAAGACCTATGGCTATTGGTAAAACGGGTGGATTGGTTGGTAAAGTGAGCGGCCTGTTTGGTGGCGGCAAAGCTAAAGCTGCCAAGCCCAAACCCAAGCCAAAACCAAAACTCACCTCGGAACAATTGTCGGTTGGTTTGGCGGATCCGGATGCTGGTAAAGTCTGGCCCGCCAAGCGCCTGAACATCGTTGAAAAACTGTGGGGCGAAGGTTTCGTCACCCCTGGCGGGGTCGAGCAAGTCGAAAAAATGCTGCCACTTTTAGAACTCGACAGCAAAAAAAGCGCATTGCTGTTAGGACCCGGGTTGGGCGGAATCAACGAAACCATCATCGAAAAAACCGGGACCTGGATCACCAGTTTGGAACGTGATCCTGAATTGGCTGAAATGGGTATGGGGGTGATGAAGCGTGCGGGTCTGAAAAAACAAGCACCGGTCCATTTATCGACCATGGAAGACATGCAGCTCAAGCCCAAATCTTTTGATGTGGCGATGTCGTTTGAAGGCACCACAGGGGTTAAAGATAAAAAAGCTTTGTTCACGGCGGTTTGTGAAAGCCTGCGGGTGAACGGGGAATTGATGTTTACCGCCTTGGTACTGCCCGACACCAATCCCCCCAATGAACAAGTTCAGGCGTGGATCGCCGCCGAACCAGACGCCGCCAAACCACAATTGTGGCCGATCGAGGCTCAGGTTGGGCTCTTAAATTCCCTGAATATGGAAGTCCGCCCGTTTGATGACATTTCGCTCGACTATAAAAGGTGGGTGATGGCGGGCTTTATGCGTTTTTTGGCGACGATCAGCAAAGCGGAAATGATGGAGATGGCGGGCGATTTATTGGCCGAAGTCGAATATTGGACGCGGCGCGTCACCGCCATCGAAAGCGGCGGCTTAAAAGTGTGCCGCTTTCACGCCATTCGCCTGCCCGATAAACGCAAATAGGGCCACTTTAAAGACCAGATCTACTGTCTTTGATCCTGCCACCGACTGGCGGGTAGGGTCAGGATAATTGTGGTGCCACAGTTCAGTTTGCTGGTGAGGTTTAGGGTGCCGCCATGTAACTCGACGAGGCGCTGTGCCAAAGGCAAGCCTAAGCCCGTGCAGGGTTCACCGCCGCTCGTGGCTTTGCCAAAATTTGTTAAGGCACGGGGGACGGCACTGATATTCATGCCTTCGCCGTTATCATTAATATGAATTTCCAAACACCCGGCCTTATTTTTGAAAGCGCTGAGATCAATTTGACCCCCCGGAAGGGTAAATTTGATGGCATTGGAAAGAAGATTCAGAATGGCCTGTTGAATGCGCTGGTCATCTAGAAAAATGTGGGGGAGATTTGGAGCCACGGAAACATTGAAACTAAGGTTCGCTTTTTTCCGCCGTTCCTCCATCTTTGAGCCGACCTCTTTGATTAAGCTTTTAACGTCAATCAACTCTTCATGTAAGGCTAACTGTGCGGCATCAATTTTGGACAAATCCACAAGGTCATTGATGAGGTTAAACAGGTAGTGGGATGAAGATAAAATTGACCCCGCATATTCGTTCGTAAAGTCTTCGCCCGTGGTGATGTGCATCCCATCTAAAAACATTTCCGAATAACCTATGATCACGCTAAAGGCATTTCGAAGGTCGTGTGCGTTGGACGATAAGTAGGTTACATAATTGCGCAGCGTTTCTTCGGCAATCATTTTGTCCTTGCTCAATTGATGCATCTGGCGCTGCTGTTCGCCCGTTTGCTGGAAAAAATCAACGTTGCCAGAGTTCGTGAGCGGCCGCGCAGGGGAATAGGGCTTGGTTTGGTTATGGGCCGCCTTCAGGGTCGAGCGTAATTGGGTTTCTAAATCCATAAGATGTATCTCCATATCATGATGATTGTCTGCCTGTACTGTTCGCACAGTTACGTGACAGGGACATGTCAAAGATATGAAAGTCTCAAGTTGCCGCTATAAAATAAATTTCCGCAAATCGGCGTCTTTGGCCAATTCGGATACGGTGTCGGTGACCACTTGCTTGTCGATGGTGAAAGTGTCGCCAGCGCGTTCGGAGGCATTGAAGTTGATGTCTTCTAACAGGCATTCCAAGACCGTGTGTAAACGACGAGCCCCGATGTTTTCCACCGTGGCGTTGATGTCGGCGGCCAAGGTGGCGAGCTCTTCAATGGCGTCGTCGGTGAACACCAAGGTCACGTCTTCAACATCCAAAAGCGCCGTGTATTGCTTGATCAAGCTGCTTTCTGGCTCTTTTAAAATACGCACCAAATCTTCGCGGGTGAGGGCTTGTAATTCGACTCGTATGGGCAGGCGACCTTGCAATTCCGGCAACAAATCGGATGGTTTGGACACGTGAAAGGCGCCTGAGGCTATGAACAAAATATGATCCGTTTTGACGGGGCCATGTTTCGTCGACACGGTGGTGCCTTCGATTAAGGGCAACAGGTCACGTTGCACGCCTTCGCGCGATACGTCCGATCCACCGCGTTCCGCGCGGGTGGCGATTTTGTCTAACTCGTCCAAAAACACGATGCCGCCGGTTTCGACTTTGTCGATGGCGTCTTTGGTCAGCGCTTCTTCATCAACCAACTTGTCGGCTTCTTCGCTGATTAAAATCGTATAGCTTTGCGCGACAGACATTTTTTTCGGTTTTGTGGTTTGGCCGAATGCGCCGCCCAACATGTCATTTAAGTTGAGCATGCTCATTTGCCCACCGGGCATTCCAGGAATGTCAAAGCTGGGCATGGAATTTGAACCGGAATCCCGAACATTAATCTCAATTTCGCGGTCATCCAATTGGCCTTCGCGCAGCATTTTGCGAAATTTTTGGCGCGTATCGGACGAGGAGCTGTCGCCCACCAAAACATCCAACACCCGGTCTTCGGCGGCCAATTCGGCTTTGGCTTTGACTTGGGCTTTGTGTTTATCGCGCACCATATGCACGGATGTTTCAACCAAATCGCGGATGATCTGTTCGACATCGCGGCCCACGTAGCCGACTTCGGTGAACTTGGTGGCTTCGACCTTGATGAACGGAGCATCGGCCAATTTCGCCAAACGGCGCGCAATTTCAGTTTTACCAACCCCGGTGGGGCCGATCATGAGGATGTTTTTAGGGACAATTTCGTCGCGTAAATCGGTGTGTATTTGTTGCCTGCGCCAACGATTGCGCAGCGCCACGGCGACCGCGCGTTTGGCGTCATTTTGACCAATGATAAAACGATCCAGTTCCGAAACGATCTCGCGGGGGGTAAAATTGCTCATCAGATATCGATCTTTTCAATTGTAAAGTTGCCGTTGGTGTAAACGCAAATATCTGACGCAATGGTCATGGCGCGGGTGCACAGGTCTTCAGCGTCAATTTCGTCCAAGGGATACAAGGCGCGGGCCGCCGCTAAGGCGTAATTGCCGCCGGAACCAATCGCCATCACGCCATCGTCGGGTTCCAAAACGTCGCCTTGCCCGGTCAGGGTCAGCGATACGTCTTTGTCCGCCACCAACATCATGGCTTCGAGGCGGCGCAGGTAACGATCTGTGCGCCAGTCTTTGGCCAGCTCAACACAGGCGCGGGTCAGTTGCTTTGGGTACTGTTCCAGTTTGGCTTCTAGGCGTTCAAACAGAGTAAAGGCATCGGCCGTGGCCCCGGCAAACCCGGCAATCACCGAGCCATCGCCAAGGCGCCGCACTTTACGTGCGCTGCCTTTGATCACGGTATCACCCAAGGTCACCTGGCCGTCGCCAATCATCACCACGGTGTCGGCTTTGCGCACCGATAAAATGGTCGTGCCGTGCCAGCTTGGTGGATTGCTGCTGCTCATGTTCGTACCCCATATATTTATTAAAGCCCTTCGGATGTAAGCAGATGGAACGAAGGCGTCAAGGGTGCTGGAACTCTTGGAATGAACCTGTTAAAAGAAACGGACCGTATTTATTGGAGCAAGACCTATGCGCACTGGCCGTGTTGAGCGTAAAACGAACGAGACCCAGATTGTTGTCGAATTGGATTTGGACGGCACCGGGATGTATGACATTTCAACGGGCGTGGGGTTTTTGGACCACATGTTGGAACAACTGTCGCGCCACTCTTTGATTGATATCAAGGTTAAGGCCGTTGGCGACATTCACATTGATTTTCACCACATCACCGAAGACGTTGGCATTGCTTTGGGCGAAGCCTTCACCCAGGCGTTGGGCGATCGGCGCGGCATTACGCGGTATGGCTCGGCCCTTGTTCCGATGGACGAAGCTTTGGTGCGGGTGGCGTTGGATGCGTCGAACCGTCCCTACTTGGTGTGGAAGGTTGAATTCGTGCGCGACAAGGTTGGCGACATGGATACCGAACTGTTCAAAGAATGGTTTGGCGGCTTTGGCCAAGCGGCGGGCCTAACGTTGCACGTCGAATCGTTTTATGGTGACAACAATCACCACATTGCCGAAGGCTGCTTTAAAGCCATGGCGCGGTCTTTGCGTCAAGCTGTCGAAATTGATCCGCGCAAGGCTGATCAAGTACCGTCAACCAAGGGTGTCTTGGGCGGCTCGCTGTAAAGGGTCTCAAAATGACCGTGTTTACGGTGCATATTCGTGATGATGCCGACCGCCTTGATTTGGTTTTGATCAAGGACGGCTTTAATTGGGCGGCGGCGATTTTTGGCCCCCTCTGGGCTTTGTTTGTTGGCGCGTGGGGTTTGGCCTTGGTGTTGCTGGTGGTGCAAAGTGTCGTGGGCTTCGTGTTGCCCAGGCTGATGGACAGTCAAGCCGCGCAAGGGGTGGCACAAATTGGCCTCGCCGTTGTCATCGGCTTGCTGGCGAACGAAGGGCGGCGGTTGTTTTTAGAATGGCGCGGGTGCGTTGAATCTGGCGTGGTGACAGGCCCCGATAAAATCGCAGCCGAACGGCGGTATTTAGACAGCCATCCCCATTTAACCGCACAGTTGTTGGGGCATTCATGAAAGTCGCCCTAATCGATTACGGCTCCGGCAATTTACGCTCAGCCGCGAAGTCCTTTGAACGTGCCGCCGAGATGGACGGCCTGGGGGCCGAGGTTATTGTCACCGGGGATGCGGATGTCATCGCCACCGCCGATCGCATCGTGTTGCCCGGGGTCGGCGCATTTAAAGATTGTAAGGCCGGTCTCGAAGCCGTGGACGGTTTGCACGATGCCTTGACGGAGGCCGTGATCAAAAAAGGACGGCCTTTTTTTGGCATTTGCGTGGGTATGCAATTGATGGCGGATGTGGGTCATGAATTTGGTGACACCCCTGGCTTAGCTTGGGTTCCAGGCGATGTGGTGGCGTTAAAGCCCACCGACACCAGCCTTAAAATCCCCCATATGGGTTGGAACAATTTGCAGTTGGTCGGCGACCACGCCTTGTTTGATGGCATTGCCCCAGATGCCCATGCGTATTTTGTTCACTCTTATCAGTTCGTGCCCAAACGCCATGAAGACGTGTGGGCCGAGGTTGAGTACGGCGGGGCCGTGACGGCAGCGGTTGGTCACGGCAATATTTTTGGCACGCAATTTCACCCTGAAAAAAGCCAGCATGTTGGCTTGCGCATCATTTCGAACTTTTTAAAGTGGAAACCTTAAGCTAATGATTTTCTTCCCTGCCATTGATTTGAAAGACGGCCAGTGCGTGCGTTTGTTGCGCGGTGAAATGGATCAAGCGACCGTGTTTAACGACAGCCCCGGCGCCCAAGCCAAAGCGTTTGTCGATGACGGGTGTGAATGGATCCACGTGGTGGATTTGAACGGTGCGTTTGAAGGTAAGCCTGTGAACGCCCAAGCCGTGGATGCGATCTTGGCCGAGGCGCAAGTGCCCGTGGAACTGGGCGGCGGTATTCGCACCATGGAAACCATTCAGTTTTGGTTGGACCGGGGCGTGAAGCGGGTCATTTTGGGCACCATTGCTTTGCGTGACCCCAATTTTGTGATTGAGGCCTGTAAACAGTTTCCCGGTCAAATTGCGGTGGGGGTTGATGCCAAAGACGGTTTCGTCGCCGTTGAAGGGTGGGCCGAAGTGTCCGATATGCCCGCTCTTGATCTGGCGCGAAAATTTGAAGACGCCGGGGTTTCGGCGATTATTTTCACCGACATTGCCCGAGATGGCTTGATGCAAGGCCCCAATGTCGAAAGCACCTTAGAACTCGCGCGGGCCATTTCCACCCCGGTGATTGCATCGGGTGGGGTGTCTTCAATGGCCGACTTGCAACAGCTTCAAGTCCTAGGCGGCGACCTTTTGGAAGGCGTGATTTCTGGGCGCGCCGTGTATGACGGGGCGATTAACGTCCGCGCCGCAGTGGAATTGCTGAAATGCTAAAAGCCCGCATCATCCCGTGTTTAGACGTCGAAGGCGGACGGGTGGTCAAAGGCGTCAACTTTGTCGGCTTGGTGGATGCTGGTGATCCTGTGGAACAAGCCCGGCTTTATGACAAAGCGGGGGCGGACGAGTTGACGTTTTTAGACATCACCGCCAGTGTCGAAAATCGCGACACTATTTTTGATGTGGTGGGCCGCACCGCCGAACAATGTTTTATGCCGTTAACGGTTGGCGGCGGCGTGCGCACCACCGAAGACATCCGCAAATTGTTGTTGGCGGGGGCAGACAAGGCCTCGATCAACACGGCGGCGGTGTTTAATCCAGAATTTGTTATTGAAGCCGCGCAGAAATTTGGCAGTCAATGCATCGTTGTTGCCGTCGATGCCAAAACGGTGGCGCCGGGCAAGTTTGAAATTTTCACCCACGGCGGCCGCAAGCCCACGGGCATTGATGCGGTTGAATGGGTTAAGCGTATGGCTGAATACGGGGCCGGGGAAATTTTGCTCACTTCGATGGATCGGGACGGCACCAAGCAGGGCTTCAACATTGAATTGACCCGCGCCGTTTCTGACGCCATAGCCATTCCGGTGATCGCTTCGGGTGGTGTTGGGACTTTGGATCATATGGTTGAGGGCATTCGCGACGGTCATGCTTCGGCGGTTCTTGCGGCCTCGATTTTTCACTTTGGAACGTTTACCATTGGCGAAACCAAACGCTACATGGCCGAACAAGGCATTGATGTCCGCTTGGACGGATTGCCGGATTAAGGATATTAAGTGATGAGCAATGCAGAAGTTTTAGATCGTCTATTTGCCACCATCGAAGGCCGCCGCGATGCGGACCCGGATTCGTCGTGGACCGCCCAGCTGTTTGCCGAGGGCCGGCCAAAAATCGTGCGAAAGTTTGGTGAAGAAGCTGTCGAAGTCACCGTTGCTGCTCTGGTCGAAGGCCGAGAAGCCTTAACCGCAGAAAGTGCGGATTTGCTCTATCACCTGTTGGTGGTGTGGGCCGATGCGGGAATCCAAGCCCAAGACGTTTGGGATGCGTTGGCCGAACGGGAAGGGACATCGGGTATTTTTGAAAAGCAGTCCCGTAGCGACACTTAAGGGATTCTGGGAGACTTCGATGGCGTACGATTCAAACAACATTTTTGCCAAAATCGTGCGCGGGGACATTCCCTGCGACAAAGTCTATGAAGACGAGTGGGCGCTGGCGTTTAACGACATTGCCCCGGCAGCCCCCGTGCATGTGTTGGTGATTCCCAAAGGCGCATACGTGTCGATGGATGATTTTACGTTGAAGGCATCGGATGTTGAAATTGTCGGGTTTTATCGGGCGGTCGGCAAAGTCGCGCGCGATTTAGGGTTGGCCGAACCCGGCTATCGTGCCCTGAACAACACCGGATCAGATGGCGGCCAAGAGGTCCCACACTTTCATGTTCACCTGTTCGGTGGCAAAGCTTTGGGGCCGATGTTGGTGGGTTAACGTTAAGTCGTTATTTCCGCTAAATTCAGGGCCATAGAGTTTAGATTGGCAACAATGGCGTTGATTTCGCTGGTTGCGCTTGAGGTTTGATGGGCCAGATCTTTAACTTCACTGGCAATCACGGCAAAGCCTTTGCCTTTTTCTCCAGCGGCGTTGGCTTCAATCGTTGCGTTGAGCGCCAACATGTTGGTTTCATTGGCAATTTCACTGATATTTTTAGAAATTTTGCCAGTATTTTCAATTTCTTGCACCAATGAAATGATTTGGTCACCAACCGATTGATCGGAGTTGTTCGTGAGGCTATGGATCAGGCCGTTGGTCAGGTTGACCATGCCGTTGACGGCAAAGTACATGCCTTCGGTGGCTTGGCTGGAGCGACTTGCCAAGGCTTTGACTTCGTTAGCCACCACCGCAAACCCTTCGCCTTCTTTTCCTGTTCGCGCCGATTCAATGCGCGCGTTTAAAGACAACAAGTTGGTTTGTTTCGCCACCCCTGAAATTTGTCGGGCGACATCGTTGATGTAATTGATTTCCGTAATGAGTTTTTGTGCCTCAGAGCGAATGGCCTCTGAATTATCTTCAGACTCAGGCGCGCTTACTGGGACCGTATCAAGGGATGTCATAATGATTTCCGTTTGTTGGCTGGCGGGGAGCTTCAAGCCAAGAGAAAGCCAGCCTCACGCCCTTAGCTGATAGCACAACCCATAGGTCAAAACAAGTATGCTTATGCTACACCACTGATGGTTTGTCGACCGGGTTGGCGGCGGCGATAGGATAGGGCTTCGGCGATGTGGAGCTTGGCAACGGTTTGGCAATGATCTAAGTCGGCAATGGTGCGCGCCACGCGTTGGATACGGTGATAGCCGCGCGCCGACAATCGCATCCGGGCCGCGGCCTCGGCGAGCAAGGTTTTCGCGTCGGCTTCCAGATGAACAATGGACTCTAGTAATTGTCCATCAGCGAGGGCATTGAGCGTTATGTCTGATCCCGCTTTTGCAAACCGCGCCTGTTGGTGGTCGCGGGCTTGAATCACGCGGGCCAGAACATCTTGGCTGGAGTCTTTGGGGGCGGGCAAGGCAAGGTCTGCGGCGGGTACCATGGGGACATCCACATGCAGGTCGATACGATCTAGCAATGGGCCCGACAAGCGGCCTTGATAGTCCTCGGCACATTTGGGGGCTCGGGAACAGGCTTGAGCCGGATCGGCTAAGTAACCACAGCGACACGGATTCATCGCTGCGATCAATTGAAATTGTGCCGGGTAGGAAATATGAGCACTGGCGCGGGCCACAACGGCTTGTCCAGATTCGATCGGCTGGCGAAGGGCTTCTAAGGCGGGCCGTTGGAATTCGGGCAATTCGTCTAAAAATAACACCCCCATATGAGCCAAAGACACTTCCCCGGGGCGGGCCTGTTGTCCGCCCCCGACCAAGGCCGCTTGGGAGGCCGAATGGTGCGGATCGCGAAACGGACGGCTGCGCATTAAGCCGCCTTCGGGTAATGTTCCGGATAGGGAATGAATCATCGATACGGCCAATGCCTCGGCCGGATTTAAAGGCGGTAATATGGTCGGCAAGCGTCGTGCCAACAAGGATTTACCTGATCCCGGCGGCCCGCTCATCAACAGATTATGGCCCCCGGCGGCGGCAATTTCCAAGGCCCGCTTGGCACTTTCTTGGCCTTTTATATCTTTCAAATCCAAGGGAATCAGCGGCGCATCGGTGTCGGGGGCCATTTCGGGGCTGGGCCGGGTGAGCAGTTGAATACCCTTAAAATGATTGACCAAATCCATCAAAGACCGAGCAGCTAGAACGTCGAAATCGGCCCCGGCCCAAACCGCTTCGCCCCCTTGCACGGCGGGACAAATCAGGTTCAAGTCTTGACCATTGGCATAAATGGCCGCCGGCAAAACCCCATTGACCGAGGTTAGCGTACCGTCCAAAGCCAATTCACCAAGGGCCAAAAACCCATCCATATCCCCAGAGGGTAAAACCTCCATGGCGGTGAGTAGGCCCAGGGCTATGGGAAGATCAAAATGAGAGCCTTCTTTGAGCGTGTCGGCGGGACTTAAATTCACCGTAATGCGTTTGGGGGGTAGGGCCAAACCGAGCGCCGACAAGGCTGCCCGCACGCGTTCTTTGGCTTCCGACACCGCCTTATTGGGCAGCCCCACGATGGTGAAAGCCGGAAGTCCCGAGGCGATGTGCACTTGCACATCCACCGGGCGAACCTCGACACCTTGAAAAGCGGCTGTATTTATGCGTGCGACCATGTCGTGATATATTCCTCATTTAATATTCTAAATGAGTGTATAGACAAGCCCGTCCAGCGAAAAGGGGAAAATCAAACCGTCTCGGCACCAGATGGAATTGAGGACCTTCTTTATTTTGAAGTTATGGCGGCGCCAAAAGCATGAGGGTTCGGCCCTTGCGGGTGATCTTTCCGTTGGCTTCCAAGGTCGATAGAGTTCGATAAAAAGCTTCATGGGATAGACCAATGTCGCTCGCAATATCTTTGAGCGGGTGTTCAAAGGTCACGCTTTGGCTGGCCTCATTCACAGTTAAGTTAAGGAATTGAAGGACACGCTCTGAGGCAGATCGGATGTTGCGAATTTCAAGGCGCGCGCGAAGATTGATAACCTGGCGTGCCAAGTGTGCCATGAAATTCTGCGCGGCCTCGGGGTTTTCGTTGAAGGCTTGTGATAAGGCAGCTTTGGGATGGATTTCGATTTCAGAGTCTTTGTCAGCAACGGCGTCACAGTGATAAACGGCTGAAAACAACGCGGCTTCAGAAAATGTACTGCCCGTGCGGGCGACATAGAGCGTTACGGTGCTGCCATCTTGTAAATGACGTAAAAGACGGACGCGGCCACGTCGGACGGCAAAGATGGCAAAGGTAACGTCTCCTTGGCAAAACAGCATCTCTCCTTTCACAAGTTTTCTTAAGGTGATCGCTTTCTTCGGCGTGGGTAAGGGCATGTGTGGCATCGAAATTCCAAACTTAAACATGATCTAAATCATATTCTATAACCTTCAAATCCGCTAAATGTAAGGCCTGCTTTGTGCGGTCAGGCTTAAAATACGAATGGAGATTGATGCTTATGAAAACGAACACGTTAATTTCGCTATTCATTTTTGGGGGGGCTGCGCTCTTTTTAAACGTGAGCCAAGCCCAGGCCCAAATGGACTCTAGCCATCAGATGATGCATGGGAATGCACATGGGAATATCACATCCCCAGAGCGCAAAACGCCAACATTACCGGGCCAGGGTGCCTTTGGTGCCATTCAGGAAATCGTATCCATTTTAGAGGCCGAGCCTCATACGGACTGGGCTCACGTAGATATCTCGGGGTTGCGATCTCACTTGGTGGATATGAATCAGGTGTTTTTGAAAGCGAATGTGCAAGAAACTAACATTGATCGCGGTTTGGAAATGCTTGTAACCGGTCAAGGCCGAACCTTACAGGCCATACAGGCCATGGTGCTTGCCCATGCGCCGATGATTAATGGCAGGAAAGATTGGACGGTCAAGGGTGAAGCGGTGGTTAATGGCGCCAAACTTACGGTCACGACCTCAAATAGAAAAGACCTACCCCATATCCGAGGACTTGGCTTCTTTGGTTTCATGGTTACCGATAGCCATCATCAACTTCATCACATCGGATTGGCGCGAGGTGAGAATGTGCACGGCCAGAAGTAAAATTAAATGGAGAGGGAAAGCTTAAAAACCAATGGAATATGCACTTGCATCGCGAGAACCGTACCCCTTTGAAAAGCAGCGGTATTTATACATGCGACCATAGGCGCGTTGCTCTTCTTCTCCATTCTAAAGGCGTGTCGAGACGAATGCTGTCCCAAAAGGAGATTGTTTCATAAAAGTTTAATAAACATACCATTGTATAAATATCTGGAAGTGCATAAAGTTTTTCTATACAATTTGACCAGTTAAATCGCTTAAAGTGTAAATGATAACGGCGAAATTCTGTGTCGGGGGACATTGATGAACCAAGACCTCAATACCTTTATTGATAAGCTAGAGGGCATACAGTCTGTGGCCGCAGGTCATGATCTGATGGTTGAGACGCTTGCCAGTTATGGATTTGATCAATTTGCATACTTAGGGCTTCATTTGCCCGACACCTCCTTGGCCGAGCCGGTGTTGGTGCACTCCTTTTCCGACGAATGGATCGAACGTTATGTCAGCAACAATTATGCGACCGTTGATCCCGTTGTCGAAAGGGGCTTGGCCTCGGTGATCCCGTTTGGTTGGGGTGGCAACAAATACCGCAAGGTCATGGGGTCTGAAAGCCGTAAAATGATGGATGAGGCCAGTGATTTTGGCTTGAGCCGTGGCTTTACCGTGCCCATCCATGGTGCACGTGGAGAACTGGCCGTTCTTTCCGTTGCGTTACCTGAAAAATCAAGCGAAGCCCAAAAACGTATAGTGGCCTTCGGCCATGAAGTTCAGATTCTAGGCTTGCATTTCCATGCTCATTTAGGCGAGAAAATTTTTTCCGAAGGCCTTAAAAAACACGTCACCCTCTCTAAACGCGAAGGCGAATGTTTACTGTGGGCGGCTCAAGGCAAAACCGCCTGGGAAACCAGTGAAATTCTTAAAATTTCTGATCATACCGTGCGCGAATATATCAAAAGCGCCTGTCGAAAGTTGGGCGTATTTTCGAAAAATCATGCCGTGGTCAAAGCCATCATGCTGGGTCTGATCAAGCCTAACCTGTAGGGCTTAAACGCAGATACAACGAGTCTGCCAAAAGAATACACCTCATGTAAGACCTCTTTCCACCCCCCCATTTGAGGGGAGTGCATCGCTGTGCCAAATGGTTTCAAATTCTCCTTATCAACGTTAACGGGCGTTAATTTAAGAAGGGGAACGAACCTATGCTTTGTCTTATCTCACCGAATAGAGCTCCAGAATTTACCCAAGAAATTGAGGACATGCACCGTCTACGTCATCGCGTTTTTAAACAACGCCTTGAATGGGATGTTGACTGCCATGATGGCCTGGAAATTGATGAATACGATGGCTTTGATCCAACATATCTATTGGCACGCGGTAATGATGGGGCCATTGCGGGGTGTATTCGTCTGTTGCCAACCCAAGGCCCAAATATGCTCCGCGATACCTTTCCGCAATTGCTGAAGGATGTCACAGCGCCAGAAGGTCCTCGGACTTGGGAATGTTCTCGGTTTGCGTTGGATGTGAATCACGCCAACAACGGCCGCGCCATCAGCCAGTCCACCTCAATGTTGTTTGCGGGCATGCTTGAATTTGGGTTGTCAAAAGGCCTGACCGACCTTGTGGTGGTGACGGATTTACGCATTGAACGGATTTTGAAACGCAGCGGTTGGATCATGGAACGCCTTGGTGAACCACAAGCCATTGGCAATACCATTGCCATAGCCGGTCGTTTGAATGTGACCTGGGAAACCTTAGCTAGGGTACGCAAAACAGGCGGATTGAACGGCCCCGTCTTATGGATACCCGCAGTTCCCGAAATGCCAATGGCGGCCTAAACCCCAGTTTACGCAGACCAAGGCCTAGCGGGGTCCGCTGGGTCTTGGATCTAAGAACATTGTTAATCAGAAAAGAGAGATACAAACATGCTACGCAATTATCTTCCCGAAGTTATGGACCAAGACGAACAACGCACCATCGAATCGTTGCTGGATTCGCTTACGTATCTGAAAAATGAAGCGTTACGTGAAGGCCAGCCCTTTATCGCCTATGCGATAGAAGACGCGATCTTGCAAACCGAAAAGGTGCGCAAAGAAAAATATATCGCCCCGCATCATCACAATATGCAGTAACGAAGGCCAAAAAGAAGGGTTAAAATCACCAGATTATTGGTGATTGCTGTCGTGCTGAGTTTTACCACAAGCGTTCCCGCACCAGCCTTTGCGGGCGCACAAGAAAAACGCGCGGAAATTCAATAAATATTGAAATTACGGGCAGTTAAGTCTGAAACGGCTATGGTTTTAACCGCGCTTCTATGGCGTCCCACAGATGGCCTTCCAAAGCCACGCCATCGAAATTGCGAATTTCTTGCAGGCCTGTCGGCGAGGTGACGTTGATTTCGGTTAAATATCCGCCGATCACATCAATGCCCGCAAAAATAAGCCCACGATCTTTGAGGTCTTGGCCGATGGCGCGGCAGATTTCCAGATCCCGTTCATTTAAGGTGCTCGACTCAGGCGTGCCACCAGCGTGCATATTGGACCGGGCTTCGCCTTCGGGAGGAATGCGATTGATGGCCCCGGCGGGTTCGCCGTCAATGAGAATAATGCGCTTGTCGCCTTGCCGCACGGCGGGTAAATAGGCCTGAACCATCAACGGTTCCCGCGTTCCAGCCATGTGCATTTCCAGCAACGAATTCAAATTATCATCATTGGGTTTGATGTGTAAAACGCCCCAACCGCCGTTGCCGTATAACGGTTTGATAATGATATCAGAGTGCTTTGCCCGAAATGCTTTGATGGCTTGGGTGTCACGGGTGATCAAGGTTGGCGGCATCAAGTCGGGAAATTTGGTGATATAAAGCTTTTCTGGATTGTTGCGCACTTCGCTGGCGTTGTTCACCACCAAGGTCGTGGCGGGCAACATATCCAACAGATACGTCGTGGTCAGATAGGCCATGTCAAAAGGCGGGTCTTGGCGTAACCAAATCACGTCCATGGTGGACAAATCAACCAGCTGAGAATCGCCTAAGGTATAATGATTACCCAGTTCATTTCGCAATTGCAACGATTGTACGCGCGCCAACACCTTGCCGCCTTCATACATTAAATCATCGGGATGATAATGGTATAAGGAATAGCCTCGCTGTTGGGCTTCTAGGCCAATGACGAAGGTGCTGTCGGCCTCGATATTGATATCTTGGACCGGGTCCATTTGTAGGGCGACGTTGAGGGTCATGAGGGAGGGTCCTTACGCTGGAGCAGGTTTTGCAACAAGTGCGAAGCGCTATAGCGGTGTTGGTCCGCGTCTGGCAACTTTAAAAAGTGTTTGAGGGCAAAAATAGAATCTTCAATATGATCAAGCCGGGCGTGCAATACGCCCAATTCACGCCACAACCGGGCCTCTTTCGGGGCGATCAATACGGCGGCGCGAAGGGCTGAAATGGCCGCTTCGGGGGCATTTTGACGCAGCAGAAAAAGTTTTCTTCGGTCCAGCAGATGAATCAAAATGGTGCGCTTGTCAAAAGTCGCAAGAGAAAACGGAGAGGCTGCGTCATCGTCATCAAACAAGTGGCGAAGCTTGGCATCTGTGATCCGTTTTCCACCGTCATAGGGATCTAAAATAATGGGTTTGCGAAGACCCACCAAACGCACCATGGGCCGGGCTGGAAAATCAACAATTTCAACGTCTGCTCCCAGGTTTTCAAGGACATGAGCATACAAAATACACAGCAAAACAGCCGCCCCTCGGCGTTGGTCAATGACCTTTGCCAAATTGGAATCTTCAGCGTGATCGTCGGTCTCCAGCTCAGCCCCATAGCCATACCGTTTCGCAATGATTTGTTGGACCGCTTGAATGATCACGTCCGTATCATTTACATCTGGTCCGACAAAATTATGGGCGGCCTGCACCAAGGCTTCGACATGGCGTTGATAGGGAGCCGTGACCAAGTCTGGCTCGGTCCACTGGGCCAGCGTCAAGGCCGCATCCACAAGATGGATTTTATCAGCAGACTGCCGTCCGATGCGGGCCAGGGTGGTTTTTAGGGTCATTTTGTTCCGTTGACTTGATGATCAGGCGGGAGGGTTTTGATGCGGACATGGCTGATGATGTGACGCACATAGGGAATGGCACGGGCTTGGTTTTTCACCCGGTCTAATTCCTCTTGGTTTTGGGCAATGCCGATCAGGTAAACCGTGGCCCCAACCGTTTCAATCGAATAATTAATCGCAAATATGCGATCGTCAAAGGTGATCTTGGTTTCCAGTTGGGCGGTGATCCACGCGTCGCGGGCGGTGTCTAACAGGCCCCCCATCTGGGTCACATGAATTTCATTGATGACGTCTTTCACGTCGATGGCGCTCCAGGCCAGACGCACGGCTTCGGCGCGTTCAGTTTCGGTTTTGACTTGCCCGGTCAACAACACCCGACCTTCATAAACTTCAACGCCAATGTCTTTGATTAAAGTGTGATCGGTACGGCTATAGAGCTCAAAAATATCTGAAGAGGTGCGGACATCGCGGGCCGCACCTTCGACGCCGCGTTCTTGGTACGCCGCCATGCCGGCGGTGGCTCCGGCGCCCATTACGAAACCAACGGGGCCACAGGCTTGAACGCTCAGCACAGCAAATAAAGCGGTCATCAGAGCAAAAAGCGGGGAACGAATCATGACCTCAGGAATCCTAAACACCAAAAATTTTTAAAAGTGTAGCGTGAGAAAAGTTAAAAAGTCCTAAGGCCGCCACGCATCGTAAAGGATACGAACAGACATAGGCCCTGTCACCAACGCCACATCAAAGCGCACATCACAACTTTGCCATTCCGGTTTGTGAGCTAAAAAATGTTCGGCGGCCCGTTGAATGCGCGCTTGCTGGGTTTTACGGATGGCCTCAAGGGCTTGCGCTTCGCTTGGGCGGGCCTTGACCTCGACAAAACCGATGATGTTCTGTTTCAGCGTAATCAGGTCAATTTCACCAACGGAGGTTCTATAGTTTGCCGCCAAAATGCGGTGTCCTCGGGCCATCAAAACGCCCCGCGCAAGAAGTTCGGCCCACCGACCCAGCCGCTGGGCTCGTTTTTTCTGAGTGTTTAAGGTATCTCGCGGTTTACTCACGCGTTGGCTCCCGCTAGGCTGCAATCAATCTTTAGGATAACAATGACTAAGGTAACAGTTTTTTGAGAAGGCTCCAGTGGCCATGAGGCGAATGGTGAAATTTAATTATTGCACACTGCGCACACTGATCGTCCTCAGCGTCACGTTGGGGCTTGCGGCTTGCGAAACGACACCTGGGCTGCCGCAATTAACCAATGCCCCGCCCGCGCAAACCGCACCCGCCCCGGCCCCCGTTCAAGAAGCCCAGCCCCAAGAGGCCGAACCCGCCGTTGAAGTGGCCCGGGTTTATCCGATGCGGCCTCGATTGCAAACGGGTATGCAGCCGCCCGTTCTGCCCAATCAGGGCACGCGTCCCCCTATGTTGCCATCGTTGGAAGAATTGTTGGGCCGGATGCCCCGCGCCGAAGACGGGACCTTTAGCGAACCGCCTCCGGTGCCAACGTTGCGCGGCCGCAGGGTCGCGATTTTATTGCCGTTGACGGGCTCCAATCAGCGGGTCGGTCAAGCGTTGCTGAGTGCTGCGCAAATGGCGCTGTTTGATTTTGCCGATCAAAATTTTGAGCTGTTGGTCCATGATACCCACGGTACATCCGAAGGGGCTGGCGAAGCCGCGCGGCTGGCCATTGGCGATGGCGCGTCTTTGATTGTGGGGCCCTTATTATCGTCTTCTGTGCGCGCGGTCAGCATCGTGGCGCGGGCGGCTGGAGTCCCCGTGATGGCGTTTTCATCAGATCGCACCGTGGTGGGTAACGGGGTTTACACCATGGGCTTTTTCCCCGGTGATGAAGTGCGGCGCGTGGTTGAGTTTGCCTATGAAAAAGACGCGCGACGGTTTGCCCTGTTGGCCCCCCGGGATGCTTATGGGGAAACGGTTCTGAACGCCCTGCAGGCAAAAGTTTATGAATTGGGCGGAGAAGTCACGCAAATTCAATTTTACGAACCCGATGCCACTGATTTTTCTTATCCGGTGAAACGTCTTGCGAATTATGACCAGCGTCACCAAGATTTGTTGGACCAACGCGCCCTTCTTGAAGAACGTGACGATGAAGCCGGGGCGTTGGCTTTAAAGCAATTGGAAAATTTACAAACCATCGGCGAGGCTCCGTTTGATGCATTGCTGGTGGCCGATGGTGGCAAACGTTTGGTGGCGGTGGCGGCGATGTTGCCGTTTTACGATGTTGACCCCGGCAAAGTGATGATCCTTGGCACGGGTCAATGGGACGAAATTGGGCTTGGCTCGGAACCCGCCCTCATGGGGGGGTGGTTTGCCGCCCCAGACCCCAAGCTGCGTCAGGATTTTTCGGCCAAGTATTTTGAGGCCTTTGCCACCCGGCCGCACCGTTTGGCAACGTTAGCTTATGACGCTATGGCCTTGGCCGTGGTGTTGGGGGCTCAAGACCGGGCCCAGGTTTATGACGCCAGCGTGTTAACCAATCGGATTGGTTTTACCGGACGCGATGGCATTTTCCGCTTTCAACCAGATGGCGCCGTTGAACGGGGCTTGGCGGTGATGAAGGTCCAGCGCAAAAAGGCGAAGGTCATTGACCCCGCGCCCAAAGCATTTACGAACTAGCCTAACAATTTTTCCAAAATCGCGCTTAATACCAAACGGCCCTGTGGGGTGACCGCGAAATGGTGCTGATTTAAAGAGATCAGCCCTTGGTCTTGCAGCATTGTCAAAGCCTCGCCATCAACGGTTTCGGTGATGTCTTGGTCGGTTTGGCGGGCAAAGGCCAAACGGTCAATGCCGTTGGACAAGCGTAACCCGGTCAAAATGCGCTCTTCAGCCCGGTCTAAACCTGACAATAGCCGTGTTTTTGCCGTGCCGTGGCCGTGCGTTTCAATGTGGTCCAGCCATCTGGCGGGATCGGCAATTTGATGGCGGGCGCTGCACACACCGTTTTGGGTTAAACGACCGTGGGCACCTGGGCCAATGCCTAAATAATCCTCGCCCTGCCAATAGGTGAGGTTATGACGGCTTTCTGCGCCGGGCCGGGCGTGGTTTGATATTTCATAAGCGGGCAATCCGGCGGCGGTTGTGATGTCTTGGGTCAGCTCATAAAAGTCCGCACCCATATCCGGCGAGGCCTCAGCGACACCCTGTCGAAAAAAATTCGTTCCGGGTTCAACGGTGAGCTGATACAGCGAAATATGATCGTCACACAGGTCCAGCGCCTGTTCCAATTCATCATGCCAATCGCCTAAGCCTTGGCCCGGGCGCGCATAAATTATATCGAATGTGAAACGATTGAAAACAGCGCCAGCAATGTCCAGGGCTTTCCGCGCGTCCTGAGCCGAATGCTCGCGGCCAAGCTGTTGCAAAGCCTCATCATTTAGGGCCTGGATGCCAATGGACACCCGGTTCACACCGGCATCTCGAAAGCTTCGAAACTTGCCCGCTTCGACCGAAGTCGGGTTGGCCTCTAGGGTGATTTCACAGTCTTTTTCCAGTCCCCACAGCTCATGGGCGGTGTTGATAATGTCGCCAACCGTGGCCGGGTCCATCAAGCTCGGCGTGCCGCCCCCAAAGAAAAGACTGCTGAGCGGCCGCCCTTGGCTGAGGGTCGAAAAATGTTTGAGCTCTGCCAAAATAGCCGCGCGATAATCGGCCTGATCCTCAACCCCCGGCGTATGCGCCCGCGAATTAAAATCACAATACGGACACTTCGCCAAACACCACGGCCAATGAACGTACAGCGCCAACGAATTTTGAGGGGTCGAAAGTTTGCTCATGAGCCTCCAAAGCACGCCTTGACCAGCTTTTTGAACGCATTGGCGCGGTGACTGATGGCGTGTTTTTCGGCGGGCAACATGTCGGCGAAGGTGATGGTGTGACCGTCTGGGATAAAGGTTGGATCATAGCCAAAGCCTTTGGCCCCAGATGGTGGCCAGGTCATAGAGCCGTGGACTTGGCCTTCAAAGCTTTCCATATGTCCATCGGGCCAGGCGAGGGTAAGGGCGCAGGCAAAGTGGGCGCTGCGATCTTTGGTTTTGGCAGCCTTCAGCGCCTGTTCGACTTTTTCCATGGCGACGGCAAAGTCTTTGCCGGGTCCCGCCCAACGTGCGGAATAGACGCCCGGTTCGTCGCCTAAGCCCTGCACACACAGCCCCGAATCGTCGGCTAAGGCGGGTAAATTGGCCGCCGTTGCCGCCGCCAAGGCCTTGATTTGGGCATTGGCGATAAAGGTTTCGCCGTCTTCAACGGGTTCCGCCAAGTTTAAATCCCCAGCCGAGACCACATCCACGCCAAAGGGCGCCAGCAGTTCGCCAATTTCGCGCACTTTGCCAAGGTTATGGCTGGCAATCACCAATTTTCCGCCTTGAAATCGACGCGCCATGGTTAGTCCTTTAAGCCCAGGGCCGCGCGTTGCAACGCCACCAATTCCTGCACGCCTTTTTTCGCCAAGCCCATCAATTCCATGAATTGGTCTTCGGAAAACGGGTAGTCTTCGGCGGTGCCTTGGATTTCGACGATGCCCTTGTTGCCTGTCAAAACGAAGTTGGTATCGGCTTCGGCGGCACTGTCTTCGGGGTAGTCGAGATCGAGGATGGCGGTGTTTTTGTACAGGCCACAGCTTACGGCGGCGACATGATCGACCAACGGGACGCTGGCAATCAGTTCGCGTTCGACCGCATTTTGCAACGCCAAGTGTAAGGCCACATAAGCCCCGGTGATGCTGGCGGTGCGGGTGCCGCCATCGGCTTGAATGACATCGCAATCGACCGTGACTTGCAATTCGCCCATGGCCTCTAAATCGGTAACGGCGCGTAATGATCTGGCGATCAGGCGTTGAATTTCTTGAGTCCGACCCGACTGTTTACCGCGTGCGGCTTCCCGGCCCATGCGGGTGTTGGTGGCGCGTGGCAACATGCCATATTCCGCCGTGACCCACCCTTTACCCGTGCCTCTGATCCAAGGCGGCACGCGTTCTTCAAGCGATGCGTTGCACAACACGTGGGTGTCGCCAAATTTGATCAAGCACGACCCTTCGGCATGTTTTGAAAATCCGGTTTCCAGGGTCACTGTGCGCAGTTCATCGAGGGCACGTCCAGAAGGTCTCATAATTATATTGTCCTTAAAAGATTGAATGTTGGGGTTAAGCTAACATACATTCATTCCATGATCACAGACCTGAACGAACGTTCGCGCGAAATATTTCGGCGCATTGTTGATGGCTATCTCGAATCCGGGGTGCCCGTTGGCTCGCGTACGCTCAGCCGTCAACCCGGATTGGACATATCTCCCGCGACCATTCGCAACGTTATGGCGGATTTGGAAGATGCGGGGCTGTTGTTTTCGCCGCACACTTCGGCGGGGCGCTTGCCCACCGATGCGGGTTTGAAACTGTTTGTCGATGGTTTGTTGGAAGTCGGCAATTTGACCAGTGCCGAACGGCATTCCATCGAAGGCGAATGCAAATCGTCGGGATCCTCGGTGGAAGGGATGTTGGAACGCGCCACCCAAGCCTTAAGTGGACTGTCAAGCTGTGCCGGGTTGGTGATGGCGCCAAAATCTCAAACGCCACTTAAACATATCGAATTTGTGGCTTTGAACCCAGGCCGGGCCTTGGTGGTGATGGTGACCGAAAACGGTGTGGTGGAAAACCGCATTATTGAGCTGCCCCTAGGCGTATTGCCGTCGGCCTTGGTCGAAGCCACCAATTATTTATCGGCCCGTTTGGTGGGCCGCACCTTAGACGATGCGCTTAACGTCATGAAACTTGAATTGGCTCAACATAAAGCCGAATTGGACAGTCTGACACAAAAGGTGGTCGAAGCGGGCATCGCCGTGTGGGGTGGGAGCGCGGACGCGGGTGAAGCGGCGTTGATCATTCGCGGTCAGTCTAATTTGTTAAAAGATGTAGGCGCCCAGGCCGACTTGGAACAAATCCGCGCTTTGTTTGCCGCCTTGGAAACCAAAGAAACCCTGTCCAGCCTGATCCGCAGCGCCGACACCGCCGAAGGCGTGCAAATTTTTATCGGCTCCGACAACACGTTGTTTGGCTTATCGGGCTGTTCCATGGTGGTCGGCCCCTATCACGATAGCCACCAAAGAATCATCGGCGCCATCGGCGTCATTGGCCCCACGCGCATGAATTATGCCCGCATTATTCCCATGGTCGATTTTACATCCAAATTGGTTGGGCGGCTGATCGGTTAAAGACGCCCTGTCTTTTTCTATAGATCCTGGCCTTGAGATAATCTCTCTTTGCAAACTTATACACTTTATTGTATTGTTTCTTTTTATATCGATAGTTTAACTTGTATTATTTGGGAGGTTAGAACAATGACTGAAGTTGCGATAAATAAGATTAAGGCTTTCTTTTTGCTCACTCTTTTAGCATTTTCTTTGCTGCTGCTGACGGCCTGTGCGGGACAAAAGGATGTTATGAAAACAGGCACAAGAAGCCATGCCTGGAACTCAAGCAGCCTTGTCGGGACATGGAAAAATAATGAAAATTCAATTTTTCAGATTCTAAGTGTTAACAGCAGCACCGGTGTTTTAACGGGAGCCTACACAAATTATGCTGCTGGTTATTCCTGCCAAGGCGTTGCTTATCTTGCAACGGGCTATACCGCAGGATCATACATTACCTTTACGGTCGATTGGCTACAATCTGCGACCTGTACAGAATCGTCAACCGTTTGGAATGGTTCGTATACAAAGACCGCGATGACGGCGGCTTGGACATTGTATGATGCGAACGGCGGTATTATCAAATCTGGAACGGATGTGTTTGCCAAACAATAATCTAAGCGCGCTTAAGGCGTTAACGATAGGTCCGGCTTTAACCCCTCTAACCCTCAGGCGTTAGAGGGGTTTTGTCGGCTTTTATAGGTCTTTTCTCTGTAAGCTCTTGCGCTGGCCACAAAATAGGCTAAATACGGGTCTAACAGCCATTTTTCATATGAGAAGCGACCTGAATTCATGAGTGATCAAACCGAAAATCAAGACCCCATCGAACCCGAAACCGATGCCGCCGAAGGTGCCGTTGAAGTTGAGGCGCCGATCCAATTTGACGCCCCTGACTATGAAGCTGAAATTGCCGACCTTAAAGATCAGCTGTTGCGCGCCAAGGCCGAAGTTGAAAACACCCGGCGCATTGCCGCGCGGGAAAAGCAAGATGCCAGCAAGTATGCTTTGACCAACTTCGCCCGCGATATTTTGCGCGTGGCCGACAATTTAGGCTTTGCCATGATGAGCGTCACGGACGAAGCGCGCAAAGCGGATCAAAACCTTGATAATTTGTTCGTTGGCATCGACATGACCATGAAAGAATTGCTGAGCGTCTTTGGTTCACACAACATCAAACCGGTGGCTGCCGAGGGCACGGCTTTTGATCATAATATTCATGAAGCCGTGCAGCAGGTGGAAAACACCGAGTTGCCAGCCAACACCGTGATCAAAGCCTTGCGCGGTGGCTATACCCTGCATGATCGTTTGCTGCGTCCGGCCCAAGTTATTGTTTCGACGGGCGGCGTGAAGGAAGAAAAAGAACAACCCGAAGAAGCAGCCCCCGCAGACGCCAATCAGCCCTATGTTGGTGACGAAGAGGTCCCAGGCCAAAACATCGACCAGGAAACCTAAAATGTTCGCGCCAAACATTGCGCAGAACATCTTGTAAGCATATATACGACTCGCGCATGAAAACATGCGGTTTTGACAACACACGATAAGGGAACGAAGCGGCGGTGCTTAACCAGGCTGCCGAATGTTCGCCAAAGACGGAGAAAAAAGACATGAGTAAGGTAATCGGAATTGATTTAGGCACCACAAACTCTTGTGTGGCCATTATGGAAGGCGGCGAAGCCAAAGTGTTGGAAAACGCTGAAGGCACGCGCACAACCCCCTCCATGGTCGCGTTTACAGACAGCGGCGAACGTTTGGTGGGTCAACCTGCTAAACGTCAAGCGGTGACCAACCCCGCCGACACCCTGTTTGCCATTAAACGTTTGATCGGGCGTCGTTTTAACGATCCCCTGACCAAAAAAGACATGGATTTGGTGCCTTACGAAATTGTTAAAGGCGAAAATGATGACGCTTGGGTGACCTCGGCTGGCAACAAATACAGCCCGTCCCAGGTGTCTGCGTTTATCTTGCAAAAAATGAAAGAAACCGCCGAAAGCTATACCGGCGAAACCGTGACCCAAGCGGTCATCACGGTGCCCGCATATTTCAACGATAGCCAACGCCAAGCCACCAAGGACGCGGGTAAAATCGCCGGCCTGGAAGTTTTGCGCATCATCAACGAACCCACCGCTGCGGCGCTGGCTTACGGCTTGGACAAAAAAGAAGGCGGCATCGTTGCGGTTTATGATTTGGGCGGCGGTACCTTTGACGTTTCCATCTTGGAAATCGGCGATGGCGTGTTTGAAGTGAAGTCAACCAATGGCGATACGTTCTTGGGCGGCGAAGATTTTGACGCTGCTATCATCGAACATTTGGCCGAAGAATTTAAAAAAGAACACGGCATTAACTTGCGCGAAGACAAATTGGCTTTGCAGCGTTTGAAAGAAGGCGCGGAAAAAGCCAAGATTGAATTGTCTAGTGCCACGCAAACCGATGTCAATTTGCCGTTCATCACCGCTGATGCCTCTGGGCCAAAGCACTTGAACGTGAAAATGACCCGCGCCAAGCTGGAATCTTTGGTCGGTGATTTGGTCAAACGCACGATCAAACCGTGCGCGGCGGCTTTGAAGGATGCTGGCTTGAAAGCGGGCGATATCGAAGAAGTGATTTTGGTCGGCGGCATGACTCGTATGCCGAAAGTTCAAGAAGTGGTCAAAGAATTCTTTGGTCGCGAACCGCACAAGGGTGTGAACCCGGACGAAGTGGTTGCCATTGGTGCGGCGATTCAGGGCGGCGTGTTGAAGGGTGAAGTCAAAGACGTTCTGTTGTTGGACGTAACACCGCTGAGTCTGGGCATCGAAACCTTGGGCGGCGTATTCACGCGCTTGATCGATCGCAACACCACCATCCCAACCCGTAAATCTCAAGTGTTTTCGACCGCCGAAGACAACCAAAATGCCGTGACCATTCGGGTCTTCCAAGGCGAACGTGAATTGGCGGCGGACAACAAAATTTTGGGTCAGTTTGATTTGATGGGCATTCCACCTTCTCCGCGCGGTATGCCACAAATTGAAGTCACGTTTGATATTGATGCCAACGGCATCGTTAATGTGTCGGCCAAAGACAAAGCCACGGGCAAAGAACAGCAGGTGTCGATCCAGGCGTCTGGTGGTCTGTCCGATGGCGATATCGAACAAATGGTCAAAGACGCCGAAGAGCACGCGGAAGAAGACAAACAGAACCGCGCGCTCATTGACGCCAAAAACCATGCGGAAAGTTTGGTTCACGACACCGAAAAGAACCTTTCGGAACACGCAGATAAGATTTCAGCAGAAGACAAAACCGAAATCGAAACCGCAATTCAAGACAGCAAAGATATCTTGGAAGACGAAAGCGCTGATGCCGAAGCCATTCAGGCGAAGACCGATGCGTTGACTCAGGCGGCCATGAAAATGGGCGAAGCCATGTACAAGGCTTCTCAAGCCGAAGCGGCTGGGGCTGAAGGTTCTGACGATGCAGAAGGTGGCGATGCGACCAGTGAAGCCAACGCAGATGATGCGGCTGACGATAACGTGGTCGATGCAGACTTTGAAGAAGTCGATCCTGATCAAGACAAAAAATAAGTAAAAACAGGCCGTTACAGGCTAATGTGTGCGGCGGGCTTTGAACAGCCCGCCGGATGCATGTTAAGGGTGGAATGAAAGTCATGGCAAAGCAGGACTATTACGAGCTGCTGGGAGTTTCCAAAGACGCCGATGCGTCTGCGCTTAAGAGTGCTTATCGCAAGCTCGCCATGAAGCACCATCCCGACAAAAATCCCGACGATAAAAAAGCAGAACAAAAATTCAAAGACCTCAATGAGGCCTATGAAGTCCTTAAAGATCCCGAAAAACGGGCCGCTTATGATCGCTTTGGTCATGCGGCTTTTGAACAAGGTGGCGGCGGCCCTGGTGGATTTGGCGGCGGTGGCGGCGGTGGCTTCGGGGGCGGCGGTTTTGCCGATATCTTTGAAGAAATGTTTGGCGGCGGCGGCATGGGCGGCCCCGGACATGGCGGTCGCGAACAACAGGGTCGAGGCTCCGACCTGCGCTTTAATATGGACGTAAAGTTAGAAGAAGCTTTCCACGGAAAGTCTACGGAAATTCGCGTCCCGACCTCGGTGGCGTGTGACCCTTGCCATGGGTCTGGAGCCACAAAAGGCTCGAAACCTGTGACGTGTAACACCTGCGGTGGGGCTGGACGGGTGCGCAGCCAACAGGGCTTTTTCACCGTTGAGCGGACCTGTCCGTCTTGTCAGGGACAAGGCAGTGTGATCAAAGACCCGTGCCGCAAATGCTCAGGCACCGGACGCGTGCACAAAGAAAAAACCCTCAGCGTTAATATTCCAGCTGGTGTTGAAACCGGGACCCGCATTCGTTTGTCGGGTGAAGGCGAAGCTGGAATGCGGGGCGCGCCGGCGGGTGATCTGTATATCTTTTTGAACGTCAGACCACACAAAATTTTCCAACGCGATGCAGCCAACATTCATGTCCGCGTACCTGTGCCGATGACCACGGCGATTTTGGGGGGCTCGGTCGAAGTGCCAACGGTTGATGGCAGCCGCGCCCGCATCAACATTCCCGCAGGCACCCAATCGGGCCAACAATTTCGGTTGCGATCTAAGGGCATGAGCATGTTGCGCACGACGTCGCGCGGGGACATGTTCGTTGAACTGGGCGTTGAAACCCCGGTCAACTTAACCAAAAAACAAAAAGAATTGCTCGAACAATTCCGCGCCGAAGGCGGCGACGAAACCGCCCACAGCCCCGAATCTGGCGGCTTCTTCTCCAAAGTCAAAGACTTGTGGGAAGACTTGAAAGACTAAGCAAGCCAAAACCTCCAGCGCAACGGACTTGCGTCCGCTGACCGTCCGAAACGGACATTAAACGGCCCCTTCAAAAATGTCTGGTTTTAGCTAAATACCGACCTTCTCTATGTCAGCTAAAGGGTGGCGTTTAGGGCATATCAAGTCGGAACGTTTACGTGTTTGCACACCTGTTGACGCATTACTGTGAATAACCAAAAGAATCTACGTACGGAGCCAATGTGTCCATAAACGGCTCCATATGAGTTTTATATTTTTCCCATCGCCCAATTGAACGGTTGTGTAGCTTCTCTCCGACTTGACGATAGCTGGGTGTAATTATATGGCCTTCGTAGGCTTTATTGCGATATGTGTGGATATGATCAGACCATTCGACCCCCAAAAAATCTAGAACTGTTTTAACGGAGCCCTCCATATCAGCGACTAAATCCTCATATCTAAAGATGAGCCTATTTGACGATAATAATTTATCTTGCCTGAGCCATAGGCTCATAATTTTATCGTATGTGCGAACCGTATTCTCCATAGTCGTAAAGTTACTCAACATATTGGAGGCCTTAAAGTTCTGCATAAAACAACTCAGGCAGACATCCCGTGGGTCACGCACAATCATGATCGTCTTCATGTCAGGGAATAATCGTTCAGCAATATCAAGTAACCTTATGTTTAATGGACCGCTATCAATGAGAAGGCGGTCGCCCAGACCATCGATTATTATTTCAGCCTCACGCCAAAACTGTTTCTTTAATATAATTTGAGTTGGTTTGTTGATTGTGTTCGCAGCTTTCGATAGGTCAATGCCTAACGTCTTGTGTGTTGTTTCATTTGAGTTTTTTATTTTTGTTGAATCGACCCCCAACACAGCATGTAACAAAGGGCTTGTTTCATTAGTTGTTCGAATGTCTGGGTGCGATGCGAGCATTTGCTCAAATAAAGTTGTTCCTGATCGAGGGAAGCCAACAAAAAAAACAGGTGACCTTGTCTGATCGTGCACGACATCGGCATCATGCAACACCTCACCTTCATTAAGACGAATGTGAGCTTGATCTATGCGGGCAAGAAACTTTTCAGGCTGAGTGCCTTCCAATAAGGCTTGTTCGAGAGCTTTGGTATTTGCGGCACAAAAACTTGCGAATGCATCGTCAGTCCGATTTAGGGCATCAAAGGCTTGGCCTTTTATAAAGTGCGCCTCAACATACACATCCTCTTGATCACAGCTTGCCTCAACGATTTTGATCTTGGCTAACGCATCATTTTGCTTGTTGTTACGTAAATCAATCTTTGCACCCAACATATTCGCATATGCATGATCAGGTTGTTGTTCAAGTGCACGACAATTCAAGTCTCTTGCCCGAGATAAATCGTTCAGACGCTCAAGAACATTTGCCAAGCTGCCTAAACATTGAAAATCGTTCGGAGTTAGTGAAATGACCCGTTCAAGCAGGGCCTTGGCTTGAATATTTTCATCCCTGCCTGAGTGGATAGCGCTAAGGTTAATCAGGGCCTTGGTGTGATCGGGATGCATACGGATAACTTCATTGTATACATTTGACGCATCAACCAAACGAGATTGAGCAGAAAGAACATTTCCTAAATTAAACATGGCATCGATATAAGTGGGGTCTATTTTCAAAGCTGAACGCAAATGGCCCTCAGCTTCATCAAATCGTTCAAGAACATAAAGCGCTGCACCTAAATTGCTATGACATTTCACATGGTTCTTATCTCGCTTAAGAGCCTCTTGAAAATAATACAACGAATCTTTGGGCATTCCTTTTTGAAGTCTTATAACGCCAAGAAGATGCCATGGTTCGCTATGCTCAGGGTGATCCTGTGTGTAAGCGTTATAGACAGACTCTGCTTCATCCAAATACCCTTCTCGATGCCGCAAAATAGCTGCTTCAAGATCTAGATAAGGTGATGACATGACTAAATTCTTTTCAATATGTGGGTTGTTCGCAAAGTCTAATAATAAAGCAAATTTTGTCAAATAGCTTAAATTTATAAACGCATTCATTTCCGCTTTGGTTCATAAGTGAACATGGTCTCGCCTAAAGATTCGTTCAGGTTAATTATCCGAAGGCAGATGTTCGTGCTCGACAGTCCAGACACGCGTGTTGCGAGATTTAAGCCCGTTCCGCGATCAACGCTAACGGGGCCCAGAAATCTCCGGCGCGGCGTTTTTTGATGCCGCCACTGATGATGTTGAGGCGCAGATTGTGGTGGCCTTCGATGTTTTGCCAATCCAGTAAGCTCTTGCGAAAGAGCGCAATCCGATCGCGGATGATTTTCTGTCCGTGGACGCATTCGGCCATGGTCGAAAACATCACCGCACCAAATTGTAACGTGTTGCCTTCGACGCCACCGTCGAGCAGGCCGATGATGCGCGTGGTGTCGGCTTTGATGGTGCTGAGCGAACGGACGTCGCGTTTGACCTCGAACGCAGCACGTGGTTCACGGCTGCTGGCCCAACACATCAAAATATCACACCGTCCACCCCTTTTGCGTTTGTCCTCCGGATTCATAACATCATGACCTCGCGCGGCCAAGCGCGCCTGGGCTAGGTGAAATTCAAACCATGTCATGTGGTTGGGCGCGGCTTTGTGCAGTTGTTCGGCAATGTAGGTGGTCAGTAAATATTCTGGAGCCCGGGCAAACGCCAAGTTATGGCACGTTTGTTTGGAAAACTTCCGTTCGGCAAGTTGCAAGCCACCTAAGGCTGCGCGAATGAGCTGTTGTTTGCTGATACGGTTCATAAAGGACCTTTGCTGCTGAATGATTGAGGGATCGATTCGCAATAATCTAAACCAAAAAGTGTTAACAAACTTCACGCGTAACAAGCTCATAGGGTGTGGCCTTTGTTGTGCGTAGATGTTAAGCCTGTAAAATCATATTTTTTCAGGTCGGGAACGGAATATTGCCATGAAAATCGGAGTCGTTGGAGCCGCAGGGCGGATGGGGCGGATGTTACTGGCGGCGATCGCCAACGCTGACGGTGCAGTCATCGCAGGTGGTGTCGAAGCCTCTGGTCATCCAGATATGGGTACAGACTTAGGTGAGTTGGCTGGCCTTGAACCTGTCGGCGTGGTTCTAACGTCTGATGCGCAGGCTTTGTTTGACAATGTTGATGCGGTGATTGATTTCACCGTTCCCGTGGCCACGATGGCCCACGCAGTCCTGGCTAAAAACAGTGGTACGGCTTTGGTGATTGGCACCACGGGCCTGGATGCGGCGCAACAAAACACCATTGAAATGGCGGCCACGTTAGCGCCGATTGTCCAAGCCGCCAATTATTCCGTGGGTGTGAATGTGTTGCAAGGCTTGGTCGAACAGGCCGCGCGTGCTCTTCCCGATGCTTATGACATTGAAATTTTAGAAATGCATCACCATCATAAAATTGATGCGCCGTCTGGCACCGCTTTGGCTTTGGGCGAAGCCGCCGCAATGGGACGCGAAGTCCGTCTTGATGATGTGGCCGACAAAGTGCGCGATGGCATCATCGGCCCCCGAAAGTCTGGCGACATTGGTTTTGCCACGCTGCGCGGCGGCGACGTGGTGGGGGATCATACGGTTATGTTTGCTGGTCCTGGTGAGCGTATTGAAATCACGCACAAAGCCGCCTCTAGAGAAATTTTTGCCAACGGCGCCGTCCGCGCGGCCCTGTGGTCGATCGTTCGGAAGCCCGGTTTGTATTCAATGAAGGACGTGCTTGGCTTTTAAGGCCTTTCTAAAGCCGCCGTGCGGATGCGATTGAGGCCCTCGTTGAGGGCTCCAGCGGTTTTATTTTTTTCATTTTTGGATAAAAACTTACCAATTTCAATGCCTTCTCCATGGCTGCGGATTTCCAAGGGGGTGCTGATTTCGGATGAAGCCGTATAGTGAATCTGCGCCCAAGACGCCGGAAACGTCTTGGTTTCTTCTCTGCCTAAGGCTTTGCGGACCACGGTGACGTCGTTGGCGGTGATGGCGATTGTTTCCAAAACTTCGGAGTGGCGAATAAAGACATGGACCATGCCCGCAACAACGATAAACTCTGCCCCAAAAAAACCAATCACAGGCCAGCCCCCCATCATCGAAATAATGGTGCCTGCACAAAACCAAATACAGCCAAGAATGGCGCAAAAAGAATAGGCGACGCGCGGATCGGCACTGCGCCGGGGTCGCAAAGTCAGTATAAAGGCTTTTAGACCATCTTGTTCATGTTCTGTGATATCAATCGTCTGCATATTTATATCATTGGCACAAAACACACTGATTTCCAGTAAAATATTTATCCTCTATCAGAATCAGGTCAAAAAAATGAAGAAAACAGATGTTCAGGACTTTTTTACGCGGCTGCGTGCGGATAATCCCGAGCCGAAATCTGAATTAATATGGACCAACGCCTATACCCTGGTGGTGGCAGTGGCGTTGTCGGCCCAAGCCACCGATGTGGGGGTGAACAAAGCCACCAAAGCGCTGTTTACGATTGCCGATACACCGCAAAAAATGCTCGACCTAGGGCTAGAGGGCGTCAAAGGTCATATCAAAACCATTGGCCTGTTCAATACCAAAGCCAAAAACATCATTGCGCTTAGTCAGCTGTTGGTCGACGAATTTAACGCCGAGGTGCCACGTAACCGTTCTGATTTGGAACGACTGCCGGGTGTGGGGCGAAAAACGGCCAATGTGGTGTTGAATGTGTGCTGGGGTGAACCCACCATGGCCGTGGATACGCACATTTTTCGAGTTTCAAACCGCACCGGCCTAGCCCCTGGCAAGACGCCGCTTCAGGTGGAACAAAAGCTTATGAAGGCGATCCCGGATGAATTTATGGTTCATGCCCATCATTGGCTGATTTTGCACGGACGTTACGTGTGCAAAGCCCGCAAACCCGTGTGTCCCACCTGTGGTGTGCGTGATCTCTGCCGCTTTGGTGAAAAAACGATCTAAAGTCGGCTTTATTAGAGGCACCAAAGAGACTTAGTTTTGAAATGTGCTCAAACAGGCATCGCGATCCGTTCCACGCCCTTGAGCATCACGCGCATCAAAGTGTAACAGGGATAAAGCGGGGTTCTGGTCGGATTGGGCATAAAGAAATAAGTTTAAGATACAAGTCGTATTCTTATACTGCCAGATATTGGCCTGCAAATCAGCCCGAGCAAAGGATGGCTCTCCGAGTTTCAAGCGTACCCAATCGGCGTCCTTGCCCAACAGTTGAGCCGCCGTAATCCTTGGCTTTAAGGCTGGAACGAAACGGGTTAAGGCATCGCCCACGGCGGTTGTGATTGATCCCGGATTGGCGACCGTCGTGCCGTCAGATTGTGTCGCACACCCACTGGTCAAAAGGACCGAACATAAAATAAGAATTTTTTTCATTTCTTATTTATCCGGTCCAGGCAAGGGAATAACATCATCATTCGGTTTATCATCCGCGTTCAGAGCGCCTGGTTTGGGTGATGAATTAAGAGGATTTGATTGACCCTTTGTATTATGAAGCGAAGGGCCGGCCTTATCAACAACGCCATCTTTCTTGCGCCAGGCTTCAAACATATGCACCATTGCTGCCGTGGCGATGACCGGAGTGATCAAATTTAAAAACGGCACTGTGAGCATGAAAGCAAAGCCCACCCCGGCGATAAACAAAGGGGTTTTCCATCGGGTGTGCATGGCCTTAGCATCGGCATGAGAAATGCGTCGAAAGGCCACAACTTCAAAATATTCGCGGCTCAACAAGTATCCATTTAAGCTCAAATAAATGAACGGAATGAAGGGCCACAGGGGTGGAACAATAAACAAAGGCAATATCAATAGGTTATAGCCGACCGTAACGCCCAAGAACTTCAAAGCCGGCAGAATACCTTCGGCAATCGTTTGACCTTGTGCAACGTGCTTGTCTGGGTAATGGCGCTGTTCGACCGCCGCCACAACGTCTTCCAACATCAAGGACGCCACCGCCGTGACCACGGCGGGAAACAAAAACCACGTCAAAGCCATGACCCCGAACTGAGCAACGGTATCAAAAACCATTTCCAGCCAGCCAATGGCAACAAACGCCGTAATCTTCAAGGCGAAGTACAAGGCAATGTACAAACCAATAAAGACAAAAACCGATCCCAGGATCGATTTCAGAACCACCGATCGCGTCTTCGGGTCAGATAATTGCCCAAACCCACGAAAATAGGAAGAAATAATCAGCCCCATCAAAGACCCACCTTAGTTACGTCAAATTACCCTACAGACATAATCTGGAACGCCCACCCGCGCAAGGGCAGGCATAAAGAAGGTCCCGCTGGGCCTCATCCACAGGTAGAACCGATCCACTGTATAAATGTCGGCAGAACAAGAATTGCTCATGAGTGATGACGTCCTTAAACTAATTGTCTCGATGATTTTAGAAATGGAGTCCTTTAAATGACAATGTTGAAATTGGAAGATTGTATCAATGAAACGTGCCCTTGGTCTGGCAAGCCCGTTAACGAGGACTCGTTGATGGTATATAAGGGTCAGGTCGTCGGATTTTGTAACCCGGGATGTCAGAAAAAGTTTGAACTGGCGGTCAATCATTTCAGTGACGCCATGAACAAGCTTACAGCCACCTAAAATGCGTGCTCGAAGACGCCGACTTTCAAACGTCAAACAAGCCCCAAAACCCCTGAAAAATATCAGCTCTTGCCCCACGCGCGTGCATGACTATACTGCGGCCAAATTTGGGGGCTCCTGCAACCGCTTGCGGTGGGGAGCCTTTGTTTAATTTTTGAGGAGATTTTATCATGAGTGCACGTTATGACGTGGTCGGCATTGGCAATGCCATTGTAGACGTTTTGGCCCATGCGGATGAGGACTTTTTGACTCGTCACGACATGACAAAAGGCACCATGGCACTGATCGATTCCGATACCGCCGATAAATTGTATGGGGACATGGCGTCCGCGATTGAATGTTCGGGCGGGTCTGCGGCTAACACCATTGCCGGTTTGGCAAGTCTGGGCGGACGCGGTGCGTTTGTCGGGAAAGTCAAAAACGATATTTTGGGCAAAGTTTTTAAACACGATATCGAAGCCATTGGCGTTGATTTCCCAACGGCCCCTTCAACGGACGGCGCTTCGACGGCGCGGTGTTTGATTAATGTCACGCCCGATGCCGAACGTACCATGAGCACTTTTTTGGGTGCTTGTGTTGAAATGACCACGGCGGACGTGGACGAAGACGTCATTCGTGCGGCTCAAGTCACTTACTTAGAAGGCTACCTTTGGGATGGCGAAGACGCCAAAGCGGCTTTTGTGAAAGCGGCTGAAATTGCCCATGACGCGGGTCGTGAAGTGTCTTTAAGCCTGTCCGATCCGTTCTGTGTGGGCCGTCACCGCGAAAGCTTCCTGGAATTGGTCGAAAATCACGTTGATATATTGTTTGCCAACGAAGACGAAATCAAAGCTTTGTATGAAGTCGATACGTTTGATGCGGCACTGCAACACGTTCGTGGGCATTGCAAAGTTTCGGCGCTGACGCGTGGATCAAAAGGATCGGTCATTGTCGCGGGCGAAGAAGTTCACATTGTCGATGCTGAACCCGACGTCACCGTTGTTGATACCACCGGAGCCGGCGATGCTTATGCAGCGGGTTTTTTGTTTGGATATACCGATGGCGGACAAAATGATTTGGCCCACTGTGGCCGTTTGGGCGGAATTTGTGCCGCCGAAATCATCAGCCACTTTGGCGCGCGTCCCGAAACGCCTCTAAACGAAGTGGTAAAAAATATTCTTGGATAATTGAAACATATACCGAAGCCTGCATGTGGAGGCTAAGGCAAGCGCAAAACAGCGCCGACCGAAAGGTCGCAAGCCAAGCGGCTCATGTTGCTGGCGACTGAAGGATCTATAATGAAAATTCGTAACATTGCTATTATTGCTCACGTTGATCACGGTAAAACCACCCTGGTTGATGTGTTGCTGAAACAATCAGGAACGTTTCGCGACAACGAAACCGTTTCCGAGCGCGCCATGGATTCAGGTGAGTTGGAACGTGAACGCGGCATCACCATCACCGCCAAGCCGACCTCGATTGAATGGAAAGGCACGCGTATCAACATTGTCGATACCCCAGGTCACGCCGATTTCGGTGGCGAAGTTGAACGCATTTTGTCCATGGTAGATGGCGTATTGTTGCTGGTGGATGCCGCCGAAGGCGCGATGCCGCAAACCAAATTTGTCACCGGCAAAGCCTTGAAGCTTGGCTTGAAGCCCATCGTCGTGGTCAACAAAGTTGATAAGCCCGAACAGCGCGCTTACGAAGTCCAAGACGAAATCTTTGATTTGTTTTCGGCCATGGATGCGAGCGAAGAGCAGTTGGATTTCCCGACCATCTTCGCTTCGGCGAAAAACGGCTGGGCGACCGATACGCCAGATGGTCCGCAAGACGACATGGACATTATTTTCGACACCATCTTGTCCCACGTCCCTGAACCCACCAAAATTATGGATCAGCCCTTTACGATGTTGGCCACCACTTTGGAAGCCGACGCCTTCTTGGGCCGCATTCTGACGGGGCGCATCCATTCGGGTACGGCGAAAATGGGCATGTCCATCAAGGCTATGAACGCCGCTGGTGAAGTGATTGAAACCGGGCGTATTTCCAAACTGTTGTCGTTTCGCGGTTTGGACCGTCTTCCCGTTGATGAAGCAGAAAGCGGCGATCTGGTCGCCATTGCGGGGCTTGGCAAAGCCACTGTGGCCGACACCATCTGCGATGCGGCTGTGTCTGTTCCTTTGAAAGCCCAGCCCGTTGATCCGCCAACCTTGTCGATGATGTTTGCCGTCAACGATTCCCCATTGGCCGGAACAGAAGGCAGCAAAGTAACCTCGCGGATGATCCGTGATCGCTTGTTTGCCGAAGCCGAAGGTAATGTCGCGCTGCGGATCACCGATGGTGAATCCAAAGAAGGCTACGACGTTGCCGGACGTGGTGAATTGCAATTGGGCGTTTTGATCGAACAAATGCGCCGCGAAGGGTTCGAGCTGACGGTATCTAGACCCCAAGTCGTGATGCAAGAAATCGACGGCAAACGTCACGAGCCTTTGGAAGAAGTCTCCGTTGACGTGGACGAAGAATATTCCGGCATCGTGGTCGAAGCCCTAAGCCTGCGCAAAGGCAAAATGGTTGAAATGAAGCCTTCTGGCGGCGGCAAAACCCGTCTGGTGTTCCATGTGCCAGCGCGGGGCATGATCGGTTATTTGGGTGAATTCTTAACGGAAACACGCGGCACCGGCATTATGGCGCGGATCTTTCATTCCTACGTTCCCCATACAGGTCCTTTGCCGGGTCGACGCAACGGTGTTTTGATTTCCAATTGTGCGGGCGCAACGGTGCCTTATGCTTTGTTCAACTTAGAAGGCCGTGGCCCGTTGTTTGTTGGCGCACAAGTAAAAATCTATGCCGGTATGATCATTGGTGAACATTCCCGCCCCGGCGATTTGGAAGTGAACCCGATGAAGGGCAAACAGCTGACCAACGTGCGCTCATCAGGCACCGATGAAGCCGTGCGTTTGACCACGCCACGTCGCCTCAGCCTGGAACAGATGATTTCCTATATTCAAGACGACGAACAGGTGGAAGTCACGCCAAAAAATATTCGTATGCGTAAACGCTACATGGACCCCAACGTCCGCAAACGCCAATCGCGCACCGACTAAAAACGGTACGAATTATGTATCCAATAAAAAAGCCCGAAGCATTCAAGCTTCGGGCTTTTTTTATGGTGGAGTGGTGAGAAGCCTTTAGCTGTCTTCGCTTTCACCATCATCACTTTCGCTATCATCGTCACTTTCGCCGTGATCGCTATCGCCATCATCACTATCGCTATCATCACTTTCGCCGTCGTCATCGGATTCGTCTTCGCCTTCGCTGTCGTCGCCACTGCTGGCACCTCCACCGTTGTTAATGGCGTCAGTCAGACTTCCAAGCGGGTTTGAGATGCTGCTGGTGACACTGGGCAGGGCGACCAGCAACACGCTGGAAAGCAAAGCCATAATAACCCCATATTCAATGGCTGTGACTCCGTCCTCATTGCGGCGAAACAGGTTGAGTCGGGTGAGTACGCATTTTATCATGGTAAATCTCCCAAAGCCTTTAAATTGGCGATCGCTTGATCGTGCCCTTGATCTGCTGCCAATTGATACCATTTGTGGGCCTCAATGAGGTCCACCTTGACCCCTTTACCAAACTGATAAAAGACTCCGATTTTATTTTGAGCGCGCATTGAGCCTTGCGCGGCGGATTTCTGGTACCAAGACAAGGCGCTGGCATAGTCTTTTTTCGTGCCTCGCCCGGATTGATACAGAAAAGCTAAATTTTCTTGAGCTTTAGCATCGCCAAGTTCGGCGGCCTTCGTATACAAACCGAACGCTTGGCCATCATCTTGTTTAACGCCTTTGCCAAATTGATAGGCTATACCAAGACTGCGCAGAGCCGGAGCATAGTCTTGGTCAGCGGCCTTCTGATACCAGAACGCGGCTTGTTTGGGATCTGAATCGAGACCTTTTCCTGACGCATAAAGGCGCCCCAAGTTGGTCTGAGCTGCGGCAATGCCACTGGTGGCGGCGAGTTGGTAAAGTTTGGCCGCTTGATCGTAATCTTGTTCGACCCCGTGCCCATTTCGATACAGATTGGCGAGGCTATACTGGGACCGGGAAAAGCCCTTTTCAGCGGCCAGTTGATACCATTTCGCGGCCTCACTTGGGTCTTTTGCAACACCCTTTCCCGTTAAACACAAATCGGCATAATTATCCTGGGCACGCAGATCGCCCAATTCGGCGGCGGCCTTGTACCAGGTGGCGGCGGCGGCAAAATCACGTTCAATGCCCCGGCCTTTTTCATAGCGCAAAGCGACCCGGCGTTGCGCCACGGGGTCACCTTGTTTCGCCGTTTGCAGTAACTGTTTAAATTGTTCTTGCTGTTTTAATAGGCTTTGATCCAGGCCGTCTTCAACGCCTTGCCAAAAGCTCATTTTTTGGGGGTCAGGGTGCACTTGACCGTAATAATAATAAAGGTGTGCAAACGCGGCCTGTTCGCCGCTTTGTGCCGCCTTGCCCAACCACATCATGGCCGTTGTATCATTGTCATCGGCAAAAGGGACGCCTTCGAAGCGTAGATACATAAGGCCTATTTTATATTGGGCAAGCGCGTTGCCCGCACTGGCCGCTTTGCTATACCACATGGCCGCAAGGACTTTATTGCGCACAACGCCTGAACCTTCCATGTGCAAGTCGCCCATGTGTTCTTGGGCTTTGACATCGCCCGCGCGCGCTTTTTTCAACAGCTCTTGAACCTGTTCGGTCGTGGGCGCAGGGCCGAGGGTGGATTCCGTTACAAAAGCCGTGTCGGGGGCGGCGAAAACATAAGTTGGGCTCATCAACGCCAAAACTGTGAAGGCGGTAATAAGGCCTGCCAGAGACAGTATGCGAAAAGGTTTTGAGCACTCATTTGGCTCAGAAGGATAGATAATCAAGATAAGCCCCCCGTTCGATAGTCCCAATGAACTACTGTTTTGACCCCATTTCAAATGTCTTTCAACTAAGAATACACCATAGTTCAGTAATTTGGAAATAATGTGATGACTGTCACTTATCCACCGAGGCTAAAATAACGCAGTCCCGCCCCTGTTGTTTGGCAAGGTAGAGGGCCTTATCGGCCTGGGCAATCACGTCATCTATGGATTGGTGATCGGTAAGGTGCTCTGCCACGCCGAAACTCGCGGTTAAAGTCACGGCTGTTTCTTTAAAGGGAATGGAAATGACTGAAATCGCATGGCGTAAGCGTTCGGCCATATTCACAGCACTGGTCGATGCCGCCTCTGGCAAGATGATGGCAAATTCTTCACCGCCGATGCGCCCGGCGACGTCCGAAATGCGGGTACAGTCATTGATTGCGGCCGCAACGGCTTTGAGGACCGTATCCCCAACGGCATGGCCATAATTATCGTTGATGGATTTGAAAAAATCGATATCTAACATAATGATGGAATAGTGATGGTCGTAGCGTCGTGATTGATGCTCAATGACCTTGGTATTCTCAAAAAAAGATCGGCGATTGTGCAATCCCGTTAAAACGTCGGTGCGGGCCATGCGTTCAGCGATGAGTTTGGCTTTTTCTAACGCAACCGTTTTTGCCTGTAATTTTACGTGTGCCCGTTCGGCTTGTTCGGTGGCCATCACAAGTTCTGAAATATCCGAAGTGGTCCCTAGATAACCGCGAAAGTGGCCATCTTTATCGAACAAGGGAACGGCATTAACGCGGAGACAAAAGGTTTTATCTGTGGCGCTAATGTGTTTGTACTCAAAATTTTTGATGGGTTCATGGCGATGAACTTGCTCGATATGATCTTTCCAGGCCTGGGATTTTTTGGTTTCTTCTGAAGCCAAAGCAAAACGAGACACGCCAATGTAGGAGTCTTTGGTATGGCCAGTGATGCGTTCAACCGAATCCGACATAAACGTAATATGAAACGTCTCGTTCGTTTGCCAAAACCAATCTGAAGAAATAAGAGCCAATTGACGGTAGCGTTCAAGCTGCTCGTGTTCACTTTCATCAGATGTCGTGTTGGATTGTGTCGTCACAGGAACCATTCCATTTAAAATGCTTAGCGCCGATATTTAGCGAAATCGCGTTATTATATACTATAGGTCCTGCGCATACATTAACCAACCTGCAACGGCTTGGCTTTACACTGTGTCTATGATCAAAATTACGGACACAATTTCCCTGTCACCGGACGAACTGGAAGAACGTTTTATTCGCGCGCCTGGGGCGGGTGGGCAGAACGTTAATAAGGTGTCGTCAGCGGTACAGTTGAAATTTGATGCCAAGCATTGTCGAGCGTTATCGAATGCTGTGTTTTTGCGTTTGAAAAAATTGGCGGGACGACGCATGACCTTGGACGGGGTGATCATATTGACCGCCAGCACGCACCGCACCCAAGAACGCAATCGTAAAGACGCGCAAGACCGATTGGTCGCGTTGATTCAAGAAGCCGCAATAGCCCCCAAATATCGGCGCCCCACTAAGCCTAAGTATGCGGCAAAGTTAAAACGTCTCGACAGCAAAAAGCATAAGGGTGGCCTCAAAAAAAGCCGTGCCAAAATTGGCCGCAATCCTCATTATAACGGGGATTAGGTCTGGTTTAGGTCTTCCAACAAGGTTTCTTTCACATCATTTTGTTAAGGTTGGTGGTTCATAATCTTAGCACTTTTTGACTCAATTGGCGAAAATGATGACCGATCTACTTCACGAAAAACCGCATCGCAGTTGGGGGGAAAGTGTTCGTGCTTTTCTAAACCCCAAAGTTTTGGCGCTGCTGTTTTTAGGTTTTTCTGCTGGGGTGCCGATATATTTGGTGTTTTCGACCTTATCCATCTGGCTGCGCGAAGCCGGGGTGGAACGCGCCACCATTGGCTTTTTCAGCTGGGCGGCGCTGGCCTATGGCTTTAAATTTATTTGGTCACCGTTGATCGATAAATTACCGATTCCGGTGTTGGGGCGGGTTTTGGGACAACGTCGATCGTGGTTGTTGGTGGCGCAGCTCGCAATCATGGCGGCATTGAGTTTCATGGCGCTCACCGATCCGCTCACCCATTTAACCACCATGGCACTGGGGGCTGTGATCTTGGCGTTTAGTTCAGCGACCCAAGACATTGTCATTGATGCTTATCGTATCGAATCGGCAGACGAGGACTTACAGGGCTTGATGGCGGCGACGTATATCGCGGGCTATCGTATTGGCATGTTGGTGGCCGGGGCCGGGGCGCTTGAAATCGCAGGTTATTTAGATGTGGTGGACGGATACGATTATGCGGCTTGGCAAGGTACTTATTTTGCCATGGCCGGGGTTATGATCGTCGGCATTGTCACCACCTTTGTGATCTCAGAGCCAACGCACAAAGCCCCTTTGAGCGTGGCTTTAGACACGCCCGTCGATTATCTGCGTTTTGTGGTGCTGTTTATCATCGCCGTGGCGGTGTTTGGCGGCGTGTTCATCGCGTGGCCGGGGCTGGATGGGGCGTTAAGTTCAACGGTTGGTCCGGCGTTGGCAAATTTCGTCAACGGCGCCTTGCAATTGGGCTTGAGTTTGGGCGTCGCCAGTGCGGTGGGTTTTGCTTTGGTGCGCTTAGGTTTGGTCAAGCAAGCGGTGGCCTATGAGGCCTATATTGCGCCGTTTGCTGAATTTTTAGATCGCTTTGGCCGAACCGCGATCTTGATCTTGTTGTTGATTGCAACGTTTCGCATCGCCGACATCGTCATGGGCGTGATGGCCAATGTCTTTTACGTCGATTTAGGATTTGAAAAGCAAGACATCGGGCGTATTTCCAAAGGCTTTGGCCTGGGCGCGACCTTGGTGGGTGGCTTTGTCGGCGGTTTGATCACGGTCCGTTATGGGGTTATGAAGACGCTGTTTTTGGGTGGGTTTTTAGCTGCAATCACCAACGTTTTGTTTGCCGGGATGGCCTCCTTGGGCCCTGAAATTTGGGCCTTGATGGCGGTGATCTCGGCTGATAATTTGGCCGGGGGCATCGCATCTGCGGCCTTTGTCGCGTATTTATCGAGCCTGACATCACGCAGTTTCACGGCCACCCAATATGCGTTGTTCAGTTCTCTGATGATGTTGGTGCCAAAGCTGATTGCTGGATATTCCGGCGTTTTGGTGGATGGGTTGGGCTATCAAACGTTCTTTTTAACCACGGCGGCGTTGGGCTTAATCCCGTTGGCCTTGATTGTTTTTGTGGCAAAATCCAACGCTCACAACGATTAGCGGTGGCTTTAGCGCTCTGGTCATGGCATACAGCGCCCAATAGATCCTCATTTCCTTGTCTAAAATAATATAAGGCCCTGATCACATGGATATTACCAAGCTTTCCATCGGCAAAAACGCACCCGACGAAATTAACGTTCTCATCGAAGTTCCCATGGGTGGCAACCCCGTGAAATACGAACTCGACAAAGACTCCGGCTGCATGTTTGTCGATCGCTTTTTGCACACCGCCATGCATTACCCATGCAACTATGGTTTTATTCCGCACACCTTGTCCGACGATGGCGATCCGGTGGATGCGGCGGTTTTGGGCCAGCACACGGTATCGCCCGGCGTGATCATTCCATCCCGCCCCGTTGGCGTGTTGTTGATGGAAGACGAAAAAGGCTTGGATGAAAAAGTCTTGTGTGTCCCCGACCACAGCCTTCACCCGTATTACGAAGAGGTTGAATCGATTGCTGATTTGCGGCCGATTTTGCTGGAACAATTGGCGCACTTTTTCACCCACTACAAAGATCTAGAACCCGGTAAATGGGTTAAGGTCACGGGCTGGGAAGGCGTCGACAAAGCCAAAGAGATGATCTCGCTGGGTATTGAGCGGGCAAAAAATTGTAAATAAGCTTGGGCCTGCGCTCATTTCTACATAAGATAACAACCATTCAATTGAGTTGAGAGGTCTTGTTATGTCTAAATCTCTGCGCCGCCTTGTTTTGTCCACCGCCGTGTGCGGTTCCCTTGCCGTGTCGTTTCAAGCGTTTGCTGAGACGCCAGGGGCTTATGGGGCGTGGTCCGATCCCAACCAAGCGCAAAGCCCAACCAGCGGTGACCTCAAAAGTCTGTTGGCGGATTTAAAAAAGCTGATAGTCAAAGCCCAGAAAGACCGCGCCGCCAATCCGGTGTTTTTGCGCGACCTCAACGCTTTGACGGCACGCTATGAAAATCCGTGGAGCAAGCAGGTGCTGTTCGATGATTTTAGGGACGGCGATTATACACGGTCCCCCGCATGGTCGGTGTCGTCCGGGGAATACTGGGTTGAACAGGGCTATGGCTTGCGTAACAAAATTACCGTTGCCAGCGGGGCCGCCACGGCCCCGGCACCGTCTAAAAAAGTCAGCCGTGAACAATTGGCCATTTCGATTTTAGGCGCGGTGCTGGGGGGCAAAAAAGCGGCCACAACGCCACCACCGCCCGCCCAAGTCGACGCCAAGCCCGCCTCTATTTCCACCCGTTCGCGTATCCCCAACGCGTTTTCTTTGACCACAGATTTAAGTTCGTGGCTCGGGGCCGGACAGTTTGAAATTGGCCTTACCCAAGACACCTCTGGTTCTGGTTACCGGGTGGCGTATCATCCTGGCGTGAATGGTGCCCAAGGTTTGTTGGAATTGGTGAAAGTCACGTCGCGCGGTCGGGGGGTCATTGGTTCGGCGTCCATAGCCGCCCTTGAAGACAAACGTAATCATGCGCTGGCTTGGACCCGCACGGCGGTTGGGCAAATGAGCGTCTTGATTGATGGCAAAGCGGCGATAAGTGCGCGTGACGTCAGTTTCCGCGATGCCTTTAGCGCCGTGCAGCTGACCAACGACGCCGCCGATGTAATCATAAAATCCATCGCCATTATGGGTGCGCGTTAAGTGATCAACGACTTTCCCGGCCTTGAATGCCTAGAAGACAGCGCCAAAGCCGTGTTGATGGGGGCCGCCCAACAGGCCGTCGTGCCGCCGGGGACGGTGGTGTTTACCAGTGGCGCCAGTTGCGAAAATTATTTTCTGGTGACGGACGGTTCGGTGCGGGTGCAAATGGTCTCGGAAAATGGCCGCGAGATCGTGTTGTACCGGGTCGAAAGCGGGCAAACCTGCATCATGACCACGTCGTGTTTGATGTCGAATGCCCTTTACGGGGCCGAAGCCATCACCGAAAGCGAGGTCAAAGCCGTTATGGTTCCCGCTGCAACGTTTCAAAAGCTGGTCGACAGTTCAGCCGTGTGGCGCACCTTTGTCTTTTCGTCATACAGCACCCGGCTGGCCGATTTGCTGATGTTGGTGGACGAAGTCGCCTTTCACCGCATCGATGTACGCTTGGCAAAGTTCCTATTGGAACGCGGCGGTCCAGACGGCCAGCTTGTCATCACCCACCAAGATTTGGCCAGCGAGCTCGGCTCGGCCCGCGAAGTCATCAGCCGCCAGCTCAAAGAGTTTGAAAAACGCGGCTGGGTGAAACTCCAACGTGGCCGCATCGAATTGCTGCAACAAAATGCCCTAGCCGCCTTGTGTGACTAGGTTACAGACCGCACCCGAAAATGGGTATAGACTTAGGCTAATTATAAACTTACCCTCAGACCTTTAAGGACTTTAAAATGCAAAAAAACGTAGGCTCTCTCGACAAAATTCTCCGCATCATCATCGGCCTCGTGCTGATCTCATATGCGGTCTTACCAAGCTTCGGTCTGATGGCAGACACCGGCTATAACTACACCGGTTGGATCGGCATCGTTCCCTTGGGAACAGCGCTGCTCGGCATTTGCCCCCTGTATTCCATCATCGGCGTAAAAACCTGCCCAGCAGCAGATAAATCCGATAGCGCAGACGCTTAAGCGCTAAGCCCAAAAAACCAAAAAGGGCGGCCTCAAACGGGGCCGCCCTTTTTTTGTGCAAAACAAATAGTTTTACGGAGCCGCATCTCGGCAGAAATTAAGGTTTTTTGGTCGCGCTGAGCATTTTATTGATTCTCTTGAGTTCGGCATTTTGCAGATCGCATTTTTTGCGCAAGCGCTCGATTTCTTCGGCTGCGACCATACAGTCATTGACGACTTCCATGATCAGGCTGTCCTCGTTGATGTCTTTTAAGCGTTGTGCAATATCGGTCATTGAAGGTCACCTTGCTCTTCTGCATTCAGGCTTTGAATGTATATTTTTGTTCAAAGATTCTTTTAAGAGACGCGTATATTTTTGCCAAAGGTTCATCCGCAAAAATGATACCATCAAAGCCCATTTCTTTAGATTTCAAAACATTCTCAAATGATCTTTGTTTTAAAAAAACAACCGCCAGGGTGTAGTTACAATTTTGCCGTTTATCACAGGGGCACAAACAGTTGAGGCGCTCTTCTTGGGTTAAGGATAAGTATTCTGGGGCAAAAAGAACGAACGCTGGTTTTAAGCCGCCGCCAAACACACAGACATCTTTTAGAGGTGAAATTTGAACCATGCCAAAACCAAGGGCTTTAAGCATAATGTTCATGGCTTTGCCCAGCATGTCATGTTCAGTGAGGCCAACAACGGTGAGGAGTTTTGGGTCGAACCCGTCGCCTTTTGAAGCATATTGGAGTGGTTGTATCATTGTTCAGCGCTCCTCGTGTTGAGGGCTAAAGTATAGCAATCCTACGCTGGGCGGACTAGCTATTTTACAGGTTTTAAAAGTTAAAATCGGACGAAAATGAGCGTTGCGATTTAACGATACGCTATGGCTTACGCGGTCACATTCAGCATCATCAAAACGTGGAACAATCCGGCGGCTAAGATAGCGGCCAAGGGCACGGTTATGACCCAAGCGGCGGCGATGGACCAGGCGTGGTTGCGGCGCACCAGGCGGCGTTGGCGGGCTTTGGTGACGGCCTTTTCGGGGTCGGTTGGGTTTGATGTGGTCGGCGCGCTGGTGGTGTTGGCGCAGGTGGCGGCTTGTTTGTATTTGCGCAGTTCTAGATATTCACGCAAAAAGCCGACGCCGAAAACGCCGCCGACCGCGATGTGGGTGGAACTGACAGGCAGGCCCAAGGCCGAGGCGATGATCACGGTGATGGCCGCCGACAGGGCGACGCAAAAGGCCCGCACCGGGTTGAGCTTGGTGATTTCTTGACCCACGGTTTTGATCAAGCGTGAGCCAAACAGCACCAGACCGATGGAAATGCCCAGCGCGCCGACCAACATCACCCACAACGGAATCGCGGCTTTGGAGACGATTTCGCCGCTATCGGCGACCGACACAATGGCGGCTAACGGTCCCACCGCGTTGGCCACATCGTTGGCGCCATGGGCAAACGACAGCAAGGCGGCGGAAAAAATCAAGGGCACCACAAACAGTTGGTTTACGGACTTGCGTTTGTTTTCCATGTGTTCGGCCTTGGCCGCAATACGCGCGCGCATCAAGGACCAGGTGAGGCCCCACACAACGGTGCCGGCAGCGATGATTTCCAGCCAACTGGCCTTGTAGATTTTTTTCAAACCCTTGCTCATCAAATACATCGAAAACGCCGCCGCCATGATGGCGACCAAGATTGGCACCCATTTTTTGGCTGCCACCACCTTGTCGTCTTTGTACAAAACATTGGTTTTGATCATAAACAAAAACAGGGCGGCAATAACCCCGCCCAACAGTGGCGAAATGACCCAACTGGCGGCAATTTTGCTCATGGTGGGCCAGTTGACAGCGTCAAACCCGGTGGCGGCAATGCCGGCCCCCATGACGCCCCCGACGATGGAATGGGTGGTGGAAACGGGTGCGCCCAAAAAGGTTGCGAGGTTCAGCCATAAGGCGGCGGCCAACAGGGCGGCCATCATGGCGGTCATGAAGGTCCCGGGATCGGGCATCAGGTCTTTGTCGATGATCCCTTTGGAAATGGTTGAAACCACATCGCCCCCGGCCAACAGCGCGCCACTGGTTTCAAAAATAGCGGCAATGAGGATGGCCCCGGTCAAGGTTAAAGCCTTGGACCCCACCGCTGGTCCAACATTGTTGGCGACGTCATTGGCGCCAATGTTCATAGCCATATAGCCACCAATGACCGCAGCGGCGACCACGAACGGCGTAAAGCCAGAGCCCGACTGCATCGAAGTGACAATCCATACCGCGACCAAAAACAGCACCGACAAACCGATGCGGGCCATCACTTGGCCTTGAGCTTGGGCGGCGGCTTCGACTTTGGCGATCTTTTTCAGATCCTTGTCGAGCGCTGATTTACCGCGAGGTTCGGGGGTGGTATCGGACATAGGAGTCGTTCCTTAGCAAAGGAGAGGTGTGACGTTACAGAAATATGACAACACCTGGGCGTCACGGCAACCGAAAAGCATCCACAGGGGGGGCTTTGTTAGAGTGTATCGTGCGCCGCTAAGGCGGCGAGGTTCACCAAGTCGGACACGCTGGCCCCCAGCGGTGCGATTTGCGCCGATTTGGAAAGCCCCAACAGCAACGGCCCAATCACCGTGCCGCCGCCCAATTGTTGCATCAATCCGGCGGAAATACTGGCCGCGTTCAGGCCCGGCATAATCAAAATATTGGCAGGACCGCTGAGCCTGGAAAATGGGAAGATGCGTTGCTGCAAGGCAAAATCAAGCGCCACTTCGGCATTCATTTCACCTTCGTATTCGAACGTGACCTGCATATCGTCCAATATCTTCACCGCCTCGCGCACCACTTGGGTGCGTTCGGGCATGGGATTGCCAAAGTTGGCAAACGACAACAAAGCAACCCTAGGCTCTTGACCCAAGGCGCGGACTTTTTGCGCCGCTTGTTGCGCGGAATCGGCCAATTGACGGGCACTGGGGATGACCCCGACCGAGGTGTCGGATAAAAACACCGTGCGTCCTTCGGCCACCAACAACGTCAAACCGACCACGCTTTGATCCAAGGCGGGATCAATCACGCGCAAAATATCTTTCAAGGCAACGTGGTAATTGCGCGTCAGTCCGGTAACCATGGCATCGGCATCGCCGTTTTGAACCATGGAGGCACCAAAAATATTGCGGTTTTGGTTGACGAAACGCTGGCAATCGCGAAACAGCAAACCTTGGCGTTGCTGACGTTCATACAAGGCGTCCGTATACAGTTTGGTATTATTAGACAAGGCCGCATTGATAATTTCAACGCCGTCCAAGCTGGGCAGCCCCAAGTCCGCCATGGTCTTATGAATCAGGTCGGTGCGACCGATGAGAATTGGGGTGCCGTACCCGGCATTGTAAAAGGCCAAGGCGGCGCGAATCGATTTTTCTTCTTCCCCTTCGGCAAACACCACCCGTTTCGGATGGCGCTGCACGTCTTGGAAAATAGCCTGCAAGCTGGGCGCGGTGGGGTCTAGGCGTGCGGACAACTCGTTTTTATAGGCGTCCATATCAATGATCGGGCGCTGCGCGACGCCAGAGTCCATGGCCGCCTTGGCCACGGCCATGGGCACGGTGGTGATCAAACGCGGATCAAACGGGGCGGGAATAATATAGTCCGGACCATATTGCATATGTTTGCCGGAATAAGCCTGATCCACTTCGTCGGGGACGTCTTCGCGGGCCAGCGCTGCAATGGCGTGGGCGGCGGCGACTTTCATGTCTTCATTAATGGTGGTGGCGCGCACGTCCAAGGCCCCGCGAAAGATATAGGGAAAACCCAGCACGTTATTGACCTGGTTGGGATAGTCCGAACGTCCGGTGGCGATGATGGCATCGGGACTGACGGCTTTGGCGTCTTCGGGCAAAATTTCTGGATTGGGATTCGCCATGGCAAAAATAATTGGCATTTCAGCCATGCTTTCGACCATTTTGGTCGTCAAAGCGCCTTGCACCGACAGACCTAAGAACACATCGGCCCCGTTGACGGCTTCTTCTAAGGTGCGGGCTTCGGTGTCAGCGGCGTGGGCCGCTTTCCATTGGTTCATGCCGACTTCGCGACCTTGGTAAATGACCCCTTTGGAATCGCACATAATGGTATTGGAGGCCAGAACGCCCAAGCATTGCGATAGCTCGATGCAGGCAATGGCGGCGGCCCCGGCCCCGTTGACCACGACTTTGATGTCTTTGAGGTCGCGTCCGGTTAAGTTACAGGCATTGATCAGGCCCGCCGCCGTGATGATGGCGGTGCCGTGTTGGTCGTCGTGAAACACCGGAATGTCCATCAATTCGCGCAACCGCTGTTCAATGATGAAACATTCAGGCGCGCGGATGTCTTCTAAATTAATGCCGCCAAAACTTGGGCCTAAGTAGCGCACCGCGTTGATAAATTCATCGACATCTTTGGTGTCGACTTCCAGATCAATGCCGTCAATGTCGGCAAAGCGTTTAAACAGCACCGCCTTGCCTTCCATAACGGGCTTGGCGGCTTGAGCGCCCAAATCGCCCAATCCCAAAACGGCGGTGCCGTTGGTGATGACAGCGACGATATTGCCCTTGGCGGTATAGTCATAAGCCAGTTGCGGGTCGCGTTCGATTTCCAAACACGGGGCGGCCACGCCGGGGCTGTAAGCCAACGATAAGTCATGTTGGGTGGTTAGGGGTTTGGTGGCCCGAATTTCGATCTTTCCCGGACGGCCCCGGGCATGCATCGCCAGGGCTTCTTGGTCAAGCGCTTTTGATTTATCGTCTGTACTTTGGGGCATTTAAGATCTCCGCTCATAAACATGAACGTTTTGGGCATTGAATTTTTCGAGCACGCTCTGGGCTTCGCTGATTTTGCCATCCGTGGCGCACACGACCCATAAAATGACTCCACCTGCGGCCAGCGCGTTGGCAAAATTTTCGGTGTGCGGGGTGGCGGTCACTTCGTCCAAAATATCCTTGGCGACAACACCGGCTGTGGCGGCCCCGATGACACTGGCAATCATGGCTGCGGTCGGACCACCGGCCAGCAAAATGGCTCCGGACGCCACCAGCGAACCTTCATATTTGACTTCTCCGACCAGGGCGGTCAGCACATCTTTCCAAGGTTTTCCAGGGCTACCAGCGGCATCCAAGCTTTCGTGGCTATCGAGAACTGACAAATCAATCGAAGCAAATCCCGCATCGTCCAACAGATGGTGCACGGCGGCTTCAAAATCGAGACGGTCTTTAAAAACGCCTACGACTTCTTGGGTGATGTTTGGGTTGGTATCGGTCATATCAGCTCTCCTCTTTTTGCTTTTATAGGAGAATGTTAACAGGCAATTGTCCTTTCGCATATTGCTAATGACGGTTATGGTGCGACTATGAATAAAGAACTTGATATCTCGTCCTCAAGCCCGCCCGCCCAGCCCGAAAAAGGGGATGTGGTGACGCCGATGATGGCGCAATTTTTGGCGATTAAGGTGCAGCATCCCGATGATGTGCTTTTTTATCGCATGGGCGACTTTTACGAATTGTTTTTTGACGATGCCGTCAAAGCGTCCCGCGCCTTGGACATTACCCTGACCAAACGCGGCAAACACCAAGGTGAAGACATTCCCATGTGCGGCGTTCCGGTGCACAGCCATGATCAATACTTATCAAAACTGATCCGCAAAGGTTTTCGCGTTGCCGTGTGCGAACAAATGGAAAACCCAGCAGAGGCTAAAAAACGCGGCCCAAAATCCGTGGTCAAGCGCGAAGTCGTGCGGGTGGTGACGCCGGGCACGATCACCGAAGACGCCCTGTTGGACGCGCGGGCCAACAATTATTTGGCGGCGCTGGCCGAAGCCGAAGGCAAATTAGGATTGGCGTGGGTCGATGTGTCGACCGGGCAATTTTTTGCCCAAAGCTCAAGCGTGGAAAATTTAAGCGCCCAATTGGCGCGGTTAAGTCCGGGCGAATTGTTGGGGGCCGATAGCCTACTTGGCCGCGACAGCCTTAAAATGGCCTTGGTCGATTGGCAGCACGTGCTGACGCCCCAACCGGCGGCTCGGTTTGACAGCACCAACGGCGCCAAGCGGCTTCAAGCGCAATTCGGCGTCAAAACCCTAGACGCCTTTGGCGGCTTTGGCCGCGCCGAAGTGGCGGCGGCGGGAGCGTTATTGGATTACATCGAACTGACCCAAAAAGGCAAACTGCCAAGGCTAAGTCCGCCCGTGCGCATCGCTGTGGATGGGGTGATGGAAATTGATGCTGCCACCCGGCGCAATTTGGAACTGTCCGAAACCCTAAGCGGCACCCGCAAAGGCACCTTGTTAAGTGTCATCGATAAAACGGTGACGGGGTCAGGCGCCCGGCTGTTGGCGGTACGTTTGGCGGCACCCTTGACGGACATTGCCGAGATCGACCAGCGGTTTTCAGAGGTCGAGTTTTTTGTCGATCAAAGCCGTCTGAAAGACGACTTGCGCCACCTGTTTAGCCGCTGCCCCGATTTAGAACGGGCGTTGTCGCGGATCACTTTGGGCCGTGGGGGCCCCCGCGATTTGGCGGCTGTGCGGGACGGATTGCTGATGAGCGCCGAGGCGCGCGATTTGTTTAACAGTCATGATGTCCCCAAAGGGGTCGCGGTGAGCCTGGAAAATTTAGGCGCCCACGGACAATTGGTCGGCGAACTCAATGCGGCCTTGGCCCAAGACCTTCCGATGCTGGCCCGCGATGGCGGCTTTGTTCGGGCGGGCTATCGTCCAGATTTGGATGAATTGCGCACGCTGCGCGATGAAAGCCGCCGTTTGATCGCGGGCCTGCAAAGCGGCTATCAAGAGCACACAGGTCTGCCCACGTTGAAAGTGAAACACAACAACGTGTTGGGCTATTTCATCGAAGTCTCGTCGCGTCACGGTGATGTTTTAATGGCGGCCGAAAGCCCCTATATTCACCGCCAAACCATGAAAGGCGCGGTGCGTTTTTCGACCGTTGAATTAAGCGAATTGGAAGGCAAAATTGCCCGCGCCGCCGATGGTGCCGTGGCCTTGGAACAGGCGGTGTTTGGTGAGCTGGTTGCGCACATTGTCAAACACGCCGACGCCATTGCCGAAGCCGCCCGGGCGCTGGCCGAATTGGATGTGGCATCCGCCTTGGCCCAACTGGCGGCTGATCAACGTTACGTGCGCCCGGTGGTCGATGACAGTTTGGATTTTGAAATTTCCGATGGGCGTCATCCGGTGGTCGAAGCCGCCCTGCAAGCGGGGGAAGGCGAAAAGTTTGTCGCCAATGACTGTTCGCAAACCGACGAAAGTGGACGTTTGTGGTTGCTCACCGGGCCGAACATGGCGGGTAAATCGACCTTTTTGCGGCAAAATGCTTTGATGTGTGTGTTGGCGCAAATGGGCAGTTTCGTGCCGGCGACGGCGGCGCGCATCGGTGTTGTTGATCGTTTGTTTTCGCGGGTCGGGGCCGCCGATGATCTGGCCCGTGGCCGTTCAACGTTTATGGTTGAAATGGTCGAAACGGCGGCAATCTTGAACCAAGCGGGTGAACGCGCCTTGGTGATTTTGGACGAAATCGGTCGCGGCACTTCGACCTATGACGGCCTGTCGATTGCCTGGGCGGTGGTTGAACATTTGCATGAAGTGAATAAATGTCGGTCATTGTTTGCCACCCATTACCATGAATTGACCGCCCTCAGCGCCAAATTGGACGGCCTAAGCTGTCACGCCATGAAGGTCAAAGAATGGAAAGATCAGGTGGTATTTTTGCATGAGGTGGGCTTGGGCGCTGCGGAACGTTCGTACGGTATTCATGTGGGCAAGTTGGCGGGGCTTCCCGACGCCGTGGTCCAACGCGCGCAAAGCCTGTTGAAATCGATGGAAGCTGGTGAACAATCGTCCACATTGACCAAATTGGCCGACGATCTGCCGCTGTTTTCCCACGCTCCAGTCCAGACGATGCAAAAGTCAGGCCCGCGCCAATCGTCCGAAGTCGAAATCGCCGTTCAAGCGGTGCTGCCCGACGAAATGACGCCGCGCGAAGCTTTGGATTTTTTGTATCACTTGAAAACCATGAAAGCGGACGGTTAGCTTTCTTCGGCGGTGCGGTCTTGGGGCGCGCTGGCGGCGATGTCTGGGTAGGCCTTTTTGAGGGCCGTGAAATCTTTGTAAGCACTCAAGTCTTTCAGCAATTCGATCACGCCCTGTAACGATGGGCCGGATCGAGACCCCATGGAAATGCGCAGGGTGTCATATTTGACGCCCCGCACAAATCCCATTTCAAAGCGGTGGCCGCGAAAGCCAAAACTGCTGCCCGAAACGAAGCTTAAACCTCTTTTGAAGACTTCTGCCTCGATGATGGCGCGTAACAAAGCGCGATCACTATGGGTGTCTGAACGATAGCGAAGATTAACAAAAGGCGCTTCGGCCCAAGCTTTGTCCTTGTCTGGCCCCAAGCTTGGGTGGATGACTTTGGCGATGAAAGAGGCCTCTGGTTTTACAGCGTTGCTTAACGCTAAGGCGAGGCGTTTATTGTTGTCAAAAACGACGTTTCCATGAATGCCCAGAGATGTTTTGTCCAAAACAAACGGTGCGCTCAACGCCGCACATTCGTCTTGTGATAAGCTGAGGCCAAACGTGATGCGGAGGACCTGTAAGGACTTTGCGACTTGTTTAAGCTGCTGCTTATAAAGCTCGGTGTCGGGAGCCCAAAGGCTCATAAGTCCTAAGTTGGACAGTTCTAAACCGTTTTGATCCAACTTCAGGCCAGAGCGAATGTTGACAATCAGGTTGGGCGGGTTGTCTTTCAGCCGTTTGCAAAACTGCTCCATGGGAAAAAGATCGCCGCTTAACGATGTATCGAACATGATAATACAGGGCTGGCCTTTGGGACGTTGGTTGAAGGCTTGGATAAAGCCGTCCATATCAAAGACTTCTAAATCAATATCAGCGGTCACCGGTTCGATCACAATCAAATCGGCTTTTCCCAACTTAACCGCCGCGCATAGGTTTTTTTGCTGGGTGTGTTTGCGGCCATGAAAATGACCGTCACAAAGGACCCCAAGGGCTTTGCTGATTTCAAAATAGCCACCAAACATGTGCAGCGAAAGCGGGCCTTTGGGGATATCCCACATGCCATGGGCAAACGCGCGAAACATTTGCAAAAATGCGGTGATGGCGGTCATGCCGTTGGAAAAAACACGGGCTTCGGATACCCAGCCTTCGGGGGCTTCGCGGCGCTCGTTTAGACGTTTTTCTAAGGCTTCGGGGCGCACCCAGCGATCATAGGGGTAAGAAATACGCACATCGCCGGGCAGCAATTTTGTTTGTTGGTGCGGCGGCGACATCATGTAACCGTCTGATCGTAAGTGTGCGCGTTGTAACCAGCGCCGCCGTAGATCTAAGCTTAGGTTTTCCAACATCTGCTCGCCAGCCAGGGTCTCAAGCTGGGGATTGCGCAACAACGCATCGGCCCGCGCCCGCCAATCGCCGGGAAAGGGAGGGTCGTTTTGCGTTGATGGGGCTGCAAACACCTTGCCCATATGGTTCGACAAAGCGATGAGAAACATGCATTCGTCTTTGCAAGGGTGCGCTGTCATAACAAAAACTCGTGGTTATTAGACCGAAGGTGATAAACCTTATATACAATGAATTTGGTTGGGAACGCTACTTAAGGACTTCAGATGCTGTTAGACGTCAAAAATCCCCGTTCGCTTATCGACCGCAAACTGTTTCATAGCCAGTTGCGGGATTTGAAACAGGGCGTGGAAAAACCTGACTTTACCAAGCCTAAGTTGCGCAATGCGGTGTTGTCCTTGTTTAAGGCGCAGTTGGCCAGTGGGCACGATGAAATTCAGCGGCGCTTTGAAAGCCAAGACGCCAGTGGGGCGGCGACGCTTCGGGCGGGGGCGTATTTGTTGGATCAAATTATCCGCACCCTGCACGAATTTACCATCACCAACGTCTATCCGGACATAAAAGACGAAGACATGGCCTTGATCGCGACCGGCGGCTATGGGCGGGCGGAAATTGCCCCACAATCTGACTTAGACATCATGTTTTTAATTCCCAAACATAAGCCAGCAACCGTCACCCAAGCGGTGGAATGGATGCTGTATATGTTGTGGGATTTGGGCCTGAAAGTCGGTCACGCCACCCGCAGTGTCGAAGAAACGGTGGAAATGGCAAAGTCTGATATCACCATTTCCACCAGCCTGTTGGAAGCCAGATGCTTAAGCGGCAATATGAAATTGTTTAAAGCGTTTGAAAAAAGCTTTGAAATGAATGTGATGCGGGGCACGGAATCTGAATTTGTCAAAGCCAAGTTGGAAGAACGCGATGACCGCCACGACCGCATGGGCGACACCCGTTATGTGTTGGAACCCAACCTGAAAGACGGCAAGGGCGGCTTGCGCGATTTGCAAACCTTGCTGTGGATTGCAAAATATTTGTACCGGGTAAATACGGTGGCCGATTTGGTGGCGTCGGGCGTGTTGGATAAAATTGATGCCAAGCGCTTTAAAAAGGCTCAACGATTCCTGTGGACGGTGCGCTGTCACCTTCATTATGTGTCGGGTCGCCCCGACGAAACCATCAGTTTTGATGTGCAAGCCGAACTGGCGGAGCGGATGGGCTATATGGACCGCGAAGGCAGCAGCGCCGTCGAACGATTCATGAAGCACTATTTTTTGGTGGCCCGGGAAGTGGGCGATTTGACACGGGTAATTTGCGCTGTGTTGGAACACGAACACAGCAAAAAGCCGCTGCTTACGATTCCCTCGTTTAACTTTCGTAAAAAGCATGTGCCGGGCTTTAAGTTGGAACGTGGACGTTTGAATGTGCTCGGCGTCGAAGTTTTTAAAGACGATCCGATTAAGGTTTTACGCTTGTTTGCGGAAGCCGAAAAGTTTGATCTCGACATCCATCCCGAAGCGCTGCGCTTGGTGCAACGCAATTTGCGTTTAATCAATGGCAAGGTGCGCAAATCCCCCGAAGCCAACGCGTTGTTTTTGGATATGTTGTGCAGTACCAAAGGCCCGCGTTTGGTGCTCAACCGCCTCAGTGAGTCTGGGGTGTTGGGGCGCTTTATTCCCGACTTTGATTTTGTCACGGCCCAGATGCAATACGACATGTATCACGTCTATACGGTTGACGAACACACCATCCGCGCCATCGATATTTTAAGCCGCATCGAACGCGGTTTGTTGGCCGAAGATCACCCTGTGTCGACCGAAGCGATCAATGATATTCAGTCTCGCCGGGTGCTGTATGTTGCGGTATTCCTGCATGACATTGCCAAAGGTCGGGGCGGCGACCATGCCGAAGAGGGCGCTAAAATTGCGAAAAAGCTGTGCCCGCGTTTTGGTTTGAATGCTTGGGAAAGTGAGACCGTTCAATGGTTGGTGTTGAATCATTTGAATATGAACCGAACCGCCTATAAACGCGATCTGTCTGATCCACAAACGGCCAAGGATTTTGCGGCCCTGGTGCAATCGCCAGAACGTTTGCGGTTGTTGATGATCTTGACCGTTGCCGATACCCGGGCCGTGGGACCAACCGTGTGGAACGGCTGGAAAGCGTCTTTGTTGCGCGAATTATATTTCGCCACCCAAGAAGAAATGTCTGGGACCTTGCCACTTCAGCGCCGCGATAGCAGAGCCACTCAGGTGTGCGAACAATTATCAACGGTCCTAAGCCAAGGCCCCGACGCGGTGACGCCTGAAGATATCGAGTGGTTTCTTGATAAGGGCCATTCCAACTATTTTTTATCCTTTGATGTCGACACCCTCGCCAATCATGCAAAAATTGTTCTGGCCGCAAAAGACGAAGAAGCACCGTTGTACATCGAAACCCGCACGGTGGAAGATATCGATGTTACCGAAGTGATGATTCATGCCGTCGATCATCCAGGCTTGTTTTCGTGCATCACCGGGGCCATGGCATTGTCGGGGGCCAGCATTGTGGATGCGAAAATCACCACTTTGGGCAATGGAACGGCGTTGGATTCGTTTTGGGTTCAAGACGTCGAAGGCCATGCCTATACCGGAGCCGCACGCTTAAAACGGCTCAAGACGCGCATCGAAGACGCGATTTCTGGACGCATGCGGCCCAAGGCCGAACTGGAAAGCGAACGTTCGCGCCGCTTGACGTCGCGCACCGAAGTTTTTGAAGTTTCGCCCCGGGTTCTGGTCAACAACCAAGCCTCAAGGTCGGCCACGGTGATTGAAGTCAATGGCCGCAACCGCCAAGGCTTTCTTTATGATGTGACCCGGTCTTTAAGCGAATTCGGTGTGCAAATCACCTCGGCGCATATCTCGACTTACGGTGAACGGGTGGTGGATGTGTTTTACGTCCGCGACATCTTCGGCCTGAAAATCGATTCCGAAAGTAAAATCAAACAGCTCAAACAAAAAGTCTTGGCGGAAATCGGTGATGCCAAGGGCGACCCAATCCCTTAAAGGCTGGGCTTAGGCGTGCTTGCGTCGCCACCACCCTGTCCTGCGCGGGCTTGACCCGCGTATCCACGTCTTTTTTTGAGATAAAGGTGAGAGGGAATCGGGAATACAATTGTATTAATTGATGACTTAAAGAGAGTAATTCTTACTTATTAATCAGAAAGTCAGAGTTCAGACTAAAGCCGTGCCATATAAAAAATTTAATTTAGGTTCTTAGAAAATGTCCTCAATATGTTGTAATTCTGAAATGAATCCATTTCATCCACATGCCCTGTGCATAGAATCTAGGAAGTGGGCATAAGAAATAATTGCACCCTTGCCTTAAAAACGGTCTTATTGCAGCACTGAATATTATAAGGCTGTCAATTATGACTCTGAAAAAAGTTAGAGACTCTATCTGTTCTTATGAAAGCGCTCTTATTGCTGTAGAAGATGATTTGCAGGAAGCGCGAGACCGGCTTCAAGAGGCCGAGAGTAAGGCTCAGCAAGTACGTGCCAATGTTGAAGAACTTGAAAGCTTAGCGAATCAGTTGATTGCAAGGTTACCTGAAGCTCGAGCAATTGGGTTTACGAAGAGAATTTTTCAAGAGCGAGCCAGCGCATCTCAAGTAGATGCGCGTGGTGGGCCAATATACAACAATGTGATTGAACTTTTTGAACAGGATAAGAAAAAAGAATGGACGGCACCGGCTGTTCACGATGCACTTTCGGCTCAAGGAGAGAGTATTCAACCAAAAGCTATTCACAACGTAATAAACTATTTGTACCGCACAGGTCGGCTCCAACGTGTTAGTCGAGGCCGATATATGATTCCAGGCTACGGTTTTGGAATTATGAGTGGGCACGATTTTGAAGATGTTGATTAATGGCAGGACAAAAAATGATGCAAAAAGCATCAGTAACACGAACGGCCCACACAGATAACCGTATGAGCCGTTCGATTAGTACTTGTTTGTGATCAGGTCAGAGACGCCTGGAACAGACGGCCCATCTCAGAAACACAAAAAAGCGACTGACATTTCTTTTTAGCTGCTTCTGAGACTGAGGGCAACAAATTCAAGTCTCTTGGAGGTCATAATATGACCAAACAAGGCGAGCTCTTTGACGACTTTGTAGAAGAAATATTTTTTACGAAGAAGATAACCCTCAGAAACGGGCGTGTCCTTTTTGCAAAAGACTGCGGTCTTAATGCATTTCGCATTTGCAAACGCACGCCCAAACAGCAGAAAAAGGATTAAGAAGATGAGATTTCGACCTCCCCCGGAATTATACTGGGATTTTTCACATCCATTTATGAGAAATCCTGTTCTCAAAGAATAAAGCATTTAAGAAACTGCCGCGTAAAGACAAACACGAAAAGCGGTATTAGATACTTTTTGGGGGTGTGGGGGTCTAGCCCCCACGTTCCCTTCCAACGGGGCGCAGCCGCGTCTGCGGTGTGGCGAATGGCGTTCGTTATTGTGTGGGGTTCAAAACCGCCCTCCCTCACTCTTTAACCTTTTGATTTTCCCTGAAAACCTTATACTGAGCCCGAAGTGAAACCGTTTGAAGGCGTTCCATGTCGTTGATTCGATCCATTGCGACTGTTGGCAGTATGACGCTGATTTCGCGTATTTTGGGGTTTGTTCGTGACGTTTGCGTGGCCTGGGCGTTGGGGGCGGGGTGGATGGCGGACGTATTTTTTGTCGCCTTTAAACTGCCCAATTTGTTTCGCCGCTTGTTTGCCGAAGGGGCGTTTAACTTAGCCTTCGTTCCGATGTTTGCCGGCAAGTTGGAAACCGATCCTGAAGAGGACGTCCGGCGTTTTGCCGCCGAAGCCCAAAGCGGGCTGTTGGTTTTGTTACTGCTGTTCACCATTCTTGTAGAGCTGGCCATGCCGTGGGTGGTGATGGCGATTGCCCCGGGTTTTGTGGATGAGCCGCAGAAATATGCCCTGGCGGTCGAGCTGGTGCGCATTACCTTTCCATATTTGATCTTTATTTCGATGGTATCGTTGCTGGGTGGGATTTTAAACTCTCTGGGCAAGTTTTGGGCCGCTGCCGCGTCGCCGATTTTGATGAACATTTGCATGATTGCGGCGGTGTTTGGTTTGGTGCCAATTTTGCAAACCCCGGCCCATGCGTTGAGTTGGGGTGTGGCCGCAGCCGGCATCGTGCAATTGGCGTGGATGATGTATCACACGGCGCGGCTTAATTGGTTGCCGCGTTTGGTGCGGCCCCGTTTGACCGAAGATGTGAAGCTGTTGTTAAAGCGCATTGCTCCGGTGGCGGTGGGCGCGGGTATTTATCAAATCAGTTTGTTGATCGACACCATCATTGCATCGTTGTTGGCTTCGGGGTCGATCTCGTACCTGTTTTATGCCGACCGTTTGGTGCAGTTGCCGTTGGGCGTGGTGGGCATTGCGGTGGGCACGGCGTTGTTGCCGATGTTGGCGCGGCAAATTAAATCCGGCGACGATCAAGCGGCGCTTAGAAGCCAAAATAGAGCACTGGAATTTGCCCTGTTTTTAACCTTGCCGGCGGCGGCAGCCTTGATCGTGATTCCCGACACGTTGATCGGGACCCTGTTTCAACGCGGTGAATTTTCCGCCGACGCCACCCACAAAACGGCCCAAGCATTGATGGTCTTCGCCATGGGTCTGCCTGCGTTTGTGTTGGTCAAGGCTTTGTCACCGGGCTTTTTCGCGCGCGATGATATGTCCACACCGATCAAAATTGGCGGTTTCTGTGTGTGCGTGAACATCGCAATTGCGCTGAGTTTGATGGGGCCAATGGCGCACGTTGGTTTGGCGGTGGCGACCGTTGTGAGCCAATGGCTGAATGCGATTTTGTTGACGGTGGTGTTGATCCGGCGCAAGCATTTTCACTTTGATGCGCGCCTTCGCCAACGGGCCCCGCGCATCGTCATGGCCAGCGTCATCATGGGCTTGATCATTTTGGCGTTGCAAGCGGAGCTAAAACCACAATTAAGCGGTTCTTTAGTCGATCAAGTGGGGGCGTTGGCGCTGATCGTATTTGGTGGCATGGTGGTGTATGGCCTTGCCGCACAAATCTTTGGCGCCGCCAGTTTGCGCGAAGTTAAGACCGCCCTGCGCCGCCAGCCGCCAAAGGATGCGCAAGACGAAACGAACGTGTCGTGATTTCTTGACCGTCATGACTGAAACGTCCATAACCTTGCCAGCTTTACTTTAACCATCCGGTCCACACGGAAGGGACATCTTATGGGACGTATTTTTTCGGGCATTCAGCCCACGGGCAACCTTCACCTTGGTAACTATTTGGGCGCGGTGCGCAACTGGGTGAATTTGCAAAACGATTTTGAATGTTTGTTTTGCGTGGTCGATATGCACGCGATCACGGTTTTTCAAGACCCGGCCGAGCTGCGAAATTCCACCCGCGAAGTCGCCGCCGCAATGATTGCCGCCGGCGTTGATGCGAAAAAGCACATTATCTTTAACCAATCCCAAGTGCCCGGACATGCCGAATTGGCGTGGATTTTTAACTGTGTGGCGCGCATGGGGTGGTTAAACCGCATGACCCAGTTCAAGGAAAAAGCCGGAAAGCATAAGGAAAATGCCTCGGTTGGGTTGTACGCCTACCCCAACCTGATGGCGGCGGACATTTTATTGTACAAAGCCACCCACGTTCCGGTCGGCGAAGACCAAAAGCAGCATTTGGAATTGGCGCGCGATATTGCGTTGAAGTTTAACAATGACTTCGGCGTACCGGGTTTTTTCCCGCTGCCCGAGCCGCAAATTTTTGGCACCGCGACTCGCGTTATGAGCCTTAAAGACGGCACCAAGAAGATGTCAAAATCCGATCCTTCGGAACTGTCGCGCATCAACATGACGGATGATACCGACACCATCGTCAAAAAAATCCGCAAAGCCAAATCCGATACCGATGTGTTGCCGGAGTCTAAAGAAGGCCTGGAGGGTCGCCCGGAAGCAAAAAATCTGATGGGCATTTACGCGGCCCTGGCCGATTGCACGGTCGACGACGTGTGCGCCCAGTTTGGCGGTCAAGGATTCGGAATTTTTAAGACCAGCCTTGCCGATTTGGCGGTCGAAAAGCTGAGCCCCATGCAAACCGAAATGCGCCGTCTCGTCGCCGATCCCACCAGCGTCGACGCGATCCTCCACGACGGCGCCTCCCGTGCCCGCGCGATGGCCGAACCAATCTTGGCCGAAATTAAGGAAACGGTTGGGTATTTGAAGGCTTGAAATAAACCATCTCAACCCCCATCTCCTGCTCAACACCAATTCATTTAAGGAACGACCATGTTTATTCAGACCGAAGCGACGCCCAATCCGGCGACTTTGAAATTTTTGCCGGGGACCGAGGTTATGGGGTCCAACGGCACCGCTAATTTTGTTGATGCGGCGTCAGCTGCGAGTTCGCCTTTGGCCCTGCGCTTGTTTGACATTGATGGCGTGGATGGCATCTTTTTGGGATCAGACTTTGTCACCGTGACCAAAGACGATGCAACCGATTGGGACGTTTTAAAGCCGCGCGTTTTGGCGGCCGTGATGGATCACTTTAGCCAAGGCGGCGTGGTGATGACGGCGGCCCAAGATGCGGCCTCAACCGAAGACGATACAGACGTGGTCACCAAAATTAAGGACCTGCTGGAAACCCGGGTCCGCCCAGCGGTGGCCCAAGATGGGGGCGATATCGTGTTTCGTTCGTTTGAAGACGGCATTTTGTATCTCAGTATGCAAGGCGCGTGTTCGGGCTGCCCCAGTTCAACCGCAACGTTGAAAAACGGCATCGAAAACATGATGAAACACTATGTTCCCGAAGTTTTAGAGGTTCGCGCGGCGTCTTAGTTCGACCTTGCGAATCGGCACAAAACATAATTTTGACAGCGCCCCGGCTCGACTGAGAGCCAGGGCGCTGTATTTTTTTCAATGACCTCAAAGACTTGAAGGCTGTGAAAAAAGGGGCTGGAAATGCCCGCCAAAACCCACTAAAAGATGGCCCAGCGCTACAACGTATGGTGCTTTGTGTGTGATGAATGACCTAAATCTGGAAATTTTAAGATTTTTGTAACCACACAGGAACGAGACTAAGACCAGGATTTGACCCGGCTTCTCTTTCGCCCCTAACAACCAGGTTCTTAAACGACATGAAAACATTTCATTGCACATCGTTTGTCATCACTTGTTCCATGGTGACGATTTTAGGGAGTGCTGCGATCTTTATGCCAGCGCCCAGTGGAATCACGGTTGCCCACGCCAGTTTTTCAGCGAAAGACACAGAACGGCTTCCGACGGTTGAGGTTTCTCGTTCTGCGCTGAACCCATCTCCCGTCGGCATGATCAACTTAGACATGGAAACGTCCTCTGGTCCTGCCGATGGGGGGTCCCGACAAGATCAGTTGAATTGGGACTTACAGGCTGTGCTCAAAGGCACGCACGATGTTCCGCGTTTCACCTTGGCCAGCCTGCCGGACGATTTGGGTCTAGCGCGAGAAACGCAAGAGCGGAAAGCGATCTTTTTCAAAACCGTTTTACCCTTGGTGTTGCAGGTGAACGAGCAAATTTTAGAAGATCGTGCGCGGCTTAAACAGCTCGCGGCACAACAAAAAAAGCTTGAACCTATAGAGGCTTTGGATCGTTTGTGGTTGGCGGTGATGGCCGAACGCTATGGCACGAAACGGGATGATATTGTTGCCATGCTTGATCACCACGATGTGGTTCCACCGTCTTTGGCCTTGGCCCAGGCGGCGATGGAAAGTGCATGGGGATCGTCACGCTTTGTCCGCGAAGGCAATGCGATGTTTGGCCAATGGACTTTTTCATCGACTCATTCAGGGATCGTGCCCAGCGCGCGCGATGCCGATAAAGCCCACCGGGTGCGGGCGTTTGCGTCGCTGTCGGACTCGGTGACCAGTTACGTTCTAAATTTAAACAAGCATCGGGCCTATCGGGAATATCGCGCCTTGCGGGCTGACCTGCGCCGCGCGGCCAAGCCTTTGGACGGCCTGCGCTTGGCCGCGACGTTATGGCGCTATTCCGAACGGGGCACAGCCTATGTGGATGAGCTCCGCACGATCATTTCCAGCAATGATCTTCACCGGGTAGACGGAGCACGGTTGAGCCGCACGGCTCAAATTGAACCGCTCATCTAGTTCGGAGGCAATTTTGGTCTCGGCTATTTTAATTTACTAACACATTTTACATAGGCGTAGATTGTTACTATAACAATAGGGTAAACTTGATTAAGCGGAAACGCCCTAAGGTGGTAATAGTATGTCTTCGCAGGTACCAAACTGTTATTTGGATGCATTTGATTTAAATGAGCCTGTAGCTCTTTTGCAGGTGCTCAAAACCCTGTGCTATCAGCATACCAGTGCCGTCGTTGTTACCGATAAAGACAATATGATCGTCGACGTTAACCCGGCGTTTGAAAAAACGACGGGATTTAGTCGCGATGAAGCCATTGGCCAACCGCCCTCTTTGAGCAAATCAAACAAGCACCCCGCTGAATTTTATCAGCACATGTGGTCGCATATTAACGATAAAAACCATTGGGAAGGGGAAATTTGGGATCGTCGAAAGGACGGGACCGTCTATCCTAAATGGCTGCAAATTGATCGTTTGGTCGATAAAAATAATAAAACTCTTTTTTATCTCGCCGTTTTTCGGGGTTTAAATGAAATGTCGGGTAATGAAGAGGCGATTGATAAGCTTCTGTATTACGATCACCTAACGGGCCTGCCGAACAGAGTGCTGTTTCGCCATCATTTGGAACACGAATTTCAAGTTTCGGATCGTTACAACAGAAAAGCTGGCTTGATGCTGGTGAACATTGACAGGTTTAGCCAGATCAACGATGGCTTTGGCTATTTGGCCGGGGACGAATTGATCATCGCCGTTTCCAAGCGTTTGGAAACCTGCGTGCGCTTGACCGATCTGTTGGCAAAATCAGATGAGGTTGAAGAACGTCCAACCGATTCTGTGTCTCGGTTTGGTGGCGATGAGTTTTCCTTTATTCTGTCCGATCTTGTTAAAGGTGAAAGTGCTGCCATTGTTGCGGATCGCGTTCTTGAAGTTTTTGAAGAGCCGTTTGATCTGGCGGGTGAAAAGTTGTTTTTAAACGCCAGTGTAGGCATTGCGATTTATCCAGATAATGGCGCGAACACCAGCGATCTTTTGCGGTGTGCCGAAAATGCCCTGGCCAGGTCTAAACGCGATGGCGGCAACGAGTACACGTTTTTTTCGGAATCCATGAACAAAAATACCGCTGCGCGCATTCGCATGGAAGGCAACATTCGCCGTGCCGTTAAAGAACAAGAATTCGTTTTGCACTACCAGCCCAAAGTCGATATTACCAACGGCCTGCCGTGCGGTATCGAGGCCCTTATTCGCTGGCCTCAAGCCGACGGTCCTGTGATTATGCCGACGGATTTTATTGGTTTGACAGAAGAAACCGGACAAATCGTGCCGATTGGCAATTGGGTGTTAAGGCAAGCGTGCGAAACCATTTTGGCGCTGAATATCGAACATGGGAAATATTTGAAAGTTTCCGTCAACATTTCTCCCAAACAGTTTCGTCAAAAAACGTTTTTAGACACGGTCCGCTCTATTGTCGCCGAATCAGAATGCGATCCGACGTTTTTAGAATTGGAAATCACCGAAAGCATGGTGATGGAAAATGTAGAAGGCGCCATCGAAACGATGAAAGCGATCCGCGATATGGGGGTTTCGTTGTCTATGGATGATTTTGGCACCGGCTATTCGTCCTTGGCGTATCTGCGCAAATTCCCGATCAATGCCTTAAAGATTGATCGCTCGTTTGTGTGCGCCATGATGGACAGTTCAGCCGATGCCTCTATCGTTTCGGCGATCTGTTCCATTGGCCGCAATTTGGGGCTGGAAGTGATCGCCGAGGGCGTGGAAAATGAGTTCGAGGTGCCTTTGCTTGAAGAAATGGGCTGCACCATGATCCAAGGCTATCTGTACGGAAAACCCATGCCGATGGATGAATTCCAGAAAAAATTTATCAAATAGGCAACCCGGTTTAGGCGGCGTTATTTGACGTAAAGCAAGTGCCCAAGCCAACGAAACCGACCTTCACCGGGGGTTCCTGTTGGCAAAGTGCAGTTCAGGCGGGTTCGGCCTTGGGGCAAAGTCTTGGTCATGCGCACTTCAATGCGGGGGCCTAAGTGTTCAATGGCGAGTTTGCCTTCGTGATTGGAAAAACACGCAATGTCATGCAACCGATAACTTTCATCCGTGACGGTAAAGCCAATCAGCGGCGGATTGTTGTCGGCAGACACCATCGTATCGGTGGGGTTAAAATCACGGACGGCGATGGGCAAGGCGCTTGCCGCTGTTTTCAGGCGACTGACATCCCCATAATTTTCATTCATCGCAAACCGTGGCAGTTGGTAAATATTGTCCGTGGTGCCAAAGGCCCCGGAATGTTGACCGAACCCGGCGATAAAGCCCGCCTGTTTGGTGCGCTCAACAACGTGCTTGTCAAATTCGCCGTAAGGATACGCCATTAAATTCGGCACAGCCCCTAAATGGGTTTGAAACAGGGCATTGGATTTTGCTAAGTCAGCAGCAATGTCTGGCCCGGTCGCGTCAATCATATGCAGATGCGATGCCGTTTGACTGCCGATGGAAACCAATGGATCTGCTTGTAATTCCTGCAATTGAGACCACGTCATGTAACCTGTATACTTGCGGTCCACGGGATCAGTGGCGACAAATACGGTAAACGGAAGTCCCGCTTTCTGAAACCGGGGCCACGCTTCTTTAAACACCGACAGATAGGCGTCATCTATGCTAATGCCGACGGTCTTGTCCGGAAAATCTTCACCCGTTTGCAAGCGCCGGACAATTTCCGGTAACGGTAAAACGGTGTAATCCCCGGAGGTTAATTCAGAAATGTGGGCGTCCAGTTGTTCCAAGCGCAGATTGGTACTGGGGTGATCGTTTTCCCCAAAGCGGTGGTACATGATAATGCTGGCCCCATCATCGGCCTGTGCAGAGCCAAAAAAGCCTAGCCCCATCAGGGCCCCCAACAGAGCTGCTGTAAACAACCGGGTTTTGATCATGACGTTCCTATCCCCCAAAACCTTAGCAGTATTGCTATTTAGACGATTGCGCAGTGATGGCGCTCACATTTAAAAAATTTAGGGCGCGGTCATAATAACGGGTAAATCTTCATCCCCCAATACGTCAAATTGACGAGCGTCAAACATCTGATAATGCCACCACTCATTGCGGTAAAAATCCCAACCCGCTGTGGTCATCAAGCCCATTAACAACAGACGATTTTTTTGCGCGGTTTTGGAAATGTCTTCATAGCCGTGATGGCTTTTGGGGGTAAAGGCATCAAATTGGGTCCCCATGTCTAAATCTAAACCCGTTGAAACATCAATCAGGTTTACGTCGATTGCGACACCCCGAGAATGAGGCGAGCCGCGTCGGGGATCGGCTAAAAATTCAGGATCGGGGGTATGATTCCACAGCTTCCACTGAGATTGCGAGGGGCGGAACGCGTCAAAAATGCGTAACGTCCAACCTTGAGTGAAAGCCAAATCGCGGGCTTTGATCAAAAGCGCCTCGGCCTCAGGGCGCAGATAGCAGGCCGCATACTGATAAACGGGTTGGCCGGTAAAATTATCGGCGGTGGCATATTTCAGGTCCAAAACCACGTTGTGGGTGGCTTCGGTAATTTTAACCAGCGACATGTGGCGTCCTTTCGTTTGTCGGAGTATAAAACGAATACACACAGCAAAGGATGAAAAAGTGACGTCTGGCCCTTTAATTTTAGCCATCGATTGCGCGACCACGGGATGCAGTGTGGGCGTGTGGCAAAACGGTGCCGAATTGGCGGCAGAGGCGCAAGAAATATCACGTGGCCAAGCGGAAGTCTTGATGGGTATGATTCAACAGGTGTTGGATCACGCCAACGTGCAGCCACAAGACCTCACGTTTATTGCCGTGACCAAAGGGCCAGGGGCCTTTACCGGGCTGCGCATCGGCTTGGCGACGGCCCGCGGGCTGGCCTTGGCGTTGGCGATTCCGTGTGTTGGTGTCACCACGTTAGAAGTCCTGGCGCACGCCGTTCCATTAGAAGAACGCCACGACTCCTTGGTTTTGGCCTGTGTTGAAAGCAAGCGCGCCGACATTTATGTGCAGCTCTTTTCGGCAAATCTGGACCCTTTAAGTGAACCTCTGGCAACCGATGGTCCGCAGTTGGTGGATGTGCTTAAAGACGTAAAAGCCGTTGTCTTGGTGGGCGATGCGGCGTCGCGTGCGCAAGACTTTTTAGCCGACACACCCCTTAAAATTATCCTCAGCGCGGCTCCGGCTCTGCCCGACTGCGCGGTCTTGGCAAAGCGCGCGTGCGGATATCTCAACGGAGCCACCACACCTCAACCGCTTTACCTCAGACCGCCAGATGCCAAGCTACCCAAGGCCCAAGGCCGAGCCAGGCCATGAACGTGATTGAGGCCAGCGTGGCCCATGTTGAAGTGTTAGCCCATTTGCACGCCGAGGGCTTTGCTCAGCCGTGGAGCCTTGAGGCCTTTGAGAACGCCCTGTCTGCCCCCGGAGCCATGGCCCTGATCGCCGTTGATGATGCGGGCGAACCGATAGGCTTCGTTTCGCTGCGTGCGGGCGGTGGGGAGGCCGAGGTCTTGACCCTCGTCACCCGTGTTCAAGCGCGACGGTCCGGCATTGCCAAAGCCTTGATGGTGGCGGCAGCTGAAAAACTGCGCCGGCTTCAGACGACCAAGATTTTTTTGGAAGTGGCGACCGATAATACCAACGCCGAGGCTCTCTATTTAAGCATAGGCTTTACCATCGTGGGTCGTCGTAAAGCTTATTATAGCCGCCCCGATGGTGAACATGTGGATGCTTTGGTGATGGCGTTAGAACTTTAGTTTTTTTGTAAAACCATCGTGTGAATACCGAACGGTTGACCACTTGGGTCTTCGGGTTCAAGGCTGACAACGGTTTCACCCAAACCCAACACACTGCGCGGCACGTTTTCCAAGGGCATTTGCCCTTGCAATCGGACCTCAGCCGTTTGTCCGGGCTGCATACGTTCAAGCAACAGCTTGGTCCGTACGAAAGTCAAAGGACAGACATCGCTTGTAATGTCCAAATAGTAATCAAATTTCTTATTAGATTTTGATGCAGTCATTTTTTATATGAGTCTTTATACTTGTCAGTGTTGATGGTTATCCTTTATATAATCACCGAACGTGAGAATACAAAATAAGAAAAAACATTTGCTGGACCTGTAATTTTTAAAGTGTTGAGAAAACCATGCCCAATAAAATTGATCACGCCGTTGTTTTAGAACTAACGACCGAAATTGTCGCCTCTTATGTCAGCAACAATACGGTTTCGACGGCTGATTTGGCCGGCGTTATTCAAAGCGTTCACAAAACTTTGCAGGGACTTGATGGACAAGCGGCCCAACTCGACCGACCAAAACCGGCCGTTTCCATTAAAAAGTCAATCACGCCTGACTATGTGATTTGTTTGGAAGACGGCAAACAGCTGAAAATGCTCAAACGTCACTTAAAGACCGCGTACAATATGACGCCGGACGAATACCGCGAACGTTGGGGATTGCCAGCCGATTATCCGATGGTCGCCCCCAATTATGCCAAGCACCGCAGTTCGTTGGCGAAAAAGATTGGCTTGGGGACGAAGCCTCGCACGTCAGCGCGTTAGGGTCTAAACGCATTCAAACGTTGCAATTGAGTTGAACACGGAAATATTGATGGCCGACATCCAGCCTTCGCGGCTTGAAATTTTATGTAAAGACAAGGGCATGAAAATGACGGGCCAACGGCGCACCATTGCGCGGGTGTTGTCCGAAGCCGTTGATCATCCCGATGTCGAAGAATTAACGAAACGGGCGATGGCCGAAGATTCCAATATTTCCATTGCTACGGTGTACCGAACCGTGCGCCTGTTTGAAGAAGCGGGCATCGTTGAACGGCTAGATTTCGGCGATGGTCGGGCGCGTTATGAAGAAGCCTCCAACGAGCATCACGATCATCTCATCGACATCAAGTCAGGACGGGTGATTGAATTTGAAAACCTTGAGATCGAGGCGTTGCAAGAAAAAATCGCACGCGAGCACGGTTTTCGTCTGGTCGGCCATAAATTAGAGCTTTATGGTGTGCCGTTGACGAATGAAGACGATAACGTTTAAGCGCAAACGAGACCTCACCCCATTAAGGAAGATTATTAAGTGGCGAAAAAGCTGCATATCAAGACCTATGGCTGTCAGATGAATGTTTATGATTCTGAACGTATAGCCGAAGTCTTAGCGCCCATCGGGTTCGCGTTGACAGACACAGATGAAGATGCCGACATGGTGATCTTGAACACCTGTCACATTCGGGAAAAAGCGGCCGACAAGGTCTATTCCGAACTGGGCCGTCTGCGCAAAAAAAAGAACCAAAAAGAACAAACGGGCGGGCGCATGATTTTGGGTGTGACCGGATGTGTGGCCCAAGCGGAAGGGGCTGAAGTCTTAAGGCGGGCGCCGTATGTTGATATGGTGTTCGGGCCTCAAACGTATCATCGGTTGCCGGAAATGGTGGCCCGCACGGCCCGCGAACACGGCCACATCTTAGACACCGATTTTCCCGAAGACAGCAAATTTGATAGCCTGGGCGAGGTTCGCACAGCCGATGGGGCCACCGCCTTTTTGTCCATCCAAGAAGGTTGTGACAAGTTTTGCACCTATTGTGTGGTGCCCTATACGCGCGGTTCTGAATTTTCCCGGCCCGTCGCTCAAGTCCTGAGCGAAGCGCAAAATTTGGCGGCCATCGGCGTTAAAGAAATCACCTTGTTGGGGCAAAACGTGAATGCCTATCATGGGTTGGGCAACGACGGCAACGATTGGAGCTTGGCGCAGTTGGTGCGCGAAGTGGCAAAAATAGACGGCCTGGAGCGAATTCGCTATATGACTTCGTACCCCGCCGAGATGACCGACGATCTTATTTTGGCTCACCAACAGGTTGCTGAGTTGATGCCATATCTGCATTTGCCAATTCAAGCAGGTTCTGACGCTGTGCTTAAGGCTATGAATCGCCAGCATACGGTGGCGGATTATAAAGTCATCGTCGAAAAACTTCGCGCCGCCGTTCCCGATATTGCCCTGTCGAGCGACTTTATCGTCGGCTTTCCCGGAGAAACGGATGCGGACTTTGAAGCCACGATGACGTTGGTCGAAGAGGTCCGTTTCATTCAGGCGTATTCGTTCAAGTATTCCGCTCGTCCCGGCACCCCGGCGGCGTTGTTGGAAAGCCAAGCTGAATTTCAGGTGCCAGAGGCGGTCAAAGCCGAACGCTTGGCCCGCTTGCAAGCCTTGTTGAACGCCAACACCTTGGACTTTAACCTGCGCGCCGTTGGGAAAGTTTATCCGGTGTTGTTCGACCGTACCGGTAAATCACCGGGTCATTTGGTGGGGCGGAGCCCGTTTATGCAGGCGGTGACGGTCGAAGCCGAAGATCATTTGCTGCACACGCTGCAAAATGTACGTATACTTAAAGCAGGCCCCAACAATCTTCACGGTGAATTGGTGCAAGATTCTCTAAAGGCGAAGGCATGAGCAACACGAACGATTCAGGACCGCCCAAACAGACGAAAAGCCTCTCTTTTGTCGATAACGGTTTGGCCCAGACGTTGTTTGGCCCACAAAATGAACATCTCAGCCAGATTGAAAGCGCGCTTGATGTGGGCATTGATACGCGCGGTGCAGACCTTAGCATCAGCGGCGCGCAAGAGGCCGTGGACCATGCCAAACGGACCCTGGAAGTCTTGTATGACCGTTTGGCAAAAGGGGTCACCGTCAGCAAGCCTGAAATTGCCGCCGCCTTGCGCATGTTGGACAGGCCGGACAGTTCTGTTACGGATGTGAACATCGAAGTGCGCACCAAGAAAAAGGTGATTTCGCCGCGCACCCCGAACCAGGCGGCCTATTTGAAAGCCATTGATGACTGTGAATTGGTATTTGGCATTGGCCCCGCAGGTACGGGTAAGACCTATTTGGCGGTGGCCAAAGCCGTGGAACGGTTGATGAGCGGTGATGTTGATCGCATTATTTTGACGCGTCCGGCGGTTGAGGCTGGCGAGCAATTGGGATTTTTGCCCGGCGATATGAAAGAAAAAGTCGATCCGTATCTGCGCCCCTTGTATGACGCCTTGCATGATATGATGCCCGATGATCAAGTTGGCAAACGTCTTGAAAGCGGTGCCATTGAAGTGGCACCCCTAGCCTTTATGCGCGGGCGCACGCTTGCCAATGCGTTTGTGATTTTGGACGAAGCCCAAAATACCACTGCTGTACAGATGAAGATGTTTTTGACTCGGTTGGGTGAAAACTCGCGAATGGTGGTGAACGGCGATCTGAGCCAAGTTGATTTGCCCCGTGGCATCCGGTCGGGATTGCGTGATGCGCGCGATATCTTGGAGGATACCAAGGGCCTGAAATTTATCGACTTTGATGCGTCGGACGTGGTGCGACATGTCATCGTGGCGCGCATCGTCAAAGCCTATGATAAAGCCGAAGCCACGCGCCGCCGGGCGGCTCCATACGAGGACGGACATGGCTGATCTTACCCTTGATATTAACAAGGACGTCGAAGCGTGGCAAAACGCGGTGCCGGATATAGAGACACGGATCGCACTGACCTTTAAAAAAGTTTTGGCGACCGTGGATTTATCAGATCAAGCGGCGGTTGAGGTGAGCCTATTGCTGACCGACGATGCGCATCAACAGGCCTTGAACTTAAGGTGGCGGGGCCTGGACCAACCCACCAACGTGTTGTCTTTTCCCGCTGGCGACGAGCCAACGTCGCCTGATCAGGCGTTGTTGTTGGGCGATATTTCGCTGGCCTATGAAACCGTTGCCGCTGAAGCCCAAGACCAACAAAAAACCTTTGACGATCATGTTAGCCATTTGTTGGTACATGGGCTGTTACATTTGTTAGGCTTTGATCACGATTCAGACGCGGATGCAGAAGAGATGGAAACGTTGGAAATTGAAATTTTACAGGGCTTAGGTATTTCTAGTCCCTACACATCATAGGAACCCATAAATAAAGTGACCGACGATACATCTTCGCTAGAACCGGACCAAAATGGAGAGGTCCAACAAGACAAGTCCTTTGTCAAAATATTGGGCGATTGGTTGCGCACCCGCAATGGAGAAACGGCGCGCGATGCCTTAGAAGACTTGATTGACGAACCCGAAGTGGGCGAAGCCTCGCTGGGCGTGAATGAACGTCAACTTCTGGGCAATATTTTGGACCTTCAAAATCAAACCATTTCTGACGTCATGGTGCCGAGAGCTGACATTGTCGCGGCCAAATCGACCATCTCTATGGAGGGCTTGGTCCAATTGGTTACCGAAGAAGGACATTCCCGGCTCCCGCTCTATAAAGAGAGCCTAGACGATGCCTTTGCCATGGTTCACGTTAAAGATATTTTGACGTGGCAGGGTCAAGACAAGGATTTTGACGTCTCTGCCATTGCCCGCGCGGTGTTGTTTGTGGCCCCTTCCATGCATGTGTTGGAATTGCTGTTGGAAATGCGGGTCAAGCGGGTTCACATGGCTTTGGTGGTGGATGAATATGGCGGCGTCGATGGGTTGGTGACCATCGAAGATTTGGTCGAAGAAATCGTCGGCGAAATTGAAGATGAATTTGATTCCGATGAAAAGCCGGCTTTGGACGCCTGTTCCGATGGGTCTTGGGTTGCGGGGGCGCGCACGCCCTTGTCCGACATGGCCGTGGTGTTGGGTCTGGACCATTTCAGCGAAGAAGATTACGCAGAAGTCGATACCTTAGGCGGCTTGGTCTTTACCATTGCCGGGCGGGTCCCAACCCGAGGGGAAATCGTCACCCATGCTTCGGGCCTAGAATTTGAAGTGCTGGACGCCGATCCGCGCCGCGTCAAACGCTTGCGGGTGAGAACGCGAGGTATCCAGCCAGAACATCAAGATCAAGTCGGGCCGCCCGCAGCCCCAAAAACGTAAGTTATCTTATGGTCCTTGAACGCATTCTTTGTGATTTAAAAGCGCGCCTTGATGGCTTGAGCCGCTGGCGGGCGCGGGGCTTGGCTTTTGTGCTGGGCATTTTGGCTGCATTTTCCATGCCGCCCGTGTATCAAATTTATCTTTTGATTCCCGCCTTTAGCGGCTTGTTGTGGCTGGTGGTCGGCGCCAGCACACGGTGGCGAGCCTTTGTCGTTGGGTGGTGGTTTGGTGCCGGGTTTTTTGCCGCCGGCCTGTATTGGGTATCGTTCGCTTTGTTGGTGGATGCGGCTAAGTTTGGCTGGTTGATTCCCATTGCCATGTTGGGTTTTGGTTTTGGCTTTGGTTTGTATAGCGCGCTTACGGCCCTGATTGTGCGGGCTGTGCCGGGTACGGACCTGTTGGGCAAAGCCCTGCTTTTGGCCGCGACGTGGACGTTTATGGAATGGCTGCGGGGATGGTTCTTGACCGGGTTTCCGTGGAATCCTCTTGGCACGATTTGGGCTTTTTCCGATTCGCTCTTGCAGGGTGCGTCTGTGGTTGGAGTCTTTGGCCTCAGCCTGCTTGCCGCACTTTTGGCGACTTTACCGGGAGCCTTAGTCACAAATGGACGTCGCGCATGGGTTGCCAATGCGGTTGCTCTGGTTGTGTTGATTGGCATGGGCTTGACGGGGCACTCTCGTTTAAATTCAGCTTCAGATGCGGTGGTCTCCGATGTTCGCTTGCGCTTGGTCCAGCCAAATATTTCCCAGGCCTCAAAGTGGGACCCGGCCCTGCGTGAACTCCATATGATGGATCAATTAAGGCTTGGCACGGCACCGCCAAAAACCAACGATCCGCAGCCCACCCATGTGATTTGGGCTGAAACCTCTGCACCGTTTTTTATTTCTGGTCACAAACCGTGGTTAGATTTGGTTGGCGCCATGACGCCCAAAGGTGGCCTGACGGTGTTGGGCGCGCCGGGCATTGTTGAACAGCCTGTGGGCGCACGCGGTCCCCTTGAAGTCACCAATTCGATGCTTGCGATTGATGATATGGGGCGTATCAACGGCCACTATGACAAATTCCATCTGGTGCCTTTTGGCGAATATATGCCGTTTAAGGACTGGTTGCCGTTGGATCGCATAACCCAAGGGGCGGGGTCTTTTGTTGCTGGACCGGGCCCGCAAACGTTAGATTTAAAGGGCTTGCCACCAGTCAGCCCGTTGATTTGTTATGAAGTTATCTTCCCCGGTGCCGTGACCGATCACAGTGGCCGCGCCCGGTGGATTCTCAACCTCACCAATGATGCGTGGTATGGACGGACAGCCGGACCTTATCAACATTTCGTGAACACACAAATGCGGGCCGTGGAACAAGGACTGCCTGTGGTGCGCGTTGCGGGGACCGGAATATCTGGCATTATTGATGGGTTTGGTCGCGTTATTGGTTACCTTCGGTTAGGCGACAAGAACTTCTTAGATGGAAATTTACCAATGCCTGTAAAGGATAAGACCGTCTTTGCCCAGTATGGCAATCGGCTCGCGCTGCTCTTAATGCTGTTGGTCGCCGGTGCAGGTTTGGCTCTCGGTTTTGGGGCGCGTATTAAACCCACAACGCGGTGACCCTGAAGTTAAATAGAAACATACAGTGGCATTCAGATAGAAGCCTTGACCAGCACACGCCAGGGGGGTATGAATATGATGTTACTAATATACAAAAGACGTTTAAAAAATAAACGCATACTTGTAAAACCCGCTCTTGAAAAAGACGTATTGTGATCACATATCAAAAGCGCGTACAAACGCTTCAAAAGCTTCACAATACCGATGACGATGAAATATAAGGATTCAACACATGTCAGCAAAACCATATGTAAGAAAAGCTGAACAGCATCCGCTGCTCGGTACGCCTCGCCCCGTCGATGTTCATGTTGGCGCACGCTTGCGTCAACGCCGCACGCTTTTGGGGATGAGCCAGGAAAAGCTTGGCGAAGCCGTTTCCTTGACGTTTCAGCAAATTCAAAAATACGAACGTGGCGCCAATCGTATTGGCGCCTCGCGTCTTTACCAATTGAGCCAAGTTCTGGACGTTTCAGTCAGCTTCTTCTTTGAAGATATGCCCGGCGAAGTGCAAAAAACGCGCGGTGATTACGCGGCTCCAGAAAACAAAGAAGAACTCGCAAGCGTTCAAACCAGCGATCCAATGGCACGCCGTGAAACTTTGGAATTGGTCCGAGCTTATTATCGTATCGAAGACCCCAAAGTGCGTAAGCGCGTGTTTGAATTGACCAAATCTATCGCGAATGCGACGAGTGACAACGCTTAAACCTTATGTTGGTTCAGGTCTGTGTTGGTTTTTTTGTAAAAACCATTGACTGCACCTGCAAAGATTGTCAAAAGTGCGGACGCTGAGCTTAGGCTTGGCGTCCGCGTTTTTTTGTCAGACGCGATTAATATACGGACTTGTGGATGAATTTGGATCGCTTGCCACCACGTTAAAAAAGGCTAAGTGGGTGCGGTTTGTGGGGGACACATCAGTGTGACCATGAGCGCCCTGGATCCATTGGATCAATTATAGAACGGGGAATAAAAACCGTGTCAAAAAACAACTATCTCTTTACCTCTGAATCTGTTTCCGAAGGCCACCCTGATAAGGTCTGTGACCGTATTTCCGATGCCGTGGTTGATACCTTCCTGGCCGCCGACCCCGAAGCGCGAGTGGCTTGCGAAACCCTCACCACCACCAACCGCATTGTGTTGGCTGGCGAAGTCCGTGGCCCTGCATCGTTGGTGAATGCGGATGGCACGGTTAACAAAGCGCGCATTGAAGAAGCCGCCCGCGATTGCGTTAAAGACATTGGCTATGAACAAGATGGTTTCCATTGGAAACATGCCAAAGTCGAAATTCATCTTCATGCCCAATCCGTTGACATTGCTCAAGGCGTGGATGCCGGGACGGGCGTTGACACCGAAGAAGGGGCTGGCGATCAAGGGATCATGTTTGGTTTTGCCTGCCGCGAAACCGAAGTTCTGATGCCGGCACCGATCTATTTCTCTCATGAAATCTTACGCTCCCTAGCCGACGCTCGCCATTCCGGCGCAGATATTGGTTTGGGACCTGATTCCAAAAGTCAGGTCACGTTACAATACGAAAACGGCAAACCGATCCGTGCGACCTCTGTGGTGGTTTCGACTCAACACAATGAAGGCCTTTCGCGCGATGACGTTTCCACCATTGTCATGCCGCACATCAAACATGTATTGCCAGAAGGTTGGATGCCGTCCGAAGACGAAATCTTTATCAACCCCACCGGCAACTTTGTCATTGGCGGTCCTGATGGCGATTGTGGTTTGACCGGACGTAAGATCATCGTTGATACCTACGGCGGTGCCGCTCCGCACGGTGGCGGCGCGTTTTCCGGCAAAGATCCGACCAAGGTTGATCGCTCGGCGGCTTATATTTCTCGTTATTTGGCGAAAAACGTTGTCGCGTCTGGGATTGCCGACAAATGCACGATCCAGTTGGCGTATGCCATTGGGGTTTCCCGCCCGTTGTCGGTTTATGTGGATACGCACGGCACGTCGGATGTTGATGAAGACAGGCTTTCCAAAGTTCTGCAAGGTCTGGTCGATTTGTCACCAAAGGGTATTCGTACCCATTTGGGCTTGAACCGTCCGATTTATGCCCGCACGGCGGCTTACGGTCACTTTGGTCGTACACCGGATGGCGATGGTGGGTTTTCTTGGGAAAAAACGGATATTGCAGACGCCATCAAAGGTGAATTCTAAGCGGACCTTAAATTGATGACGTCTGATTCAGACCTCACCGATCCAGGTTATTTACGTTCGTTCGGGCGGCGGCAAGGCAAAAAGCTGAGCCCCGCCCGCGAACGCTTAATGACGACTCTTTTGCCCAAAATAGCCGTGGACCCTGAAAAGTCGGCGCCCGACCAATTTGCCCCGGACATCCACTCGCTGTGGCTGGAAATCGGCTTTGGCGGCGGCGAACACTTGGCCGCCCAAGCCGCTAAAAATCCAAACGTTGGGATCGTTGGCTGTGAGCCCTTTATTGATGGGGTGGCAAAGCTGCTGGCCCAAGTGGATCAGGAAAAGCTTAAAAATGTGCGCATTCATGGCGATGATGCGCGGCAGATTTTCCCCTGTTTTCAAGACGGTGCGGTTGACCGGGTGTTCGTGTTGTTTCCCGACCCGTGGCCAAAATCGCGTCATCACAAGCGGCGTTTTATTCAAACCGAAGTGCTCGACAGTTTTGCACGGATGTTAAAAGACGGTGGTGAATTGCGTGTGGCGTCCGATCACATGGGCTATGTGCGGTGGACCTTGGCCCACGTCATGGCCCACCCCGATTTTGAATGGCTGGCGGACCGCCCTTCAGATTGGCGCATCCCGCCCGAAGACTGGATTCGCACCCGTTATGAAGAAAAAGCCTTGGCCAAGGGTGATGCGTGCGTATACCTGTGTTTTCGCCGCAAAGCGCGTGCGTAAAAAGCCTTGCACGCCCTGGGCTAAAGGTGTAGAAACCGTCTCAAGTTGAAGTCTCAAAGTTCGACAGGATCGAAATTGAGGTGGGTCTCAAGAAATTGGGCCCCGCCTTTTTTGTTACCAAAATCCGTGTCGTCATCAAAACGGAAGACGTTTTAGTATGGATCTTGCCAAGCGCATCGAAAACATGATCAGCCCCACCGTCGAAGACTTAGGGTTTGAAATTGTGCGCGTGATGGTCAAAGGCAGTCAAGAGCCTTTGCTGCAAATCATGGCCGAACGGTCCGACGGCACGGGATTTGACGTTGAAGATTGTGCGACCGTAAGCCGTGCGATTTCGGCGATTTTGGATGTGGAAGACCCGATCAAAAGTGAATTTACACTTGAAGTAAGCTCACCAGGTATTGATCGTCCGTTGACCCAGCCTAAGCACTTTGAGGCCTGGTCCGGATTTGATGCCAAAATCGAATTGGCAAGCGGACTTGAAGATGGACGCAAACGTTACACCGGGCGCTTGTTGGGCCTGGGCGAAGACGAAACCGTTTTGATCGAAAATGAGGCTGGCGAAACGGTTGTTTTGCCTTTTAATGATATACATCGCGCGAAGCTACTGCTGACCGACGAATTGATCGCTGCAGTGACCATGGAGCCTAAGACATGACCAATACTTTTCAAACCACAGGCGTGCACGTGCGCCCTGAACTTCTTTCCGTTGCCGACACCGTCGCCCGCGACAAAGGCATTCATAAGGACGAAGTCCTGGAAGCCATGGAAGAGGCTATTCAGCGCGCAGGACGTTCAAAGTATGGTCAAGAACATGACATTCGCGCACACATCGATCGCAACACTGGCGAAATTTCTTTGGCCCGTTACATTGAAGTGGTCACCGAAGAAGACCTAGAAAACGAATTCACCCAGATGACGTTGCCCCGCGCCCAGCGCAAAAAGGCCGATGTCAATCTTGGCGAATTCATTGTCGACCCTTTGCCGCCTATTGATTTTGGGCGCATTGCCGCGCAAACGGCCAAACAGGTGATTGTACAAAAAGTACGCGATGCCGAACGTAAACGTCAATTTGCTGAATACAAAAATCGTATGGGCGAAGTCGTTAACGGCACCGTCAAACGGATTGAATATGGCAACGTGATTGTCGATTTGGGTCGTGGCGAAGCCTTGTTGCGTCGCGATGAAACGATTCCTCGCGAACATTTCAACACCGGTGATCGTGTGCGGGCCCTCATTTTGGACGTGCGCGAAGAAGCACGCGGCCCCCAAATTTTCTTATCGCGGACCCATCCAGACTTTATGTCCAAGCTGTTCGTTCAAGAAGTGCCAGAAATTTATGATGGCATCATTGAAATCATGGCCGCCGCACGTGACCCTGGATCACGGGCTAAAATTGCCGTGATCAGCCACGACAGCTCCATCGATCCTGTTGGTCCGTGTATTGGTATGCGGGGCTCACGCGTTCAAGCTGTGGTTGGCGAGCTGCAAGGCGAAAAAATCGATATCATTCAACATTCCACCGATCAGGCGACCTTCATCGTCAACGCTTTGGCTCCGGCCGAGGTGATGAAGGTGATCTTGGACGAAGAAAAAAGCGTCATTGAAGTTGTGGTGCCGGACGACCAGTTGTCATTGGCGATTGGCCGTCGCGGTCAAAATGTCCGCTTGGCGTCGCAGTTGTCGGGCTGGAACATTGATATCCTCACCGAAGCTGAAGAATCCGAACGGCGTCAACAAGACTTCTTGGCCCGGACTAAAATGTTTGTCGAAGCCTTGGACGTTGATGACGTGATCGCACACCTGTTGGTGACCGAAGGCTTTACCACCGTCGAAGAAGTTGCTTTTGTGCCGGTCGAAGAATTGGCAACCATCGAAGGCTTTGATGAAGAGGTCGGGGGTGAGTTGCGGGAACGGGCGCGGGGCTATTTGGAAAGCCGCGAAGAAATCCTCAACACCAAGCGTAAAAAGCTGGATGTTGCCGATGATTTGATGGGCATTGAAGGCCTAAGCTTGGAAATGGTTGTCGCCTTGGGCGAACAAGGCATCAAAAACCGTGATGACCTGGCCGATTTGGCGGGTGATGAACTGGTTGAAATGTTGCCTTTGTTTAAGCCAACGATGGAGCAGGCAAACGATATTATTATGGCGGCTCGGGCGCACTGGTTTGCCGACGAAGATGCCGCAGCCACAGCCGCTGAGCCTGAAACCCCTGCGGATGAGGGGGCCGAATAAGGCCTAAGGAAAAGGGCGATGACTGTGGAAGCTGAGCGAAAATGTATCGCCTCTGGTGAGGTGAAACAAAAAGAAACCATGCTGCGCTTTGTCATTGGTCCAAACGATCAAGTGGTGTTCGATGCCAAAGGAAAATTACCCGGACGGGGTTTATGGTTGAGCGCACGGCTAGATATGCTAGAAATTGCCACGGCAAAGAATAAATTTGCCAAGGCCGCCCGCGCCCGGGTACAGGTGCCAAGCGACTTGTTGGACCAAGTGGTCGGCCAGTTGCACATCGGATGCTTAAATCGCATCGGTCTGGCCAGGGGTGCTGGGATGTTAACGCAAGGCTTCGACAATGTTCGGGCGGCGTTAAAAAATAACCCCCAAGGGGTGTTGCTGGAAGCCAGCGACGGTTCTTTGGACGGACGAGAAAAAATTACGCGCTTGGCCCCTGACGTTTCAGTGGTCGCGCTTTTTACGGCCGCCGAAATCGGCCACGCCATCGGCCGCGATAATGCGGTGCACACCCTTATGGGGCCGGGCAAGATGGCAAAAGCATTTTTATGTGATGCTCGCAAACTCGCGGGCGTTACGAACCGACAGCTAGATGGCGAGTTGGAAGATTGAGCTAGGCTCAAGAGTGGAGTGACATGAGCGATACGAAAGACACTGATAAAAAACCGTTGCGGTTAAACCGTCCCGGGATGCTCGAGTTAAACAAGACTGTTGATGCCGGTACGGTGAAGCAGAGCTTCTCGCATGGCCGATCTAAATTGGTCACGGTCGAAGTGAAGAAGAAGCGTACCTATACTCAAGATTCCAACGGTAAAATGGCCCAGGTGGCCGGTGCCGAAGGCCCTGGGGACGCTTTCAAACCCCCATCTGCACCCGTTTTTAAAGACGACAACCTGACCGACAGCGAACGCCAAGCCCGTGCCAAAGCTTTGGAAGGGGCGAAAGTCCGCCAAGTCGAAGATGATAAGCGCAAGGTCGAAGAAGACAAAGTTGCCGTGACCGAAGCCGAACAGCAGGCCAAAATTGACCAAGAAGCTGTTGAAGCGAGTGTTGCACCGTCTGAAGAGACCGCCAGCGAAGACGTCCCAGCACCTGCAAAAGATGCCCCTGCCAAACCGGAAGAGGCACAGGCTGATCTGCCAAGAACGGGCCTTAAACGCATAGACCGTCCAAACCTTAAGGTCGATGCCCCTGTGTCCGAACGGGCGCGGGAAGAGGCCAAAAAATCTAAAAAACCCAAAAAAGGCAAAGGTGGCGGCGATAAAGCTCAGCCCGCGCGTCCGACCCGTGATGATTCACGTCGACGCTCTGGCAAATTGACCATTTCCACGGCCTTAACGGGGGCCGAAGAACGTCACCAGTCCTTGGCTTCGGTCAAGCGCAAGCGTGAAAAAGAGAAAAAACAGCAACAACAGGTCCGCGCCGCAGGTAAGAAAATCGTCCGCGAAGTGATCGTTCCTGAAACCATCACCGTCAAAGAATTGGCCAATCGTATGGCTGAACGTGGCGTCGATGTGATCCGCGAACTGATGAAAATGGGCGTCATGGCGACGGTCAATCAAGTCATTGATGCCGATACCGCAGAATTGGTCGTGACCGAATTTGGTCATAACATGCAGCGTGTGTCCGATTCCGATGTGGAAACAAATTTGGTCGGCAGTGACGATACCGAAGAAAGTCTTCAGTCGCGTCCGCCTGTGGTGACCGTTATGGGTCACGTTGATCACGGCAAAACGTCGCTGTTGGATGCTTTACGGACCACCGATGTGGCCGATGGCGAAGCCGGGGGTATTACCCAGCATATTGGTGCCTATCAGGTGACCATGGATACGGGCGATAAAATTACGTTCGTTGATACGCCGGGTCACGCCGCTTTTACGGACATGCGCGCCCGTGGCGCCAAGGTTACAGACATCGTGATTTTGGTGGTGGCTGCTGACGATAGCGTTATGCCGCAAACCATCGAAGCCATTCACCATGCCAAGGCCGCCGAAGTGCCAATCATTGTTGCCATTAACAAATGTGACAAGCCGGGTGCCGATCCGAACAAAGTGCGCACTGAATTGTTGCAACACGAAATTGTGGTTGAAGAAATGGGCGGCGACGTTTTGGCTGTTGAAGTCTCTGCTAAGGCGCGCACCGGGTTGGATAAGCTGGAAGAAGCGATCTTGTTGCAATCTGAAATTTTGGACCTTAAAGCCAATCCGAACACGGCCGCCTCGGGCGTGATTGTTGAAGCCAAAATGGAACAAGGCCGGGGTTCGGTTGCCACCACGTTGGTGCAACGCGGCACGCTCCGCAAAGGCGATATTTTTGTTGCTGGTTCCGAATGGGGCCGGGTGCGGGTGTTGGTCGACGACCATGGTAAGCAAGTGACCGAAGCCATTCCGGGCATGCCCATCGAAGTGTTGGGTCTGAACGGGACTCCGGATGCGGGCGATGAAGTTGTGGTGGTTGCCGACGAAGCGAAAGCGCGTGAAATTACCGAATATCGTAAGCGCAAAAAACGCGATATGGCTTCGGTTGCCTCAGGTCGTGGCACGCTGGAACAAATGTTTGAAAAAATCAAAGACGGCGAAGCCGAAGAACTGCCCGTGGTTATCAAAGCCGACGTGCATGGTTCGCTGGAAGCCATCACGGGCGCTTTGAATAAAATGTCCACCGAAGAAGTGACGGCACGTGTGTTGCACGGCGCGGTCGGCGGCATTAATGAATCTGACGTGGTGTTGGCCCGGGCTTCGGGCGGCTTTATCATTGGCTTTAACGTTCGTGCCAATGCTCAGGCCCGCGAACTGGCCAAACGTGATGGCGTCGACATTCGCTATTATTCCATCATTTACGATGTCACCGACGATATGCGCAATGCGCTTTCGGGCATGTTGGCACCGACGTTGAAGGAAGAATTCTTGGGCTACGCCGAAGTGCGTGAAGTCTTCAACGTGACCAAAGTGGGCAAGGTTGCGGGCTGTATGATCACCTCTGGCTTGGTGAAACGCGGCTCGAAAGTTCGCTTGCTGCGCGACGATGTGGTGATCCATGAAGGCGAACTCAGCCAGCTCAAACGCTTTAAAGATGACGCCAAAGAGGTCAAAGAAGGCATGGAATGTGGCATGTCCTTTGCCAATTATGACGACCTTAAAGACGGCGACATGATTGAGTGCTTTGACGTGATTGAAATTGCACGTCAGCTTGAAGAATAAGCTTTAAGGTCGAGTTGTCATGGCGCGTCACGGTCAACATATATCCGCCAAAGGTCCCAGCCAACGCCAGTTGCGCGTGGGTGAAGAAGTGCGCCATGCGTTGACCCAAGTGTTAGAACGCAATGATTTGCGCGACCCTGTGCTGTCGAAAACGTTCGTCACAGTGACCGAAGTGAGCGTCAGTCCCGACCTTAAAAACGCCACCTGTTTCGTGACCCCCTTGGGCGGCGGCGACGCCGAAGCGGTACAGGAAATAATCAAAGCCCTCGCCCACGCGGCGAAGTTTTTGCGTTACGAAATTGCCCACAGCACCAAACTCAAACACACGCCGGCGCTCAGGTTTCTTCATGACACCTCGTTCGACGAAGCCGGAGAAATCGACAAACTGCTTCACCGCCCCGAAGTTGCGCGTGATTTAGTGGCCGATGATGATGAGACTGATGGTGACGAGGAAGCGTAGGCATGGGGCGGCGCAAAAAAGGCCAACCCATTTCTGGCTGGGTGATTATTGACAAGCCTAAGGGCATGAGTTCTTCCCAAGTTGTGGGCAAGGTTAAGTGGTTGTTAGATGCCCAAAAGGCTGGGCATGGCGGCACGCTGGACCCGTTGGCGACCGGAATTTTACCGATTGCGCTTGGCGAGGCCACCAAGACCGTATCGTTTGTTATGGACGGGGCGAAAATCTATCGCTGTTGGGTGCGGTTTGGGGCTTCGACCACCACCGATGACGCGGAAGGCGAAATCGTTGAACGTTCTGACGTGCGTCCAACGACCGCCGATATTCAGGCCGTTTTAGCCGAGTTTGAAGGCGACATTACGCAAATTCCCCCGGTCTATTCAGCCATTAAAATTGACGGAAAACGCGCCTATAAACGTGCCCGGGCAGATGAAGACGTTGAAATGCCGTCGCGCGTCGTGCGCATCGATTCGGTGAAGCTCATTGAAATGCTTGAACCGGACTTGGCCGTGATTGATGTTCATTGCGGAAAAGGTACTTATATCAGGGCCTTAGCCCGTGATTTGGCGGTGCGTTTGGGCACCCAAGGTCATGTCTTTGATTTGCGCCGTTTGCAGGCCGGGCCGTTTAACGAATCCCACGCGATTTCGCTGGATTCCTTGGAAACCTTGAGGCATAGTGCGCCCGTTAACGAAGTCGTGCTTCCGATTATGACTGCTCTGGACGACATCCCGGAGCTAGCCTTAACGGAAGTGGAAGCTGGGAAAATGCGACAGGGTATGCCTGTTCCAGCTGTGACCGTCCTAAAAAGGACCCCTGACCTTCAGGTGGCTTTTGGACAGACGGTGATGGCTATGGATGGGAATACGCCGGTGGCCCTGGCTAGGATCGACGGCGGAGAAATCCGTTCGGTCCGTGTTTTAAATCTCTAAACAAAGAGGAGATCCCGATGTCGATTACCGCAGAGCGCAAACAAGAGCTCGTTAAAGAATACGCTATTAAAGAAGGCGATACAGGTTCACCCGAAGTTCAAGTTGCTGTTCTTTCCGAACGCATCGTAAACCTCACCGAACATCTTAAAATACACAAAAAAGATCACCACTCGCGTCGTGGTCTGTTGGTCATGGTTGGTCAGCGCCGTCGTTTGTTGGATTATGCGAAAGCCAAATCCAAGACTCGCTACGAAGACTTGATCAAACGTCTCGGTTTACGCCGTTAAAGCGTTTCCCGCCCGGATCCTTAGCCAAGGTTCCGGGCGGTGGCTTTTTTGCCCTTGGGTCGGTTTCCGACTCATCTGGTGAAAAAGCCTGTTTTATTTTGACCCGTTCTCCGGATGGCCGGGGCGGGTGACGGCTAAAATGCTGGTGGGTTGGTTATAGTATTTAAAGCCTGCCAACGAATGTTTAAGGAAAACATGTATGTTTAAAGAATACAGAAAAGAAATTGAATGGGCTGGCCGCACGCTGGTTCTTGAAACGGGTAAGATTGCTCGTCAAGCCAGTGGCGCCGTGATGGCGACCTATGGCGACACGAAAGTCTTGTGCACCGTGGTCGCTATGGATAGCGAACGCCCAGGCATCGACTTTTTCCCCCTGTCGGTTCACTACGTTGAAAAAACATATGCTGCGGGTCGTATCCCCGGTGGCTTTTTCAAACGCGAAGGTCGTCCTTCGGAAAAAGAAACCCTCACGTCCCGTTTGATTGATCGTCCGATCCGTCCGTTGTTTGTCAAAGGCTACAAAAACGAAGTGCAGGTTATCTGCACCGTGATGCAGCACGATATGGAAAACGATCCTGATATGGTGGCTATGGTTGGCACTTCGGCAGCGTTGTGCATTTCCGGCGCTCCGTTCATGGGCCCCATTGGCGGCGCGCGCGTTGGCCGTATTGATGGTGAGTTTGTTTTGAACCCACCCATTGATGACATGGAAAACTCTGACTTGGATCTGGTTGTTGCGGGTACCAAAGACGGCGTTTTGATGGTTGAATCCGAAGCTTCGGAACTTTCCGAAGAAACCATGCTCGAAGCCGTTAGCTTCGGTCACACAGGATTTCAGCCGGTTATTGATGCGATCGTCGAATTGGCTGAACATGCCGCGCGCGAACCGATGGCGATGGCTTCGGCACCTGAAGGCAGCGACGATGTTAAGGCGAAGGTCAAAGCGTTGGCTGAAGCTGGTTTGCGTGACGCTTACAAAATCTCCGACAAAATGGACCGTCAAGCGGCCGTAGCTGCAACCAAAGACGCTGCAAAGGCGGCGATTAAAGGTGAATTTGCAGCAGATTTGCTTGACGCCACATTGGCGGATGCGTTCAAATCTTTGGAAAAGAACATCGTGCGCCATTCCATTTTGGAAACCGGCATCCGTATCGATGGTCGTGATACCAAAACCGTGCGTCCGATCATTGCCGAAGTTGGCTTGTTGTCGCGCGCTCACGGTTCGTCTTTGTTCACACGTGGCGAAACCCAAGCGATTGCCGTTGCGACCTTGGGCACCGGTTCGGATGAACAGATCATTGATGCCTTGGAAGGCTCGTTCCGTTCGCACTTTATGCTGCATTACAACTTCCCTCCATATTCGGTTGGTGAAGCTGGGCGCTTTGGGGCCACGGGCCGTCGTGAAGTCGGCCACGGTAAACTGGCTTGGCGGGCGATTCGTCCGATGATGCCAACCAAGGAAGCGTTCCCGTACACCATTCGTGTGGTTGCGGAAATTACCGAATCCAACGGCTCGTCTTCAATGGCGACCGTGTGTTCAACGTCTTTGGCGATGATGGATGCGGGTGTTCCTTTGACCCGTCCCGTGGCTGGTATTGCCATGGGCTTGATCAAAGAAGACGTCGGCGTGGCCATTTTGTCCGATATCTTGGGTGACGAAGATCACCTCGGTGACATGGACTTTAAGGTTGCCGGGACATCCGAAGGCATCACCTCTTTGCAGATGGACATCAAAATTACGTCCATCACCCCAGGCATTATGGAAACCGCTCTAGATCAAGCCAAAGAAGGTCGTTTGCACATTCTTGATGAAATGCAAAAAGCCATTGGCGGGTCTCGTGAAGGTGTGGCCGCGACGGCTCCACGGATCGAAACCTTGCAGATCAAAAAAGACAAAATCCGAGACGTTATCGGCGCGGGCGGCAAGGTCATTCGCGAAATTTGCGAAACCACGGGCGCTAAAATTGATCTGGACGACGACGGTACCGTGAAGGTTGCTGCCGTGGATGAAGAAGCGATGCAAGCCGCAATCGCTTGGATCAAAAGCATCGTGTCCGAGCCTGAAGTTGGCGTGATTTACACGGGTAAAGTGGTCAAAATCATGGACTTCGGTGCCTTCGTGAACTTCATGGGGCCGCGCGATGGTCTGGTGCACATTTCCGAACTGTCTCCAGAACGGGTTGGCAAGGTTTCCGACGTGGTTGAAGAAGGCCAGTCTGTAAAAGTGAAGCTGATTGGTATCGATGATCGTGGCAAAGTTAAATTGTCCATGAAAGTCGTCAACCAAGAAACGGGTGAAGAAATTGTCCCCGTCAAAGCTGACGCCTAACTTTGCAAGATTAAGGGGGCGGCTGCTTTGGTGGTGGCCCCCTTTGTTTGCTATTGTTAATTCTCCATATATAATTGGGGATCGATTCTTGGTTTCGGAGGTTGCGTGAAAGCTCTTAATTCCTATCAAATGTCCGGTGCGGATGTTTTACCCCTTGTCGAAGGTGGCAAGGGTGTCGCTATTTCTAATGGTCTGACCGCTGGGTCTTGGGCCAAGGCTGGCGGCGTTGGCACGTTCTCATGCGTAAACCCCGATTCTTACAATGCGGATGGAACCTTGATTCCGCAAATTTATCACGGCAAAACGCGCAGCGACCGATTTGAAGAGTTGAAAACCTACGCCATCCAAGGCGGTATCGAACAAGCGCGCATTGCCCATGAAACCCGTGAAGGCAATGGTCGCATTCATATGAATGTGTTGTGGGAAGCCGGCGGTACGGTGCCTATTTTGCACGGTGTTTTGTCCGAAGTTTCCGACCTTATTCACGGTGTCACCTGTGGTGCTGGGATGCCGTATAAGGTTGCTGAAATCGTTGCTCAATATGGCGTGAATTATTATCCCATCGTGTCTTCGGGCCGGGCCTTTAATGCGTTGTGGCGCCGCTCGTATAAAAATCATGCCGACTTGTTGGGCGGCGTGGTTTATGAAGATCCATGGCTGGCTGGTGGTCACAATGGTCTGTCAAATGCCGAAGTCCCGACCGAACCTCAAGACCCTTATGGCCGGGTTTTGGATTTGCGCAATGTGATGCGTAAATGTGGTCTCGACAATACGCCGATTATTATGGCGGGTGGTGTTTGGTTTTTGCGCGATTGGTCCGATTGGATCGACAATGATGAATTGGGACCGATTGCCTTTCAATTTGGCACCCGTCCGTTGTTGACGCAGGAAAGCCCGATTTTAGAGGCTTGGAAAGATCGCCTGTTGAATCTGCAAGAAAAAGACATCGTCTTGCAACAATTTAGCCCCACGGGGTTCTATTCATCGGCGATTAAAAATAAATTTATGCAGGGCCTGATCGCGCGCACTGAACGTCAAGTTGAATACCGAGCCAAACCCGGTGAAGAAGGCTATGGCGCTGAATTGCCGTTGGGTCCACGGGGCCGTCCGGTGTATTTAAAACCAGACGATCTGCCAAAGGCGCAAGGTTGGGTAGATGCAGGCTTTACGGAAGGCTTGAAAACCCCCGATTCGACCTTGGTTTTTGAAACGCCTGAACGCACCGCGCGGGTGGTAAAAAGCCAAGGTGATTGCATGTGCTGTTTGTCGCAGTGCCGTTTTTCCAATTGGGCTGATAACGAAGAGGGCACCACGGGAAAACGTGCTGATCCCCGGTCTTTTTGCATTCAAACGGCCCTGCAAAAAGCCGCCCACGGCGGGGATTTGGAAGACAGCCTAATGTTTGCCGGTCACAACGCTTATATGTTTGGCAAAGACCCATTTTACAAAGATGGTTTCATTCCCACCGTCAAACAATTGGTTGAACGTATTACGACAGGTGATTGAGCCAAGGTGTCACGTAAAATTGTGTTGCCCCCACTTTAATAATTATGCTAATCAGTTTCGAATAATAATAATAAAAATCGCAACTTAAGCGACGATACTCCGAAATCTAAGGGAAAAAATTATGAGACCCTATACTCAAGTTATCGACCAATTGCGCACGGCGGGTTTGCGTCCAACGCGCCAACGTTTAGCTCTGGCCAAGCTTCTGTTTGAAGACGGCCCCCGCCATGTGACGGCGGAAATGATGCGTGCCGATGCACAGAAGGCGTCTATTCGCGTTTCTTTGGCGACCGTATACAATACGCTTCACCAGTTCACCGAAGCCGGTTTGCTGCGCGAAATTGTCGTTGATCCGGCCCGTTCGTATTTTGATACAACGACCGAAGCCCACGGCCATTTTTACTTTGAAGACACAGGCGTTCTTCAAGACATTGAAGATGACGTACAATTGGCGAGCACCCCCAAGGTTCCTCAAGGGGCTTGTATTTCGTCTGTCGACGTGATTGTTCGCCTGAAGGCTTGCAACAAATAGCCATAAAAACATATGGTTATACATTATTTTGTATTAGCTCTAATATAATAATTGACGAGTCAAACGAAACGGCTATAGTTCCGTTTAGCTTACCTCGAATTTAAATTTTTGCAGGAGACTCCCATGGGCTTGAAAAACAGCAAAACGGAAGACAATTTGAAGGCCGCGTTTGCGGGCGAATCCCAGGCAAACCGCCGCTATTTGTACTTTGCTCAAAAGGCTGATATCGAAGGCTACAATGATGTGGCGACGGTTTTTCGGTCCACCGCCGAAGGTGAAACGGGCCATGCCCATGGTCATTTGGAATTTTTAGAAGAAACTGGCGATCCCGCAACGGGCTTGCCCATTGGCGGCACGGATGACAATCTTGCGGCTTCGATTGCAGGCGAAACCCACGAATATACCGATATGTATCCTGGCATGGCTAAAACCGCTCGCGAAGAAGGTTTTGACGAAATTGCAGATTGGTTTGAAACCTTGGCCAAAGCGGAAAAATCCCACGCTGGCCGATTCCAAAAAGCTCTCGATCAGCTGGATTAATTTTCCAACGGTTTGATGAATTTCGCGGGGGGCTTTGCATAAAAGCTTCCCGCGTTTTCGTTTTGAACGCGTATGTTCAAAACAAACACAGAAATGAGGTCTTAAAATGCGCGAAGGTGGCTTAAAAGCTCCGGTGCGCCATCCCATTGCTTGGCGCGACGTCGATTTCACTGATGAAGGCAAGGTGTTTGACGAGCTCGAACGCGTGTTTGATCTGTGCCATGGGTGTCGTCGTTGTTTTAATCTCTGTGAAAGCTTTCCGCGTCTCTTCGATTTGATCGATCATTCAGAAACGGGCGAATTGGATTCGGTGAAAAAAGCCGACTATTGGTCAGTTGTGGATGCATGTACGCTTTGCGATATGTGCTTCATGGTTAAATGCCCGTACGTGCCACCACACGAATGGGACTTAGATTTTCCGCATTTGATGCTGCGCGCGCGCGCCGTGCAATTTAAAAATGGCGAAACCAATCCCAAACAAGACCGGCTCACGGAAATGGATACCAACGGACCCTTGGCGGTCAAGGTCTCTGGTCTTGTGAATTGGGCTAGCCACACAGGTAATGCCTTAACACGACCGATTATTGAAGCCACACAAGGCATTCACAGAGATGCTGATCTGCCCGATTTTGCCAAGCAAACGTGCCAAACGCGGGCCCAATCTGAACCCGTTGTCATCAATGAACAAGCCCCGGCACAGCAACGCAAAGCCGTTATCTATGCGTCGTGCTTTGGTGAATATAATGATCCCGAAATTGTTTTAGATACCCGCGCTGTTTTGGCCAAAAATGGCATTCAGGCTGAAATCGTGTATCCCGAATGTTGTGGTATGCCGCAGCTTGAGCAGGGCGACGTAGGCCGCGTGGCCAAAAAAGCCCGCACGGTTGCCGTTGCTCTGAAATCTTGGGTCGATCAAGGGTATGACGTGGTGGTGCCTGTGTCATCGTGTGCTTTGATGTTGAAATTTGAATGGCCGCTGCTTGAACCTGATGATGAAAATGTCACCGCGTTGGCGGCGGCCACCTATGACGTGACAGAATATATGGTTGATATCGCCACTTCCGAGGGTTTAGCAGACGGTCTTAGCCCTTTGGTTGGGGGTATAACGGTACACATCGCTTGTCATGCGCGCGCGCAAAATATGGGCCGCCAGGCACAGAAGTTGTTAAAACGCATTCCCGACACCAAAATCAAAGTGATCGAACGGTGCTCGGGTCATGGCGGGTCGTGGGGGATTATGAAAGAAAATTATGAAAGCGCCATCAAAGTTGGCGGCCCAGTTTTTCGCCAAGCCATGACGGCGGATAGTGCCTATCTGGTGAGCGAGTGCCCGCTGGCGCGTGATCACATCCTTCAAGGCCTTGAGCGACAAGGGAGCGGGCTTGAAGGCGCGGGCAAAGCGTTCCGCCATCCAGTGCAATTGTTGGCCAGAGCCTATGGTCTTTAAAAGATGAGTCAAACTATGCCTAATCCGCAACACACAATCACCCGTCAAGACATCATGGACATGGTGGACTATGCCGCCGTGCGTGTCGAACGCCGCAAAGCCGTGACCCAATTGAAAAAGCATCGGCGCTTGCACATTGGTCCCGATGTTACGCTGTATTTTGAAAGCTATGATACCATTTGGCACCAAATCCATGAAATGCTGTACATCGAAAAGGGTGGCGAAGCACAAATCGCGGATGAGTTAAATGCCTACAGCGGCCTGATTCCCAACGGGCGGGAATTGGTTTGCACCTTGATGTTTGAAATTGATGATCCAGATCGCCGTGCAAACGCTTTGGCAGGCCTGGGCGGCGTGGAAAATACGGTATCCATCCAGCTTGGCGATGACGTCATCATGGGGGTTCCCGAAGACGATATTGAACGCACCAACGCCGAAGGCAAAGCCTCCTCGATCCACTTTTTGCACTTTCCGTTTAGCGACGACCAAGCGGCTTTTTTCAAGTGTGGCACGGGCGAGGTTTTGGTTAAAATCGGTCATGAAAAATATGGGCATATGGCTGTGATGCCCTTGAATATTTGCCAAGCCCTGGGTGCGGACCTTGATGATTGAGCCAAAAATTAGCTTCAGTGGTCAAAATTGAGCCATCTAAGCTCAGGACGGCGAGAAAGATGATTTTTGTCTGTTTCGCCCGCTTAATTCAATAAAAGGCAAAGATTCGGTGCACAACCGAACTGATCGCTGGCACAAAAAAATCATTGAATAATGATCCTGTGAATATTTATAACCTATTGATATTACAAAGGTAATTAATTTTAGATTGGGGGTTAAATTCCATTGTGAAACCGTACAGAGTTTATATGGTTGTTGAAAATACGGGATATTTTTGGCACTTCAAATGGTCAAGCCGGGACTTGTAAGCAAAAAATTAAGGTCGCCGTCGCGTCAAAAAAGGACTTTCAAAAGACCAAAAGGACAAGGACCAGAGCGAATTCAAATAAACGCCGCGATCAGGTAATTTATGCCATTAAATCAGTTAGTTGGACTGATTTATAGGTAATGCTTATGCTTTGAAGTAAATCATAAGAAAATTTTATTCAAAGCTCTCGCCCTTGAGTACGCCCCAAAAATCACCACGTGCGAGCCATCCTTCAAAGCCTTCAACTTCAACGTGACAGAAATCTGAAGATGGAGGGCACGAAATAAGTTGGCCCGTGACGTTGGATTGCAGCTGTGCGACGGGGCGCGAATCTAAGGCTTGTTGGGACAGCATCGTGCGCGTCCGCCCCGTGACAATAAATGTGCGGGTCGATGACAGCATGGTTTGATGAACCCAACCCTGAGCGCCTTGCCAATCCGTAACCTTACGCCAGGTCTTGTATTCGGCAATAATTTCTAACGGCAGGCCTGATTTGCGATACACCCATTCGACCGGATATTGAACGCCGGGCCCGGTGCGCAGGTTCACTTCGCCCGCACGTAGCGAGACGAATCTCGGCAACGGCAACCCAGACCCAGAAACCTGGGCCCGTGTCACAAACGAACTGGTGACAACAAGAAAACTCAAGATGAGGGCAAGCGCAATGCGCATAGCCAGTGCTCCTATAGGCTAACAAGGGTCGTCTACTTTACCGTCACTTATGGACCACAGTTAGTGAACGACTGGTAAAGGGACGTAAAAAAATCGAAACGGCTTGTTCTGGACTTCAACGGCCTAAACTGGTACCCAACAGGTGTGACATTCAAGGACCGCACAGACATGAACACCACCATCACCAAGCCAAAAGTTGTTGTGACGCGCAGACTGCCAGACACCATCGAAACCCGCATGATGGAACTGTTTGAAGTTCAGTTGAATTTGTCCGACACACCTATGACACAAGGGCAATTGATTGAAGCCGTGCAGTCGTGTGATGTTTTGGTGCCGACCGTCACCGATAATATAGATGGGGCTGTTTTATCCCAAGCGGGCCCGAACTTAAAACTGATTGCCAACTATGGTGCCGGGGTCGATCACATTGACTTACACACGGCCCGCGCCAAGCACATTGCGGTCAGCTACACCCCCGATGTTTTGACCGAAGATACGGCGGATATGACGATGTCGCTGATCTTGGCCGTTCCCCGCCGCTTGGTTGAGGGTGAAAAGGCTTTGCGCGCGGGAGAGTGGAAAGGCTGGTCTCCGACTTGGATGTTGGGCAATCGTATCCACGGTAAACGCCTTGGCATTGTGGGCATGGGCCGGATTGGCCGCGCCGTGGCAAAGCGGGCCAAGGGATTTGGTCTGTCAGTTCACTATCACAATCGCAACCGGGTCCATGAAGATGTTGAAAAAGACTTAGAAGCGACCTATTGGGAAAGCCTTGATCAAATGCTGGCCCGCATGGACATCATTTCGGTGAATTGTCCGCATACGCCTGCGACCTATCATTTGTTGTCGGCTCGGCGTTTGCGCCTGTTGCAAAAGCACGCGTTTATTGTCAACACCGCGCGCGGCGAAGTCATTGACGAAAACGCCCTGATATCCCTATTAAAAAATGGCGAGATCGCGGGTGCGGGCCTGGACGTTTTTGATAACGAACCCAACATCAATCCGAAATTCTTAGATCTGAAAAATGTCACCTTGATCCCGCACATGGGGTCCGCAACCATCGAAGGTCGCATTGCCATGGGCGAACGGGTGTTGATCAACATCAAAGCCTTCATCGATGGCTATGGATCACCGGACCGGGTTATCGGCGACATTTGATTATTTGTGACAGCCGATTTTTGCCTTCGGATCGTGGACCGACAAATCCACGATGCTGGGCTTATCGCCACACAACGGACAACCCGGATCGCGCTTGACCTTGATGCGGCGAAACTCGGTCGCTAAGGCTTCATAAATCAACAAAGCCCCCGACATGCTGTCGCCGATGTCCAAAACTTCTTTGATAACTTCCGTGGCCTGAAGCGACCCAACGGTGCCACATAATACCCCCAAAACCCCAGCTTCGGAACAACTTGGGATTTGCCCCTCGGGTGGCGGTTCGCGGAATATACACCGATAACATGGACCATCCGCGTCGCCGCCGGGGAAGTTCTTAAACGTCGCCACTTGCCCATCAAAACGCAAAATTGCCCCGCTGACCAAAGGACGCTTGGCAAAATACGCCGCGTCATTGACCAAAAACCGGGTTGCAAAGTTGTCGGACCCATCGGTCACCACATCATAACCACGGATCAGCTCCAGGGCATTATCTGGCCCTAAACGCTCATTATAGGTGATGACGTTTATATCAGGATTGATGGCGTGAAGCATTTGGGCCGCACTTTCGACCTTGCTCATGCCGATGCTGGCAGTGGTGTGGACGATTTGGCGTTGCAGGTTGGACAGTTCCACCTGGTCATTGTCGATAACGCCGATGGTGCCGATGCCTGCGGCGGCTAAATACATCAGAACGGGCGAGCCCAATCCCCCAGCGCCCACCACCAACACTTTGGATTCAAGAAGCTTTTCCTGGCCGACACCGCCCACTTGCGGCAATAAAATATGCCGCGCATAGCGTTGAATTTGTTGTTCGGTGAAATCGATGGTCATCAGTATCCCTAAACGAAAAGGGTCGAACGAACCCACGCTCGTTCGACCCTTTAACAGTATGCGCGTTCTTTAGTCGATATCAAGGCCTTCAAACAGGGCCGTTGACAGGTAGCGTTCGGCAAACGAAGGCAGAATGGCAACAATGACCTTGCCGTCCATATCTGGGCGCTTGCCGACTTCTATCGCCGTGGCCAAGGCCGCGCCGGACGAAATACCAACAGGCAAACCTTCCAGCTGAGCAACCTTTCGCGAAAAGGAAAAGGCCGATTCATTGCCAATTTGAATCACTTCGTCGATCAAGCCTTGCTCTAACACGCCGGGGACAAATCCAGCGCCGATGCCTTGGATTTTATGGGGTCCGGGAACGCCACCGGACAGCACGGGGCTGTCTTCGGGTTCAACGGCAATCATTTTAAGGCCGGGTTTGCGGGCTTTGAGCACTTGACCGATCCCCGTCAGGGTTCCGCCCGTACCAACGCCGCTGATGATGACATCAACATCCCCATGGGTGTCTTCCCAAACTTCTTCTGCCGTGGTGGCGGCGTGAACAGCGGGGTTGGCAGGATTGTTGAACTGCTGCAACATCAAGTAACCTTCGCTAGACGCCAATTCTTCTGCTCGTGCAATCGCGCCTTTCATGCCCTTAGCTGCTGGGGTTAGGTCAAGTTTGGCCCCTAAAAACACCAACATTTTGCGCCGTTCAATGGACATGCTTTCCGGCATGGTCAGCACCAAATTATAGCCCTTGGCCGCGCACACAAAGGCCAACGCAATGCCGGTGTTTCCCGAGGTCGGCTCGACCAAGGTGTCACCCGGTTTGATGCGCCCTTCGGCTTCGGCGGCTTCGATCATGGCCTTGCCAATGCGATCTTTCACACTGGCGAGCGGGTTGAAGAATTCGCATTTTCCAAGCACGGTGGCATTCACACCTTCGGCTTGGGTTAAGCGCGAAAGTTTGACCAAAGGGGTGGCCCCAACGGTGTCGAGAATGCTGTCATAAACACAGCCACGGAAGCGAGGATTGTCTTGATTTGCCATGAAAATTTGCCTTCTTTGTTAAATTGTGAAATCCAGGCTTTTACGCCCTTCGCTTTCGATTCCGACTTTTTGTGCCCGGTTGCACATGTCATCAATGGTCACCGCATCTAGGTGGGTCATCATGTCCTCTTGCATGTCCGTCCAAATGGGCCGAACCACTTGGCAGCCCAATTGAGACCCGGTATCTTCTTGCAAGGGGTCATCCGCCGTTTCCATTTTTCGCACCGAACGCACGATGTCGCCAATGGTGATGCGTCGACGTTCTCTGGCCAAACGATACCCGCCACGGGGGCCGCGTACACCGATCAAGATTTGTTCGCGGACCAACTGTTGCAAGGCTTGTTCAAGATAGCGTTTGGGAATGCCTTGGCGGCGGGTAATTTCGCGACTTTGCACCGGTTCGCTGCTGGCATGGTAGGCAATGTCGAGCACCGCTTCGATGGCAAATAGCATTTTCTTTGAGAGTCGTAACATAACCAGTTCTTCCCTTTTAACCGTCTTTATTTGTCGAGGCATGAGTTCCCGTAGAGCCAAATCCGCCTGTGCCCCGTTCAGAAGACCCAAGCTGATCGCTCAAACGCCACTGCACGAAAGCCACCGGGGCGACAACCATTTGCGCGATGCGCAGGCCCCGGGTCAGCAAAAAATCCAGATCGCCTAAATTGATCAGCATCACGCAAACTTCACCTCGGTAATCGGCATCAATAGTGCCAGGTGCATTCAAAACGGTGAGACCGTGTTTGTTGGCAAGTCCAGAGCGCGGTCGCACCTGGGCCTCAAATCCTACAGGCAACTCGATGCTAATCCCTGTCGGGACCAAGCACCGCCCGCCGGGCTTTAAAGTTAAGTCCGCGTCGATCGCCGCCAATAGATCAACGCCGGCACTCTGGGCCGTTGCGTGTTCGGGAAGCGGCAGGTCCTTGCCGTGATCAAGCTGTACAACCTCAACGGAGACGGCGTTTGTGTGTTGGTTCATGCCCCCAACCCCTGCACGTTTATGGTTGATTTCGCAAAATGATCAGCGATGTGTTGGGCTAAGTGCTGCGCCACATCGGTTTTGGATTGTTTGGGCCAGTTTTGAACAAAACTGCGGGTCACCAGGTGCACGGTGTTGTCATCACCGCCGAAGGTCCCGGTTTCTTCTGAAACGTCATTGGCCATGATCCAATCGCAACCCTTAGCCGCCAGTTTGGTGCGGGCGTTGTCAACCACAGACTCGGTTTCTGCTGCAAAACCAATGACTAAGGCGGGGCGTGCGGGACCAGATTGAGATAGAATTTTCAAAATATCGCTATTTTCTACTAGCTCTAATTTAGAGGTTTTCATTTGACCATCTTTTTTAAGCTTGTGAAGGGCGGGCGTTGACACGCGCCAATCAGCAACAGCCGCCGCACACACGGCAATATCGGCAGGCAGCGCCGTTTGCACGGCTTTCAGCATATCTTGCGCGCTTTGCACATCAACAACATTGACCCCCTGGGGTGGTGATAAATCCACCGGGCCGCTGATCAAAGTGACGGTGCAGCCCAAATTTTTCAGGGCCTGCGCAATGGCATGGCCTTGTTTGCCGCTGGACCGATTGGCAATGAAGCGCACCGGGTCAATGGCTTCATGGGTGGGACCGCTGGTGACGATGGCGTGCTTGCCTTTAAGCGGCGCCTGGGTCACAAAAAAATCAGTCACCGCCTGAACAATGCCGTGAGGTTCCGTCATACGACCCTCGCCCCATTCGCCACAGGCCATTTCGCCTTGGTCGGGGCCAATGAAACCAATCCCGCGTGCCTTTAAGGTGGCAACATTGTCTTGGGTGGCGGCGTGGTCCCACATGCGAACATTCATCGCCGGGGCCACCAAAACGGGTTTGTCGGTGGCTAACAGAACAGTGCTGGCAAGATCATCAGCCAGACCATGGGCCATTTTTGCCAAGAGGTTGGCCGTGGCCGGGGCCACCAAAATCAGGTCCGCTTGGCGCGAGAGTTCGATATGGCCCATTCCCTGTTCGTCGGTCAGGGAAAACAGGTCGGTGTAAACGGTGTGTTCCGATAGGCTTTGCAACGTCAAAGGCGTCACAAACTTTGATCCTCCATCGGTTAACGCACACGTAACCTCGGCGCCAGCTTTACGCAGTTGGCGGACCAAATCCGGTGTCTTATAGGCGGCTATACCCCCCGTGACGATCAACAATATACGTTTAGCGCTTAACATTAGGTGAGTTTCCAATGAATTACGGAAATTTACTGTGGATAAAGTAAAGAACAACACAATTTTGCGCAAGTGTTGAATTGAAAGCAAATTTGGAAAGGGAATATGTTAATGTACGGCCAGATACAAAGCCACAGCAGCGGCAAGGCCAAACAGCACCCATCCGGTCATGGGTCCACGCCCGCCGGACTCTTGGCGCAATCGACGCACCGTATCGGGGTGGAGTTTCAGGCCTTTTTCATCAAATTGACTGAGGGTGTTTTCCAGACCATGAATAACGGCGGGAAGCTTTTTTAAGGCTGCGATGGTTTGCTCTGCTGCATCCTTGATCTGGGCTTGCGGGCCTAGATTTTCGCGCATCCAGGCTTCGATCAAGGGCCGTGCGATCAGCCACATGTTAGCATCAGGGGCCAACATGCGTCCGGTGCCTTCAGCCACCAGCATGGTTTTTTGCAACAACAACAATTGGGGCTGGGTTTCCATTTCAAACGTGGCGGTAATTTGAAAGAGCTGGCCCAACAGGTTGGCAAAGGAAATCTCATTTTGCGGGCGGTCTAAGATGGGCTCTGAAATTGACCTGCAAGCCTGGGTAAATTCGTCCACCGACTGATCGGCAGGAATCCATCCGGCTTCAAAGTGAACCTCGGCGGCGCGGCGGTAATCGCGGGTTAAAAAGCCCAGCAACATTTCCGCCAAATGACGTCGGGTGGCTTTGTCCATGCGGCCCATGATGCCAAAATCAACCACGGCAATTGTGCCAGAGGGTAAAACAAACAAATTGCCAGGATGCATGTCGCCATGAAACAGGCCATCGCGAAACACTTGGTTAAAGAAGGATTCAGCGGTTTTCTTGAGAATATCGTGCGGGTTATGGCCAGCCGCTAAAATAGCTGCCGTATCGCCAAACGGAATGCCATGGACGCGTTCGGTGGTTAAAATCCGTCGTCCGGTGCGTTGCCAGTCAATTTGGGGAACAAAGATGCTATCGTCGCCTTGGAAGTTGTCGCGCAATTCATCGGCGGCGGCGGCTTCAAATCGCAAATCCATTTCGATTTCGACGGACCGGGCCAATGTTTTCACCGATTGGGCCGGCTTCAAGCGTCGAAGTTCCGGGCGCGTGCGTTCCAACAAACGAGCCCCCCAAAAAAACAGTTCTAAATCTGCGTTAAAGGCCTTTTCCACATTGGGTCGCAAAATTTTCACCGCGACTTCTTCGCCGTCCTTGGTGATGGCGAAATGAACTTGCGCGATGGAGGCGGCGGCTACGGGTTCATCATCAAAATGTTCAAACAGCTCTTCTAAGGGCCGATCAAATTCGGCTTCGATGGCGGCGCGTGCTTCACTGATGGAAAACGGCGGCAGTTTGTCTTGTAGACGGGCCAAGTCCGCAGCCATTTCCTCGCCCAACAGATCAGACCGGGTGGACAGCATTTGGCCGACTTTGATGAAACTGGGGCCTAAGTCCTGAAACGCCCGCGCTAAGCGTTCGCCGGGACGTCCCGCTTCTTTGCGGCTCGACACCAACTTCGCCAACGTTACGATGGACGGGGCCAATTTCAGCTGTTCTAAAATAAACAACGCATCGTGGCGGGCCAAAGTCCGCGCAATGGTCAGCAGGCGAAGAATGTGGCGTAAAGACTCCATATGTTTAAGTCCGCCAAGCACTATGAAGACAGGCAATGCCGCCGGTCAGGTTTTCATAACTGGCTTGGCCAAAGCCCGCGTCTTCGATCATTGCCTTAAAGGTTTCTTGATCGGGGAATTTGCGAATGGATTCGGCTAAATATTGATACGAGTCCCGGTCGGACGCGATGATTTCACCCAATTTAGGCAAAATCGAAAAAGAATAAGTGTCGTAAATTTGGGCCAACCCGGGCTGCACCACCTTGGAAAATTCCAAGCAAATAAAGTGTCCACCGGGTTTTAAGACTCGCCGGGCTTCGGCCAAGGCTTTGTCGATGTGAGTCACGTTACGAATACAAAAGGCAATGGTGTAGGCATCAAAGGTCGCGTCGGCAAACGGCAAGTGTTCGGCGTTGCCTTGCATCCATTCAATGCCCGACAAAATGCCGTGGTCGATGGCGCGATCGCGGCCAAATGCCAACATCTCATCATTGATATCGTAAACGGTCACATCTTGGCCGCCGCGTTCTAGATATTTAAAGGCAATGTCGCCGGTGCCGCCGCCAACGTCCAAAAGCTTTTGGCTCGCCGTCGGGCGCAATTTGTCCATAAGACGGTTTTTCCACACCCGGTGAATGCCCAAACTCATCAGATCGTTCATCAGATCGTATTTCGGCGCCACGGAATCAAAAACGCCCCGGACCAGATCGACCTTGTCGTCTTCGCGCACGGTTTTAAAGCCGAAGTGCGTGGTCGCATCATCGGATTTTGGCGGTTCAGAGGTGTTTTGTTCAGAAGTCATTTTGCGAACATAGCCGAAGGTGTAATGTGTTTCCATGCCTGAATTGCCCGAAGTCGAAACTGTTTGTCGTGGACTGGCCCCTGTGATGGAGGGCCAAAGCTTTAAACGCGTGCATTTGCGCCGCAAAAATCTACGGATTCCCTTTCCCAAAGGGTTCCAAGAGCGGTTAGAAGGCCAGCAAATTGTGCACGTATCCAGACGGGCAAAATATATATTAATAGAAACGCACAAGGACGTTTTGATCTGGCATTTGGGTATGTCGGGACAGGTGCGTATATATAATGTCGGCGATCAGGTCGCAGCGACGGGCAAACATGACCACGTCCAATTTGATTTAAATTCAGGCGCCACCATCGTTTATACCGACCCCAGGCGGTTTGGTTTGATGGATTTAACGCAAGCCGCCACGGTGCATGAGCACAGACTGTTAAAAGATTTAGGCCCGGAACCTTTGGGAAATGAATTTTCAGGGCCAATTTTAGCGGCGGCGTTGAAAGGTCGGCGGACGTCGATCAAGCAGGCCATCATGGACGCCCATGTGGTGGCTGGGGTGGGCAATATATATGCATCCGAAAGTCTGTTCATGGCGGGGATCTCGCCCAAGCGCAGCGCCACCACCGTACAAGGGGGCCGGGCAGAAAAATTAGCGATGGCCATAAAAAAGGTGCTGCAGGCAGCGATTGAGGCCGGCGGATCAACCTTGAAAGATCATCGCACCACCGATGGCGGATTGGGCTATTTTCAGTTCCGTTTTGCCGTTTATGACCGTGCAGGACAAGCGTGCGCGAACTGTGATTGCAATATTTCTGCGACCAAGGGCATTCAGCGCTTGGAACAAGGGGGTCGTTCCACGTATTATTGCCCCAGAAAACAGCGATAGGGTTAAACCAGAATGCTTTTAAAATTTATTTGTTCCGCTTTTGTGGCCGTGTTCGTTTTGACGGCGGGTCCGGTAATGGCCGAACAAGCGCCCCGTTTCCTTAGTGTCATTGAAGACTTGCCGTTGATGTTTGAGCTGCATGAGGTTGGCGAAGGCGTTCAGTTTTCCTCCCCCCAAGGGCGCATTGCCGAAGTCACGACCCAAGGCCACGTGAAGCAGGCCGCTGTGTTGGCGTTTTATGAAAGCACTTTGCCGCAATTGGGTTGGACCCAGGTCAACCGTGGACTCTTCATTCGTGAAGACGAAACCTTGGAACTGGTGTTAGAGGAAAAAGGCCCGGAGTTGAGCGTAAGATTCTCTCTGGCCCCCACGATTGCCAAAAAATAGGCCTGATTAAGGGTTGACGATCGAAGCCCAGGCCTCTATAAACCGCGCTTCCGTTGGGACATAACGTTCTACGCAAAGGTTTAGAGAAAAAATGGCTAATCATACTTCCGCTAAAAAACGCATTCGCCAAACGGCGCGCCGCAAAGACGTGAACGGCAACCGTCGCACCGCAATCCGCACCTTCATCAAAAAGGTCGAAACCGCGATTGCTGCGGGTGACAAATCTGGTGCCGAAGGGGCTTTGAAAATTGCTGAACCGCAAATGATGCGCGGTGCGCAAAAAGGCGTGTTCCACAAAAACACAATGTCGCGCAAACTTTCTCGTTTGTCAGCATCTGTTAAAGCGATCAGCGCTTAAGTTAAGCCGCTGTGTTTTGCTCGAAATTAAGGCCGCGCTTGTGTTTATAAGCGCGGCCTTTCGTGTGCCTATAGGCTCTCTTTAGCCTGTGCAAAGAGGCCTGCATTCAAGCGTATGTTCTTAAATAATCAATGACTTTTATCACAGTTAATGGCCCATTTTTCCACCGATTTTAGTGCGGGTGTGGATAACGGGGATGGAATCTATGAGGGCAACAGAGTCAAGCCAATTATTTGCATTTTTGACGTCTGGCGTGGTTGAATCTATTTGCGGCTAGCACTAAGATCAGCCTCGTTATCAAGCCGGGGAGGGCTTGTAACAAGCGTTACATACTTTCAAAGCGACCTAGTCTTTTCGGAGCCAATTTTTGTGATGTCATTCTTCAAAATGGAAATTTTAAAGAGCGACAAAAAATCGGTAAGAAAAGACCAATATCTAAGCTCCCCAAAATAAAAATTAGTCACCGATTGAGAGCGCCACCAAGATCAAGCGCCGACATTTTTGTTTATTGTATAAGTCATTCGTGAACGTTTTTGCGAGCGGCCATAGGAATTTGAATTTTATGAGTTCGGTGAGCGTTGATACACAGGTTGTAGAACAGTTTGATACGGTTCTTGCAAGTCTGCGCGATGAAATTGGCGAAGCCGCATTTCAAAGCTGGTTGAAACCAATGACGGTTCGTGGCGTCACCGAAGGCAGTGTGCGCATTTCCGTTCCCACCCGGTTCATGAAGGATTGGGTCACGGCTCATTATGTTGACCGTCTTGGTGAACTCTGGGCCAAAGCCAGTTCTGATATCCGCGACGTGGAAATTTTTGTTCAAGCCGAATACGGTCAGCCAAACCCTTCCAGTCCCATAACCGCCGCCGCCGTCAAAATGGAAAGCTCCGCTTTTGTGGACAACCAAACCAGTGCGGCCCAAGTTCCGATCATGCCCGGCGCCATCAAAAATGCGACCATGAAGCGATCCCCGTTGGCATCCGCGCCGCCCGTTATTGGCTCTGCGTTGGAAATCAGCGCGCCTTTGGATACGCGGTTTACCTTTGACAATTTTGTGGTTGGTAAATCCAATGAATTTGCCCACGCCGCATCTCTGCGCGTGGCGGAACAGCCCAACGCCCAGTTTAATCCGTTGTTTTTGTATGGCGGCGTCGGCCTTGGTAAAACCCACCTGATGCATGCCATTGCCTGGAAAATCCGTGAAGAAGACCCTTCGCGGACCGTTATTTATATGTCCGCTGAAAAATTCATGTACCGTTTTATTCGGGCGTTGCGCGAACAAAATACGGTCGATTTTAAAGATCAATTCCGCAACGTCGATGTGTTGATGATTGACGATGTGCAATTTATTTCCGGCAAAGATTCCACCCAGGAAGAATTTTTCCACACCTTTAATGCCCTGGTTGACCAAGGCCGACAAATTGTGATTTCCGCCGATAAATCGCCGTCCGATTTGGAAGGCATGGAAGAACGCCTGAAATCGCGTTTGAACTGTGGCTTGGTGGCCGACCTTCATGCCACCACCTACGAACTGCGGCTGGGTATCTTGCTCGCCAAGGCCGAACGCATGAACGTCGAAGTTCCTGGCAAAGTGATGGAATTCCTCGCGCACAAAATCACCTCTAATGTCCGCGAATTGGAAGGTGCCTTAAACCGCGTCGCCGCGCATTCGTCTTTGGTTGGTCGTGACATTACGCTGGAAAGCGTGCAAGACGTTTTGCATGACTTGATCCGCGCCCACGATCGCCGCGTCACCATCGAAGAAATTCAGAAAAAAGTCGCGGCACATTTCAACATCCGCACCTCAGACATGCATTCCGCACGCCGTGCCCGTTCGGTGGCCCGTCCCCGTCAGGTGGCGATGTATTTGGCCAAGCAATTGACCTCACGTTCGCTTCCCGAAATCGGCCGTAAATTCGGCGGTCGGGACCACACCACCGTGATGCACGCCGTGAAAAAAGTCGACGAGCTGCGCGAACGCGATCCAAGCTTCGCCGAAGATGTCGAACTGCTCAGGCGTATGCTTGAAGGCTAAGGGGCAAGCGCCCTCTTTATTAAAAAACGGTCCTCAGGCGTAGTGCTTGGGGGCCGTTTTTTGTGGACCGATTCGCCGATTCGCAGCGCAATCCCTTTCCCTTTGAACAAAAGCCTAGGGGCGTCCGTGTAACTATTTGAAATATATAGCCTATTACGTCTATTTCCGGGCTTAAAAAACGCTTCGGATTTGCCGGGGTCTTGGTATAATGACCTCCCTTTTTCTAAGGGTGTGCCGGGGGCATGTGCGCCTGCGTATGATTTGACCGTAAATTGACCGAAATGTTGGACACGATATGAAGCTGATTATTGAAAGAGCGGCCCTGTTAAAATCACTTGGGCATGTGCAAAATGTTGTAGAACGTCGCAATACCATCCCCATTCTGTCCAATGTCAAAATGGTCGCCAAAGATGGTCAGTTGCGCCTTAACGCCACCGACATGGATCTCGACATTGTCGATGCGGCGGCTGCTCAAGTGGTTGAACCCGGTGAAACCACAGCGCCCGCGCACATGCTGTATGAGATTGTCAAAAAGCTTCCCGATGGGGCCGAAGTCGAATTGGACGCGACGTCTAGCGACGGTCAAATGGTCCTGCGTTCGGGCCGCTCGCGCTTTTCCTTGTCGTGCTTGCCCGCCAACGAATTCCCGGTGATGTCCGGCGGTGATTTGCCCGTTAGCTTTAGTCTGGCTGCGGCGCAGTTGAAAAATTTAATTGATAAAACCCGCTTTGCCATTTCCACCGAAGAAACCCGTTATTATCTGAACGGCATTTATTTGCATGCCTACACGGAAGGCGCCGTGCCTGTGTTGCGTGGGGTTGCCACCGATGGTCACCGTTTGGCCAGTGCGGAAACCGAATTGCCCGTCGGTGCCGAAGATATGCCGGGTGTGATCGTGCCGCGCAAAACGGTCAACGAACTGCACAAGTTGATCGAAGAAACCGAAGGCGAAATTTCCGTGTCTCTGTCCGAAGCCAAGGTTCAGTTTTCGTTCGACGGGGTGATGTTGACGTCTAAATTGATTGACGGCACTTTCCCCGATTACGAACGCGTCATTCCCCAGGGCAACGATAAAAAATTGACCGTTGGGCGTAAAGTTCTGGCGGACGCCGTTGATCGCGTCTCTGCCATTTCGACCGAAAAATCCCGCGCGGTGAAGCTCACCTTGGATTCTGGATCGTTGGTTTTATCCGCTTCCAGTCCCGACAGTGGCAGTGCCACGGACGAGTTGGAAACCGAATACGCGGGCGAACGCCTGGAAATTGGCTTTAACGCGGCGTACCTGTTGGAAATTATGCGTCAAATTAATGCCGATAATATCAACTTGCTGCTTTCCGATTCCTCGGCGCCCACGATCATTCGCGAAGAAGGCGATGAAAGCACGTTGTATGTTTTGATGCCGATGCGCGTTTGAAGCAGGCACCTTTGAGATTTAACATCGTCGTAAACAGCCCTCTTGGGGGCTAAAATAGGATTTTGAGCAGACGTGACTAACAGTGTGGCTTCCGTCGCCCTTAATCAACACATCCCCCAAGCGCAGGGCGAATTCGCAGCGCGTGGGGGGCAAGCCGTACGACTTTCGTGCGCACGCCTCACCTTGACCGATTTTCGCTGTTACGATCATGTGCGCTTAGAGCCCGGTGCGGGTCCGGTGGTGCTGACGGGGTCCAATGGGGCGGGCAAAACCAATCTTTTAGAAGCCTTGTCGTTTTTGGTGCCGGGCACGGGTTTGCGCCGCGCCCGTTTGCCCGATGTGGGTCGACGGAACGATGGGGCCAGCTTTGGCCGTCCCTGGGCGGTCGCCGCCACCATCGTTGGCGATACGTGTTCGGTTGATCTTGGCACTGGACTTGATCCAGCACGGTCTAACGGAACCAGCCCCGCAAAACGTCTGGTCCATGTGGATGGCGAGGCCAAGCGAGCGCTTGCTGTGTTGGGCGAACACTTTTCCACTCATTGGCTGACGCCGCAAATGGACCGTTTGTTTTTGGACGGATCACAAGAACGCCGCCGTTTTTTAGATCGTTTGGTGTTTGGCTTTGATCCCGCCCATGCGGGTCGGACCAAGGCTTATACCCATGCGCTGCGCGAACGCTCAAAATTGTTGGCCGATCACAAAATGGACGATGCGTGGCTGAGCGCGTTGGAAGACACGATGGCGACGCGCGGCGCCGCCGTGGCCGCCGCGCGCTTAGGTGTTGCCGAACGCTTGGTTGCCGCCGCTGTCAAAACCGATGCTTTATTCCCCGCCAGCGCCTTGGCCATTGATGGTTTGGCCGAACAATGGTTGAGCGAAGGTCCGGCCCTAGGCGTCGAAGACCGTTTGCGGGCCGCCCTCAAAGCGTCTCGTAAAGGCGATGCCCAAACGGGCGGTACGGGCAGTGCCATCAAAGGCCGCTTCCCGCATCAAAGTGATTTATTGGTCACCCACGCGGCCAAAAACATGCCCGCTGGACAGTGTTCCACCGGGGAACAAAAAATGTTGCTGGTGGGTTTGGTGTTGGCGGCGGCCCGCATCAGCGTCCAAGACGAAGGCCGGGTTCCGGTGTTGTTGTTAGACGAAGTGGCGGCCCATTTGGATTCTGAACACAGAGACGCCTTATTTTCTGAAGTCTTAGCCCTGGGCTGCCAAGCCTGGTTTACGGGCACCGATGCCAATTTATTTTTGCCCCTTGCGGGCCATGCAAAATTTTACACCGTGAACGCAGCCCGCGTTTGCGCCACCGATTGAGAGCTTAAACATGACCGATACTCGCGAAGACCAAACCCCAGAACTCACCAGCGGCAGCGCTGAATATGGGGCGGATTCCATTAAGGTTTTGAAAGGCCTGGAGGCCGTTCGCAAACGCCCTGGCATGTACATCGGCGACACCGATGACGGCAGCGGCTTGCACCACATGGTCTATGAGGTGGTCGATAACGGTATCGATGAAGCCTTGGGCGGATGGTGCGATCTGGTCTCCGTTACGATCAATGCCGATGGTTCGGTCACGGTGACCGATAACGGTCGTGGGATTCCCGTGGATATGCACGTCGAAGAAGGCATGTCGGCGGCTGAAGTGATCATGACGCAGTTGCACGCGGGCGGTAAGTTTGATCAAAATTCTTATAAAGTGTCCGGCGGTCTGCATGGTGTGGGCGTATCGGTGGTGAATGCCTTGTCCGATTGGTTGGAACTGACCATTCACCGCAATGGCAAAGAACACATTTGTCGGTTTGAACACGGTGATACGGTTCGCCCTTTGGAAGTGGTTGGTAAATCCCCGGTTCTTGATGATGGCACGCCGTATACCGGAACTCACATTACGTTCCATCCGTCATCTGGAACGTTCACCATGACCGAATTCGATTTCGCCACCTTAGAACATCGCCTGCGCGAATTGGCATTCTTGAATTCCGGGGTGCACCTGATTTTGACCGATGATCGTCACGTGGATAAAGTCGAAGTTGATTTGCATTACGAAGGCGGTTTGTCGGAATTTGTCAAATATCTAGACCGCAACAAAGCAGCCCTGATCGGAGAAACCATCTCGGTTGGCGGTGAACGCGATGAAATCACGGTCGAAATGGCGATGCAGTGGAACGATAGCTACCACGAACAAACCCTGTGCTTCACCAACAACATTCCGCAACGCGATGGCGGCACCCACTTGGCTGGTTTTCGGGGCGCTTTGACCCGCACCATTAACAATTACGTTAAATCCAGTGGATTGGCGAAACGCGAAAAAGTCTCATTGACCGGGGATGATGCCCGCGAAGGCTTAACGTGCGTGTTGTCGGTTAAAGTGCCCGACCCTAAGTTTTCTTCGCAAACCAAAGACAAATTGGTCAGTTCCGAAGTGCGCCCGGTGGTCGAAAACGTGCTGAGTGAATGTTTGGACCGCTGGTTTGAAGAACACCCCGCCGAAGCCAAACAGGTGATTGGCAAAATCGTTGAAGCGGCTGCGGCCCGTGAAGCGGCCCGAAAAGCCCGTGAATTGACGCGACGCAAGGGTGTTTTGGACATTACCTCTTTACCTGGCAAGTTGGCAGATTGCCAAGAACGCGATCCGGCACGCTCTGAATTATTCCTGGTGGAAGGGGATTCTGCTGGTGGGTCCGCCAAGCAGGGTCGTGATCGTTCAAACCAAGCCATTTTGCCGTTGAAGGGTAAAATCTTGAACGTTGAACGGGCACGGTTTGACAAAATGCTGGGGTCTGCCGAAATCGGCACGCTGATTGCGGCGCTGGGCACCGGTATTGGTCGCGATGACTTTAACGTGGAAAAATGTCGCTATCACAAAATCATCATCATGACCGATGCTGACGTGGATGGCAGTCACATCCGCACCTTGTTGCTGACCTTTTTCTATCGGCAAATGCGCGAAGTTATCGACCGAGGCTTTTTGTTCATTGCCCAACCACCGCTGTACCGCGTCAAACGAGGAAAATCGGAAGTCTATTTGAAAGACGACAATGCGTTGGAAGATTATCTGTTCAACACCGCTGTTGAAGAAGGCACCGTCTTTACGGACCATGATGGCGGTCAAATGGCGGGGGAAGACCTGCGTGCGCTGCTGCAAAGTGGCCACGTCGCCAATAGCTTGTTGACCGATATTGCCAAACACGTGCCGATGGGCTTGGTCGAGCAGGCGGCGATTTTGGGGGCTTTGAACGTCGATTTGTTGAAGGATGAAACCCAAGCCCAAGCCGTTGGTGATGCGCTGGCGAAGCGTATGGATGCTTTGGAAACGGAATTGGAACGTGGTTGGCAGGCTTCGGTCCTTGATGATGGGGGTTTGCAATTGGCGCGTACGTTGCGCGGCGTTACGGAAACCCACGTTCTCGATACCGCTTTGTTGCACAGTTCTGAAGCCAGGCGCTTGGATAAAATGGCGGCTGAGTTGCAAAAAATGTATGCTCACCATGGGGTTTTGACGGCCAAAGAAAATGATTATGCCATCCGTGGCCCGGTCGATTTGGTGACCCGCGTGATCCAATTGGCACGCAAGGGGTTGGGCGTACAGCGTTACAAAGGCTTGGGGGAAATGAACCCTGAACAATTGTGGGAAACGACCTTGGACCCCAATGTCCGCATTTTGCTGCAGGTTAAAATTGATCACATCGAAGCCGCCGAAGAAGTGTTTACGACTTTGATGGGCGATAACGTGGAACCGCGCCGCGACTTCATTCAGGAAAATGCCCTGAAAGTTGCGAATTTGGACGCCTAACATGCCAAAACACTTAGTCGAACCCGATACCAACGCCATTCCCGTTCAGTCTGTTTTATCAGACGGCTTTCCCGATTGGCTGAATGACCAAGATGACCGAACCCAGGCCTGGGTCAAAAGTTCTGGGTTTACGGGCGAAGCCAACCAGACTTTGTTATTGCCGGGGCCAAACGGTGACCTGGACGGCGTGATTTATATTCGTGGCGATGAGCCCGGCCCCTGGGCCTGGGCGGCGTTGTTTGACGGCTTGCCAAAAACGGGTGTTTTCAACATTATCAGTGCGTTGGATGGTGTGGCGGCAAATGACGCGGCGTTGGGCTTTGTCTTGGCATCGTACCGTTATGATCGCTACCGCTCGGGCGGCGAAGACAATCAAACCGGACCGTTGTTGGTGTGGCCCGAAGGTACGAACCAAGCCATCGTGCGCGAAGCCTATGGGGCCACCAAGTTGGTCCGCGATTTGGTCAATACACCCGCCTCAGACTTAGGTCCGGCGCAGTTGGCGAAGGCCGCCCAAGATTTGGCGGAGGCCTCAGGCGCGACCTATTCTGCCATCGTCGGCGTAGATTTGATCCGCGAAGGTTTTCCCGCGATTTATGCCGTGGGGCGCGGCGCCGAAGACAGCCGTGCGCCGCGTTTGGTCGATTTTTCCTGGGGCCGCACTGATGCGCCTAAGGTGACGTTGGTGGGCAAAGGCGTGTGCTTTGATACCGGCGGCCTGGATATCAAATCCACGGCGGGCATGAAGTTAATGAAAAAGGACATGGGCGGTGCCGCGCATGTGTTGGCTTTGGCCTCTATGATCATGGCCCATAAGTTAGATGTGCGGCTGCGGGTGTTGATTCCGGCGGTGGAAAATTCGGTGTCCAATGGCGCCATGCGGCCCTTGGACGTGGTCGCAACCCGTCAAGGCCTGACCGTCGAAATTGGCAACACCGATGCCGAAGGCCGGGTGATTTTGGCCGATGCTTTAAGTTTGGCATCGGAAGAAAAGCCGGACTTGATTTTAGACTTTGCGACCTTGACCGGGGCTGCGCGTGTGGCGCTGGGCACCGACTTGCCAGCGTTGTTTTGTAATGATGAGGACTTAGCGGCATTAATCTTAGCGGCGGGTCTTAAAACCGCCGATCCGCTGTGGCGTCTGCCGTTGCACAAACCTTATAAAAATCAAACCAAGGGTAAGGTGGCGGACCTTCGCAATGACTCAGATAGCCCCTTTGCGGGGGCCATTATGGCCGGATTATTTTTGGAAGCGTTTGTCGCATCCGGCATTTCTTGGGCCCATGTGGATTTGATGGCGTGGAACACACAGACCAAGCCTGGCCGTCCAGAAGGCGGCGAAGCGCTGGCCATTCGTGCCTTGTTTGAAGTGTTACAGAACCGTTACGCACATTAAACGATTGCCTTTCTGTGCGCCTTTGGGTAAGAATAGTTCGCTATCGTAACGATCAAATTTAGCCGATTCGCGGGTTAAATCGAACAGATTTTGGTGCAAAGCCCTCTAACTATGTCCTTTGAAATCAATGAATTAGATGCACTCGACTTGTGGCGCCGCGCCATTGTTAGCAGCGTCCGTTTGGACGCGCCGGACCTCACCGCACGCCAAATGTCGTTGTTGTTGACCGTATATTTGACGCCACCACCGCACACTGTTCGGGGTTTGGCGGAAACCTTAAAGGTTTCCAAACCCGCCATCACACGGGCCATTGATCGTTTAACCGATATGGAAATGGTGCGCCGCAAAACCGATAGCGAGGATCGTCGCTCGGTGTTGGTGCAACGCACCGTCAGAGGTTCCGTCTTTTTGCGCGAATACGGTGAATTGATCGTCGCCGCCGCCAAAAGCGTTGGAAACAAAACCCCTTAAGTTCGCCGTTACACCGGGCGTAAACGCCGATTTGACGGTGGACGATAGGTGTTTAAAAAGCTTGGCAATACGGATTCAAGGGAATGGGCTTGAACGCCTAAATCGGCCAAGCCTTTGTTGTCGCCACTGGGCAAGTTGTGATTATTGAGTACCGTCACCATGTCGCACGTGAACGGTTTGCCGGGAACGAACTCAAGAAAGAACGCCCAAAAATAAGCCCACGATGCGGGATACGAAACCACGCAGGCTTCACGTCCTGAGGCTTCTAACATCATGAACATCAATTTTTTGAACGTGTAAGCCGTTGGCCCCACCACGTCATAGATTTGCCCTTTGGCGTTCGAATCGTCTAGGGCTTTGACAACGGCTTCGGCGACATCGGCGACCACCACGGGCTGAAAGGTCGAGCCTTCCAGAGGGCGCGGGTCAAGAGTCGGCACCAAAAACCCAAAAAGTTCACTGCGAACCATTTTGATCGAAGAAAAAATCGGGTTGATCATCGGAATCACGGGAGACCAGCGTGCGATTTTTGCATATAAATTCATAAAGTTGTCTTCGGCGCCGACAATGACCGAGGGCCGTAAAACAGTGGCGTTCGGGAAGGCGGACAAAAGAGCCGTTTCCCCATCGCCTTTGGATTTCAAATAGGCGGAGTCGGATTTGGTGTCGGCATTCAGCGCCGAAACATGCACCAACGTTTTGATACCAGCGGCTTTGACCGCCTTGGCCAAAATTGCGGATCCCGATTTGTGCACACCCAAAAAGTCATTCCACCCCGAAGGTGTTAAAACGCCGGCACAGTTGATGACCGCATCGGACCCTTCAACGGCCCGGGCGACTTCGTCTTTGTCGGTGATGTTGGCTTTAACCGTGACAATTTGTCCCGGCGTGCCTAAGGGCCTGAGAAACAGAGCCGATTCTGGATCGCGAGCGGCGACCCGTACGCGTGCACCTGTTTTTGCCAAGCGTTGCACCACATGGCGTCCAACAAATCCATTTCCACCAAATACGGTGACCAAACGTGCGGTCATAGTGTCTCTCCCCATTTTTTTCTCTTGTTCGCCAACTGAATTGACGCTTTGACATTATTTATAACAAGATGTGGCAATAATAGCCCACAAAAAAATGAGTCCTTAAGCAAACCAGTTGACAGACAACGCCCAGCGCTTTAGTTGATGCGCCAGAGATGCAGGCTTGCTTAAGCTTTATGTCTAAGCCCAGGTGGCGAAATTGGTAGACGCGCAGGCTTCAGGTGCCTGTGACCGCAAGGTCGTGGAAGTTCGAGTCTTCTCCTGGGCACCACTCTTCTGGTTTGCTATACTGTGCCAGAGCCAGTCAATTACGATACGGGGACTTTGGCTCGCCAACGCTTGTATGGAGAGATGCCGCCACATGAAGACCCCAGATATTCGCCTTTATAAAAACGATTTGCCCGACGGCCTTGTGTTCAAGGACGCCATTGCCGTGGATTGCGAAGCCATGGGCCTGAACCCGCACCGGGATCGGCTGTGCGTGATTCAATTGTCGGGCGGAGATAACGTTTGCCACTTGGTGCAATTCGAATTGGGCGCCAGTGTTGCCCCAAACTTACAACGGTTGTTGGAAGATGATGAGATCGTCAAAATTTTCCATTTCGCGCGTTTTGATGTCATGCTGCTGAAACAAGCCTTGGGCATCCGCGTAAACCCGGTTTTTTGCACGAAAATCGCCTCGCGCTTGGCGCGCACCTATACCGACAGCCACAGTTATAAAAGTGTCTGTCTGGAACTGGCAGGGGTACAAATCTCTAAAGTTCAGCAATCTTCGGATTGGGGGGCGAAGGTTTTAAGTGAAGACCAGCTTGAATACGCGGCGACGGATGTTTTGTATTTGCATGAAATTCGCGAAAAGCTGAACGTTATGTTGGCCCGCGAAGGGCGCACCGAAATGGCTCAGGCGTGTTTTGATTTTCTGCACACGCGCACCGACTTGGATCTGGCCGGCTGGTTGGATCAAGACATATTTTCTCATCACGGGTAAATGAATATTCGTTAACGTTTCGGAGCATCCTTTAGATGGCGCAGAATACGGCCCAAAAAGACCAAACCCCTACGCCCGCAAGCAAGAGTGCCGATTTAGCGGCAGCCCGCACGGTTTTACACGTCGAACAACAGGGGCTGGCGGCCTTGTCAGCAAGTTTGGGCGATCCCTTTGTGAAAGCCTTAGATTTGATCGCAGCGGCCACCGGGCGTGTGGTCATTACGGGCATGGGCAAAAGCGGTCACATCGGCAACAAAATTGCCGCGACCATGGCGTCGACGGGACAGCCGGCCTTTTTCGTTCATCCCGGCGAAGCCAGCCACGGCGATTTGGGCATGGTCCAGCAAGACGATGTTGTGATTGCCCTGTCAAACTCTGGCGAAACCACCGAATTGTCGGATTTTATCGCCTATACCCGGCGTTACCGCATTGGCTTGATTGGTATGACCGGGGGAAAAGACTCCACTTTGGCCCTGGCGTCCGATGTGGCGTTGGTGATTCCGAAAAGCCCCGAAGCCTGCTCAATCGGTTTGGCCCCGACCACGTCAACCACGGTGATGTTGGCCTTGGGCGATGCGCTGGCGGTGTGTTTGTTGGACCGCAGGGGCTTTACCGCCCAAGATTTTCAAAACTTTCACCCCGGTGGCAAGTTGGGCCAGCGATTGCTGAAGATTGCGGACCTTATGCACAGCGGCGATCAAATACCGTTGATTGATCAAGACGCATTGATGAGCGCGGCACTTATTGAAATGACAGCCAAACGGTTTGGTGTGGTTGGCGTGACCGATCCTGACGGCGCGCTGGTTGGAATCATTACCGATGGTGATTTGCGTCGCCATATGAGCAAAAACCTGGTTGATCAAAAAGCCCGGTCCGTCATGACCGCCGGCAGCGTCACGTTGGAACCTAGCCGGATCGCCAGTGAAGCCGTTGCGGTGATGAACGAGCGCAAAATAACGACCTTGTTTTGCGTCGATGGCGATCAAAATAACGGTAAACCGGTGGGTATTTTACACATTCACGATTGTCTTCAGGCTGGCGTGGTTTAAGGATCAATCTGCATGGCGCACAGCCCCACGGGCCCAACCGGACCTTCAGAGATTAAGCCAAATTCACAGGCTCAAGATGCCATGAACAGTGGACCTTTGGCGGCCAACTTGGTGGGCGGGGCCAAGGCGCGGGACAAAAGTGCGGACGCGTCGGACTCTGACAAATCACAAAACCAGCGGGCGGGTGGAACTTATTCTCGGTTCGTTTCTATGACGAAAGTGGTGTTGCCGTTTTTAGCCTTGGCGCTGATTGGTCTGGTTCTGGCATGGCCTCATCTAAAAACAGATAAATCGTTTAGCATCGGGTTTTCATCGGCTCGATTGGCAGGTGAAACGCAACCGGGCATGGACAATGCGCGTTACGTTGGCACCGACCAAAATCGCCAACCATATTCGGTCACCGCTGACTTGGCCCGCATCATTTCCGAAGCCAAAGGGGAAGTCGATTTGGATTTGCCAAAGGCGGACCTGACTCTGGATGATGGAACCTGGTTGGTGATGACGGCGGACACCGGGCGCTATCAGGGCGAAATTGCCACCTTGGAACTTAAAGGCAATGTAAACTTGTTTCATGACACCGGATATGAAATCACCACCCAACAGTTGATGGTTCACTTAAAGACCGGCATGGCCGAAGGCAATACCGTGTTGACGGGGCATGGCCCGTTCGGTGAACTGAAAGCCGACGGGATTAAACTTATTGATAAGGGCCGCGTGATTTATTTCACCGGACCGGCTCAGTTGATATTATACACGCCACCAAGTGGCGGGAGCTCGAACAAATGACGCGCATATGGTTAATAACTTTAGGCCTTCTTGTGGGCACGTTGGGTTTGCTTGAACCCAGCAATCTTCAGGCCCAAGGCATTGATATGAAGGCAGGCAGCAGTGGAGAACCGCTGACCATTGACGCTTCGGGTGGCTTGGAATGGAATCAGAAAGAAAAAATATTTACCGCCGCAGGGCCGGCCAAAGCCACGCGGGGGATTATGGTCTTAGATGCCGACGAGTTGCGCGCATATTACAGAGATACGCCGTCCGGCAGCAGTGAAATTTTTCGCCTGGATGCGATTGGCAATGTCAGCATCACCACACCGGGCCGCGTCGCCACGGGCGGCTATGCGGTTTATGACGTGGACAAGTCAGTGATTGTTTTGAAAGATGGAAACCCCGTGAAACTGGTTTCTGGCAACGATGTGATCACCGCTCAAGGGCAGATGGAATTTTGGGATAAACGCGATGTCGCCGTGGCGCGAGGAAAAGCCCGTGCGATCCACGCCGACAAGCAAATTCAAGCGGATGTTTTGACGGCTCATTTTGTCAAGACCAAGGGCGGGAAAACAGATATTGAACGCATCGAGGCCTTTGACGGGGTACGCATTGACACGCCAAATGAACAAGCTTTTTCAGATCGCGCTGCCTATAATGTGCCAACTGGGCTTGCGAGACTGACGGGTTCGGTTAAAATTAAGCGCGGCGACAACGTTTTAAATGGCTGTAGCGCTGATATTGATTTAAATACAGGTATCAATCGTTTAAATACTTGCGATAATGCCAAGGGAACACCCAAACTTGAGACGACCCCCGACGCATCGGGTCGCGTTCATGGTGTGTTGAGCCCAAAAGGAAAAAAATAGAGAGACTTCAGAAAGACCATGGATAAGCTAAAACCTCCTTCTTCTGCCCCCAAAAAACCACGCACCCCAGCTCGGGTTGCGGGTGATGTGGTGTCGGGCATGAAGGTGGTGTCCGATGCAACGACCTCAGTCGGGCGCGGCCTGGTGGTGGAAAACCTTGGCAAACGGTATAAAAAACGCCCTGTGGTGTCCGACGTATCCATGACCATCCAACGCGGTGAAGCGGTGGGCCTGCTGGGCCCCAACGGGGCAGGCAAGACCACTTGTTTCTATATGATTACGGGCTTGGTCCAACCCGATTATGGCACCGTAATTTTGGACGGTGAAGATATTACGGGCTTGCCCATGTATCGCCGTGCCCGCGCAGGTATTGGTTATCTGCCCCAAGAAGCCTCAATTTTTCGCGGCTTGAATGTCGAAGACAACATCCGCGCCGTGTTAGAAGTGGTCGAATCCAACAGAGAAGCGCGCGAAGCCACGCTGGAAAGCCTGTTGGCTGAATTTTCCGTAACCCATTTGCGCCGAACGCCGTCGATGGCGTTGTCAGGCGGGGAACGTCGTCGCGTTGAAATCGCCCGCGCTTTGGCATCGAACCCATCGTTTGTTTTGTTAGATGAGCCCTTTGCCGGGATTGATCCCATCGCCGTGTCCGATATTCGTGATTTGGTCGGCCATTTGAAAAATCGCGGAATTGGCGTGTTGATTACAGATCACAACGTGCGCGAAACGCTTGATGTTATTGATCGCGCCTACATTTTGCATAATGGCACGTTGTTGATGGAGGGCACACCAGCTGACATCGTCGGCAACGAAGATGTGCGACGGGTGTACTTGGGTGAACGCTTTAGTCTGTAATCCAAAGCAAATATTCTTAAAGCGAGTGGGGTGGTTGTCATGGCCATAGGCCCTCGTCTTGATCTGCGCCAATCCCAATCATTGGTGATGACGCCACAGTTGCAGCAAGCCATTAAGCTGTTGCAACTGACAAACATTGAACTGCAAGAGTATGTGGAACAAGAGCTGGAACAAAATCCGCTTTTGGAACAGGGCTCTAATAATTCAACCGAAAACGGAGAAGTCCGGGCCGAGGGCATGGACGAAATGACCTCCGATGCGCTTCCCGATGGCGAGAGCTTGGTTGATAAAGATTCCGCCGAAGCCCTGAGCCGGTCCGCTGAAACCGGCCAAGACATTGACGGCAGTCCCTCCATGGACAGCGATGTCGATAACGACTGGAGCTCGGACACCCCTGGCGACGCCCCCATGCCGACGGCCGAGGGCGCGGCCTATGAAAGTTACGGTTCCGGTGCGGGTGGCTCCTTTAACGGCGGCGATTTGCCTGGCTTAGATCAGACCTTGGCCTCCGAAGAGTCCATGCGCGACTATTTGTTGGCCGAGCTGGGGTTTTTGGTATGCACCCCCGGAGACCGTTTGATCGGTGCCCATTTGATCGACATGTTGGACGAGTCCGGTTATCTGCACGGTAGCCTGGATGAATTGGCAAAACGTTTAGGCTGTGACATTGAAGACATTGAAGCGGTGCTGGGGGCTTTGCAAACCATTGAGCCGGCAGGACTTTTTGCCCGTGATTTGGCGGAATGCTTAAGCTTGCAACTGAGCGAGCGGGGCCACCTTGATTCGGTGATGAAAACGTTTTTGGATAACTTAGAACTGTTGGCCAAACGTGACTTGGCGAGTTTGATGAAAATTTGTGAGGTTGACGAAGAAGACATCCAAGACATGGTGCGTGAAATTCGTGAACTGGACCCGAAGCCTGGTCGGGCCTTTAACCACGACGTGGCGCAACCGATGATTCCCGATGTGTTGATGCGCCCTCGGCCCGATGGCGGCTGGTTGATCGAGCTGAATTCTGAAACCCTGCCACGGGTGCTGGTCAACAATGTTTACTACGCAGAAATCAGTTCCGGCGATGTTTCTAAAAAAGATAAGCGTTATATCCAAGATTGCTTGCAAACGGCGAACTGGCTGGTCAAATCCTTGCACCAAAGGGCGACCACGATTTTAAAAGTCGCCAGCGAAATTGTCAGCCAACAAGATGCCTTTTTTCGCCACGGCGTGAGCGCGTTGAAGCCTTTGGTGTTGCGTGATATCGCCGATGCGATCGAAATGCACGAAAGCACGGTGTCACGGGTAACGTCTAATAAATATATCGCAACGCCCAGAGGCATCTTTGAATTAAAATATTTTTTCACCTCTTCGGTGGGGGGAAGCGGGACCGGAGATGGTCATTCGTCTGAAGCCGTGCGCCAACGAATCAAGACTTTCATTGATGAAGAAGACCCCAAAAAAGTTCTATCAGATGATAAATTAGTGAACCTTTTGAAGGCAGAAGGCATGGATGTTGCGCGCCGCACGGTGGCTAAATATCGGGATTCTTTAGGTTTGTCTTCATCGGTGCAGCGGCGTCGTGAAAAAACATCCAAGATTTGATGAAAGCTGGGCTCAGATATGCTAAAGTCTAGCCCTTGACTTCGCCGCCCGAGGGAACTAACTTCCGCTCCACTTCTGGGTTTTGTGGTTATTGCAAAGTCTAAGCCGCTTGCGGTTGAGTTTTAAGGTCCCTCTTTTTAGCTGGGCTCGAAAAGGTCAGAAGAAAAATATTAGCTATGGATAAACCGAATTCATCGGATGCGGCCAAACGGCAAAAATGCTGGGCCATGACATCCCTGATCAAGCGTTAAGGATTCTGCTTTTCAATGGACATCACCGTCAAAGGAAAACAGATGGACGTGGGCCAAGCCCTAAGTGTCCATACTGATGAGGCTCTTGCAGCAGCCGTTGCCAAATACTTCGACCGGGCAATCGATGCCACCGTCACGTATTCAAAGGTTAACACCGGATTTCATGTTGAAATCGTTGTGCATGCGGGACGTGGCGTAACCGTCCATGGTCAGGGCGAAGCGGGCGACGCTTACCCGGCACTGGACGCGGCTATGGAACGTGTGACCAAGCAATTGCGCCGTTATCATCGCAAATTGGTCAACCATCATGCCAATGCCGCAGCGGATGAAAACCAACGGGCCCAGTATTCCATTTTGTTGCAAAGCAATGAAGAAGAAGTGGAAGTCGAAGCTCATCCTGCGATCGTCGCGGAAATGGAACATAACATTTCGACCATGAGCGTCAGTGATGCTGTGATGCGTCTTGACCTTGGCAATCTGCCTGTTGTGATGTTCAAAAACGGCTCTCACGGTGGCTTGAATGTGGTGTATCGCCGCAGCGATGGCAATGTGGGCTGGATTGATCCGGCTTCGGTTGCTGGTGCTTAACCAAATCGCTTTGGTCCGTTGCTATTGATATAAAGCTGGGGAACTTGACTATGGAAATCAGTGAATTGATGACCGTTGAAGCCGTGGATGCGAATCTGCGCGTCACCAGCAAAAAACAAGCCCTTCAAGAACTTTCCAAACGTGCCGCTGAAATTACCGGCGAACATGAGCGCGTCATTTTTGACGTGCTCATGGAACGCGAACGCCTTGGGACCACGGGCGTTGGCCACGGCATTGCCATCCCACACGGCAAGCTTTCGACGCTTAACCGACTGTATGGTCTGTTTGCCCGTTTGGAAACGCCGATTGATTTTCAGTCGATCGATGATCAGCCCGTTGATTTGGTGTTTTTGCTGTTGGCCCCAGAAACAGCGGGTGCCGATCACCTTAAAGCCTTAGCCCGAGTCTCGCGCTTGTTGCGCAATACAAAGACCTGTGAAAAATTGCGCGGCACCGACACCAACGAAGCCTTGTATTTGTATCTCACAGCAGACAAAGCTCAAGCCGCCTAGCAGCTTGTATCGCATAATTGTGTAATATTGAAGTGAACGAACTCAAGCTAGGCCCAACAGGCCTCGGCCCGCATGGCTAGTTCTTCGAGCACACAAAACGGGCTCTCTTCAAACAACACATTCATAAAGCAAAGCTTTATTAATGCACGCTGAGTGCTTCAAGGTCATTTTGGCGGATGGTGACGATCGCTTCATCGCGATTATCCATTTGCGCGAGCTCGGTGCCATCTGCGGCAAAGATGCCATAGGCATTGCCGTCGTCACCGATCATGGATTTGACATAGGCCACATTTTCCATACCCCAATTGGCGAGGTCGAAAGGGGCCAGTCCGTTTTGGGCAGACGAAGAGCTTAATAAAGTGAAGTCTGGGTTAAGATTGCGTTCCATGATACGGGCCTCCTAAAAGCGTCAAATTCTTGACAAAATTATTGGTAAATTCTTTACCAACTTGTTCGCCCCATTATTAGACACCTATTGTTCCTAAGACACCGTTAAGGATCACGAAGTGTTGACATCTATCGCTTTGGCCTCGGAACCGGGGCCATTGTGTGGCTTTTCAATCTTGATGGTGCGGACTTCTACGTCTTGAATGGGGCGTTCCAAATCCACATGTAAAAGCCCATTGTCTAAGGTCGCACCACTGATTTCGATACCTTCGGCCAAAACGAAGGCACGTTGAAACTGGCGCTTGCCAATGCCTCGGTAGATATACGTCCGATCTTTGTCTTCATCACAGGGGCGGCCCCGAACGACCAGTTGGTTGTCTTCGACCGTGACCGACAGATCGTCCATGGTAAAGCCCGCCACGGCCAACGTGATGCGCAGCTTGGAGTCATCGGTCTGTTCAATGTTGTACGGTGGATAGCCTTCGCCGGCGGCTTTGGTGGCGCGATCTAACACGCGTTCTAAGTGGTCAAAGCCCAAAAGCAAAGGGCTGTTAAAAGCAAAGTGACGAGACATAGGTACGTCCTCCTCTAAAATGATGAGCGAGTGCGGTCGATAATTTCACCAGACCCCCAATTTGGGGCATCGCCTTGCAGATCCCAAAGGCCTCTACAAGGGCTAAGGATAATGTGGTCATGGAAAAGCTTCCTGTCAACAGCAGGGCATTGGCATGCAGCGGTCCCGAAGTAAAAACAGAAAATGGTGCGCCCGGCGGGATTTGAACCCACGACCCCCAGATTAGGAATCTGGTGCTCTATCCTGCTGAGCTACGGGCGCCTTGTTTATGGCTCAGGCTTATAACATAAAACTTCAGCACAGAAAGGTTATCGTGGGCGTTTAGCGAGAGGGTGGCGGCTCAACGCGGTTGCGTCCGCCGTCTTTGGCCCGGTAAAGCGCTTGGTCGGCACGCTTGCAGAGGGTTTCGGCGTCATCATCGGCACTTACGACCACCACGCCAAGGCTCGCGGTTAAGGTTCCCACAGCCGCAAAACTGTGTGATTCGATCGCCTGACGAAGCCGTTCTGCGGCCAGGGTGGCGTTTTCAAGGGTGGTTTCAGGCAACAACCAGGCAAATTCTTCACCGCCCCAACGACACGGCAAATCCCTGGGTCTTGAAACCGTGCGCATGATGTCGGCTAAGTCTTTTAACACCACATCCCCAACATCGTGGCCGTACGTGTCGTTGACGTTTTTAAAGTGATCCAAATCCACCATAACCATAGACAAAGGGTGACCATCGCGTTTGAAGGCGGCCAATTCGCGGGCCAATAAATCATTAAAGGCGTTGCGGTTAAAAAGCCCCGTCAAGGCATCGTACATCGCTTGGCGCCGATCAGCAGAGGTGCGCAGCCCCGCGCGGACTAAGGCCTTAAGCTCGTCGGGATTGAACGGCTTAGACAGATAAGTATCGGCTCCGGTATCAAGTCCGGTGATTTTATCTATAACGTCGCCTTTTGCCGACAGCATGATGATGTAAACGGCAGCTAAGGCTGGGTTTTTGTGAATGTGGCGACAGACCTCATGCCCATCCATCACGGGCATCATGACGTCGATGATCATCAAATCTGGTGTGTGTTCGGTGAGTTGTTCTATGCCCTGGGCACCATCTTTGGCCTCAATGACCTCGTATCCTTCATGGGATAAATGAAGGTTGAGAAAATTACGAATGTCGTCATCGTCATCGACAATTAAAATTTTTGTCATAAAGATTCTCTAGGTACCAGACACTGTTCCCAAAAGCAGGACACTATGAACATATAGGTATGCGCACAAAAAAGTGTTAGTTGAAAAAATCAACGGGCATGGAATAGTAAATTTGGGCCGCTTCGGTGCCGGGGTTGGTTTTTCCCAACGAGGCATTCGAATAATGAGAAACAGCCATGCCGATCCTTGAGCGATCATCAAAACGATACGCCAGCTCAATTTGCGAACGAAATTCCAGCGCGTAGTCCAGTTCCAGCTTGTTGTTGCCACCACTGTAATAATGCGGGGCAAAGCTTGGGGTTAAGACCCAGCGTTTGCCAAAATAAATGTCGGTCAAAACGCCCGCACCGACAAAAAAGCTGGTGGAACTGTTGCGCGCAACGGAGGCGGCGACAAACGGTTTCAAGAAGCCAAAATACTTTTGATTGTGACGATATTCGGCGCGGACTTCAACGCCTTCATCCTTTTGACGATTCCAGTCATAAGTCCCAGCGCCAAAAGAAACGAAGGCGGGGTCTTCTGCCAAAACGGGGGCCGTAGAGGTGCCGAGCGCCAGCACGGTCAACAAACCCGTCAGCGATACGCTTGAAAGCAAACGTTTAAAATGGATGCGCATAATAATACCTTATTGGCCAGACTTAGGCGGGCATTTAACGGGAAAACGTATAGAAAATCAATGGGCTTGTCGGCTCAGCGTGCCAGATCGTCGGCGGCTTTACGCAAGGCCCGACAAATTCCAGGTTCCGCCCCGGAATGTCCCGCATCGGGGACCACAACAAGTTTCGAGTCCGGCCACGCAAGATGTAGTCGATATGCGGATTGGGTTGGGCAGACCATGTCATAGCGGCCCTGGACGATGATCGCGGGCAAACCTTTTATCGACGCCAATTGGCGGATCAATTGGTCGGGCTGTAAAAAAAATTTATGTTTAAAATAATGGGCTTCCAGACGCGCCAAGGCCAGGGCATAGGCATCAAAATGCGGCCCCCCTGTAAAACCATCTTGGGGATGCAAGGTTGAACAGCGAAGTTCATAACGCGCCCAGGCCTGGGCGGCGGGAACGTGGCGATTGGGGTCTGGATCATTCAGTTGGTCAAAATAGGCATCGAACAGCGCTTGGCCTTTAAGCCCGCCGACCTGATTTGAAAAGTCTTCATGGGCTTCGGGAAAAACTTTTTTCAGGCCGTCCAAGAACCAATCGGCCTCAACGTCTGTTCCTAAAAAGACCCCACGCAATAAAAAGCCTTCGCACGCCCCCGCGTGACATTCACCGTAAGCCAAAGCCAAGGTCACGCCCCACGACCCACCCGCCACCAACCAACGGTCTATGTTTAAGTGCTGGCGTAAGGTTTCGATGTCGGCGATCAGGTGAGTGGTGGTGTTGGCCTGGGTTGAGGCTTTCGGCGTGGAACGCCCAGATCCGCGTTGGTCAAACTGCACCACCAAATATTTTTCGGGATCAAAATAACGACGTTGAAACGTGTTGCACCCAGCACCTGGGCCGCCGTGCAAATAGACCACGGGCTTTCCCAAGGGGTTACCCGAAAGCTCATAATACAGCATATGGCCATCGCCGACGTCCAACGTGTCGGTCATGTAAGCTTTATAGTCTGGGTAAAGCCCGTTATCGTGTAAATTGTCCATGCGTCAGTATACAGTTCCAAGGGCCTTCTTAAATGCGTTTGATCAAATATATTTGCTTGTTGATGGTTTTAACCTTGCCTGCGCAGGCTGGTGATGTGCAGGCTTTAGACCAGCTTAAAGCCGGCGGCACGGCGACGGTCGTACGCGTGGTTGATGGCGATACGGTGATTTTGGACAGCGGTCGCCAAGTGCGTCTGGTTGGCATCCAAGCGCCAAAGCTGCCCCTGGGGCGGCGCAACTTTAAGGCTTGGCCGTTGGCACCCGAGGCCAAAACGTATCTTGAAACTTTAATCTTGGGCCAAGTCGTCGAGCTTCGTTTAGGCGATACGCCTCAAGATCGTCACGGCCGCATTTTGGCCCATCTGGTGCGGCTGTCGGATGGCTTGTGGGTGCAAGGTGATCTGCTAACCCAGGGCTTGGCGCGGGTGTATACTTTTCCCGACAATCGCAAGCTGGCCCCTGAAATGGTGGCTTTGGAACGCCAATCTAGGAACGCCCGAACGGGCCTGTGGGCCTTGCCCTTTTACAGTGTGCGCACCGCCGACAGCGTTCGTGAAGACATGGGCACCTTTGTCTTGGTCGAAGATCGCGTCGTTGATGTCGCCCACGTCAAAAAGCGCATTTACTTGAATTTCGGAGCCGATTGGCGCGATGATTTTACGGTGCAAATTAACGCCCGTGAGGAAGCCTCATTTGCGGCGGTGGGGATCGATCTTATGACGTTAAAAGGCCAACGCATACGGGTGCGGGGCTGGGTCAAAGAAAAAAATGGACCGATGATTGAACTGGATCATCCACAACGACTGGAAATTATCGTTCCATGATGTATATACTTAAAGTTATGAAAAACCGTATGCACATTTTATTCGCCGTGATCGTCACCGCCTTTGCCTTGGGCGGCTGTTCGGCCAACCCTGCAACGGGCAAACAAAGCTTTACGGGCTTTATGTCGCCCGAAAAAGAGATTGCTGTGGGGGCCGAAGAGCACCCTAAAATGGTCAAGCAATTTGGCGGGCTTTATGAGGATCGCGCCCTTTCTATTTATGTCCGCGAGTTGGGCTTAAGCTTAGCTAAGGTCTCGGAAAAGCCGGACTTGCCGTGGAAGTTTACGGTTCTCAATGACACCATGGTCAATGCCTTTGCCTTGCCCGGCGGCTATGTGTATGTGACCCGTGGCTTGTTGGCGTTGGCGAGTGATAAGGCGGAATTGGCTGGGGTGCTAAGCCATGAAATTGGTCACGTGACGGCCCGCCATTCGGCGCAACGCTACAGTTCAACCGTGGCCGCCAACATCGGAGTCCAAGTGATCGGGGTGTTAAGCCAAGTCGCCGGACTTGGTCGGGTTGGTGGAGACCTTGCGTCACTGGGGGCCAATGCCGCCCTCAAAGGCTATTCCCGAGATCAAGAGTTAGAAAGCGATATGTTGGGTGTGCGTTACATGACACTTTTGGGGTATGACCCCAATGCCTTAATCAGCTTTTTTGAAAAGCTCCGTGCTCATCAAAAAATTGAAGCCATCAAGGCTGGTAAAAGTGCCGATGCGGCGGATCAAACCAGTATTTTTGCCACCCACCCCCGCACCGCCGACCGCATCACCCAAGCCATCGATCTGGCCCAAAAAAATGGGGGTCAAAAACCCAAGCGCGATGCGGATAATTATTTAAATACGATTGACGGGTTGGTGTTTGGGGATGATGCGAAAGAAGGTTTAATTCGCGGCCAAGCCTTTATTCACCCCGACCTTCGAGTCCGTTTTGAAGTGCCCGAAGGGTTCACGCTTAAAAACAACCCCGACGTGGTTTTGGCCACTGATAAGTCCGGGGCCATTATTAAATTCGCCATGGCTTCACCGAAAGAGGTCCAAGACGCAGGTGGTATGGAAAACTTCCTGGTTAAAAAGTGGAGCTCAAACCTCACCCTGGAAAAGGTCGAATGGTTAGACATCAATGGCCTGAAAGCGGTCACCGGGGAAGCCAGTGTGTGGTCGGGGCTCTCCACGATGACGGTGCGCCGGGTGTTGGTTGAACGCGATCAAAATACCTATTGGCGGTTACAATTTGAAGTGCCGCCCAAGGAACGAGAGCGCTTGAATGAGCCGTTGCGCAAAACCACCTACAGTTTGCGCGAACCCACGGCCAAAGAATTATCGACGGCAAAATCCTGGCGCGTGCGGGTGATCAAAGTTGGCCCCAATGTGACCTACCAAAACTTGGTCAACAGCATGGCCGTTAAAGACATGAAAGCCGAATGGTTTGAGGCGCTTAATAACTTAAATCCAGATTCTTCGTTGCACCAAGGTCAGCGGGTCAAAGTGATTAAGTAGGCCTGTATTTCTATGCACCTTTGACACTTCCTAGATACATTCTATAGTGGACGAAATGCCTGCAGATAAGGACTTTTCCGTTTTGATGCCTTCGGCCCTAAACCTTCGTTCGGCCACCGAGCTTCGGGACATTCTGTTTAATGAAATGTCGGATGGTGTTTTGGTGGTTGATCATCAAGGCATCATCGTTGATTGCAATCCGGCCTTTCATCAAAAGTTGGGCTTTGCCAAGGATGAGTTGGTTGGGCACTCGGTTAAGTCTCTGGATACCCCAGAATTTGCCCCAAAGGTGCCCAAACGGCTGGCGGAAATTGCCAGCAAGGGGCAAATGACCTTTGAGTCCGCGCACATCCGTAAAGACGGCTCGATCATGCCGATCGAATTGAATGCGCGCCTGTTTGAGATCGAGGGAGAGCGCTTTTTCTTCAGCATCATTCGTGACATCAGTGAACGCAAAGTGCTGGAAGACAAACTGCAAAAAAACTTTGAAATTTACAATGCGGCGATCAACACGCCTGCCTTGGGGTTTTGGGTGGTTGGCAATCAAGGTCAGTTTTTAGTAGTGAATGACACCTATGTGAAGCAATCCGGCTACAGCCGCGAAGAGCTATTGCAAATGTCGATTCCAGACGTCGAAGCGATGGAAAACCCGGAGCAAACGGCGGCCCATATGGAAGCCTTGATGAAGGCCGGATTTGGCCGTTTTCGAAGCGCCCACAAACGCAAAGATGGCAGCGTATGGGCGGTGGAAATTGTCACCACGGTGTCCAAGCTTCAAGGTGGTTTTTTTGTCGTATTCATCGAAGATATCGAAGAAAAAGTGGTTCAAGAAAGCCGCCTAGAACAAGCTTCCCGCGTTTTTGAAGTTATGGACCAGGCGGTGGTGGTCACCGATGCGGCCAACAAAATTGTCTCTATCAATCCGGCAACGACTGAAATTACGGGCTATACATTCGACGACCTTAAGGGTCAAGACCCCAAAATATTTTCATCAAATCACCACGACAAAGCTTTTTTTGCGGACATGTGGCAGGGCCTAAACACGTCCGGTCAGTGGGACGGTGAAATTGAAGGCCGCCGCAAGAACGGAGAAGTTTTTGACAAGCACCTGACCATCAAGGTGATTACAAACGCCCAAGGAGCGGCCAACCAATATGTGTCCGTGTTTTCCGATATTTCGTTGCGCAAGCAAGCCGAGGAAGACCTAAGGCACGCCCATGACGAACTTGAAGATCGCGTCGAAGACCGCACCAAAGCCTTGACCGTCGAGATTAACAATCGGAAAAAATCCGAGGCTGAACTGCGTAAATTATCGCGCGCCGTAGAACAAAGTGCACACATGGTTTTTATCACCGATGTCGATGGTATCATCGAATACATCAATCCAAAATTTACCGAATGGATGGGCTACAGCGCCAGCGAAACCATTGGTCAAAAGCCCAGCCTGATCAAATCCGGCGATACGCCCAATGAAGTCTATGATGAACTTTGGCAAAAAATTCTTTCCGGACAAGAATGGCACGGCGAAATTAAGGATCGGCGCAAGAACGGTGAAATCTTTTGGGCCTCTGCCGCGATCGCTCCGGTGCGCGACGAAGCCAACAACATTACCCACTTCATCGCCATTCATGAAGACATTACCCACCGAAAAGAGGCCGAACAGGCCATGAAGGCGGCGCGCCAAGCCGCCGAAATGTCCAACAAAGCGAAAACCGACCTGATGGCCAATATGAGCCACGAACTGCGCACCCCATTGAATGCCATCATCGGCTTTTCCGAAACCATGATCCATGGCATATTTGGTCCTTTGGGCAGTGAGAAATACGACGAATATGCCGAATATATCTATACCTCTGGTTCGCATCTTTTGCAGTTGATCAACGATATTTTAGATGTGTCTTCGGTTGAGGCCGGAAAACTTGAATTGCACGACCAAGAGGTTGACGTCGCCAAAGTTTGTGAATCCGCCATCCGAATCATTCAGCCCAAAGCGCAAGAGCACTATGTCACGGTGAGCGGTTTGAGAACTGCCGACCTGCCCCCGTTGTGGTGTGATGAACTGCGATTGAAACAAATTTTCATCAACCTGTTGTCCAATGCGGTTAAGTTCACGCCCGAGCAGGGCGCGGTGTCGTGCGAAGCTTATCTTGACGACGCCCACAACATGATCATAAACGTGATCGATAGCGGCATCGGCATGGATCAAGATGGCATGGTCAAGGCGTTGGACAAATTCGGCCAGGTGGACAGTTCCTTATCGCGCATTCACGACGGGACCGGGCTGGGATTGCCGTTGACCAAGGGGTTGATTGAATTGCACGGCGGCACCTTGGAATTGACCAGCTCGCTTGGCCACGGAACGAAGGTCACAATGCGCTTCCCTGCCGCGCGGGTGCGTCGCTAATTCTTCCCATTGACTCAAACGCCTAGGGGCTTCACGCTACGCTTATGGAACGTATTCACGCCACATGTGTTGCTTCGGATGGACAGGCTGTGTTGCTGCGGGGCAAAACAGGCTCAGGAAAATCTGACTTAGCGTTGCGCCTTATGGACCAAGGCTGGGACTTGGTGGCGGACGACTATACCGAGCTTGAAGCCGATGGAAATATGCTTCTTGCCAGACCGCCCGAAACGCTCAAAGGTCTTTTAGAAGTGCGGGGCCTAGGCTTGGTGCAGGTGCCTCATGTGGAACGGGCCAAAGTCGTGGCGGTGTTTGATTTGGTGCCTCTGGCAAACGTTGAACGGTTGCCAGAAGTGACCATCGTGTCTTTCGAAGGACTTGACGTGCCGAGCTACACCCTGCACGCTCTGGAGGCTTCGGCTCCGGCAAAAATTCGCATGGCGTTGCAGGCCCAAACCAAAAACCTTTTTTTCAATCTTGAGACCTGAAATTTGATGACCCCAGCCAACACGCCGCACAGTGAACACAGCCGCCTGATGGTGCTGGTGACCGGAATGTCGGGTGCCGGGAAAACGACGGTCTTAAAAGCGTTTGAAGACTTAGGGTTCGAAGCGCTGGACAACATTCCGCTGTCGTTGCTGGGCAATGTGGTCAATCCCACCACCGATGGGGATGCCCCACCGTTGGCCGTGGGGGTTGATATTCGCACCCGTGATTTTGATGCTGAGGCGTTAACGGATCGCATCGAAGCTTTGCGCCAACGGCCAGGCCTGCGGTTGAAAGTTTTGTTTGTGGATTGTGAAGACGAAGAATTATTGCGCCGTTACACCGAAACCCGCCACCGTCACCCGTTGGCGAAAGATCGGCCCATTTTAGATGGTGTTATTCTTGAACGCCAACTGGTATCGCCGTTGCTGGATGTCGGCGATTATTACTTAGACACCACAGGCCGCACCCCTTATGACGCCAAGGGTTTTTTGGCCCATACCTTTGAAACCGACAAAAATCCACGCTCGATGGCGGTGTTTGTGACTTCTTTTTCGTACCGCCACGGCATACCTCGGGATGCGGATTTGGTGTTCGATGTTCGCTTTTTGCGAAATCCGCACTATGATCCACAATTGAAAGCCATGAGTGGACGCGACCGGGGGGTTCAGGCGTACATTGACGCAGACCCACTTTTTAGCGATTTTATAAAAAACCTCACGGGCTTGTTAACGCCGCTGGTGCCGCGCTATGAAGAAGAAGGAAAGTCGTACCTGACGCTTGGAGTCGGTTGCACCGGGGGCAAACATAGATCCGTTTATGTCGCCGAAACCTTGGCGGCGTGGTTGGAAAAAACGATGACCACTGTTCGCCTTGTTCACAGAGATTTAGAAATTACACCAACAAAAAAAACCGGAAAAAGCTTATGATTGGCATTGTTCTTGTTACCCATGGTCGCTTGGCCGACGAACTTATCTCTGCGATGGAACATGTGGTGGGGCCCCAAGACGCCGTCGCTTCTATTTGCATCGGTCCCGATGATGATATGGAAGAACGCCGCAAGCAAATCTTGGACAGCATTTCCAAGGTCGACGATGGTGCCGGGACGATCTTGTTGACCGATATGTTTGGCGGCACACCGTCAAATCTGGCCATCAGCGTCATTGAAAAAGCCAACGTTGAAGTCATTGCCGGAGTCAACTTGCCGATGTTGATCAAGCTGGCCAGTGTGCGCGGCGAAGACAGTTTGGTTGCGGCGGCGATCCAAGCCAAAGACGCCGGACGAAAATACATCAATATTGCCTCTGAACTTCTCAATCAGGATGGCCAATGAGTTCAAGTGAGACGGCTTTTGAGCGAACTTTAACCATCTGTAACCAGCGCGGTTTACATGCGCGGGCGGCGGCAAAGTTCGTGAAGCTGGCGGGAACGTTTGAGGCTGATATTACGGTGATCAAAGACGGGCAATCGGTGGACGGCGGCTCGATCATGGGCTTGATGATGCTGGCGGCTGGAATTGGCACCACCATTCACATTAAAATCAAAGGGCTTGAGGCCCAAGCCGCCTTGGATGCCGTAGAAGCTTTGGTTGCCGACAAATTTGGCGAGGGTTGTTGATGTTGACCAAAGAAACCATTCTTTATGGATTGGGCGTTTCTTCCGGGATCGCCATCGGCACCGTGCACATGCGCGAAACGGGCGCCATTGCGGTGCCGGAATACGCTCTAAAAATAAGCGAAATTGGGGGGGAAACAAAACGCCTAGATGCGGCCCTGCTCATCGCCCAGCAACAAATTGGTCTCATGAAGGCCAAAGCAAAGTCCATTCCACCCGCTGCCGCCGAAGAAATCACCTTTTTGTTGGAAGCTTACGAACAAATGCTTGGCAATTCGCGGCTGGTGCGCGGAGCCTATCGGCGCATCAAAGAGAACCGCATCAATGCCGAAGCCGCCGTGCAGGCAGAAATTAATGACATTCAAGCGGGTTTTGCCGCCCTTGAAGACACCTATATTTCGGCGCGCATGGACGACATCCGTGAAGTGGCCGACCGGGTGATCCGTGCGCTCACAAAAACCCACGTTAAACCGCTCAACACGGTCCCTCGGGGGTCGATCATCATTTCCACAGAAATGACCCCCGCCGACACCGCGCAACTTGACCCCAAACGTGTTTTGGGTTTTGCCGCCATGTTGGGCGGTGCGCAAGGTCATACTGCAATTATGGCCCGGGCCTTGGGCCTGCCCGCGGTTTTGGGCGTAACAGATTTGATGCAGACTGCGCAGTCCGGCGCCGTGGTTATTATTGATGGTAACCAAGGCCGGGTGATCCTCAATCCAAAACCCTCGACCTTAGCCGCCTTTGAAGCCAAACAAGGGGAGCGCCGAAAAACTTTAAAACGCCTCGGCAGGTTGCGCCGTCAACCGTCTATCACCCGCGATGGCATTGATATTCAACTCGGCTGCAACGTCGAACTGCCGATTGAAATGCCGGGGGTGTTAAGTTCTGGTGCCAGCTCTATTGGTCTGTTGCGGTCTGAATTCATGTTTATGAACCGCGACACCATCCCCACCGAAGACGAACAGTTCGCCGTGTTGCGCGACATTGTCAAAGCCATGGATGGTCGCCCCACCACGGTGCGGACCTTGGACATCGGCGGCGAAAAATTAGCCCAATCGATCACCAAAGACATTGGCGAAAGCGCACAAAGTGCGCTGGGTCTGCGCGGCATTCGCTTGTCGTTGAAAATGCCGGAGCTTTTGGAAGCCCAAGTCGCGGCCATTTTGCGCGCCGGCGTATTTGGCCCGGTGCGTATTTTGTTGCCGATGGTATCAACCAGCCGTGAAGTCAAAAAAACCCGCGAAATTATCAAAGTGGTGGCCGCAAAATTAATCCGCAGACAGGTGCCGATTATGGATCAAATTCCGCCCATCGGCGTGATGATTGAAATTCCCAGCGCCGCCTTGACCGCCGATGCGCTGGCCGCCGTATCGGACTTTTTTGCCATCGGATCAAACGATTTGACCATGTACACCATGGCCGTGGATCGCACCGATGAACAAGTGGCGGGGCTTTATAATCCGTTGCATCCTTCGGTTTTGCGCCTCATTCAAGGCACCGCCGACGCCGCCTTGCGTAACCGTATCCCCATTTCGATTTGCGGAGAAATCGCCGGTGATCCACGCTTTACCGCCTTGTTGTTGGGATTGGGCATTCGCGAACTGTCCATGAGCGCCCATAACCTCGGCCCGGTCAAACAACGGGTCCGCGAAATCGAACTCACCGCCGCCCAAGACCGCGCCCACTTCATCATGAGCCAAACCGATTCGGGGCGGATTGCGATGTTGTTGGATGACTTTAATGGGTTGGTTTGAGGCGGGCAGCGGAGTTTGCTGGCGGTTTTTGGTGGTAGCTGACGGGGTCAGCTCAAGAAAGAACGGGCTCACGCCCGGCGGCCTTTGGCCTTGCCTTAGGCCCGAAAAGGGCCTTCGGGTGGTGTCATGCAGATAGGTTCTTTACTTATCCTTTTCCGCCTCTGTGATCTCTGTGCCCTTTGTGGTTCAAAACCTGCCCCTTCTTTCCCTTGATCCTTGGGGCTTGGGCTGGTAAACCGTGCTTAAGATTTTTTATTCCCCCAATTTGTATCCAGGAGACCGCCAATGAGCGACGCCCAAGATTATTCAGTAGCCGATATTAGCCTTGCCGAGTGGGGCCACAAAGATATCGATCTTTCCAACACCGAAATGCCCGGTTTGATGGCCATTCAGGAAGAATACAAAGGCGAACAGCCTTTGAAGGGCGCGCGCATCGCGGGTTCGCTTCACATGACCGTTCAAACAGCCGTGTTGATTGAAACGCTGGAAGCCCTGGGCGCGGAAGTCCGTTGGGTGTCTTGCAACATCTTCTCGACTCAAGATCACGCTGCGGCGGCGATTGCCGACAATGGCACCCCTGTTTTCGCGCACAAAGGCGAAACCTTGGAAGAATATTGGGCTTTTACCCACCGTTTGTTCAACTGGCCTGATGGCCGCGTTGCCAACATGATTTTGGACGATGGTGGCGATGCTACGATTCTGTTGCACTTGGGCAAAGACGCTGAAAAAGACATTTCTGTTTTGGACAATCCAGGTTCCGACGAAGAAGTCATTATGTTCGCGGCGATCAAAGAGCATTTGGCGATTGATCCAAGCTGGTATTCTAAGGCGGCTGCTGAAATTATGGGCGTCACCGAAGAAACCACAACTGGCGTACACCGTTTGATCGAAATGGCGAAAAAAGGCACGCTTTTGTTCCCAGCGATCAACGTTAACGATTCTGTGACCAAATCTAAATTCGATAACAAGTATGGCTGCCGCGAAAGCTTGGTTGACGGCATCCGCCGCGCCACCGACGTGATGATGGCGGGCAAAGTTGCCGTGGTTTGTGGGTATGGCGATGTTGGTAAAGGCTCTGCCGAAAGCTTGCGTTCTTCGGGCTGCCGCGTTTTGGTGACCGAAGTCGATCCAATCTGCGCCCTGCAAGCTTGCATGGAAGGCTTTGAAGTCGTCACCGTGGAACAGGCCCTGCCTGAAGGCGACATTTATGTCACCACCACCGGCAACTTTAACATCCTGACCGCTGACATGATGGATGGCATGAAAGATCGTGCGATTGTTTGCAACATTGGTCACTTTGATAACGAAATCCAAATTGCGGCTTTGCGCAACTACACTTGGAACAACATCAAACCACAAGTGGACGAAATCACCTTCCCCGATGGCCACCGCGTCATCATGTTGGCCGAAGGTCGTTTGGTGAACTTGGGCTGTGCGACAGGCCACCCCAGCTTTGTGATGTCAGCAAGCTTTACCAACCAAGTTTTGGCGCAAATCGAACTGTACAAAAACAACGCTGACGGAAAATACAAAAACGCCGTTTACGTTTTGCCCAAGCACTTGGACGAAAAAGTGGCGCGTTTGCACCTGGACAAATTGGGCGCAACTCTAACCGTTTTGTCCCAAGAACAAGCCGATTACATCGGCGTGCCTGTCGCAGGCCCGTTCAAGCCTGACGCTTATCGTTACTAGGTTTTAAGCAAACAATCACGAAAAAGGCCGTCCTATTTGTGACGGCCTTTTTTTGTGCCCTGAGTGTCTCATTAATGGTCATTGACTTTACAAATGAGACAGAATATATATCGTATAGTATTTCGAAACCCAACTATGGATATTCAGAATAAAATGTCTCATCAAGCTCCATATTATTCCCGAACCGGCCGAGAGGAATTGTTTATATCTGCGCCTAATGACGCGGTGCATATTTATGCGTTTCAAATGGTTATTCCAGATGCGGTTTATGATAACATCCTAGAAGAATGGCGCACGCCATGGAAAGAAGGCGACATTAACTCCATTCTTGTTAAATTGCATGAAGTTGCTGCAGACAAAAGTAAATCCGAAGTGCAGCGTTCGTCCTTACCAAATTCAGGAAAAGTATATGGTTATGCACAAGTATCTGATGAGGAAGGGGCAGAGTCACAAATTGATACACTTCGCAATTATGATATTCAAGATGAGAACATTTTTCTTGAGAAACTTGGTCCACGAAATTCAAGTCGCCCAATACTTGAGCAATGCCTCAGCACAATAACGCAAGGTGACACGCTGGTCGTTAGCAATTTAAACCGCGTTGGGCGATCCCTCAAACAATTTGTAATTACACTTCGTGATATAGAAGAAAAGGGAGCTTTTATAAAATCACTTGATGAAGGCATTGATACGAGCAATCCATATTATTCAAAATTCATAGAGTTTGTCGGATATGCAGCTGATTTTGAACAAAAAGCTGTAGGGATTCGTACAAAAGCAGGGCTAAAGGCCGCTGCAAAAATTGGAGGAAGAAGAGGTGGGCGAAAGAGATCAATAACAACGGAAACGATCAAAATGATTGCCACACTGGTGGTGAACGGAATGGCATTAACCGAAGTAGCACAACTAGTTGGTACAAGTCGTGCGGCAATATACAGAAATATACCAGGTGGGCCAAAGGCAATACTTGATGCATTTCATTTAGGGGGGCAGCCAGCTGTAGATGCATTTATTGAATCAATTTCAGTAAAGCTGCCATCAACTCAAGCAGAAAAGTTAAAAGACAAAGTCCTTTATTTATACAATGTGAAAAAGGAATCAATTCAAGAGATTTCTAACAGAACCGGCTTGAACATTAAAACTGCGCGCCAATATATACAGGACTCTGATCAATGAGGAAGTATGAGGCTAAAAATAATCCTTCAGATAATATTCAAGCGGATCTAGATCATGGAGCTCAAAAAATTGGTTTGATAGGTGTTTTCCTTGGTTCTCGTGAAAATGCAGTTTTATACCTTGCATCTGCCATTTTAGTATTGGTTCTGTGTTTGTTGGGCACATTAATGTTTATTGATCAAAATTTACGACCGGATGTTTTGAAAATTCTGGGTGCTATCGGTGTAGCTACCATTGGATATATTGGCGGTTTGGTCAGTAAATAACATCAAGATTCTAGGCCGAACAGGCCTCGGCTCGTATGAGCCGTTCTTAAACCAAAACACCAAAAAGGGCGATCTTCGGGTCGCCCTTTTTATTTTGTTGGCTTGCTCCCAAGCGCCCTGCGGCTTAACATCCCTTAGTCACAGAATCAGCTATGGTTTATGGGGAAATTGCGCGCGTTATGGATGGTCTGAGTTTACCCACCAACTTGATGGATACGGCACCGCTGTTGGCGTTGTTGATGGCTGTTGTTGCGCTGGCGTTGGTGATGATCGCGATCAAGCAGCGTGGTGAAATTAACCGTCTTCGCGATCGCCACCAACGGCTGCTTTCGGATGCTGAAATCAGTCATGAAATTTTGGCCACCGCCCCGGATGGTTTGTTTTTGTGGGTTGTAGCGAACAATTCCGAAGCCTGTTCGCGGCGTTTGGCGGTTTTGTTGGGTCTGCGTGATGGTGTTCGGTCTTCGTTTCGTTCGGTCATGGCCTGCTTTTCCGGTGTTGATGCCAAGATCATCATGAGCCACGTGCACAATTTACGCAAAGAAGGCACACCGTTTGAATGTGTGGTGACCACCGAAAACGGCCAACGCCGCCTGTTGGTTGTCGGCGTTCGAGCCGGCGTCAACGAAGAGCGCCAAGGACCACTGGATGAAGCCTTAGCCGATGTGATCTGGATGCGGGACGTGTCAGATTTGGCACCGCCCGCCGAGGGTGCGCGTATTTCCGCCCGCGACATTATCGAAGCCATGCCCGTGGCGGCCTGGGTGCGTGGCGGCAAGTTGGGGGTTCAGGTCGCCAATGCAGCGGCCAGAACCTTGGCCACGTCAACGATCGTTGAGGGTCAAGCGCAGCGTGCTCAAGAGTCCGGCGAGACGCTCACCGAACGCCACCTGATTGCCGCCGACGATGGCACGCCTCAAGTGCTCGACATTACCGAAGCGCCTCTACCTGGTGGTGGCACGCTCGGCATTGCCCAAGACTTAACCCACGTTGAAGAAAACGAAACAACGTTCACGCGCCACATATCGGCGCAGAACCAAGTTATGGAAACTTTGGCCACCGCCATTGCTATTTTTGACGATCAACAGCGGCTGACTTACAGCAACACCGCCTACGCCAATTTGTGGAACCTGAGTCCACAATGGTTGGATGAGGGCCCGACTTATGGCGACGTTTTGGATCGTTTGCGCGAACAGCGCGCGCTTCCCGAAGTCACCGATTTTAAAGCCTTTAAAACAGAATTGCTGGCTTTATTTGGTACCCTGACCGACTCGGTGGAAACCATGCTGCACCTGCCCGGTGGCGCCACGTTGCGCGCGGTGACCACGGTGCATCCTACGGGCGGGCTGGTCTTTGCCTATGAAGATGTCACGGATCATTTAAATTTAGAACGCAATTTTAATACGCTGGGCGCGGTGCAACGCGAAACCCTCGACAATTTGTACGAAGGTGTGTGCGTGTTTGGTGGCGATGGTCAAATGAAACTGAAAAACCCGTCGTTTGCGCGGATTTGGAAACTGCCCGAAGATCGGGGCGGAAATGCGCTGCACATGTCGGGATTTGTCGGTCACATCTTGCCCATGATTTTGCGTGATGAAGGTAAAAAACCGCTGAACAAAGACAATCTGGTCGCCAAATTGATGAACCGCGAATCCGGTCGCGGGCGGTTAGATTTAACAGATGGGCAAGTTTTAGAATACGCCAAGGTGCCGTTGCCGGATGGTGCTGTGCTGCTCAGCTATTTGGACGTCACCGATAGTGCCAAGGTGGAAAATGCCCTGTTGGAACGCACCCATGCCATGGCCGAAGCCAATGTTTTGAAATCTGAATTCATGACCAGTGTCAGTCACGAAATCCGCACGCCCTTGAATGCCATCGTTGGCTTTGCCTCGATGCTGTCCGATAATTATTTTGGCGAACTTAGCGATCGGCAAAAAGAATACAGCCGAGGCATTCACGAAAGCGCCGAAGAGCTGATTGGCATCATCGATAACATGTTGGATTTGTCGTCGGTTGAAGCGGGTCTGTTGACTTTGGAATTGGACACGGTGGACGTTAATACGTTGTTGTTGACCGCCATGAATTTGGTACGGGAACGCGCGCGGCGCAAAAAAATTGATATAGAATTTGATTCCCCCGCTGACATTGGTTGGGTGGTGGCGGATGAAAAGCGCCTAAAACAAGTGCTGTTTAATTTGTTGTCCAACGCCGTGGCCGCAACGCCACCCGAAGGCAGCGTTTTGTTGACCGCGCGTCGCGAAAGCATCGATATGGTGTTTCGTGTTACCGATGGCGGCCCCGGTCTCGACAACGACGAGGTGCCCGCAGGATTGGGCCTGATTGCGCGCTTTATCGAACTGCACAATGGGGTGGTGGAACTCAGCAATCGCCCCGGTCACGGTACCACCGTGATCTGCCGCTTGCCCGCCGAAGTTGGCCCCCGTGCCCGCAACCAGCCTGATCTGTTTACTGGATTTGTTGAGCAATAAAGAAATGTGGAGACTTAAAAATGACCCGCAAAACAGCTCAAGACTTTGACCAAGAACTGCTCGATATTTATGATCATTATGCCCATGGTTTGATCGAACGTCGGACCTTTTTAAAACGCGCCGCCAAGTTTGCCGTAGGTGGGATGACGGCGGTGACGTTGTTGGGTGCGCTGTCGCCGAAATATGCGTTGGCCAATCAGGTCGATGAAAATGATCCAAGAATTCATGCACAAACCATCACGTATGCGTCGCCAAATGGTCATGGCACGGTGCAGGGCTATTTGGTGAAACCAGCCGGGACGAGCCTGGGTGCGGTGGTGGTGGTGCATGAAAACCGTGGCCTCAACCCGTACATTGCCGATGTCGCCAGACGCTTGGCGGCGGCAGGGTTCACGGCCTTAGCCCCCGATGGTCTGAGTGCGTTGGGCGGTTACCCCGGCAATGACGACGAAGGCAAGGCGATGCAAAAAACCTTGGATCAAGGCAAGCTGTTGGAAGATTTCTTTGCGGCTTATGACCATCTGAAAGCGACCACGTCGGGTAAAGTTGGCGTGGTTGGGTTTTGCTATGGCGGCGGGGTAAGTAACGCTCTGGCGGTGCGCTTGCCAGATCTTGGGGCCGCCGTTCCGTTTTATGGGCGTCAGCCGAAAGCTGCAGATGTTCCTAGCATCAAAGCCCCCTTGTTGCTGCATTACGCCGCACTCGACAAACGCATCAATGCAGGATGGGCCGATTTTGAGGCGGCGTTAAAGGCCAACCAAAAAACCTATAGCGCACACATCTACCAAGGCGTTAACCACGGCTTTCACAACGACACCACGCCGCGTTACGACAAGGACTCGGCAGAACTGGCGTGGTCGCGAACCATCGCCTTCTTTAATCAACATTTGGCTTGAAAAGGAAAGCATTGATATGGTGTTGCGAAATTTATTTTTAGGGACCGTATTGGTGTTGCTGAGTAGCTGCTCAGCTGGTGGGGCAAAATTCAGTGGGATAGAGCAACCCTATGACAATTTTGCGCAGGTTTATATTTATCGGCCTTCATCTTTTGTTCAATCGGGGAATTTTCCCGACTTAGCGCTCGATGCTACGAACATAGGGCAGCTGAAGAATGCTGGTTTTTTAAGTTTCCAAGCCTCCCCAGGAGAACATTCACTGAGTATTACAGGTAACGTAATGCAATGGATTCACAGAGATGCAAATATACCGCTTAAGTTTGAAGCCGGAAAAACGTACTTCTATAAACTTACGGTTTCGGTCAGCGGCTCAGGTGGTATTAACGTGGGACTTGGACAACATCACAGCTTTGGTTTTAGGCAAATAACGGATGAAAAAATGGCCCTGGCCGACTTGTCGGAGTTACAGGAATCAAAATAGCAACATTTGACTTAAGCAGGGTAGCGTTGCAACACCGCCATCACGGCACACAAGCCCAATGATTTTGTCTGCATGTCGGGGCGTTGTTTTAAAAATTCATCTAAAATGGTTTCAAGCTCAATTGTGGTCAGGTCTTGCGCCGCGCTTGGTTTGAATATGGGGTCGCGGTCATTGTTGATGTGCACCGTATTCAGCTCAACTAGGGTATGGCTGACGCCCGTTAAATACACATCCAAAACGGATCGCTCGTCTTCGTTTAAGACTTCGCGATTGAGGAAGTGATCCATCGGGGTTTCAAATTTTGGTCGTTTGTTAAAAAACATTTTTTAGGTGTCTCTTGTTTATTTGGCCGCACGTCCACGACAGTCTAGCGCAGAATAATATTTTGCCAAGATGTCGACGTCTTTGATTCTAAGGCGCGCGGATTCGCTTTCCATAATGGGGTGAGCCCGGGAAATATCACCTTCGCGGGGCGGCGCGCCCCAGGCGGTTTCTCGCAACAACAACAACTGACGACGCAGGTAAGCACGTTGTTGCCCCGCCAAGATGGGCACATCATGCTGATCACCAACTCCATCAACCCCATGACACACGGCGCATGACTTTGAAATGGACGGCGGCATGGGGGGGGGTGATTTTATCACCGTCTCATCAAGTCTGCAGGGCAAGGCCGCGATGGCGGCTGAAACTTTGACGATCTGGGTCGCATCCAAGCCCGTCACCATGTGTTCCATGATGGGGTCCACGCGCAAGGAATATCCGCGCGGGTCCCCCGTGCCCACGGCATCATCGTCGGTGTCTTGTGCCCGATTGGCGGTGTGAATTTCGGCGGCTTGCAAAAAAGACGTTAACTGGCGTGCGACATAATTGCCCCGTTGTCCGGCAATCGACGGACGAGACGGCAACGTGCTGATGCCCCCTGGTCCATGACAAGACAAGCAGGTTTTCAACAGGTCTTGCGTCGAGGGGCTTTGCGCTTGGACAGGCTGAACCGCTGCGAAGGCCAAAGCCCCCCCCACCGTCATCGCCAAAATTCCCAAACGGTTAAGCATCATTTAAGCACTCTCTCCGGGCGCCCCAATAGACGTGGAATGTTCAAAATGATAAGCCTCATCAGGGTGCACATAGTCGCGGGCATGATGCGCGGCTTGTGAGGCTTCGGAAAACCCCATCAATATAAGTTTCAGTTTGCCAGGGTACGTGATGATGTCGCCCGCGCCAAAGACACCGGGGAGTCCGGTGTTCATGGTTGAAGGGTCGACGGTGATGTGGTTGTGTTCTAACCCCAAGCCCCATTCGGCAATGGGTCCGATGTTTTGCGAAAGGCCGAAAAACGGCAGCAACACATCGGCCTCAAGGGTTCGGCTTTCGCCGTCTAAATTGGTCACCACGACCGCGTCCAGTTTATCCTTAGACCCTTGCAAGCCGGACAATTGATACGGCACCACCAATTCAACGCGCTTTTGTTCGACCAAAGCTTCAAGGCGTTGCACACTTTCCGGGGCCGCCCTAAATTTAGGGCGGCGGTGAATCACTTGCACGCTGGCGGCCAACTCGGCCAGCGAAATTGCCCAGTCCACGGCGGAATCGCCGCCGCCGGCAATGATCACTTTTTTGTCGCGGTAATCTTCGCGCCGTTTGACCAAATAATTTACGCCCAGGCCCGCGCCCAAGCCTTCAAAATCTTCAATGCCGTCCAACGGGGGTCTGTTGGGGCCAAAGGCACCGACACCCGCAGCAATGATCACGGCCCCCGCATCCATCACAACGCCCTTCGATGTCGCCAGCGTCCAACGACCATCGGAACCTTGGACCATCGCCGTCACCTGTTGCCCCATATGATAGGCGGGGCTAAACGGGGCCGCTTGGGATTCCAGTTGTGTGATAAGATCGCCCGCCAAAATCGACGGGTGCCCGGGGATATCGTAAATGGGTTTTTCGGGGTATAATGCAGACAACTGACCGCCCACTTCATCCAAGGCATCGATGACCGCGCAGCTCATTTTCATCATGCCGCACTGAAAAATGGCGAACAAACCGACGGGGCCGGCTCCTATAATAGCGACATCGGTACGAATGGGTGTGTTGGGCATAGCCTCTCCGGGGAATAGAGGGTTAAACTAGAACTTGCGAATCCATATAAATTTATATCAGGTTCGCGCGCCGAATTAAGGGAAAAGTACGATATTATGCCGCTAAGCACCGAAAAAGTCACAATTGAGCTCGCCGGGTTGCCCGCCACCCGTGATTTGGCCGCGTGTCTGGCGCGCATTGTTAAGGTTGGCGACGTGTTGGCGATGTATGGCGATTTGGGGGTTGGCAAGTCGGAATTTGCCCGCGCCTTCATTCGCGCCCTGACCGATCAATCCGAAGAAGTCCCCAGCCCCACGTTTACCTTGTTGCAAACCTACGAAAGCACCCTCTGTGATATCTGTCATTTTGATTTGTACCGTCTTGAACGGGCCGAAGAGGCGTTTGAATTGGGCATCGAAGACGCCTTTCACGAAGCCATTTCCATCGTCGAATGGCCCGATCGCTTAGGCCCTTACCTGCCGCGCAATCGTTTGGATATTCGCCTGTCGATCACCAAGGGCAAAAACCACCGCCAAGCCGTGCTGACCCCCCATGCCGATTGGTCCGAACGGTTGCGAGATTGTGGACATGGATGAAGTCCAACGCGGCCCGCTTTGCCAAGCCTTTTTACGCGCCTGGGGTTGGGGCGATGCCGAACAGCGACCCTTGCCCGGTGATGCCTCCAATCGACGCTATATCCGTCTTAACCACAACGGCGAACGGGCGATGTTGATGGACGCCCCCCCGCCCACCGAAGACATTCGCCCGTTTACGGCGATTGCCCGGCATTTAACGGCACATGGATTTAGCGCGCCGAAAATTTTGGCTGAAGACGCCCCCAACGGTTTTTTACTGTTGGAAGATTTTGGCGATGCAACGTTCACCAATTTATTGGCGAGCGGTGAAGATGAAAGCCAGCTTTACGAACTGGCGACCGACACCTTAGCCAGCCTGCGCGCCAAACCCGTGCCGGACCATGTGCAACCTTACGACGATGATCGGTTGTTGATGGAAACCGCGCTCTTGTTAGATTGGTTTATGGCCGCCCAAGACATTGACGTCACCAGCGAAGCCCGCACCGCCTATGATCAAGCGTGGGTCGAGCTGTTTGAACGAGTCCACCAAGGTCCCCGCACCTTGGTGTTGCGGGATTATCATGTGGACAATCTGATGCGCTTAGACGACCGATCCGGCACGGATGCTTGTGGCTTGTTGGATTTTCAAGACGCCTTGGCGGGGCACCCTGCGTATGATTTGATGAGCCTGTTGGAAGATGCCCGGCGCGATGTGGATGTTGATTTGCAAGCACGCATGAAGGACCGTTATCACGCCCAAGTTGGCACCGAAGACCGCGCGGACTTCGACGTTGCCTACGCCATTTTGGCCGCCCAACGTCATGCCAAAGTGATTGGCATTTTCACCCGTCTGCATCGACGTGATGGCAAGGCTCAATATTTAAAACACATGAACCGTTTGTGGCGTTTGTTGGAACAAAGTTTGGACCATCAAGATTTATCTGTGCTGAAAACGTGGTTCGATACCTACGTCCCCAAAGACAAGCGCCAAGCCGCAGAGGACCGCATATGAAGGCGATGATTCTGGCCGCTGGATTGGGGACGCGGATGCGCCCTTTGACCGATACGCAGCCCAAACCCATGTTAAAAGTGGCCGACAAACCGCTTTTGGATTGGGCGTTGGAGCGCTTGGCTGAGGTCGGTTGCGAACAGGTCTTGGTCAACTTGCATTATTTGGGCGAGCAGATTCAAGCGCACCTGAAATCACGGGTCAGCTATATCGCCGAAGACCCAGTGTTAGAAACCGGGGGCGGGGTTAAGAACGCCTTGGATCACGGCTATTTTCAAGACGATGCGTTTTATGTGTGCAATGCCGATAACCTATGGCTGGACCACGGCAACAGCGCACTGGCCCGCTTGGCCGAGGCGTGGGACGAGGACCGCATGGATGGCTTGTTGTTGTTGCAAGCGGTTGAGACGGCCGAAGGCTACGACGGGGCCGGGGATTTTTGGTGCGAAGGCGATGCGGGTCAGGTTCGTCGCCTAAAAGATGGCGGCGCGGGAAAGCCAGCGTTTGTTTTTACCGGCGTGCAAATTTTGCACCCGCGCTTGTTTCAACAATCGCCCGAAGGGGCCTTTTCTTTAAACGTGCTCTATGACCAAGCTTTGGCCCAAGGGCGGCTGTATGGTTTGCAACACGCGGGGGCTTGGTATCATGTCGGCACACCAGAGTCTTTAGCCGCGACCGATGCGGCCTTGCGAGGGTCTGAATGACGAAACCAAATGTCTTCACCATTGCATCCGAGCAAAACTTTGTCGAAGCCTTGGCCCAGGGGATTTTACGCAAGGTCGGAGACAGCCCGCAACAGCTCGCCCAGGTGACCGTGCTGTTGCCAACCCGGCGGGCGTGTCGTTCCCTGCGCGAGGCCTTTTTAAGACTATCTGACGGCAAGCCCATGTTGTTGCCCCAATTGATGCCGTTGGGCGATGTGGACGAAGACGACTTGGCGCTGCAAACGGCAGCCAGTGATTTAAATTTAAGCTTAGAGCCTTCGATTGGCGGCCTTAAACGGGTCGCCCAACTGGCCCGCTACGTTTTAAAAATGGATTCAGATACCACCCCGGATCAAGCCGTGCGGTTGGCCGAAGAATTGGCGAAATTGTTGGATCAAGTGCACACCGAAGGCTTAGACTTGGCAAAATTACCGGGTCTGGTGCAAGACAAAGAGCTGTCGGAACATTGGCAAAAAACGGTGAAATTTTTGTCCATCTTGGGCGAAACGTGGCCCACGGTTTTGCGCGCCCAAGGCTTGATGGATTCTGCCAAACGGCGCGACCAAATGCTACGCGCCCGGGCGTTGGCGTGGGCTGAAAACCCGCCCCAAGGTTTGGTCATTGCGGCGGGTTCAACGGGCACCATTCCGGCCACCGCCGAACTGTTAAAGGTCATCGCCAACTTGCCCCAAGGGGCCGTGGTGTTGCCGGGTTTAGATTGCCACGCCGCCGCCGATGTGTGGACGAATTTAGAATCCAGCCACCCGCAATTTGGCATGGCGCAGTTGTTGGAAAAATTAGGCGTCGAACGCGGGGCGGTGACAGAGTGGGCGGATGGGCAAGGTGGTCCTTGCCAGCGCCAAAATGTGTTAAACCGGGCCTTGGTTCCCGCCGCCGCCAGCCATCTGTGGCGCGAGCAGGCTTTGCCTGTCGATGACGTTACCAGAGGTCTAAACGGTCTGGTCCGGGTCGATTGTCCGGGACCCCGCGAAGAAGCCCAGGCGATTGCTTTGATCTTGCGTCAAGCCTTGAACGAACCGGACAATACGGCGGCGCTGATCACCCCGGATCGACAATTGGCGCGTCGTGTCGCGGTCGAATTGGCGCGGTGGGATGTGAACGTCGACGACAGTGCCGGGCAACCGTTGGATCAAACCCCACCGGGGGCTTTTTTCAATTTGCTGGGCGATATGGCGGCGCAAAATTTCCACCCGGTCAGTTTGTTGGCGGCTCTGAAACACCCCCTGGCCAGTGGTGGCCTGGCACCCCAAAAATTACGGCAGTGCGTGCGGGCGTTGGAAGCGGTCTGCCTGCGCGGACCACGCCCCGGCGAAGGCTTGGTTGGACTTGAAGACCGCTTACGCGTATTTCACCATGACGCCAGTGGCCGCGAAGAACGCCGCCTTAAAAATATGGGTTTGTCGGCGACCCAAGCGCGGACCGTTTTGGCCCTGTTGCAAGACGTCGTTCAACCGTTTGCCGAGCGTCTAAACCAACGCGAAGTCTGTCCGGGTGAGTTGTTGAAAATTCATGTCGAAGTGTGTGAAGCTCTGGCGCGCACCGACGCCGCCGAAGACGAGCGGCGTTTGTGGGCAGGCGAAGCGGGTGAAGCGTTAAGCACCTTTATCGCCGAAGCCCACGAAGCGCTTGAGGCCTTTGGCCCCATCGCGGGCGAACACTATCCGGCCCTGATCAAAGCCCTGATGGCGGGCCGGGCGGTGCGTCCGCAGTACGGTAAACATCCCCGGGTGTTTATTTGGGGACCGTTAGAAGCCCGTTTGCAACGCGCCGACATTACGGTCTTGGGGGGCTTAAACGAAGGGTCATGGCCCGGTGATGTCGAAGCCAGTCCATGGATGAGCCGCCCCATGATGCACGCCTTTGGCTTGGGCCTACCGGAACGGCGCATTGGTCTTGCCGCCCACGATTTTGTCCAAGCCGCTTCGGCACCGCGCGTCTACCTGACCCGGTCCGAACGCACCGGCACCAGCCCTCAAGTGCCGTCTCGGTGGTTGGTCAGGCTTGACACCATGTTGGGGGACCAAAAGCTTGCGCGGGAAGACAAATGGGTTGCGTGGGCCACACAGTTAACCAAACCCGACGGCGATCCTAAACCTTGCCAACCGCCCAAACCAAAGCCCCCGGTGGCCGCACGGCCGATACAAATGTCGGTCACCGCGATTGAAAAATGGATGCGCGACCCTTACGCCATTTACGCCGGACGCATCTTGAATTTACAGCCCTTAGATTTGATTGATGCCGATGCCAGCGCCGCCGATAAGGGCACGGTCATTCACGCGGCCCTCGAACGCTTTGTTCAAGAAAACTTAGAAAGCCTGCCCGCTGACCCCGTAGGCGAATTGTTGAAAATTGGCGAGATTGTTTTTAAAGAAGAAATTTCCAGCCCCGGGGTCCGCGCGTTTTGGTGGCCGCGCTTTAAACGCATTGCGGCGTGGTTTGTCGACTTTGAAAGTGAACGTCGTGCGGCTGGGCTTCGCCCGGTGTTGATCGAACAACGCGGCCAAACTGACTTGGGTGATTTCACACTGTCTGCCCAAGTGGATCGCATCGACCGAGACGCTGATGGGGACTTGGTTGTTGTGGATTACAAAACCGGAATGGCGCCCACCACCGCCCAAGTCGACAGTGGCTTAACGCCGCAATTGCCCTTGGAAGGTTTGATCGCGGCGCGGGGCGGGTTCGAACGTTTAGGCACAGCGACCGCGTTGTCGGGCATGTTGTATGTGCGCTTGACGGGGGGCCGTTTGGCCGGGGAACAAAAGCCCATCAAGTTGGACGGGGCTGAGGCCATGCAAAAAGCCGAACGGGGGCTGCTGAAACTGATTGGTCAGTTTAGCTTTGAAAAGACACCGTATTTATCTCGGCCTCGGCCCAAGTTCCTCAGCCAATATAGCGATTATGATCACTTGGCGCGGGTCAAGGAATGGTCCGGCGAAGGCGAAGGAGACGGCGAATGAGCACTTATATGCGCACCCCGGCGCAAAGCCGCGCCGCCGAACCGTTGCACAATGTGTGGGTGTCGGCCAACGCGGGGACGGGCAAAACGGGTGTGTTGGTGGACCGGATCGCGCGCTTGCTGTTGGGCGGGGCGCGGCCTGAAAAAATTCTCTGTCTTACGTTTACCAAAACCGGGGCGGCTGAAATGTCGAAACGCATCAGTTTGCTGTTGGGCGACTGGGCGGTGATGGACGATGCGGCCTTGGTACAAGACTTGGAAGCATTGATCGGCACGGCTCCAAACGACGATATGTTAGACACCGCACGCAAACTTTTTGCCCAGGTGTTGGACGTGCCGGGCGGCTTGAAAATTCGCACCATCCATTCGTTTTGCGAAAGCCTGATTGGACGCTTTCCCATTGAAGCCGGGGTCGCCCCGCATTTTTCGGTGATTGACGAACGCACCACGGCAGAGCTGTTGGGCAACGCCCGCGAACAAATCTTAGAACGCACCGTTAAAAATCCAGACAGCGCCTTGGCGCACGCGCTCAATCATTTGGCTGAGTTGGTCAATGAAGACGGTTTTATCTCGCTGATGCAAACGTTGACCGGCAAGCGGGCGCGTTTGGCCGAGGTTATGGATCACTATGCCACGCTGGGCGGCATTGATGTGGCCACCACAAAATTGGTTGGCTTAAGTGATGAGGAAACCAGCGAGGCGGTGATTTTGGCTGCTGCCGTGTCAGACCGCGTGATGAACAAGCCCGCCCTTAAAGACGCTGCGGCGGCGTTGATGCGGGGCGCGAAAACCAGCCAAAAGATGGGGGCTGCATTAGCGGCTTATTTGACCCAGACCGACGAGGACTGTGCACAGAGTTTCTTAGCCGACCATGCATCGTTGTTTGTCACCAAAGCTTTAGAGCCACGGAAAAAAATGACCACCAAGGGGGCCGAAGCCGCCGAAGAAGCGTTGTTGGATGAGCAGTTCCGAGTCCTGGAAATTTTGGAAAAGCTGCGCGCGCGGGCCACCGCAGACGCGACCCTTTCCCTGCTGACCGTCGGCCAAGCGATGGTTGATGCTTATGAACATTTAAAGCGGGTGCGGGCGCATTTGGATTACGACGATCTGATCAACACCGCGAAGTCTTTGTTGTCGACATCGGGCGGTGTCAGTTGGGTGCACTTTAAGCTCGACGGCGGCATCGATCATATTTTGGTTGATGAAAGCCAAGACACCAGCCCCGCCCAATGGACCGTGGTGCAAAGCCTTGCCACCGATTTTCATTCAGGCCTTGGTCGTCACGAAGAACAAGAGGAAACCCCCCGCACGGTGTTTGCGGTGGGCGATGAAAAGCAATCGATCTATTCTTTCCAAGGGGCCGACCCATATGAATTTGGCCGTTTGCGCGAACATTTCGAAGGACGGGTCACGGACGCAGGTCAGACCTTTAAAAAAGTGCAATTGATGGAATCGTTTCGCACCGTCGAGGCGGTGTTGCGCATCGTCGATCGGGTGTTTGCCCAGCCCGGCGTTTCCGAAGGTCTGACGTTTGACGGCAACTACGTCACCCACAAAACCAACCGCGCGGGCGAAGCGGGGGTGGTTGAAGTGTGGCCGACGTTCAAGCCCGAACAGGTCGAAGACCAAGACCCGTGGGATGCCCCGTTGGATTATCAAAATGCCAAAAGTGCCGAGTTGCGCTTGGCCGATAAAATAGCCGAAACCATCGAAGGCTGGATCAAAAATAAAGAAAAACTCACGGCGCAAAACCGTCTTATCCGACCCGGCGATATTTTGATTTTGGTGCGCCGCCGAGCGCGCTTTGCCGAAGCCATGGTCAGCAGTTTGAAAAAACGGTCGATCGCCGTGGCAGGGGCGGATCGCATGATCCTCACCGATCAAATTGCGGTCATGGATGTTTTGGCGGCGGGACGGTTTGCCGTGTTGCCCGAAGACTCGTTGGCGATGGCCGAAGTTTTGAAAAGTCCTTTGGTGGGTTGGGATGATGACACGTTGTTTTCATTGGCCCACGGTCGTCCCACCAGCCTGTGGGCACAACTGTCAAAACGCCGGGATGAGAATGAGGACTTTACCAAGGCTCACGCCTTCCTCAGTCGTCTGCTCGCCAAAGCCGATTACACCCCGCCTTATGAATTTTACGCCGACCTGTTGCAAAACGGTGGACGCAAAGCGCTGCTCGCCCGTTTGGGTTTTGATGCCGAAGATCCGTTGGATGAATTTCTAAGCCTCGCCTTGGATTTTGAACGCACCCACACCCCGTCCCTGCAAGGTTTTTTGCAATGGGTCACGGCGGGGGGTACGCAAATCAAACGCGACATGGAAACATCGGGCAACGAAGTGCGGGTGATGACGGTGCACGGGGCTAAGGGTTTAGAAGCCCCAATTGTGTTTTTGACCGACACCTGCAAAGCCATCGATGGTCGCACCGATGCCCGCGTGCAATGGGGTGTTGAAACACCAGAGGTGTTGTGGGCGCCTTACAAAGACGTACGTTGTAAGGCCTTCACCCGGTGGACCGATCAGGCCCGCATGAACGCCCAACACGAATACCGCCGCTTGTTGTATGTCGCCATGACCCGCGCCAAAGACCGTTTGTATGTGACCGGATTTGAAGACAAGCAAGGCCGCGCCGAAGGCTGTTGGTACGATCTGATTGCGGGTGTGATGCAAGACGTCGGAAAGCCGATCCCAAGTTGGCAAGAGGACGAGCCTATTGTGCGCTATGAGACCGCACAAAAAGTGGCGCTCAAAGACGCACAAGCCGATGCCGACTTGGCACCGCTTGCGCCCTTGCCCCGTTGGGCAATGTCCCCCGCCCCCATTGAGCCAACACCCGGGCGACCCTTTAGCCCATCTAAAATAGAGCCCGAAGCGCCACCCGCCTTGGGACCGTTTGTCGGCGATCATACGGATCGTTTTAAGCGCGGTTTGTTGGTGCACAAATTGTTGGAAATCTTGCCAGATTTAGACGCGGGTCAACGTCAAGCGGCGGCGCAAAAATGGCTGGCGTTGCCGGGTCATGACTTGGATGAAAAATCTCAAACCGATATTTTAGCCGAGACCTTTCGGGTGCTCACCGACGTTCGTTTTTCCGCCCTGTTTGCGACTGATAGCCTTGCCGAAGTTTCTCTTTCGGGCGTGGTCGGTGATCAGGTCGTATCGGCACGTTTAGACCGCTTGGCGATCACCAATGATGAGGTCACGGTTATTGATTACAAAACCAACCGTCCCGCCCCCACCGATCCCAAAAAAGTCCCCGAAGCTTATCTCTGCCAAATGGCGACGTATCGCACCTTGTTGGCGGCCATTTATCCCAGCCACCGAATTCGCTGTGTTTTGTTGTGGACCGATGGTCCCCATGCGATGGTTTTAGACGATGAGCTTGGAGCCTAGGCTTCTTTCGGCTTTTGCGTAAACGCCCAACCCAACACGCCACAGCCCGCGACCACCGCCATCATCGGAATGGGGGTTCCATCATGGACATGGCCGACCAATATGCCAGCCCCTGCGGCCATTGCCATTTGTACAAAGCCCATTAAGGCTGAGGCGGCCCCGGCCATTTCTTGGTGGGGGGCAATGGCTCCCGCCATGGCGTTGGGCATAACCAGCCCGACACTGACCAAATACAAAGCCATGGGCATAATCACCGAAAACACGCTGGGGGTGACCAGAAATTGGAGGACGACGCCCAAAGCCCCACTTAAAATCGCCAGCCGTCCGCCCCATTCGACCATGCGGGGGATGCCAACACGTTTGGTCAAACGGCCACTGATTTGCGAGCCCACCATAAATCCGACAACCACAAAACCAAATGCAAAGCCAAAGTGTTCAACGTCTAACCCTAAGTTTTCGATCAACACGAAACTGGCCCCGGAAATAAAGGCAAACAGGCCCGCAAAATTAAACGCCGTCGCCAACATAAAGGACCGATAGTCACGGCTTTTCAGCAACGCCCCGTAATTGCGCATGAAGCGTTTTGGATTTAAGGCATCGGCCTTTAGCCAACGGTTGGTTTCGGGCAGGGCAAGGCCCGTGGTGAGAATCAAAAGAGCGGCGATGATGGCCATAACCATGAAAATACTGGGCCAGCCATAAACGACGGTCAATTGCCCACCAATCAAAGGGGCCACCAGGGGCGCCGCCGCGATGGCGGTGGCCATGAGGGCAAACATCCTCGCAGACTCTGTAGGACCATGAATGTCGCGAATCACGGCGCGCCCAACAACCCCCCCGGCGCACACCCCGACCGCTTGAAAGAACCGAGCGAAGATGAGAATTTCGATAGTGGAAGCCCACGCGCACACCAAGCTGGTGATAAAATAAAGCCCCAACCCGCCGATCAGCACCGGACGGCGGCCAAACTTATCGCTCAACGGCCCCAAAATCAGCTGGGCAAACGCAAGACCAAACATGAACACGCTCAAGGTCAACTGGACGTCGAAGGTCGAGGCCCCAAACGCCGCCCGAATAGCGGGCAACGCGGGCAAATACATGTCCGTCGACAAAGGTCCGGTCGCCACCAAGGTGGTGATCAAGGCCGACATGTAAAAACTTTTGGGGCTCAGGCGCATTCCGCGCGCTCAACAGACGGCGACTTCCGGGTTGAACGATGGGGCCGCAATTCATCGGCCAAAGTGACAAAATTTTCACCGGGCAAACGGACATACCAATAATGCCAGCCGTTGAGGGTTTGTTCGGTGGCGGCAGCGGCGGCCCCGGACAAGGACTTAAAGTCTTGGCCTTCAAATCTGATGGACCCGTTATGGATTTTGGCCCAGTACTCGATGCCGTTATAGGTCATAAATAACTTTGAACCGTTGGGCAAAAAGACTCCGCCGAAGGTCCAGCCATCGGTTTGGGTCGAGGGCTGGGGCGTCGTCAATCTCGGGGCATCTATGTGTAACAGGCGTCGTAAAATAGCGTTGGGGGTTTCGTCAAAGCTTAAGCGTGCGGCTTCAATCGCCTTGCCAACGTCAATATCAATGTCGATGGTTTTGGTTTGGTCGGCGGGCATAAGGCACTCCTCTTCAAAGCCGCTGATCTGTCCTTGTTCAGATTGTATCTTAAAATACATAAATAAGAAATATTTTAAGAAAATAGTTTCTTAAATGATATAAAACACGTTTGAGCGCATGGACGGAGCTTCGGCCCCAACCGTCGGCGCGTTGACGTGCCGGGTGATTATTTCGTGTTCAGCCGTTCG